>Ga0255344_1000014_pt1 | contig 398638 bp, 331 predicted proteins | sample wastewater_treat_5_FD_192414 | JGI IMG/M metagenome (GOLD analysis project Ga0255344, IMG submission 192414) | Wastewater microbial communities from Lulu Island WWTP, Vancouver, Canada - plant18 | ecosystem: Engineered > WWTP > Wastewater > Unclassified | place: Canada: Vancouver, British...
TGAGAGAAGAAACCGGCTTTGCCAGCAAAACGCTCACTTTACTCACCGAATTCTTTATGATTGTTGGTTATGGCGATGAATTCATGCATGGCTACCTCGCCCAGGATTTGTATCCCGCCGCGCTTGAGCCGGATGATGATGAAAACCTCACTTTAAAACCCATCCATATAAGTGAGGCTTATAAAATGCTCTTTAATAACGGCTTTGACGATGGTAAAACCATCATCATCCTCAGCCTGGCTATTCCCCATCTTATCAAGCGCTTCCCGGAGCTTCATCAGGTCCTAAAAGGCTGATCTTTCAAATAAAAAGTGTATCAAAATCCCGGAACAGTGTTCTGGGATTTTTTGTATACATCTCTAAAATCAATTTTCGTCATCCGTTATTGGCGCGATTCATGACGAAATAAACTAACGCTATTTGCCCTTAAAAGTGAAACCTTATTCACCACAGAATGCACTTTCTGCGTTACAATTGTGAAGACGCCATCCATTAATGGGAGGTGATTCAATGCGTATATTTAAAACGGTATTACCGATAAAAAAGGAGCTAAAACATATGAAACGAGACATGGTCATGACCGACGCCAATGAGGCAACCGCCCACGTCGCTTATCGCTTGAGCGAAGTGATTGCGATCTACCCAATCACCCCCAGCTCAAACATGGGCGAATACGCGGATCAATGGGCAGCAGAACGCGTGCCAAACCTTTGGGGCACAATCCCATCGGTCATCGAAATGCAGTCTGAAGGTGGCGCGGCTGGCGCGGTGCATGGCGCATTGCAAGCTGGCGCTCTCACCACAACCTTTACCGCCTCCCAGGGCCTTTTATTGATGATTCCCAACATGTACAAAATTGCCGGCGAATTAACGCCCGCGGTGTTCCATGTTTCCGCGCGCTCACTCGCAGCCCAGGCACTTTCCATTTTTGGTGATCACCAGGACGTTATGGCAGTGCGCCAAACCGGTTGGGGCTTAATCGCCAGCAACTCACCCCAGGAAGCTCAGGATACCGCTGCCATCGCCACTGCCGCCACCCTGCGCGCGCGAGTGCCTTTTGTGCACTTCTTCGATGGTTTCCGCACTTCGCATGAAATCAATAACGTCAATCGCATCAGCGATGATGAACTGAGAGAACTTGTTAATGAAGATATGATCGCCGCTCACCGCGAACGCGCACTCAGACCCGAAAAACCCTTCATCCGCGGCACCGCCCAAAACCCGGATGTTTACTTCCAGGGACGCGAAACCGTCAACCGCTACTACAACGAAGCTGTGCGCATCGTTCAGGAAGAAATGGATCGCTTCGCGGATATCACCGGTCGCCAGTACCACGTCATGGAATACTACGGTTCCAAAAAAGCTGACCGCGTGGTGGTTATTATGGGCTCCGGCGCGGAAACCGCCGCTGAAGTTGCCAATTACCTCAACACTCACAACGAGACCGTTGGTGTGGTGGTTGTGCGCTTGTATCGTCCTTTCCCTGTGGAGCAATTCATCGACTTGCTGCCCGCCACAGTCAAGAAAATTGCTGTGCTCGACCGCACCAAAGAACCCGGCGCGATTGGCGAACCCCTATACCAGGACGTTGTCAACGCGCTCACCGTGGCTATTGACGAAGGTCGCCTAACATGTGGCACCATGCCCAAAGTCATTGGTGGCCGCTATGGTCTCTCATCCAAAGACTTTACACCCGCAATGGTTAAGGGCGTCTTTGATGAACTCGCAAAAGACGAACCCAAAGCCCGCTTCACCGTGGGTATCGTTGATGATGTCACCAATTTAAGCATCGATTACGATCCCAACTTTGAAGTTTTGAGCGACAAAGTTATCCAGGCTATGTTCTTTGGTCTTGGTTCAGATGGTACTGTTGGCGCCAACAAAAACTCCATTAAGATCATCGGTGATCAAACTGAAAACTACGCCCAGGGTTACTTTGAGTACGACTCCAAGAAATCCGGTGGTGTCACCGTTTCGCACTTGCGCTTCGGCCCCGAACCCGTCAAAGCGCCTTACTTCATCTCAGAAGGCCAGGCCAGCTTTGTGGCATGCCATCAGGTCAGTTTTGTTGATCGCTATGACATGATTAAATACTCACGTCCCGGCTCAGTCTTCCTGCTCAACACGATTTACAGCCCCGAAGAAGTCTGGGACACCCTGCCCCGCGATATGCAAAAAGACATGATCGACAAGAAGATTCAATTCTACGTCATCGATGCCTACAAAGTTGCCGAAGCAACCGGCATGGGCAAGCGCATCAACACCATCATGCAGACCTGTTTCTTTGCCATTTCTGGCGTATTGCCCCGCGATGAAGCCATCGCCCACATCAAGACTGCCATCCAGGAAACCTACGGCGAAAAGGGCGAAGCTGTTGTTAAACGCAACTTTGATGCTGTTGACGGCTCACTGGCGAACCTCCACAAGGTGGACTATCCCCACGAAGTCACCAGCGACATCACTCGCCGCCCAGCCGTGCCCGAGGAAGCACCCGTCTTTGTCAAGGAAGTTCTTTCCATGATGATTGACCGCAAGGGCGATGAAATTCCCGTCAGCATGCTGCCGGATGATGGCACCTACCCCTCAGCCACCACCCGCTGGGAAAAACGCGATATCGCGCTTGATATTCCCATCTGGAACCCTGATCTGTGTATCCAGTGCGGCAAATGCTCCATGGTTTGTCCCCACGCCGCAATCCGCACCAAGGTTTACAAAGAAGAACTCCTCGCGGATGCCCCTGAAACTTTCAAGAGCAAACCCTCCAACTTCCGCGAATGGAAAGATGGCTACGTTTGGACTGTACAGGTTGCCCCGCAAGACTGTATCGGCTGTGGTCTCTGTGTTGAAAACTGTCCCGGACGTGATCGCCAGAACCCTGAAAACAAAGCCATCTTGATGGGCGATAAGATGCCTATCCGCGAGCAGGAAATTGAAAACTGGGAATTCTTCCTTGATCTGCCCCTCATCCCACGCGAAGAAATCAAAACGAACACAGTCAAGAATAGCCAATTGCTCGAGCCCTTGTTTGAGTTCTCCGGCGCTTGTGGCGGTTGTGGCGAAACACCCTATCTAAAGCTCGCCACACAACTCTTTGGCGATCGCATGATTGTCGCCAACGCGACCGGTTGTTCCTCCATTTACGGTGCCAACCAACCCACCACACCATGGTCACAAAACGTGAATGGTTTAGGCCCCGCCTGGTCAAACTCCTTGTTTGAAGACAACGCCGAATTTGGCTTGGGTATGCGCCTGACGGTCAACAAATTCCAGGCCTTCGCTTCTGAAATCCTTGAACGCAACAGTGAAAAGATTGGATCTGAACTTGCCAAAGCCATCCTCGAAGCTGACCAAAGCGACGAAGCGGGCATCATCGCCCAACGCAAACGTGTCAAAGAACTTAAAGCCAAACTCCAGGCCGAAACCGAAGGCGAATTGCGCACCCTGTACACCCTGGCGGACTATTTAGTCAAGAAGAGTGTTTGGATCATCGGTGGTGACGGCTGGGCTTATGACATCGGCTACGGTGGTCTTGACCACGTCCTCGCCAGCGGACACAACGTGAATGTATTGGTGATGGACACCGAAGTCTACTCCAATACCGGTGGCCAGAGCTCCAAGGCGACCCCATTGGCTGCTGTTGCCAAATTTGCCGCGGATGGTAAGGCTCTGCCCAAGAAAGACCTCGGCATGATCGCCATGACCTACGGCAATATCTATGTTGCCAAGGTTGCTATGGGTGCCTCAGACGCCCAGGTTTTGAAAGCCTTCAGCGAAGCTGACTCATACGATGGCCCCAGCCTGATCATTGCCTACGCGCACTGTATCAACCACGGTATCGACATGAAGAAGGGTCTCATCCAACAGAAACTGGCTGTGCAGTCTGGCGTTTGGAACCTCTACCGCTACGACCCACGCCTGACAGCGCAAGGCGTCAACCCCTTGCAACTCGACTCAAAAGAGCCGACCATCCCTGTTTCTGAGTATGCTTATAACGAAACCCGTTACCGCATGTTGGTGAACCAGGACGAAGAGCGCGCTGAAATGCTCATGCAAATGGCTCAAAAAGACGCGGAACGTCGCTGGTTCATGTATTCACAAATGGCTGCCATGGACTTTTCCGCCATGAAGAAAGATTAAGCGCTGATTAATTTCACGCTCTAAGGTAAAATAACGGTGGCGCGATAAAACGCCACCGTTTTCTCTTAAATCCATCCCCGCTTGTTACTCTTCTCTCAGGGGTTACCAGATAAATGAGCAGCGAAATCGAGTAGAAATGTCAGTTGTTGATCAAATTAAAGCCCGTTTAGATATTGTGGATGTTGTTGGCCAAACCGTTAAATTGCGCCGTACCGGCAAAAACTATATTGGTTTTTGCCCCTTTCACCAAAACACCCGCACACCTGCCTTTGTTGTCTTTCCGGAATCGCAAACATGGCGTTGTTTTGGGCAATGCAACGAAGGTGGCGATCTTTTTAGTTATGTCATGAAACGTGATGGACTCGATTTCAGCGAAGCCTTAAAGAAATTAGCTGAGCAAACCGGCGTTGAGTTGGTGCCCATCACAGCACACAGCCAAGCCGAACAAGATAGCCAGACCCGCCTCCAACACATTTTGGATGAAGCCATGCGTTTCTATCGCCAGCAAATGCTTGAAACGGATGCGGGTAAAAAAGCGCTCAATTACGTTAAGGCACGGGGGCTTTCGGATGAAACTATCAAAATCTGGGGCTTAGGATACGCTCCTGGCGGTTGGGATACCCTCATCAAACATTTTTCCAAAACCGGTTATCTGCTTAGCGAACTCAACGATGCCGGCTTACTTACCGAACGCGATGATGGCAGCACTTACGACCGCTTTCGCGATCGTCTCATGTTCCCCATCCGTAACAATTTGGGAAAAATGACTGGTTTTGGCGCGCGTGCTTTGAACCCTGACGATGTGCCAAAATATCTCAACTCACCCAAAACCGAGCTTTTCGACAAGGGGCATTTGCTTTTCGGCATGGACCTCGCCCGGCGCGAAATGCGCCAGCTCAACCAGGCTGTGATTGTCGAAGGTTACATGGACGTTATCGCCCTCCACCAGGCCGGTTTTAAGAACGTTGTCGCTTCAATGGGCACTGCCCTCACCGAAGACCAGTTTGGTTTGATCAAACGCACAACGCGCAACATCGTTCTGGCGCTTGACGCTGACCAGGCCGGTCAAAACGCCACCCTGCGCGGACTCGAAACCGCCCGCCGCACCATGGGCGAAGAACTTGACCTGACCTTTGACTCGCGTGGTTTACTGCGTTTTGAACGTTTTTTGAAGGCGGATATCCGCGTGACCACCCTGCCCGAAGGTCTCGACCCCGATGAAATCGTGAACGAAGACCCCGAACAATGGCGGAAAATTATTGCCGATGCCAAACCCATCGTGGTGCATGTAATGAATACGCTTGCGGAAGGTCAGGACATCAATGACGCGAAAGTGAAGCGCGAAATTGCCGCCCAGGTCATGCCCCTTATAGAGGATATCGGCGACCCAGTTGAACGCGAAGCCTATCGCCAGCAATTAGCCAACATGCTACGCATTGACGAACGCGCTTTGCGCCTTTCTTCTTCCAGTTCTAACACACGCCAAAAGTCTGGATATGTTACTGAAACTGAAGAAAGCCCTCAAAACACAGCGCTTGACAACTTGCCCAGCATCACCCGACGCAACCGACTTTTGGAAACACACACTTTGACCTATTTACTGAAAGAGCCCGAAAAACTCTATCAGCTCAATCGCCAGCTTGGGATTTTAGACTTACCCCTTGTATCTATCGATGATTTTCAGGAATCCGATTGCAAATTAGCGTTTGGGATTGTTCAGGAAAGCCTTGAACAAGACGCCGAACCCGCGATCGATTACATTGAACAACATTTACCTGACATCTTTGATATGGATGAGCCAAATGAACAAGACCCACTGGTGCTAAAACCAAGTCAAAGCAAATCGTTTTACGAACAATTCAGGAGCTTTTTGAGAATTCGTAAAAACCTCATTGAAGACAAGGTACAGGAAATTCAATTCTTGCAAGCTGATGAAGAAGCGCGACCATACTCAAAAGACGAAGCCGACAAGCTCTACCTTGATCTGCTTACCCATCGCCGTGTTATCGACCAAGCCCTGGCCTCAGCGCTATTGCCAGAAGATTTGATAAACAGAAGCTCCAAACCGGATAAAAAACGCCGCAGGATGTAAATAATGACTGAACAAGACGAAACGACCGAACAAGACAGCCTGGATTACTTAGAAACACTGGATGACCCTGTAAAACTCTATTTGCGCGAAATAACCGGTTTGCCGCTATTGACCCACGAACAGGAATTTCGCCTGGCGCTTGCCGTGCAGGCTGATGAACTGGCTAAAAACTACTCGGATCCCGAAATGGGCATGAATATCCATGCCATTCTGTCTGATTTACAAAACAGCTGGGAAAGTGTCATCAATGATGCCAAGCGCTTAAAGCATAGTTTGCCAGATATCATGCTCCTATTAAAAGAAACACGGGCTTTTCAGGATGAGTTTTGTGCCGCAGATAAATCTTACGTACGCGAATTCCTGGATAATGCCCGTTGGGGCAATGACGTGGTTTGGGAAGTTTTCGCCATGGATATTTTACGGTTTGCGCAAGACGCCTATTTGTTGGGCAGTTCAAATCTGGAACAGATTATCCGCGAGCTTGAAGGTCAGAAAACACCGAAACTTGAGACCATCAATGATCTCAAACTCAATCCGAACCTCATTGAAACGCGCGCGAAGGTGAGCGAAACTGCCAAGCGCGCCAGGGATATTCTGGTAGAGTACAACCTTCGCCTGGTGGTGAGTGTTGCCAAGCACTATTCCAACCCCGGTGTTTCGCTTTTGGATCTCATCCAGGAGGGCAACATCGGACTGATGCGCGCCATATCAAAATTTGACCCTGCCAAAGGCTTCCGCTTTAGCACTTACGCCACCTGGTGGATTCGCCAATCCGTCTCCCGTTATATCGCCGAGCATGCCCGTACCATCCGTCTGCCCATTCATGTGGCAGAATCAATCAGCCGCCTCACCAAAATCCAACGCGATTTGGTACAGCGTTTTGGTCGCGAGCCCAGCTTTGCCGAAATCGCCGCGTGTTCAAGCTATTTAAGCGAGGAAGACCAGAGCGCGATTGAAGCGATTGCCTTTGACCGCGAAAAAGCCACCCCGGACCTGGTGTATCGTTGGGATGAAGCCACGCGCAAAGTTGAAGATGTGCTCAAAAACCGTGAAATCCCGCTCTCACTTGAAAGCCCGATTGGCGACGCGGAAGACAGCATATTGGCAGATTACATACCGGATGATGACGGTGACCAACCTATTGATGGAGTCTTACATTCAAGCCTCAAAGATACCATCGCAGCATCTTTAGCGACACTTAATGAAAAAGAGCAAACGGTTTTGAAGTTGCGCTTTGGGCTGGTTGATGGTGTTAACCACTCGCTTGATGAAATCGCGGCACGGCTTGATCTCACCCGCGAACGCATTCGCCAGATTGAAGGAGCCGGCCTCCGCAAATTGCGCTCGGCAGGCTCAAGCAACAGATTGCGTGATTTCGTTGAGGATTAGCCCAAATTTGAGATGCAATCATGATTTATCAACAACACTTAACCTTCTTTGAAGATGTAAACGTCTTTTTAGAGCACACCATAGCCGTTTTCAAAGCTGATGAAACCCGACATCGTCTCATGTTAGGCATAGCCATCGCCCTGCAAAAACGCCCCGATGCCTTTGATGAAAAGATGCCTCTCATGGCAACACGTCTCAGGCAAAATGCGCTGCCCGATTTTATCGCGATGATGACTCCCCCGTTCCCATTGCTCATTTGGTTTAAAAACCAACTTGGCGAAAAAGAACTGAAGGAATTGGCACTGACTATCAAAGAAAAGGGTTGGGACTTGCCAGGCGTAAACGGGATTGCCAGTTGTAGCAGTCGTTTTGCCTCTGCTTGGGCAGAAATCAACCAAATCAACGCGCAGCCAGTTATGCACTCTATGTCCTACGAACTTACCGAAGTCTTGTTTCCTGACCCGATGCCAACAGGAAGTTTCCAATTCGCTATGGAAAATCAAGCGGAAATCTTGCTTAAATTTATGAATGAAATGCAGGATGACCTTAACGTTACCGTACGGATTGAATACACCCTTGAACATATGCATAATTTTATTGGGAATAAACGGATTGGCATCTGGCTTGTGGACGATCAGCCAGTAAGTATGGCTATGTCCAACCGTCCTCAACTCACCAGCATTGGCATCAGCGCGGTATACACGCCAAACGAATTCCGCGGAAAAGGCTACGCCAGTGCTGTAGTCGCTTCTCTCTCGCAAAAGCTGCTCGACCAGGGCTATCAAAGGATTAATCTCTTCACCGACCTCGCAAACCCAACCAGCAATAAAATTTACAAAGCTATCGGGTTCAATGAAGTTTGTGATTACCAGGAATTCAAGTTTACGTAAGCAGCAAGTTTAAGCAAACAAGCCGGTAACCCCTTCGTATAATTTTTATCAATTTAGCTATTCTTGCATGGGAGTACCGGCTGCTATCACAGCATATTGCGAACTCATTATTGTCCTTTTTCTGGCAAACTGTATCAGCATCATTCTGTTTATTTCAGCTCAAAAAGAACTTTTTCATAGTCTTTGACATAGTACTTAATATTGATTCTGCCTTTTTGGATGATTGTATGTCCCTCAGCCTCCAGTTTTTCCTTTTGCGCCATAACACCGCCGGGATATTTCTCATTTAGCATGCCATTCGCTTTCAATGTCCTCCAGTATGGCGTTTCATTTTCAGCTCTTTGGTAACTTGCCCAGGCAGCAATGGATACAAAAATGCCTGCAGTAATCGGATCGGTGAAATCCGCGCCAGATTTTTTCGCGAAATGCTCACGGATTTCTCCAACAGTAATCACTTTTCCGTACGGAACCATTTTCATCACAGTGTCATAATCAATGGGCGGAGCGAAATACATATTGTCTCCACCATACTTTTTTATACTTGCCGCGTCCCTAATCGTTTGGAATTTTGGCATGTCCTTGCTGTCTTGCAGCATCGCATTAAAATCTTTTTTATCTTCATTGGCCATAGTATCTACCTCCTGACTAAAGAATAAACCTTTTTTTCATGCAAAGCAATGAGACGGTTTAAGAAATAACCCCCAATATTCACTTTTTCTCTTGCATTTTTTCGATCCTAACGCATCTTAACACATGGTAATACAAAAAAATATAAAAAAAGCGCGCGGTCCTAAAAACCACGCGCTTGTAATTTCAGATTGGAAAGCTACAAAACTAATCCTCGGAGTGCATTTCCTTCTGTCGTTGAGCGATAATTTCCTGCGCTTGCATATGGGGCACCATCTCGTAATGGTCAAATTCCATTGTGTACTGACCACGTCCACCTGTCATTGAGCGTAAGGTGGTTGTATAGCGCATCATTTCAGCCAACGGTACCATCGCGTTGATGATTGAACGACCACGATCAGTATCCATACCTTCCATACGACCACGGCGGGTATTCAAGTCGCCCATCACGTCACCCATGTTGGATTCAGGAACGGTTACAGAAACTTTCATAATGGGCTCATAAAGCACCGGATTTGCGTCCTTAACAGCTAATTTGAAAGCTTCGCGGCCGGCAATTTCAAACGCCACAGGCTTGGAGTCAACAGGGTGCTCTTTACCGTCATAAACCGAAACGCCCACATTATGCACAGGAAAACCAGCCACAACGCCTTCTTTCATCACGTTGCGAATACCCTTTTCAATGGATGCCATGTAGTTGCTCGAAATCGCGCCACCAAAGACATCGTTCGTAAAGCTAAAGTCTTCATCCTCAAGCGGGAAGACTTTGAGGGCGACTTCACCGAACTGACCGGAACCACCGGTTTGTTTCTTATGGCGATAGGTCGCGCTGGCTTCCTTGGTGATATGCTCTTCGTAGGGGACTTTTGGCTCGTGCAGATCAAGGAAGAGCTGGAATTTCTGCTCAGCGCGTTTCACAGCCACATCGATGTGCTGGTCGCCCATACCGAATAACAAGGTTTGGCGGGTAGCAGCTTCCATTTCCCATTTCAGGGTCAGATCTTCTTCTGCCAGGCGTGAAAGAGTCTGGCTCATCTTGCTGGCGTCCGCTTGCGTGCGAGGGGTGATTGCCACACGATAAAGGGGTGTGGGATATTCGGGCATGGGCAAGGTGATATTTTGCTCTTTGGTAGTCAAGGTGTCACCAGTGGTGGTTACGCTCAACTTGGCAACAGCGCCAAGGTCACCAGCATGCAAAACAGGCACAGCGTTCATATCTTTACCGGATGGAACCTGCACACCAGCCAGGCGTTCTTCTTCGCCTTTCGTGGCATTCCATACGCGGGTATCGGAGCTCATCACACCAGAATAAACCTTGAAGAAGGTTTGGCGACCAACAAAAGGATCCGCGGTTGTTTTCCAAACATATGCCGCCAGGGGTCCCTTGTCGTCATAATGAAGTTCAATTTCGCCCTTGGGAGTGTTTGCTTTCACAGCGGGACGCTCCAAAGGAGAAGGTGCCAGGGCAACCAAAGCCTCCAAGATGGGTGCGATGGCCATCATGCGCCCGCCAGCAGCCACCATCACAGGGATGATATTGCTAACCTGAATGGCTTTATGCAAACCCTGGATCATTTCTTCGGTGGTCAAATCGCCATTTTCGAAGTATTTTTCGAGCAAAGCGTCTTCACCTTCAGCAGCCGCCTCAACCAAAATCATGCGTGCTTCTTCAACTTCGGCTTGCATATCAGCGGGGATTTCGCTGGCAGTTTTGCCGTCACCGAGATAAGCCTTCATGGTGAGCAAATCCACAACGCCTTTGAAATCAGCTTTTTCACCGATAGGCAATTGCATGGGGATCAAGCGCGCGTCGGTGATTTCTTCAACAGATTTCAGGGCCTTAGCAAAGTTTGCATTATCGCGATCCATTTTATTGAGAATTAAAAAGCGAGGGATATCAAACTTCTCAGCGTAATTCAAAGCGACTTCGGTGCCCACTTCAGCGCCAGATACGGAGTCAACCAAAATCAAAGCCGCGTCAGCCACGCGCATAGCGGAAACAACCTCACCTACGAAATCGGAATAACCGGGAGTGTCGATGAAGTTGAATTTAAGATCCTTGTAAACGATCGGGATAAGTGAGGAAAATAGCGAGATTTGACGCTTTTGTTCTTCTTCATCCCAGTCTGATGTTGTTGTGCCATCTTCAATTTTTCCGATGCGGGTGGTAGCGCCAGTAAAATTCAAAATATTCTCGAGAAGCATAGTTTTGCCCGAGTTGCTGTGCGAGGCGAGCACGATGTTGCGTATTGATGCGGTTGAAAATTCTTTCATGTATTACCTTCCTGTAATAATTTGCCTGGCGCTTTGCCTGGCGTATATTAATAGTCAAATTTCGGCAGTAAACCGACTTTTGATTATATCAGATATTCCATCATATTGACAGTTTTTAATGAGATTTCGATATACGATGTCCAGAATCTACTATACATTCTGGTTTTCAAAAATACATCGAGTTAAAATTATTTTTGACTAAACAACAAATAGTTGATGAAGAGTTAATTCAAAGTGTATTCCGGATGCCTTTTTGGTTATTAACAATTTGGTTGGATAAACTCATAATCCTAAAAAACAAACTGTGTTCGATTACTACCAAACATGGGAGGAGATGCATCCCAAATAGCAAACTCTAAGAACCTTTCGTTAAAAAACTGCCTGACGATTCAGGCAGTTTTTTGACTTGCTCAAATAACTTTAATTCAAGATCAGCGGTAGATACAGGAATTCGATGGTGATATCAGGGGTAACAACCCTTAAGCGCTCATTGGTATCATACACGGCCGAGGCATCACTTGCACGTCCGCCAATAACATAGAAGTATCCATCGTCTGCTACGTCACCTTCCGTGTAAACGCGTGCTTGGTTCAAAACGGGGATGGTTGGTGAATCTGTCCAGGTATCCGATATGGGGTCATAATAAGCGGCATGGTTTAGGACGCCCCACCCGGCATCACGTCTTCCTGCTGCCAGCCACATCCTGTTTGAAGTACTGCCATCAGCATTGTATGACCAACGGGTATAGGCTTCGCCACCGTCAGGCAATGGTGCAATATAAGTCCAGGCAGTGCCATCAAACTTTTCTGCAGTCATGTCGGGGATAAAATTAGGGTATGAAACACCTCCAGCCACGTAAATCTCGCCATCAATGGCTGCGGCTGAGAAGCTCGTGCGAGATTTTTGCATGGGAATGCCTTCTGACCAGGTTTGTGTGATGGTATCTAATTTCCAGACTCGGCTTGTACTTGCGTTACCCACAAGCCCCCCCTTAACACATACAGGTCTGTATCGATTGCGACTACCTGATACTGTACTCCAGCTATATAACCACCATTGGTTGGAATAGTTGTCCAGGAATCAGTAGCAATATCATATACATAAGTATTATTATCATTTGTTACACCAGGAATGTAGATCTTACCGTTAATGACAGCCCCATCGATGGAATCGAGTGCTACAGGAATTGGAGCCATGGTTTGCCAGGTGTTATCTACGGTATTGTAACGGAAATTAGTTGAGGTTGGTGAATTTCCGAATGCATCACTGGTACCACCAATTACGTAAACATACGCTCCATTGGCGATGACGGCATTAAACACACGTCCTTCGGGTAGTGGTGCCATGATTTCCCAGGCATCACCAATATCGGCAGGCTTAATACCGCCAGAAGCTTCACCAACCACCGCAGTTCCAGACGCAATACCAGTCTCACCGAGTATAATTTCCTGGGCTGATGGTGCTGCAAGGGCTGACCCTGTCAAGACTTGCAAGAGCAAAAATACTACAAAAACAATCCAAAACTTAGTATTCTTCATTGTGACTTAATCTCCTTTGAACTTTGGCAATAATTGATTGGATGGATCGACAAAAATAAGGGTCTTTTGTGCTAATGGTGTGGACCTCCTTTCAGATTCTATAATTTATGGACGATATAGAATCAATAAGACCTTAGGATAAAAACAATGATCATGAAAAAGAGCTCTTTCACTATAGTCTAATACTATCATTATACCATTACCATTAATTGTAATTAAAGCCATTCTGTGACGATAAAGGTTTTTCATAGTGGTTCATGATTATGATTGTTAACAACCAAACCCGCCATAATCACGGTAGCAAAGCTCACAATTCCCTATTATCTTTAAGGATTGCTGTCAATATTATATATTACTCTAACACGCTAAGACCATACAGTTCTTTGTAATTCCTCAACCGTTTAACTAAAATCATTTCAGGCTTTTGAGATGAAAAGTCATGTGAAAATGATACAGGCTGGATTTTATCCAGGAGAAAGAAAAGTTAATTGTTTGTATAGGAGAAATTGAATGAAAAAATACAGAATCGCTGCAATATTGATGATTATTCATGGCGGATTGATGGAAATCGGTGGTTTTTTATTCATGATATCCGCCTTGATTTTTGGTTTTAGCAATTCTGGACAATATTTTGAATTTAAACTGCAATATTTTCAGGATAACCTTTATATGATGTCAGTAATGAGCTTAATATTTGGTGTGCTGAGAATTATTGGCGCGATTGGATTGCTGAAAAACAGAATGTGGGGATTAGCACTTTCTGTCATTAATTCTGTTAGCACCATTATTTTAATGATGTTTTTATTGCCCGCTGGCATTATGGATGGCATCCTCGCAGTTACTGCTTTGGTTTTGATCTTAATGCAGTATTTTGGGAACAGACCCGCGACATTAATCTCAGATCGCTAAATTGTTTTAGTCAATATCATTGTAGGTAAAAAGATTCTTTTCCCAAAGGGACTGCTTGGGCGAAGAGACGCAAAAATATGATTGACCAAACCGCCACAGTTGAAGAAGCTGTAGCCATTGCGGAAATATACGATATGCATGACTCAGCCAATTCATCTTTTCACTATATGATATCTGATGCCAATGGCAGGTCTGCTGTTCTGGAATACATCGCCGGCACAGATTCTACAGACACAGACGGGCAAATAAGAGAATTAATGGTGATCTATAATGATGACCCAACAAGTCTGGCTGGCACAGACAAATTCCAGCTGGTAACAAACTTTATTGTTTATCCAGGTTATTATGAAGAAGGTGACAAGCAACACGGACTTGACAGGTACCAGATAGTCAAAGAAGAATTAGAAAAAAGGGATGGTCTTGTTAAGGATGATGAAGATGCAATGTCTGTCTTAGAGAAAGCTGCTTTGAGAGATTGGAATAACGATATCTATTCTGTCACAATTCATAGTGTGGTCTATAACCAAACCAACAAAACTGTTTATTGGGTAGGCAACCGTCACTATGGTGAGGAAGCTTATATTTATAGCTTTAATCTCATGGAATAAAAGGCGATTAAGGTAATTGTTTCCAAATTAACGTCTAACAGAGCCCTTTAGATCAAGTTTAAAGCAAGGTCTTTGAGGGCTCTTTTTAGATTAGCTTACTATCACTTCAGCTATACATGAAATTGTTTTTATTTATCCTGTTTTCAGCACGATAAATTTATTTATCATGTATAATCATTCTCACCAACAAATGGAGAAGAAGATGAAAACTTACCAATTCGACCCAGAAAAATTTAAGAAACAAACCAAAATACTCGTTCTCATGTACGCCGTTCCCTTGGTGCTTATGCTCATTTTGGTTTTCTTCCTTAACCGTAATCGCCCTGAGATGTTAAAACAATCCATTATTATGGTTGTTTTAATGATAGCTTTTTATGGCTTTATGGGATTCAAACGCTATAAACAAAACGCCCAGCTATGGAAAGAGTACTCACTGACTGTTGACGAAAACGGTGTTACGCAAACCCAACCCAATTTCCCGGAAGTGCGCATTAAAAAAGAAGACATCAAAAGCATTGAAGTAGTGAAAAATGGCTTTTATGTTCAGACCTACAGCCAGGGCCGCGTTTTGGGTATTTCAAAAGAATTGCCTGACGCGGATTACGAAGAACTAAAGCAGATCTTTGGCAAATGGGCAGCTGAGAATGAGAAAAACCGTCCTGTTGAAAGCGATGACGATGATGAAGAACCTGCCCTCCTGGATGTTGCTGAAGGTGTTGAAGAAAAAGCTGAAGACGTCGCAGAAGATCTTAAAGATGGCACTATCGAAACACTTGAAGAATTGGAAGATTACATCAGCGATTCATCCGAGGATAAATAGTTCAGGCTTTAGCCAGACAATCCATTTCTATCAATAGCAGAACAGACCCACCGAATATCTGTGGGTCTGTTTTTCTTGATACGCAATGATCCAGGTTATTTTTGAATCGTCTTAATCATCTTCCAGGCTGGCTCAATACGTTTCTGCCAGACACACTTATGGTCCCTGAACTCCCACACGCCTGGATCGCTTCCATAAACCACAAAGCCATGTCGCTCGTAAAATCGACGAGCGGCAAGATTAACCCGTTCCACGTTTAGACGCAAATGCGTGAAACCCCGCTCGCGTGCCCAATCTTCCACAAAGTCCATCATAAAGCTCCCTAAGCCGATATTCCGCACCTTTTCTTTTACCCGAAACGAGAAAATATAAGCCCGACTCACCCCATCCGCTGTTTCTTCATTTCGCGAAAGCAACATCAAAAAGACCTGCCCCACAATCTCGCCATCCTCAGCTTCTGCCACCCAAATGCGCGTGTTACCCCATTTACTGTTTTGGTAATGTCCGCGATACAGCAGGCGAAAATGCAAATACTCGCCATCCCACTCAAGAGCTGGCAGGTCTTCTTCAAGCAAGGGCCTTATCGTGAATTTTTGTCCATCAGGCGCGCAATAACAAGCCTGGACTTTTTCAGAACGGCTCATTCCACGACCAGTCGCCTGAGAAGGGCTTTTTCTTCTTCGATACTTTGAACTTCACCATCCAGCCATGCCACCTTGAGACGGTGCAGAATTTCTTCATAGCGTGGTGAGGGCTCCAGCCCGAGCGCGCGCAAATCCGCCCCTGTCGTGTGATGACTAATATGCTGGTAATGGCTTACATACTTGTCGATTAGGCTTTTTTCGCGTTCGTCCTGCGTGCTCAAGCGCACCGTGTGAAGCGCCTCAACCTGCACATGTTGCAAAACATCCACAATATGGCTGGGTTTGGAATCCAACAATTCCGGCAATACCTGCCGGGTGTAACGCGTTTGCTCAATCAAGCGCATCAAACGCGCTGGCAAAACCATGCGCTCATTCAGGCTATTTAACTCTTCCGCGTTCAAATCCTCAAGCCAAAGGCAATAGGCTATCGTTTGTCGCTCGCTGAGTTCTGTGGATTTATGACTCCCGTTGGATTGCATACTAATCTGCGAGAGCGCGCGCGTCAATCGCTGAGCGATGCCCTCATCCCAGGGCAAAGCCTTGTGAATATGCTTCAGAATCCCTAATTCATCCAGACTTTTCAGCATACTCACCGCTTCTCTTTCCTGCAAAATGAGGTTAAATTCATGCAAAAGCCTTGCCCCACTGATTTCGTTGAGTAAAGGCAAATTATTTTTTAGCAAACTAAGGGTACGATCTTCAATTTTAAAGCCAAAACGTTGCGCAAAACGCACCGCCCGCAACATGCGCGTGGCATCATCCACGAAACTGAGCGCGTGCAAAACCCTGATTTTGCCATCCCGCAAATCAGCCAATCCACCCCAAAAATCATACAGAGTACCAAAATGCTGTCCATCCAACTGTAATGCCAGAGTATTTATTGTAAAATCGCGACGGTGCAAATCCATTTTGATACTACTGCGTTCAACAGTAGGCAAAGCCGCTGGTTTTTCATAAAACTCGGTTCGCGCGCTAATCAAATCAAGATGGTCAGGCAAAAGTTCGATATCCTGTATGACGTCGCCAAAAATAGCTTTGGCGATGGTGGTTTTTTCCTCATTGATAATCCACTTGGCAGTTCCAAATCGGCTATGTGAAACAACTCGCCCGCCCAATTCCTTTGCCAGGTTCTTACCGAAAGCGATCGCGTCACCTTCAATAACGATATCAAAGTCCTGGCTGGGCAAATCAAGCACCAAATCACGCACGAAGCCTCCAACAATGTAAGCGCTCACACCAAACTCAGCCGCACGTTGGGCGATATCCCGAAGAAACTTCAAACGGGTTTGGGGTAAAGCCTGCTCAAGCTTAGCAATAACCTCATCCTGTGAAGGGATATTATTTACCGATTGGAGCGCGCCCAGTAAGTCTGTTCGGGTCACGATGCCGATGACCTCGCCACCGGGAGCGTCCAAAACGGGCACTTGTCCCCAGCCACTAATTGTCATCAATTCCTGTAGCTTCAAAATACTATCGCTGGGCAAAACACTCACATCGCCGCCATCCATCAAATCTCTGGCTGTCGTCTTAAGTTTGTGTTGCAAAGCGCGATCCACATTGCGTCGATTTAGCAATCCAATAACGCGCCCGTCCTCAACCACAGGATAACCCTCAAACCCATAGCGATTCATCAAATCGGCCGCTTCCTGCACGGTTGTCTCCGGTGCCAACAAGAGCGGATTTTGCGACATGATGTGTTTAACCTGCAAACTGGGTGTGACCACCCGAGGAAGGAAATCAATCACTTGCTGTTCATATTTCGCTAAAATGGCTTCACTTTGTTTCGCGTCTGGACGGGTTTCAAGGCGAATGAGAGCGGATGCAGCCCGTTGGTGCCCACCACCATTAAAATGTCTGGCTAACCTGGCCATATCCACATGCGGCGAACTGGCACGCGCGACCAGGCGCAAGCCCATCCGCGTTAGCACAAGCACAACCAAGCCATCCGGTTGCAAAAACTCACGCAAGCGGTGCGCGACGCTGGAGATTTCATCGTTAAGATCAAGCGCCGATGCTGTGCCAAGCACGAGGGTGCTTTGTTCAATCGTAAATGTTTTAATGCTCCTGAGCAAACGGTCATAAAGCTGTAACTGCGCGCTTGAAAGTGGCGGGTTGAGATAATGCGCCATGATGTTCAGATCCGCGCCCATACTCAACAACCAGCTAACCGCCATCGCATCTCGCGCGGTTGTACTCGGATAGCTAAGCGAACCTGTATCCTCGTAAATTCCGAGGAGCAAAAGCGTTGCCTCTTCCGGACTGACCCGCAAATCAGCTTCGATGATTTTTTCAACCAAAACAGTCGTGCAAGCCCCTGTTTCATGAACTTCGTAAGACCAGTCGGCTTGTTCCTGACTCTTGCGAGGATGATGATCAATCACACTCACTTTGGTCTCTCGCGTTATCCCACGTAGCGTGACCATCGACTGAGTATCCACCAAAATGATCTCTTCAATATTGCCTCGTGGCAAATCATTAATCCGAGAAAAGCCCAGTTTATGACCATATTTGCGCAAAAAAGCCTGCCCATTGCGATTGATTTGGCGTGGCAAAAGCGAGTAAGCATCAGGCGACAGAATATGCGCGCCAAGCAACGAAGCCAGCGCGTCCAGATCAGCTTGTTCGTGGGTCATGATCAGTCGCATCTTACTCCCTTTTTCTTAGGCTATTCAGTGTAAACGATGGCCTGCTGATAAGGATTATATGCATTATATATGGATTGCGATAGTCGCGCAAAAAGAAGATTTCCGTGATCAAAAAGGATTTGGTTCTCTGAGTAGATAAAAATCACCAAAACATAATTACCACCCGGGGAATAGACAATGCCCACATCGCTAATCGAGTGGATGAGTCCATCCAGGGCATTCGTCCAGCCATGCTTATGGGCAACCTGAGCTTCAACAGAAGTACCAACTTCTATCAATGCTCCCATTCGGTTTGATAGCAAATTATCAACCATGGTTCGGCATTCCTCATGGGTCACCTGACCGCCAAAAAGCGTATGTTCAGCTCCATCAAAAGTTGCGCAACGGTAGATCTTCGCCAACAAATCACCAATTTCTGAGGGCACGGTTTGGTTGTAAAAATCGGGGTTGGTGTTTATATCCGTTCGCGTATTAGCTGGCGTATCGATCTTTTGCAAAAGCGGTGACCCAGGCTCAAAAAAGCCAGCCAAAAAGGTATTTTTGTAGCCAAGCTCTTTCATATCATCGGTTACCATCAAAGGCCCGGTATTGACGTCCATGTAGTTTTTCATCAGCCCGTCCGCTGGAGGATTGAGCGAATCCTGAATCATGGATCTCATCCAGCTGCCGGCGGCCGCGGGAATAGGGTCAGACAACCGGCGCATGGTTGAAACCATAATAGGAATCTTGACTGTACTCGCCCCAGAATAAGCCACGTCCACAGGCACATCCGCCCCACCACGCGTGGCGAAATGCATCACGCGTCCATCCTGCATATCCTGCAGGTAGATTTCGACCAGACCGTTAAAGTTCTCTTCCCGAATAGTCTGGCGCAGTTTGATTTCCAGATTTTCCCAGGACATCGCTAAAGCGGGTGTTTCATCAACCTGCAACTGAACCACTCGCTGATTAGGCGAGCGCAACGCCGTCTCAATTTGAGCAACAGCCTCGTCATAATGAACCATAGACAATCCAGGTTCGCCTGGTACGACATCATAGGCGTTAGCCATGGGGACTGTGGCAGTGGCAGGTTGGTCGTAGCGGTTGGGAAAAGTATTTTCCAGCGTTTGCCGGATGACGCCTTGCTCCTGGCTAAACTGCATAGGAATGGTAAAGGGTTTGGGCGTCTCTATCCTGCCCCATAAATAATTCCACCATGTAGCTCCAGGGTTTTGCTCATCGGCTTGATTTAACACATCATCCACATTCAGCCTTAAACCCAGGCTTTCCGGGCTAAACTGAACTCTCGCGCCTCGATAACTTAATTCGACTGGAATACTGTAGGCGTCCCGCAAGCGTTCTTCAGCCAGACGGCGCGAAAGCCCACCAACCGGAATGCCTCCAATCTCAGACCCATTGGGATATACCACCGCGACAGATTTTAAGCGAATAAGGCTGATGACAGTCAGAACGATTGCTGCCACTATGAGCAATCCAGCCATCACAAACAAAGCACCACCAGAATTACGCCTTCGCGAAAGCGAGCTGTACGATCGGCGCTTTGGGCGGGAAAACTTAAACCTGGATTTCCGTCGGTTCAACATCATGGGAATTTTACCACCGCTTTCACAAGGACACGCTTTGTTTCACGCTTTATTTCACGGTGATGCTCGTATATACAATTTTAAAACATTTTACATGCTATTCCTGAACCGCCCGCTTTTAATAAGCTATAATTGTATCTGGAGATTTTATGAGCGAAAGCAACAATCGCAGAATTCATCCTCTCGCCATTCTTGGCGCGCTCTTATTTGCCGCGGTCTTACTGGGTTTGACCTATATCATTTTCAACAAAAGCGCTCAAAGCGCGCTCAAACCTGAGGAAGATTCTATTTACGATATCACCATTTTCCCAGCGCCGACGGAAACTCCAACCGTTTTCGCGCCCACAGAACTCCCCACGCCTACTCAATCCGCGCCCGATATCCTGCCTGAGGGTACGATCGGTATTGGCAGTTTTGTAAAAGTTATTGGCACAAAAGGGCTTGGACTCAACATTCGCAGCAGTGCCGGGCGGGGGCAACCGATTAATTTCCTTGCCATGGACGCGGAAATGTTTGAAGTCATCGGTGGACCTGAAGTGATCGACGACATTATTTGGTGGGAACTGAAAGCCCCCTATGACCCCAATCGATCAGGCTGGGCTGCTGAAGACTATTTAGAACGTGTTAAACAAAATACACCTTAAGTAATAAAGCATTCTAAGCAAGGAGCAACTTTGTCAATATTCAATCGCAAACGAAAAGATAAAAGCTTAGACGAAATAAACGCCTTTAGCAGCGAAACCATCCCGCTACACCTGGAAGTTCAACTGGCACAGTCCCTGGGTATTACCCGCAATCACATGGAAGATGCCATCTACGCGCTCAACATCAAAACCCAGCTCCCTAAAAGCCATACGACTTTGGGTATTTTCATGGTCGCTGACGGTATGGGCGGGCATATGTATGGCGATATAGCCAGCAGTGTTGCCATCCAGTCTACAGCCGCGCGTTTGCAAAAAAAACTCGTTGGACCTTTGCATGACGGTCAAACAGAATTTAGCGATGAAGCCATCGCTACCATCCTTGAAGATGCCCTCCAAACAGCCCATCACGCGGTCTTGGAAAACGTAAAAGGCGGTGGCACAACTCTCACCGTTGCCCTTGTGCTCAATAAAAAGCTCCATTTCGCCCATGTTGGCGATTCACGCCTTTACATTACCAGCGCGACAAAGCCCCTGAAAGCGCTCACCCTGGATCATAGTCTGGTACAACGTTTGGTTGAACTTGGGCAAATCAGCCAGGATGATGCCAATGACCATCCCCAACGCAATGTTCTTTTCAGAGCCTTAGGCCAAAATGAAGGCTTCAAAGCCGACATCGGAAATATAGAAATTACCGAACCCTGTACCCTTTTACTTTGCTCGGATGGACTTTGGGGACTGGTGAACAAGGATAGTTTATCGAAACGCATCAACGATGGTGGCAGTTACGAAAAAATGGTCAATTCGCTCATTGAAATGGCCAATGATGCCGGAGGTACTGATAATATCAGTGCCATTTTAGTCAGAATATCTTAGGAGGTGTTAGATGAACCCCAGTGGAACGAAGAAAAAAATATTGGTTGCAGATGACGAACGCGGTCTTGTAAAAGTCATCCGCCTTAACTTGGAACATGATGGCTTTGATGTGGTTGAAGCCATGAACGGGCAACAAGCCATGGACCAATTGCGCACAACCTTGCCCGATTTGGTACTGCTCGACATCATGATGCCAGATATGGATGGCTTTACCGTCTTGAAACTCATCCGCGAACAAAGCCAAATTCCGGTCATCATGCTGACTGCCAAAAGCGAAGAAGCGGATATCGTGCAAGGACTTGAACTGGGCGCGGACGATTACATCACCAAGCCTTTTAGCCCGCGCGAACTGACCAGTCGCATCCGCGCGGTATTACGTCGCAGTGCGGCCAGAGGGGATGAAGAAACCGGTAAAATTGTCGTTGATGATCGTCTCACGATTGACTTCGATCGCCATGAAGTTTGGGTTGAAGGCGAATTAATCCAACTCCGCCCCACCGAGTATCGCTTACTATACCACTTGGTAAAGAACGCGGGCTGGGTGCTGACTCACGACCAAATCCTCAACAAGGTCTGGGGTTACGAATACGAAAACGAACCGCATTATGTGCGCCTCTACATCAACTACTTACGTAAAAAAATCGAAAAAGATCCCAGCAATCCCATTTATATCCTCACCGAACGCGGTACGGGATATCGTTTTGTGGATTACAAACGCGAAGGTTTTTCCGCGTAAAGTGAATGGATGAGAAAATGAAAATAACCGTTATCACAGGTACAGAAGTCAAAGGTTGCACCTGGCACCTTAAAGAGTCCTTTTTATCTGAACTTCGTGATGATAACGAAATTCAGGAATTTTATCTTCCACGGGACAATCCCCAATTCTGTCGCGGTTGCAAAATTTGCTTTTTTGTCAACGAAAGTAAATGTCCGCATGCGGATAAAGTGATGCCAATTTGGGATTCAATGGTGAACTCGGATTTAATCGTATGGGCATATCCGGTCTATGTCTTACGTACGCCAGGACATGTTAAAACCCTTCTGGATCATTTTGGCTGCCACTGGATGGTTCACCGTCCTGAACCAAAGATGTTCACCAAAACCGCGGTTGTTCTCACCCAAAGCATTGGCGCACCAAACGGTAGCGCGCAAGATGACGTTGCCACAAGCATGAGCTGGCTGGGTGTACCACGCGTCAAAAGACTTGGTTTTGGCATGATTGATGGTGTTATTTGGGAGGAGTTAAAACCCAAACGACGCGAAAAATTTATCAGAAAAACCAAAGCGTTCGCTCGTTCATTAAAAAACCTCAAACCAGCAAAAGGATTAAACTTGAAAGGTAAGTTCTTTTTTGAGATCTGCAAAGCTATGCAAAAGTACCTCCTTAAGAAAACGGATAAGCCCTCCGCCGACGGGCAATACTGGATTGACCAGGGTTGGATCAGCCTATAAGACACGCCCTCGTAATAGCACCACTAAATTATTTTGGTGCTATTTACTTGAATACTTCAAGACTAACGTTCGAACTAAAGCGTCAAATATACGTTACAATTTGCCAGAGTTGATAATAGATAGAATGTAATAAAGAGTTAGAGGAAATATATGAAAAAAATTGAGGGCTCTCCGAAAAACTTAAAGCAACTTTTGCTAAATACTAAGTATTCCATTCACTATTATCAGAGGGAATACATGTGGCAGAGAAAGCATATCGAAGAACTTATTGATGACCTTACATCAGAGTTTTTAGAAAATTATGAGCCTGGACATGACCGTCAGGAAGTGCAAGACTATAGTGCCTATTTTATGGGCTCAATTGTTCTTGCGGGAAGAGAAAATGCCATTATTGACGGTCAGCAAAGACTGACTTCGCTAACACTTCTCCTTATGTACCTTAATAATCAGTTGCGCGCAGATAAACAAAGCTATAGCATGATAGAGCAAATGATCTTTTCTGAATCATATGGGACGAAATCCTTCAACATCAATGTGGACGACAGATCAGACTGTATGAATGCAATTTTTAATGATCAGCCTTTTGATACAACAAATGTAGGCGAGTCTGTAAAAAACCTGTATGAAAGATATAACGATATTATCGATGTTTTTCCCAATGATGAAATAACGAAAAAAATGCTTCTACACTTCTGTGACTGGCTTGCTGAAAAAGTCCTCTTCATCGAGATAGTAGCCACTACAGAACAAGACGCTCACAAAATATTCATAACTATGAATGACCGTGGCCTTAGTCTTACATCAACAGAAATGTTAAAAGGATATTTATTGTCTGAAATTAAGGACGATAACGAGCGTGAGAAGTTAAATGGTCTATGGAAAAATAAAGTCTTTTCCCTTAAAAAAGACGATGACAAAGGGGACGAAACTTTTATCAAGGCTTGGCTTAGGGCTCAGTATGCTGAAACTATTCGTGAATCAAGAGCGGGTGCTGTTAATCAAGACTTTGATATCATCGGTGGCTCATTTCATAAATGGGTTCGAGATGAACGCGATAAGCTAGGCCTCGCTACAACTGATAACTTTGAGCTCTTCATTAAGCACTTCTCCAGGTTTGCAGATATCTATATGAAAATTCGTGAAGCAGAAAGCATCTATGCGGAAAAAACAAAGTACATCTATTACAATGCACAAGTTAATTTTACACTTCAACCACAATTACTGTTAGCACCCATTTGCTATTCGGATACAGATTCGATAATTATCGAGAAGATGAATCTGGTTGCCCGGTTCATTGATCTATTGATTATTGCCAGAGTTACGAACTATAGATCCGTTGATTACAGTACCATCAAAAACTATGTATTCAATGTGACAAAAAATATCCGCCGTTGTTCTGTCGAAGAGTTAAAAAATCGACTTAAGCTGCAATATGAGAATCTTGATTATGATCCAGCAACTGCTCTGCCTGAATTTGGGCTAAACAGCTTCACCAAGAAGTACATTAAAAACATGCTCGCTCGCATTACTGGCTACATTGAAGAACAGACAAAAGTTGCTTCTAACTACTGCAATTACATGAATACCCAAACAAAGAACCCATTCGAGATTGAACACATCATCTCAGATCACTATGAGTGGTTTACCGACGAATACGCTGAAAAGGAAGAATTTAGACGATGGCGAAATAATATTGGTGCCTTGTTGCTTCTTCATAAAAGCATCAACGCCAGCCTTAGTGATTCTAAATACGATTATAAGCTCTCTAAGTACTGTTCAAATGAAGGAAATATCTACACTGCTTCTCTTAGTAATCTGGCATATAAGAACAATCCCAAGTTCATAAAATTTATTTCCGATAATGGTCTGAATTTCAAACCTTATGCGCAATTTGGCAAAGCCGAGATTACTGAACGGATTCAACTCCTTGTACAGCTTGTGAATCTGATTTGGAATGACGAGATGTTTCTATGATGGAGCTGATGAAGACTTTTTTAGCTGACCTGGATTTTTAGACCATACAACTTAAACGCATTTCGCGTTGTTATTTCAGCAGTTTCTTGCACGCTCTTATGATGCAAACGAGCTACTTCCTCAACCATTCTGAGCACGTAAGCCGGCTCGTTGCGTTTTCCGCGCAGAGGGTGTGGGGTTAGATAAGGGCAATCTGTTTCAATCAGGATGCGCTCCAAGGGCAAAGCCGCCGTGCATTCGCGTCGATCTGGGGCGTTCTGGTAGGTCACCGGCCCGCTCACGCCAAAATAGAAACCTGCCTCAATCAAAGGCTTTGTTTTCTCATAACTATCGCTCCAGCTATGCAAAGCACCTGGTCTTGCCTTTTGGGTATGCTCCGTTGGTAGCTTAGTATGCCATTCCAACAGGATTTCAACCACATCATCGGTGGATTTTCGGCTGTGAATCACAACCGGTAATTGCATTTCAGCTGCCAAATCAAGTTGCACGCGAAAAGCCTCTTTTTGCTGCCAGGCAGGAAAAGTATTCCAGTGATAATCCAGTCCAATCTCACCAATCGCTAAAACTACCGGATCCTTTGCCAGCGTCCGCAAACGCTTTAGAGACTGCGCGTTAAGCTCATTGATACGGTTTGGGTGCAAACCGATATTAGCAAAAATAAAGCCCTCGTTTTGTCTGGCAAGCTGTACTGAGGCTTCAGAAGAAGCCATATCTGCCCCGGAATTAATCATCAGCACCAGTCCCGCGTCCTTAGCACGGCTAATCACCTCAGCTAAATCACCTTCAAAACGACGGTCGTCCAAATGACAATGGGTATCTGCAAACATGCCTAAAATATACCATGAACATTTCTTATAAGCTCAAATCGTTTATAATCGGGCAATAATGTTATCATTGAATAGGATAAGAAACGAACACAGGACTTGCCTCTTCGCTTCGGCAAGGTCTAAGATTTAGAGGAGTACATGAACATCACTTCATTCTTTTTTGGATGGCTGCTCGCTTCACTTTTTGGAGCGTTGTTCCATCTATGGCGTGATGGGGGTTTTGGCCGACTGATTTTGTATTTGGTACTCAGTTGGGTTGGTTTTTATTTGGGACATTTGGTCTTCCAGCATTATGACATCGCTTTTATGAACGTTGGCGGCGTGCAAATGGCTGGTGGTATTGTGGGTAGCCTCGTCTTCTTATTTTTAGGACATTGGTTTACCAATGTTCAACCCCAGGACTAACATGACATCACCTGCCATATTTACCGATAGTAATTTCGCCAAGGAAGGCGACCTCGTCCAACTCCAGGGCACCGGACACCGCAGCCACCTCATCGTGCTTGAGGCTGGCGCGGTGCTGCAAACCCATCGGGGCATCATCCGCCACGATGACATCATCGGCACACCCTGGGGAACACGTCTTGAATCACACAAGGGCAACCCCTTTTACTTGTTGCAACCCAGCCTTGGCGACCTCATCAAAGGGCTCAAACGCGGTACACAAATCATGTACCCGAAAGAAATCAGCTATATATTGTTCTACATGGGTATTGGCCCCGGTAAGCGGGTTTTGGAGTGTGGCACTGGCTCGGGCGGGCTGACGACCGCTTTGGCATATATGGTAGGCGACACAGGCCGTGTGTACTCCTATGAGCGCAAAACGGAAATCCAGTCTCTCGCCATCAAGAACCTGACCAAATTCAGGTTACAAAATCGCGTTGAGTTTAAAATTGGCCATGCTGAAGAAGGCTTTGAAGAACGGAATCTGGATGCGATTATCCTCGATTTGCCCAACCCACAGGACTACCTGGACCACGTGCGCCAAAGTTTGCGCGGTGGGGGCACATTGGGCATGATTTTGCCGACTTTCAATCAGGTGGAACTAATCCTAAAAGCCTTAAAAGAACAGAATTTTGCCATGGTTGAGGTGAGCGAAATTCTACAACGCTTCTATAAAAGTGATTGGATGCGCCTTCGACCAGTTGACCGCATGGTCGCGCATACCGGCTTTCTCATTTTCGGGCGCAAAGTCGATCGCCTCGCGGGCGACGATGACTATGAACAAGAATCCGCCTCTGATGACAACACCGAACTCGATTAAACAAGTTCTCAGTGCTTGTTTGGGGTTACCATCTGATCTCACCGAGCACCTCGCCAAACACCTTGCACAAACGCTAGGTCCTATCATCGATAATCGCCTGCAGTTCAACGAAGCGCTTTATCCCGCGGCAGTACTCATTCCACTTTTATGCCACAATGGTGAGTGGCATCTTTTACTGACCCGACGAACGGAAAAACTCTGGAGTCACCCCGGACAGGTAGCCTTTCCTGGCGGTGCCTGGGAAGAAGACGACGCAGACCTTATCCAAACCGCCTTGCGCGAAAGTTTTGAAGAAATCAGCCTTTTACCCGAGAGCGTCACCGTTCTTGGCACCATGCCAAGCTTTGGCACGATATCCCACTTTGAACTCACCCCTGTCGTAGGCATTATTTCATGGCCTCAGGAACTTTTTTTGAGACCTGAAGAAGTTGCCCGCGCGTTTATCGTGCCTCTTTCATTCCTCAAAAATCCCGCCAATCGCTACTACCAAGACTACCATCACGAAGGCAAAACGCACCCCGTCCTTTACTTCAAACGCTACGATGGCGAACTCATTTGGGGCATTACCGCCCAAGTCATTTTGGCATTCCTGAAAATTCTGGAAGACTGAACTCCTAAGCACGCTAAATCGCTTAGCTCATAGATAAGCAAAAAGCCACTTGCGAAAAGTGGCTTTTTATAATTAGACTTTTTATTGGTACGGGACTATTCTTCGTCCTCTGATTCACGGGCGGAGATAACTTCGGGTTCCGCGGCACCTTCAGCCAATTCACCTTCTTCAACCTCAGCAGAAGCGAAGCCAACAGTAACGATAACTTCGTCGCCAGGAGTATGAATGGTGATTTTATCGCCAAGATTGAGGTCTGCAACAGTGATGGTATCTTCTGCGGTTTCAATGCTGCTGATATCGACTTCGATACGTTCAGGAAGATCCATTGGCAAGGCTTCGATATCGAGCTCAGTCAAAACATGGTTGAGAATTGCGTCGCCAAGTTTCAAAACAGGGGCTTCGCCAACCAACTCAATGGCCACAGTCGCGCGCAGGAGCTCTTTGAGTGAAATCTCAAGGAAGTCAACGTGCATCAACTCTTCGTAGATGACGTCGCGCTGGCGGTCACGCACAATAGCTGTATGTTTTTTTCCGTCAACAACCAGGGTGACGATGCTGGTACCAGTCAATTTACCCATAATCAGCCCAGTGCTGTGGGCATCCATTTGAATGGCAATAGGTTCAGTTTTGTGACCGTAAATAACACCGGGCAGGATGCCCTGTCGGCGTAAGGCTTTCACCTTTTTACCGGTAACTTGTCGCTTTTCAGCTTTGATAATAATTTCTTGATGTGTTGTCATTTTTCCTCCGGACGCCTCTCACCCCTCCTTCATGGGGTTACCCTCGTCCAATATATTTTACCGGCTGGAATTTCCGGCAATCGTCAATGATACCCGCTGAGAGTGGAATAGTCAAATTTTCATTCGACACCAAGAGCCATTTTACAACTAAAGTCAAAACAAGAAAACAGATGGTCAAAAATGGATGGTGGAATCTGAAATAGCAAAAACTCTTGGATCATGGCTCGCTATAATGACTATGTTACCGGGCTTCTTTTCTTCTATTAATTGCAAAATGTTAGAAACCATTTCTTGGTCTAAATCATTTGTTGGCTCGTCAAATATGTATATAAAAGCAGATCTATATAATGCCCGTGCGATAGCGATGCGTCTTTTCTCTCCTCCAGAAATTTTTTCGCCACGATTACCGAAACATATTCCGCTATTTAAGGATTCCAGCCTCATCATTTTGATGTAATAATCCAGTTTCTCTTGATCAATTTTTCCTCCCATAGAAATGTTATCAACCAGGTTTCTGTTTAGGATTTGGTGGTTTTGAAACTGTACAGAAAAATAACTTAGCCAATTTTCAGATTGATTGTTAGAATCGCCTATCGTTACCCGCCCGGAAATCAAAGGCACAAAGCCAAGAACTACATTTATAAAAGTTGTTTTCCCAGAACCACTTTCACCTGAAATCAGATAAACACAACCAGGTTCTAATTCCATGTCATTTATTTTATAAATCTTTTCTCCACCTATAGAATACTTGATGTTATGGAAACTCAATTTTTTCATAGTTTTATTCAACCTCAATAGGCTCGAGTTCAAAGACACGAGAAAGCGAAACCGAAGCGCTGGTCATCTCCGTTACATAGCGACTAATGAGAATAATCGGGTCGTAGATATTTTTGACAAAAAGAAAAGCCGTTACAAGATTTCCAGGAGAAAGTTTCCCAAAAATAATATCAAATATCACAAAAAGCAAGACAATAAGTAGACCTATCGTATTTAGCACATGAACTAATTGCCAATATGTAGAATACTTTTGAATTATTTTATTATCAATGCGCCTTTGACCATCCAATTCAGGATCAATGCGGGCAACTTCGTGTTTTAAAGATGAAAATATAGAGAGTACCTTTGAATTATATAGAAGGTCTGCCAAATTTTGTGTAATCAATGATTCCTGTTTTCTGCTCTCTTGGGTGAGAGCTTTGTTTTCACGTGCAATCCATATACTCAAGTAATAAAGTGGTGGAACAACGATTAATGACAGAAGACCAATCGTGATATCCCACTTTAATAAGATCCCAACCGCCCAAAAGAATTTCAATATTGAAATCAAAAAACCATTAATAGGACCAGTTAATAAGCGCGTCACAGATTTTACATCAGTGATAAACCTGGATATATATTCGCCCTCATTATCTGAATTATTATCTTTAACCGAGTCTTGCAAGATCCAACTCAAAGCATCATTACGGATCTCATACATAATATTGTTGCTGAACTTACTAACGGACTGTCCGAAGAAATTAAGACCCATTGAATTTAGAAAGATACAAAAACCAATTAGGAAGAAACACCGCCAAATATCTAATTCATACTTTAGTCCAAAGAATGAAATATAAACTGCTTGTTTTGTGCTAAGAATGTCAGTTAATTTCCCTAACAAAGGAATAGGCGCAAGGCTTAAAAAAGATAGAATGACAGCACTAAATATCAGAATCAAAAAATGAAATAAATGTTTCTTTACATAGTAAACAATAGTCCTACGTTTAGCTTTCATTGATGAAGTGCCTCCCTCTAATTAATGTATGAAAAATATACCAACTACTTACTTTTTTTGCAAAATAATCTAGTTCTTATTCATGAATAACAACCATATTCCCCAAAACACCCCAGGAGGTTAAAAAGACCTCTGTGGGTGCGTCAAAAAACTTCCCGTTATTCATATATCGAATACTCTTCGCGTTGTACCCTGTAAGAATAACCACATGCTCATAGGGCGCGACGATGACCGTGTTTCCCGCCTTATCAACGTACTCTACCGGCTCGCTGTACTCCAAATTTCCAATAATCCAGGCGATGATGGGTTTATCTTCCGCGAGTTTTTGCTTGACCTCATTCAGCGTATAGCCCTTCACAGCGACAGCGGGCAAATCATAAGCGCGTAAAGCCTCCGCGATTGGCGCAGCATGCACGCCATAGGAATAGGGTGGAATTTGCCCCCATTTGCGTGTGGTAAAATCGCCCACGTAGCCTAAATCGGGATTATCTGATCGAGGCATATCCGCCTGAAAAGTCGACTCATAAATGTTCACCCCAAAAAACCATGCCCAATCCACCGCCGCGCTCGATTCACAACTCAGATAATAGTACTGCGAATGCCCTCCAATATTCGTTATGTAATGCGACTCGGGATAACCTACCTTTACGGTTGGAGTTATCTCAATAGTCTCGCTCACTTTTAGGTCTTCCATCGGGTAAGGGCTCGGCTCAGGTGTAGGTTCTGCTGTCTGACTAACCATAACAGGGCTTGGTCCAGTCGTAACTTGAATGACTGGTTTAGGTAAGTCCACCGATTCAGCTTGCTTTTCAACAGGCTCATCCTGGAGCTCGGCGCGCGCTTCGCACCCCACGATAAGCATCAAACCCAATACAACGACGATAAAAAGAATTCGCCTTAGAGACTTCATGCTATGAGTGTACTTGATTTTACAAAAGCCATTTTTTGGGGTCATTAATTACCGACGGATTTTAACCTTTTTGCCCGAAGCGTAGCATGGTTTTTAATAGCTTCCTGGATTCCGATAGCGTAATTATCGTCAAAAAAACTTAGATAAGAGCGCAAGCGTTGTTCAATCTCAGCCCCTTCGGTATCGGATAATACTTCTTTCAAAAGATACGCCACCTCGCCCGGTGATTGCTTAACCAGCTCGTTCACCAATTCCGCTAATCGGCTTTGCAGTTGCAAATCAGAATGCGCGATATATGGGCGTACCATACTATAAATTGTTGGCAAATCGTTATGCTGCGCCTTTGGCAGAAAAAAACCCAAAGCCATCAAACCATGGCCTTGTTGGCGGAGGTCTTTCGACGCCAATAATCTCCCGGTAAGTCCAATAAACTGCTTTGGCGCGAAATCCAGTAATCCCTGGCAGGCTTTTCTAAAAATCGATGCTACCACCGCCCTGTCTTGCGCCTGAGCGAGCCAGCTTTCAATTTGGGTGATAACCCGCTCCGCTTCGCTTTCTGCTTGCTGACCCAGGATGAAACAAGCCAAATCCCGCGCTTCAAAAAAATCGTCTTTCCAAAGTTCTTCAATGAGTGCAAAACTTTGCTCACAATGACTTTTGGCAAGCTGCTTTAGGGAGAGTTCGAGTTGCGGAACAATCTGAACAGGCAAGTCATACTGGCGCATGAAGCTCTTCGGGATAGAATCTTCGTGTTTTCGGCGGGAATATTGATGATAAAAAGAAAAAAACCGATGCAAACCCTCGCGAAAAGCTTCAGGTTCGGCAAACTTCTCTTGTAAGGCTTGTAGTTGATTTTCTAATCGATTGAGATTGATCGCGACCATAGCCAAATTATAGCTGATTCTTGCTCAGGGAAAGATGTAATAACAATGCAAAATGACATCAGTATCCAGGTTTTACTGGCCATAAAAAAGGCTGTTTTTTCCTAAATCCGTAATTGAAAAGAATATAAACGATATGTAACAATGCACTTCGCTAAGCTATAATAAATAGTACCGGGTCGGAAATTGGTCAGGAGATTGCTGTATGGCACAAGAATATATTGAAGAACTTATTGGGAGGATGAGTAAAAAAGAGGATAGATTAACAAGCTCCGATGAATCGGTCAGGTGGAAAGCATGTCGAGAGGCAGAGAAGCTCAAAGATCCGATTTTCTACTCAATCCTTAAAGAGTTCATTCTGTCGCATTCAAAGCCAAAAGAGAAGGAAATGCGTGATTCAGCATATTTTATTTTAGGAAAACTTCTGCTGAACACACCTTTAGATGAATACATTGCTTTCTTTCTTAAGTGTTTGGAAAAAGAAAATGACAAATATATCCTCTCACAAATGCTGGACAGAATTTCAGATTTGACTATTCCAGCGGAATTTTCAGTAAAACCCATTATCGCGCTCGCATTGAATGATAAGTGGCAAATACGTCAGAGCGCGATTAGAGCACTTGGAGCTTCTGCAACAGCGGAAAGTATAGAAATGCTTGCATATTATATTAACCAAACCGACACAAAAGCCTATAAGTATGAAATCGAATATGCAAATGCCGCGCTTGGGAGAATCGGAACTGAAAAAGATATCTATTTATTAGAGCAACATACGACAAGCAGAATGCGTGATATTCGCGAAACCGCAAAGTTCGCAATAGAACGGATTAAATCAAGAACACCATAAGCCTATTCACTATCCCGATAAATCGACACTTGCCACCTCAGAACTCCACGATCAACCAAGACAAAAAAAGAGGCTGATTCGCTCAGCCTCTTTCACCTTCAAAGTAAACCGTTTAGTAAGTCTTCGCGAAAAAGACCTGCGTGTTGGTTTTTCGTCCGGAGTAAAAGCAGATGCCTTCGCCTTCCGTTTCGGCGAAATTGAGCAGTTTGGCTTTGGTTTCGCTCTTGATCAACTCTTCATTTTCATTATCAGCGTACCACCAGACTTTGGCCCAGCCTTTATTGTCAACAACATCCTTGAAGTCTTCGTAATTATCCACTTCAAAAATATGCGCGTCTCGGAAAGCAATCGCTTTGGCGAGCATATTATCCTGGATTGTGACCAACATATCCGCCACGGTTTGCTCAAATCCGTCCATTGAAACAAAGCTTTTACCCTCACGTCCAGGGATATCGCGGCGCGCGAACGCCAGGCTATTCTTTTCAACGTCTTTGGGACCAATCTCGATGCGCAATGGCACACCTCTGAGCTCCCAGTCGTGATATTTGAAGCCGGGTGTCAGTCCATCGCGGTCATCCACATGCACACGGATATTGTTCGCTTTCAAGCCAGCGCGGACCTTTTCAACCATCGCTAAAACAGCTTCTTTTTCACTGTCTTTGCGGAAGATGGGTACAACCACCACCTGGATAGGTGCCAAACGGGGTGGCAAAACCAAACCCTGGTCATCGCCATGGATCATCACCATCGCGCCAATCAGGCGTGTGGTAACGCCCCATGAGGTCGTCCAGCAGTATTGCAGTTCGTTGTTTTGGTCGAGGAATTTGATATCAAAAGCCTTGGCAAAGTTTTGACCCAAAAAGTGCGAGGTGCCTGCTTGCAATGCCTTGGTATCGCCCATCATGGCTTCGATGGAATAGGTCGCCAGGGCGCCGGCGAATTTTTCATTCTCTGATTTGCGGCCCGGCATAACCGGCATAGCTGCTTCGTTGTAGCAGAAGTCGGTATAAACGCCTAACATTCTGAGGGTTTCCTCTTCAGCTTCCTCATAGGTGGCATGGGCGGTATGACCTTCCTGCCAGTAAAACTCAGTTGTACGCAAGAAGAGACGCGTGCGCATTTCCCAGCGAATGACATTTGCCCATTGGTTCATCAAAACCGGCAAGTCGCGATAGGACTGAATCCACTTAGAGTACATCGTGCCAATAATGGTTTCGGAGGTTGGGCGCAAAACATAAGGTTCCTCAAGTTTAGAACCACCCGCGTGGGTCACCACCGCCAACTCTGGCGCGAAACCTTCAACATGCTCAGCTTCTTTGGTCATGTAGGATTCGGGAATCAGCATCGGAAAAGCGGCATTCACATGACCGGTTTCCTTGAAGCGTTTATCCAGGGCTGCCTGAATATTCTCCCACAATGCCCAGCCATATGGTCGCACAACCATACAGCCCCGCACAGGCGCGTAATCAGCCAATTCGGCGCGCAACACTAATTGGTTATACCATTCTGAATAATTTTCATCTCTGCTTGTCAGTTTCAAATTTTCCATCTTCTACTCTTTATTCCTGTCTTTTAATGCCAACACTGCCTCATCAACAGTGTCCACAAATATTAATAATTCCTTCGCGAATGCCGGCACATGTCCTGCAAGCTCCTCAAAAAAGTGCGCTCCGAGTGATGCCCAGGACTCACCAATCAAAACAAAAGGTTTGCGCTCAATGGCACCGATAATCATCATATTATAAGTCAGCATAATTTCCGCCAATGTGCCAACGCCACCCTGCAAGGCGATAAAGGCATCTGCATGGCGAATCATGTAATCAATGCGTTCGCTCAAAGTTTGGGTGCGTACTTCTTCAAGAACATAAGCGTTCGCGCTGCCTGGGCGATAAGCCTCAATTTCATCGCAGGTCACACCAATCGTATGAACGCTCGCGGTTTGTCGCGCGCCTTTGCATGTGGCCTCCATGGTGCCACAATAGCCACCGGTCATGACCTGATAACCTGCCTTGCCCAAAACCTGCCCCAAATCAAACGCCAGTTGATAAAGCTTGTCACCGGGTTTAGGTGAAGCACTTCCAAATACTGCTACTATCATTATTCGGTATCCTTTTCATCAGTCCATTGTCGGTCCCAGTTTCGCGCGAGGGTATCAAGTATCGCTTGCTCCAGGTCAATGCCTTCGACATGTGCCAGTTGCAAAAGATAAAGAGCCACGTCAGCCAATTCGCCAGCCAGGGCTTCTTTATCCGCGCTTTCATCACCCCACTGGTAATGCTCCAATACTTCGGCAGCTTCCAGACTAAGCGAGATCGCCAAATTTCGCGGCAACTGCTTTTTTGGCGAGTCAGGGTCATACCATCTGTGATGTGCCACAAGCGCGTTCATCTTAGCGGTTAATTCTTCAATATTCATAACGAAGCGATTATATCCGATTTTTCCGGATATAACCGCTTCAATTGTCTAATTGTCTAATTGTTTCTAAGGTTTAGTGTTTGCCGATGTACTTCGCCAAATCCACACAGCGAACGCTGTAACCCCATTCGTTATCGTACCAGGCAACAACTTTAATGAGGTGCTCGCCGACCTTCATGGTTGAAAGACCGTCCACGATACTGGAGCGGGAATCGCCATTATAGTCGATTGAAACCAGGGGTTCGTCACTGAAGCCCATGATGCCCTTAAGTTCGCCTTCAGCGGCAGCTTTGAGCAGAGCATTGACTTCTTCCACACTGGGGCTTTCCTTAAGTTGGAAAACAACATCCACCAGGGAAACGTTCGGGGTAGGAACGCGAACAGAAAAACCGTTCATCTTGCCATTCAAAGCGGGGATAACCTTACCCATCGCCTTTGCAGCGCCTGTTGAGGTAGGCACAATGCTTTGGGTACAACCACGCGCGCGTCGTGGGTCTTTATGGCGGTTGTCAAGGTTGTTCTGATCGTTCGTGAAAGCGTGCACGGTTGTCATCGCGGCGGCTTCAATGGTGAAGTTCTCGTGAATGACCTTGGTAACTGGCGCTAAACAGTTGGTTGTACAGCTGGCATTTGAGACCACAGGCTGGCTGGGGTCATAAGCTTCCTGGTTCACACCCATCACAATCATTTGCGCGTCTGAGCTTGGCGCGGTGATGATTACCTTCTTAACGGTATCGCCCAGGTGAGCGCCGGCTGTTTCAATGGTGCGGAACGCACCGGTTGAGTCGATCACGATTTCAGTGCCGTAAAGACCCCATTTCAGGTTCTTTGGGTCACGGTCGCAGAAAAGCGGGATTGACTTGCCATTCACAATCAGGTGTGAGTCATCAAAGCTCACATCACCTTGAAAAGTGCCATGGGTTGAATCATACTTAAAGAGACGCGCGGTGTTTTCCGGGTCTGCAGTTGAGTTAATGGCGACGAGTTCGACTTCCGGATCCATAATCGCAGCGCGTGCGACCAGACGTCCAATTCGTCCAAAACCACTAATACCAATTTTTGTTGTCATATAAACCTCCGTTATAATATCCGCTTAACTATATCATATTGCAAAGTTATAGAATAAGAATTATGTAAAAAGTTTCCACCAGATTATATACCAAAAAATAAAGTAGGTATAATAACTCCTCAGGAGATATTATGGAATCACTTTGGACAATCATTCAATTCGTGTTTGTTTTCGGATTGATCATTTTCGTGCATGAACTCGGTCATTATTTGATGGCTGTTATTTTAGGTATCCCCGTAGCAGAATTCGGCTTTGGTTATCCACCCAAACTCATGAGACTTTTCAGATGGCGTGGCACGGACTTTACCTTAAATGCGATTCCCTTTGGCGGCTTTGTGCGCTTTGAAGAGGAAGTGCCTAATGAAGATACTGAAGAGTCATCTATCACCGCAAAAGCGGTCATCGTTGAAGATGCTGTTGGCGAACCTGATGTCATCATCGAACCCGAAGTCAGCGAACAAAAAACCAAAACAGTCGACTCAGGTATTATTGGCGGCATTACCCAGGCGCCAAAATGGAAACGCTTTCTTATCCTCGTAGCTGGCGCTCTGATGAACTTCGTTCTGGGTATTATTGTGCTCGTGATTATGTTCAACGCGCTTGGCAACCCTGACCCCACCCGTGTCATTATTGCTGACGTCGCTCCCAATTCACCTGCTGATTTGGCCGGGCTGCAAGTTAACGACATCTTTAAAACCATTGATGGTGTAAAGATTAACAGTACCGAGACGCTTAGCCAACAAATTCAAGCCAATCTTGAACAGGAAATCGAGATAGTGCTTCTGCGTAACTCACAGGAAATAACCACTTCTCTCATCCCACGCCAGAATCCGCCTGAAGGCGAAGGCGCCATTGGCATCGTCATGGATAACCCCAAACTCCCTGCCAGGTTTGGCGATACGCTTAAAAACGCTTTTGCTACTTTCTGGGAACAGGTAAAAACAACGGTCACCTTGCCCGTCAAACTCATTCAGGGTGCTATCAAACCCGAAGAAGCGCGCCTGGTGGGTATAAAAGGCATTTACGACATGTTCGCCTATGCCGAAGAAGCTGACCAAATGACCAACAACGCGCTGCCTATCATGCGCCTTTCTTTGCTCTCAGTGGTCAGCATCGCGGTGGGAATCACCAACCTTTTGCCCATCCCAGCCCTGGATGGCGGACAAATTCTCTTCGTGCTCATCGAAGCCATCACGCGTAAAAAAATCCCCCAACGCGTTGCCAACGCCATCAACACGGTTTTCTTCTTCCTGCTCATCGCGCTGATGATTTTCATCACCTTTAGAGATTTCTTAAACCCCATCGTGCTACGTTAAGGAGGCACCATGCTAACCATCACCCCCATCGAGAAACTCATCACCCAATTACGGGAAGACGCTATCCCCTTCTCGCCCAAGTTTCTGCTGCATTTTTCGGATCTCGATTCGGCAAGCATTTCCACCCTGCGCGATAGCTGGTTATCGCTCCAGGTCGAACGTCGCCGCGCGCTAATGGTGGGGCTGGCAGAATTAGCCGATTTAGATCCTTTGCAGCTCTTTGAAGCAGCTGGCAAAGTTGGACTGGAAGACACCGATGATGACGTGGTGATTGCTGCCATCGACCTACTCTTTGAGGCTGATGACAAACATTTAATCGACCGCTACATCGCGTTTTTGAAAGATAAATCGCGCAAAGAAAACTTACGCGCTGCCGCTGCCAATGCTCTCGTCCCTTATTTCTATCTCTGCGCGCTTGAAGAACTTGATGAGACCGTCCAAAGCAAAATCCAAAACGCGCTCTTGGAAGCCTACGAACAGGACCGCTCAGACCTTGTGCGTCGCCGTGTTTTGGAAACCCTGGGCTACTGTGATAAACCCGAGCTCAAAGACATGATTTTGCGCGCTCTGGCTTTGGAACAGGTTTATTGGACAGAAAGCGCGCTTCTTGCCATCGGTCGCAGCATGGATAACAGCTGGGACCAAACCGTGATCGATTACTTTGACCATGAAAACCCAATTATCCTCGCCCAGGCCGTGCATGCCGCGGGGCTTTTGGGCATCCATCGCGCGCGTAAGCTTTTGTTTAAAATGCTCAATCTCCACACCGACTATGACGTGCGCCAGGAAGTCATCTGGGCGCTTTCGCAGATCGGTGGCGATGAGGTCATTGAACGCCTTGAACACTTCGCCAACGTCACCGATGATGAAGACGAAATCGAACTCATCGAGGATTCAATCGAGTATCTCGAAATGTTTGGCAGCGAAGATCCCAAAATGGCAAGCTTCCTCATTGATAAGCCCTCACATGGCAGAGGCGACGAAGCTGAAGAAGACGAATTCGATGATGAAGATGAGGATGAAGACTTCTTCAAAACGCCCATGGACATGGAAGAATGGGAACGCTATGTTGACGACGATGATGAATATGATGATGACGACGAATTCTCAGAAGAATTCGACGAAGAGGATGATGGTTTTGAAGAGCCTGACAGTTTTTAATTCTACCCATTAAAATGAATTTGATATAGCCTGGCTCAGATTCCGCCAGGCTTTTTTGTCTCCAAACAGCTATGACATCTGTGATGTACATTTCGCCTAAGGACTGTTCCGCCATGCTGTCCTGACCACGGTTATGTTGAATTACAGCCCTGCACAAATCAAATTCGTTCGCTTACTCCCACCAAACACACATCATTAAGCGTATAATTTCCCTATGCCATACAGCCACGAGATACAGTTAGTTGAAAACCTCATCATCGGACGCTTGCAGCGTGAATACATCCTGCCGGTTCAAGGACCAGCTCGCGTCAACCAATTGGGTGGTAATTTGCCCTACACCGCCAGCGCGATGGCAATGTGGGGTGGCAATGCCGGGCTGGTGAGTCGTGTCAATCCCGATTACCCATTAGACTGGCTTAAACCGCTCGAAATCATGGGCTTTGACTTGCGCGGAATCATCCAAACGGACGAAAGTTTTGACGCGCGTTTTTTTGTCGCCTACAGCGAAGGCTATAAGATCAGCTATGAAAACCCGCTCACCCACTTTGCAGAACGACAGCTTCCATTCCCCGAGGAGCTTTTCAATTACGAGCCCGATACCCGGCGTTATTGCAGCAAAACCGACTACCTGCCTTACACCTTCCGTGTCACCGATATCCCCCGCGCTTTTCTTGAAGCCAACGCCGCCCACATTTGCCCCATCGACTTTGTTTCCCACAAAATTTTGCCCAGTGTGCTACGGGGAGGGATGATTCAAACCCTTTCCATGCGCGCCACGGATTGCTATATGGATCCCGCCTTTTGGGAAGAAATGCGCAACCTCATCTCCGAACTCAGCATCTTCATGCTCAGCGAAAAGCAAGCGCTCAGACTGTTTCAGGGACGAAGCGTTGACCTCTGGGAAATTGCCCGCATACTCGCCAGCTATGGTCCCGAGTACCTGATTATCAACAGCAAGGATGGCGCGGCGTGGGTCTATGACCGGGTTGAAAACAAACGCTTCATCGTGCCGGCTTGGGCAGGAAGCATAGTTGATCCCACAGGCGGCTTAAACGCTTTTGATGGCGCTTTTTTATACAATTACCGCAAGAGCTACGACATCGTGCACGCCACAGTATGCGCCAATCTAAGCATGGGCATTTGCATGGAAGGCAGCGGGCCCGACTACCTGACAGAAACTTTAACCGCGTTGCGCGACGCGCGTCTTTACGCCCTCTCGCAACAGGTCATTTATTTGTAAGCTTTTCTATTGAGAACCCAAGGGGACAAGCTGAATCTCATAGAGCACGTCCCAGTTTTTACCGGTCACAAACAGACGCCCACCCTCTTTATCCCAGGCGATGCCATTGAGCACCTCGCCTAATTTAGCCTTGTTTGCTTCAGGCATTAAGCCAGATAAATCAATTTGGGTCAGCACTTCCCCACTAACAGGATCAATGCGTAAGATCGTATCAGTCAGGTAGACATTGGCCAAAATCTCACCGTTGACAAACTCCAGCTCGTTCAACTGGCTCATTGGGTAACCGTCCAAAGTAACGTGTAGCTCATTTACCACCAAACCGCTCTTGGGATCCATCCAGTAAAGCGTATTTGAGCCATCCGACATGATGAGTGCCTTGCCATCCGTGGTTAAACCCCAGCCTTCGGTGCTGTAATTAAAAGTGCTTATTTGCTCGAAATTATCTTTTTGATAAACAAACGCGGTACCTTCCCGCCAGGTGAGCATGGTTAGTTGGTTATCCAGCAACACCAATCCTTCCGCGAAATACTTGTCGTGAATACTTATCTCGCGCAGACTAACGCCATCCTCCAGTTTGGCTACGCGCAAACGCGACTGGCCATACAGCCCACAGCTTTCGTAAAGCAAGCCAGCCTCGTAAACCAAACCCTGGGTATAACAATTGGGATCATGGGGATAGGTATTCACAATTTCGTATGTGGCATTCTTGCCTAAACCTGACAATATGTCTGGTTCGATAATCGTTTTATTCTTTGACCTGGCCAATAAACGTGGCAAAGCAAAAGCCAAAAAGGTGATCACTAAGACCATGATAATAGCAAAAAGGATGTTTCTATTTTTTGCATTCATACCCAAAATTTTACCACTTGCTAAAGAGAAAAAAGTGCCATATGCCATATTATTAATTATTATCAGCAACCCGTTGAGCCTCATGATAAAATATTTAGGTAAACAAAAGGAGATACCATGACCACCCTACTCGAACGCTTTTTACGCTACACCAAAATTGATACACAATCCCAACACGACGCCGAAACTTATCCCAGCACCGCCAAACAACTCAACCTGGCACGCCTTCTTGAAAAAGAACTTCGCGAACTCGGCATGAGCGATGTTGATCTTGACCAATACGGCTATGTAACAGCCACCCTGCCTGCCAATATTGAGCATGACTGTCCCGTTGTTGGCTTCATCGCTCATATGGACACCAGCCCGGATGCGTCCGGTGAAAACGTTAAAGCGCGTGTTATCGAAAATTATGATGGTCTGGACATCATCCTGAATGAGGCGGAAAACATCATTCTGTCACCAGATGTTTTCCCTGACCTTCTCAAATACAAAGGCGAGAGCCTCGTGGTCACCGATGGTACCACCTTACTTGGCGCGGACGACAAAGCCGGCATCGCCGCCATTATGGATGCCATGCGTTATCTTATCGCTAACCCAGAGGTCAAACATGGACGTATTCGCGTTGGTTTCACCCCCGACGAAGAAGTTGGTGCCGGCGTGGCATTTTTTGACGTGCAGAAATTTGGCGCGGATTTTGCCTACACCATCGATGGTGGCGAAAAAGGCGAGTTGGAGTGGGAAAGCTTCAACGCAGCCAACGCGCGCCTGAAATTCAAAGGCATCAGTGTGCATCCCGGCACTGCCAAAGGTGTGATGCGCAATGCCAACTTGGTGGCTATGGAATTCCAATCCCTTATGCCCCTCTTTGACCGCCCTGAACACACCGAAAAACGCGAAGGTTTCATTCACCTTACGCAAATGTCCGGCCTGACCGAAGCTGCGCAACTCGATTACATCATACGCGATCACGATAAAGCCCTTTTTGAAGTCAAAAAACAAATCGTGCGCGATGCCGCCGCCTATCTGCAAAGCAAATACGGTCAAGATGTTCTGGAACTGGAAATCAAGGATCAATACTTCAATATGGGCGAAGTGCTCAAAGAACACCCCGAAGTGCTTGAACTCGCCCGCCAGGCATACCGCGCGGAGGGTATTGAGCCAATTGAAATCCCCATCCGCGGTGGAACGGATGGCAGCCGTCTGAGCTTTATGGGCTTGCCCACACCCAACGTTTTCTATGGCGGACATAACGGGCACGGTCCCCTGGAGTACCTCTCCGTGACTGGTCTCGAAAAATCGAGGGATGTGATCGTAAAGATTGCTGAGTTAGTGGCTGCTGCTTAGAAATCAAGGCCTATCCCCAAGCCCATTACGTTTTCACGAAACAAAGACCTTTTAAAATTAACTTTTATCACGAGCCTCAAAACGATAGAGGCTCTTTTGTTTTTAGTGAATTTAAGCTGAATTCGATAACATCGAATGATGATAAAATTAATGCAAGCTTCATCTCATAGCTAAGTTTTAATCAGGTGACGACAATCATCAGAAAGGTAGCACCATGAAAAACAAAGTTGTTTTTATCTTACTTTTTGTATTGATTTTCTCTGCATTAATGCCACGCCCAGCAAAGGCAGACGTAGCTCCACCTTACATAGTCACAATTGTCGTAATCAACGCGCCTTCCGATCTCGAGTTGTCTGCCCGCTATACCAAAGGTTCTGTCACTGAAACAAAACTTTTCCAGCGAAAAGATGTTGCATGGGAATCGAAATTCCGTCTCATGGATTATTACTTTTGGCGTGACTATAAGCTCTATAGTAATGGCGTGTTAATTGTCGAGTCAAAAGACTACAACTTTGAACTTCCTTTACCCGATGAGATCTTCTATAAGTTCGATATGCTTTATACGCTTGATCTCAAATCTAAAACCCTTACTGAAGGAAAGCCTGCCTGGCAAATACCTGTTTCAGTTGGACTTCAGATAATCGTCACATTGCTCCTTGAAGGTATTGTGTTCTATTTCTTTGGCTATCGCGAAAAACGGAGTTGGCTTGTCTTTCTAATTACGAACCTGATAACTCAAAGCGCTTTGTATATTGGTATTACGTATATTGGAATTGCAGGCTACAGTATTATTTACTTCTGGTATGGCGCAATTGTCGTTTTTATCATTGAATTAATTACTTTTGCACTTGCACTAAAGGAACAAAACAAATGGAAAGCTATTGGTTATGCCTTTTTTGGCAATTTGCTTAGCCTTGTTTTAGGAAATATTTTACTTGCAATACTGCCATTTTAAAAATGGGAGTTATGAGTAAGGCGGTGCTATGAATAATAAGGTTCTACTCATCCTAGTCTTTGTTTTACTCTTTGCTTTTTTCATGCCCTGCCCTGTGATGGTAAATGCGTTTTATCCGACTCCATATATAAAAATCGTCGTTATCAACCCGCCCTCCGACCTGGAGCTAACTATTCGCTATACCAAAGATTCTGTTACGGAGACAAGGCTCTTGGACCGAGACAATGTTGCCTGGGAAACAAATTTCGAGATGGTCGGTTATCGCTTTTTAAATAGCACTGAGCACTATAGTAATGGTGTTTTAATAGTCGAGTCAAAAGAATACAGTTTTGAACTTTTTTTACCTGATGAGAGCTTTGAAAAATACGATACAAAGTATATACTTGACCTTAAAACTCAAACTCTCTCCGAAGAATATCCTGCATGGCGCACGCCACTTACAATTAGTATTCGAATAATTCTCACACTGCTTGTTGAATTCCTCGTGTTTTTCCTGTTTGCTTATCGCGAAAAACGGAGTTGGATTATCTGTATCATTGTGAATCTCATAACACAATCGGTTTTACACACCTGGATTGGTATCCTTGGAAGTAATTTTGGCACCTTTTTTGAGTTTATATTTGGTGTAGTAATTGTTTTTTTCGTTGAAATGATTGTTTTCACAGTCGCGCTTAAGGAACACAGCAAATGGAAAGCTGTTGCTTATACTCTTGTTGGTAATTTACTTAGCAATATTTTAGGATTACTTTTACTTGCAATACTACCCTTTTAATACCAACGCTTGTCACTTCATTACTATTTTGATAAACACAAAAATAAGAAATCCTGAAAGAGGATTCCCTCGTTTGCAATGCTTTTCCCAACCATAAAGGTTCATTTTGACCGTGAATGATTTCTAAGTTGGCACAGTTCTTCAGCATATTTGCCTTTTCAATGTAAAAAAGTGCCTATTTCCCTAGCTGAATCTAAAAGTTCCTTAAAAATTACCCGAAATTGCCCAAAAAAGTACTTGACATGACGTACTACGTCTGGTATAGTAGTTACAACGTCAGACGTAATACTTTTGAAAGGATTTTAAACATGATAAGTAGTGATGTCATAAGAGGATATACTGATATAATAATCTTGTATTTACTCATGGATGAGCCCAGTTATGGCTACGAAATCTCGCGCAAGATTTCCGACCGCTCTCAGGGTTTATACACGATGAAAGAAACGACGCTTTATTCAGCTTTCAACCGGCTTGAGAAAAACGGTTACTTACGCTCTTTCGCAGGCACTGAAACCGGTGGAAAGACCCGCACTTACTATGAACTAACGCCCCAGGGGCACACCCATTACCAACTAAAAAAAGACGAATGGTTGATCACCAAAAAAGTTGTTGACCAATTCATAAAATAATATAAACATTTATAGGAGAAAAATAAAATGGACGCAATTTTCAATTACTTAGATAACATGTTCGCTCATCTGCCCAAAACCGAAGAAGTCAAACGCGCTAAAACCGAGCTCGGGCAAATGATGGAGGACAAATACAATCAACTGCGCGCCGAAGGTCGTTCTGATAACGAAGCGGTTGGGCAGGTCATCAGCGAATTTGGCAACCTTAGCGAACTCGCTGAAGAACTGGGCATTTCGAACCAATTTCAGCAAGCCTCAAGCGAAGACAATTTTGTCTACGTTACAGCTGCCGAAGGTGAAACCTTCATCGAAAAGTCCAAAAAAGCTGCCAATATGATCGGTGGTGGTGTCGCTGCAATCATGCTTGGCGTTATTTCTGTTATTTTCTTTTCCAGCTATGCTGAAGGAATATTCTCCCAGGTCTTAGGGGGCGACGAACCCAACAAGGTCTACCTTGCCGTTGGACTTGGGCTTCTCTTTATCCTGATCGCTTTCGCGGTTTATCTCTTCGTTATGACTGGTATAGCAAACGAAAAGTACAAGATTTTCGATAAGAAAGTAGTCAAACTTGACCCACATAACAAAATGCTCATTCAAAAAGCCAAAGAAAACCATCGACCGGTGCTCATGCGTAAGATTTCCATCGGCGTGGGACAGATTCTGCTGGCAGTAGCTGCTCTAACTGTCGCAGGCGTATTATTTGAAGATAATGAAGCCGTGCTGGTCAGTTTAGTTTGTCTTTTGCTGTTGATCATTGGCATTAGTGTTTGGCTTTTCATTTCCGGTGGAGCAATTCAAAGCGCCTATGACAAACTGCTCAATGAAGGCGACTACACAGCTGAACGCCGAAAGAGTGAATCGGTAATGCAGCGTTGGGCTTCACCGTATTGGATTTTGATTGTGGTTGTCTACCTTGCCTGGAGCTTTGTTACGAGCAGCTGGGACAAATCCTGGATTATCTGGCCGATCGCGGGTGTGTTATTTGGCTTGATTAGCGCGATTGTCCAGGCAGCCACGTCAAATAAAGAATAACAAATTTTCTTGCCAGATATTTTACTTTGGAAGCATACCGCTCAAAATCAGACAGTTAGGCGACGGAAGATATAGATGAAGAAGATATTGATTACAACAGGGAAAGTAATAGTCTTTTTGACAGGATGGGCACTTGTTGCAAGTATATTCCCTGTTTCTGATTCATTAGATGCTTCTGTTTGGCGATTTTGGGCGGAACTGCTTCCTCTTTTGGCAATTGTGGGCTTTACCCTGTTGTTTTGGCTGTTTGAAAAGAAAAGAATAAAACTACAAATTGTTTTATCACCATTAAAAGACATTACAACAGGTACGATTTTAGGAATTCTTTGGATAGGAATTCCGGTAATTGTCTTTGTGATATCCGGAATAATGAAAATTATTGCCTGTAATACCGTACCGAAGTTATGGTTATGGGTAATTTCTGTGTTTATTAACGCGGCAATGCAAGAACTACTTGTAAGAGGACACCTCTATCAAATGCTGAAAGCTGATTATAACGTTATTGTTGCTACCGTAATCACAACAGCGTTTTTTACTTTTATGCATGGAGGCGCTTTTCAAGCAGGTCTTGTTCCAGTGTTGAATGTTATTACTATGAGTTTATTGATGACGATAGTATTAGAATACACACAATCTTTGCTTGTTCCGACAATAATGCACTTCATTTGGAATTGTGTTGGGGGAATTGTTCTGGGTGGAGTCGTATTAGCGGATGATTACCCGCATTTGTGTGTGACAGAATTTACTGGGAACGAATTGTTATCCGGCGGAGATGCCAAAATTGAGGGAAGCATCATTGTTTTGATTCTGAACATCATGTTTATTTTAGTGTTTTCTTTCCTTCTTAGAAAAAGAAAACTTGTAAATTCTCATGGCGAAATTAAAAGCATAGAAAAAACGGTAGATGCAGTAATATAAATTCGTAAAAACCATTCAAAAAAGAGACTGTTGCCACGATAAGGAACAGTCTCTTTTTATTCTCATTTTTAGGGTGTACTATCCACCACAGGTGCTGGGGTCATCGCAGCCCTGGCTGCAACCTGCACAACCGCCAAAGTGCAAACTGCCATTGGCAATTTCCTCTTCAGTCGCGGGTCGGATGTTTAAAATGGTTACTCTAAAATCCAGATCTTTGCCGGCCATGGGGTGGTTCAGGTCGAGCTCAACAATGTCTTCGCTGAGTGCCACAGGGATGGCTTGAAAAACAAGCCCGCTGGCATCGCGAATACGCATGGGTTCGCCTAATTTAAACTCAAAATCTTCGGGGAATGAGCTACGGTTCACCGGCAAAACACGTTTGGGATCATGTTCGCCATACGCGTCAGCAGCTAAAACATGCACGTTACGGGTCTCGCCAACTTTCGCGCCTTCAAGTCCTTTTTCAAGACCAGCGATGATGTTGCCATGCCCTTGCAAATATTCAAGTGTGCCTTCGTCAGCAATTTCACCTTCCACGGTAAGAACATAGTTCATTTCAACCGCGGTGTTCTCTTCAACAGTTAATTCTTTTTCCATCAGTCTCCATTCAACTTGAGCGAATTTATCTTTTTTCAAGCCGCGTAATTGTAACAGAAAATTTTACATTATCACAACCATAGAGAGATATTTACGAAGTTTTTATAGTTCTCTGGCTAATAACCATCGACATAGTCATTTTGGCATGAAACGGAGCTTTTTTCGGCAAAATAACGCTGGTCAATCAAAACTTTCACTCTTTAAAAAGCCAAAAACGGCTGGACTGATGATACAATATTACTCGGTTCATATTAAGTCCAAGTGGCAAATGACTAATAAATTTTTAATCGCAAGGAGATTGCATGACTAAAAAAGACCCCCGTTTAGAAAAATTGCAAGGCTTACGCGAAGCCGCGCAACTCGGTGGTGGTCAATCCCGTATCGACCGCCAACACGAAAAAGGCAGCTTAACCGCTCGTGAGCGCATCAACCTTTTACTTGACGAAGGCAGCTTTAGAGAAATCGGCGCGCTTATCAGCCACCGTGACCACGCTGAGAACGAGCCTTATGGCGATGGTGTTGTATGTGGTTATGGTACTGTTGACGGACGCACAGTTTACGTTTATGCTCAGGACTTTACCATTCAAGGTGGTTCATTGGGCGAAATGCACGCTGAGAAAATTTGTCGTGTGATGGACCTTGCCGCCAAAACCGGCTCACCCATCATCGGCATGATTGACTCCGGTGGCGCGCGCATTCAGGAAGGTGTTTACTCCCTGGGTGGTTATGCCAAAGTCTTCAGACGCAACGCCATTTACTCCGGCGTTATTCCCCAAATCAGTCTCATTATGGGTCCATGCGCGGGTGGCGCGTCTTATTCCCCTGCCGTAACAGATCTCATCGTCATGGTGCGTGGCAAGTCCTACATGTTCCTCACTGGTCCCGCTGTCATCAAGACAGTTACAGGCGAAGAAGTTGACTCTGAATCCCTCGGTGGCGCGGATGTTCACCTAAGCACAAGCGGTAATGCCCATCTGGTCGGAAACAGCGACGAAGAAGCCATCGCCATCGCGCGTCTGGCGCTCTCGTACCTGCCTTCCAATAATGTTGACATGGCTCCTATCGGCGACCAATCGGATGACATTTACCGCCGAGCTGAAGCCTTAAACGACCTTGTGCCCAAAGATCCCAGCATTCCTTACAGCATGCATGAAGCCATTGAACAAATTGTTGACGCGGGTTCGTTCCTTGAACTACAAAAAGGCTTCGCTGGCAATGCCATTGTTGGTTTCGCGCGCCTGGGTGGTCAACCAGTTGCCATCGTTTCGCAGGAACCAGCCGACCGCGCTGGACTGATGGACGTAGACGCTTCCGATAAAATCGCGCGCATGGTCAATCTTGCTGACTCGTTCAATTTACCCATCATCACTTTTGTTGACTCACCAGGCTTTTTGCCCGGTGTTGACCAGGAATATCGCGGTGTCATTCGCCACGGTGCCAAGGTGCTTTATACCTACGCCAATGCGACGGTACCTCTGATCAGTGTCGTGACCCGCAAGGCTTATGGCGGCGCGTATGTGGTGCTTAGCTCCAAATATATGGGCACGGATATTTGCTATGCCTGGCCAAGCGCTGAAATCGCCGTGATGGGTGCTGAAGGAGCAGCCAACATTCTTTATGGCAGACAAATTCGCGAATCTAAAGATCCTGCCGCGAAACGCGCTGAGCTCACCGCCGAATACCAGGAACAGTATCTCAATCCTTACGAAGCAGCCAAAGCTGGTTATATCGATGAAGTTATCGAACCTGCTGAAACACGCCGCAAGCTGATTGAAGCGTTGCACGCCCTGCGTAATAAAGTTGAAAATACACTGCCACGAAAACATGGCAATATGCCAGTCTAAGGAGGCACAATGATTGAAACACTTAAGCAAGGTTTGATGATCACCGGCATTGGCATGGGTCTGGTCTTTGTCATGATTTTTCTTTTGTGGGGCATCATGGCACTGCTCGTTTGGCTTACCAACCCACGTGAGAAAAAAGCTGAGGAGACCGAGGTCATTGAAGAAGCCACTGTTGATCCCGCTCTTTTAGACATACCGGCTCACACCAGCGATGATGAAGATGAACTGCAACGCTTAGCCGCGGCAATCGCCGTTGCCTACGCGCTAAAACGCCCCCGCCCACAGAGCTTTGCCACAGCTCCTAAACTTGACCAAGGCTCCAACTGGCTTAGCACGGGTCGCGCCCAACAATTGCTATCAAGAAACAGAGGACGTAACTAATGAAAATTAAGGTTGAAATTCAAGAAAAAATCTACGAAGTCACCATTCAGGATATCCACGCACGACCGGTCATTGCCGAAGTTGATGGTGTTCAATATCAAATTTGGCCTGAAGAGCAAGCAGCCGCGGTGCCCGCGCAAGGCGCAGTCCAATCCGCACCAGCCGCAGCCCCCGCAGCTACGCCTGCTCCTGCTCCTCGTGCTGCAGTCGCAGCCGGCGCGAACACACTCAACGCGCCTCTTCCTGGTACTATCGTAGCGATTAATGTACGCGAAGGCGATAGCGTAGAAGAAGGTCAGGAACTTTTGACCCTGGAAGCGATGAAAATGAAAAACGAAATCCGAGCTGACCGCGCAGGAGTTGTCGCACGCATTCATGTTAATGAAGGTGATTTAGTTAAACACGGCGAAGCCCTTATAAGCTGGCAAGGTTAGGAGGGGCACTGATGGATTTTACGCAATTAATTGCTGAAGTTGGCAAAGGCTTCATAGCATTTGGCTGGAAAAACGCAGTCATGATTGTCGTTGGCCTGGTATTGATTTACCTTGCAATTGCCAAAGACTTTGAACCCGTGTTGCTCTTGCCGATTGGTTTTGGCGCTTTGCTTGCCAATCTGGGCATGAGCAACCAAGTCGGTTTCATGAAAGTCATCTACGATGCCGGTATCAAAACCGAGCTCTTCCCGTTGCTCATCTTCATTGGTGTTGGCGCGATGATCGACTTTAGTCCACTCTTGTCCCAACCGAGTTTGGTCTTGCTGGGCGCGGCGGGTCAGTTTGGTATCTACTTTACGCTCTTGCTGGCCATTTTGTTTGGCTTTAATCTGAACGATGCGGCTTCTATTGGCTCTATCGGCGCGATTGATGGCCCCGTAGCCATTTTCGTGTCTAATAAGCTGGCAGACCCTGACCTGATAGCGCCAATCGCGGTGGCGGCTTATTCTTATATGAGCCTTATCCCCATCATTCAGCCTCCCATTATGAAGCTGATGACCACCCGCAAAGAGCGCTTAATCCGCATGGAATATGCCCCTAAACCTGTATCGCGTCTTACGCTCATCATCTTCCCCATTTTGGTCACGGTTTTGGTCGCTTTGGTCGCGCCTGATGCCGCGCCATTGATGGCAGCCCTGATGTTAGGTAACCTTTTGCGCGAAGCCCTGGTGGTGGACCGCCTGAGCAAGATGGTGCAAAATGAGCTTATCAATATTTCGACACTCTTCCTGGGATTGTCAATTGGCTCAACGATGACTGGTGATAGCTTCTTGAACATCAAAACCCTCATGGTGCTGGCTTTGGGTCTTGGCGCGTTTGTGATTGACACCGTTGCCGGCCTGCTCTTTGGTAAGCTGATGGCTTTGATAACGAAGAACAAGGTCAACCCGCTTATTGGCGCATGTGGCATCTCCGCGTTCCCCATGGCAGGGCGTCTCTCCGCCAAGATGGCACTGGACGAAGACCCCAGCAACTTCATCCTCATGCACGCCATGGGCACCAACACCGCTGGACAGCTTGGCAGCGTTATTGCTGGTGGCTTACTCCTCGCGCTCGTATTGGGTGTGGGTGGTTAGTATCCCTCTTAAAACAAAAATAAAGCCCCGTTGCAATAGCGGGGCTTTTCTTTTAAAAGTTTCTACAAATTAAGGCGATAACCGATCCCCCGAATGGTTTGAATCAGTTTAGGTTGACGTGGGTTTTCTTCCAGCGCGGTGCGCAGCCAACTGATATGCACATCTAAAGTGCGTGTATCGCCGGTGTAATCGGTATCCCAAACGCGACTAAAGAGTTCTTCACGGGAAAGAATCTTACCTGGTTTCTCCATCATGATCTGTAACAAATCGGAGCAACGTGGGGTAAGATGAGCTTCTTTATCGTTATAATGCGCCACATAAGTCTGGGTGTTAAGTTCAAGAGGTCCTTTTTTGACGATATGTTTATGGGTAGCATTGCTGAACAACCGCAGGCGATTGACCAATTTTTGCGCGGTAAAAGGCAAACGCAGCAAAACATTGGCTTGAGGTGCCTTGTTAATGGCTTCATCTTCAGCAATAATCAAAATAATCGGTAATTCAGGATAAGCACTGCGAATCCAATGCGTAATACGCAAGCCATTTGTGCGCAAACTCATCGCGTTAATTACGACCACATCTGGCATTTCAGCCTGAATACCTTCCAATGCCTCGCTGCCACTTCCCACATGGACTACATCAAAACCTTTGGTCGTCAAATCTGATGCAAAAGTGTTTTTAAGCCTGTGCTTACTTTCTATTAATAAAACTAATAAGTCATCCGCTCTCAATTTATAAACTTTTATTTCTTATACCATGATCTGGTGTCATCATACCCCTGAAAGTTATGAGGAATGTTAAATAATGTCAGTTTTGTTATTATAGCCGAAAGAAATTTTTTATGTTAAAAATTCTCAAGCTCATTTAAGATTATTGTCTAAGATTATCGTCATCCTGTGCCAAATTTCCTTACAATTTCAAACTAAAAAAAGCTGAATATATAAAACAGCCTTTAAAATTGAGATGATTAAAGCCCTTTTGCGTGTTAGAATCAAATAGGCTTTTATGATTTCCGGGATTGGTGAATTATGACAAACATGACAGAATGTGAGATCGACAGCGTCAGAGTTAGCCTGACAAACCAGGATCGTGTTGTCGTCTTAAAGGATAAAAACAGCGAGCGCTATTTGCCGATATGGATCGGGCTTTTCGAATCCGAATCTCTGACCATCGCTCTGCAAGGCGTGCAGACCGCGCGACCGTTAACTCATGAATTGCTGCTCAATACCATTCACAACCTCGGCGCGCAATTTATTCGCGTCGAAATTGTTTCCATTGATGAAGACGTCTACTTCGCTCAGCTCGTCTTGCTCATGGATGGCAAGCAGGTCAATATTGATTGCCGTCCTTCAGACGCTCTGGTACTGCTCGTGCGCGCGCGTGTACCCATCTTTGTTTCTGAAGAAATCATGAGTACCGTTGCTATCCAACCTGAAGACCGAAGACCCTACGATCTCTCTGCTGAGCCCGTTGAAGATGAAGTATCCGATGCTGACGATCTCTCCATCTTTAGCGATTTCTTATCCACGCTCGAACTGAATAAAGAATTTGAAAGCTCAGAACCACTAACAGGTGAACCACCCGCGACATTAGAAACTGACCTAAGCACTGAAGACCTAACAGACGATGTAGATGAAGATGATGGCGATTTGGATGATGATGAGCAAGACATCGATGATATACTTTTTGGACCAACTATAAACAACAACTAACTGAAGGCGTGCCATGAGCGATGAAGTTTACACTACCCAAAACGAAAGTCTCGTCCCAACTCAACTCTTTGATCGAGAGCTTGAAGAAGCTCTGATTGGCGCGATACTCATCAATCCCGATGCCTTTGTGGATGTTTCGCCCAGGCTTAATTCAAAAGACTTTTACATCAACCGACATGAGTGGATATGGGACTCTTTCAAACGCTTACTCCAGGCGGATAAAAGCTTTGATATCATCACTGTCAAACAAGAGCTCGAAAGCGCGGGTAAACTCGAAGAAAGCGGAGGCATGGACTACCTGATTAGTCTCACAAATCGTGTGCCAAGTTCTTTGCACGCCGAGACTTATGCTGAAGCCATTAAAGCTCTCGCCATACGCCGCCGCTTGTTAAGTTCAGCCAACGAAATCGCCAAAATTGCCCATCGAAAAGACCTGGGCATAGAAACTGTCATTGAAGAAGCTGAAAAAGCCGTGTTTGGCGTAAGCCAGGATCGCTACAGTCGCGATTTGGTTCCCCTTGTGAATGTCGTCAAAGATTATTCGGAACGCATCCAGGAAGCAAGCTTAAAAACCGAAGGTATTAGTGGTCTTGAAACTGGCTTGCGCTCGGTAGATCTGGTTTTAGACGGACTGCAAAAATCTGACCTGATTATTGTCGCCGGAAGACCGGGTATGGGCAAAACCGGCTTTCTTTTAGGAATTGCCAAACATGTAGGTATGCGACTGAAACGAAACGTGGCTATTTTTTCACTCGAAATGTCAAACACCCAACTGCTTCAGCGTATGGTCGCCCAGGAAACCGACATAGACTCCCAAAAACTGCGCTCCGCTAAGTTGAGCGAAGAAGAATGGACACGTACCTTCTCAGCATTGAGCATTTTGGGCGAATCGCGCATCTTCATTGACGATACGCCCGCCATCACTCCACTGCAAATGCGCTCGAAATGCCAGCGTTTGAAAATGGAAGAAGGGCTTGATTTGGTTATTGTCGACTATTTACAGCTCATGTCCGGTGACACCCGCTCGGAAAACCGCGTTCAGGAAGTTTCCTATATCTCGCGAAACCTCAAAGTGCTCGCGCGCGACCTTGAGGTACCGGTACTGGCCGCCGCCCAGCTTTCCCGCGCGGTTGAACACCGCCAGGATAAACAACCTGTGCTTTCAGACCTGCGCGAATCTGGCTCGCTGGAACAGGACGCGGATATCGTCATGTTTATTAACCGCCCAGACCAAATGAACGAAGACAGCCCCTTCCACAATTTAGCGCGCCTTGCCATCGCTAAGCATCGTAATGGGCCCACACACCCAGGTATTGAGCTCGTCTTCATCGAGCGTCTGGCCATGTTCCGCGATGCCGTTCGCCAAGAGTATCCCCGATGAGCGGACATTTGAGCAAGCAAATTGGCTTCAACACCGATCCTTACGAAGTCACGCTTCCCCGCGATTTTGTAAGTGCTTGCGCGGGTTTAGATTCTGAGTCAATCCTTTTACTCATCCATTTTTTCAGCACCGCGACTCAGACGCCAAATTTGCCAGCGCATATCCGCCAGCAGGATCTCTTAAACAGCTTTTCAAAGTGGCATGGTGTCAATAACGAAAGCCTTCAAGAAACGCTCAACGCGCTTATTGAAAGCCATTTTTTACTCCAATGGCAGGAAAAAGAGTCCGTTTACCTCATCGCTGGAACACCCGAAGGACGTTTTTTTCTTCAGGAACTTAAAATGGGCGAAAAAGACTTTAGCCAGCTTGATATGCCAATGACGCTAAACGATGATCGCCCAAACATTTTTAAATTATATGAAACCCACATTGGTATTCTCACCCCGATGATGGCGGAACAACTTAAGCAGGATGAGATTGATTTTCCTGCCAATTGGATTGAGGATGCTATTGAGGAAGCCGTTCAACGCAACGCCCGCAACTGGAAGTATGTAAGAGCCATTTTATTGGCGTGGAAAGACAGAGGACGTGACAAACAAAATGAAAGACATCAAAGCGATATCGACGCATTTAGAAAACTTACTCGGGAACAATCCGAACAACAAAACTGAGTCTGACAACGATTACCGCCCAAACCCCATGGACGAGCAGTTTGGCGACCCCAACTGCCCGTTTTGCCTTGGCTTGGGGTTTGTTGGGCGTGAATTGCCCATTGACCATCCCGACTATGGCAAACTTAATATCTGTAGCTGTCGTTTGCAGCACATGAACGCCGCCAAACACAACGCTCTGCTCGATTTCAGCAACCTGGGCAGTTTGCGTGGACTGACCTTTGACAATTTCATGCCCCGTGGCAGAGTTGGTCTTGCCCCTCAACAAGCTGCGTCGCTGCAACAGGCTTTCAACTCCGCCAGACATTTCGCGGATACCCGCCAGGGCTGGCTGCTCTTAACCGGCACCTACGGCTCCGGTAAAACCCACCTGGCAGCCGCCATTGCCAACGAAACACTCGCGCAAGGCATCCCAACTCTGTTTTTGACCGTACCAGATTTGCTGGATTGGTTACGCTTCTCTTTTAGTGCTGAAAGTGAAAGCAGCTTTGAAAATCGCTTTGCTGAAATCCGCACCGTCCCCATTCTCATTTTAGACGACTTCGGCACACAAAGTTCAACAGCCTGGGCACAGGAAAAATTATTCCAGATTATCAACCACCGCTATATCAGCCAACTGCCCACGGTGATTACCAGCAATTATCGGTTTAATGATTTTGAAGGACGCATTCGCTCACGCCTGATGGACCCGGAAATTGTCACCCGTGTTGATATTCTCGCGCCTGATTTCCGCAACCCCACCGATGAAGTCGGTCATCCTGAGCTTAGCAGCCTCAATTTGCATAACAAACAGATTTTTGACAGCTTCAGTTTGCGCCAGCAGGAAGCCTCCCTGCTCCCTGAGGATAAAGCCTCGCTCAAACGTGCCTTGGATATTGCCAAAACTTTCGCGAAAAATCCGGTTGGATGGCTTGTCCTTCAGGGACCTTATGCTTGTGGCAAAACGCACTTGGCCGCCGCGATTGGTAACTATCAAGCCGCGCTGGGCGCGCCACCCCTCTTTGTGGGCGTGCCCGATTTGCTTGATTACTTGCGTGCCGCCTTCGCGCCCAACAGCACGCAAAGCCTTGACCGCCGCTTTGACGAAATACGCTCAACGCGCCTGTTGATTTTGGATGACCTCGACACCCAATCCGCCACACCGTGGGCGCGTGAAAAAATTTATCAACTTTTCAACTACCGTTATGTAGCTGAGCTACCCACCGTTATTACCACCGCACGAACGCCTGGGGAGCTCGACCAAAGGTTGTTTAGCCGACTTTCCGACACAAGGTTGTGCCGCATCGTCTTCATGAGCGCGCCACCTTTTACAGGAAATGCTACAAGCAAGCAACATAATAAATAATTAACGGTATAATCTCACAGTTGAAATTAGTTGACATATCATCTATATTTATAGTTTTGTGGCGCTCGCGCGCTATTACATATGAAAAGAGGTAAACAATACATGGAAAACATCGAACGACATATGCCCGATGGCTTTAATCTGCCCTATCGTATTAAACGATTAGCCGACCTTGCCCACAACCTTTGGTGGACATGGAATCCTGAAGCCGCGCGTCTTTTCAAAGAAATTGACGAACTCAACTGGAATCTATCAAGTCATAATCCAGTTGTCTTTTTACGTAAAGTAGATCATGAAGTTTTCGAGGACTTAATCAAGGACCGCTACTTCCTGACACGATACGACCACATCATCCGTGAGTTTGATACCTACATGGAAAACAAAGAAACCTGGTATCGCACAAACTATCCTGAGTTGGCTGATGAGCACATTGCCTATTTTTCATTTGAATACGGCTTACATGAATCGCTCAAAGTTTATGCCGGTGGTTTGGGTATCTTGAGTGGTGACCATGTGAAAGAAGCCAGTGATCTGGACCTGCCCTTTACCGCGGTTGGTTTCCTTTATACCTATGGCTATTTTGCCCAACACATCACTGAAGATGGCTGGCAAGTGGCACGCAACGTTGATATTAACTTCAACGACTTACCCATCGCTGCCCTCTATGACGAAACCGGTGAACCAGTCAAAATTTCGGTTGATTTGCCCGGCCGCACACTTTGGGCACGCCTTTATGAACTGAATGTTGGCAGAGTTAAGCTGGTACTTTTGCACACTGACCTGCCCGAAAACAGCCCGTTAGACCGCGAACTGACCGATAAACTCTACATCAGCGACCCGGAACTGCGTATCTCGCAGGAGATTCTGTTGGGTATTGGTGGCATGCGCGCGCTTGATCGTTTGGGTATCAAGCCAACCATCTACCACATGAACGAAGGACATTCAGCTTTCCTCAGCCTCGAACGCTTGCGCCAGCTTGTCGCGGATGGCAAAACCCTGGAAGAAGCCAAAGAAATCGTCTCCGCGTCAAACATCTTTACCACCCACACACCCGTGCCAGCAGGCAATGATGAATTCCCCATTTGGCTGATTGATAAATACTTTAACAACTACTGGGGCGAACTTGGTTTAGACCGTGAAGGTTTCCTGAACCTCGCCAAAATCAAAACCGACTGGGCTGATGAAGTCTTTAGCATGCCCGTTCTGGCTCTGCGACTTTCTGAATACCGCAATGGTGTTTCCAAGCTGCATGGCGCGGTTTCGCGTGATATGTGGCAGGGATTATGGCAGGATAAAGCCGTGGAAGACGTGCCCATTACTTATGTTACCAATGGTGTCCATACCGGCAGCTGGCTGGCACGCCGCATTGCCGCCCTTTACAAACGCACCTTTGGACCAGACTGGATTAACCGCATTGACGACCCCAAAATGTGGGAAGGCATTGAGAAAATCGATGATGCTGAGCTCTGGCAAATTCGCTTCCACCTGAAACGCAAGTTAGTTAACTACATGGTCACCCGCGCGCGTTACCAGTGGGCGCATAACAACGTGCACCCCGTGCAAACTGTGGCAAGTGGGGTTTTGCTTGAGCCAAGCGCGTTGACCATTGGCTTCGCCCGACGATTCGCGACCTATAAACGCGCCAACCTTATCTTCCGCGATTGGGATCGGCTGATGCGTATCATCACCAACCCCAAGAAACCTGTGCAGATCATTTTCGCCGGCAAAGCGCACCCCAGTGATGAGCCTGGAAAACGATTGATTCAAGAAGTCTATCGCGCGGTTAAGGACGCCCGCAACGGAGGCCGCTTGGTCTTCCTTGAAGACTACGACATGGACATGGCGCGCTACCTGACCCAGGGCGTGGATGTTTGGCTCAACAACCCTCGCAGACCCCGCGAAGCGAGTGGCACCAGTGGCATGAAGGCCGCCATGAATGGCGTGCTTAACTTCTCCATCCTGGATGGCTGGTGGGCTGAGGGCTACAATGGCATTAACGGTTGGGCAATTGGCGATGATACTGAATATACTGACCTTGACGCCCAGGACACAGCCGATGCCAACAGCCTATACGACACCCTTGAGCACGAGATTGTGCCACTTTACTACACCAAACGCAGTGCTGATGGCTTGCCTGGCGATTGGATCCAGCGTGTGAAAAATTGTATGCGCAGCGTCTCGCCAGCCTTTTCCATGACCCGTATGGTCAAGGAATATATGACCGAGCTCTACCATCCAGCCATGCTCGGTGCAAAAAAACATGAAAGTTAGGAGTTTTTAATGGGACCTTTTGTACTTGAGTTCTCTTGGAACACAATTTTAATATCTCTGCTTATTTTTATAGTGCGTGTTGTCGGAATGGCACTGGACACCCTGCGCATCATGCTTGTAATGCGCAAAAAAGAAGGCATTGCCTGGATTTTAGGTTTTTTGGAGACCGCCATTTACATCCTCTCCATTGGTGTTGTCCTGGATGATGTCAACAATGTGCTCAAAGTCGTCGCTTACGCGGCAGGTTTCGCCACGGGTAGTGTTGTGGGTATGTGGCTTGAAGGCATGTTGGCCATCGGTCACGCGCATATCATCATCATTACCCAATTACCAGGCTCAGTCGTAGCTGACGCTTTACGCGCCGGTGACTTTGCCGTGACTGAAATTCCCGCCGCGGGAAAAGATGGTAAAGTGTGGCTGTGTGATCTCACTGTAACACGCAAAAAGGTGAAAGAAGTTGAAGCCATCGCCCGCGAAGCAGACCCTGATGCCTTCGTTACCATCGAAGACATCACCCCGCTCCGTCGTGGTTATTGGGGTTCCGGCCAACTAAGCCGATAAGAAAAGCATATGATTACTAAAAGACCCTCGTCATAAGACAAGGGTCTTTTTATTTTTATTACAAACGATTATTTGATTAGCGTTCCTTTAGAAGGATATCAGATACTTGCATAATGCCTTTTGCCTTCTTATCTTGGGAACCCACTAATAAGGCAATCCGGATATATTTTACTTCCGTGATATCAACGCCAAGCAAATTGCTGTTTATCTCATCTTTTATACGCAAGTAGATATCTAATTGCTCGCCTGATGCAATCCTGATATTGTGTACAGTATTCGTATCAGATATCGCCTCAGGCGCGCCGACAAAGTTTGTTCCTGCGAAAAAATCTTCATTGACATTCAAATAACGGGTAAGTCCAATTTGTTCTTTATCACCATTCAAATAAGATACAGCAAGAATCGAAAAACCCGAACCAGACAGTAAGGGCAATCCCCCATCATTAGCATAGGTGTAAAGCTTACATGAGAATTCCAGGTCAGTACTATTCACAGGAACAGTCTGCATAAAGCCGACATGCCCGAGACCTTCCTGGCTGATTGCCAACATACGATTGAAAGGTGAGTTTCCAGAATCTTCAATAGATGCTTTCGCGCTACCACCTGAGTCCTTTAGGACTCGTTCCCAGCTTTCAAAATCTTCAAGGAAATAGCCATTACGAATCAGATTGTTCGGGTCAGGTGTGGGTTTTGTTGGCTCAAAAACAACAGGTCCTCTGGTGGGCGTTTCTGTATTCTCGATAACTGGTGTTGGTGTGTCTGGCACTTGCGTTGCTTTGACTTCGGTCTCTACATCTGTGCTTGTCGCTGTTTCCATTTCTGTCATTATAGCTACCGCAGTCGGTTCGCCCGCGGTCCAGCGATCAAAAAAGCCCCGTTTATCAAGCACAATATAAGCAATCGCGCCCGCTAAAGCCAAAATTAGGAACAAAACCACAAACACGATTGGCTTAGCCTTCTTTTTTGGCTTTGTTTCAATCCCCGCGCCTGTTCTGCCATAGTTAACATTCGTCGTAGTTTCAGCAACAGAATCAGCCCGACTTTCGGCATCCATTTTCTCCATCGCTTCCTGATATTTAATCGCCTTCATATGCGCTAAAGCGACTTCATTATCCGGGTCGATCTGCAAAGCGCGAATGTAACAATCCTTTTTATTCTTGGGATCACTATAAACTTCAGCCATCCATAGCCAGGCTAAAACGTTGTCAGGCTGTTCCTGAATAAGCCCCAATAAGAGGGAATGGGCGCGTCTTTTATCACCCGCTTCAATGGCTTTAATTGCTTCATGAATGGTTCTTTCCATAATTCACCTTTTTATCTAATGGACAGCTTACTGAATTCGTTAACCAATGTCTATTTTACCCGATTAATCTTGAAATCTTCGCTTATAATTAGCTATCGATAATATTGAGGAGCGAAGTATGGAGATTAAGCCATCTGAATTTTATTTTGGTCAAGCCTTTGACCTTACTGAAGGTAAAGTTATTCCAGATAAACTCACCTTTTATGACCCAGAGGATCTTGTGACCCATGGTGTTATCGTGGGTATGACCGGCTCGGGCAAGACGGGTCTCGGCATAATCTTGCTTGAAGAAGCCGCTTTGCAGAGCATTCCCGCTATTTTGATTGACCCCAAAGGAGACCTCACCAACCACTTGCTCCACTTCCCTGATCTGCAAGCACAGGATTTCGCGCCCTGGGTAGACGAAGACGCCGCCAAACGCGAAGGTCAAAGTGTTGAAGAAGCCGCCACAGCCGCTGCCGCGAACTGGGCAAAAGGTCTTGAACGCTCGGGAATCGACAAAGCCCGCATGGAAAAATTAGCCACAAACGTTGACTACGCGGTTTACACCCCTGGCTCAACCAGCGCTATACCAATCAGTATACTCAGCTCCCTGCGCGCGCCGAAGCTTGATTGGGAAGAAAACAAAGAGATGTTGCGCGAAAATATCAGCAGCACCGTTACCGCCCTGCTTGAGCTGGTTGGTTTCAAGAATATTGACCCCATCCGCTCGCGCGAACATATTCTGCTCTCCAACATTTTTGAATACAACTGGAGCAAAGGCACCAATCTGACCCTTGAAGCGCTCATCTTACAGGTCCAAAATCCGCCTTTCGATAAATTAGGCGTTTTTGCCATGAGCAAATTCTATCCGGAAAAAGAACGCTTCGAATTAGCCATGCTCCTCAATAACTTCATCGCCGCGCCAAGCTTCGAAAACTGGCTCAAAGGTCAGCCTCTGGATATTGGCTCCATCCTCTACGCACCGGATGGCAAACCCCGCCACAGCGTTTTTTACCTCGCTCACCTCAGCGACCAGGAACGCATGTTCTTCGTGACCCTGCTTTACTCTGCCATCGAAACATGGATGCGCAGCCAGGCGGGCACTACCAACCTGCGCGCCCTGGTCTACTTTGACGAAATCGTGGGCTATTTACCCCCGGTTGCCAACCCGCCCAGCAAGCCGATTATCTTGCGCATGCTAAAGATGGCGCGCGCTTTCGGCGTTGGTCTCGTGCTTTCAACCCAGAATCCAATCGATCTTGACTACAAAGCCCTCAGTAATACCGGCACCTGGATGATTGGCCGCCTTCAAACCGAGCAGGATAAAGCCCGTCTTTTGGACGGCCTGGATGGCATCGCTGGTGGCTTTGACCGTGCCTACTTTGACAAAGCCATTTCCGCCCTTGGAAAACGCGTATTTCTCCTGCACAATGTGCATGCCAAAGGACCTGAAGTCTTTACCACCCGCTGGGCGATGAACTACCTGCCTGGTCCCATCACCCGCGAAAAGCTTGATGACCTCAATCGTTTGGTCGGCGCGGATATCGCGGTCATGCAAGCCATCAGCCTGCAGGCTGAAGAAGAGCAAGAAAGCGACATGGCAGACATCCCCACCGCTACTGGCACATCTGCCACAGTTGGTACTGAGCCCAAACTCCCTTCGAGCGTGGATTTGGCATATCTGCCGATCAACGTCAATCCCGGCGCGGCTTATGACCAAGCCATGCGACAAGGCGTATCGCATGGCAGCCAACCAGCCTATCACTATCAATCCCTGCTCATGGGTCAGGCAACGGTCTACTATGCCAATCGCACTCACGAGATCGATACCCAACGAAAAATTGGCGTGCGATTGAGCAATTTGCAAGGCCGTGGATTAGTGCGCTGGGATGATTACACAAGCGAAGCGGTTGATCTACACTCCACAGACAGCGCGCCGTTACCCAACGCCACATTTTCAGCGCTCAACTACCCTGTTGATGACGAAAAAACCATCAACGATCTCAAAAAAGATTTCATTGAATGGATTTATCGAAACGCGCCAATCACCGTTTTTCGCAATGAAGAGCTGAAACTCAGCTCACGCGTTGATGAGAGCCTTGAAGACTTCAAAACCCGCTGCGAGGAAGCTTCGCAAACCGACAGTGAAACCGCGATCAAGAAAATCACCGATGCCTACGCGAAGAAAAAAGCCGCCGCTGAGAGCAAACTCATGAAAGAGGAATTGAAGCTTGAAAAATTAGAAGAAACCCTCAAAGGTCGTCGGCTTGAAGAAGGCGCGACTGGCTTAACAACCGCCCTAAGTTGGATAGGCAGCTTTAATAAAAACCTTGGTAAATTGGTCGGCGGTGGACGTAAGAGCATCACCAGTTCCATTACCAAACGTCGCCTTACCGCCAATGCCAAAAAAGCTGTTGAAGAATCCGAATTGATGGTCGAACGTTACAAAGAAGAGCTCGCCATGGTTGAAGAGCAAATGGCAGAAGAACTGGATGCCCTACGTGACAAGCATACCGAGATGACCGGCGAAATTCGTGAGATTGCCATCAACCCGCTCAAGAAAGACATTGTGGTTGAGTTCTTTGGCTTGGCATGGGAACCCAACTACGCTTACAAAGAAGGCGAGAGATGGGTGATGATCCCTGCAAATGAGGCAAAAACCGCCATTTAACCATTTTGTCTATTGATTCAAAAACAGCACGTGCTACTCAAAGAGACGTGCTGTTTTTTTAGTTGACACTTGTATTTAGTCTTGAGGTTCCGCCCTGCGAACATCACCCCGCACGCTCACAGCCAAATCCCAAAGACTTCCTGGCAAAGCCTGCTGATAGATATCAAAATCGCTGGTACGCAGGGTGTAAGTTTTACCATCCGCGTTAAAGTAAATCGTATAGCTTTCACTTCGACCTCCAACGCGCTGGTTTTGCATCAGGTTCACATCAGGCCAGGCAACATTCGTGTTTGTCCCTGTCGCGGTCAAGGTATCCACATGCACCCAGTCCATGATTTCGTAATCGCAATAATCCTCATAGACCTCATACACACAGTCCTGCACCACCTGACCAATTCCCGTGCCGGTATCCACCGTATAAGGCTCGCCACAGCTTTCAACAGAACCGCTCACATAGGTCGAAGAATCGTATCGGTGACGAGAATAGCAGCTACTCACCGTGGCATTATAGGGGATATCCGAACGCCAGTCGCTATCGCTGACGGTCGTATAAGCCTCAATCGCGATATTCCGTTCCCAGGTGCTGCTCACTACCGTCGCGCTCTTGTTAATTGTGCGGTTCGCGCGAATGGTGTTCCAGGCAAAATAACCGCAAATAATCAAAAACACCAGCATTAAAACCAATAACAAATTTCGCGACATGGGCGGCATGCTCGGCTGATACGCGGAAACTGGCGTATATGTGTTTGGTTCAACTTCAACAGGCTGGGCGTCCTCCCCAACCGCCATCCCACTGGGACGCGACTTCGCGCCAACGGTCAAATCGCCAGTACACTGCAAACAAGCCAGGGCGTTCGCAAGGTTACGCGTTCCGCAATAGGGGCAGTGTTTGTCCGGACCGGATTGCGCCATGCGGATAAGCGCTTCATCCTTTATAAAATTAAAAGATTCCGCATCAACTTGTTCAAATTTAACATCAATCGCCTGTGGCGCGCCACAAGCGGTGCAAGTCTTAATAGCACCTGGGTTTTTGGTACCACAGCTATCACAGCGCCAAATGAGTTGCACATATCCTAAGATTTTTCTTGCCATCGTGCCCTATGCCTCGTCAGATTTGATGGTCGCCCGAACAGCTTCAACGCCTGTGATGGCGATAAGCCCTTCGGCACCGAATAGTAAAGGAATAAAACCAAATACCGATATCAGGGAAAATAAGAGAACAATAATACCCAATGTCAAACTATACGACCTGAGCCGCAGGAAAATCGCCCAGCCATTTTTCCAGGCTAATCTCATCGATGCCTCATCCTGCAGAAAAAAGCATGACAAGCTGAGAAACTGCCAGACACTCCAAAACACCAAAATTACCACAAACGCCCCAGCGATGCCCAGACTAACACCAGAATTCAAAGCAGTCGTGCTTAAATAATAAAAGCTGATCACAAAAATCAAGAAGGCATAAACAAAGAGATTTACTATTCCCCAAAACAGATTTTGCTTAAAATAGCCTTTGAATCCTTCCCAAAAAACCATCAGACCCGATCGGTTGCCACGCGCTAAATCCCGCGCCTGATGAAAAACGCCAAATGTCGCGGCGGGTAAAAGCACAACTGTCATACTGCATAAAAGAGCCACCAAACCAACCACAGCTTGGTTTGCCCAATCGTCTGCCCATAGTTTGGCGGAAGCTCCAATAACTTTAAACGCGTCCTTGTTTGAGAGATCGTTCATGCTATGATTATAATTGAAAGACAAAAAAGAAAACGAAGGATACCCATGTTAAAGACTGAAAATGCCCTCTTGATTATTATCGACATTCAAGGCAAGCTTGCTGAAGTGGTTGACGAAAGCGAAAAACACAATGCGGCTGCCATGAAAATGATTGCCGGCGCTCAAGCCTTAGAGCTTCCTATCTTGCTCACCGCCCAGGCACCTCATAAAATTGGACATACAACTGAGCAGGTACGCGAACTACTGCCAGAACAACATGAATTCGCGCGCATGGGCTTTAGTGTCTACACCAGTCCTGAAATTGTAGACACGCTCAAAGCCTCTGATCGCAAGCAAATGATTCTGTGTGGTTTTGAAAGCCACATTTGTATTTATCAAAGCGCGTTAGACCTCATGGAAGCTGGTTATGAAGTCTATATCCTGGTTGACGCGGTCTCGTCCCGCGACCCGCAAAACAAAAGCTACATCCTCCAGGAACTCCGCGCGGAAGGCGCTCATCTGATAAACGTTGAAACCGCGTTTTATGCCATGATGCGCGATCCTAACCATCCTGCTTTTAAACAACTTTCAAAATTAGTAAGATAAGCCTTTCCATAATAACTGCCATTAAAAAACTGCGCTTCTAAGTGAGCGCAGTTTTGATTATAAATACAGATTTTTGTCTGATGATTAGCGTTTACCTTCGAGCCTCAACCGTCAGATTGATGTTCATTTCTTGCCCGTCACGAATGACAGTAAAAACCACAACATCGCCTGGATTTTTATTAATCACGATATAGTTGAACATCTCGCTAAAATCTTTAACTGATATTCCATCCACGGCGATAATCAAATCACCACCCTTGTAATAACCCTGCACCTGACTGGGTTGTGTGCCACCGCGTAAGCCAGCTTTATCTGCGGGACCACCCTGAACCACATCGCTGACATAGACACCGACCGACTGTGGCAAATCAAGCGCCTCCTGAAGCGACAAGCTAATATTACTCAAGCTGGTCATGCCCAAATAGGGATATTCAAAAGTGCCTTTTTCGATGAGTGAGGGTACAACCTTGCGGGCCACATTGGACGAAATCGCGAAACCAATGCCGGTATTAATCGCGTCACCAGTGATGGAAATACCCGAAGTTTGAATAGCCCGGTTCACGCCAATCACTTCGCCATTCAGGTTTAATAAAGGCCCACCAGAGTTACCAGGGTTTATCAAAGCATCAGTTTGGATAGTATCTCCAGAGGAAAAATAACCTCCACTCGATGATTGCCGCATCGAATCCAAAATCCTGCCTCGCGCTGAAACCACACCTACCGTCATCGTGCCGCTTAAGCCATAGGGATTACCAATAGCCGCCACGGTCTGGCCAACTTTCACCAGATCACTATCACCGAAGACAAGAGGAACCAATTGACTGGAATCGACATCAACTTTGATAACAGCAAGGTCTGAGTCAATATCCTTGCCCACAACGCTGGCATAGCTCTTCAAACCAGATTGAAAATGCACTTCGATTGTATCCTGTCCATCAACAACATGGTAATTGGTAACAATATGACCTTGGGTATCAACAACAAAGCCAGTACCTTGCGAGCCACCACTGCGCACGCTCATTCCCTGAATTGAAACAACACCAGGACTTACATGTTCATAGAGCGCCTCCAGCAAATCCTGATTGTCTTCCACTACAGGGTTAAAACTTGAGGCTGGCGGTTCTTGTAAAGCTGATTTAGCTGTTGGGGTTGCTTCAAAAACCTGCTCCAACGTTGGCACTGTTTCTCTCATTTCCTTAGCTGCCTGGCTCAACATAGACGTTAAGCCACAGGCGCTCAATAAGACAAAGATGACTATTAAAGCTATTATTTTTTGTATCGTTTTCTTTGACATAACTACCTCGTTCATTTAACCTGTTTTTATTCTACGCCCCAAATGTATAGTTTTCGTTAAATTTCTAATTCTTACTTTCAGATTTGCAAGATAAAGGTCAGGCAAGCAAAACGCCCTTGAATCATTTTCGTCTTCAAGGGCGTCTGAAACACAGATAAGCTTAGCCTAAACCGACAACACGTCCTGTTTCAAAATCGATATCAATATCGTAGTAAACCGGGCGGGTAGGCAAACCAGGCATGGTTGACATGGTGCCCAGCAGCGGATAAACAAAACCAGCACCAACCGACGCGCTCACACTCTGAATGGGTATTCTAAAGCCTTTGGGTACGTTCTTAAGCGTGGGGTCATGGCTGATGGAAAGATGCGTCTTTGCCATACAAATTGGCAAGTTACCATAGCCAAGCTCAGTGTATCGCTTTAGGCGTTCTTCAGCTTCAGGGCTGTAGTCAACACCATCCGCGCCATAGATTTCTTTGGCAATGGTTTCAATTTTGTCTTTCAGACTCATCTCGTCCGGATACAAGAACTTGAAATTGGAAGGCTCTTCGCAGGCTTTAACCACCGCTTCAGCCAATGCTACCGCGCCAGCACCGCCCTGACTGAAATGGTCAGCTGCGACAGCATCCACCACCCCCGGATGGGCTTTGGCAATTTTGCGAACAAGCTCGATTTCAGCGTCGGTGTCGGTTGGAAAGCGGTTGATTGCCACAACCACCGGCACGCCAAATTTACGCGCGATATTGATGTGTGCTAAAAGGTTTTCGGAGCCTTTTTCAACCAGATCAAGGTTTTCCTCGACATATTCCGGTGCCAGAGGTGTACCCGCGACAACTTTTGGTCCACCACCGTGCATTTTCAAAGCACGCACAGTCGCTACCAAAACCACCGCGTTGGGAATATTTCCAGAATAGCGACACTTGATATCAAAGAACTTTTCCATACCCAAGTCAGCTGCAAAGCCTGATTCGGTGATGACATAATCTGCCAGTTTTAAGGCGATTTTATCTGCCACAATGGAACTGTTGCCATGGGCGATGTTGGCAAACGGGCCGGCATGTACCATCACCGGTGTACCTTCAAGCGTTTGTAAGAGTGTGGGTTTAATGGTTTCCATCATCAACACGGTCATCGCGCCCGCGATGCCCAGATCATCAGCGGTCACGGGTTCACCTGAGCGGTTTTGCCCAATCACGATACGGGCGATTCGCTCGCGCAGATCTTTTAGATCCGTGGCAAGGGCTAAAATAGCCATCAATTCAGAAGCCACCGCGATGGTAAAGTTCGTTTTAAGTTCAAAGCCTTTTTCAGCTGGACCCTGTCCAACCGTGATACCCCGCAACATGCGGTCGTTGGTGTCTATAACGCGACGCCATGTGACGGTATCGGGGTCGATATCCAGACGCGCGAATTTGCTTATTTCCTCATCGGTGAGTTTGTTTGGGTCGCGTTCAGTAATCCCTAATCTTTCCAAACGTCCAAGCATGCTTTTGGCAAACTGGCGATTGCCTTTTTTGTCAGCAGGACACAAACGATTAAACAAAGCTTTATCACTTTGGCTGCTTTCGTGGAACATACGCGCGTCAATGGCAGCAGCCAGCAAGTTGTTAGCAGCGGTAATGGCATGGATATCACCGGTCATGTGCAGATTCATATCTTCCATCGGAATGACCTGGGCATAGCCCCCACCCGCTGCGCCACCTTTGATGCCAAAAGTCGGTCCTTGCGATGGTTGCCGAATGGCGGTGACGACAGTTTTGCCCAAATGCGCGCCCAAAGCCTGGCTTAAACCGACCGTGGTGGTGGTTTTACCTTCGCCAAGTGGTGTTGGCGTGATGGCGGTCACGTCGATGTATTTGCCATCGGGCACATCCGCCAACCTCTCAAGTACATCCAAACGTACTTTGGCTTTGTAATTACCATAGAGCTCCAATTCTGAATCTAAGATGCCTAACTCACGCGCGACCTGTTGAATGGGTTTTAGCGTCGCGTTTTGGGCAATTTCATAATCCGCGGGAACTGGGCTCTTGATATCAAGACTGGTTGGGATGAATTTCGCTCTGTTCAAAACTTTCTCTTTTTTTGTCATTTGTTCTCCTGAGATTTATGGAAGGTTCAACGCTTCTTTGCTTAAAGTCGCGAAAGCTTTTAGGGTTAGGCTTTCTCGCTCACCATTATAAGCAACCGGCACGACAACTTCCGTCGCGCTTGCAGATTTTACAATCTCGCTCAGTTGCTGGCCACCGCCAACAATTTCGCCCTGCTCGTTATAGACTAAGACATATATCAGCACGTTTTGTAAATCAATATTGAGATTATTGACCACCGAAACGCGCGCCTGATTGTCATCTATAAGCGCGGCTTGGGACGCGCTAAGGGGATTGTAGCCCAACTGCGAGCTGCCGAATTCGCCAGGCACGATAATGAGATCCACTGTAAAGTGTTCGGGATAGATTCGTGTGGGTTCGGGTCGATTTGGATCAACCGTTGCTGTTGGCGTGGGAGTATTCTCGGGCTTAGCTGGCTCATCTGTGGGATTTTCTGGCGTCGGATCATCTACAGGTGGTTCTGGGGTTTCTATGATACTCGTTGGTTCCACGGGATTAGTTGGCGTTTCGATGGGATAAGTATCCTGGCTTACAGGTCGGGCAAGTCCGCCAATGCCACGCGCCTTGGGTGTCGCGGTAGGCTCTGCCTGGTCTTGCGGGATTGTTGGGCTCAGTTCAAGCGTTTCCGAAGGTGACGGAGTCGGGGTTTTTTTTGGATAATATTCGGTGAAAGGTACATCCTGCGCCACTGAAGCAAATAAGATTTCTTCTTTTGGCCAGATATAATCGATATAGCCCATATCACTGATCACGACCTTACCAAACTCATCACTCAAAGTTAGGATGTAAAAAGTGTCAGTCAGTAAGTTATCAGAAAGATTTTCAAGCACTGCCCCACCAGCAAACTGCATTTGCCCATTAACTTCATAATTCCAGTCCTTCACCTTAACCGTATCCCACCATTTTCCTGCTTCAAGTGACGCGGAATACTGCGTGAGCCATGGGTAAATCTCTACCCAGGCAACTTCAAAATCACTCAGGGTTTCCACAGGCACAGCTATGCCAATTTGATCTTTGTGGGGTACAAAATCAACAATCCGCGTTCCGCCACCAATGATTTCATTGTTTTTATTGTAAGCAATCGCATTCAAACGCACTTGTGTATACGTATAAGGATCCGCGTTATCAAGCCAGGCGGTGAAAGTGCTCGTAGTCTCAGTTTTTTGCAGGCTGGGCATGCGCACACTAAGTGGCTGGCTGTATTTCAAATTACGATCTAAAACACCACTCACAACGCGCAATTCCACGTTATTGACCACAAAACCGGGCATCAGCTCAAAATGATATGCCAAACCAGTCGTTTCCTGGGGAAAGATATATTTGACCATAGTCATATCCTGGTGCAGGCGATTACCATTGACATCACGTGCATAAATCTCAAGATAGACGTCTTTGGCAATCGCATCGCTGACAGTGTTGCGAATTTTCGCGAAAAGCGCCACATTGGTACCATCCTGGATAAATTTCAGCTCGGTTAGTTGAACTGGGTTGGCATCCTGCAGATTAGCTGTTGGGGTTTGAAAGTGCTCTTCATAAACCACCTGGGGTGTGCCATTAACCATGATGATCGTGGGCTGGGCGGGAGGTAAGGTCGGCGCGCTGCTTGTCGCGGTAGGATCACCAGCTGTTTTTATGCCACAACCGGTCAAAAGGCTTAGAATAAGCAAAACAATCATTGCCCGCGCGGGAAAAAATTTATTATTCATCATAAGTCACCTTTATTCGCTATGCGCGAAGCCATCTAAGAATGGCACATCTGAATTATAACGCTATGTGGGCAGTTGTAAAAGCACATAAAACGCCAGCCACTGGTTTCGTTTAATGTGTTAGGGATAAAAAATCTCAGCGCGTATGCTGAGATTTGAAATGCTAAATGGTAGGGCCGGTGGGGGTCGAACCCACACGATGTCACCATCGAAGGATTTTAAGTCCTTTGCGTCTGCCTATTCCGCCACAGCCCCGAGGTACATCATTTTACCATTATTTTGATTTATGCAAGGGACAATTTAGCGCTTTTTAACAATTTACTCAAAAGTAGTTTCAAGGATTCTGCAAAATGACACTACTGTCAGTTTTTTATTGGCTATAGCTCCACGATTTCTTGCATGTCTTCAGAAACGAGCAAGGGACAGAAAGTACCCAAAACAGCGATGACAATTGTGATGATTAATACTGGTATCATGGTTCATCTCCTTTTACATCCCCAGTATAGATTTCCAATCGCTTTTAGGCATCGGCTTAAAGGACTATTTCAACTAAGCCCTTGGGTGGATTGTTCCGAAAGCCTGGTCTTAAGGCAGGCTTTTTACAGCAACATAAGCGTTTATTATGGCAAAAATTTCAATTGCGCGGTGAACGCCTGTTGCTCAGTATTGAGATTCAAACCTTCCACGCCAAACAAATTTTCAGACAACTCAGCAACACGAATTGAAAGCCGCTCAGTCGGACGTACTTCCTTATCATAATTGACTTGAATCCAATCCAATTCGCGCTTTGACATCAAGTCAAAGGGCACGGCGTCGGTAATCGCATCAACATAGCGAGCGTTGTTCATGTGACCCAGCATATCAATATACGAGTATCGGGCGGTCATCACAAAGGCTTCGTTTGTTTCGTCAAACTGCAATTTTTCCAGACTTTCATCAAGCGCGACAAGATGTTCAAGCGATGGCAACTCCAATCCTGGCAATCGGTTGGGAGGCATCAGACTGCGCCTGGTGGCATGAATAACCAACCATGCTGAACTTGCAAGCATGACAACTTCTTGGTTTTCGTCTAGGATTTTAAAATCACGGACATAAAAGAGTTTTTGTTGGATTGTTTTAGGCCAGGTTCGCCACTGAAGTAATTCTCCGGCATTGGGTCGGCGCAAGAATTTCACCTTCATGCGCGAGAGCACCCAATAAAGGTCATGGGCAAGCATGTCATCGAAGCCAAAACCGAGTTGAATGGCATTGATGCCGGCTAATTCAGTCATCTTTTTAAAAACGTTCGCGGGTGTAAAGCGACCGGTCAAGTCGCAATCATTGCTTGGGACATTTTCAAAAACTTCTAATCCAACATTTTCTATGCGATTCATGGTTACCTTTCTTTCACACATTTTCAGCATACTGTCTTACTTTTAGAAACACATAGAGGTGAGTTTTAGTTACGCATTTGAGTAGAGAAACACAGATTTCCATTTTGTTGTAGAATGAAGCCGTATTAAAAACCATGAGGATGACTTATGACCCAAGAACCTGAAAGTTTGAAAAATGATAACCAGCCAACGAAAAAAGACACTCCCATCGCTTGGCTTATTCGCCTTTTGAAAGGCTTTATTTCCGGTGTTGGTGCTATCACACCTGGCCTCTCCGGCGGCGTGATGATGGTTGTTTTTGGCATTTACGAGCCTCTGCTTAAGTGGCTGGCTGATATTCGCAAAAACTTTTTCCGCAATTTGCTTTTCTTTATCCCGGTCGGGCTTGGTGGCGCGATTGGCGTGGTCGCTTTTTCCGCGGCAATCGACAAAGCTTACGAACTCAACGCGGTGATGTTCACCTGGCTCATCATCGGCTTTATTGTGGGCACCTACCCATCCATTTTGCGCACTGCCGGCAAAGAAGGTCGCAAAGCATGGCATATCATCATGATGCTTGTCATCGCGGGCGTTCTTTTTTATGCTTTACGCTGGATGCAAAGTAATTTAGACATCAGCATGCCCCAAAACTTCTGGATTTGGATGATGTGCGGAGCGCTGACTGGGTTAGGTCTTATCGTGCCCGGCTTGAGCCCAAGCAATTTCTTAATGTACATGGGCTTGTATCAACCTATGGCAGCAGGTGTGAAATCGCTTAATTTCGGTGTGATTGTGCCAATGTTGATTGGTCTGGTTGTGATCATTTTCGCGCTTGCCAAGTTGATTAGCTGGCTCTTCAAAAAACATTATGCCCTGCTTTACCACATTATCCTGGGCGTGGTTTTCGGCTCCACTCTGGCGATTATCCCCATTTTCAGCGAAACGAAAGGTCTGATGATCGGCGCGGATGCTTTTCCTTTGGACAAATTTCCACAATTAGCTACTGTCAACGAGACGAAGTCAATCATCATCTGCGTACTTTTGGCTGCAGCTGGTTTCGCGGCATCATACTTGCTTGCCAAACTTGATGAAAAACACCCACACGAGTCGCTTTTTTAGACCTCGTTTAATACAGGATTCAGGCGCGCTATGATTTTACAAATAGAAAGAGAAAAGATTGTTGAGATTGGCATTCGCATGATAAATGCGCGCCTGACCACGGGCACGGGTGGAAACCTGAGCATTTTCAACCGTAAAGAAAACCTGATTGCCATCAAACCCAGTGGCGTGCCATATCAAAGCATGCGGGCAGAGGACGTGGTTGTTCTGCGCCCGGACGGAGAAAAAGTTGATGGCGTTCTAAAGCCTTCCAGTGAGACTAAATTCCACCTCGCCATTTACCAGGCGCGCCAGGATGTTGACGCTATATTGCACAGCCATCAGGTTTACGCCACGACAATCGCCTGTATGGGAATTGAATTGCCCGCGGTGCATTACCTGCTGGCTTTCAGTGGCGATAAAGTCCCCCTGGCGCCATACGCCACATTTGGCACACAAGAATTATCGGATAATATATTGTCTGTTCTGGGGAACTACAAGGCTTGTTTGCTTGAGAACCACGGTCTGATAACCATGGGTGCCAGTTTAGATGAAGCTTTTGACATTGCTGAATCATTAGAACTCGTCGCGCAGATTTATATTCAAGCCAAATCCATTGGTGAGCCCAAAATACTCAATTCTGAACAGATGAACGTGGTTATTGAGAGATTCAAAACCTACGGAAAACAAGATGTAAAAGAAAAGTAGGTAGCTGTATTTAACCAAAAAAGCATTACACGTTTTATTTACTCGTTATAAGTCGTTACACCTGCCTGAAAATTTAAAATTTCTATCGAAGTCAGCAGAATTGATAAATCGTGAATATTTTCCAAATTCAGATTCAACAATGTTTTGATTTTTTCGATACGGTATTTTACTGTTTTAGGGTGCAAAAAAAGCTCATCAGCAGTGCGCGCAAAGCTTGTGCCAGTATTTAAATAAACACACAAGGTATCGTAGAGTTCATGGTAGTGTTCATAAAGGCTCTTTAGTTCTGGGTGAATATGGTCGTTTAGTTTAATGCCATCCTCACCAATAAAAAGCTTAAAGATACCCAAATTGTCAAATTCCTCAATGTAGTTATTTGGGTAGTTATTGGTTAGGAAACGGGAAATTGACTTTGATTGATAATCCGCCAAAGAGAGATCGCTCAGTTTATGATAGTTGCTAATGCCTCCATAAAAGCGCAAACGAATGTTACCTGGGTATTCATGGATATGTTGTTGCACTAAAGCCTGAAAATTCGACGCATTTTTGTTCAGACCTGATGCTAAGCGGGGCATGATAAATTGATCATAACTTGACGCGATAAAATAGACCGTGCGAGCTTGTAAGCGTTGAATGCTGGTGCGGATCTTAGAACGCAAATCAGGTAAATCCAAATTTTCCCGATCACCATCAGGGTAATAATCGATAATCATCACCCGCACTTCTTCATCTGGTTCGAGTTCAAGTTGCTGGTATATTGTTGTCAATTCAGCTTGGGAGCTAATAACTCCACGCAAGATATCTCCCACCAAGGCGTTTTTATTCAGGAGCTTTTGCTGTTTCAAACTATATTCTCGCAGTAGTTCTAGTTGCACAGTGCGAATAAGATTTTCAATTATGATAACGTCGTTTAAGTCCAAACGACGGTTAGGCCCCTCATGAATAATAAGCGCGTTGCGATTTCCAGCTGTTGGAGGCAACTCAATGTACACGATACTTGACTCGGACATATCTTGGTTTTTAGGATAGCTGCAACGAAAACGTTTGTACTCAAGAGTCATGTATTCCCAGTGCTCCATGGGAAGTTCTCCCAGGTATTCAAAGTTTTCCAACGTGGGGTTCGTATTCACGTTGAATTCGTCAGCAGAACTTTGAAGGCTTAGGTCAAAAAGCAACATCTTATTAAACTCTGACAATATCCCTTGCATGCCCAACATGTCAATCGCCATTCTTGAACTGATTTCTGACAAACGATAATAAAGAGCGAGTCGTTGCTCACGACGGGAAAGGATAAAGCTGAGCACCTCGACCATGATTTCTTCATATTTTTTTGTTTCGGGAATTTCAAGAAGAGGAATATTGAGCGCTCCACACAGATCTATAAAGACCCGTGGAATCTCCTTTATCAAGCGGTTTATTTTAACAATCAAGCAACTGATCCCTAAGGATTGGATTTTCAGGAAAAATTCATTCAGCTCGGCGTGGTCAAGATCCTGCAAAGCAAAGTAGCTGGTTAATAGCACCATCCCTCTTTTTGCCCATTTCTCAATATCAGGCGCTTCGATAATATTTATTCCCGTAACCTGAACATTTAAATCTTTTGGAGGAATGATAACGCGAGCATATCTTAAGCTTTTACAAGCAAGCAAATCGCTTAATGTCATCGTAGATTCTTGCATATGTCATCCTTTTATCCATGATGGATAAATTATACTTTACATTTTCCCCAAAATTGCTAATGACAGGCGAAAGTTGCTTTGTTATACTTCTTTGAAAGGCCGTAACAGGCGCTTTTTGTGCCTGTTTGCAGTCGTTTTACTTCACACAATTTAAATTAGTTTGTAAAGGAGAAAAATGCTAAAAACGATCATCCGCAAAAACAATTATCAAGATTCAATCAATCTAATGTTGCTCACAAATGAAGTCAACGCTTTGGAAGGTGTCAACAAGAGTGCTGTTATGATGGGCACTGATGCCAATAAGGATATTTTCCGAAACTCTGGACTTCTTACCGAGGAAGCTAATGAAGCTTCTCCCGCGGATATGGTTATCGTCATCGATGCAGTTGATGACAGCGTTGTCGAAACTGCATTGGAAACGGTTGATCATTTCCTTTCCGATTTAAGTGTCAAACGCGATAAGAAGGGTGTCTCATATGCCACCAGTTTAGAAAACGCGCTTGATCATTTACCTGATGCTAATATGGCATTGTTCTCCATCCCCGGTGAATACGCTGCGGATGAAATGATGAAAGCTCTTGAAACTGGCTTGCATGTCTTCTCTTTCACCGATAACGTCAGCCAGGAAGATGAACTCCGTCTAAAAACCTACGCTCACGAAAACGGACTGCTCATGATGGGTCCCGATTGTGGAACTGGTATCATCTCTGGTATCCCAATGGCGTTTACAAACGTCATTAAACCTGGAAACATCGGCATAGTTGCTGCGTCTGGAACAGGTATTCAGGAAGTATCCACTATCATCGATCGCCTTGGCGGTGGTGTTGTGCATGCTATCGGCACAGGTGGACGCGACTTAAGCGAAGCAATTGGCGCTATTACTATGAAAGACGCCTTAATCGCACTTGAAAATCACACACCAACCGACGTCATCGTCTTAATCTCAAAACCACCCGCTCCGAGTGTACGCAACGAAATCGTCAGTTTGCTCCATAACCTTTCGAAACCCGTAGTCGCGGTTTTCATCGGTGAACAACCTGAGCATCACGAACAGAACGTCTATTTAGCCCACACACTTGAAGAAACTGCTCGTATCGCTGTTGATCTGGCGAATGGAAAAGAAGTAAAAGTTAACTACACCGAAGCACTCGAAAATCATGTGGAAGCCGTACTCCCCGAAAACCTCACCGTTAAAGGACTCTACTCCGGCGGTACCCTGGGCAGCGAAGCAGCAATGCTCATCTCCGAAGCTTTAGGCTTAGGCAAGATTATCCACGAAGAAGGCTATGTCCTGAACGCGCATGGCTATCAAGTGATTGACTATGGCGACGATATGTACACCCAGGGTCGCCCACACCCCATGATTGACCCCGCGACCCGCATTGAAGCCATCAAGAAAGCCGGCGCTGAAGCCGATACTGGTGTCATCCTTTTGGACGTTGTTTTGGGATATGGCTCTCATGCCGATATGGCTGGCGCTCTGGCACCTGCGATTAAAGAAGTTCTCGAAAAAGCCAAAAGCGAAAATCGCCCCCTCAAGGTTATCGCATCTGTTACCGGCACACGCCAGGATCCTCAGAACTACGACGCCTCCATCGCCACGCTTAAAGAAGCCGGTGCCCTGATTGAAGACAGCAACGCAAAAGCAGTCCGCCTGGCGATGAAATTCAAGGGAATTGAGTTCAAAGAAATTGATAAGACCGTCAAAGAAGTTCCCGTTACGAAGATTGAACTCCCCAAACCCAGCGACGCTGTTATGGAATTCCTGACCACCAAACCACGTGTCATCAACATCGGTCTGGAAAGCTTCAACGAATCTATCGCGAAATTTGGCGGAGAATCTATCCAATATAACTGGAAACCTATCGCTGGTGGTAATAAGAAGCTCATCCGCATTCTCAACGCGCTGGCAAAAATCGAAAGCATTGATGAAGCAAATAAGAAGGTCGTTGACCGCATGCTTGAAGCACAACCTTTCCTCGTGGACGTTGTTCCCGCGAAATCGGTCATCCCCATCTTGAATACAAAAACCTTATTGCATGCCGGTCCACCCATTCAATACCACGAGATGACTGGCCCCATGCAAGGCTCTTGTGTTGGCGCGGCGATCTTTGAAGGCTGGGCTGACAACGAAGCAGACGCCCGTCACATGCTTGAGACTGGCGAAGTGCAATTTGTGCCCTGTCACCATGTCCACGCTGTAGGCCCGATGGGTGGTATCACCTCTGGAAATATGGCGGTTTTGGTCGTGCGCAACAAACTTGATGATACAGTTGCTTACTGTACAATGAACGAAGGCATTGGCAAGGTTCTGCGATTTGGCGCCTTCAATGATGAAGTCGTTAACCGCTTACATTGGATGGCTGACAGTCTTGGCCCAACCATCGCTCGGGCGCTCAAGCAAACTGAAGACGGCATCAACCTTAACGTGATTGTCTCGAAAGCTATTGCTATGGGTGATGAATTCCATCAGCGCAACATTGCCGGCTCATTGCTCATACTCAAAGAACTGGTTCCTCTCATCACCACCCTGGATATGGATAATGACGAGAAACAACGTGTTATCAAGTTCCTCGCTGATACCGACCAATTCTTCCTTAACGTCATGATGGCAACCGGTAAAGCAATCGTTGACTACGCGCGCAAGATTCAAGAAGGTACTGTCGTTACCACAATGACCCGTAACGGTAAGAACTTCGGTGTGCGCATCGCCGGTATGGGCGACGAATGGTTCACCGCACCTGTCAACAAGCCCAGAGGACTTTATTTCACTGGTTACACTGAGGAAGATGGCAACCCAGATATCGGCGACTCAGCCATTACTGAAACAGTTGGCGTTGGCGCGATTGTTACCGTCGCTGCCCCCGCGGTAACGCGCTTCGTTGGTTCTGGTGGCGGTTATGATGATGCCCTGGCAATTACCGATCGCCAAAATGAAATCTTCATAACCAATAATCCTAACTGGCCCATCCCCAACTGGAACTTCAAAGGCGCGCCTTGCGGTATTGACGCTCGTAAGGTTGTTGCCACGGGTATCGCGCCCTTAATCAACACCGGTATTGCTCACCGCATTGCTGGTCTTGGCCAAATTGGTGCCGGTACAGCTGAAGCTCCTGTGGCTTGTTTCGAAAAAGCCATCGTGGCTTACGCCAAAAAATTAGGCATCGAAGCTTAATGACTATAGAGTTAAAATCTGGACTAATCAGTTCTTGGTTAGTCCAGACTCCTTCCTCAAAGGCAAATGGTCAGATACTTAGTTTATTTGACCATAGTTTTAATATTGCCTTTGAGGAAGAATTGCTCAATGTAGCCAGTTCGCGCCTGGATTGTTCCAGCTTTGGTTTAACACTTCCGGAAACAGATTTTGAAAATCTACGCATATCTGTCTTGATTGGCGATCGTGCTATACGTGACGGAAATCGCTTGCTGATTTATTCAAGTCTGGGTGGTGTGTTTGAAATTTTTCTTTCGAGATTAAATGTCATCGATCTGACCATTTCAACCGTGCAAGCTGACGCGAATTTGATTACGAAAATTATCCAAACCCTGAATGAATTTCCCATAATGGAAAAAATGGGTTTGTTTATTGACACGCATACGCAACAATTTTTAGACACGCTCACAGTTCCCTTTTTACCCCAAAGTGATTTTGAAACAACAGCTAATTTTCTCATTGGCCGGGGTAAGGGATTAACGCCCAGTGGGGATGATATCCTTTTGGGCTATTTGATGGCTTTCAAGCTTTTTGATTTACCCATCCATAGCGAGCTACTCCAATCAAAGACTTTATTGACCAAAACAACGATAGTAAGCGCGAATTACTTGAGAATGCTTGCCTTGAATGTTGTCAGCGAAAGTATTAAACGGTTTAATAAGGCAATTTTATATCGCAATATCCAACATCTGCGTCTTAGCATATCTCGAATCACCGAAATTGGTGCAACTTCCGGCTTTGACACCCTAATGGGTGTAAAATTAGCCCTTAAGAGAATTCTCGCTGAGATTGAATTTAACGAAAAACCAATTCAGCTTTATACGGAATAACGATGGAGTAGCCTATGGTTTATTTTTTAGCATAACCTTTTTGAAACATAATTGTTAATGTTAATAATTAGCTTCAATATACGAAAGAGTATAAGGAGATTGAAAAATGGAAAAATCCACAACTAACCCTGAAGCCAGGAAATCCAAGTTCCCATATTGGCTTCAATTAGCCTTGACCTTCTTCCTTGGCTGGGTATTCATGTACGCGACGCGAAATATTTTGAGCGCGTCAATGGTCGAAATTGGCGAAGAGTTCCACTTAACTGGTGTTCAGCTGGGTCTATTAAACACCTTGTTTTACCTGGCATACACTTTGTCACAAATTCCCTCCGGTATCATTGCCGATAAAATTGGTTTGAAAGTCGTTTTAGTCTTTGGTTTCGTCTTTTATGCCATCTTCACTGGTTTAACCGGCATTGCTGCCTCATTTACGGTCCTCCTGATCATGCGCATCCTGGTTGGACTTGGACAGGGAACATATTATGGACCACAATATGCGCTTTCGTCATTGAATATCCCCAAGAAAAACCGTGGTGTTGGTAACGCGATTATCAATAGCGGTATGGCGTTTGGTACTTCTCTGGGTTTGATCGGTGGTGGTTTTATTACCAGCAAATTGGGCTGGCGCTATAACTTCTACATCTTTGCTATCCCAGTTTTTTTGATTGCCCTTCTCTTCCAGTTCCTGATTAGGAAAAATAAAGCCAGCGAGCAGGAACGACCCGACGACCACTTTGAAAATGCAGAAGAACATCATCCTGAACACAAAGGCGACCGACGCAATATTATCGCGATTTTCATCATCGTCTTTTGTTCTTTCTTTGGCTTTTTCTTTATCCAATCCTGGTTGCCTTACTATCTTCAGGTCGAGCGTGGCATCGCGCCCGAAAATACTGGCTTTGTCAGCTCCCTGGTTGCGTGGTCATCCATTCCTGGCGCTTTACTGTGGGCACATCTTTCAGATCGCTTCAAAACCCGCAAGCCTTTCATGATCGGTTTGCTCTTTTTTGCTGTGATATCCACCTTAGGCGCGGTTCTTTTGAGAAACTTCCCCTTGCTGATCGTGTCGTTGATCCTTTACGGTCTGACTGGTAAATTAGGACTGGAACCAATTCTCGTTTCCGCTATTGCCGATAACGCGCCATCAACAAACCCTGGCACATTGTTTAGCACTTTCAACTCAATTGGTGTGAGTGCTTCAATCCTTGCGCCTATTATTGGCGGTTTTCTGCAAGATAAGACCGGGTCACTCAAAGGCACTTTTTATTTGGCTGCTGGACTCGTGTTGATCGGCTTGCTTGTCGCCCTTTTCATCTATCGTGAAAAGAAATCTGACGCTCAAGTCAGTGTAGCATAAAGTTTATTAGCACCTTAATATTCTGTTCCATCAACATTTCGCTTACCCTAAGTCTGATGTGTTGACAAGAACAACATTTTGATACGAAACCAACCTTCCGGAGACCTCCCCACTCCCGGAAGTGGCTCAATTTGAACGTCCATTTAGTTTCAAAGTCGCAGATGAAGCAAGCTTTTTGCTTCATCTGCGCAAAACAAAAACAAAAGAAAGGAACCGAACATGGAAAAACAAAAACCTAAGTTCAAATTTAAATTCAACTTTACGGCACAGATGCTCCTTGCCACAGTACTTGGCATTATAGCTGGGCTCATTTTCAAAGAAAAAGTAGCCTCCGTAAAATTTATTGGTGACCTTTTCCTACGATTGGTCTCAATGTGTGTCGTGCCTCTTATTATGGGGCAAATTATCGAAGCTGTTGGCACGCCTGATCCTAAAGATCTTGGACGTGTTGGCGGTAAAGCTATCGCAGTTTTTGCTGTGTCGTCACTGTTGGCTGCTTTGTTTGGCGTCCTCATCGCGGTTGTCTTCAAACCAGGTGCTGGAATCGTTGTTCCTGCATCAGCAGAATTGTCAATTGATGTGCCTGATACCGACATCGTCCAAACACTAATCGGATTCATCCCCTCAAACGTCGTTGACGCAATGGCTAAAGGGGTAATTATCCAAATCATCGCTTTCTCATTGTTCTTTGGTGTTGCATTGGCAGCGTATCCCAAGAAAGAGAAAAAACAAGTATTCCTTGATTCTCTCGGAACCTTCAACGACATCATCATGAAGATCATCAACTACGTAATGGCAGTTGCCCCTATCGGTATTGGTGTTCTCTTGGCAGCAACCATTGGTCAGAAGCTCCCTGCTGGTAAGACAGTAAAATCAAATTTCGTGGAACAGGCATGATCTCGGTCATGCCTGTTCCGCTTTTAGCAGTTCATCCACGGGAATGTAGCCCACAAGGTCGTACTCGATATGTACCTTCTGCCTGCGCTTGCCGCTGGACTTGTCAGGGGCATCTACATAGACCGCCTTGACAAGCTCTCTGAGGGCATAGGGGGTCAGCTCCGTGAGGGTGCTGTTCCTCTTTACCCGCTGAACAAACTGCTCTATATTCTCCGCCTGTTGTTCCTGTTCATGGATTTGCTGTTGCAGACCTTTGACCTCGGCTTTGAGGTCTTTCTGTTCCTCGGTGTAGTTCTTGCTCATCATGGCAAAGTGCTCATCGTCCAGCCGTCCGGCTACATTGTCCTCGTAAATGCGGATGAAAAGACGGTCAAGTTCTCCGATTCGCTTCTCAGCCTGTGCCAGCCGCTTCTGAGACAGCCGCAGCGATTCCTCACTCTGCATACGGAGCTTTTGCTCCATTTCAGAACGGAAATACGCCTCATAGCGAGTGACTACCGATACGACCTCCTGAATGTGCTTCCAGACGATCTGTTCCAGCACAACGGCACGGATATAATGTCCGCTGCACTTGTCCTTGTTGGCACGATGGGTGGAGCAGATGAAGAAGTCCTGCCGCTTTTCAAAATAGCTGGTGGTGGAGTAGTAGAGCTTCTGCTTGCAGTCGTTGCAGAACACCAAGCCGGAGAACATATTGCTCTTTCCCGTCGCTGTTCTGCGGTGCCGCTGCTGCCTGATCTCCTGCACCTTATCAAAGACTTCCAGAGAGATGATCGCCGGGTGGGTGTTATAGAAAATCTTGCGATTCTCCATTGGATTTTCCCGCTGCTTTTTGTCCCAGATGGAGTTGGTGTAGGTCTTGAAATTGACCGTGCAGCCTGTGTACTCCATGTATTCGAGAATATAAGCAACGGTGCTTTCGTGCCAGCGATATTCATTCTCTGGAGCCTGATGCGGTGTTTTCCTGCCCTCCCGCTGTTTGTAGGCGGTGGGATTCAGCACCATTTCCTTTTCAAGCAAAGCGGCGATCTGGCTTGGACCTTTGCCCTCCATGCAAAGTGCAAAGATACGCTTCACGACCTGTGCCGCCTCTTCATCCACAATCCACGCTTTCGGATCATCGGGATTCCGCTTGTAACCGTATGGAATGTTGGTAGTCAATCGTTCTCCACGCTCACCCTTTGCCTTGTTGACGGCACGGATTTTGCGGCTGGTGTCTTTGGCAAAAAACTCGTTAAACCAGTTCTTGATGCCTGCAATGTCGTTGTCGGTGCTATTGGGGTCAATGGTGTCGAAGTGGTCGTTGATGGCAATATATCGCACGCCGTACTGAGGAAACGTGTAGTTGATATAAAGCCCTGTCAGCGAAGAATTACGACCGAGTCTTGAAAGGTCTTTCGTAATCACCACTTCCACATGACCGGCTTCAATTTCCGCAAGCATTCGCTGAAAGCCGGGGCGGTTGTTGAACTCAACCCCGCTGTACCCATCGTCAATAAAATAGGTCGGGTTCGGAAAATGCTGAGATTTTGCATACTCCATTAACATGATCTGCTGATGCTGAATGGAATTCGACGGGTCATCCTTGCCGCCTTTTTCCTTGGTGTCCTCTACGGACAGTCTGCAATAAAGCGCTGTGATTTTGTCGGTTGCCCTTAACATATTGTTGTCCTCCTTCGGTGGGGCAACTGTCTGAACAGGATTGGATTTTTGGTTTATATCAAGAGAAGCGTCGTTACTCATCGGCGTCCTCCGTGATACCGTTTTTATCATCGGCAGCGTTCTGTTCCATGATGCGTCTGAGCTTCTTGTCGAGGGTTTCCGTACCCTCGTAGCTGCCGGTTACGGTGTATTCCGTGCCGCCGTGTCCCTCCACGATTTTGACGTCGGGCAGCCAAAAGGCGGACGGATTTTTCACTACGATGTTGCCCTTCTCATCGAAAGAAAACTCTCGCTTGGGGGCATCATCGGGACGAGGCTCGACTTTGGCATACGGGTCAGGATTGGAGAAATAAAACGAGCGGATTTCACCGTCCTCCTCGCCGTTATCAAAATCATCGTCGGCAAAAATCTCGTCCAGTTCTTCGTCAGTCAGTTCGATGATCTCATTGTCTTTTTCTTTCGGATTCACTTCGTCAAGCCTCCTTCGCTTTCATGGTTATAACGATTAAAACAATACTCGTTATAATTTTCTCTCGTAGCAAATTTCTTCTGTTTCAAGACAAGGTTTAACTTTTCCATGTGTGAAAAAACCAAACGACTCATAGAATTTTCTTGCTCGAATGTTGTTCGCAAACACCCAAAGCATAACCTTATCATAGCCAGCAGCTCTCATGTCGCCCATGACTCTGCTCATCATTTGAGTTCCGAAACCCTTTCTCCAGTTGTCTTGCAAGCTATGGATGCAGATGAGTTCCACATAATCAGGCATATCGTTATCTCGCGCCGTATCCCACCATGCAATACAATGAGGATGAGAGTCCACCTCTAAAATATATCCATTGCCAATATTCTCATCGAGCAATCGCTTATACATTGCCGTAGCACGATTTAGGTTGGTGGACATTTGCAGTATCTCGGCAGACAGGATATCCTTAAACGCAGCCTTCCAACTTTCTGTTTGGATATAAGCTAAATCAAATTCATCACCTTGCTGTACTTTCCGAATTAGACAATCCATACTCCTAACACCTCAATCAATACGCTTATTTGTTTCGATTATATTCGTTCAAGTGCTACTGCGTAGCAAAACGGACGAACGCCGTCAATGGTCAAGATGAACGGCTGCGCCGCCATTGACTTCCGTCCGTCTGTTTCGCTTTTTGGCAGACAAGGCGGCGGTTGCCGCCGATTTCCATTTGGAAAATGGCGCTTGCTAACATGGGAAACGGAGAATAGCAAGCACAGCAAGTGTATGTACACTTGCGAAATCCGGCGTGGTACGACCGGGATTTCCTTGCAGAATAGCAAGCAAATCCGGTGAGTACCCACACCGGAGCTTGCCATTCTGGCAAGCAATGCACGGCGGTACCCACTTCTCATTACCTGCCAACTGCGAAACGCACTTGGCAAGCAATGCTCGTGTTTATACACCCGTGCAATCTTGTTGGGGAATTGCCCCAAACCCCTGAACGATTTCAGAGAAATCGGCTGCGCTCCTACGGAGCTGAACGGAGAAATTTTATATGTTACTCTTGCGGCGGTTACAGTCTGCACAAAGCATCTGACAGTTTTCCGCAGTTGTCTTTCCACCCTTACTCCACGGCGTGATATGGTCAGCTTGCATTTCTTCAATTTCAAAATGCTTTCCGCATTTTGGGCAGATACCTTTTTGCCGCTCATAAGCTGCCCGTGCCATTTCAGGAGAGAAAGCACGAATATTTAGGTGCCGTTCCTGTCCATCAAAGAGATATTCATAAATGCCCTTTTGATTTGAGATATATCCATTGCGGTAGTCTTCGATCAGTTCAATGATACGAGCTTCAAGTGCTTTGGGATCATATTTACCTGTGCCGTATTTATTGTAAAAGATACCCCATTCGAGTCCCTTCATCAGCTTGCTGCGATATTTGGGGAATGTAGCTTTTACCCAATTTATAACAGTCTGGAAATACAGCCACAGTTCATTGCAGTTCGTGTCATGCTGGTGCTGTGACATATAATCTTCGATTTCAATACCTTCACGGGCAGAAATCCACTTCAAGGCGGTTTCAAGGTAGTCTTGACGGATTGCGGAGCCATTCAAATAGTCGCCGGCAATTTGATAAGCCGGGCACATGGTTTTGCTAAAATATTTTTTTGCTTCGGTCAGCCATTCTCCCGTATAAATCGCATTTCGTAATTCCTGCGTTGTCAGTTGTTCTCCTGCAATGTTGATGATTTTGAACCAGTCTAACTTCTCCTTATCCGTACCCTCGCAAATATAAATCATCAGCGGATAGTCCATAATCTGCTGTTGTTCCGTATGCGTCAGATTGGAAAATGTAAGATGGTTGATAGAGAAGTCACCTTGAACATATTGACAGATGCTTATTGTTCTCTGCTGACCATCAAGCACTTCAAAATTGCCATCATCATTTTTGACCCAGTACATTACGTTCAAAGGAAAATTCTTTGTGATGGTACGGATAACTTCGTCACGTTGTTTGTCTTTGTAGATAAATTCCCGCTGAAAAGCTGGGCGGATATTCAGCCTTCCATCGTAGCCCACAACACCGTTCTCAGCACTATCCTTGTATCCTGCAACAACTTCTCGCACAGGAATCTCATGTAGTTTGATTTTCATACATACTCTCTACTTTCTGCGAATAGTCAATCGCACATAAGTGATTTTTCCGTCGATCTTCCCCTCAGCATTTTTAATCAACCCTGGGATTGCCGTTGCATACGAATTGTGATCCGTCGATATAATTTCCTGCCGTGCAGAACCGGACGAATCACGTCGTCGTGTGAGTTGTCGGCTTGCGTCTGACGAGGATACGGAAGTACGGCTGCACCGTCCGCCGCCCCGTTCTCTCTCTCTCTCTCTCTCTCTCTCTCTCTCTCTCTCTCTCTCTCTCTACATTAACAGAATGTGAACAATCAGGGAAAGAGTAAACAAGATCTTTGCCATCAGTTCCTTTTCTGAACGCCACGATTTCAAATTGGTCAGGGTTATATTGCGACAAGAACGTGATTGGAACACCCATGACACCATAATAATCACAGGGAATATCTACTGTCCTGTCGACATTGATAGCGTCGTAGTTATCGTATTTAGGATATAATTCTGGCGAGTAGCTCCTGAATAGGGGCATATTTTCGTGCCTTTTTTCGATATCCACATTTGTGAACCAGCAAATGTTTCCCATTCGCCGCCATTTCTGTCCATGCTCATCAATCTTAAAATCGGTTTTCTTAATCTCGTAAGAATCGGGTACTTTGAACCAAAAATGTCCGCTATTATACCCCAACCATAATCTGTTTTCAGCAATCATCGGAAAAATCTCTTTATATGTGACAGCATTCATATTTCCAATGATTATAAAGTATTTTCTGTATTCTTCAAGTAACGCAATATACTCGCGGAACAGGGAGAACGGCGGGTTAGTTACCACCACGTCAGCTTCTCTTAGCAGCTCTACACACTCTGGGCTTCGGAAGTCTCCGTCACCATTAAGAAGTGTCATAGTATTTTTTCTGTTTCGCATAAGATATTCGACATCCGCAAGATCTGCCCGCCCATCGTGGTTTTCGTCTGTCACCTCGGTGATTTCTACTCGATAGGGTCTCCGAGTGCTACAAACCAATGGAGTTGTGTCAGTGTCTGGAACAAATGCAAGCTGTCCAGCATTGTCAACATAGTACTCAAATTCATCTCCAACCACGGGTGATGTTGCATAGCAAGTTGTTACCAATTTCTTCAACCCCAAAGCATTGAAATTCATGGCAAAGTACTTAAAGAAATTACTCTCGTAGGGATCATCGCAGTTGCACAAAACTGTTTTGCCAGCAAAGAAACTCCGGTAATGCTTGAGTTCCTTTTCAATCAGCGAAAGTTGCGTGTAGAACTCATCCTGTTTGTTCCTTGCAGAATCATGTAGATTGCTATTTCCAGCCATTATCTGTCACCACCTTCTTCGGTAGAAGAAAATATTTCCACAACATCATCAAGCCCACATCCGAGATAGTTGCAAATCTTTGCAAGGGCTTCCATGGAAACTGGCATCTGCTTTCCCATTTTTGCGAGCATATTTGTACTAATGCCTGTTTGTTGCCGCATCTCGGTTTTCGTGATTTTTCTATCTATCAACAATTTCCATAACTTGTCGTAGCTGTAAATCATCATGGTGCCCTCTCTTTGCATTTTGCTTTTATAATCTTATCACAGAATTCCCAAAAACGCAACAAATTATTGCATATCGAGATATGCTTTCGCGTGGGCAGCAGTAAGCAGGGTGAATATCTGCACCTATTTCCATAGCAGCAAAGCAAGTGTTGTGATTTCAGAAAAGAAGTTCATTATAGAGCAAACAGATTTTACCATGTAGCGCTTCTTAAATCCGTGTATCCCATACGCTGAACAGTAGCTATTTTTGCGCTTCTACACCAGACCACACGGATAGGTGAAGTCTGATATGCCTGCATTTGAACAATGCCACACAGAGGGGAAAACAAGCGAAATTCAACCCTTAGATGTACAAAAACAGGCGGCATCCAACCAAAGTTGAATGTCGCCTGTTTTGTCCAATCCTGTCTGACAGATGCCGATTTCGTAATTTTCTCAAATTACTGTCTTATCGGCACACGCCCGATGGGCGCGCAGGTCATTTTGCCCCTGATTAAATACCTGGGTGTGCTTGCCTTGGGCGTTGTGATTTTCATGATTCTCTGGCTCATCGTTGTAACAGTCAAGACCCGATTAAACATGTTCCAGCTGATTAAGAAACTAACCCCAGTATCTATTCTGGCTATCGTTACCACAAGCTCTGCGGTTTGTCTGCCTGTCGCAATGAAAGACACGCGCGAAAAGGTTGGTGTAAGTGATTATGTAACCAACCTGGTTTTGCCGATGGGTATGCCCCTGAACAGCAATGGCGCGGCCATGCATATGGCACTCACGGTGATTACGATTTCCCAAATTTATGGTGTCAGCTATGGCGTAGGTCATTATTTCTACATCGCGCTTATGGCAACCCTCTTGTCCCTCGCGAACGCTGTCGCCCCTGGAGCGGACTTAGTTTCTCTGGCCATTATCGTTCCTCAGTTAGGTCTCCCCATTGAAAGCATCGCTATCTTCGCTGGTGTGGGTTGGTTCGTTGGCGCCTTGCGCACCATCTTGAACGTCGACTCGGATATCTTCTCAGCAATCCTGGTGGCAGACAGTGAAAACGAAATTGACCGTGAGCTGTTCAAGCTAACCGCGGAAAATCCGGACTATGTCCGCCCTGAAGCTGCGGAATAAGAGAAGACAAGTAGAGGAATAATTTCTATTCATAAAGTGATATGACAGTCAGTAAAATGCTCAACAACAAACGACTGGAAGTTAATGCGTACCCGCCCTATGACCCGCTTCAAGCCTTCGTGCGTGAAAACCACATCGCTTTGAAAGGTTCAGGCACTGGCGAGTTAAACGGTCTGACTTTCGCAGCCAAAGATGTTTTCAAAATTCGCGGCAGCACTTATGGAAATGGTCATCCCGATTGGCTCCGCACGCACGAACCAGATGATTTCACATCGTCAACAATTCAACGCTTGCTTGACAATGGCGCTGATTTGGTTGGAAAAACGGTGTGTGATGAACTTTGCTTTAGCATAAGTGGCGAAAACTGGAATTATGGTTCACCCCTTAATCCACATGACCCACGACGCTTTACAGGTGGCTCATCAAGCGGGTCTGGCGCGGCAACTTCGGGTGGTTTGGTTGATTTTGCATTGGGGAGTGATTGTCTTGGGAGTGTTCGCGTGCCAGCCAGTTATACCGGCGTTTTTGGCACGCGACCCACTTATAACCGTGTACCGAGTGACGGAGAAGCGGAATACTGTCCGAGCATGGACGTATTTGGCTATATGGCATCTGACCCGGAAATTTTCAGGAAAGTTTCAAGAGTTATTCTGGGCGAAGATCCCCATCCAGTCAAATTGCGCAAACTTATCATCGCTAAAGATTGTTTCAATGCGGTTAGTCCCCAAGTATATGCGGATCTAAAACCTGCCATTGATCACATTGCCGCAAATCTCACTTCAGTTGAAGAAAGAGAGATTAGCCCCGAAGGTCTGGATAAATGGATTACCGTCTTCCAGCAGGTTCAGGGCTATGAAGTATGGCGCAGCTATGGTGGATGGGTGCGCGCGCATCGCCCGATTCTTTCGCGAGGTCCACGTGAACGCCTGGCATGGGCTTCAACAATTACGCTGCAGGATTATTATGCTGGTTTGGCAGAGATGCAGGAAATCTCCAAGCACATCCGCGACATGCTCGCTAATGGAGAAGTCTTGGTGATGCCCACCGCCGCATCTGTGGCACCTTTACGCACTACTCCGCTGGAAGAAATCAACGCAACCAGGTTGCAATCTACCTACCTCTTGTGTGTTTCTCCACTGAGTGGCGTGCCACAAATGACCTTGCCGATGGTCATGCAAAATGATTTACCATTAGGATTGTCATTGTTGAGCGGATTCAATACCGACCTGGCACTGGCTAACTTTGCGGCAGACATGGTGAAGTCTTACAAGACGTCTAAAGAATAGAAAAAACTTGCTTTGATATCAGTTTTACGAGTAGGGTTTGAAATATCAAATCCTACTCTTTTTTTACAGATCAATCGTTATGATTTTTAGCAACTTCAAGACAGACCAGATTTACAACTGCTTGTTTTCGCGCGACAAAAAATTTTCATGATTTTTGCTAACGAGATACCAGAAAAAAACACGTTTGCTTAAAAATTCCCCAAAAATACCCTTATCAAAAAAATAATTTACGGCTATAATGAAGGCAACTCGTTAAGAGTTACTTTACAATTGAAACTCAATAGAGGCGCGGCGGATCGCGTAGAAACTTAGTGTGCTTCAGGACTGAAGGAAGAATCGAATTATCCGTCGCCGAAAGGTCAAAAGAGAGTCCTCTCTTCGATCTTGGTGCGCCGGTCTAAGAACGTGCCACTGTCATGTGTGAACATGGAGCGCTATGTGAACGTATAAAACACATAGCGCTTGTTATTTAACAACCAACAAGCCCGCAAAGGAGACGAAAATGATCGAATCAACAATCAGAATAAGAATCGGTGCCGAAAACGCCCATTATGGCGGTGGACTCGTGGATGGTGCTTTTATGCTCAAGCTTTTTGGCGATGTTGCCACAGAGCTGCTCATCCGTCGCGATGGTGACGAAGGACTCTTCAGAGCCTATAACAACATCGAGTTCAATGCCCCAGTCTATGCCGGCGATTACATCGAAGCCAAAGGCTGGATTGAAAGCGAAGGCAACACATCCCGCAAGATGGTTTTTGAAGCCTGGAAAGTCATCGCCCCCAAACCCGAATTATCCGATTCAGCTGCTGAAGTCCTGGAAGAACCTATTTTGGTATGCAGGGCTGAAGGCACTTGTATCGTCCCCAAAAACAAACAGCGTTTTAACTAAAAGGAGGAAACAGAAAAAATGTCAAACAAAGTTATCATTACCGCCGCCATCAGTGGCGCGGAAGTGACCCAGGAAATGAACCCCATGGTGCCCTACACCGTGGAAGAATATGTGCGCGAAGCGAAGTCAGCTTATGATGCTGGCGCGGCTATCATTCACTTGCACGCCCGCTGGGATGATGGTACCCCCACCCAGGACCGCGAACGCTTTCGTGTTTTGATTGACGCTATTCAGGAAGCCTGTCCAGACGTCATCATTCAGCCCAGCACCGGCGGCGCGACTGGTATGACCGCCGAAGAACGCCTGCAACCCACCGAACTCAACCCCGAAATGGCAAGCCTCGATTGTGGCACGCTCAACTTTGGCGGTGACGAAATCTTCGTCAACACCGAAAACATGATTATCGAGTTCTCCGCGCGTATGATCGAACGTGGCATTAAACCTGAACTGGAATGTTTCGATAAAAGCCACATCGACATGGCTTTGCGCCTCGTACGCCGTGGATACATTCATCCACCCTTGCATTTCAACATCGTTTTGGGTGTCAACGGTGGCGCGACCGGAACCCCACGCGATTTGCTCTTCCTGGTCGAATCCCTCCCTGAAGACGCAACCTGGACCGTCTCTGGCGTTGGTCGCACCCAGCTGCCCCTGACTTTTATGGCACTGGCAATGGGCGGCCACATCCGTGTAGGTTTTGAAGACAACCTGCAATACACCCGTGGCGTGAACGGCGAAAGTAATGGACAGTTTGTTGAACGTGTTGTGCGATTAGCCAAGGAATTGGGTCGCGAAATTGCGACACCAGACGAAGCTCGCGAAATTTTGGGCATGCCCGCTCGCAAACAATAAGAATGGAGATAAATCATGGCATTAGGTAATAAATACGGCGCGCATCGCGTCATCGAACCAAAAGGTTTGCTGCCCCAGGCAGCTCATAAAATTGATAACACGATGGAGATTTACGACAACGAAATTCTCATCGACGTTACCGCGCTGAACATCGACTCAGCCAGCTTTACCCAACTGTGGAACGCGGCTGACAAGGATAAAGAAGAAGTCAAGCAAATGATTCTTGACATCGTCGACGAACGGGGCAAGATGCAAAACCCAGTTACCGGCTCTGGCGGTATGCTCATGGGCACTATCGCCCAAATTGGCTCTGCCCTGCAAGCTGATACTGACCTTAAGGTTGGTGACCGCATCGCTACCCTGGTTTCGCTCTCCCTGACTCCCTTGCGCATTGATGAAATCATCGAAATCCATCCCGATATCGACCGCGTGGATATAAAAGGCAAAGCCATCCTCTTTGAAAGCGGTATTTATGCCAAACTCCCCGATGACATGAGCGAAGCTCTGGCTTTGGCAGCACTGGATGTTGCCGGCGCGCCTGCCCAAACCGCCAACATCGTCAAACCCGGTGATTCCGTGCTCATTCTCGGCGCGGGTGGCAAAAGCGGCATGCTCTGTGGCTACGAAGCCATGAAGCGTGTTGGTCCCGCTGGCAATGTGGTGGGTATGAGCCGCAACGACAAATATCAAGATACTTTGCTTGATAACAAACTTGTTCATAAATACTTTGTAGCAGACGCTGCCAAGCCGGTTGAAGTGCTTGAAAAAGCGCTTGAAGCTAACAACGGCAAGGAATACGATGTCGCTATCAACGTTGTCAATATCCCTGGCACCGAAATGTCCACTATCCTGCCCGTTCGTAATGGCGGATTGGTTTACTTCTTTAGCATGGCAACCAGCTTCACCCGTGCCGCGCTCGGTGCTGAAGGCGTTGGCAAGGATCTCACCATGATAATAGGTAACGGTTATACCAAGAATCATGATATGGTTACTCTCGAAATTCTCCGTGAATCAGAAGCTTTGCGCAAAATTTTCGAGAAAAACTACCTTTAATGAAGATTTTGAAGGATAAGCAATGAAAGCAGAAGACAAATACATCAACAAAGCCGGCATCGCCCGTCGCAAAAAACTCTTCCCTGAAGTGACCGACGAGCAATGGAATAACTGGCACTGGCAAGTGGGCAACCGTATTTCCGATCTTGAAACGCTCAAGAAATACATTCCTCTGAGTGCCGAAGAAGAAGAAGGCGTCAAAAAAGCTTTGGAACATTTCCGAATGGCCATCACGCCTTATTATCTAAGTCTCATCGACCCCAACGATCCATACGACCCCGTGCGCGCGCAATCTGTGCCGGTGGGTGCTGAAGCTTATCGCAGCCCTGAAGACTTGCTGGATCCCCTGGAAGAAGATGGCGATTCGCCTGTAAAAGGTCTCACACACCGTTACCCTGATCGCGTGCTCTTCCTGATCACGGATATGTGTTCTATGTATTGCCGCCACTGCACCCGCCGCCGCTTGGCTGGTCAGCGCGATGGCGCCCGCACCCTGGCAGAAATTGACGCCTGTATTGACTACATCCGCGAGACACCCGTTGTACGCGACGTTTTGCTCTCGGGTGGTGACGCGCTTTTGATAAGTGACGAAAAACTTGAGTACATCCTCAAAAAGCTACGCGAAATTGACCATGTTGAAATCATTCGTCTTGGCACACGCACCCCTGTGGTGATGCCGCAACGTATTACCCCGCAACTGGTGGAAATGTTGAAGAAGTATCACCCCATTTGGCTCAACACCCACTACAACCACCCCAACGAAATAACCCCTGAAGCCCAAAAGGCATGCGCCTTGTTGGCAGACGCGGGCATTCCGCTGGGTAATCAAAGCGTTCTCTTGCGTGGCGTAAACGACTGTGTTCACACGATGAAGGACCTGGTTCACGCTTTGGCATATATCCGCGTGCGCCCTTACTATATCTACCAATGCGACCTTTCGCTGGGCATCAGCCACTTCCGCACATCGGTCAGCAAGGGTATTGAGATTATTGAAGGTTTGCGCGGTCATACCTCCGGTTATTGTGTTCCCACTTTTGTGGTGGACGCTCCCGGTGGTGGCGGCAAGATTCCAGTCATGCCCGAATATCTCATCTCTCAAGGCCCACGCCATGTTATTTTACGCAACTTCGAAGGCGTCATCACCACCTACACTGAACCAGATGACTACAAAGACAACTGTCATTGCGCGGAATGCAACAAGGGTCAAATCGGTGTTTCTGGACTTTTGAGTGGCAACCAAACCACCCTTGAACCCGAAGGACTTTTGCGCAGCCGACGCAAGAAGAAGGACTAAATTATTACGACAGCAAGCAAAGGAGCTCCGCCGAGAGGAATGGAGCTCCTCGAACTGGCAGGGCTTAAAAACCTGCAAACCCTGGCGATTATCGGCACCAGTAAAAACGCTGGCAAAACGACTTGCCTGAATCACATCATCGCCGCCTGGCGTGATGCTAAAATGGCGCGTCCATTGGCTTTAACCTCTATCGGGCGCGATGGTGAAGAAGAAGATGTTGTCAGCGGGCGTGCCAAGCCGCGTATATATGTGAATGCTGGCACCTTGCTGGCTACCGCCGAAAACGCCATGCGGCGTGGTGACGCTCTTTTGGACGTCCTCGCGCTCAGTGGCGTTCGCACTGCTTTTGGCGAAATCGTCATTTGTCGGGCGATAAGCGATGGATATATCGAACTGGCAGGGCCCTCATCAGCCAACGACCTGGCACAAATTGACAGACTCCTGCGCCAAATCGCGCCAGACTGCCTTTACATTATTGATGGCGCGCTCAGCCGACGTTCCCAGGCAGGCGGAGGCATCACCCAAAACATTATCCTTGTTACCAGTGGCGAAACAAGCGCCATTCCCAACGAACTTGCCGAACATGTGGCACACACCCTGGAACTTTTGAGCCTCCCTGAACTTAGCCAGGAACAAAAGGATATTTTCAACGACACCATTATCCAGTCACCCGACGCGCGCGTTATTAGCCTTGCCAGCAAAAACGAACAGACCCAGATTCAAAAGCTAAGATTGCCCACCTTGTTGGGACATTCATCCGAAATTGCCACGCTCATCAGCGAAGGTATACAGCACTTTTTTTTGCGCGGTGCCATTACCGATGAAGTTATCAATGAACTTCTCAAGGATAAACATTTTCGTCATTTAACTTTATCGGTTGAAGATGGAACGCGCCTTTTTATCAACCAAAGAACACTCAAACGCCTGAAATCGCGTAAAATTGACTGTGCTGTTTTGCATCCGTTACAAGTAAGCCTCATCTGTTTCAACCCCAGCCGTAGTGATGGCGCGCCGGTTGACTCAGTCGCGATGCAAACAGCCTTACGCCAGGTGACCAATATCCCGGTACTCGACCTGGGCACGGCTTTGGTATAAGGAGACAGCGTGAGCCTTTTCATTTCTCGAGAAGAAGAAAGCAAATCGGGCATCCGTGAAATTTTGGATGCTTGCCAATGCCGCTCTCCACAAGGTATCCGCTTGCGCAACCAACGCAAAATCTACCGTCCAAACGAACGCCAGGTTTTACAAAATGAACTTGATGCGATTGCCGGGCTCATCCCGCTTGTGGCAAAAAACGACCCCGAAGTGATTGAGGCGCAAAGCCAGCTGATGCGCCTTCGCGAGTTACAAGGCACTCTGAGTTATCTTGAAAAAGACAAATTACTCAGTGATACAAACTTTTTTGAGCTAAAAAGTGCCATGCTCATTTTCAGTAAACTCAATTCACTTGATACACTCAAACAAAACGCTCAAATTTTCTTTGAAGACTGCACACAAGCCGCTCAAATTCTGGAACCATCCAGCAGCAAAAGCCCTGGTTTTCATATTTACAGTGATTATTCTGAATTATTAAAAGACATCCGCGCTGAAAAACGCAAACTTGAAATCGACATCGCCAAAGCCAAAATGGCGGATCGCCCGAGTCTCATGCGCCAGCGCAGTTTGTTGGTATCGCGCGAGAACAACGAAGAAGACCGCGTTCGCCAGGAGCTTGGCTCAGCTTTAAAAACCCATCTCCCCATGCTCAAAGCCAACGCGAAAGCTTGCGCGATGCTTGATTTCCGCCTGGCAAAAGCCGAACTCGCCATTAAATGGAAGGCCTGCCAACCTACACTGGTCGCGGATGAACAGTCCGCGGAGCTTCAGGAAGCGGTTCATCCCATCATCGCCCAAAAACTTGAAAGCCAGGGCACTCAGTTTAGCCCCCAAAGCATTCGCCTGGAGCCTGGCAGCACCGTGATTAGCGGAGCGAACATGGCTGGCAAAAGTGTGGCACTGCAAACCATTTTTATCAATCTCCTCATCACTCAAATGGGCTATTTCCCTGTCTGCCAGGCATTGAGCACACCGCTTTTTGACTTTTTCACCTTCGATTCAAGCCAAAGCGGCGAGCTGAATAAGGGGCTTTCTTCGTTTGGGCTTGAGTCGGTAAAAATACGCAATCATTATCGTTACAGTCAGGACAGACGGGGATTAATCATCATGGACGAGCCCGCGCGGGGCACCAACCCCGCCGAAGCCCGCGCGATTGTGCAAACGCTTTGCGAAGCTTATGGGCTGAGCGCGAGCATCTTCCTGATTGCCACGCATTATCAGGTACACCCCGCCAAAGGCATCCGTTTTTATCAAATTCGCGGCATTCGCCCGGAAGAGCTCCAGCAACTACCCGACTGGCAAGCTGAAAGCATCCCTACCAAAACGCATAAAGACAGCGACTACAGCAAAGAAGACCTTGAAAGGGTGCGTTTTATTCAAAACTTAATGGACTATCGCCTGTCAGAAGTCAGCGCGGATACGGATGTTCCCTCCGGCGCTATACGCGTGGCTGAACTGTTGGGCATGGATGAAAAACTGATTAGAAAGATGAAATCTATTTGGAAGAAGGATCAAATTAGCAATGGCAAACCTTAATCTCGATTGGGTCAAGGTAGAAAAAGCGCGCGAAGCTGCTCGCATTATCAGCGATGACACCCAGCTCTATCTTGACCAATTCACCACCACCACTGTCGAACGCGCTATCTGCCGGCTTTATGGCATTGATGGCGTAGATGAAACCGATGTTCCTCTCCCAAATGTCGTTGTTGACCACCTTCAACAACACAATGTATTGGGACACGGAGCGGCGTTTTGGCTGGGTCAAGCCGCCCTGGCAACCTGCAAAACGCCTCAGGAACTTGCTGAAGCTGTTGCCAAAGGCGAACTGGACTTAACCCAGGTTGAACCACAAGACCCCTTTGAGGTGCAACTTTGGGCGGATAAACACGCCCAACCCGCGCTTGAACGCATCGCGCGCAACCGCGCCCATCGCGAAGCCAAACTAAATGAGTTTGGCGACAAGCAAGGCCCCTTGCTTTACGTCATCGTTGCTACCGGTAATATTTACGAGGATATCGTTCAGGCCAAAGCGGCTGCCAGCCAGGGTGCTGACGTCATCGCGGTGATTCGCACCACAGGTCAAAGCCTGCTCGACTACGTCCCCTATGGCGCGACAACCGATGGCTTTGGTGGCACCATGGCAACCCAGGAAAACTTCCGCCTGATGCGCGCCACGCTCAACGAAAGCGGCGAAGAGCTCAAGCGCCACATCCGCCTGTGTAACTACTGCTCAGGCTTGTGTATGCCCGAAATCGCGGTGATGGGCGCGCTGGAAGGACTGGATGTAATGCTCAACGACGCGCTTTATGGCATCCTCTTCCGTGATATCAACATGCAACGCACCTTGATTGACCAGGGTTTCTCACGCATGATCAACAGCGCTGCGGGCATCATTATCAACACCGGTGAGGACAACTACCTCACCACCTCCGATGCCTTTGAAGAAGCCCACACGGTTCTGGCATCCCAGCTCATCAACGAGCAATTCGCGCTCAAAGCCGGTATGCCCGAAGATCAAATGGGGCTAGGGCACGCTTTCGAGATGGATCCCAAGCTTGAAAACAGCTTCCTTTACGAGTTGGCTCAAGCCCAAATGGCACGCCAAATCTTCCCCAAAGCGCCCCTTAAATACATGCCACCCACCAAGTTCAAGACAGGTAATATCTTCTTTGGGCATGTGCAGGACGCGCTCTTCAACATGGTCACCGTCACCAGCCATCAACGCATTCACCTTTTGGGTATGCTTACCGAAGCCATTCACACACCATTCCTAAGCGATCGCGCCTTGTCCATTGAAAACGCGCGCTATATCGCTACTGCTATGAAAGATTTTGGCGATGACATTGAATTCCGCCAAGGCGGCATCATGGAAACCCGCGCCAACGAGGTACTCAATAAAGCCCTTGAGCTCTTACAAGGCATCCAACGCGACGGGCTCTTTAGAACGATTGAAGAAGGCCGCTTTGGCGGTGTTAAACGCCCCTTCGACGGTGGTAAAGGCCTTAGTGGCGTTGTACCCAAAGAAGACCATTATATGAACCCCTTTGTCCCGTACCTGCTCGCGGCGGGCAAAAACGCTCAGGAGGTGAGCCATGAGTAGCGGACTTTACAGTACACGCCAAAGTAATTTAGATACCACCCTGGATCTCAAAAAACTGAAGCCCTATGGCGACACGATGAACGATGGCAAGGTTCAGGTTTCGTTCACTTTGCCCGTTGCTGACTCTGAACGCGCGGTTGAGGCAGCCCGCCAGCTCGCTCTCAAAATGGGCTTGGTCGAGCCAAATGTTGCCACACATATCGCGCTTGATAAAAACTTTAGCTTTTTTGTTGTTTACGGCTCATTAAAACACAGCATCGACTTTGATGAGATTCAGGTCGAATCGGTCGATGTCAACGTGATGAGCATGGAGGAAACCGATGACTTCATTCGCGAAAACTTCGGACGCAAACTGCGAGTCCTAGGTGCCAGCACCGGCACCGACGCGCACACCGTGGGCATTGACGCCATCATGAACATGAAAGGTTATGCCGGCCACTATGGTCTTGAACGCTATCGCATGATCGAAGCCCTAAACATGGGCAGCCAGGTGAGCAACGAAGAGTTCATCCGCAAAGCGGTTGAGTTTGACGCGGACGTTTTGCTTGTTTCGCAAACGGTAACCCAAAAGAACATACATATCAAAAATCTGATAGAATTAGTTGAACTACTCGAAGCAGAAGGGCTACGCGACCGTTTCTTACTCATCATAGGTGGGCCACGCATTAGTCATGAGTTAGCCAAAGAGCTTGGCGCGGATGCTGGCTTCGGGCCTGGTAAATATGCCGATGACGTAGCGAGTTATTTTTGTGGGGAGCTACTCGCGCGTCAAAAACAGTAAGATTATTAACAAAAAATTAAACAGAAAAACGAAGACGATCTGACGTCTAAGTGGGTCGTTTCTTAAAAATATACTAGGAGATGTAAAGTTTAGATGAACAAAAGAATCACCATAGAAGAAGCCGTGAGCAAAATTAAAGATGGTCAAACCATCATGGTAGGTGGATTTTTAGCTGTCGGCACCCCTGAAAGTCTGATTGACGCTCTTGTCGCAAAAGGCGTTAAAGACCTCACTCTCATTTGCAACGATACTGGCTTCGTTGACCGTGGCGTTGGCAAAATGGTCGTCAACAAACAATTCAAAAAAATCATCGCTTCGCACATCGGCACCAACCGTGAAACCGGACGCCAAATGGTTGAGGGAGAAACTGAAGTTGTTCTCGTCCCACAAGGCAGCTTGGTTGAAAAAATCCGTGCTGGCGGAAATGGTATAGGTGGTTTCCTGGTAAAAACTGGTTTGGGAACGGAAATCCAAACAGGTAAACAAGTCATTAATGTTGACGGTGTAGATTACCTCTTAAAAAAGCCACTCCGCGCGGATGTGGCCATTCTTTTCGCCAATAAGGCTGATGAAAACGGCAATCTTTGGTATCACGGAACCACGCGCAACTTCAACACCGTCATGGCAACCGCGGCGGATTGGGTTGTGGTAGAAGCTGAAGAAATCGTTCCAGTTGGCGCAATCTCGCCAAATGAAGTCGTCGTCCCCGGCGTCTTTGTTGATAATATCGTGCAAGGAGTTAAATAATGGCAATGGATAAACAACAAACACAAGAATTTATCGCCAAACGCGTCGCCCGCGAACTGCAACACGGCGAACTCGTCAATTTAGGCATTGGTTTGCCCACACTCGTGGCAAATTATGTCCCTGAAGACCGCAACGTTACCTTCCAAAGCGAAAATGGCATGGTGGGTGTGGGCCCTGCTCCCGATGAAAGCAATCATGATGCTCACATCGCTAACGCTGGTGGCATGCCAGTAACGATTCTGACCGGTGGCGCTTTCTTTGACAGCGCGACCTCATTTGGCCTCATTCGTGGTGGGCACGTGGCAACCACGGTGCTTGGTGCCTTGCAGGTTGCGCAAAACGGCGATATCGCCAACTACATGATTCCCGGCAAAATGGTGCCTGGTATGGGCGGCGCGATGGACCTTACCAGCGGTGCCAAGCGCGTCATCGTGGCGATGGAACATACCAACAAAGGCAACCCAAAACTGCTCAAAGAATGCACCTTGCCCCTTACCGCTGTTAAAGCCGTTAAACTTATCGTGACCGAAATGGGTGTGATTGAGGTCAATGAAAAAGGCTTTGAGCTGATTGAAATCAACCCCGAATACACGGTTGAAGAAGTCCAGGCTGCCACCGATGCGCCCTTGCACATCAGCCCGAATTTGGTGGATATGGTGGTTTAATACCGAGAAATAAAATCATTCCAAAACACCCTCTTAGTACCAATTATAAGAGGGCGTTTTATTTATTCGTGATTATGTATCATTGGTAAATAAATGAGGTTTTCAAGCTTGAAACCTTTAGTTCTATATACACCCCCACCATCTGTACCCACAAAAACAGAACCTGGTACGGACGTGTTGTCAAGCAATGTATTTGTTTTAAGCCTCATCAGCCCAGAACTAATATCAAGTAATGATTCTCCTGACGCTGGGCTAATAAAAACACCACCAGTATCAATGGAAATGTATAGAGACTCAGTACCTGGATCATAAGCCAGTTTGTTTGCAACACCAATATCTTCTCTACGTATGAAAAGTTTCCATGTATTGCCATGGTCGTGAGATTTAAAAACGCCATCATAACCTAACGCATATACAGTATTCGTATTAATAGGATCAATAACAATACAGCCATAATGAGGATAACTAACGTAAATAGGTAATTCTTCCCAGTCAGAACCACCATTTTCACTCTTGAAGTAATAAAATTGTCCAGCCACATAGATCGTTTCAGGATTTTGAGGATTAATTGCTAAATCGCTAATCCATCCAAATGCTGATGGCGGCATTTCATAAAAAGTCCAATCATCTCCCAGGTTTACTGATTTTATAATGCTTTTTCGGTCTGTCCCCACATAAACTGTAGTGGATGACGTTGGATCTATCCTGATGGCGTGACTTGCAAAAATCCGTGATGGTTCAACAATTTCCCATGTTTCACCACCATCAAGACTTCTGAACAATTTACTATGGGTCATCTCTGTCCCAATCGTAACAAAAATTACAGGTGTATCTTGGGAAGAGATTGCAATATCAGTTATTCTTCGACGGCTCAAAGCTGTTGTTAAAAGCTGCCAGCTCTCACCATGATTAGTGCTAATATAGATCCACCCAGATGAGGTGGCAGCATAAATAGTATTTGTTTTTCTGGAATCATAGGTGAGAGAAACAATTTCATGAGCATGGATGTTTTTATTAACTTCTACCCAATTTTCTCCATTATCTTCCGTTTTTTGAATTCCAAATCCGTTGCTTGTTACATACAAACATTCTTGATCTTGCGGGTGAATTAGCATTTTCTTTAGAGGAAAAATTCCAGGCGATGAGCCATATGCTATAAAATCATCTCCATAATTTTTACTTTTAAAAATCTCATTTCCTTTTATCGCATAAATGAGGGACGTATCATTTTGATTAATTGTCAGTTTATCAAACATAAAAACTGTATCGTGTTTGAACCAAGTATATCCTCCATCTTCAGATCTAAAAAACCAATGAGTGTCGAGAAGGTAAATGCGGTCAGAGTTAGTTTTTTCAACCTCTATGTTTTTTATACTTCCCCATGCATTATCAAAAAACATTTCCCAAGTTTCGCCGCAATCAATGCTTTTATAAAACGCTCTGGTTCCATCTGAATAGAACCATACACTCAGATTTCCATCCTTAATCGCATGCCTGATTTGGAAACTCCCTTCCAATGCATATATTTCTCGAACAGGATTCCAGCTTTCACCGTAATCTATACTTTTATAAAGCTGATGCTTGGTGACTGCAAATATAATTGAAGGCTCAAGTGAATCTATCTCAATTGTAAGCACATCAAGTTCTTCCAATCCGTTATTTTTCACCTGCCAAGATGAGCCACCATCATTGCTTCTAAAAACGCCCTCTCTTTTTGTTGCTACATAAATTTGTTCTGGCATATGAGGGTTGATAGCAATATGGTTAACATGATAATCAGTGAACCCTTTATTAGCTTGGAACCAAAATTCGCCACCATTCTCAGTTATATACAAACCATTTTTTGTCGCGGCGTAAAGAACATTGCTATTTTGCGGGTTAAAAACAATGTCATTAATAACGCCACCATCCATGCCCTCATTTGTCTGGAACCATTCGTTTTCGCTTTGAGCATAAACTGGTGAGACAAATGCAGCTACACAGATCATGATAACACTTATTGCTAGCAAATATTTTTGTGTCATTTGATATTCTCCCATACTTTCGACAATTCCATTTTTATTATATGGGCATTAGTAATTAAAACAAGACCTAATGTTTAGGCTAATCTAAGTTATAACAAGTTGAATATCCAGCCATCGTATCCACGCCAATCCACGAGCTGAAATGCAAGATGATATAGAACACCAGGTTAATCTAATTGTATTTAGACAAAACCTGCAAGACTGACTGTGGGCCTTTCTGATACTTTCCCGCTGGTCCTGTTTTTCCTCTTGCTAAGCTCAACAAATAGCACAAACGACCATCCTTGTATGTAAACATCGCTTTACATTCCAGTAATGAGTACAATAGTTGCGAGGAAAAACTATGATCAATTACATATACGAAGCTGACAGAAACCATGTTGCTGCCTATCTGCAAGACGGCACAGAAATTGGCGAAACGACCTACATTAATCGCGATGGCGTTTGGATTGCCAACCATACCTATGTCAACCCTGCCCACCGCGGTAAAAACATCGCTGGCAACATGCTCGAATTACTGATTGAAACCGCCCGCGAGAAAAAACATAAAATTAAGCCCTTTTGCCCCTACATTATCAGAGCGATGCAAGGTAAAGAGGAATACGCCGATATTCTCGCTGACTAAGGCACAGTGGCTACGCTTTTATATAGGGTGGGCAGAAATCGGTATCAAGAACAATTGTCAGAATCCCGTCAATTCTTAGCGCTTCTGGTAGAATCAAGTCATCTAAATCTAACAGGTGATTGATTATGTACCATGAAGCCATCAATGAAGTTTTAAAAAACGCCAAAAGACAATCCGTCTTTTTAACCAAAAACCCTTTCGGTTATATTGTTTCCGCCATCATATCCGGCATTTTTATCAGCCTAAGCGTGATGCTCAGTGCCACAGTTTCAATTCAAAATTCAAACAGCCCAATCGTTAGTTTTTTGAGTGGAACGACGGGCACGTTTGGCTTGATTATGGTCGTTTTCGCCGGCACCATGCTATTCACCGCCAATACTTTTGTCATCACGTTAGGCGCGTTGAAAAAAACCATCACTTGGTTGGACCTGGTGAAAATCATCTCCGCGGTCTATTTTGGCAACTGGATTGGCACACTGATCCTCAGCCTGGTGTATAAAGGCAGCGGACAATTGGTTGGACCATACGCGCAATATTATTTGACCGCCTTCAGCAATAAGTTAGGGCTTTCATTCACGGAGATTATGCTGCGCGGCTTTTTGTGCAACATTTTGGTCTGCGCTGCTATTTGGTCAACCCATCGATTTACCTCCTTCTCCGCTAAGTTTTTGATTATTTTCTTCGCACTCACAGCCTTTTTAGCAACAGGTTACGAAAATTCCATTGCCAACATGAGCCTGGGCTCGCTCGCGCTTCTCGCGCCAGGTGGAATGGAAGCGATTGGTATCGGCAATTATCTAAGAGTTGTTTTCACTGACACACTGGGGAACATCCTCGCGGGTGTTCTGGTTTTTGCCTTGCCACTTTGGCTTTTCTCTAAACACAGCAAAGCTGAATTGGACTGTCAGTAAAATAGAAGTTTTTTTTCTTTCAAATGGGTCACGTACTTCCAAATCCTGACCCATCTTTTTGGTTTTATTTTATAATCAGAGCAATCAACTGATAAAGGTTATTGTGTCTATAAGGAAAATAAATCGTTTTAAGAGCTCAGATTTCGCGCGCCTCATGTTAGCCTTCGTGGTGTTCTTTTTGTTTGCCACAAACACACTAATTGGTTTGCCTGTTGTGCGAGCACAAAGTGGCAATGCTGAAATTGTTTTGGGCGAAATCGACAAATCCAATTTTCCTTCTATAACAATCGACTTTTCAATCAAAAATGCCCGACCAAGCCAACTTGAACCACTCAAAACCAATCAGATAAGCATCATTGAAAACGATACGCTCCTGCCCATCACCAGGCTCGAAAGCCAGTACACCGGCACACACTTCATGCTCACCATCAACCCCGCGCGCAATTTGGCACTGCTCGACCCCATGGGTGTGAGTAATTATGAAAAGATAATCAAAGCCATTAAAACGCTTGGCTCAGGTCTCGCGCCTGAATCAGGCGACCATTTCAGCCTGTTTATCAACCCCGATTCCGAATGGAATGAACTGACTAATATCAGCGAATGGCTCACCGCTATTGACAGCTACGATGATGTTTATGGCATGCGGCGTCTCGACCAGGACCTCGCCAGCCTGGAAATGGCCATCAATGCCTACCAAAATTCTCAGCTTGATCAGGAAACTGTTTTGCTCTACGTAACCCCGTTTATCCACATAAGTAATTACGACCGTTTTATTGAGCTGGTTAAACGCGCGACACAACTGGGTTTGCCTTTACACATTTGGATGGTGCTCGAGTACCCCGAGACAAGCACACCTTACGCGGATGAACTGCGCCAAGCGCTGGAGGCGACTGGCGGCAGTCTGTTTTTCTTCAGCAGAGACGAAGAACTGCCCGATCCGAAGGCTTATACAGAAGGCATGGGCTACCACTACACGGTGGACTACGATTCGCTTTTGCGCTCTGTTCAGGAAGTCGATCTCATTGTCCAGCTTGACACACCTGGTTTAGGTCAAATCAGGAGTAAAGCGGAAAAGCTAAGCGTCGTTGTTGAGCCAGCTCAACTGCGTTTTCAAAACCTGATAAGCGAACTAAGCATTCAGCGTGACCAGAATGGCAACGCCATCCCAGAGGAATTGCCCATCGAAGTAAGCATTGAATTTCCGGATAACTACCCCCGCGAAATTATTTCAACCTCACTTTGGATAGACGGTAAAAAAGTAAAGGAAAACAAAGCCGCTCCATACGGAAGCTATTTAATTGATCTTAATAGTTACGAAGAGTCAACCACGCTCAATCTGGAAGTTAAACTTGACGACAGTTGGGGGCTGCAAGGCAGTACGGGCTCACACAAATTAGAGCTGGAAATCATCAAACCCGCGGGATTCTTTCAAGAAGTCAGCCAAGGGATAAACCGCTGGCTCATACTTGGCGCTGGGCTGGGTATTGTGTTATTAGCTTTTATCTTCTTCTTTCCGGGCATTCGCAAGAAAAAGGCTTTGCCGGGCGTGGCAACAGAGAGTGCTGAACTGTCATCAGCCACACAAACCGCATCCACCCAAACAGAACTGCCAACACTTCCGGACACCCTACAAAATTCTGAGGACGATAAAGAGAAAGCGAGCAGGCAAGCCACAAACTTGGACGCGGAAACAATTTCCACTTATCAGGAACTTCCTCTGCCACCCACGCATCATTATGGCAGCCTGATTAAACTTGACCACGATAACACCCCCAGCGCGGTAAAACCCTTTTTGCTCACCAAAAAGGCGGTCTACATTGGACGTGACTCAAAACTCGCCGATTTGGTCCTGGATGATCCAGCCATCGAACCTTTACACGCCGAGCTGAAACTTTTTGAGGACGGACGCGCCACCTTGACCGATTTCAAAACCACCGCTGGAACCTATCGCAACTTTAAAGCCCTTACAAGCAACGCTGTAGACTTGCAACATGGCGATATCCTGCACTTTGGCACCCAGATGTATCGCTTTCATAGCGTAACGCGCACCCGTCCATCTGCCAGTCCAAGCGAAGCACAGGATGAAAAATAAAAAAAGCTTAACTGTTTGAGATTAATGCTTGAATTAGCCACCCAACCATGTTAGAATACTTGCTCTGTGGAGGGATGGCCGAGCGGCTGAAGGCGCCTGTCTTGAAAACAGGTTTAGGGAAACCTAACGTGGGTTCGAATCCCACTTCCTCCGCTGAAGAAACCTTAACAATTGATACGGGGAGGTGCCAGAGTGGACGATTGGGGCCGCCTGCTAAGCGGTTGCCGGAATAAAATTCGGCCCAGGGTTCGAATCCCTGCCTCCCCGCCTTCAAAAAACTGCCATAAGGCAGTTTTTTGGTTAAGGCATCCGAACCCTGAGGGATTAAAAAGCAAACTTTCGTTTACAATAAGCTAACTTAAATGAACGAATCAAGCAGATTCAAGTATAATCACAACATGCATCATTCCTTTAAAAAAGCCTCTTTCACCCCATGGCTCCCAGCCTTTTTTAGCCTGCTCATCATTGGCGGAGGTGGGCTGGCACTTGTGATGACCCAATCCTTTCCTACCCTTGGCCCGCGATGGCTCTTCTTTTTCTTTATCATGCTCTTATTTACAGGTATATTCTTGCCTCTGGCGTGGTTCATCAATGTGCGTTTCCCTTCAGACCCACCCGCCCAAAACATTGTCATTATCCGCCAAGCCATTCTGGGCGGCGTCTTTATCAGCCTGCTCGCCTGGCTACAAATGGGACGCGTGCTCACGCTCCTGCTGGGTGGCATTATCTTTATTGTGCTTATCGTTGTTGAGTACTTCTTGCGCCTTTGGGAACGAAGCCGCTGGAGACCCAACGAAGAGGCTAACTAAACATGGCTGACTTTCGGCAAATTCCATCTGTTGACCAAGTGATTAACGCAGAAGACCTGCAGACTACCCTGCAAACATATGGTCACAGCTGGACGGTATCCGCCATCCGCGAGACACTGAATGACATTCGCGTCGCGCTCAAAGCTGGACAGGACTTGCCCGGACATGCTGAGATAGCACAAAGCGTCAACCGGCGCCTGGCACTACAATCTATGCCCGAGTTGCAAAATGTCATCAACGCTACGGGGGTGCTTTTACATACCAACTTAGGTCGCGCGCCACTTAGCAAAGCCGCCAGTCAGGCAGCCAGTGCCTTAAGCCAAAGCTACAGCTCGCTGGAGTTTGATCTCTCAACCGGCAAACGGGGCAAGCGCGAAAGCCATTGTGCTGAGTTTATCAGCCAGCTGAGTGGCGCTGAAGACGCGCTCGTGGTCAACAACAATGCCGGCGCGGTTCTGCTGGCACTCAGTGCCTTAGCCAAAGGCAAAAAAGTGGCTATCTCGCGCTCGCAATTGGTAGAAATCGGTGGCGGTTTCCGCATTCCCGACGTGATGCGTCAATCCGGCGCGAAACTGCTTGAAATTGGCACGACCAATCGCACGCATCTCAAAGATTTTGAAGAAGCGATTAAACAAGGCGCTCAACTCGTGATGACCGCGCACCAAAGCAATTTCCAAATCCTGGGATTTACCGCCGAGCCAAATCTAAACGATATATGCTCCCTTGCCAAATCTGCCGGGGTGCCAGTCTATCTCGACCTGGGCTCTGGTTCTCTTATCAACATGGAACAGTACGGTTTGGCGCACGAACCTACCGTGCCGGAAGTCATCGCTCAAGGAGCTGACCTGGTCAGTTTTTCCGGCGACAAGCTACTGGGTGGCCCACAAGCGGGCATTTTGGCTGGCAAAAAAGCGCTCATTGACAAAATCCGCAAGCATCCCCTGTATCGCGCTTTGCGCCCGGATAAACTTTGCCTGGCGGCGCTTTCTGCCACACTTCTACACTACCTCAAAGACGAGTACGAGCAGGAAATTCCGCTTTACCGCATGCTTTCACAAAGCGAGGCGCTAATCAAGCAAAGAGCGCAAGCCTGGCAATCGCAGATTCCAAGCAGCCAAATCATTCCGGGCGAATCAACCATCGGCGGGGGCAGTCTGCCTGGCGAAACGCTACCTACCTGGCTGCTCCAGCTCAAACCCAAATCACCCAATAAACTGCTCAACGCGCTGCGTGAAAGCAAACCGCCCATCATCGCGCGTATTCAGGATCAAAGCGTGGTTCTTGACCCTCGCACAGTCCAAACCGAAGAAGAAATCATGATTATTCAACGCCTAAAGCAACTTTTAGAATAGAGGAACTATGAAAAAAGATATCGATCAACTTATGCAAAAACACAATGTGGACGTCATCTGGGTGAGTGGCGCCGCGATAAACAATCCCACTATGTATTACCTGACCGGTGGCGGGCACATTACCAATGCTGACCTTTTCTATCGCGCTGGTAAAACCCCGATTCTGATGCACGGCACCATGGAACGCGACGAAGCCGCTAAAACCGGCTATGAGCTCCTGTGCTACGCCAATTATCCGATAATGGATTTGCTCAAGCAATGCGACGGTGACCTCACCCAGGCGACCGTTTTGCAGTTCAAACAAATCTTCAGCGACTTGGGCATCACCAAAGGCAAAGTAATGCTCTATGGCAAGCAGGAAATCAGCAAAGCGCTGCCCTTAATTCAAGGGCTGAGCAAAGCCTTGCCTGAGGTCGAGTTCATCGGCGATATGGACGATGTCATTATGCTGGAAGCCCGCGCTACAAAAAGTCCTGACGAAATTGAACGTATTCGCCAAATGGGCGTGCGCACCACTACCGTTGTGGGCAAAACCGCTCAATTCTTACAAAGCCACACTGTGGGCGAGAATGAAACGCTCATCAAAGCGGATGGCAGCCCGCTGACTATTGGCAATGTGAAGAGCCAAATCAAACTTTGGCTTGCTGAAGCTGGCGCTGAAGACACCGAAGGCATGATTTTCGCCATTGGCCGCGATGCGGGCGTGCCCCACAGCAGTGGTAACCCGGATGATCCCATCACGCTTGGCCGCACGATTGTATTCGATATCTTCCCATCCGAAGCCGGTGGTGGTTATTTTTACGACTTCACCCGCACCTGGTGTCTGGAATACGCCTCACCTGAGGTCGAAAAGGCATACAAGCAAGTGGTCGAGGTCTATGATAAAGTTGTTTCTGAGTTGGAACTCGGCGTGAATGCCGCGCGATACCAGGCCCGCACCTGCGAACTCTATGAAGCCATGGGGCATGAAACCATCCGCCAAAACCCACGCCTCGAGCAAGGCTACATCCACAGTTTAGGACATGGTTTAGGGCTGAACGTGCACGAAAAGCCCTGGTTCGCGCGCAAAGACGACCCCAGCAATGTACTCCAGGTTGGCTCAGTCTTCACCATTGAGCCCGGCCTTTATTACCCCGAAAAAGGTTTTGGCATCCGCATTGAAGACACCTGGTATGTCAAAGAAGATGGCAGTTTTGGAAAGTTTGTGGAATACCCCCGCGACCTGGTGCTGCCCATGAAAGGATAAAGCTATGAGACAAGCCCATTTACGCGTTTTAGGCATCGAAAGTTCCTGCGATGAAACCGCCGCCGCCATCGTTGAAGGTGGGCGTGTTATTCATAGCAATGTAGTGGCAAGTCAAATCGACCTGCACGCCCAATATGGCGGTGTTTACCCCGAATTAGCCTCGCGTGAGCATGTGCGCGCCATCTACCCCACAGTGGAAGCCGCGTTAAAAAACGCCCATATGAACCTATCAGAAATCGATGCCATCGCGGTTACCCAGGGCCCAGGGCTGGCAGGTTCCTTGGTGGTTGGCGTTAACACTGCCAAAGCCATGGCGCTTGCCAGTGGAAAACCACTCATCCCCGTCAATCACCTTGAAGGTCATATTTACGCCGCCTGGCTCCACAAAGCTGGCAGTAAACCTGGCCCAGAACCCAAATTCCCGCTGATTGCCCTGCTCGTTTCCGGTGGACACACCGAACTCGTGCTGATGAGCGACCATTTGCAATACCAGAGCCTCGGCTCCACGCATGACGACGCGGCTGGCGAAGCGTTTGATAAAGTCGCCCGATTGCTTAAGCTTGGCTATCCTGGCGGCCCTTCCATTCAGGTCGCTGCAGTTGAGGGCAACCCAAACGCTTATGAATTCCCGATTGCCAAACTTGATCAACCCTGGGACTTCTCCTTTAGCGGGCTTAAAACCGCCGTGATGCGCCAGGTTGACGCTTATAAGGATTTTGCCACCAATGTGCCTGTCGCGGATATTGCCGCCAGTTTTCAGGCGACAGTTGTCGAAACGCTTTTCAGCAAAACCATGGCTGCTGCTGAAGCGCACCAAGCCAAAGAAATCATTGTTGCCGGCGGGGTGAGCGCCAACAGAGCCCTGCGCGATGCTTTCCGCGGGCAAAACAAATTTAAAGTGCATATCCCGCATGTCAGTCTCTGCACCGATAACGCCGCGATGATTGCCGCGGCTGCTTACAGACACCTGGTCGCCGGGGAAAGTTATAACCTTGATTTTGACGTCCTGCCCAACTGGTCACTTTCTACAAGCGCTTGAAAAGCAGACCGCATTGTCCGAAAATAGAGGCATCATAATACCAGAGCTTTGGAGGACAGATGCACGCAAAAATTAATTGGAAAGAAAACATGCACTTTAGAGGCAGCGCCGAAAGTGGTTACATCGTTGACCTGGATGCCCCCGCTACAGAAGGCGAAGTCAGTAAGGGCTTTACCCCCATGCAGTTGATTGCGATGGGCGTTGCCGGTTGCACAAGCATGGATGTTATCAATATTCTCGAAAAACGGCGTTTGGATGTTCGGGATTTTAATGTGCAGGTTGAAGTTGAGCGCCGCGATGAAATTCCGCGTGTTTTCACGCATTTGCATTTTATCTACACCGTGACCGGCAAGAACATTCAACGGAAGGACGTTGAATTCGCCGTAAAGCTTTCGGAAGAGAAATACTGCCAGGGCATCGCCATGATGCGCGCCAGTGGTGCCGCCATCAGCAACGAAATTGTGATTAACGAAATTTAAAATTAGAAGAACGAAATCCTAACCCGCGAACCCCCAAATATTCGGTTCAATTTCTCAAGAATGACCAGTAAAGCCCAAATAACTGGTCATTCTTTGGTATACTCAAGTCGATTCATCCATAATCAAAAACCGTCTAAAGGATCGCGACTGAATGAATGAAAAACTAAAAGAATCTCTTCTTTCAATCATGCCCATTACCCTCATGGTGCTTTTGATTCACTTTAGCGCTTTCGCAAAACTTGATAATGTCTTGCTCACACGCTTTATCATTGGCGCAGTCATGATGATGATTGGTTTGCCTATCTTCCTGCAAGGCGTTGATATGAGCATCGAACGCATGGGCGAGCAGATGAGTGGTGCTTTGGTCAAATCGAACAAGATGATTATCGTGCTCATCGGTGGGTTTATTCTGGGTTTTCTGGTCAACGCTGCTGAACCGGATATTCATATCTTCTCGCGTCAGTTCGCCGCGCTCACCGCGCCTGACCGCAGCCACTGGATTTTTGTGCTGATTATGTCAACTGGTTTTGGACTGGCAGTCGCCGCAGGACTTTTGCGTATCATTCGCAACATCAAGATGCGCTATTTTATCGCTATTTTCTTCGGTTTGCTGTTAGTCCTCACCCTTTTCACCGGTGAAGAGTTCATTGGCGTGGCTTTCGACACCTATGGCGCTACAACTGGCGCTATCGCCACGCCTTTTCTTTTAGCACTCGCCATCGGGGTATCTTCCAAAACGCGACGCAGCACCGATGAAGCCGCTGAATCCTTTGGTATTTTGGGCATCGGCTCTGCCGGCGCGGTGCTTGCCATTTTGGTTCAAGGCATCTTGCTTAAAAACAGCAACGTCGCTGCTGTAACTGACGTCGCTGAAGTCAGCTCCAGAACGCTTACACATGGAGTCTTCTTTTTACAGACAATGCTCGAAACCATTAGAGAAGTAGCCTTAGGGCTTTCGCCTATATTGTTAAGCTATGCGATAGTAGCTATTCTGTGGATAAAACCCAAAAAGCGGGATATCAGGCGCATCAGCGTCGGCGCCATAATCACTTTTGTAGGTTTGGTCATCTTTTTGACCGGTGTATATTTTGGCTTCCTTGAAGCCAGTCATGAAGTTGGCACCCAACTCGCTTTGCGCGGTGAGATGTGGCTACCACTTGCGGTCGGTGGTCTTTTTGGGCTGGTGTCGGTCTTTGCTGAACCCTCTGTCGCTATCTTGAACACACAAATTGAAGAGGAAACATCCGGCTCCATCCATGGAAAAACCGTTCTGTGGACTTTAGCTATCGGTGTAGCCCTGGCAGTCACCATTTCGATTTTACGCATCCTCATCCCGGAATTCTGTATCATCCACGCCTTACTTCCCGTCTTGGGCTTAATTATTGCCCTATGCTTCGCTGTGCCCGATATCTTTATCGGTATCGCTGTTGACGCAGGTGGTGTGGCTTCGGGCACAATGGCAGCGGCTTTTATTCTGCCCTATGCCCAGGGTATCGCCAAAAACACCGCTGGTGCTGACCCATTAATCGATGGGTTTGGGGTGATTACCTTTATTGCGATGATACCTATCCTAAGCTTGCTTGTTCTGGGCTCTATTTACCGCCTAAAAGCGCGAAAAGCCGAACGGGATTAGTCAGCTTAAGTTTTTCTTTAGCTAAAGAGAGTTAATATGAAGAAAGAACAAAAAACAACTGTAACAGAAAAACCTGCCAATATGCTCTTGGCGAGTGTTGTCACAAGGGGAAAAGGCAGCCAGCTTATGAATTTGCTGCGACGTGAAGGCGCCAGCTATGCTGTTTGTGCCTTTGCTGAAGGAACCATCCCCAGCCATGTCCTCAATATGCTTGGCATCGCAAAAACGAAAAAAGAACTGGTTTTCGCTCTCATCAACCAGGAAATAGAAGAGGCTTGCTACCAAGCCCTTGCCAAAGAAATGAAGCTTAATCAAACCGGACATGGTGTGGCTTTTTCAATTCCTTTGTGCACTTACCCAGAGACACCAACTGAAACAGAACTGGCAGCCGCTTTTATCATCGTTGATGAGGGCAAAGGCGAGGATGTCTTGGATCTGCTTGATGAACTTGAACTGCGGGGTGGCACCTTATTAAGCGCGTTTGGTGGCGCGTCAATGACCGACATCTTGTTCAACCTGCCCATTCAACCAGAAAAAGAAGTTATTTTCATGGTCGCTCCCAAAGAACCCCTTCCAAAAATGCTCAGCACCCTGGATGAAAAAATGTCAATGAGCCAACCTCATCAGGGCATCGCCATAACCTTTGCGGTTACACGCGCGATTGGACTTTACAGCGAAGGAAAGAAAGGCAAGTAATATGGAAAAACGAATGTTAATGATTAGTGTTCCACTCGGCAAAGCCGAACGTGTTGTGCAGCTTGCCAATCGAGCTGGCGCGAGCGGAGCAACCATCCTGCACACCCGCGAAGCTCTGCCCGAGCCAAAAGCTTTTCAATTGGAACCACAACGGGATGTTGTTCTGATTGTAACCAGTGTTGAACTCCAAAAAGACATTGAGGAAAGCATCCGCGGTGGTTTTGAGCAAGCCATCAAAATTTATTGCGTCCCCATTTTAGACTCAGTAGGTTTAGAGCACAACGGTTTAGCCATTATCAAATAATCAAAACTTAAGTAGCTGGCACACCATCACAAACTCGAAAAGTCGATATGGCGTGCCAGTTTTATGACTTTTCATAAAACTGGTAAAATAATCACAATGCGACACATGCGGCGATTTTACAGACTTATTCTCATCATGTCCCTGCTCGTTTTTTTGGGTAGCTGTTCTAAAAATGCCATTGAGACAGGCGATTTACCTGCGCCACAGGTTGTATCAGGTGATTTGCCGTTCATCGACACCCCAACCCCGAATGAAACAAACGAGATTGAAATCATCGAAACCTTGCCAGCTCAAAGCGAATTACCCGAGCCACCCGAGCACAGAACTCATTACAAGCTGGATCTGATCCTGGATTACTACTCAAAATATGGCACGGTCAGCGAGAATGTCACCTACACAAATCGCAGCGGGCAAGCTATGGATGAAATCCTCCTGCTTGTGCCTCCCCGCGATTTTGAAGATGCTTATAGTCTGCAATCGCTCACTGGTGAGCGCGTTCAGAGCCATCGTGATGAAGGTGTGCGCACCTGGGTCAAGTTAGATCCCCCCTTACAAAACCTCGAAAGCACCACCATCACCATCCTCTTTCGACTGCGTTTCCCCGCGCATCAAGGTATTTTTGGCCACACCAACCGTCAGCTCAATGTCGCGGATTGGTATCCTTTTATTCCACCTTACGATCCTGAAACCGGCTGGATTGCCTATAATCGCGTGACCGACGTAGATAACATCATCGTTGGAGAATATTTGGTTCAGGAAATTGCCGACTTTGATGTTAGCCTGAAGCTCATCAACCAACCAGAGCTCATAGAAGTCGCTGCCAGCGCGCCTGGCGAAAACAAGGATGGCACCTTCTATTACACACTGCCACTGGCACGCGCGTTTGCTTTTTCTGTCAGCGACAGCTACTTTGAACACGAAATTGTGCATAATGGCACCCGCATTCACACATATATGTTCATGAACAACCAAGACAAAGGTCCCGCGCTTTGCGAAATTGCCCGAAAAGCGCTTGAACTCTTTGAAGAGCTTTTTTACCCCTATCCCCGCGAAATGATCTCGATTGTTGCCGGTGACTTCTTGCACAACATGGAAATGGACGGCATGTTCATGCTTAGCCACAAGGTGATTGACTTCTACGTTGAAGGCGAACGCAACAATATGACCATCCTCACGCCCCACGAGCTTTCACACCAATGGTTCTATAGCCTGATTGGAAACGATACCGTCAATGAACCCTGGTTGGATGAATCAATGGCCACATACATGGAAATGCTCTACTTTGAACGCTACCACCCAGAGTCGGTCGATTGGTGGTGGCGTAATCGGGTTTTTGAATATGACCACAGTGGTTATGTCAATTCAGATATCCACATTGAAGGTGGTTATGTTAAGTACCGTGCCGCGGTTTACCTCAACGGCGCCAAATTTATGGATGATTTGCGCCGCACAGTGGGCGATGAAGCCTTTTTTGCCGCGCTCAAAGAGTATGCCTACACGAACACCTGGAAAATCGCTACAGCTGAGGATTTTTTCAAAGCGATGTCTGCTCACAGTAACGCGAATCTCAGCGGACTTTTAAAGCAATACTTCCGTGACTGATTAAATAACAGGTTCTCAATAATGCGATATAATTAAATCCGTTAGTTTAAGCTTACATTGTTGGTTGTAATTTTCCAACACTATTTAGGAGTAAACATGACTGATACAGATAAGAAAAATGAAGCTAACTTTTCAAGCTCTGACCTTAGCAGTGAAGAGCCTTTAAACAAAGAAAAAACAGGCAAAAAACCATTTTACAAAGAGCCCGCGATCATTGGGGCTATCGCCTTGCTCCTTCTGGCAGGCGTTCTCTTAGCTATTTGGTTGATTAAGCCCAAAGAGAAAGAAGTTGTTGATTTAAGCACTGAAACCCCAACACACGACCATCAAGCCACGCCTTTTGTTAAAAAAGACACTGCTGTGCCCACAGCCACACGAGTGACTGAGGAATCAACCGAGGTGGTTGTCGTTACACCAGAACCTCGCACCGAGGTCATAACGCATGTCATCCAGGAAGGCGAAACTTTGACCGAAATTGCTGACAAATACGGTATTTGGCCAGATACCATTATCTGGGCAAACCGCTATGAGCAAGGAACAAACGTGCTTGACTACACAGCTGGCGATTCGATTTTTATTCTGCCCGTGAATGGCGCTTACCACACATGGTTTGCTGGTGAGGGACTGAATGGTGTCGCGAAATATTATAACGTCACACCAGATGACATCATTGACTATCCAGGTAACAACCTTGACCGCGAAACCCTTGGCTCGCTTTCAAACCCCAACATCAAGCCAGGCACACGCCTGGTTATCCCTGGCGGCACCTTGCCAGACTATTTCGCAAATGACTCCTTACTTTATTATGCTGCGGTTCAAAAGTTGCACTCCTTGCCCAAGGGTGATTCCGAAAGCTATCCCGAACCGCGCACAGAAATCATCTCATATGAAGTTCAAGCCAAGGATTCGATTTTCAGCATCGCGGAAGATTTTGGTCTCGAACCTGAAACCATTTTGTGGGCTAACCGATACATTATCGGTGACACGCCAGATGGCATCTACCCCGGACAATCCCTCATCATTCTTCCTGAAGATGGTGTTTATCATGCCTGGTCTTATGGCGAAGGCCTAAACGCGGTGTCACGAACTTACGGCGTTAAGCCAGAAGACATCTTCGCCGAACCTATGAATGAAATTTCAGAGGAAGAAGTCGGCGATTTAAGCTTACCTAAGATCGCTACCGGTAGTTTTCTCTACATACCCGGCGGTAAGGGAATGACTCCCAGTTGGGTCTCTTACGTGCCATCTGACAAGAACCCCAACGTAAAACGCGCGAATGTATCGTATTTGGGAGCTTTCTCATGTGGCAGCTCATTGACCATGGTAGGATCAGGAGCCTGGCAATTGCCTACACCAAGCTCTTATATTTCCGGTTATGAGTACAATCCACCTGTCCATAATGGACTTGACTATGGCGGCACGACCGGAACACCCATCTTTGCAGCCGATAGTGGCGTGATTATCTATGCTGGATGGTCTGACCGGGGTTATGGAAATACGATTGTCGTTGACCATATGAATGGTTATATCAGCCTTTATGCTCACTTGATGGATGGCGGAATAAACGTCGGTTGCGGCCAGATCGTTTATGGAGGGTCTACGATTGGTTATATGGGAAGCACAGGAAACTCAAGCGGATCCCACCTCCATTTTGAAATCCGTTACAATGGCGCGCCTGTTAACCCCCCATAGCTTTGGACTTTAGAATACAAATGCGATAGCCTCTAACGAAGTTTAGAAACTCTTTAAAAAGGAGATGTGTTCAAAAACATCTCCTTTTTTATTCAAATGAAAAGAATATTTATAAGCAGGTTCTACCTGTCCGCCGGAATCATACTCTCCGCGTCTGAAAAAACACTTGCCCGCACAAGCATATCGCCTAATTTCAGCCAACCCTCATACGCTCTTTCACCTTCAACCGGAATCCAACCGGAAAGGTTAAAGGGCAAAACCTCTGACGCAGCTGGAATCCACTGCCCATTGTATTTGCGCGCTAAGTGCACATGTGTACCCGTCGATCTGCCACCTTCACACGAAGGATGTCCTACCCGGTCGCCCAATTTGAGCACATCGCCTTCTTTCACCCGTCCTTCTTCCGCGATATGCAGATACAACACAACCCAGCCTGTGCGTTCGTCGCCATCACCATCCAAATCAAGCATGACAACACCTGGCCCAGTGCGTGCCACCACGCCATCCGCCACCGCGAGCGCGAATTGTTCTGTCTTCACACAACCCTGGGTTGCCAATGGTGGCGCGAAATCGACCGCGGCCCACGGTTTACCAGTGCCCCAACCGGAATGTGGACCACCAGTATATGCCCAAACCGTATTCTTTTGAAAAGGCAATCGCATTTCTGGTTGGGTCAGGCTTCCCGGAAGCACCGTTAAATCCCGCGCCCAAGGATCACCAAACATTCCCATAAAGGTGCGCACGAAACCATCCGGTCCAATCGCACGTTTATATATTTCACCCTCGTATATATCGTTGAAATAAAGCTGCAAAGCAACTGTGGCAGAGTTTTGCCAGGGATCAACATTTTCCATCGTGCCATCTTTATAATGCACTGCGCCAAGTTCCATGTTGAAATAGCGATAAAAGTAATCGTTCAGTAAATTCGCCACAAAAGATACCTGCAAACTCACCCCTTTATGCTGATTTTGAAAACCAAGGAAAGCTTCTTCGCTTGCTTTGTCTCGCTGGGGATTACTCAACGCACCAGTTTGATGCTCAATGAGCGCCAGTAAAAGCTTAGGATTAAGGCTGTAATTCATGGCGTAATGATCAATCATCTCAGCCGCGCTCATCGACTGATCGTCCACAGGACCACGATAATGCTTGAACCAACCAGGCGTCGACTTAAGAAAGGCTTTCGTGTCGAAGCCAATCGCGTCAGGTCCATTTACAAAGACAGCGTCCGGAATAATTTGATAACTTGTTCCCCAAAAAGGCTTGTAATAGATGGGCATTTTCATCGGATAGCCTGGTGGCAAGGTGGTAATATCCTTGGGGATATCCGGATTGTGAAAAAGGATTTCGCGCCGCGAGCTGCCAAAACGCCAGGCAAGCAACTCTAAGCTGTCGCCACTTTGCGCAATGTAATCGACCAAAGTTCCTGGTTCATAGACCTGTCGTTCATTATAAGGCGTGGCACTTGGCAGAGCCTCAAGTGTCTCCTCAGACACCTGCGAAACAATATATTGCGGCCTTTCAGTCTGACAAGACAGAACAGTCAAAGAAAACAGAATGAGCAAGCTCGCGATGATAAGAATGTTACGAAAAATCTTCATAGCTTTACCCAAAAATGGGCATTAAGGACTATACCATAGTTTTCAATAGGCTATTTTAGCGCGAGATTTGAGAACTCTCCGCGCCAAATAAATTGGCTTTTACAATTTCGTCACCTTTCACTAACCAGCCTCCCAACGAAATGGGGTCCATCACCGCGCGCCAGCCACTCATAATAAAAGGCATAGGACCATCAGCTGGCACCCACTCGCCATTATATTTTCGGGCGATATGCAGATGGCTACCAGTTGATTTTCCACCTTCGCAGCTTGGGTGGCCAACGCGATCCCCAGCGTTTAACCAGCTTCCCACCTGCACACGGTCATTAGAACTAATATGCAGATAAACGATCACCCAACCGGTTTGCTCATTACCATCGCCATCCATATCCACAACGACTACCCCATTTTCAGAGCGCAAAACATTACCGGGGCCTACAGAAGTAACCCAGCTATAGCTACGTTCACAGCCCGGCGCCGCTTTTGGAGGCGAGAAGTCAAGCGCGGCACGCACATCAGCCGCGCCCCATGCCGCGTGAGGCCCTACCGTCATCGTCCAGACGACGCCTTCAGCAAAAGGAAGGATCAACTCAGGTTGCACAACATCGGCACTTATCAGCGGTTCATAGTGAGTGGCTATGCGCCAGGGGTCGTCAAACATACGCTGATAGGTATTAGCAAAATTATCAACACCATAGATTTGCTCAAACCACTCCGCGAGCGTGCTCTGGCTGGCATAGAAATGCATCAATGCCACGCTACCAGCGTTAAGCTCTGCTGCCAAACGCAAAGTCTCGCCATCCTTAAAGGTCAAAACCACGGTGCGTCCTTCACGCCAACCGTAATAGCCTGTGCCTAAAATGCCCGCCGCTTGCTCCAATTGATTGTAAAGTCCAGGTCGATCGATGCTCATAATGCCAAGCGGGAAGGCTTTTTGGTTTGGTGTTTCAGGCTGACCATAGACCCAATGGCTCTCGAACTCAATCATCGCCAACAACAAACGAGGATGGATCGAAAATTCCAAAGCGACTTTTTCGATGATTTGCGCCCCGGTCAATGAACCTTCAGCGTATACCAGCTCGGTGTAATGCGACAGGAATCCACCTGCCTGGTTGACAAAAGCATCCACATCAAATCCAATTGCGGATGGAGAATTAACAATTTCGCTGTCCGGAAAAACTTTCTGGCTTGGACTGGTTTCACCCAACCTGTCCGGAATAAACAAAACATGTCCTTCGGGTATAAGTTGATTGGGTTGAAATTCCCCGTTCGTCTTAATGTCGTCAATTTCCACGCCAAAACGCACGGCTAAAACCCCCAGGCTATCGCCACTTTGCGCATAATAGGTGATAGGCGCGTCATCTGCATAAGCATTCAATTCTGCCTGGGTTGGCAGCGCGGTTGGATTGGTATCCTCGCCCTCTTCTTCAGAGGGAACCACCTGTGTTTCCACAGGCTCATTATCTGTGATTACAGCTGTTGGATCTTCTTCAGGCTCATTCGATTGGTTTATGTTGGCTAATGGGTTTTCATCAGTGTTCAGGCTGTAACTTTTTAGCAAATTGGCTTCCGGTAAATCTTCAATGACAGCTGCCTGGGGTGATCGATTGCGACCAACCTGGAAAATAAAGGTACCTAAGACGAGAAAAGTTATCGCTGACCACACCAGCAAGATACGTCGTCGCGCGAGGCGTTTTTGTTCTCTTTTTTCTATTTTTTGGCTATCTCCAGATCTCATTGACATGGGAACGGCCATAGTAAGCTTCAATTCTCTTTCCATTTTTTTCCAAGTATCCGTTGTAAGCAATGCCAGTGCTATAGGCAATCCACCCTTCTAAATTGAAGGGTATCTCGCCATAAGCGTCAACCCAAAGCCCGTTGTAGCGTCTGGCAATGTGAAAGTGCGTTCCGGTGCTGTAACCGCCTTCGCAAGAGGCAACACCGATTACATCTCCTGTTGCAACTTGTGTACCAGCTTCAACTCTTCCCTCCGACCCAACATGGATATAATGCACCGTCCAGCCAGTCTGCTCCGACCCATCTCCATCCAAATCTAAAACGACAAAACCAACGTCTGACCTAACCACAAGACCATCAGCAACGGCTAAAATAGGTGTGTAACTGCTGAAACAACCCACATCCTTTTCATTCCCCGGTGGCGCGAAATCCAACGCTGCCCATGGGCTACCCACACCCCAGCCATAATGTGGCCCACTGGTAAAAGACCAGATGTCACCATGCACAAAGGGTAAAATGAATTCGGGCTGGCTTAGCCCTTCAGGTAAATCCGCATCGGCAGAGAAGGCGAACGGGTCGCCAAACAGCTTTTTATAGGTAGCATAAAGCCCGGTTTCGGAAACTGCTTCAGTAAATTGAAAATCGTATAAATAACGGGCGTAAAGGTTTTGAATGCCCGCTGTACCCGAGTTAATCGCCGGCGCGATGCGATACACCTTTTCATCCGGCAAACTCCATGTGCTCAAATAGCCCTTAGGCCAGGCGGTATAACCTCCCATCAGACGATCAGCCGCCCAATCGAGATATTCCCATAATCCATCCAGCTTATAATCCTTGTAACCAATGGGATAGAGTTTGGTTTCTTCACTCACATTTTCCTGGGTAAGCCATCCCCCGTGATATTCTAAAATCGCCAGGAGTAAGCGCGGGTTCACAGCATTTTCATCCGCCACCATTTGCACGACTTCAGCCCCGCTATAAACGCGACCATCCCAAAAAGTCTCGCTAAAACGGCTCAAAGCGCCATTGAATTGATTCACGACATCAATCGTGTCGAAATCTTTCAATGATTTACCATAGACCAACTCTGAATCCGGGATGATTTTGAAATCAGACCCAAAAGGGTTGCGGCTATCAGGCGGAATAACGAGTTGCTGTTGGGGATGTAAGACGCTCAAATCAACGCCCTTATTCGCGCGGATAATTTGATTAACGGATACACGGTATCTGACCGCAATCGCGCCCAAATAATCACCCTCTTTGACAGTATAGCTCATGTTTTCAGTGCGTTCTTCGGTTTCAATAACGGGCGCATTGGGGGTTGGTGCGGGCTGTTCTGGCGCGAGTGTAAGAGTGATGCGAGGAGCGACGTTTTCTGCCAGGATACCCGACGCTTCGGGCTCTGGTGTACTGAGATTTGCCACATAAAACTGCGGCGTGGCGGCTTTCCAGGGTTCAAACGAACGTGGTACTTGCACACATGCACTCAACAAGAAAGTAAACAGTAAAAAGGTGAGCATCGTTTTAAGGAAAGATTTCGAAAGATACATAAGCTATTTCTCAATTAACTATTGAAAAGGATATGCATTTTCCGTGCCAGTCACATCTGATCAACGAATAGTTTCATAAGAGTAAAATGTTTCGTCCCAGTTCAAGCATTGACTCCTGATTTCATTTATAAAAATCATTATTTTTGCCCTTTACAAATGTAAAATATTGTATTCTGTTACTTAATGTTGTATAATACAATTAATTACTAAACTTGTTATGCAACTTTTGTTGCTATTCAAACAAGGTTTTTCAATTTTCCACCCCGGGGTCTTTCCGGATCTGTATACAAATCCAAATAAATATAGGAGTAAATGATGAAGATTAAACCATCAGTTTTTTGTGTATTCGTTTTTATCTTGCTGTTCAGTAGTATCAAAGTTGATGCCGCGAATATGACAGCATCAGCCTTACCAGCAAACGAACCCTGGACAAAAGAGTATGTAGATAAGTATCAAGGTGCTGAAGTCGGAACCCATGTATCCATCGCTCACCATCCCATAACAGGAGCCGCATACATAAGCTATCATGATGCTAAAAACGGCGACCTTTGGATGGCATATGAGGTCACTCCTGGCACAGGGAATTGCCCCAATAACGATGACTGGAAATGTGTCTTGGTCGATGATTCAGCCGATAACGTCGGTAAATACAGCTCAATTGACGTGACGTATGTAGAGCGTAGTTTCCCAGCCCTTTCTTACACCAAGATCGGTATCGCCTATTACAACGCGACCAAGCGTTCTCTAAAATATGCAGAATGTATAAAGACCTACGTTAGTCCTCCAACCTGGACAAAATATGCGGTAGATGCTCCAGGGTTTAACACGGAATCACGGGGTGCCTACATTTCCATGAAATTCAACAATAATAATGATCCTGTAATTGGTTACCACGCTCAAAACACAGCAAATAGTATATATGGCGCTGTTAAATTAGCCCACTATGTAGAATCAGGTGGTACTGGTTGCAATGGAGGAAGTCCAACCTGGTCTTGCGAAATAGTTGATAGAGTCATCGATGACCCGAATAACACGTCCCATGGTTCTTTTGTGTCAATCGATTTCCAAAATGGTAATGGCCCGTTATACATTGCCTTTTACAATTCCAAAAAAAGTTCCCTTGATTACGCTTATTTTCACGGGATGGGAGGAGGCAATTGTTCCAACAATAATTGGAATTGTATAACGGTTGATCAAGGATCAGGCAGAGGCAAGTACATTTCCATAAATTATCAGGACAAAATGAGATTTGCCTATTATGACCAAGCTACAGGTTACATTCGCTATGCGGAACATGTTGGCAGCGGTGGCAACTGTACAAGTTCGGCTTTCAATTGTTATGCGGTTGACAGGGTCGGAATACCAATCGTAAATTATGGGCTTTCCATGGATGTGGACAAACAGGGTTATCCAATTATCGCTTATATGGATGTTTCTGATGATTTGGCTCCAGCTGGGTTAAAAATAGCACGCCCTGCTCTGGCATATGGCGAAGAAATTGGCAATTGTGGAGATGTGCCACCAGGCTACCTATTCCATTACTGGACATGTAAACCCATCGATAACGGTGATGCTTATTCCGATGAAGCCTCGTTCGTCGCGGTTAGTGTCAGCCCAAGGGGTTTGGCAACAATAGCATATTCTGAAGAAAATTATTACGATGATGAGTTCTATCTCAAGGTCGCCAAACAGCGCTACACCATTTATTTTCCTGTAATTGATCGTAAGTGACGTCAAACTTTTTGATAATGGCCGGGACTGGGTAAATCCCGGCCATGTATTTCACTAACAGAACAGGTCTTTCAAAAACAGTATTTAATGCTTAAGCCCGTTTATGACCTGACTTTTTTGCGAATAACCAAGAACGCCCGAAAAACGTAGGACTCAATCTGATTCCAAACAAATCTGATTCCAAAACATTGACTATTTTTGGAATTGCGCTAAAATAAACGTCCAAGCCGAAGTGGCGGAATTGGCAGACGCGCTACGTTCAGGGCGTAGTGGGCACAGTGCTCGTGAGGGTTCAAGTCCCTCCTTCGGCATCATCGCCACAACAGTTATAGCTTACCAGCTGTAACTTTTTGTTTTAAATTGCTTATAACCCACACTTATCTTATTCTGCAAAGATACTAAGATGGTACAATTGTTGCAGTAAAAATGATGATGGAAAAGATTAAAGAAGCCTTCTCTAAAATCAACTGGACCGATAAACGTCTCATCGCGATTGTGGTCGTGGTTTTGCTCATTGTCCTGATGATGGGCTTTAATAATCGTCTCATCAACATGAACCGTCTCATCCGCCAGGAAAACATCTTGCAAACCCGCATCGCCGGGCTCGAAAGCACAAAAATCGCGGTTGAAGAACAAGTTGCCTATGCCACCTCAGAAGTTGCCCTTGAGGAATGGGCGCGCGAAAGCAACCACCTCATTGAACCCGGCGACCAAGCCATCGTGCTTATCCCTTCGGATGAGCAGCTAAGCACCCCTGTCCCCACACCTGTTGTTGGGAAAGAAAAAACAAGTCTGAACCATTTCGAGACCTGGTTGCTACTGCTCTTCGGTGAGGACTAAGCCATTGAGCCTGCCCCCAACTCCATCCCAATCAGACATCAACGCTGAGAAAAAACGCTTTGTTTTACCCGCTGAAATATCGCTTCTCTTGGGTTTGCTCTTCATCACCTTTAGCATCATCTTCATCCGAACCAGCAATTTTGGCGTGGCTGTCTTGACCTCGGTCCCTTTCGTTATCTCGCTAAAGCTCGACGCCTTAACTGCCGGCACATGGTCAACCATTATCATGATCGTTTTACTGATTGTCCTCATCGTCCTGACCAAGAAAAGCGTCAAATCTGCGATTATGTCGCTCTTGCTTTCCTTCGCTTTTGGTGGTCTCATCGACCTCGCCAGCATACTTCTGAAAGGGCTTCCGACCGAGATTGGTTGGCGCGTGTTATATTATGTAATTGGTTTTTTAGCCATCCCGCTGGGCATCACCTTCTTTGTAAAATCTGGGTACCCGATGCTGCCTTTCGATAGTTTCGTGCGCGATCTAAGCAGCTATTATGGATGGAAGTTCAGCCTCACCAAAACCATCTTTGACATCATCTTTGTTAGCTTTTCTGTGCTCTTTTCAATTTTCGCATTAGGTGGACTAAAGGAAGTCGGCATTGGTACAGCCCTCAGCGCTATTTTCACCGGTTATATCATCAGACTTTACAGCCAATGGCTCGATAAGGTGATGGTTGTGAAGCCTTGGTTCCCAAAACTCCGCGCTTTCTTCAGCAATACCGAGCCGGAAACCATCGCAATTAAATAAATTTCATTGACGTTAAATCTCAGCCTATGGTAATATAATAGGTAGAAGAAAGCCCTTGGCTATTTTTTTAATAAAGGAGAAAAAGAGATTAGCAGTAAAACAGAACATCGTGTAAATGAACGCATCCGCAGCGAAAAAGTTCGCTTGGTGGATGAAAATGGAGAAAACGCCGGAATCGTAGATATCGCCTATGCCCTGCATCGCGCCGAAGATGTAGGTTTGGACTTAGTCGAAATCGCCCCCAACGCCAACCCACCTGTCGTCAAAATCATCAACTATAGCAAATTCCTTTATGACAAAGAAAAGAAGGAACGCGAAGCCCGCAAAGCCCAGACCAAGGTAGAAATTAAAGAGATTCGCCTTCGTCCCAAAACCGGTGATCATCACCGCGGATTTAAGGTGAAAGACGCGCGTCGCTGGCTGAAAGACGGCATGAAAGTGCGCGTGACCGTGCGCTTTAGGGGTCGCGAAATCACTTATCCAGAATTGGCCCTTGAAGACTTGCGCGAAATCGCTGAGGAACTGGCTGACGTCGCGGACGTTGAACAAGCCCCCAATATGGAAGGGCGATCAATGTTCATGATGTTAGCGCCAAAGAAAAATTAAGTTTTTTCAAACCAGGCTATTGACTTTATAGAATTTCTGGTATAATCCAAGTTTGGTATTTAAGCAGCGGCTGAGTACGTTATCAGCCGTTGAAATTTTCTTAGAGGAGTTTAATCGTGGCCCGCAAAGCAAGTAGTGGAAAATACAAACTGAAAACTCATAAGGGAACGTCTAAACGCTTTAAAATGACAGGTTCCGGAAAAGTCATGCGCACCAAGATCGGTAAAGGTCACTTGCGCCGACACACTTCCCAACGAACCAAGTATCTGCTCGCCGAAACGCTTGAGGTTACTTCCAGCGGTTTGGTTAAGCACATCAAGCGCTTAGCACCTTATATGAGCAAAAGGGACTAATTTATCCCTGTCGAACCGTTTTTTTAGTGGCTGCTGGGTGTTTATAACAAGATCTGATTAATCTGACGCCCAGGGGACCGCAAAGGAGATAAGATATGGCAAGAGTAAAAGCTGGACCATACCGAGCAAGACGACATCGTCGCTTGGTTGCCCGAAACAGAGGGTACGAAGGTACCCGCAGTAAACTTTTTAGACGTGCCAACGAGACCTTTATGAAGGCTCAATGGTATGCCTATAACGACCGCCGCAATCGCAAACGCGACCTGCGCCGGCTTTGGATTTCGCGTATCAACGCTGCTGCCCGTATCAACGGCACCACCTATAGCAAGCTGATCGCGGCCTTACGCAATAGCGACATTATCCTCAACCGCAAGGTTCTGGCTGATCTCGCCGTGCGCGACCCACAGGCTTTTGCCGCTGTGGTCGAAAGCGCGTTTGCGTAAAAATCCGAAAAAATACCGTCTAAGAAAAGCCAAAACCCCGAATATATCGGGGTTTTTTCTTTAAGTTCTGTACAACAATTATTTAGTTTCAGGCAACAGGCGCTCTTGAACCGCGTCCATCAACGCGAAAAGACGCTCAGGCTCACTAACGGTCAGGAGGGCCTTCAGCTCTTCCCTGGGCAGGTTATAGGGCTCTAAATAGGCTTTGAGGTACTTTCTAAAGGGCATGATGGCATTTTCGGGGTTTGCCTCAAGCATCTGCCGCAGTTGATAGCGAGCCAGGTAGAACACTTCCTCCACAAAGACTTCTTCACGATCGCGCCATGAGAAAATCCATGGGTTAGCCTTAGCCGCGCGACCGATCATCACCGCGTCACAGCCAGTCTCCTCAAACATGCGTCTGGCATCGGCAACACTGGATACCTCCCCATTGCCAATCACCGGTACCGGCATGGCTTTTTTTAAGGCAGCGATGTGTTCCCAGCGCACGGTTTTGCCAAAACCCATTTTTTTAGTGCGGGCATGCAATGCTACCGCCTTCGCGCCCCGCTCCACAGCGACGGAAGCGATCTCCATGTAGTTCATCGAGTGGTCATCCCAACCCAGACGGATTTTTACGGTCACGGGGATGCTCACCACCTTGCAAACCTGCTCAAAAATCTGCTTTACAAGCTCCGGACTTTTCATCAGCGCGCAGCCAGCCCCTCTACCCGATACCGTCCGCGCTGGGCAGCCCAGGTTGACATCGATCATGTCTGGTTTGAAACGTTCCTGGATGTAAGCCGCGTTTTCTGCCATACGTCCGGGATCATTATCCAAAATCTGAGCCACAAAAGGCCGCTCATCTTCGTGAAAAAAAAGTCGTTTTCGTTGGTAAACCTTGGAATACATGAAATCGAGCGTGTTGATAAACTCAGAAACCGAATAGGCCGAGCCCAGATGGCGGGTGATGCGCCGAAAGGTGGCATCAGAAAGCCCATCCATAGGCGCTAATATTAAGCGCCCATAGATGGGAATATCACCGATATAAAAATCCGGACCACGGTCAGCTTCGGGCATTTAAGCTTTCAACCCAAAGTAGATAGTTACAATTTCTTTTGCTTTAGCCTCAAAGCTCACCGAGCCATCCGCGCTAAAGGGCAAATCTTCTATAAAAGCTTCGTCCAGGCGCACCCTTGCAGCGCGTTTTGCCAACATATGGCTGCGCAGTTGCACGTGGATGGTATCTTCACTCTGGTTATAGCCACGCACGATGTAGCCTGTTTTGTCTTCCGCTTCTTTGATGGCAGTAACGTGAAAATCTGGCTGATTTACGTCAATCATGCAGCCTTCTGATGTTAAATCGCCAGGATGCATCGTTGTCGCGATAGCATGCGCCGGGCTTTGGAAAGCGTAAGCCAATGGACGCGCCGCGGAGTTGTTTCCGTCATGGGGGATGACCCGAAGATTAAATTCAAAGTCATTACCGAGTAATTGCGCGGTAAATGTTGCGTATTCCGGACCGGCATGACCAAGGCGGTTAAACAAATCCGATCGCGAAAGTTCGCCTACCGCGCGTAACAAAGTTACCGAAACGCAGGAGGAGTCTGAGTCTTCGTATCGTTTTACCGAAACTTCTGGTAAACCCTGGTTGACAATCATCAAACCCTGATCACGCCCAAGCACATCCACAAAAGCGCCCTGTGGATGCTCAGGACGGGGGTGTTCACTCCAGCTCTCGTCAAATTCAGGCAAATCAATCGGGCGTTGAACTATATCAAATTGTCCATCATAAAGCACCTTTTCGACAGGAAAATCAACGTCAAATTGCATCGAAAGGCGGTGGTCGCTGGCATTGTTATCAAGTAACAGGGAAATATCCACGCAAGCCTGGTTTGGATCAAGGCTAATCAACATCATACCTTGATTGATGACTGTTTCTTCCGAGCGATCCATCGTTTCATCGTCCAAGCCTTCTGGCAGAACCATTTCAAACAAAACGCCAAGCGCGTGGTCAAAGGCGCGCGGAATATAAGCCACATCTTTGACATCAATCAGATAAAACGAATCGTCGGGTGTGGGCGTGAAATTGTATTCATCGCCTCTGTCTCCTACCGATGCCAAAACACCCTGATTCTCGTAAACCGCGCCATTGCGCTTGTCCAAAATACTGAAAATGCCATCAGATTTATCCAAGGTGATTTTGAGCCATTCATTCTCCAGCTCTGGAATGTCATCATCATCGACTTCTTCGAAATCAAAATCGTCGTCGTCTTCATATTCATCAGCCTCGTCAAAACACAGCCAATATGTTTTATAACCAAAAGCGGGCACATCTTTAGCATAAAAAACCAGGTCGCCATTAAACCCGTTAAAAAGAATGACTTTCACCAGTGTGTCCGGGCTAAGTTTACTGAGTTTTTTAACCACTTTTTTCATCTGAGTGTCCAAGAGTTCTTCATCAGGAAGGATGACATCAGACACAGTGGCGTAAATAAACCACATATTTTCTTCATGATCAAATTCAAGGTCAAGTTCAAGTAATTTCTTACCGTTATAACCGCTCTCCTTGACTTGCTCAAATCGCGTACTTAAATTGGCAATCGAAAATATTTGTTCTTCAAAATCACCATATTCCGGGAAGTCCAAAGAGTCATCCACGATATCGCCGTTTTCATCTTTAAGAACCAAGTTATCATCAGAAGGAAGTGTGATATCCATTTGTACCATGCCTGATAGCGGTACTGGCGCGCCATTAAAGACGGTAAGAGCCAATACCGGATCCTTTATACTCTTTGGAGGCGTTGTGTCAATATGCGGAAGAATAACATTCATAGACTGACTAACAAGCAGTTTATTTATCTCATCCACTTTTTTGAAGCGTGGCAACATATCATCATGCGTTTCATCAACCGAACAACCACAAATAGAATCATGCGCATGATTTTTCATCAAAGTTCGCCAGGCTTCCCGAACAATTGCCCCGGGGTTGGCAATGCGTGATGAGACCTGATGTGTCTTGATCGGACTAAAAGCCTCTGCGCCTCTTTCGAGAGTCTCCGCCCAAACGCTAAAAGGTTCAACCCACCGCTCAAGCATCGTTTGCGCGAACCAGTTACGCTGCTTAATCCACATGCGGGTGCTCAACACGCCAGGCAGCATATGCGCTTTTTGCGGGTCACGCAACTCGCCTACATGCACCGGCAATTGAATGCTCTTTTCTTCAATTTCCTCTTTCAGCGCCGCGAAATAGGCTGGCAAGGTGGAATGAATGGCAATGTTTTTATCAGGATTGTGCTCATTGTAAAAACGGATATGCTCCGATGTCGCTGGATGGGGTTCAAGGTGATCGGTGCCCTGCATCATCAGATACTGTGAACTGTTACTGTGAGGTTCCAAACGCTTGACAGCCTCATCAAGCAATTGCAAGGAATGCTCTTTGCTGGTCACGGGCCAATGTGCAATATTTCCATAACCATAATAGAGATGCCCCAGTAAAACCTGGCTGCCATCCGGGGCTTGCCAGATAAAAGCTGTGGGCATTTCGGGCACAACACCCCGCCACAAAGCGGCTGTTTCAATGCCAAAACCGCGTAAAATCTGGGGCATCTGCCCGATATGACCGAATGGGTCAGGCAGATAACCAATCATCATTCTTTGTCCAAATTCCCCGCAAATCTCCTTGCCAACCAAAAGGTTGCGAACAGTCGATTCAGCCGAAACCAAAAATTCATCCGGTAAAACGTACCAGGGGCCGATTAATATACGACCTTCCTTAATGTAATCCTTGAGCTTACTGGCGTTTTCCGGGCGCATACGCAGATAGTCTTCAAGCACGACGGTTTGCCCATCCAACATATAGTACAGGTAGTTTGGGTCGGAATCTAAAATGACAAAAAGATTGTCAATGAGGTGAACCAGTTGCAGACGAAACTGTTGAAAAGTATGGTACCACTCCCTGTCCCAGTGAGTATGTGAAATAACGTGCAAATTTTTCATGCGAAGCCTCCGCGCAAAAGTTGATGACTTAATTATGCCATATTCTTCTTGCTCCGCAACAAAAAATCATATAAGCAAGCTTTTTTGGCTTGAGCTTTATTATTTGGATAAACGGTGTCGAATCGTTTCAATCGCCCAATGCATGGCGTCTTTGCAAATGGGATCTTCTTCTTCCGCGATGGCAGTCTGGAGAATTTGTAAAAATTCCTGGTTGGCGGAATGCGCCATAGCTAAAACAACATTGCGCCTAAAGCTATGATATTTCAGACGCATAACTGTGGTTTTGCCAAACAGTTCTTGGTAACTCTCTTCATCCAGCGCCAGGCAAGTTGGCAAGTCCAAGTTAGCGGGTAATACCTGGGGAAGTTCAAAATCAAGAGCAGGCAACTTAGCGCCCTGATTCATCGGGCAAATCTTCTGGCAGATATCGCATCCAATCACTTGCCCCGACATTCGCCCGCGAACAGCCTCTGGAATCTCCCCACGATGCTCAATGGTGAGATAGCTGATACATTTTGAGGCATCCATCGTCTTATCGCCCAAAAGCGCGCCGGTTGGACAAGCATCCACGCAAATGCTGCAATCCCCACAAAAATCGCCCTTTAATGGCAAATCGGGTTCAAGCTTAATATCCAAAAACAGCTCCCCTAAAAACAGCCACGATCCGTAAAGCTCATTCATCAGAAGGGTGTTTTTGCCCAAAAGCCCAAGCCCAGCCTGCACCGCCAGGCTTTTTTCAAGAACCGGTGAACTATCCACAGCGATATACTTGCCGGGCTCACGCCCAAGAACGCTTTCAATAAAGTCCGCTAATTGGGCTAACTTTTCGCGAACTATTTCATGGTAATCAGGCACCCGCGCGAAAGCGGCGATATTTCCGGGTAACTCAGATGATGGGTATGGCAAAGCAACGCAAATGACGCTTTTGCAATGTTCAAGCAAAAGCTCAGGGTTTTCTCGCTTCGCGAGCGTGTCTGGCCGGGCAAGATAGCGCATTTCACCATACATACCTTTATCAAGCCAGGCAGAAAAACGACTAAAGCCCTCTGGACTTTTAGGTTTGCTTATCCCACATAAAGCAAAGCCAAGGCGTTTTGCCTCGGCTTTGATACTTGCTTCAATTCGGGGTTTTTCCTGAATCATCTAATCAAATATATACTCAAAGTAGAAGTTGCCAATCACCACGTTATTGGCATTATAAACCGCCCAATTGCTACGGTAGGTACCCGGTTCGGTTGGGCCAGTAAATTCGATTTCAAAAATAGCAGCCTTGCTTGGAGAAATTTCAGCGGGCATAAACCACTTGGTTTTTGCGCCCAGTGTGGGACCATCAACATGCTGAATATAGTATTCTGTAGTCCAGGTTGTATTACCGTTATTGACAATAGTGACCTGAACCTTGAACTTTGCCCCACCATCTATGAGCGTTCCATCTGCCGGCACAGACCTTGCCCAGTCTGCTCGCTCTTTTATACCTGTCGCCATGGTTGGAGTTGCTGCAACCTGAGTCAAATTAGGCGCTGGTGATTGGGTAATACCATAAATAGCCGTCATATCAAATGTGGGCTGAGCAACCGTTGGTATCTGCGTACTGGTTGGTACCATGGTTGGTGATGGGATGGGGGTGTCTGTTGGACGGGCAATGGCTGTTCGTGTTTTGCCAACATTCAAGGTTTCTACCACCGATGTGCTAATGAGGTTCTCTTGTTCTTCCTTGCTTGGCTTGCTACATCCTGCAAAAAGCAAAAGCACAAAAAACAAATTAATAATAATTATCGCTGCTTTTCGATTCTTTTTCATAATTGCTCCAAAATAGTTCGAGATCCAATTTCTTGGATTGCGAATGATTCTTTATTTCATTCATAAGTCTTTTTTAAAGCTATGGTTTGATTACAGGCTCTAATAAATGAATTCTACCACCATCCGGAGAATCGATTGCACGCGCGATGAGGACGATCTTTACGGTACGCCCTGCCAAAGCGGAGAGATCCAGCCTAATGCGTTCAAGCTCGCCATCGTAGACCTCATCCCAGCTACCCAGTTGCACCACCTGCCCCTCACCTTCCTGATAAGCCAAAACAAAGTTCACCCGACATTGAGTCAAACCATGCCCACAACCCAAAACGGTTGAAAAAGATGCGTTCTCCGGAATTTTCATCGCGGGATAAACACCCATTATATAACCGTTCTGCACAGCATTTACGCCCAACCAAAGGCTTGGTTCATCATCCTCCGCTCCGGTTTCAAGCACTGGAGCGTTATCTGAATAGACATATCCCGCGGGATCACTCGGAAGACCCGGGCATGGCAATACACCCGCCGCACTGCTCCAGGTGGCACCACAATAGGCATGCGCCAGATGGATAACGCCTTCAACCACCTTTATATCCACCCAAAAAGTATGGTCGGGGTTCTTGAACGCGAAAAGCACGCCTCCCGCGTTGCGTAGTTTAAAATCCGCGCGGTACTCGCCACCAATTGTTGGCGCGATGAGCGGCACTGTCACCTCAACCGTCTCACCAGGCTTGACCTCAGCTTTGCCAATTGGCGTGGCTACTGGTGCTGACATCGAATCACCACTCATAAAAACAACCGCGTAATCGCCAGTCCAGGTACAGCTACCATCATTACGAAAGGTCCAGGTTTTCTTGAACATCATGCCTGGATACAATTCACTGCCATCTGGTATGGTTTCTCCCATAAAAAAGGCCAGGTCGCAGGGTTTCCCATCGGGTTGACTTCCCGCGTTAGGAGCAGGCGTTGTTTCTGCTTCATTTGTAGGAACTTGTGCGGTTTCAACAGGCTGAATGGGTGTTTCAAGCGTTTCGCTTGGCATATGTGGGGCAAGGGTTTTATTTGCCTGTTCGGTTTGGAGCATTTGGGTTGTAAGTGCCTCAATCGTGCGTGCTGCTACTGTGCGAATGTCATCCAGCTGATCCGTTGGTTTCGCATCTGGATTAATCGGTTTGCAGGCAACCAGGACTATTGCCAGAGCGATAATAAGCGCGCTAATTTTAAATGCTTTCATACGTCCTCCAAACGCCTTTAAACAAAAATAATCCATAGGACTCTGTCATGAATCCTATGGATACTTAGTTGCAAGTTACAATCCAGAAGGTTTTATGCTTTTCTGGATTTCTTCCCGAACAGTAAAGTGCTGAAAAAAGTCTTCAGGTTGATTTTTTGACCCGAGAGTAAGTTTTGAGAACTGAACAAATTGGCAGCGCCCCTTACAACAAGCCAGACTGTCAGCACCAATAACAAAAGCGCGACGATAAGCTGCCAAACCGGCACGGCGCCAATCGCCAGTCGCGTGGGCATTACAATCGTGGATGTAAGCGGAAACAGGCTTAGAAACATGGTTACCGCGCTATTCGGGTTGGCGACAAATTCGCCTAATGAAAGGTACGCCAATATCAGAGGCATACTCAAGATGAGTGAAAACTGCCCACCTTCACGTGTGTTGGGTACCATAGCGCCTAAACCAGCCATCAGACTTCCATACAGCATGAATCCCAACACGAAATAAGGTATACCCCAGGTAAAAACCGCTGTTGGAATTTCCAACTTGAATGGCAGATTCAAGGTTCGATTGGTCAACCATGCCAATAACAAAATCGTAGCCAGCCAAACCGCAGTTTGAATAAGCGACGCCAAGCCACGCGCCAGAATCTTACCCCCGAAGATATCCACGGGTTCTGCCGACGAAAGAAGAATCTCCATGGTACGATTTTCCTTCTCTTTTGCCACCGAATTCAACATCAAACTTGAATTGATGATAACCAACATATAGAAGAAAAACGAGATCATAAATGGCACCATAAAGGTGATGGGGTCATCCTGATCCCGGGTATCAGCTTGCTCGATATCCAGATATTCCGTCGTTACACTCATGTTATTGACCAGCTTGGCATACAATGCGTCGTCGCCATCAACCAGGTTATAGCGAATTAACTCTTCAAATATGGCATTGTACTTCATTTCGCCGACCATGCTTACTTCAGGTTTCACCAACAAGACATCGCCTGTTTCAATATAATCTTTCGAAATAACGTAAAAGCCCTCTAAATTGCCAGCCTGGGTTTCTTGCCTGGCAAGACTTTCATCATCAACAGGTATCAATTGCCCCATTACCCAATCTGGATAGTGATTAATCAAGCCACTATCATCGACAATACCGTAAGGTGTGGGATTGCTGACCTCTTCGGCAATCGTTTCCATTAAATCGGGCGAGTCCTTAGGTTTCAACAAACCTACCAATCCGAGAATGATCGTCGGAATAAGCGGTACTAAAATCAAACCGAGGATAAACGAACGACGACTGACTACGCTCAAAAATTCATATTTAAACACGCGCCAAATTTTACGCATCGCCAGCCTCCTTTTTGAACAATTTGAAAAGCGAAACTTTTTTGTTAAATTGGAGCATACCTAACTCGAACGCGCGCCCTGCCAGCCACATCGCGCCAACCGCGAACAAAACCTGAACGAGCAATACAAGCAGGATTTCGAGCGTGGGCACACGCGTAAATGCCATGCGCAGGCTCATGGCGAGTGGTGAACTAAAGGGAAAATAACTCAAAATCCGTGCCAAGACACCGTTGGGCGAATTCATAAAGACGCTTAAGGTATAAACAGGCAAAAGGATTGGAACGACTATCAAACCAATCATCTGTTGCCCTTCTTGCGATTCCGTCACCGTCGCGCCAAATATCGCCAGTACCGAGGCGGTAAACACAAACGAAATCAGCATAAAGACCAGACTCAAAGCCATCAAAGTTGGGTCAGGAATCAGCTCCCTCAAAAGCGGTATGCGCGCCCGGAAAATAAAGAGCGCCACCGCCACAATGATCGCCCACACGAGCAATTGCGTAATACCCACCCCGATGTTGCCAATAATTTTTCCAGCCATCAACTGCTTGTGAGAAACTGTGGTGAGCATAATCTCAATCGTGCGGTTTTCCTTTTCTTCTACCAGAGACTGCAAAAGGTAGTTACCACTGCCCATCACGAGGGCGAAATACAGGATGCTGATAACGATTGGCGGAATGATACGCTGCCACGATGCGCCTGATGATTTTATCGAACCATCCAGGCTTTCAAGGCGCAGATTCATCCCCTCTTCAAGACGCGCTTGATTAGGGATAATTTCGTTGGCGAGTAAATTCTCGCTGAGGTATTGCTTCAAAGGACCCATGACCTCGCTCGAGATTGGCTTATTTCCCTTCCAGGTAATCGCATAGCTGCTTACGTAATCTTCCGGGATGATGATATAGCCCTGATGTTCTCCCGCCAAACTGGCTTTTTTGGCTGAATCCTCATCTGTGAATGGACGGAACTCAATCTGTATATCAAAAAATCCTGGCTTTTCCTTTAGCTTTTGGGCTTGGGTTATGATTCCTGCTCTATCAATAAGCCCCACAGGGCGGGTATCCACTGACTTGATTGAAATAGTAGCGGAAATCAAGGGAAAGAGCGTGAACATCAACGGAACAGCTAACAATGCCACCCAAAAGCGCTTAGTAAACACATTGCGTGCGTACTCAAATTTAGCGACTTTGAAAAGTTTAGTCATTTTGCTTCTTTCCTTCAGCCACCACACGAATAAATATTTCGTCCAGTGACGGAATTAAAACTTCGTAACTTTCCATCGCCACGCCATTGTTCACCAGCGTTTCCAACAACTGGCTGGGAGTTACCCCTTCTTCCGGGCTGAGCTTGTAACTGCCATTGACCCGGCTAATCTCACGAACACCTGGCAAACTCTCGGGTAACGTTTCGACTGGTTTAATCATAACTTCGTTGGTTTTATAGCGGTCAGCGATTTCTTCCAAACTACCTGTGAGCAAGACCCGACCCTGGTCAACCAAAACGAGACGGTCACACAATGACTCAACCTGGCTCATCTGATGCGTACACATCACAATGGCTTTGCCCTTGTCACGTTCTTCTTCAAGGACATCTTTCACCAATTGCGTGTTGATGGGGTCCAACGCGGCAAAGGGTTCATCAATGATGATCAGTTCCGGGTCATGGATCAAAGTCGCGATAACCTGTCCCTTCTGTTGCATACCCTTGCTCAACTCTTTGCACTTCTTCTTGGCGTGGGCAGCGAGATCAAACTTTTCCAGATAGGCAGGCAATTTGGCTTTAATGTCCGCATCCTCCATACCTTTTAAACTCGCCATGTAAGTTAGCACCCGTTCCAACGCCATATCCTGATACAACCCACGTTCTTCAGGTAAATAACCAATATGATTCTTCTTATCGGCGGTCATCTGTCCGCCCAAAATAGCTACTTTACCACTATCAGGCTGATAAATATCCAGAATGATGCGGATAGTGGTTGTTTTGCCAGACCCGTTTGGACCCAAAAGCCCAAAGATCTCACCTGCGCGAACATCGAAAGAAATGTCCTTGACAGCACGGGTTTTGCCAAAACTTTTAGAAATGTTAGAAACAACTATTTTTGACATATTTTCTCCTTACTTTACATCATACCTCTTTTACGTTGTCTGTAGAATAAGATATTGTAAAGTTTTTGCATTAACTAAACTAAATATCCAAAGTCTTGTAAGGAAAATTTATTTTTACACCTCTTCTTCCCTAATCACTCTATTGATCTTTTTTCCGCTCAATATATCTGGGCACATAATTGTTCAGGCAACAAAAAAGGCACCCTCTCGGATGCCTGATTTTCATTTCACTAAACAAGCTTACTCTGAAACAAGTCCAGCCATCAGTAAACCAATTTCTTCACGACTAGCCTCAGCAGCATCTAAAACCTTTAGAATCTCACCGCGATAAATCACCGCGATGCGGTCACTAAGCGACATAATCTCATCAAGCTCCGATGACACCAATAAAACGCCAACGCCAGCATCGCGCATTTCAATCAGTGTCTTGTGGATATACTCAATCGAGCCCACATCCAAACCACGCGTAGGCTGGCTGGCAATTACCAGCGACACATCCCGGCTAAGTTCGCGTCCTACAATCACTTTTTGTTGGTTGCCACCGCTCAAATCGCCAGCAATGGTTGTGGGCGACGGCGCGCGCACATCAAAGCGCTCCATGAGTTCTTCGGCATTTCGCAAAGCTTCATCAGCGTTTAAGATACCATGCTTCGAAAACGGCTCACGATAATACGAACAAAGCGCGAAGTTGGAGGTTAAAGGATACTGCAGTATTAAGCCATGTTTTTGGCGATCTTCAGGGATATGTCCCATACCTTGTTCAACCAAAGTTCGTGGTTTTTCCTGGGGCATACGTTTTCCATCAATCCAAACTTCGCCGCTGTTATACCGTCTTAATCCAGTAAGCGCCTCTACCAGTTCACTCTGTCCATTGCCTTGCACACCGGCAATACCTAAAACCTCACCAGCACGCAGCTCTAAAGAGACATTTCGTACAGAATGAAGTTGGTTTTGATCCTGAACGTTAAGATTCACAACTTTCAAAACTGTTTCACCTGGATTTGCTGGACCTTTATCTACTTCAAGGATGACCTCCCTGCCAACCATCATGCTCGCCAAACCGTGCTCATTGGTTTCAGCCGGTGTGGTAGTGCCTACCACCTTTCCACGGCGCATAATGATAATGCGATCAGCAATTTCCAAAACTTCTTTAAGCTTATGTGTGATAAAGACAATCGAAACGCCTCTTTCGGTCAAACGTCGCATCACTTTAAAAAGCTCTTCAGTTTCCTGTGGAGTCAAAACCGCGGTCGGCTCATCTAAAATTAGAATCTCCACATCGCGATAGAGTGCTTTTAAGATTTCCACTCTTTGTTGCAAACCAACCGGTAATTCCTCAATGATCGCGTTTGGATCCACATATAGACCGAAACTTTCTTCAAGATCACGCAAACGCTTTTCAGCAGCTTTTTTATTCAAAAAAGGACCTTGGGTCGACTCCGCGCCTAACATCACATTTTCAAGCACTGTAAAGACCGGCACCAACATAAAATGCTGATGCACCATACCAATGCCAGCCTTAATGGCGTCATGTGGATTGTTAATCGCGTAAGGCTTACCGTTGAGTAATATTTCACCACTGTCCTGGGTATAAAGCCCATAAATGACATTCATAAGGGTCGATTTACCCGCACCATTTTCTCCTAAAAGGGCCAACACTTCCCCACGATGTAACTCCAGGCTAACATCGGCATTGGCAACCGTTCCAGGAAAGGTCTTATAAATATTTCGCGCTTCGAGAATGAGCGTACCATTTTCAGCCATATTGCCTTCTTCCAACTTTTCGTCTGCAGTAATATTTAGGCTATCCATACTCACTCCTTCTCATAGGGAATGCCTTCAGCCGCTGGCGCGCGCGACCTGCCCACAAAGCCAGAAACCACAATAATGGTCAGCAAGTATGGGATCATACCGACAAATTGATGTGGAAGTTGAATTCCCATAAATTGCAGTTGGATTTGCATCGCGTTAGCGAAACCGAAGAACAATGCTGCCAGGGCTGATGAAATCGGATTCCATTTTCCAAAAATCATCACTGCCAAAGCAATAAAGCCACGTCCGTTGGTCATGCCACGTTCAAACATGCCAACACCTTCCAATGTTAAGAACGATCCAGCCAAACCAGCCATCACGCCACCAATAATCACATTCCAATAACGGAGCTTGAAAACATCAACACCCACAGTGTCAGCCGCTCGGGGATGTTCTCCAACCGCGCGGGTACGCAACCCCCAACGCGTATGGAATAAAAGCACCTGCGAGAAGATGACAAGCAAAATCGCCATATAGGTGATGGGAGGGTTATTAAACAAAACCGGTCCAATTAATGGAATTTTAGCTAAAGGACCCAAGGGTATATTCCAAAGCTTTCCCTGTGTGGTCAAGCCGGTTTGATAAAAATAGCCTGTAATACCAGTTGCCATAATATTGATGACCGTACCACCAATGGTCTGATTGAGCTTCAGCTTAATCGACAAAAAGGCTAAAAACAGCCCCATAATCGCGCCGGTTAACATGCCCACGAGCAAGGACAAAAGCAAATTACCAGTCCAGACATTGGTCATATAAGATAGAAAAGCAGAGAACAACATCTGCCCTTCAATACCAATATTCACGATTCCTGCCCGTTCACAGAAAATACCGCACAACGCACCCAGGATTAGCGGAACTGCGTATCGTAAAGTGCTGCTTAATACAGCAGATGTTTTCTCTGGAGAGCGAGCATTGAAAAATACAATTGCAGCTATAACAGCGAGCCCCAGAACGACATTACGCACCAACTTCCAATTGATGGAAGACCAACTTTTCTTATTTACTGTTTCACTAATCATCTTTGCCCCCATCCTGAGATAACTGTGATTTCCGTGCCTTGTTGTTTGCGTAGTTTAAAGATCCACCTAATCACCATTTCGGCCGTTACAAAGAGCAACATGGTAGCTTGAATGATATCAATGATTTCATTGGGTACATTCGCATAAAATTGCATCGTGTTTGCACCACCTTTCATCGCGCCTAAGAAAAGAGCTGAAAGGATGACGGCAATCGGGTTATTACGAGCCAAAAGCGCGACAGTAATTCCATCAAAACCAAGACCGGTATTAAAGCCTGGCTGGAAGCGTCCTACGACACCCATCGTTTCAACAGCACCTCCCACACCTGCCAACGCGCCGCTGACAACCATTGCCGCGACAATAAGCAGTTTCGTGCGCATGCCAGCATACTTTGAAGCATGTGGGTTCAAGCCAACCGAATTGATTTCAAAACCGAAAGTTGTGCGATTAATCACAAACCAAATCAAGAATGCCATCAACACCGCCACAATAAACCCAACTGGTACAGGCCCGATGTTTGGTATCTCGGCGGATGGCTGAATAGCTGGTAATCGCGAAACAATGTTGCCTGGACTTGTATCTTTCCATGGACCATCCGAAAAATAGTCGCTAAGGTTGATAGCTACATAGTTGAGCATGATAGTCGAAATAACCTCATGCGCGCCGGAATAAGCCCGCAGCAAGCCAGGAATCGCAGCAAACAAACCACCTGTCAACAAGCCTGCCAAAAGGGCCAGGGGGATGTGAATATAAGGTGGCAAGCCCTTGAGTGAGAAACCAACGAAGCCAGCCATAAGGGCTCCTAAAAGAAGTTGTCCTTGCGCGCCGATATTAAAAAGGCCCGCCTTGAAACCCAATGCCACAGCTAAACCGGCGAAGATTAAGGGCGTTGCTTTTTCCAAGACCCTTTGGAAATTTCTCAATGAGCCGAAAGCGCCTTTAAAAAGTTGCCAATAGGCTTCCAGTGGATTTGCGCCTGAAGCCAATAAGATAATCGCGCCCACTAAAAGCGCTGAAATAATTGCTAAGAACGGAATGCGCAGGGAAAACCAAACTTTTTTTAACCAGTTATTTTGGGAGGGTGTAAGTTCTTCCACGCTGGATTACCTCCTATCTTTTTTTAGGAATGAGGTGCCGCAAAAGCGGCACCTCAGATTGCTGTTTTTTACAGCTGGTAGATGACCTTACTTTTCAGGAAGTTCAATCTTGTCAGCTTTATAGGCCTCGAGAGCCTCATTGAGTTTTGTTCGGATTTCATCCGTAATCATGCTCTCAAAATCATGGAAAGGCGCCAATGAAGAACCGCCTACATAATTGCCAGAGGGGAATTTGCCTTCGTAGGCAAGTTTGATGAGTTCAACCACGGACAAAGAAATGTCTTTCGTCGCGGATGAAATCAAGCATTTGTGAGCTTCAGGAACAGTCAGCCATTGGTCGGTGTCAACACCGATGCAGTACAAACCGTCGTGCTGAGCGGTTTCGATCAGCGCGCCATTGCCGGTATTGCCAGCAGCGGCGAAGACGATATCAGCGCCTTGCTCAATAGCTTGTTTAGCAGTTGAAGCACCCCACTCGGGGTCAGTAAACGCCACATCCATGCCACCAGGATGGTAAGTGGAGATGATATTGATTTCAGGGTTGACCCATTTGGCTCCACCAATATAACCGCGGTTGTAATTAACAACGGGCGGAACCAGATCAGTACCTAAAACAGCCGCGATGGTGTTGCTTTCGGTGAGTTCAGCAGCCAGAACACCCGCCAGAACACCGGAGAGCGCTTCGTCGAAGACCAATCCTGCCACACCGGGAACTTCTTCGCCCTGGAATTGGTCTACACCAATAAAGGCAATTCCCGGATTAGCTTTCGCGGCATTGATGGTAGCTTCACCAAGGGCAAAACCTACGGTCACGATGACATCATAACCCTCATCAATAAAAAGTTGGATGTTGGCATCATAGTCTTTGGCATCTTTTGTCTCGATATACTTGGCATCAAAATTGAGCTCTTTTTGTGCTGCGAGAACACCTTCCCATGTTGCCTGGTTAAAGTTCTTGTCATCAACAACACCGACATCAGTAACCAAACCAACCTTGAACGTTTTGGCTGTTTCTTTTGTTGCACAAGCGCCTAACACAAGCGAGGCAACCATTAGAAGGGCCAAAATTGCAAATAAATTCTTCTTCATTCTTTTCTCCTTTTGAACTAAGATTGGACAACGTCTGACACCAAATGGTGTCTTGTAAAGTATGTTAAGTATATATTAAGCCTGCATTTCTCGCAATATACAAATTCCCCTTTTTACAATTCGAAAGTGCAGGCTTATTGATTTTTTAGAATATACGCTTATAAAATTGCGTCTATGCCCTCATATTCTTCCTGATAGCTATCCCCATGATGTTTATCCGCTTCTGGGTTCGCTTCGCCTCGCTTCACGAAGAAAATACAAATCAACGCAAAAGCCATAAAGATCGGTCCTACTAACATTATCTGACCATAATCGCCACCAGAAAGTTTAACAATGAGACCGTTCAGCAAGGGTCCAATGATGGCAGACAGCGTTGAGAAGAAGTAGTAGAGCCCGGTGTAGGTACCAACACGGTCTTTGGTCGTCAAATCAACAACCATTGGCAGGGAGTTGATATTAATCAAGGACCAGCCAATACCAGCCAGGAGCAGAATAATCGTCACGTTCATAAAGTCGCCCAGGAGCGGAATGCGGGTATACGTGGTTAATAAGATGTCTTTTGGGATGAAGAACATCGAGCTCATTGTCAGTACCATAATCGCGAGACCAGTCAGGATGGTTTTACGTCTGCCAAATTTGGCACCAATTAAACCCGCGGGGATAGCAAAAAGCAAGAAGCTCGCCCCAACGCTGGTAATCAGTTGGCCCGCGCCACTATCCGTGAGCCCCAGGAAATTTTTACCGTAAAGCGAGAGGAAAGTTTCAATCGCGTTATAAGCAATGAACCAGAAGAAAATCGCGAGGAAAATAAGAATCGCGTCGCGCTGTTTGCCCGTAAAGACTTCTTTCAAGCCTTCAATTGTGCTTGCAGTTTTAGGCTTCTCTTCGCCTTCGTGTTTTTCATACTCTGGCTCGCGCACAAAGATAAAGACCAGCACCGCCGCAAGAATGACCAGAATAGATCCAAACCAAAACGGGAACGCGCTCGCCATGGCATGATCCATCTTCACCAGTATGGCGCCAACTGCGGTGCCTATTACCAAACCCAAGCCACCCATAAAGTTGATGACGCCATTGGCTTGTGAGCGGAACTTGCTTGGGGTAACATCCGGCATCAAAGCGACAACCGGTGTGCGCCAAAACGCCATCGCCAGAAGCGTCGTCACCGTACAAGCCAGGAGCACGGGCAAGGTAGAAGCCAGAGGAATAAGCCCAAATGCCACCGCTGCGATAGGTGCGCCAATGATGATGAAGGGCAAGCGGCGTCCAATTTTAGTTCGCAAACCGTCTGACCATACACCAACCGCAGGCTGAATAAGAAAAGCGGCGATATTATCGAGCACCATGATGATTGAAATCGCCACAGAATCAAGACCAAACTTACCATCTAAAAGTAAAGGTACGTAGGTATTGTAAAGGCTCCAAAGTACGCTGACGCCAAAAAAGCCAAAGCCGATTAAAAACAACTTTCCCCATTGAATACGGTCCTGTTTTTCCATTGTATGATACATAAGCACTCCTATTGAATCGATTGAATAGTCTCTAAATATTTAACGCATAAGTCAGCTTTAAGATGCTGACTTATCTTGGTTTTGGTCTTCACATGATTTTACGTAGCTCTCCAAAAACTTTTTGTCTTTATCACTAAGATTGGCTTTTTCCAATAGCTCTGGTCGCCAATGAAGTGTACGAATCAGGGACTGCTGTCGTTTCCACTTGGCTTGTTCCACATGGTTGCCACCCTGTAAAATGTCTGGCACTTCCCAACCCCGGAAAATCGCTGGTTTTGTATATTGAGGATATTCCAAAAGCCCATCTTCAGCGAAGGAGTCATCTTGTGTGGCTTCCGCGTCACCCAAAACGCCAGGAACGATACGACCAACCGCGTCCATCAGGATTAACGCCGGCAGTTCACCACCTGTCAAAACAAAATCACCAATCGAAATCACCCGTGTAGCCAGATGCTGGCGGATGCGCTCATCAAAGCTTTCATAACGCCCACAGATGATACCAATGCGCTCGTGCTGGGCAAGCTCGCGCGCGATTTGCTGATTAAGAACCTCACCTTGCGGACAAAGCAAGATAACCGGGTCTTTAGGTGGCTGCCCCATGATATCTTCAACAGCCGCAAAAATCGGTTCCGGCTTCATGATCATGCCACCGCCACCACCATAAGGCGTGTCATCGGTCAGATGATGCTTATCAGTCGCCCAATCCCGAATGTTGTGAGTGTGCACCTCAATCAATCCATTCGCGATAGCGCGTTTAAGGATGCTGATGTCCAAATAGGGTTGAAAAATCTCTGGGAACAGGCTAAAAACGTCAAACCGCATGCGCTAATTGTAGACGATGGCACCAACACTGGCAAGCTTTTGAACTCACTCTTTCACAAAAAGCAAGATTAAAAATAGTCGATTTGAATACTTGATTAAAATAGACTGTATCGACAAAAGCTTGATTACAATTAGGCTGTAAAGCGAGACCGCCTATGATTGACACCTTTAAATTTTGGGCTATTATCATCATCTTCTTCATTGTGCTTTTTGGCATTATCTTTTTGCTACGCCACTTGGCCAGAAAACGCTTTAAGGACGCGCTTATCCGCGGTGGTTATTACGAGGACTGGCAACAAAGCGATGGCACCATTCACACCAACATCATCTTTGGCCAAACCGAACGTCTGAGTTTCGACCTTTATGTGCCTGCCCAGATTGACCAAAACCAACCCCAAGGTCTGATTCTCTTCATCCATGGTGGCAGTTGGTTTTTTGGGAACAAAAACCATATCGCCTACGCCGCTAAGCGCTACGCCAAAGCCGGTTATTTGACTGCTACCATGAACTATTCACTGCTTTCAAAAGATCACCCCGATATTAACTTCCAAACCATGCTCAATGATATCCAGAATTGCATCGCGAAAATCAAAACAACCGGCCATAATATGGGCTTTGATATACGCAAAATCGCGCTGTCGGGAATCTCAGCCGGCGGGCATCTCGCCTTGCTTTATGGCTACGCATGCCAGGACCAGTCGCCCTTGCCTATCGCCTTTATAGCTGTTCAAACCGGACCAAGCGATTTCCATCCAGAAACAACACAGATCATTTCTAAAACAGCCCAATCCATTTTCGTGCGCAAAACAGGCATCAAGCTTTCAAAGAGTGATTATAAGAACCCTGATGTCATCAAACTGATTGAACAAAGCACACCCATATGCTTCATCACAGAAAAGTCACCTCCCACACTTTTGGCTTACGGAGGCAAGGATAATCTCGTGCCGCCCCGCAACCGCGAATTGCTACTTGAAGCCCTAACAAAAGCTGGTGTAAGTCATACGGATATCTTCTTCCCCAACTCCAATCACCTCCTGGCAGACGACCCTGAATCGCGTGAAGCTTATCATCAAGCCCTCTTAAGCTACGCGCAGCGTTATTTTAACTTTTAACAAGAGAATAAAACATTACATTAAGAGAACTATTTACCTTATTAAGCTGGTCAGGCTGTATAATAGTTGAAATCACTTTATTACGCTATCTTTACAGATAGCAAAAAGTGCCTTTCGGAGAATTTCTATGACCGAATCAGTCAAAATCGAAAAAATGGTTTACGGTGGCGATGGCCTTGGTCGCCTCTCGGATGGTCGCGCGGTTTTTGTGCCATTTGTTTTGCCCGACGAACTTGTGTCTTTAAAACTAAGCGAAGAAAAAGCCCGGTTCACCCGTGGCACAGCCCTCCACTGGCACACAAGCTCGCCCAACCGCGTTCCCCCGCAATGTGAGTATTTCACGTTTTGCGGCGGCTGCCACTATCAGCACATGCCTTACCAAAATCAGCTTGAAACCAAACTCGAAGCCGTTCGCGATCAGCTCAGTCGTATTGCTGGCATAGATTTCCAGGTGCTGAGCCACATCACCCACAGCGATCAAAACTGGCACTATCGCAACCAAATTCAATGCCATGTCACACAGGATGGCGAACTTGGCTTTATGCGCGCGGATAATACCGGCATATTTCCCATCAAGCATTGCGAAATCGCCATGCCAGGGCTCAATGCCCTGCTGGATACCATCAACCTTGACCCTGAAAGTGGCATCAAGCGTGTCACCTTCCGAGAAGACAGCGATGGCGAATGCTTTGTGCTCCTTGAAGGCGACGAAGCCCTCCCTCCGGAACTGACTGTGGAACTTGAAGTCTCTGCCGGTTACATGGACGCCAAACAAAACTACCATCATCTCGCCGGCACCGACCAACTCCACTATCAGATTTTGGATAAAGATTTTACCGTCTCACCTGGTTCTTTCTTTCAGGTCAACAATGCCGTCAGCGAAAAACTTGTAAAACATGTCATTGACTTGGCAAAAGATATCGCGCCCCATAAAGTGCTGGAACTATACAGCGGGGCGGGTTTGTTCAGCGCGTTTTTGGCGCCTATGGTCAGCCAACTCATTGCCATTGAATCCACCCCATCCGCCTGTTACGACTTTGCCAATAACCTGGATGCTTTCGATAATGTCAGTTTATACGAAGGCGCGGTTGAGGCCATCCTGCCCGGCTTGCTGCCCCTGCTCAAGCCCGAACCGCCAGACCTGGTCCTGCTCGACCCACCCCGCGCTGGCTTGCACCCCAAAGCCCTTGACGCGCTGGCGGAGCTGGCACCCAAGAATATCATTTACGTCAGTTGCGACCCCAGCACCCTCGCCCGCGACCTCAAACGACTGGGAGGCAAAGGCTACCAGGTCCAATCCATCCATGCTTTCGATATGTTCGCGCAGACTTATCACATCGAGACGGTCGTTCTGCTGTCAAGGAAATGAGGTCAACAGCGGGTAAATGGCTTGAAATAAGGGCTTTTTCGGGTTTTGACCATAAGCGGGAGTGTGGATAAGTTTCCACAGAGCGAGAGAGCAAAATTGAGAAAATCTGTTGCTGTAACTCTCGTTTCGCTGTCAAGGGCATAAATACGAGATTGAGACTATCGGTTCGTTGTCATTTGAGGGTTTTCGAGAGGTTGAGACTCTCGGATTGTTGTCAAACGGGGCTGTAACTGCAGTTTCGATGTCCGAAGGAAAAAGAAAGAGATAAATCGGGCTTTGTAGGTAAGTTAAATGAAAAATTGTGGTTGGTGCAATCTGTCTGAAAAAGATAAACAGTATCAGGTTTATGAGAGTACATTTTGGTCTGTTTTCCTTTCAGATGAGCAGGATTATATCGGACGATGTATCTTGGTTTTGAAGCGTCACTGCGGTTCAATGTCAGAGCTGACAGATGATGAATGGGAAGATCTTCGCAAGCTGATTTGTAAGGTGGAGACCTGTTTAAAGACGGTTTTAGGAGCAATTCTATGTAATTGGAGTTGTTTGATGAATAGTTTTTATAAAGAATCAGAACCTAATCCTCATCTTCATATTCATGTTAGGCCAAGATATGATGAACCAGTAACGGTCAACGGACGCACTTATATTGATGGTGAATTTGGCCATCATTATGCAGTAAAAAAATTCGGAAAAATACCCGCTAAAGATAGAGAAGAATTATTTACTCGGATAAAGGAATGGTTGAATAGCTAAATTCCCGCTTATAGCGATGCAACACGGCTCCTTCACTGTCATCACAGGCGGCTGAGAGCGAACACATTGTTCAGGCATGGTCTCCTGACCATGCACATCGCAAAATGAGAATTGCTGCAGAAAATGAGATAAGAAACCGATGACAGCTTTTATGTTTATTTAGAGTCTTTTTTCTTTTAAGAGGATAGTGTCAAATATCCCCAAAAAGGCTTAGAAAACAGAACGTGACAAATTGGATGCCAAACGACAGCATCTATCTCGCTGGTATAACATGCTGAAGGATAAGGTTAAAATAGAGCACATCCGCAAGAGTATTTGAAGTATATTGAGAACAAAAATGCAGAGAGTAGCCCGCCAGCAATAACATCATAGTGCACTAATAATGAAAAGCGGAGGGATATTATTTGCATATCCCTCCAAAGGACAATCAACAATGGTATTCGTTTTGTCGTCCTATTTTGGCATAGTAGTACAGAATGCACCCGTAATTTTTGCTTCGGAATCTTCTTTTGTTTTTCAAACACAAACTAAAAAAAGGCATCATACTTCAAGATTAAAATATGATGCCTTATATGATTAATATTTTTGGTTTTAAGCTACTTGCGAAATGAATAAAACACAAAAACTATTGCCTCTAAGAGAGTGTCCTTAAATACAAGTTGTTTTATATAGCCGATTCATTTTATTAAAAGAACCGTCAGATCGTTTACATTTGTACCCGTCGGGCCTGTGATAACAAGTCCATCACACTTTTTCAAAGCATTGTATGAGTCGTTGTTGTCTAAGACAAAATCTATATTTATGCCCATCTCTTCTAAAACCATCTTGGTATTTCCATCGCAAAAACCGCCAGCAGCGTCTGTTGGACCGTCTGTTCCGTCTGAACCGACAGAGATTAAAGCCGCATTGTTTATGCCCGAAGCCTCATTTGCATAGGAAAGCGCAATTTCCTGGTTACGGCCACCCGAACCGTTTCCTGTAATCTTTACAACAGTTTCACCACCTGCTATAAAAGCGAGAGGGGGCTTTATGCTTAAAGATTCCGTATCTGAAGAGGAGGCATATTCCTTTGCGATTGACGCAAAGAAACTGCCTGCATCACGTGCGGTGCAGCAAAGGCTGCTTGTGAGAATAATGGGGCGATAGCCCAACTCTTCACACTTTCGCTTAGCGGAAAGACATAGCTGTTTTACACTGCCCATAACCTGCGTAGTAACATTGGAAAGCTGTTTGGGTGTTTCTTCTCTTAAATATTTCATCGCATTGTCAGATAATACAAGATTGTATTTTTTTACAATACCAAGCACCTGCTCAAAGGTTGAAGAGTCGGGATACGCAGGGCCAGAAGCAATTGTGTCTAGCTTATCTCCAAGAACATCCGATAAAATGATGGAATAGACACAGGCGGGCATGCACATTTTTGCAAAACGTCCCGCTTTTACAGCTGAGAGCCGTTTTCGGATAATGTTTATTTCATTGATACTTGCGCCTGAACTCAGCATCTGTTTTGTAATGTCTTTTAACTCCTCTAAATCTATAAACGGTTTTTCAAAGAGTGCAGAGCCGCCACCGGAGATTAAGAACAATACCGTATCATCTTCAGATAGATTTTGAACAAGAGAAATTGCATATTCGGTTGCAGTTAACGCGTTTTGATCCAAAACAGGGTGTCCTGCTTCAAAAACATTAATGTTTTTTAAAGGTCCTTTGCTATGTTCATACTTTGTTATAACAGCTCCCGAATGCACATCTTGCGATAACGATGAAACTGCCGCGTTTGCCATTTGCCATGCTGCTTTTCCTATTGCAATTAAAACGAGTTTGTTCTTAGGATAGGTAAAATTGCAAAGCGTTTTTTTTACCGCAAAATCAGGCTGTGCATCCATTATGGCGGCATCTACTATTAATGTTGCGTGTTCCCTTAAATCCAAAGCTTTACTCCTTAAACTTAAAAGTGTTTACGTTTTTATTTATAAGCAAACAGTATGTCCAATTATTAATATCCGTTTTTACAGAACTGATATAACTATTATGTCATTTGTTAACCACATTAATTGGCTTGCCTTGAATGTAAGCTTTAACGTTATCCACAGTAATATCCATGATGCGCTGGCGTGCCTCCTTGGCACCCCAAGACATATGAGGAGTGATAATACAGTTAGGGGCTGTAAGCAAAGGGTTATCAGCCCTAATAGGCTCTGTATAAACAACATCAAGTCCAGCGGCACTCAGTTTACCTGATTTCAGTGCATCAGCAACGTCTTGCTCATCAATGAGCTGACCACGGGAATTGTTTATGAGAATAGCTCCATCTTTCATCTTGGCAATACTTGCACTATTAATCATTTTCTCATTTTCTGGCGTAAGATTGCAATGTAAAAAGATCACATCGGACTGTGCCAGTAAAGTGTCCAAATTAACATATTCTGCTAAGGCTTTTCCGGACTGATTGGGATATGGATCATAGGCAAGCACCTTCATACCCAAAGCTTTGGCGATGCCTCCGGTTGCCTGACCGATGCGACCAAACCCGATAATTCCTGCAGTCTTGCCATCTAATTCTATAAGGGGATAATCCCAATAACACCAGTCAATATGATTGGTCCATTTGCCTTCTTCCACTGTCCTGCTATGATAGCCAATATGGTGGCATACTTCTAACAACAAAGCTATGGCGAATTGCCCTACACAAGCGGTTCCATAGCTGGGAACGTTACATACAATAATGCCTTTCTCTTTTGTATAATTGTAGTCCGCCACATTATAGCCAGTAGCAAGAAATGCGATGAGCTTCAGATTGGGGCATTTATCAATAGTTTCCTTGGAAATTGGAGTTTTGTTTGTAATGACTACTTCAGCTTCACCTATACGCTCAACAATAATCGGAGATTCCACATATGAGGTGCGATCATATATGGTAAGATCGCCCAATTTATCTAATTCATCCCAACTCAAATCGCCGGGATTTGTAGTATATCCATCCAGAACTACTATTTTCATATTTATTTCCTCTCACGGGTTTCCTGATCTTCAGCAAATTTTTGAATACTTTTGAGGATCCAGGTTGGTGTCAGATGTGCTTCGTCGAGCACTTCTTCCAATCTTCCACCAGTACGCCATCTGTTGTCCCAATCCGATGAGACCGCATATTTCTCATTCTCCTTAAGGAAGATCCAATCATTCATCAATATTTTAGCTTGGGTCGTGACAACCATGCTATTGAGCTTATCAAAATCATCCAGAACAGAATTTTGATAAGCTGCATCTTGTTTTTTGAATAGCTCGGCTGAAGTAACGCAAACGATTTTTACGTTGAGTGAGCTCTCATCCAATTCTGGCAGCAGCTTGATAATGGCATCCATCGCGCTGGTACCCTGAACGATCACCGCTCCCTGCTTGGGTAAATCGGGCTTGTAGTCTCGAACCACATAAGCGCCCTTTGCTGCAAAGGTGTGCGAAGGCATACCGAGCTTCTCACGATCGGGCACTTCAATTGCTGGTCGAGTGAGGTGCAGAGCAATGATAGGCTCATCTTTCGAAAGAGCAGCGCCAAGCAGTACAGGAACTTCGTTCACTTCCCATGGATGCAGGTTGATAATATGCCCACTGGGGAAGAGTTGAGTGACGCCGGGAGAGAAAATGCCAAAGTGGGTCCGGCTGTCATCAGCTGTTTCAGGGCCTGAATGACCGGCAATCCAAATCACCTTGCCCATCTTCAATGGGCAATCCTGAACCAGCTGGCTATAAAGGCGGAAAGGACCGTACTTCAGGTAAGAGAATGAACCATAGGTTGAAGTCGCGCCCCAGAAACCTTCAAAATCATCATAGGGTTTGTCTGAGAAATTAACAGAAGAGATACCAGTCATGATCGCAGAATTGGTAAACTCCGTGATCTCTTGCGGTAGTATTACACCTTCTTTGCGGTTATCTCGCTCATATAATCCATATCCATCAGTACCATCAAAAGCCTTGCCGAAACCAGCCAAACCGGTTGATTCAGCAAGATCTGCAGAAGCCGCCAAAACCAAAGGACGATTGTATTCTTTTCGCCCAAACGCATTGATCCAAGCCCCCCAGTTTGAAAGGCCAGTTCGGTTTGGAGCTTTTTCTCCAGGAGCAACGTAGACCGAGTCAGGATAGTTTTCGAAATCGTACAACCGTTCGTCATGGAAAGGATTCTTTTCGCGAATAAAATTGACGTTTTGGGGATGATTCTGGACCGCATCACCAAGCTCAACTAAACGATTAGCAAGGAAGGCAACCAATTCAGGATCATTCTTTAACACACTCTTGACCACCTCAAGATTGTCAGCAAACTGCTTCTTCATCGTGGCAGCATCACCAACAAATTCTTCATCCTGACCAACAAAGCGAACACCATACTTTTCAGTGAATTCTTGCTTGGTTTTCCAGAATTCAGGTGAATTTAATTTGTGTGGAGCACCGTGGGATGCGTTACCAAATTTCCCGTATCCGCGACCCTTATTGGTTTTAAACCAAATCGCACTGGGTGCTGAACCCGGATTGGTTCTGTCTACCAACTTATCATAGGCGGCCATTACCTGTGTCCAATCAGCGCCATCTTCAGCGCCCCAAACCTTCCAACCATGAGAGCCAAACCATTCGTTTGGAGTTCCATAAACAACCGAGCTATGTTTAAAATTATCAATACCATAATCGTTCCAATCAACAATATAGACAAAATTCGACAAACCCAAACCATAGCTGGAGTTCAAGGTTTCGTGTACTGCCCCAGGAGTTAAACCGCCTTCGCCATCCAGAGCAAACACTCTGACGTCTGGTAAACCGGCATATTTTAGAACGAAAGCTTCTCCTGCTGCCGCAGGAGCGCCATGACCAGAAGGTCCAGTATTGTATTTCAAGAATAAGGTCTTGTTTGCCATTTCGGCATGACCGCTCAATCCATCCCTTGATCGGAAACCAATAAGGTCATCAATATAAAGAATCTCGTCTCGAGTATGCGGATCCTTAAAACGTTCGTCTCCGGTATTCCCATAATGAATTAGAAGAGCTTCATTCAAAACTGCTAACGTGGTATAGACCAATGGGACAGTGTGACCTCCGACAAGAACAAATCTGTCCCCGAATGGTGATTCAGGATCGCGTATATCCCATCTCATTGCACCACCTAAAAGAAGGGCTAAAAACATCTGTACCTTCGATCGGGATCCCCCTGGATGACCACTTTGACGGTAATTTATTGCAATATCCATCAACTGATCAACTAAGTCCTTGGTCTTTTCCAAATACTGGAATTCTTTTTCATTAACAGATAGTTTCTCTCTCATTTTTATTACCCTTTCGCTAAATTATTTGTATCAGCACAACAGTATAGACCTCGTCTTTGCTGTGTATTTTTCTTTATTATGAGGCTCTCGCACAGCCTATTTTCAATACGCAAACTATCATGTTTGCATGCAGCATTGTTTCCAAGTTTTTATTAATATTTTTATTTAGTTACTATTATTTATATAATTAATTTCACAAGATAACACAAGTATTTTAGTTTTCGGAAGGCTCTTCAGGACATGGAGTAAACCACACACGAAGAGCCTTCCTTGGTGAAAACTATATTTCATGATGGACGGTTGTTGCACCTAGATATGCCTCAATCACCAACGGATTTTTCGCGATGTCTTTCGCATTTCCTTCTAAAGTAATTTTTCCTAGCTCTATTACATAGCAGTAGTAAGAAACTTTCAACGCCATTTTAGCGTTTTGTTCAACAAGGAGAATAGGAGTACCTTCTTTATTAATCTTGGTGATGTTCTCGTAAATATCTTCTACCACAAGAGGAGCCAAACCCATTGACGGTTCATCCAAAAGGAGCAGTTTTGGACGCGCCATCATCGCTCGCCCAAGCGCAAGCATTTGTTGCTCACCGCCGGAAAGACTCCAAGCACCTTGCCTTCTGCGTTCATACAATCTTGGGAAGAGATCATAAACTTTTTCTAAGTCTTTTTCGTAGTTTTTATTTCTTCCGCCAAAAAGACCGTGCCATGAGATCGTCCCAGTAATCAGGTTATCTTCAACATCCAAGCCAGGAAAGACTAAGCGTCCTTCTGGCACATGGGCGATGCCCTGTTTGGCAATATAGACGCTACTTTTGTCAATTAATTCCTCCCCTTGCCAAATAATTGATCCGGTTCTTGTTACCATCCCCGAGATCGAATTGAGCAAGGTCGTTTTCCCAGCACCATTCGCGCCGATGATACAAACAATCTTATCACTCGGAACCGTGATGTTGATGTCGCTCAGAGCTTCATTTTCCCCATAAAAGCTTCGTAAGTTTTTTATCTCAAACATCAGAATCACTCCCTTCCCAGATAAGCTTCAATGACGGCTTCGTTCTTTTGCACTTCTGCTGGCAAGCCTTCAGCGATTACTTTACCAAAGTTCAAAACTGTGATCGTGTGGCAGAAACTCATTACCATATCCATACGATGTTCAATTAAAATGACACCGCATCCCAGATTAGTCGCTCGTTCGATTAGTTTCATCGCGTTGGTCAACTCGACATCGTTCAAGCCAGCAGCAGGCTCGTCAATCAGGATATATTTAGGATGTTCTAACATAGCCCGAACAATTTCGAGCACTTTTTGCTGTCCAAACGGCATTGACGCAATTTCATCATCCCAATCAAAAGATATCTGTGCCAAGTCCAACAATTCGACGAGTTCATCCCTAAAATTATGGGTTTTCTTACCAAAATAAGATTGCATATAGGAAATCTGGTCTCCCAGATCAGTCCCAAGTAGCAGATTGTTTCGGATGGACGCTCTGTGGATAAATCGTGGAGATTGGAAAGTTCTTGCCAATCCCATTCTAGCTCGTTGATAAGCAGGAGTTGAGGTTACATCGTGCCCATCCATAAAGATGGAACCCGAATCGACCGTATATATGCCACTAATAAGGTTAAGAAGAGTGGTCTTCCCAGCACCGTTAGGACCAATCAATCCTCTGATCTCTCCACGCTTGATTTTGAGTGAAACATTATCAGCTGCAATCACGCCACCAAACGCCTTGCTGACATTTCGGATTTCCAGACATAAGTCAGTTGTTTGCATACGCCTCTCCCTTCTTGTCACGTCGAACAGATATCTTTCGCCAGACATCTTTGACCAACCCGATTAAACCATCAGGTAAAAAGATCATCATCAGGATGATGATCACGCCATAAATGACGTTGATGTAAAGGCGGGTGAATCGCAAAGCTTCAGGCACAATTGTAAAAATCAATGTACCTAAAAAGGTTCCAATAGTACTGTTTACACCACCTACCATCACCATCATAAACCACTTAAAGGAAGTTACTTGAGAAAAGAGGCTTGCACTAATGACGGAATTATGATGGGCAATCAAAGCACCTGAAAATGCCGCGAGCACGGAGGCGATTATGAAAGCATAAATCTTGGTAATGTAAACGTTTATCCCCAATGTTTGGGCAGCAACGTCATTATCGCGGATTGCTTCAAGGCTACGTCCCAGTTTTGTATTTCGAATTCTCTCTATCAAGAGAGCAGTAACCAAACATAGTACACATAGCAAGTTAAACCATTGGGTTAGTGTCGTAAACTCAAAGCCGAACAGAGCCAAGGTAGGAATCCGCTGCAACCCATCAGGACCACCTGTAAAAGGTCGATAGTTGGTTAGGAAGACAGCCACAATCTGAGAAAGCCCCAAAGTAGCGAAGGCGAAGAAAGCACCAGATAACTTTACCAGGGCAGATCCAATCAACGCCCCGATAATTCCAGTCAGGATCATCGCAAGGATGATTGAAAGCCAGACTGGAACACCGAACCTTAGAGCAAGATTTGCTGAAATAAAACCTCCAATCCCCATAAAGGCGGCAGAAGCGAGCATCATTAACCCGGTCATTCCCATCAGAACGGAGATCCCAAGCGCTCCTATAAAGTAGATAAGTACCAGGTTAAGAATCGTGAGCACATAGTCGGTGGTTAATAGGTTCACACCAACGATTACAAGCAGAATTAGAACAATCGGGATTACGCGTTTTTTTAGAAAAGTAAGATCCATTTTGTACCTCAAACTTTGACACCTTGTTTAGACGCGAACAAGCCTTTTGGTCGTACAATCAAGACTAAAATGAGCAGGCCGTAGACAATAATATCTTTGTAGGTTGAGGACACCACAACACTAGCAGCTTCAACCAGGCCTACCAAAAGGCTTCCGATAATTGCTCCGCGAATATCGCCGAACCCACCAATCACACAGCCTGCGAAGGCTCTTAATTGGTAAGTAGACAGATTCGGAGAAAGATAGTAAGTCGGTACAACTAACCATCCCGCAATTCCAGCAACCGCGAAAACGGCGATATAGGTCATCAAAATCGTGATGATAACAGGAATACCGATCGTTTCCGCCGCGAAAGGATTTTGCGCCGCAGCCTGCATCGCTTTGCCAAGATACATTTTTTCAAATAAAAAGTAAATTAGCAGCATTACAAGCAAACAAACGCCAATAATAAAAAGATATTGAATTTGAATTGGTGCCCCAAATATGCGGATGTTTCCCCGAATGATGGGAGGAACAACCGTGGTTCTGGGACCAAAGATTAGCACCAAAGCATCTTTGATAATGAAAGATGCGCCAAGTGTACAAACAATTCTGGCTTGAATCCATTTGTTCTTCCGCACCGGAAGATAAGTAGTTAGCATGAAGATTGCAGCCAAAATTGCGAAAATAACCAGAGAAACTGCCAGCATCACCATCAAGGGCAAGCGTAATGCAGACGTTAGGAAAAAAGTTACGTAAGCACCAATGGACATCAGATCCCCTTGAGCCATATTCAAGGCACCAGTCGCGCGCACAAGAAGAATTAAGCCAAGCGAAAGCAGAGCATACACCATACCCATCGCCAGACCATTTACAAAAATTGATAGGAACATCGGTTCACCTCATTCAGAGTAGAATTGGTGGTGGCGGGTAGAAACACGCCACCACTATAGTTTGGTCTAAAAACGTTCGATACTATTTCTATTCATAAGTGTAAACAATATCTTCTACGGTTGGAACTCCATCAATCACAGTAACAACATAAACCAGGTTCGAAAGTCCATGGTCCTCATGGAATGAGTAGTTGGACATAGCTCCTTGAAGGTTCTTAATCATCTTGATACCTTGATTGATCGATTCGCGATCGGCTTTGCCTGCTAACTCAATGGCTTCTTTAAAAATGTAAACTATATCATAGTACTCTGCCGCGAAGAAGTCGGGGTCAAATTCGTGGTCTTTTCTATATTTTTCAACAAAAGCCAACTGAGTTGGGTCGGTTGTGTTGCTGCAATAGTCAGAGACAGCAGACCATCCATTGGCAGCTTCGCCAGACATTTCAACAGCTTGAGCGGAAACGCCAGGTGTTGAGCAGAAGACTTTGCCCTCAAAGCCATTGTTCCAGGAAGCTTGCTGCATCAATATCTGTGGTCCAGTACCACCACTGAAGAACATGAAGTCAGCATCAGCATTGAGCACCTGAATGATGTAAGGATTGAAGTTGGTTTCAGTCTTCTCATCGTAGCCAAGAGTCAAAACGGGGGTAATACCGTACTTGTCGATTAACGTTTGGGCGATTGCTTCAGAATAGCTTACGCCTGAGGCATCGTTCATGTGAACAATGGCTACTCTTTCGGCATTGTAAACTTCAGCAGCAAGCTTAGCAACATTAGCGCCGTTGTACTTATCAATTGTGCGGACGAGATAAATATAATCACTCCCAAGTTCAACGATCTTGCGAGAACTTCCACCCATCAGGGTCGGGACTTTAGCCTGGTCAACCAGGTCGACAGCTGCGACACAATAGGGGCTTTGAATACTGCCAAGGATACCAACAATATGGTCCTGGCTGAGCAATTTCATCATCGCGTTGATCGAACCTTGCTGATCAGGACCTTCATCCTCCATGACGATCTCCAACGGTCTGCCCAAAACACCACCGGCAGCATTGATCTCATCTAATGCCATCTGGACCCCGTCACGGACATAATAGCTGTATTCTTTTTGCATTTCAGTAACCATGCCAAGGACGATCGGTTCACCACTTGGGGCAACAACCTCGGAACTGGCATCTTCAGCTTCTTGCTTATCATCAGTAGTAACTGGTTCAGAGGGTGCACCGGAATCAGCAGCGGGAGCAGCTGGTGCAGGCGCCTTTTCCTGAGTTGTACATGCAGCGATAAGGGCTAAGACCATAATCACAGCAATCAATTTATAGATAGTCTTTTTCATTTTTTTCCTTTCTTAATTAATTTTTATTTGTCTTATGGTTAGTCGTAAAGACCACTTATTATTTTCAGAATTACTTCTGGATCTGTTTCTTTTGCCATTTTTTCCATTCGGATTTGTTCAACTTTCTGCAGTTCAGAAGCACGTCTGATAACTTCGTCGATTTCTTGGGCAGGGAATTTGCAGGCACCATTTTCGTCCATGTGAACAATCTCACCGGGCATGACATCCATACCGCAAATCGAAACGGGAACATTGATGGCTTGTACAGCAAAGTCACCGTGTCCGGGGGTGACACCGGTTAACATGTACTGAATGCCCATCGGTCGGATCTCATCAACATCACGAGAAGGCCCATCGGAAAGCACACCAACACAACCAGCAGCTTTGAAAGCGGTCATCATATTTCCGCCAAGCAAACCAACTTTGCGTTTGTAACGCTCAGGGAAATTTTGTTTTAATGCGAGGATAACCGGTTTCGGCGAATTACCAATAGCACGGATAACATCTTTTAGACCAAGCCGGTTAAAGCTGGGATCGCCAGGTCCATAAACGACTGTTACCGCATACCCTGCAACTCTTCCCAATTCAGGATACATACATTTCAGGGTTTCATCAGTGTACCAGTTTGCTTCCCAAGGGTGGTAGAGACCCAGGCAACTATCCTTGTTATTAGGATAAGTTGCGACAACATTGGTTATTGAAGGGGTATCAAATCTCTTAAGTTCCTCAAATTTTTTCTCCATTCATTTCTCCTTTTTTTATTATTTTGTTAAATATTCACGATTAACAATCGTAGGAATATCTTCACCATTTAAGATGCTTACGAGATTGTCGAGGACATCGGTTGCCATTTCGCAGCGAGCGTCATAGGTTTGTGTACCGATGTGAGGTGTTAGCAAAACCTCATCCATATCAATCAATTCATCGAAAATCTCAGGTTCATTTTCAAACACGTCAAGTGCTGCACCGGCAAGGTGTTTTTGTTTCAAGGCTCGCACCAAAGCTTGTTCGTCCACCAATGGTCCGCGAGCGGCGTTGATCAGGAAAGCCCCGGGTTTCATTTTTGCCAAGGTTTCATCATTCATCAGGTGATGGTTCTCGGCTGAATATAGACAGTTCAGGGTAATATAATCGCTGGTTGCCAGCAGTTCGTCAAAATCCATGTATCCAGCTTGATATTGATTTTCTACTTCTGGACTGGCTCTGTAGATATCGAAATACTTAATCTTCATATCCATACCCAAGGCGCGCTTCGCAACCGCTTTACCGATCTTACCAAACCCGATAATGCCCAACTGCTTTCCGTAAACAGAAGCCGCTGGCATCGCATCATCAAACGATAAGGCAAAGTACCCACCTCCGGACTTGCATCTTCGATTTTTTGTGATCAGAAGACTCTGATTTTTAATTCTGCGGGTAAGAGTTAACAAAAGAGTAATCGTTAGTTCAGCTGTCACCGCAGTAGTCCCATCAGGAGCGTTCGAAACCTTAATCCCCTTGATACCAGCATATTCAATATCAATGGCATCGTAACCTGAACCAAAACTACATATTCCTTCCAGGTTTTTTCCAGCAGCAATGATGGTTTTGTTTGCCTTACCCACCAAGCCATGGACGTCTGCCACTCTTTCCAAAATTTCTTTCTCAGAATAGACTCCCATGGGATCGGGATGGGAAATAATGTCAATTTTTCCTTTATAGCGTTCTTTAATGTGATCAGGTAGCCAAAAGGGGACTAAAACTTTTTTCATTTCCAATTTCTCCTTGCTTATTAAATTACTTTGCCACATTTGCAGCTTGTTGGACAGCATCCCAAACGTTTGAGAAGGGTGGTGCATAGCCCATATCAGTTCTGCCAAGTGCAGTTGTAGTCATTTCTTGATCAATCGCAACCGCATAAATGTTTACGCGCACCGCGCATTCTTTTCTACCAGCCAATTGGGCACCTAATAAAACCATAGTTTCTGGGTCGTAGCATAGTTTTATAGTAAGTTGTGCCGGGTCAGGATAATAGCGGGCATGGCTGTTCGCTTTGACTAACACAGTTTTTACGTCTATCCCGTTCGCTTTCGCTTCTGTTTCGGTAATCCCAGTTTTTGCCAATTCAAGATCCAGGCATCGCAACATCGCAGTACCAAGTACATTGTTCAAATCCACTGTTTTTCCTAAAATGACATCAGCAACAAATCTGCCCTGTTTATTAGCGTTTGTGCCAAGAGGGATATAAACCGGCTTTTTTAAGATTTTGTGGAAGGATGTAGCGCAATCACCGGCGGAGAAAACATCGTTTACTGAGGTTCTCATGTTGGTGTCTACAACAATCGCGCCGTTTGGGAGCATTTCCAGCTCTTCATGCCGACAGAACTCGGTATTAGGTCTAACTCCAACACTAACAATCACCAGATCGACCTGGTAACTGTCAAGGCTGGTGTGTATTGAATTGACAGCATTGCTACCTTCAAGTGATTCCACACGCGTATTCGTGAAGACGTGAACACCGTTGGCAAGCAACTCCTGCTTTGCCATATCGCTAAATTCCGGGTCAAAGCCGTTCAGCAATTGTGGCAAAGCTTCAAATAGGTAGACTTCTTTGTTTTGCGCAACACAAGCTTCCGCAAGCTCAAGCCCAATATATCCTCCACCGACAATAGCAACTTTCTTCACCGACGGGGATTTCATTGCGGTCTTGATCGCCTCGCCATCATCAAGCGTTTTGAGCACAAAAACATTTTTGAGGTTCACTCCCTTGAAAGGAGGCAAGATTGGTGAGGAGCCGGAAGAGATGATCAATTTGTCGTAAGCTTCAACTCGGGTTTCACCGGTTTTTCGATTGGTGAAGGTAACTGTTTTGTCAGTAAAACAACTATCGGTCGCTTCGTGATTCAAAAACAAATTGATACCAACAGATAGAAAGTCTTCAGGTCTGCGAATGCGCATCAGATCAATATTTTCATTTTCGCCAGAAATATAATAAGGCAATCCGCAGGCGCCGTATGATACTTCTTCGGTTTTCTCAAAAACGTAGACTTCAATAGAACCTTCGCTTCTTCTCATTAACCGGGATGCAGCACTCATTCCTGCCGCATTTCCACCTACAACCACTACTTTCATTTCTTTTTACATCCTTTCATCAGTTTTTTACCGTTCACTTCATCAAATTTAAAACCAGCTGGTGCTAAACGCCTTCTGGCACAAAGGTCGGAATCTGGATGGAACCCTCAATCTCCTCGTCATCCCAAATTGCCACTACTGGCATATCTGGAACTAAAATATCGTAATATTTGTAGTCGATGGAAGCTAAAATCCGTGGCCCTTCTATCAGGTCGATCGTCGCAACTATATAAGGAAGCGCGTCGATAACTTTAGGATGGAAGGCCCTTCTGAAAACGACAAAGGAATATAATTTCCCTTTACCACTAACTTCCACAACTTCATAATCAGAGGAATAACATACTGGGCAGATCACAGAAGCTGGCCAGCGCATATGTCCACAGGTTTTGCACTGTTGAAATAGCAATTGACCCGCTGCCAACCCGTCCCAATAAAACTGGTTATCTACAGTTGTCCTTGGCAGAAAATAACTCTTCATTATGAATCACCTTTTCTTAAGATCATCGCGTTATGGCTTTGGAACACAGCTCCATTATCACTGACCATAATGTATTCCGGATCTTTGGTTCTGGTTTTCTCGCCAAGCTGTCTTTCGCCACAGCGTCCCATCAGCTGCATCACAGCTTCAGAGAGTGGAGTGAGCCCCATAAAATATCCTTCCGAAAGCATCCCACCAGAAGTATTGACAGGCATCGATCCACCCGGTCCAATTCTTTCACGGGTTAGCCATTCTTTGGATTCGTTCGGTTTGAAAAAGCCATAATCACTGATTGTTGCCTCAACGGTATGGGTGAAACAGTCGTAAATTTCGAGGGCATCAATATCTTTGGGACCGACACCCGCCATTTCATAAGCTTGTTTCGCAGCAACTTTCGCCGCGCTCGCTGGATCATTCGCTACCAGCCGATAGGGCATATCCGGAACATTTGCTGAGCCAAATCCTGCGAGTAGCACCTTAGGGTGATGGTTGTTGAAGTCAGCCCGAGAAAGAACAATCGCGCGTCCACCATCAGTGTTTGGTGTAGCGTCAAGTAGACGATAGGGCTCCACGATGTATTCCATCGACAGGTAGCCCTCATCATCTAATTCTTTCCCGTACATGTTCGCGATCGGGTTCAGGTTTGCCCATTGACGTTGAGCTATCGCGATCTCTTTCCAAACATCTGGTCCGGTTCCGTCTTCGTACATTGCCCGACGAGCAATCATCGCATATTTTGCCAACGTGGATAAATCTCCGTAAGCGGCGTGTTCGTCAGTTGCCTCGTCACCAGATAATTCTTTTATGAAAGCCCTCCTTCCACTCCGACCATTGTCACCGTAAGTAACAACCACGTGGTTGACCATACCAGTCATCAGAAGTCCTATCGCGTGGGTGAGCCATGTTCTCGTGCAATAGGTTTCCTGACTCAGAGTGAAAGGCCTGAGACCAAGCTGTTCTGCTACAATAAAAGCGGATACATCTGTATCACCAGGAAGAGGATCAAAATGCCTGTAGAGTAAAAGCGCACCAACATCTTCCTTCTTGATTCCAGCATCCTTAATCGCATTGGCTGCTGCTTCCACAAAGAAACTGGCAGCGGTTCTGTTGGGTACTTTTCCCTGTGGTGTATAGCCTACACCAGTGATCGCAATTTGATCTCTTAGGTTCATTTTCATAATTTTCTAACCTTTAGTCATTCCAAAGAGCCAGGTAATCGGGAGGTGTAGCACCTTTTTTGACGTAAGCAACTTGGGTTATGTTGAGGAAATGTTTATAGATTAGGTTCTCGCTGATACTATTGCGACCCCAGAAACCACAACCCAAGGAAATGGTCGGGTTCAAACCGTTCATTAAGCCACCACCTGAACTGGCTGATCCGGACTGGTTCACAAGTAATCGACAAACTGGGAGTGCTTCACCAGCTTTGCGAACTAATTCGTCATTGTAGGTATAGATCACTGCAGAGTGCCCCTTACCAATCAGTTCAAGGTTGGCAACCGCGCCTGCAATGGCTTCGTCAAAATCGTTGTAGGTGACATAAGCAGTCACTGGACACAGTTTTTCTCGGCATAAAACATCAGTCTTACCAACTCCCTTGGCTTTTAGAAGCAGGAACTTGGTATCTTCTGGGACATCCAGTCCGATTTCGGCTGCCAATGTAATGGCAGGCATACCAACAGAAGCAGGGTTGAGATTTCCGTCTTCTTTGAAGAGTAGTTGACGAATCTTGTCTTTCACCTCTTCGTCTTCAACCAAAAAAGCACCGGCGGTTTTAAATGCGTCTAACATAGCTTTTTGATTCTTTTCGGGAATGAAAACAAATTGTTCGCTGGTGCAGGTGATCGCATTATCGTAGAAACGATTATTGGAGATGAAGGTGGCTGCTTTATCGAATTCGTTGTAGTCTTCAACCATGATTACTTGCATGTTACCAGCACCAACACCATAGGAAGGGGTCCCGCTGGAATAAGCTGCAGCGACCATGCCTGGACCACCGGTTGCAGCAACAACATCAACCTTTTTCATTAGTAATTGAACCAATTCGTAGCTGGGACTCTCGATCATTTGCACGATATCTTCAGGTGCATTATGCTCTCGCAGAACCTGGCGTATCAGGTCGACAGCAATTTTTGTGGATTGAAACGCCTTGGGATGTGGCGCTACAATCATCGCATTCTTTCCTTTAAGAATGGACATGCCATTCTGGAATACGGTTGAGGAGGGGTTAGTGCTCGGACAAATACATGCCGCAACACCAGCGGGTTTTGCATAGGTCAACAAAGCATTTTCCTCGTCGACGTCAATCAAACCCATACTCTTCTTGTCTTTCAGGTAATGCCAGGTAGCAGCCATGGAGCGCTGGATCTTGAAGGTTTTGCTGTCCACGCGACCAAAGCCAGTCTCTTCAACTGCCATGATAGCCATTTTCTCGGCATAATCGAATGCGATTCTTCCGACTGCTTTGACAATTTGGTCAACTTGTTCCTGGTTAAAATTAGCATAAACGCTTTGGGCTGCGTACGCTTTATTCAGTAAGCTTGAAATGTATTCTTCGTTATTCATTCTACCTCCATTGAAATATATAGTTTTTTAACATTCATCTAAGCAGATGGATGATCAATTCAATTAATAAAACTGACAAAACTCAAAGATCGTCTGACCAAGTTTAATAAGTCTTGATGTTTATCAACTTGTAAAAGTAGATAACATGCCCAAAATAAATGGGTCTATAATATTTATGTCTTTGAACAAATACCAGTATTGGTAGAAATTTTTACTAAAAAAAAGCAGTCTTGCTTTGGTGAGTTTGGTTCTTCTTTTACTGCATATAGGATACCAAGCCTTTTCTTAAATTGGAATAGTTGGAATAACGAAAGTTATATGCTTTTTTTTGTTTTACAAAACAAATTATGCCGGTTATAATGTTGATAATCTCTTGATTATCCAAGAAAAAAGGATGTATTGAAATGTTCTTGTCAAGATATAATGCCCAAGCAATTGTTGACGAAGTAGGCAAAGTTATCAGTACCGATATTAATCTAATGGATGCCAGTGGGCGGATTATTGCTAGCACTGATCCCAAACGCATTGGTCAAATACATCAAGGTGCGGTAAAGATTTTAAACGAAGACCTGCTTGAACTATTCATTGAATACGAAGACGAAGCTCAACACGTGAAACCTGGGCTCAACTTGCCATTAAACGTTGGAGGCAAAGCGATTGGTGTGGTAGGGCTTACCGGCGAATTTATAGAGGTATCCAAAATTGGTCAAATCGTAAAAAGAATGACTGAGATTCTAATTAGAGACCAGATTGATCAACTGCAAATCCAAAGAAAAGAACTGATTCGGGATCGCTTGTTTGAAACGCTAATCAGCCCCGATAGTAATGCGATGCTAACCCCTGATATACTCGAGGCGGCTGACAGACTTGGCTTTGACCTTGTCCGACCACGAAGTTTGATCATTTTTAAACAAATTCCCGAGAATTCAATAGCCACAACCGACTTTGAATACAGAGCTGAATTCGAATTTCAACGGTTCTGGAAGAGTGTTTGCGATCAAGCACAGGCTGTCTTTTTTTATAGGTATCATTATTGGGCAGTTTTTTTCCCTGGAAATGATCAGGAAGCAATTCTGACTTTCTGTAAATCGACAATTGCCATGGCAATAAAAAACCATGGCATCAGTATGAAGGCAGGGATTTCGCTCTCGGGTCAGGCATCCCCAAACTACGCGGACGCTTGGTATAAAGCTCACCTTGCGCTCAAATCTGCTCAAAGCCACGACCACGAAATCGTCATCTATGATATTCGAAACCTGGGGATTTTTTTGCAAAGTGTTGATCCGGCTATAAAGAAAGAATATATCGACAAGGTTTTTGATGGGATGGACCAGAAGACGATAGATTCATATCTTGAACTGATCAAGATTTACATCACAAACAACGGCTCGCTTAAACGCTGTGCTGAACTAATGTTTTTGCATCCTAACACCCTTCAGTATCGCATCAAAAACCTGGCATCAACAACTGGGCTTGATCTTCGAAATACTTCTCAATCTTTCTTACTTTATCTGGCGATGCTTTGTTATGAAGATTTGGTTGATATAACAAACAATCCTGAAAATGAATTCACAGGGATCAGGTCCCTCCTGTGAGGATATCACAGCAGAATTGGGCTTTTTTTAAGAGAGAGTTTCAGACAACCTAACCTGCTGTATCCATTCTTGATGTGAGAACAACTACATATTCTCTACTATAAATAAGACGAAATTATGTAAAGTATCTTTCACAAATTATCCTTTTTGTTTTTATCTATATGTTATTTTAATTGCGTAGTTTTTATTCTCAGTTCAAGTAAATGACATAATAACCATTCACCAAAAACTGGAAGATGCATAGTTCATATCCATTTGTAGGTTAAAACTGACAGTAAATAAAAAATCTTTGTTTTTCAGATAATAGTTGATGATATATCGAATTGTTCTTAAGTGAAAAAACGACAAAATAACCAAACGCATCAAGGCGATAGTTTAAATATTACTGCTGAAGTAAGATTGTACCATCAGAGCTGTAATTGTATAGAACCTGTAGAGATACAAGGAAATGGCAGTTATACTACACAATCTGAAAGGTATTCTATATAATAGAAAGAACTTTCGAAATGCGAATTATTGACTGAAAAAGACCTTAAACTCAGAGTAGATATTTATTCGTACAAAGCACCGGATTATGTAGAAATTAACGGAGCACCTGTAGATTAGCAAAATTAAATAGTTTTTGATCAGATATTAAAGCCACATGAATACTAAGGATTGGTGAAAACAATGAGAAGACTTAATAAAAAAGACTTAAAAGAAATGATAGATGTTTCATCAGGCAGAAAAAAAGCGGATTTGGTGATTAAAAACTGCAAAATCGTAGATGTTTATAATTCGGAAATTTATAACGGAGACATCGCAGTTGTAAACGGAAGAATAGCCGGAGTAGGTGAATATGATGCCGACGAAATATTCAATGCCGAGGGTTCTTACGCGGCACCCGGTTTTATCGATGCTCATATTCATATCGAGTCGGCTTATGTAAGTCCCGAGGAATTAGGACGTTTGATCGTTCCGTGCGGTACCACAACAATCATAGCCGACCCGCATGAGATTGTGAACGTCTGCGGAATTGACGGGCTTGATTATATGTTGGACGCGTCTGAAAAAACGGCTTTGGACGTAAAGATGATGTTACCTTCGTGCGTACCGGCAACACCTTTTGAGACTGCGGGAGCCGTCATTGATGCGGCAGCCATGAAAGAGCCAATAAAAAAGGATGCGATACCGGGCTTGGGCGAGTTCATGGATTTTGTCGGTGTAAGCAATGCAAATGATAATGTACTTGACAAGTTGTTGGTCGCTTATGAAAACAATAAAATAATTGACGGTCATAGTCCAGGCTTATCCGGAATTTTGCTAAATGCGTATGCCTCAGCGGGAATTTTGACAGATCATGAGTGTTCTACTCCTGAGGAAATGCATGACAGAATAAGACGAGGCATGTATGTGCAATTGAGGCAAGGATCGGCTTGTCACGATTTGGAAAACCTTATAGAAGGTTTGACGCCGGAAAATTCGAGAAGATGTCTATTGTGTTCCGATGACAGACAGGTAAAGACGATTTTTGAAACAGGACACATGAATGACCATTTAAAGATTTGTGTCAAAAAAGGTGTGAATCCTATTACAGCCATACAAATGGCAAGTATAAACGCGGCGGAGTGTTACAGACTGTATGACAGAGGGGCTATAGCACCAGGCCTCAGAGCGGATATTGTTCTATTGGATGATTTGGAAAACTTCAATGCAAAGAGGGTCTTTATTGAAGGCAAGGAAGTTGCGAGAGATGGCAAATATTTACTTCCCATTAAAAAGCATTCCATAGATACGGTAAGAGGAAGATTCGCAGTTAAAGACTTTTCAAAGGACAAATTAAAGCTTGCGTTGAAATCCAACAAGGTGAACATCATTGATATATTGCCGGGTGGGGTCTTGACTACAAAGGGACAGGCTGAAATAAAACGCTCCGATGAGGGAGATTTTGTTTACAATCCAAATGAAGATATCGTAAAAGTAGCTGTTGTTGAAAGACATCAAAACACCGGTAATGTCGCGGTAGCATTGCTTAGAGGATATGGCATTAAAGAGGGAGCGATAGCGGTGTCTATTGCTCACGATTCGCACAACATCATCGTTGTAGGTGTCAATGATGATGATATGGCTTTTGCTGTGGAAAAATTGATAGAACAAGATGGGGGAATCATTCTCGCAAAGGAGTCTCAGGTAGTTGATTCGATGCCAATGGAGATAGGTGGCATTATGAGTTCGCAGTCCGGAGAATGGGTAAGCGCGACACTGAGCAGGATACACGATGCAGCGCATCGAGAATTAAAAGTGAATGAAAGTCTCGAACCTGTCATGGTGCTTACATTTATGTCTTTGGCAGTCATACCGGAAATTAAGATTACAGATATGGGATTGTTTGATGTAAGCAAATTCGAATTTATCAGTATCGAATCGGATGAAGAATAATGCGTTAGAGCGTGAGAGCTGAAAGAAAAAACAGTTCATGCTCCTTTTTTAGTAATGGCTTAATAGAATATTTTGTTTGAAAGGGATAGCCCTTTTACGTAGATTACACTACGTTTATTTAACTTGATTAATTTATTGCTTCATATTAGAATAATTATATAAACTCCCAAAAAAACTCGTCGTTACCCTGAGCCCTATATAAGAGGAAGGAGATATAGGATGTTGACAGGAATTCCAAAAAAGAATAATAAGAAGGATGAGGAGGAAACTAAGAAAGAAGTCGCCCCCTCCATCTCAGTCGAAGAAATTGAACAACAAGCACTAAAAAGATTTATTGAAGCCTCATCAAGACAAAAGTCGGGAAAGTCGCCTGAAGACAGTGAAATCAAGATGAAGACAAGCAGAGAGTCTATCGATCAAAGTGATCCACTTCACTTCCGTAAGATCTTTAGGAAGGATGACCTCCTGCCCATTTCCTATTTACAAACCGGCATAAAAGTATCTGATTCTGTATGCAGAATTGTTCTCCGAGATAGCACGGAGCGAGAAATTGGTACCGGAACAGGTTTTCTCGTGTCCCCTGAAGTCTTAATCACCAATAATCATGTTCTTCCTGATATTAACTCTGCTGCATTTGCTGTCGCGGAGTTTAATTATCAGAAAGACGAAAGTTTTAATGATTGCCCTGTCTATAGGTTCAGTTTAAATCCTCAAAGGTTTTTCATGACGGACTGGAAGCTCGATTTTACGCTTGTATCTGTAAATCCGACATCTCACACCGGTGAAGACCTCAAGAATATCCCCTGGATAAAGCTCATTTCACAAAAAGGGAAGATCAAAGAAGAAGATAATGTTTCCATCATTCAGCATTCGGATGGCAAAATGAAACATATTACAGTCAGAGAAAACCAGGTGATTTTCATGCTCAAAGACTTTATTCATTACACTACGGACACAAAACGCGGCTCCTCAGGTTCACCAGTCTTTAATGATCAGTGGCAAGTCGTTGCTGTTCATCACTCCGGTGTACCAGACCCTGATAACAGTCGTAATTGGATCGCTAATGAAGGTACCAGAGTTAGCTCCATCGCCAGTTCTGTAAAAAGCGAGTATCAAAAAGCGGATAAGAAAACACAAGAGATTATGGAGGGTGTTTTTATGGAATTAAAGGATTCAAACAACAAAGAAGAAAACAAATCAGACCCGATAAAAAACGCGGAAGAGGAAAAAAAGTATAAACCCCTGGCAGATCAATACAGGCATGGCTATGATCCCTTGTTCCTGGGAGAAAACCACAGAATCGACCTGCCAAAATTGTCAGAAGCAATGGAAGAAGACAGCACAAAAATGAAAAATGGCAGCAACATTCTCAACTATGTGCATTATTCCGTTGTCATGCGTCAATCGAGAGGTCTGGCGTATTTCACAGCAGTCAATATAGATGGCAATGAAACGTATGAGGAAACTATCCCCAGAAAAGATAAATGGTCCTTTGACAGCAGGATTCCAAGAAGTCATCAGTATGGCAATGAAGTCTATGTTAATAATGACTTTGACAGAGGACATCTTGTAAGAAGACTGGATCCTGTATGGGGCGAAGCGGAGATAGCTCGTCAGGCTGATGCTGACACTTTCTATTTCACCAATTGCGCCCCTCAACATAAAAAATTGAATCAAAAAACCTGGTTGCATTTAGAGGACTATATCCTTAATAATGCTGACACACATAATCTTCAGATCTCCGTCTTTACGGGTCCTGTTTTTGATGATTTAGAGGATCAAAAATATCGTGAGGATTACCAAATTCCTGTAGAGTTTTGGAAAGTCGTCGTCATGGTAAAAAAAGATGGAGAGCTTTCTGTAACAGCCTATCTTCAATCACAAAAAGATTACACAAAAGAACTAATAGAAAGAGAAGCTAAAGAAGCATTTATCTATGGCCGCTTTGAAACTTACCAGGTATCCTTAAATTCGGTTGAGCAAAAGACTGGTTTGGATTTTGGCGAGTTGCGTAAATATGATCGCTTCGGACGTAGTGAAACAACCGGTATATTAATTTCAGAACTCGAAAATATCAGATTGTAATCAAGTCTTTGGAGGGCTTATGAAAACAACCATACAATTTACAGGTGGCATGTACCGAAAAAGAAGATTTAAAAAAGGCGGAAAAGAAGGAGAGATTATTAGTACTGGGTGGCTTCCTCCTCTTCCGGATATGAGGGATTATTCCGAGGATCATCCCAAAATGGTCGATCTTGTAGAAAAACTGGATATCGATAAGGATGGCACCGGACTGCCCAAAAAGGCTGATTTAAGACAGTGGTGCACACCCGTAGAAGATCAACTCGATCTGGGTTCCTGTATCGCCAACGCCGCTGTAGGAACGTTGGAATATTTTCAAAACAGAGCCTTTGGAGTACACATAGAGGGTTCGCGCCTCTTTGTGTATAAAACAGCAAGAAAGCTCATGCAGGCAGAGGGTGACTCTGGAGGATGGATCAGAACTGCCATGGGAGCCATGGTATTGTTTGGCGTACCTGATGAGAAGTATTTCCCTTATACCCTGGATGGCAAAACGGTTAATCCCGATTGGGACACTGAACCCGACAGCTTCCTTTATGCCATGGCCAAGAACTATGCCACCATTAACTACTTCTGTCATGATCCTTTGGGAAAGAAAAATAATGAAAAGCAAGTCTTAAAGAACGTGAAGAAATATCTCGCGGCAGGCATCCCTTCCATGTTTGGTTTTTATGGCTTTGGTTCCTTTGAAGACTCGGATGTCCCTGGGGGTATCCCTTATCCTTGTGAGGATGAGAGCGCCGAATGGGGTCATGCGGTGATGGCAGTTGGTTATGATGATGGCAAAGTAATCACCAACACACGATGCGGAAAGCAGACAAAGGGCGCGATCCTGATTCGTAGCTCCTGGGGAAGAGCCTGGGGAGAAGATGGCTACGGTTGGATTCCCTATGATTACGTGATGGATAGGCTGGCACTGGACTTCTGGTCTATTCTTGCAGCTGAGTGGGTTGATACACAGCAGTTTGGCTTTGATAAGTAAAAACCAAGCAATGTTTTTGGGCGTGAAAGGTATAGACGAGTAAGTAAGTCAGACTTTTGTACAAGTCGGGATTTTAAAACAATTCTTTTGATGCCAATCCTGTAAATCAGGGTTGGCTTTTCATTTTATAGGGCTTTTTCAGGGAGCGTTCTTGTGTAAGATCAAGTAATCTTATAAAGATTACCTGTCCAACGAATAAATAATTGGGTGGAACGGTTTTATAAGCGTTTTGTCCTGCCTTTTTTAAAGTTTATGTAAACAAGCTTGGACTTGACTTCAAACAAACAAAAAGATGGATTTAGTATTGATATAATTCCTTTAGCTAACAAACCCATTATCCAAAAGGATCTCAAAGGAGGTCGCAATATGCAAGAGAATACAGTTTCAAAGAAACAAATCCTCCAAACACTATCCCTTGTTTATCTGGCCTGGTTCATAGGAAATCTCTGTGCCAACGCGCTTTTTTACCTTGGCGCTGACTTCAAAACTCAATTACCAAGTGACCTTCAGTTTGTCACCTATCATTGGGGCACACTCATTTATTATATTACCGTCACCATAGTGGGCATTGCCGCGAGTCATTACTTTATCAAAAAATGGAAGTTGACCATCAGCTTGTGGCCCAACAAAGTCACGCCCACTTTCATTATCCTTAGCCTGGTTTTGTTCGCTTTGTTCATCGGTTTGGGATACATGGCCATCAGTCAAGACCAGCAAGTTTCATTGAGAGATGTTTTTTCAGGCGATTTTGCCTACCTCATCTCCCCGCTCATCTTGCTTTTCCCCACCATGGTAGCCTACACACTCATGTGGTATGGCTTGTTCTTGCAGGGTTTAATCAAGGTGTTTGGCGATACCCTGCGCGGGAAGATACTTTCCGTTTTACTGACCTCTTTTATTTATGCGATTTACCACTTCGCCAGCATCAACGAGATTCACAGTTTTTCCGCTATGATTGAGGAGATTCTCATCACATTTGGTATCAGCGTTATCATCGGCGCTTACGTATTGATTAGCAAAAGCCTTGTGATAGCCTTCATTGCTAATCTGCTATTAAATTTCATTATCTTCTCGCCTGTGGCATCTTTCCACACATCGCCCTGGAATTGGCTTTATTCCTACGCGATCATAGCCCTGTTGCTTATCATTTACCGTTTTGCATGGCAAAAAGAATGGGACGATAGATAATATATTTCGAGCCCTATTAGCTATGAAAGCTGAGCTGATTTTATTCGCATTTTATCTTTGAGTTCTATGGCGAAATTTGTAAATTTGTCTTCCTCACTCAATGATCTGAGATTCATTGAAGGTCTATACTCTCCGCGTTATACCAAAAGAAGCCGTTTTCTTTGCAGTAGGTGTCAATCTCTTTTGCCAGTTCCCGGTCCGCGCGGTATTCTAATAGAAATACCGCCAAACCGCTGGACTTGGCTTTGGCAAGGTAGGCTTGAAAGTAAGCCTTTTCTTCTTCGGTCTGCTTTCCGTAAGTTTTATTTTCAAAATCGATGCTGGTAAAAACGGTTTCCTGATTAATCCCATCAAACAGCGAAAGCGCGATGCCTGCATCGATGCACTCAGAAACAAAGGTATCCCCGCCATTGATGATAAGGGTAATGTCATAAGTTTTCAGCCCTTTCAGGATGGCGACAAGCCCCTCAAAGACCTCACGGCTTGGATAATGGTAATAGACATCGGCGTTGTCTAAAAAGAAACCATCCAGCCCCATCTCAGCGGCCTGTTTTCCCAGTTCATCAATGATAAAACCCTGCCATCCAGGAGAACTGACATCGATCCAATTTTCATCCGGCCAGTTTTCATAGACATCCAGTGCCAAATCCTGAAAGCGCGCGTAGTACGGGCGATAGCTTTCTATCGCGCCAATATTAAGGTAGCCATATACCGTTTTCCCATCTGCTTGTAGTTGTTTTATCTGCTCTTCCGTAAACTCAGATGGCTCAATCACCACAATACGGTAATCATCGAGTCTGTTTGCCTGGTCTGCGTTAATGCCCAGGAACACGCCATAGTCTTGCAAGGGCTTTGGCGCGCATCCGTTTACGGAAGACATTAAACAGATAAAAATACATAACATCAAAATGAAGACTTTCTTTTTCATATTAGCCCATTTTAATCCAAAAAAACACCCGCGGCATTCTTGTTCTTAAAAACAAGTCAGGCAAGCCTATTCTAAACTTGCCCGACTTTTGTCAAAAAAAGTTCCATTCCATGACGGCAGGAATTACTGCTCTAACAGGGCATACAGTTGCTCTATCTCCATACCAAATGTGTCTTCTATGGTTCTTACCATGCGCTTTATCGCATAGTGATATATGTCGTAAGCATCTGTAATCGCTGGATTGTTAATAGCCTTTTTGAAGTACTCCTCGACAGTTAAGTTATTATCGCTGCACCATATGTCGATTATTTCTTTGGTCCCCCCCATTACCTTGTATTGCGCACCGCCCCCAAAGTTGTCATCCGCCTTTACAGAAAACCAATTCTCATTAATATGACAGGTAACTACAATACGGTATTCATCGCTCAACGGGGCGAAGAAGCGCACTTCGCCACCTTCCTCCCATGCCTCTTGTTCGGGATCATGGATTGAAATATCAAAGTAATCTCCCGATTCATGAACATACAGCCAACCTTGAACCTCCTCGTTTTTTACAAAGCCCAGGCTCTGGAGCGACGGCGGCTCAAATGGCAGCTCAAATAATTCATCAGCGGATATACCGTAAGTGCTTCGAAGTACGTTGTCATGGAAACGAATGGGCGCGAGCAGAATGTCCTCATCTTCACTGGCATCAGGAAAAATCGCGTGAATGTGCTGTTCTAAGCTTTCTCTGTTCTCAATCACGCTGTCACTTTCATTGGCAAAAGAATAGAAATAGTTCACAACCATTTCACCATCCAGAACCGCTTGAACTACATAACCGTTATGAATCGGATAGTAACCAATGTCAACTTTATAACCATCCCCTCCGAAAACCACCCGAACGATGTTTTGCGTCCATTCTTCCCCAGTAAAACCCCATCCATCATGGTTGAGGCGTATATCAAAATTCTCGCCCCAATACTCAGCCTGATGTCTTTCATCGTTCATGATAAACCCAAGCTCAGCAAGGGTCGACGGTATGATGAAATCTTTATCTTCAAGATTGGTGTAAATATCCACCAAGGGAGAATAGCTTGCTGAACAGCCTGCCAGATAGAGGCTTTTAAGATTTATCAGTTCAGCAAGCGGAGATACGTCTGTAATCGTCGAATTATTCAGTATAAGAACTTCAAGATTGATGAGATTTGCAAGCGAGCTGTAATCCTGCGCCAAACAGTTGGTCAGGATCAGTGTTTTTAGACTTGTCAACTCAGCGAGTGGCGTAATATCCACAAACGCGTTGTTGCCCAGTGCCAGCACAGTGAGATGATTAAGTCCCGCGAGTGGTGCAAGGTCAGTAATAGCTTGATTGGACAGATCGAGATATTCAAGGTTCGTGAAAAATTCCAGACCATCTAATTGTTCAACAAGTTTTTCTTCGGAAAGATAGCGTTGCCAATCCGAGCTGACATCCAACCTTGTTACAGTCTTGGCGTCTTCCACAGTTATACCGTCTGGTTTGCCCATCGCGCCTCGTACGATTGCCTCTAATACTAGGTCAGCAAACACAACCATTTCTGGATTTTCTTGTGTGGACACTTCCTGCAGCGGTTCATTGGTCGGTTCCGCGGTCGGGCTTGTATACACCTCAGTTGCTTTTGGTTGGGACTCGCTGGATTGTTTGGCAGGCAAGGCTGAACACGCTGCCAACGTGATGAGTAGCAATACTAACAGAATTCTTTTCATGTTTCTTTCTCCTAAATTCATTTAAAGGGCATTGGTAAAAAGAAATTTCGTTTACGCAATTCACTGATAGATTATCAGGATGACTGGTCAAAGTCAGTTGGTTTTGCCAGCTTTGTTCAGTCTGTTAACATCCAGGCAGTGATTTATTCTTGCGTTTATTTAGAAATATCCGATAAATAATATACCATACTGGTTACAACAAATCAACAAGAACGAGAAGCAGAAATTTACCATAATGAGTATGGATGATTGAAAACGTTGGGCTTTGCTGTTGGGTAAAGATACCTTTACAATGCCCCACGAGGAAAATGACTATAATGAGTAAGGTTTAGAACTTCCACAAAGGATAGATTTATAGAGGATCGACCATGAAAAAGATTGCGATGTTTACGATGGGTACACGAGGGGATATTCAACCATACATTTATTTATCCAAAGAGCTTATTCGAAGCGGATACGATGTAACGCTTGGCTCACACCCCTGTTGGCGAAATTTGGTTGAGAGTTCCAGTATTCATTTTGAGCCGATTGGTCCCGATATTGATATCGATAAAGAAGCCGCCATTATCAGAGGGAAATCTTCAAGTCCCGCATTAAGTATGCTTAGAATGATGAATTTTGTGTTCAAAATCATTCAAAATTCGACTCACGAGATTTTCGAAGTTTGCAAAGGCAAAGATTTAATCATTGTCAGCCACAGTCAAATGGGCGCGACCGAGGCTGAAGTGTTGGGCATCCCTACGGTTAATGTGACATTACAAAAAGAGATGATTGCTGAAAAACTCAAGCCCCAAACTTTTTGGAGCAAATTAATCGGTCAGATTATCGGCAAACAGGTAGCAAAACCCTATAACAAAATCAGGAAAGTCTATGGACTAAAACCGATTCAATCCTCTGACGAGATTATTTCGCGCAAACTGAATTTGATACCAATTAGCAAGCATGTTTTAGAAAGAAATCCATACTGGGAAGCGCATCATGTTCTGACCGGTTACTGGTATGAAGATGAAGAAAATTACAGCCCGGATGAAAAGCTGGCCACTTTTCTTGCGAGCGGAGAAAAACCGATCCTTCTTTCTCTCGGAGCGATGTCATTCGAAGAAGAATCGGAAAAAGAAAAGCTGGATATGTTCGTGAATGCTTTCGAAAAATCAGGGCATCGCGCCATTATCCAGGGATTTCAAAAGACCCTTCAGAATTATGACCTGCCAAAAACGATGATTGCCTGCGGCAGTGTCCCGCACAGTTACCTTTTCAGGCACTGTCTATTCGTTATTCATCATTGCGGATTTGGCACTTCAGCAGCCACGTTGATTTATGGCATTCCATCCATTCCGGTGCCCCATGTTTTGGACCAAATGGGTTTTGCCATGCAACTGCACGAGAATAATGTTGCCACAAAACCTATCAAGTCAAAAGATTTAAGCGAAGAGTCGATCTACCAAGCCATATTAGACATGCGAAGCACCTATTAAGGAAAAGAAAAAGAACGCCGAATTACTTTCCTCCAAAATCAAAGAAGAAGGTGGCGTGACGGAAGCGGTGAGACTAATCGAAGAAGTGATGCTGGAATAAATTGCAGTTTTTTGAACTAGGGACAACAACAACAACCCGGATGGTAAATAAATGTTAGATATAGTAAAGATCGATTGTGCAGGTTTTCTTAAATTTGAAAATAGCTAAAATAGATTAATTTTCCCAGTTTCCGCTCATGACCAAATCCCTTTTTGTCACCACATAAAGCGCAATACGATGTGCTGACCTGTTTACACACAGACTAAAACGTAGCCTTTACTTTTTTCTAAGAGTTGTATATAATGGTTTTCGATTTGAAGAACGTTTACTTTTACATTTAATTTGTGAAATCCGACCTTGCTTTCATTTCAAAACAGTGGTAAACTTAGTATATGGGAGCTTTTTTGGATTAATTATGAGGATGGTCTTTTTGTTTTTAAACGCAAAAAGATAGTAGGAAGTGAGAATGATGGGAAAAATAGAATTGTCTGAAGAGAAGAAAGAGCGCATAGTTCGTTCCTTGATGAATAGAGAAAGGCTACAACCAAATATTGAGCGCTCTTTTTTATGTTTCACAAAAAAGACGTATCATGGTCGCTTTCCTTTTATCCCTACTAAGACCTTGCTAGATCAAGCAAAGGGAAAGTTTTCTTAGTTTTTGTTATTTAAATACACACACAATAAGAGACATGAAATAATGTCTCTATTTTCATATTATAGAACATAGTGGAAGTTAACGGTGTTTTTTTATGTAAGGCTAGAAGGACAGAGAGTTGAATAATAAACGGAATAGCTTAATTCAACGCATAAAAATTTGCTGGAATCAGCTGAAAGGAAATGTTACTTGTTTAATAATTTTGTGCACACTCATTTTTATTATTTTGGGTTTTCTGCTATTTCTTTTTCACTCGAAAGTGAGTGAATTTAATAAGCTCTTGAACATAAACCTGAAACAATACTTTCCTGACCAATATAATGCAATATTTTCAGTGACGGAACCAGCTGATAGAAAACCCCTAAGCAGTTTTATTGTATTGATATATACCATTGGGTCTGTCATCCTCGCAACTTCTCGCCACCGTTTATCGTCTGAAATTAATCCTTATACTGCATCAGAATACATAAACACAAAACTGCTAGGATCGATTCTGCTGATTTTTTTTATCATATCAATATATGCGCATCTGGCAAATCTATACGCGTTAGAAGTCATTTTCGTTGTTTTATCGTTATTCAATTCTCTTGCCATGGTCACGAGTATTTATTTGTTTCATTCTCCTGATAGAGTTGCGCTGGTATCAGCTAATATCATTATTCGAGAAGGCAAGATTCGAGTTCGCAAGATTCAATTTCCGAAAGAAATCGACTGGAAGAAAATTAGGCACGAAGCATGTTGCTGGCATGCACTACTCACTAACACTTCAAATAGTTCTCTTTCCATAATGGAAAAAGCGGACCATCAAGCGCTAGTTATGAAAAATCTAACAAAAATCAACAAGTATGCGGATGGTTTAGTTCCCTTTATTATTGGCTTTTTTTCTGTGATTCCTTACAGCAATGTGGAAAGTAAAGTTCAGGAAATGTATATTCGCTTTCTCGCAAAGGAGCTCGTCACTCACAAAGAATTTAAAGAAACTAATTATTACAAGCATTTATTAGGTGGAATAATGGTTGGATACATTATCCATAAAGTATTGACTGGCTCATTTAAAGCTATATCTAATAAAAATCTTTCGGAAGGGACAAAGACAGATGAAGGAAAAAGAATAGTAGAATTAGTAAAAGATTGTTTTTCTGATTTCAATAACATGGTATGCGAAAACGATGACGCAAATCATATCGAAAATTCCAAAACAATATTGAGCGAATGTACATATATCTGGCTGGTCATTTTTATAATTTTTTATTTGATTATGCAAGATGAATTAGTGGTCAAGTCCGAATTTGAAAAATTACTTATATTTGCAGACCGCAGATATCATTTAGAAAAGGTTGAATACGAAGTTACTCAAAGTTATTACCGTAAGAAATGGATCATAAAAGAAGCTTTTGATTTATGGGATAAGTTAATGTTCACAGACTGGTTTAAGCCTGTTAATCAAGAGGATGTAATGGGGTGTGCCAGTTTATTACATAAATTTGTATACAAAAGGTACTGTTATACTACTGTTGATGAGAATTGGGTCGTAAATGGTACTTCTGAATTATGGGATAGGTTAATGATTACGGAGTGGTTCAAGCCTGTTATTCATAAGGGTAATGTGGAATTGGCTTGTTTGCGTAAAGATTTTGAGAAATATAACAAAAAGTTAAAAGAAGAAAGAGAAAACACAAGGCTGGAGTTGTATGCTAATTACTAATGAAGCAATCTTGTTACAATTATTCAAAAAGGTGAGAGGGGGAGGAAATACTTCGCTCCCCCCCATGAATCAGCCTGCAACTTTTCATAGTTTAGGTCATTATGATTTGGTTCAAATGTTCCCATGCCAGAGTTCCAGTGCACTTGTTAGCCAATCTGCCAAAATCCAAAGGGTGGATTTTGAAAAGTTGATACTGATTCCCACTTCGGATACAAAAATAGAAATCGATTCATTTTTTGGAGTTGTGTCTTTCATCTTGACAGATGAAGAGAAGAAAGATCCTTTTGTGATAGCACAGTCAATCGAGAAAGAGTTTCAAATAGCTTATCAGTCAACCAACAAGGAGTATGCAACAGATTTTCTGCCCAAAGCATTTGTTTCTACCAGCACTGCCTCTGTTGCTGTCATATCTTTTTGTAATAATCCCGAACATGTGGTCGGTTGGATGGAAACGTATTTTGAGCTTTTACAGAAAATCTGTTTAGAAAAAAGAGAAACATGTATCTACTCCTTTTCGATTCCACTGGTAAGCACAAGTAAAACTGATATGGATAAGAACAAGGATTTATTTGATTCACTGGAAAAATCCAAGGAGAAGTTTCCAGCCATCTCATTCACGTTTGCGCGAAATTTCGAAGATGCACGGAATTTTGACGAGTTCATTGACGATTTTGTAGCTACTCTTTCGCCGAATCCGCTTGAGGATCCAATAGACACAATTAAAGGAACAATTAATGGAGCAGACGATTACCAAATCGTCGCAAAAGATGTACCGCCATATTACTTTTTTTCCTTGTTTTCGCCAGGAAAAATCATGATTCCTCAAGATGGTAAAGATGATTTCCCCCATGATTCTTCGTTTACAACAATCCTTTTACCCATAAAGGATCAAGGTAATTTATCTTCAAATGATTCCCCAAAAAATAAGAACGTGATTGAGTGGGATATAAACGAGCAAAACAGCCTTTTTTCACAGTTTCCTGAGCTGGTTGGGGTGAAATACTATTATGATACATTTGTTGCTCTCAAGCAGAGTCGGTTTACTAAATGGGTGTATTCCATCTATCGTCCTTATGTTGCATTAATGGAAACCCTTCTTAAAGAGCATCTGGACTGGGTGGGAGATACTCAGGATTCTCTAAAAAATAGCATTACTTTCTTCACAGCTATGTTTGAAATGATAGAATCTTTATTAAGTACAAGCTCAAGTTATACCAAATCTCCGGGATTTAGAAAAATTGAAATAAACATTGTGCCTCGTCTGATTCTCAGTTACCAATCAATTATCCAGCATTATGCTGGATACTGGAATCGGAAAGAAAATGAAAGTGAAAGATATCCAGAAAGGCATCACCTATTTTTATTAACACCACATATAAGAAAAGACCTGCGTTCAGAAATATTCTTTAGCAGTCTGCCTCCAGGGAAGCGACTTGTTAAAATTAGGTTGCCTGTTACCTATGCTTTACGTCCAACAACCTGTTTGCCTGTCCTGTTTCACGAAGTCGGACATCTTATCGGCGTAAGACACAGAAGCACTGGAAGAATTGATTCTTTTCTGATCTTAGTTGTGCAATTGATTATCCAGTCAATCAGTGAAAAATTTTATAGTCAGCATATTGATGAATCATCAGATCCCGAAGCCGAAGAATTTGATTTTAACAACGTGATTCCAGGAAATTCCGGCACCAGAAAGCAAAGATTTATTTTTTCTAATCTTACCTTCATGTTGTTTGAGTTCGGAAATGTCTTGTATAGCAGCCTAAGAAGTATGTATGAAAAGATAAAATATGCTGTTTTAGAAGAATATAAAGAGAAGATTAATAATCCTAAAGAGAATGTTACAAAAGCTGTTCTGAAAAGAGAGAAAAATGCAATAGAGAAAGACTATTTTTCAGCAGTTGTTCTAATTATAGATAAAATTTTTAAGGAACATATAGATGAGAAGTTTCTAGATGAGTTTCTTGAAAATACAGAAAGCAGATTTTCTGAACTTATATGGGATGGAATTTTGTCTAGAACAATGGTTGAAGCTGCAGAGAAGCAATTGGTGTACAAATTTCAGCGGGTTGTAAATGATATTCTGTCTGAAATGGAATTGCACAATGAACATAAGAATCTAATAATAAAATCTGAGTGGATATTAAGTGAAATCGCATCTGATATCTTTATGATTAAAACTTTGAATATGTCGAGTATTGATTATCTGCTTTTGCATTTTGAATTGCTTCTAGCTTCTTATGGTAAAGATGGGATTATGACTTCAATAGCAAAATTTGGAACTAGCGAAATCGATAATTTACGTATCTTGGCTGTGTATAGTGTTCTTGAAAAAAATAATTCAGAAGTTGCTTCGACACAGTATATTGAGGATTATCTCCAAACAATAGAAATTGCCGGTGTCGGCATCAGCAAGAAGGTCAACTTGTTTTATTTGTTTAAAAAGGCTGTTAAGTCAGAGATAGAAAAGTATAATGAAATAATAATTGATAGCCAAATATTAGATAACACTGAGTGGGATATCAAGGATTACACAGCCTCTGAAATGGCAAAGGCAATGAATCCTTTTTACGGAGTTCATAAGTATGCGGAACAGCTTTATAATGATGCCAGGTATGTTCAGCGGGAAGCTAAGGTTAAAGACTTGCGAAAATTATACAGCTTAGCGAAGAAAGAAATCAAGAACGAATCCAAAGTTTCAGATTTATATAAGGATTTGCTTAGCTTAGCGTTTAGATTAGCTAATGAATATCCCGGCTAAAATTAGACCCGTGTTACGCAGTTTGGATGGAGACTCACAAATAGGGAGAACCTAACATTTCTCGCAATAAAAACGCAGGAATTTTGGAATACTAACTAGAAAACCACAATAGATTATATTCAACGATTGCAATAAGTGAGTATGACCCTAATGCGGCTGGCATTAACTACTCAACTTTCACGTCAACAATTGTTATCTTAAACTGGACCCAGCAGAATAATTGGTTTATGGGAATAGACTGAATAGGGTAATCCCCCCAAAAAAGCGAGGCACCTTTTAACAGCAACTTGATAGCAGAGAGCTTGAATTCCTTTCGCACTACATCATAAAACTTTATCGTAGCTTATACAATTCATCCCCCTATATCAACATATTAAGATATACTAATACATGAATACAGGAAGGGAATTATGAAACAAGACAATCTGCCACTCTCAGAAAACGAAACACATCGAAAAGAACTGGAAGCCAAGGCTGAAATGCTCAAAGCGCTTGCCAACCCTGTGCGGCTATGTCTGATGGAACAAATCATCAATAGAGGCGAGATGAGCGTTTCCGAACTGGTCACCTGTATGGGCGCTACCCAATCCCTCATTTCGCAATATTTGGGGAAACTTCGCAGTTTAGGCTTTGTGGAGTCCAGAAAGAGCGGCAACCTTGTTTATTATTCCTGCAAAAACAAGGCTGTTTGTGACCTGGTTGAACATATCTTAAAAATCAATATCTAAAAGGAGCTGAGTATGAAAATTGTCATCGTAGGCGGTGTCGCCGGCGGAGCAACTGCCATGGCGCGCTTGAGAAGACTCGATGAGAACGCCGAAATCGTTCTCTTTGAACGCGGAAAGTACATCAGTTTTGCCAATTGTGGCTTGCCTTATTATGTGGGTGGCGCCATTGGCTCGCGGGATGCTTTGTTCGTCTCCACGAAGGAAGAATTTGAAAAGAATTATGGGGTTGACATCCGCGTTGAAAGCGAAGTCATTCGCATTGACCCGGCAAACAAGACGGTCGATGTCCATGATCGCGCCAACGATAAACACTACACCGAAACATACGACAAGCTTTTACTTTCAACCGGTTCCAAGCCCTTCGTGCCCAAGGTGCCGGGCACAGATAACCCCAACGTTTTTCAGCTGTGGACGGTCCCTGACGTAGATAGAATAGTCCAATTCATCAATGAAAAGCAGCCCAAAAACGCGGTCGTGGTCGGTGGAGGCTTTATCGGGCTGGAGATGGCAGAAAACTTAGCCCACCGCGGCTTGAAGGTGACTGTCGTCGAGATGATGGATCACGTCATGCCACCATTGGATGGCGATATGGCCAAACTGGTCGAAAACCACATGGCGCAGAATGGCATTTCCCTCCAGTTGGGTAACGGTTTTTGTGGCATGTCTGAGGATGGAAAAAAGGTCATGCTCAGTGATTGCCAGGCGCTTGAAGCGGACATGGTTGTGCTCTCCATCGGCGTGCGCCCCAACAACGAACTGGCCAAAGAAGCCGGCTTAACGCTCAGCGAACGGGGTGGCATTCTGGTGGATGAGTATATGCAAACATCCGACCCGGATATTTACGCGGTGGGAGATGTCATCAGCGTGAAGGATTATGTTATGGGCACGCCAACGATGATTCCCCTGGCGGGTCCAGCGAACAAACAGGGCCGCGCGGTCGGGGCGAATATGCTCGGACTGAAGAAAGAAGCCTATGTTGGTACGATGGGAACCAGCATTCTGAGACTCTTTGATATAACCGCCGCCAGTGTGGGCGCAAACGAGAAAACGCTCAACAAAGCCGGGCAGAAATATGGTCAGGATTACTTTATCGCGCTTTCGCACCCCAAGTGCCATGCCAGTTACTTCCCAGGCGCGCTGCCCCTCTCGCTAAAAATCATCTTCGACAAAGAAGGCAAAGTGCTCGGCGGGCAAATTGTTGGTTATGAGGGCGTGGATAAACGCATCGATGTCCTGGCAAGCGTCATCCATTTCAAAGGCACGGTAAAGGACCTCAGCCAGCTGGAACTGGCTTACGCGCCACCCTATTCTTCAGCCAAGGATCCGCTGAATTTCGCCGGTTATATCGGCATGAATATCCTGGAAGGATTGGCTGATCCTCTTCTCTACCGCGAGTGGACAGAAAATCCCGAAGCTTACACCTTGCTTGACGTACGCGAACCGGATGAAATCATGATTGGCAGCATCCCCGGCGCACTGCTCATCCCGCTTTCACAACTTCGCGAACGTATCAGTGAATTGGACAAAAACAAAACTTATGTGGTTTACTGTGCGGTAGGCCAACGCGGTTTTATTGCTGAACGCATCTTGAAGCAGCATGACTTTAAAGTTAAAAACTTTGCCGGTGGCATTCAAAGCTACCGTGACATGGAGTATGACATCACGATGGACACGAATACTACAAAAGAAACCGAAACATCAAAAACCCTCGCCACCAACGCGCCTGTGGCAGCCACGGTGGGCAGATTGGAAATCTTGAATGTTTGTGGATTGAGCTGTCCCGGACCGATCGTTCAGGTTGCTAACACGCTCAAGACCCTGAACGATGGCGATCAGCTGGATGTGACCGCCTCCGATCCGGGCTTCACCCGCGATATTGCCGCCTGGTGCAAAAACACCGGCAACACCTTGATTAAAACTGAGAGCCAAAAAGGCACTTACCGGGCTATCGTGCAAAAAGGACTTTCAGCAGGCGCTGGCACCTTACCACAAGCCACAACACAGACAGCCGCTCCGCTTAAAGAAAAGGCCATGATCATTTTCGATAATGACCTCGATAAAGCCATAGCTGCCTTCATTATCGCCAACGGCGCGGCTGCTATGGGCAACAAGGTGCACATGTTCTTCACCTTCTGGGGACTAAGTATTTTGCGCAAGGAACAGTATGTACCGGTCAAGAAAGATTTCATGGGCAAGATGTTCGGCATGATGCTCCCCAAGGGCTCACGCAAGTTGGGGCTTTCCCAGATGAACATGGCTGGCGCCGGCGCGAAAATGATTCGCGGAATCATGAAGCATAAGGGTATCGACAGCCTCGAACAACTCATCCAACAGGCGATTGATGCAGGTGTAGAGCTGATTGCCTGCCAGATGACCATGGACATCATGGGGCTAAAACAGGAAGAGTTGCTGGATGGCGTGCAAATCGGTGGCGTTGCCACCATGCTAAACGACAGCGATAACTCCAACATGAACCTGTTTATCTAAGCTTGTGTAAAGCATAGTAAGACGCGCGGAGTTTATAAGCGACTACCGCGCGTCTATTTAATTCTCCTTTCTTACAAAAAACGGTGGTAGGATTGTCTTGATAAGTGTTAAGGGCATCAAAGCTTTTTCAGTTCTATAATGGAAATACATAAGAAAAGGAAATATAACATGATTGATATAAATACATTTTGGAAAGATGTCCTGGCACAAGACCGCGGGAAGCTCCCGGCATACTTCTGCGAAGACGCCCTTATCCGCTGGCACTGTACAAACGAAGCATTTACCGTTGATGAATATATCCGCGCGAATTGCGACTACCCCGGCGATTGGGATGGAATGATTGAACGCGTCATAAAATGCGAAAACCTAATCATCGCGGTTGTCAGGGTTTACCCCAGGGATTTTTCAAGCTCATTTCATGTCACCAGCATTGCAGAACTGAAAGACGGGAAAATCATCGCCCTGGATGAATACTGGGCCGATGATGGTGAAGCGCCCCTCTGGCGACAAGAGATGAACATCGGTAAAGCGATATTATAGGTACGCGACGACACTTTAATTCAGCTTTCCCTTTTCTAAGCTTCTCAACACTCTTTTAAGTCATCGATAGCCCAAAAGGCCATAACTATCAACTTCCATTTTAATAACTGATTTCAAACCAAGATTAGAAAACTATTAATACCTGATACGTTGATTTGACAACTCAGACAGTCTATGCCATAATATCTCTCGACAGGCTGCCGGTCGAGTGCCTATTAAAACATAAGGTGATACTATGGAAAACAGAAAACAAGAAATTATCGACGTTACGAGAAAACTTATCAACGAAAAGGGCTTGCTAAACACGTCCACCAACGATATCGCCCGCACGGTGGGCATTTCCAGGGGCACCCTTTATCATCACTTTGAGTCAAAAGAAGCCATTTTGGATTCGCTTGTTGAACAGATCAGTGCCGAGATTTATAACCGCGCCAGGGAAATCGCGCAGGATAAATCCATACCAGTTTTGGAACGCATGATTAAAACCGTCTTGTCACTCAATATCGGCGCCAGTTCTGACCAGGTCATTTTGGAGCATTTGAACAGTCCAAACAACGTCATTCTCCACCAAAAAGTGCAAAAAGATATGCTACAGACAATTCCAGGCATCCTTGCCGTCATTGTTGAAGATGGAAATGAGGAAGGGCTTTTTAATACAAAATATCCCTACGAATGTATGGAAATGATGGTCGCCTATATATCCCTGGCTTTTGACGACGATTCTAGTGAAAAAAGCGATGAGGAAAATCTGAACAAACTGATTGCTCTTATAAGCAATTTGGAGCGTATGCTTGGCGCGCATGAAGGCGCCTTCCATGCCTTTGTAGAGTTTTTTTACTGATGGAAACCAACCTTAAACTCATTAGAAACAAGAAGTTTTTCATATTCTGGCTTGCTGGTCTCATTGCTACCATCGGCAGTGGCATGACTTCGTTTGGCATTGGCGTTTATATCTTTGAACGAACCGATTCCGCCTTTATCAAATCGATGATCAGCCTGGTAGCGTTTCTTCCAACGATTGTCGCGGGACCCTTCGCTGGCGCGCTGGCAGATCGTTTTGACCGCCGGAAGCTGATGGTTTTGGGCGATGGTCTTTCATCTTTGGGAGTTCTGCTCATCCTTTACGCGGTTCAGTTTGCAGAGAGCAACATCTACCTTATCGGATCTGGTGTTTTTCTGTCCGCTTTATTTTCATCCATGATTGAACCTGCCACCAAGGCGACGGTTTCGGACTTGCTCAGTGAAGAAGACTATACGAAAGCGAGTGGATTGATGCAACTGGCAGAATCAGCCCGTTTTTTGATAGCACCCGTCCTCTGCGCGTTTGTCATGACGCGTGGCGGTCTTCTGGCGGTTTTGATTATTGATCTGCTGACCATTCTCACCACAATAGCCGTTGTTTTAGTCATTGCAAAAGGCTTGGTTCCAAAAGAATCCACGAAAAAACAAGCCTATTTGCAAAGCCTGCGCGAAGGTTTTGATGCAATCAATCAGAACGCGGGTATTCGGGTGCTTGTACTCTTTTTAATTTTGCTGACCTTTATGGTCGGTACAATCCAGGAACTCTCCACACCCCTTGTCCTATCGTTTACAGATGCCAAGACGCTGAGCATGATGATTGCCATCGCGGCTTTGGGCATGGTATTCAGCTCTGTTTTTCTTGGCGCGAGAGAAATGAAAGGACACAAAATGAAGATATTTGGCATTGCCGCTTTCCTGGCAGGTCTGGGAATGGTCGGTTTTGGCGCTTTGGAAAACGTTCCTGTCATAACACTCTCTGGCTTTCTGTTTTTCGCGACACTGCCTTTTATGAATTCCATCGCTGACTATTTTATGCGGGTCAATATCCCCAACATCCTGCAGGGCCGTGTCTTTGGCATTCTGGGCACCATCACCCAACTGGGCTACCTCCTGGCATACGCGCTTTCTGGGTCTTTGTCTGACTTCGCTTTTCGACCGCTTCTCAGTGAAGATGGCGCGTTGGCTAAGACCATCGGGCGAATTATTGGCGTTGGCAGTGGCAGAGGAATCGGACTGCTCATTATTATTGAGGGCTTCGTGCTCATGATTTCAGCAACGCTCTTGTCTAAAAACAAAGCTTTGCTCCAATTGAAAGGATCAGTAAATGCTCAATAAAATTATTCAAAATGATCTGAAAGGGTCAAAACTGGTAAGCCTGACCATTTTTGTTTTCATTTTATTTGCGAGTTTCTTGTTAAGTACGGTCGCGATAATTGCCGTCAATCTCAATTCGTCCGTCAATCTGTTCATGCAAAACGTCAAAACGCCCCACTTTCTTCAGATGCATATGGGCAGTTTTGATGATGAGCGCATGCGCCATTTTGCTCAAAACAATGAGCATGTGCTTGATTACCAAACAATGCCCTTTTTGAACGTAGACGCAAGTGATATTTTAGTCAATGGCGAACGCTTCACTGAGAATAGTCAGGATAATGGCTTCTCCTGGCAGAGCGAACATTTTGATTTTCTCCTGGATTTGGACAATCAAATCATCTATCCCAAAAAAGGCGAAATCTATATTCCTTTGGTCTATTACACCAAGGGAATCTTGAAGACGGGCGACCGCGTGACTATTGCGGATCAAGACTTTACGGTCAAAGGTCCCATTCGGGACGCGCAGATGTCTTCAATGCTGGCTTCATCCAAAAGGTTTTTAATTCATCCCAGTGATTATGAGAAGATTAAATCCGTTGGAAGGGAAGAATTTTTAATCGAATTCTTGTTAAAGGATCCTTCGAGTATTAATGCATTTCAGGGCGACTACGCCAACGCAAACCTGGAAAGCAACGGGCCAACCATTACCTATTCGATAATCAAGCTTATTAATTCCCTGACGGAAGGCATCATCATCGCCATTCTTTTTCTCATCGCTTTTTTGATAGTCATTGTTAGCTTTCTTTTAATTCGTCTGACTTTGATAGCGAAAATTGAAGATGAATTTAAAACCATCGGGGTTTTGAAAGCAATCGGCATGAGGCTTTCCATGATAAAAAAGATGTATCGGGCAAAATATGCTTTAATAGCATCCTTGGGTTCCGTGTTCGGACTCATCCTTTCGCTTGTTTTATCCGGATTTTTCCTTCAGAACATACGCGTGTTTTTTGGAGAGAGTGAAAATGAGACACTCGCTATTATCAGTGCTGTTATAGCCAGCGCCTTCATCTTTGCTATCGTGATGCTTTTTATCACCGTTTTCCTCCAAAGATTAAAGATACTCACCCCCGCTGCCGCGATCAATACAGGTATCGTCTCGGACGGTGTATCCAGTCTCAAGCACTTCAAACTGAGAAAGCAAAACCTTCTATCAACAGACACGTTTTTTGGCATGAATCTTATCTTGACACGCAAAAAAACCTACTTCACTTACGTACTCATTCTCATCATTGCGTCCTTTGTGATGATATTGCCGAATAACATTTATTCCACCATCGCATCCGACAAATTCATAAGCTATATGGGCCTTGGAGACGGGCAAGCGATGATGGTACTGCCTGGAAAGGATGATTTAAAGGGCTTAAACACCCGCCTGGAAAACAACCCTGATATCGAGGTTTTTGCCATTTACGACCATAAAAGTTATGAATTTATGCTGGATGAGAACGCTGTGAGCAAAATGTGGGTCACCCTGGGCAATCATGATCTCTTTCCGGTTTTATACACAGCAGGACATGCCCCTCAACAGGACAGTGAAATTGCGCTTTCATTCTTAAACGCATCCAGCTTGGAGAAAAAAATCGGCGATACGCTGACTTTAATCATCAATCAGCAAAAGAAAGATTTCGTCATTACCGGCATTTATTCAGATATCACCAATGGCGGAAAGACCGCGCGAGCGATCTTCTCCGATGATGTAAGCGATTCTTTGAGCACAAGCCTCATAATGAATTTTAAAAAAGATGTATCGATAGATGAAAAACTAAAGTCTTTTGAACGAGCCTACCCCGACGCCAAAGTCTATAACATAAGATCGTATCGGGACGCTGTCTTTGGCTCAACGATGAACAACGTCAGAATATCAAGCGTCATTGCCATCATTTTATCCATTGGGCTAACACTCTTAATCACGCTTTTATTCGTCAACATGCTGGTTGTTAAAGACCGTCGAAAAATATCCGTTCTCAAATCCGTTGGCTTCACCAATAAAAACCTGCACACCCACTACATGACCGGTTCAGTCCTGCTCGTCATAATCAGTATTGCTTTCGGAACAATACTCGCAAGTACCTTGGGGCAATCTGTCGCGGGCGCTTTTGTGCAAGCCATGGGCGTGGCAAATCTAAAGTTTAACATTGATAAAAGCTTTGTCCTTCTTATAGCGCCTTTATCCATGGCAGCCATTGTCTATATCGGGACCAACCTTGCCACACGTTCAATTAAAAAAATCAAAGTATCAGATTACATTAGGGAGTAGAAATGACTAAAATCATTGAAGCACATAACATTACAAAAGTGTTTGGACAAGAAGACGACCAAACCACCGCGCTAAACAATGTTTCTATTGCCATTAGAAAAGGCGAATTCGTTTCCGTGATGGGACCTTCCGGATCCGGCAAATCAACGCTTTTGTTCGCGCTTGGTGGGATGGATACCATTGACGAAGGCCAGGTTTATATAAACGGTGTATCGCTTTACGAAATGGATGATAATAAGGTGGCGGATTTCAGACGCAAAAATATGGGCTTTGTTTTTCAAAACCCCACAATGCTGCCAAGTTTGGACATTTTAGACAATATCATGCTACCAAGCTTTGAGGATTACAAAAATGACAAATCGGCACTGACGCAAAAGGCACAAAGCCTGATGAAACTCGCCGGCATTAATGGCACAGAAAACCGGAAAATAACCGAGGTATCCGGTGGGCAGCTCCAAAGGGCGTCCATTTGCCGGGCAGTTCTTCACGGTCCGGATATTCTTTTTGGAGATGAACCAACTGGCGCTTTAAACTCAAAATCATCAGAGGAGATTATGGATTTATTCGAGGAGTTGAACAAAAATGGCATGACCATTCTTCTTGTCACCCACGACGCGAAAGTATCCGCGAGAGCCAATCGGGTCATCTTTATGAAAGATGGCGCTTTGGAATCAGAGCTTTTCTTTGAAAACGAAGACCAATCCACTCGACTAACCCTCATCAACCGAAAGATGTCTGAATTGGGTATATAAGGTTAAAAGATGGAAGCTCAAGTTTTCATAGAAGCAATATTGAAAAGAAAACAAAAAAAAGGAAGTAAATAGAATGCAAGTCATGAAAACCAAAACGATTAGAAAAACTTCCACATTTCCAGCCAGTAAAAAAGAAGTCTTTAAACACTTACAAAAGCTGGAAACTTTGCGGTATATCGCCGCGCCTTACGCAAGCTTTGTTCCTGTTGATGAAAAACAATCCGTTGAATGGATCGAAGGCTCAACCTTATCCTTCAACTTTTACCTGTTTGGTATAGTTCCCTTTGGCATCCATACTATTCATGTGCTTACATGCAATGAGGATTTGGGAATTAGCACTCACGAGTACAACAAACATGTCCCGGTATGGAATCACCGAATCTTACTTGAAACAATTGATGAAAACACGACACGCTACACTGATGAGGTGGAAATTGGTGCTGGGTGGAAAACGCCTTTTGTCGCCGTATGGGCAAAAGCGTTTTATACCCACCGCCAACGCAAATGGCTGAAGCTTCTTTCAAACACGCGTTATTAATTGATTTAATCAGACTTTTAAAACAAGTGTAAAAGTTGCGTGATAGATGGTTTCAAAAGATAACAAGCACGAAGCATAATTAGAGGGTTTATAAAGAAATAAACGTAAATTGGGACTTAATTCTCAAAAATTGTACGGATTTTGTAAATAAATCCTTGCCGATTTGGCTTTCTCAAAGTAAAATACCTTCATGACAGTCCTATCCATCACAACAGATTTTGGTAACATGAACGGTTTTACAGGAACGATGAAGGGCGTTATTTATGGTATCGCGCCCGAGGTTAAAATCGTTGATATCACTCACGAAATTCCCGCTCAGGATGTGCGTACAGGTTCAATAGCGCTTTGGCGCGCTGTGCCATACTTCCCCGCCGGCTCAGTACATGTCGCGGTGGTTGACCCCGGTGTGGGTACCGCGCGAAGAGCTATCGCAGCGAAACTCGGCGAGCAGTGCTTTGTGATGCCGGATAACGGCTTTATCACACCTATGCTCGAAGATGCCGAAGCCGCCGGACAAGACATCGTCATTGTGCACCTAGACAAACCCGAGTACTGGCTCGAATCAGTCTACACAACTTTCCATGGCAGGGACATTTTCGCCCCGGTCGGCGCGCATCTGGCTGCCGGTGTGCCCATCACAAAGCTCGGCACGGTCATTCACGACCCCATCCGCAAACCTCTGCCCAGACCACAAGAAACAGATCAGGGTTACCTTGCGAACATCGTGGTAATTGACGTTTTTGGCAACTGTTCGACCAATTTGCGGGTCGCGCAAATCCCGAATCTCGCCAAAACCACACTTAAAATCGCCGGTCAAACTATCCATGGCATTATTCCCTCCTACGGACACCGCGCGATTGGTGACCTGGTGGCAGTAACAGACAGCGAGGGCTTCGTCGAGATTGCCGTGGTCAACGGCAGTGCCGCGAAGACTTACGGCATCCAGCTGGATGATCCGGTGGAGGTCTTCTGCGATGAGTGAGCCTGCGCCGTTGCCACTGGTTGTCAAAGACCTAAGCTTTCGGTATCAAACGCGAGACTCATGCGCCATTCGTAACATTAATTTATCGCTTGAACCCGGCCAAATCATGCTTTTGGCTGGATCTTCTGGTTGTGGAAAAACCACACTGATGCGTTGCATCAATGGGCTCATTCCCCATTCCTATCAAGGTGAGATGACCGGTGAAATTCTCGTTCATGGTCAGTCCATCCAAGGAATGAAATTATCGCAAATTTCAAGACACATTGGCACATTGCTCCAGGATCCTGAACGCCAAATTTTGGGAACTTATGTTTTGAATGAAGTCTGTTTCGGACTTGAATCAATGGGTTTGTCCCGCAAGGAAATGCTCCCCATCGCGCATAAAGCGCTTGAAAGATTACATATTTCATATCTAAAAGACAAAGAAACTTTCTTCACTTCTGGCGGCGAGAAACAAAAAGTTGCCCTGGCAGGTGTCCTTGCTATGGAACCAAATATCCTTCTACTTGACGAGCCTCTCGCAAGCCTTGACCCCGCATCAGCCCACGAAGCTTTACTCGCCTTTCGTGAATTAGCGGATGAAGGTCTCTCAATCATGATTGTTGAGCACCGCGTTGAGGATGTTTTGGCTATCAATCCTGAGAAAGTTCTCTATATGGATGATGGCGAGATTAGCTATTACGGTGACATCGACGGGTTGATGGAAACGGTTGATTATAGTCGCATTAAATTACCTGCCAAAGTCATTGCCAGACGCGCCAAAGGCAAAGTGCATCCCGTTTTCAAACCAACCGTTCCCGAACTTGATAAGCAATCTGAGCCCTTGCTCTCATTCCAGGATGTTCGTTTTCAATATAAACCTGACACCCCCGAAGTGCTCCATGGCATAAACCTGGATGTTCGCGCTGGCGAAGTGATTGCTATCCTCGGCCACAATGGCTCAGGAAAAACCACCATGGTTAAACACGCTCTGGGTTTACTCAAACCCACGAGTGGCAAAGTCCTCCTGGAAGGCGTTGACTCCAAAAAATCGACTATCGCCACCTCAGCAAAGACGATTGGTTACGTCTTCCAGAGCCCAAGTCAGATGCTTTTTGCAGGAACCGTTCGCGAAGAACTCGCTTACGGACCCGAAAACCTCGGCTTTTCAAAAAAACAAGTTGAGGAAAATGTTCAATGGGCCATTGAGACCGTAAATCTTGAAGAAGAGCTATCTACCCCACCTCTTTCCCTTTCCTTTGGGCAACAAAAGCGGATCTCGATTGCCTCTGTACTTTCTATGCGCTCACGCATTTTAATGATGGACGAGCCCACCGCCGGGCAGGATTATTGGAACTACAAAGCCTTTATGGACACTATTCTGCAAACACCCGGTTTTGATGCGATCGTTTTCATTACCCATGACCTTGATCTCGCCTTGATTTATGCCAATCGCGTTATTGTGCTCTATGGTGGCGAAATCGTTGCCGATGGACACCCTCAGGAAATATTGTTCAATGAAGAGAAGATTAAAGAATGGCGCTTACTTTCAACTTCTCTGCTAAAATTAAACCAGGAATTGTGGCCCATAACTGGCCAATACATGCGCGCTGAAGCGCTCAGTCAATTTATTTAAATAATCTAAAGGAGAACTATTTATGGCAGCATACACTGAAAAGAAAAAGAGTATTTGGGCATTTGGGACCAAAGAGGTCGTCTATGCCGCTATCGGTGCCGCGCTCTACGCGGTGCTGACCTGGGCTTTCAACGTTTGGCAAATCCCCGGAGCTGGCAACGTTGGTATTCGCCCCGCTATTGTTATCCCCATGTTCTTTGGAATCGCGTTTGGCCCAATCGTCGGCTTTATCACCGGCTTTGTGGGTAACATCCTCGCCGACATGCTCAGCGGTTATGGCTTTTGGATTTGGTGGGATTTAGGCAACGGCATCATCGGCTTAATTCCTGGCATCTTCTCAGCTTTAGTCGTCAAATACAACGAAGTTAAATCCATTCTTTGGGCGGAGCTCTCGGTCATCCTGGGTAGCGCGTTAGGCATGGGCGTTGCCAGCATTTCAGAAATCTGGGTATCTGGCGCAGACATGAACACTGTCTTACTTGCCAACTTCTTACCCTCTTTCATAACCAACATCGTTTGGGGTCTGGTTTTACTGCCCTTGCTGATGATCGCTTATGCGGCCATCCTAAAGCGCAGCGGACGTTGATTTTAATTTAGAAATGAGGGCGATTTAAAAAATCGCCCTCGAGGTCGAAACTCATGCTAGTAAGCTGGAACTATCGTTATCGAAACAGTCCAATGGATCACATCGATCCGCGGGCGCGTTTCATATTTTCCTTTGCCTTACTTTTTTCTGCCACAGCGACCTGGAACCCTATCATTTTGTTTATCTTGTTTATCATCGCCATTAATTGGTATCTGATGGCGCGCCTCACCTGGAAAGACACCAAAATGGGCTGGTTCATGATTTCCATCATGCTCTTCACGATGATTGTCGTCAACACGCTCATCACCGGCGGCGGAGCTGGTGGCGTAGTGCCTGAAGGTGGTCAATTGGTTTGGCCAGCAGGTTTTGATCTCTTTGGCAAACACTTCACCCTTGGTTTGACTGTAGAGCGCCTATGGTTTGCTGTTTCACAACTAATGCGCATTCTTTCCATTTCGCTCGCTTTTATCATCATCCCCTACACCATGGATTCCCGCGCTTACGGGGTTACCTTCAGCAAATTAGGCATGCCCGACCGTCTCGCCTACACCATGGAGCTTTCTTTCCGCTTTATCCCAACCCTGGCGAGGAACTTCCAGGTGACTTTGGATGCCCAACGCGCGCGTGGCTTTGAACTGGATGGCGGAAAAGGAAATATCTTCAAGAAAATTCGCCGTGTCGCGCCTCTGCTCATTCCGGTAACAATGAATGCGATTGTCTCCAGCGAAGACATCGCCAACGCCATGGACCTGCGTGGATTCGGTGAACAAAAACGCACCTGGCTTTATGAGCTCAAATTCAACTGGTGGGATTGGGTGCTCATCGTCTTCTCAGTCCTCATGCTTGCCACAGTCCTCGTGCTCGCATTCCGTTTCAACATGCGACTGTTCAGCGTGCCGGCATGGTTTTACGGCTTGTTTAACAAATAAACTATTCAATTTAAATTCACTCAATTTTGCGTGAGACAATCTCTGCTGTAGTTTTCGCTTGCTCCAAGTTTATTAGAGCACCCAATAAAATCCTTTTTTTGACAACGTCATACAACACAAGACATTAAAGTTTTTTTACTTTTTTTGGGGTGACATTGCTTGCCGGTCTGTGTGTGACGTGATATTCTTAATTTACTTTTATGGCGAAGACTATGATTAATCAAAATCACACTCCTCTCACTCAATCAGACCAGTTCAAAAAAATCCTTCCTTGGCTGCTTGTCGCCCTGATCATGGCCACAATCGCGCTGTATGGATTTTCTGCCAGCCAGGCGCGACTGCTGCAAGATGACTATTGCTACTTCTCCATTCTTGACCAAACTCGTTTTTTTCAATCACAAGCCCATTCTTACACATCGGTGACAACCTACTCGGGAAACCGCTACAGCTTAAGCTTCAACATGGGTTTACTCGACTTGTTAGGTGGCGTGAAAATCTATCCTTTCCTGCCATGGATCATTATTCTGTTTTGGCTGACAGGACTTTACTTTTTCATTAAGACAGTTCTTAAGCTCCTTGATATATGCCTTGAAGCCTGGAAAATCGTCCTGATAAGCGAATTAATTATCCTTTTCAATCTCGCGCTCACGCCCAACTGGATTCAGGTCTTCTATTGGTCCAGTGGCAGAGTGCCCTACCTAACGCCAACGATATGGATAGGATGGCTTTTCTTCCTCATCCTTTGTCCATCCCCAAAAACAAAATGGGCTCATGTTCTCAGTCTTTTGGCTGTATTTCTTATTGCCTTTTACATTGGCGGTTTTTCAGAAACGGTTAATTTCGCGCTTATCACAATCTCGATGATGGTACTTTTGCTTAGTTTTTTAGCGCCCAAACTAAAGTATGCAAGAGCGATGACCGTCACTGCCACTGTAGCCGCTTTGGTTTCTTTGGCTTTCCTGTATTTCTCACCGGTCGTACAAATGCGCGCGGCATCTTTATATGGAGAAACCTCCAATTTATGGGTCGCTTTACTGCGGTCTGTCAGGGGCGGATTAAGGTTTTTCTTTTCAATCGTCAAGCACAGACCTTTTTTCCTCCTGGCAGCGTTTGTTATTGTTAACTTGCTTGGGTCATTTCTTTTCAAAGGCTTGAATTTATCGATCAAAACTAAAACCTATCTCAAATGGTTCATCATCTCTACCATTTGCTTACTGCTCATCATTATCGCCACGATGTTGCCAAGTTATTACGCCGAATCAAGCCATCCAGGCGACCGCGCGTTAAACGTACCGACATTTTTCTTTGTTATTTACCTGTGCTTTATCAGTTTTCTAACACAGATTTTTATAAAAGAGCATACAAAAGCACGGCAAACTTTCTTGTGGCTGAACATTTTTTTGGGTCTCGCATTGGCTATCTTATGGATGCTCACTAAAACCGCCCTCCATCGCCCTCCGAATTTCCTGACATTCTTATCTATATTAGGACAAAAGCCCTGGATAATCATTATAGTTTTGGCCACCGGGCTGGCAATATTCCTGTTGCGTCGCAAAAAACCTCATTTAGCACTTTCCGTGGCAACTATAATCCTCATTCTCGCCCAGTTGATGACCTATTCTGCCAACCAGGCGAGCATCTTAAAAGAACGCGCTAACTTATGGGATAAGAGAGAACAGGAAATCCTGACCCAAAAAGAAGCAGGCTTGCTCGAAATCCAAGTGCCCGCGTTGGACAGCCTGGTTGGTATCGCTGAAATTGACCTTAATCCCAAACATTGGGTGAACGTTTGCGCGGCAAGGTACTACGAGGTGGAACAAATCAACACCGTTGAACCGGTCTTGGATGTCATTCGCATTGAACAACCATAATGGACACAACTAAAGGATAGAACAGGAGGCTTCATGGATCTATCAGTAGCATATCAAGAATTAAAACAACGTATCGATCGGGTTGATTTTTCTCGATTATGGCGCGGATTTCAAAAAACCAAGTTCGCGGTTTACAACGACACCGCCTGCTATTTCGATGGCACTTATATCGAAAAGACGGGGGCTTTCCTGGCGAACACCTCCATACAGTACAACGGCGAACACATCGCCATCTGGTATCTCCCCGAAGCACCCAGCGATTGGGATCAACTAAGCGCCTCGATCATCCACGAAATGTTTCACGCCTATCAAAACGCCTCAGTCGAGTCGCGCTGGCCCGATGAAAGAGATGCACTCTTACATTATCAATACACAAGCGAGAATCTTTCCGCGAAACTCCAGGAAGCCGAACTTATTGCCGCCCTATTGAAAGACGATCCTTCAGCTGATTTTGAAACATTGCTACGCGCAAGAAAGAGCCGCGCCCAAAAACATCCCTATGAATACGACTATGAAGCGCGCATTGAGCAAATCGAAGGCGCCGCCAACTATGTTGAGCTACGCGCGCTGGAACAACTTGACCCTGCCAAAGCGCAAGCCAAATGGAATACCGCGCTAAAATCCATCCTGGATCCAGCCAATTATCTGCCCATCCGTATTGTGTCCTACGCCATTGGCGCGCTGTTCCTTGCCTGCATCAAAAAACAGTCTGTTTTTGATTTTGAAAGTTTTGCTGATGAACCTTTCTCAATAAAGATTTTAGAAAACATCCTCCCAGATAATGGTCCCGACCAAACTTCACCTATCATTGATACCATCCTAAAAGAATACCAAGCCGAAACAAATGCCATCATCGAAAGCGCGCTGGCAAAAAACGAATGCGTGCTTGAAGGTAAATACCCCTTAATCGGATTGAATGTCTACAACGCGCGCTGGAACGGTCGTTATGCAACGTCAACTTATTTCATCGCATACCAGGACGGCGCGGAAATGAAAACGCTTTATGGCGACTTTATTGTGGAAATCGATGAGGATTACAATATCCTGACAGCCTACCGTCAATAAAGATAGTCATTTGTGGTTTAATAATGACCCAGGAGAGATTATGATCAAACGAAAAGACACCTTAACAACTACCCCCATCCCTGCGCTTTTGGGCGGTGAGGGTAGCATTGACCGTACACCCTTTTTACAGCCCGATGAATTCCATGGCAAAGGCCGTGTATACGCGCATATGCGCATCCCACCAGGCAGCTCCATCGGCGTGCATGTCCACGAAGGCGAGCAGGAGATTACTGTCATTCTCAGTGGCAGTGGCGAAGTGCTTGAGGATGGCAAATGGTTGCCCATCCATCCTGGCGATGTCACCATAACCCCCAGTGGTAGCGAGCATGGCATCCGCAATACGGGTGATGAAGATATCGAGATGATCGCGTTGATTCTCTACGTGGATTAGATTCATCGAAATACCCTGACATCTCCCACCCTTGCATCTCACCGCGGGCTTAATTCCTCATGCCCTCGGTGTCCCACCGTAGGGCAAGTTCCACGGTCAGGAGACCGGGAAGATAAGTATTTGGTAACGTTCTCTAAGGCCGAAGTGCATGCCTTGTGCCTGCTCCTCGCTGAAGCAAAAGCTAAATCTAAACCTGCACGGCGAGACGCCGGCAGGAGAAAAAATCCTGTTCGCTGAGGCGTCTCGTCGAAGCAAAAAAGCCTGGCGTAAACGCCAGGCTTAGGTAGTCTTATTTGTTCGGACGCTATCCAAAAACATCAAGGTAGCCCGTTAAATCAAATTAGCGTTTCTATCAAACGAACTACTCTTTCAACAACTCCGCCAGAATCTCGCGCGTTAGTTTCGGGTCAGCCTTACCACCTGTCGCGCGCATGATCTGCCCAACGAACCAGCCCATGAGCGTTTCTTTGCCCGCGCGGTAAGCGGCTACCTCATTTGGGGCCCCGGCTAAAACGGTTTCAATCTGCTTTCGCAGACTGTCAGCGTCAGCAATCAGTCCCAGACCTTCTTCTTCAACAATCCTGGCAGGCGATTGACCTGTTTGCTCCACTTTGACCAATAAGGATTTACCCGTAGCGGCGTTAATCTTGCCATCGTCCAGAAGCTTTACAATTTCGACCAATGCCGCTGGTTTCAGCACCAAATCCCGCGCGCTTTTGCCGGTATCGTTCATCAGACGAATCATGTCGTTCATCATCCAATTGCTGATTGTTTTGGGCTCTTTAGCATACAAAGCAACAGCCTCTTCAAAATAGTCCGAAAGGCTGCGCTCGGAAGTCAAAACCTCGGCATCATAAGCACTCAAGTGATAGTCTTCAACAAAACGTCTGCGTCGGGCATAGGGCAATTCAGGCAAACTCGCTTTGATCGCCTCAATTTCCTCGTTGCTCAGGATAACCGGCTGCAAGTCAGGCTCGCGGAAGTAGCGATAATCCGCTTCGCCCTCTTTTGAGCGCATCATGCTCAGCTTACCGGTATCGGCGTCCCAGTCAAGCGTGTATTGCTCCACTTTGCCACCGCTTTCAACCAGCTCTATCTGTCGCTTGGCTTCCTGGGTAATCGCCTGGCGAACGGAGTCAATCGAGTTGACGTTTTTAATCTCAGTTTTAGTGTTAAGAACAGTTGAACCCTTCTCACGGATAGAAACGTTGGCATCGCAACGCAGATGACCGCGTTCCATGTCCGCCTCGCTCACGCCAATCCAGCGCAGGAGTTCGCGCAACTGGCTGAGATATTGGGCGGCTTCCTCGCCAGAACGCAAATCCGGCTCGGTCACCATCTCCACCAAAGGCACACCACCGCGGTTGAGATCCACCATGCGCTGGCCATGTTCTAATTTGGTCTTGCCGGCGTCTTCCTCGAGGTGCATCTTGTTGACGCGCACACGCTTTATCTCGCCATCGGGCATGTACAAATCGAGATACCCGCCCTTGCCAATCGGCTCAAAGAGCTGCGTGATTTGAAAACCCTTGGGCAAATCGGGATAAAAGTAATGTTTGCGGTCAAAGAGCGAACAAGGATTAATTTCAGCATGCATCGCGGCTGCCAAAAGCGCGCCTTTTTGCACCGCTTCAGCATTTAAGCGTGGCAAAACGCCGGGTTGGCCGGTGCAAATCGGGCAAATATTGGTGTTGGGTTCAGCTTCCCAGCTGTCGGCTTTGCAGGCGCAGAAAATTTTCGCTTCGGTGTTGAGTTGAATGTGGGTTTCAAGCCCTACGATGATTTCGTAGTCCTTCATTATTTCACCTCCTGCAAAGCCATTGGGCGTACCTTGCGCCACGCCGCATCCAATGTAGTTTGCTCATAAGCATAAGCGGCACGTAAAATTATTTCCTCCTGGAAATGGTTGGCGATAAACTGTATACCGATCGGTAGGTTCTTCTTATCCAAGCCTGCCGGCACGGTGATGGCGGGCAGGCCGGCATGGTTCACCGAGACGGTCATCTGATCAGCATATTGCATCAAAACCGAATCGCCAAAAATTTCCGCCCGTTTGAAGGCAGTTGTTGGCGTTGTGGGGGTCAAAAGCGCGTCAAGCTGATAAGCTCCCTTGGGGTCAAAAGCAAGTTCAAAGTCCTGCCTGATCATGCCACGCACTTGGCTGGCAAGTTGATAGTAGTTGACTTTTTTCGATGTCGCGCTCAGGTAGGCGCCCATCAAAATGCGCAATTTGGGTTGCAGACCAAAGCCTTCTGTGCGTGTTCTTGTGTAAAGGTCTTGCAAGTCACGCGCGTCTGCCACGGTATAACCGTACTTCACACCATCCATGCGGTTCAGGTTCGAGGCGGCTTCAATGCGCGAAACCACAAAATAAACCGGAATGCCATAGCGTGTATGCGGCATGGGCACATTTTCGATAATCTCCGCGCCCTGGCGGGCAAGTTGCTCCGCCGCATCCAGCGTGGCTTGTTTTATTTCTTCCTGCACCGGAATAACTTCAAATTCACCCGTTGTGTGATTTGGATAGGCAATTCCGGCATAATCCGGTGAAAGACCAATGCGCATGCCCTTCACATCCTGCTGGAGCGCCTCCAGATAATTGGGCACGGGCAAGGTCGCGCTGCTTTCATCGCGCTCATCAACACCTGCCATCACCTGCAACATCAGCGCGGCGTCTTCCACATTGCGCGCCAGAGGTCCGGGGCAATCCAGCGATGAGGCAAAAGCGATCAAGCCATAACGGGAAATGCGCCCGTAACTGGGCTTCATACCAACCACGCCACAAAAAGCAGCCGGCTGGCGAATGGAGCCGCCAGTATCCGTGCCAAGCGAAAGGGGCGTTTCTTCCGCGGCAACCGAGGCAGCTGAGCCACCTGATGATCCACCCGGCACATGCGCGGTGTTCCAAGGATTGTTGCTCGCGGGTTGGTAAGCGCTTGACTCATTGGAAGAGCCAAAGGTAAATTCGTCCAAATTAGTCTTACCGACAATCAACGCGCCAGCATCCATCAGCTTTCGCACCGCCGTTGCTGTGTATGGCGCGCGGTAATTGTGCAACATGCGCGAAGCGGCTGTGGTGACAGTATTTTCAAGCGCGAAAATGTCCTTGATCGAAACGGGCACACCTGCCAGCAAACCAGCATCTTCGCCTTTTGCCACTTTGTCCTCCACCGCTTGCGCCTGGGCATGCGCCATGTTTTCGGTCAAAGAGATAAAAGCATGTACTTTCTTATCGGTTTCGGGGTCGGTCGGCTGGCCATCCAGGCTGCCAAAGTCGCCATCCACCGCGTGGATTTGCGCCAGGGATGCTTCAAGCATATCGCAGGCTTTGAGCTCTCCGGCTTGTACTTTTTGGGCTATTTCACGGGCAGAAAGTTGTTTATAGCTCATGACAGGTCCTTTCCGCCAGCCGATTCAGGCACCAAAAACATTCCATCCTCGTTTTGTGGCGCGTGTTCAACGATGCCACGTGGCGCGTCGAATGCCTGCCATTTATCCTGGCGAGGCTCGTCACCCACACGAGGGATCTCATTTAGAGAAGAAGCGGAGCTTTCTTCAAGGGGAATATCTAATAGTTCCTGCACGGATTGCAGTTGATGGTTGAGTTCTTCAAGTAAATAGGCTTTTTCTTCGGGTTCAAGCGCGAAAGCGACCATATCTATGATCTTCTCAAACGCTTCTGGGCTTATTTTTTCCAATTGCATATCTGTTCCTTGTCTTTGTTCAAAAGGCTATTATACCGTAGGAAGCCAAGCATTGATATAATTTAACCGGAGGAAGCATGAGCCAAAACATCAGCATCAGCAAATCGGATTATCTCGCCTACCTCGATGCCCCACGCCACCTTTGGGCGCTAAAGCATACAGTTGAGCAATTACCCTTTGACCCCTTGGCCCTGCATCAAATGGAGGACGGCAAACGTGTCGAAAAACTCGCCTTTGACTACCTCACGGAAAGCGTCAAATCGCGCCCCACATGCCAGCTGCTTTACCAACAAAGCTTTAGCGATGGACCCTACCAGGCCCGTGTCGATTTTCTCATCCACGACACTGAGTCCGATACCTACGAGCTCATTGAAGTCAAAAGCAGTACCGAGGTGAAGAAAGACCACATCCCCGACCTTGCTTTTCAACTTACCATTCTGCAAAATCAGCTTAAGGTCAGCAAATGTATCCTGATGCATCTCAACAGGGACTATCGCAGGCAAGGTGACTTAGCCATTGATGAACTTTTTACGCTCGCGGATATCACAGTCGAGGTTCAAAAGGCTGTGTCTGAGGTGCTTCTCATCCGCCCCGAGGCATTGCGTGTGGCGCAGTTGGAAGACTACACCGAGGCCGCGCACTGTCTGAAACCAAGGGACTGCCCCTACCCTGATTTGTGCCATGCTGACCTGCCCGAGCAATCTATTTATGATGTCCCACGCCTTCCAGCTGATAAAAAGCAAGCCCTGCTGGATATCGGCGCGCTCAGTATTCACGATATCCCCAAGAATTTCGCGCTTAGCGAATCACAGCGTCGGGTGGTGGATTGCGCCCAGCAAAACCGCGTGCATATCGACCGCACACAACTTAAAAACGCTTTAGACAGTCTGGAATATCCCTTGTGGTTCCTTGATTATGAATCCTGCATCTCCGCGATCCCGCTTTTCGATGGCCACTGGCCCCAACAACAAATTTTATTCCAGTATTCCCTCCATAAAATCGCCCATCCTGGTGCCAAATTAGAGCATTTCGCCTTTCTCAGCTTTGAACCTGGCAACCCCCTGCCCGCTCTCATGGCACAATTGCGGGAAGACTTGGGCGATGAAGGCAGCATCATCGTATGGAACAAAAACTTTGAAACCACCCGTCACAAAGAGCTCATGCAGCTTTACCCACAACACAGTGCCTACCTTGAAAACGTCAACGGTCGTGTCTTTGACCTGATGGATCTCGTCAGCAAACATATGTACTACGATCCCCGTTTCAATGGCAGATATGGACTTAAATATGTTTTGCCAGTGCTGGTGCCAGAGCTTTCTTACGAAGAACTGCCCATCAATATTGGCTCAAAAGCCAGTGTGGCGTGGTGGCAAATGAACGCTGGGCTACTTTCTGAAGACACAATGGCAGAAACCAAACAAAACCTGCTTGATTACTGCCACCTTGACACCCTGGCAATGGTAAGATTATTGGCGTTCTTCCAATCGGTGCTTGAATAAACCAAAGAAGAAAGCGACAAAACAAAGCATGATACAAATTGACAGCTCCGTGCCACGCAAAAATATCACCAGCGAAAAACATCCCTTCGGCTGGGTTGAGCTGCTCTTCGTGCTTGGCTTGGCGCTTTATTTGGCTACGCGCATTGTCGCTCTCGATAAATTCCCCATTTATTTCTTCTCTGACGAAGCTATTCAAACTCAATTAGCCGCCAAGATGATTGAAAATGGTTTTAAAGACGCCAGTGGGCAAATCCCCATCTATTTTGAGAACGGTGGGCAATATAACCTCAGCCTCTCGGTATGGCTGCAGACCCTGGTCGCGCCATTTGAACGCTCCATCTGGCTCACCCGTGGCATCTCTGCTCTGCTCACACTCATCTTTCCGCTCACGCTTGGTTTAGCGCTACGCGATTTCTTTAAAATAAAATACTGGTGGTTCGCGCCCTTCGTGGTTAGCGCGATACCCGCCTGGTTTTTACACAGTCGCACAGCTTTCGAAACCGCGCTTGGCACCGCCCTCTTTTGTGCCTTTCTCTACTTTTACCTGCGCTACCGCATGCAAGACCGCGACTTTTTGCCCATCGCGCTCTTGTTTGGCGCCCTCACTTTTTATGCCTACGCGCCCTTGCAACTGGTGGTCATCCTTAGTGGCTTGATTTTTCTCATCGTCGACTGGGGCTACCACTTTAAAGACAAAAAAGTGCCCTGGTTGGGCGTCATCACGCTACTTGTACTCGCGTTGCCCTATGTTCTGTTTAGAATCCGACACCCCGAATCACTTGGGCGACATCTCAGCATCCTGCAAAGCTATTGGGTTGGCAACGCGCCCCTTGCCAGCAAATTGAATGAGTTCTTTAGGCGTTATATCAAAGGACTTGACCCGCAGTATTGGTTTTTACCCAACCAAACCGACCTCATTCGTCATCAGATGAAAAACATGGCGCATTTTCCACGTCTTTTATCGCCATTCATCGCTCTGGCAATTCTCAAAGCCTTTAGCAAAATCAAAAACCCCGCCTGGCGTCTGGCATTAATTGCCCTGCTGGTCGCGCCCAGTGGTGCCGCGCTTGCCGATGTCGCTATCACACGCAATTTAGTTACTGTTGTTCCCCTGGCTATGCTGGCATGCCTGGGACTTGATTCGCATTTGCGCTGGCTGGCAGACAAGCCCAAAAAGGCCATTCTGCCTGTCGCATTAGTGTTCATCGCTTTGGTGGCCTCCGTTTGCTTTATGACCCACAACGCTATCACCAAAGCGCCCACCTGGTATCACGATTACGGCTTATATGGTATGCAATGGGGTGGCAAAGAACTTTCCGCTGAAATCAAACACTACCAGTCCGAACATCCTGACAAGAAAATCATCGTCAGCCCCACCTGGGCGAATAACACCGATGTCATCCTTTCTTTCTTCCTTGGAGACCCCCTGCCCGTCGAGGTCAACAGCATTAAAGACTGGACTCAAAACCTTCGGGAGCTTGATAAAAACATGGTCTTTGTTATGCCCCCTGATGAATTTGACGCCGCACGGTCAAGCAATAAATTTACAGACCTTGAATTGTTACACAGCCTGACCTGGCCTGATGGCAATGTCGGCTTCTATTTCGTCACATTACGGTATGTGGATAACGCGCAGGAAATCTTCGACCGCGAAAAAGCCAGACGCGCTGAACCAGAAACGAGTGTGCTGCGCTTGTTCGACCAGGACCTTGAAATCACTTACCCAATGCTTGATATCGGACAAATCTATAACGTCTTTGATGGCGATACCAACACGCTCATCCGCGGATTGGAAGCCAACCCACTCATCATCAAAATCGTCTTTGAAGAACCCATAGAGATGCGCGGACTGCGCCTGCTCATCGGTCAGCCACCTTCCGTGCTCGTCGCGGAAATTAAGCTCGCTGGTGAAGATCAAACTCTGCGTTCTGCCACACAAAGCTTTGGATTTGAGAATAACAACTGGTTAGAAGTTTACTTTGCCGGCTACTATATGGTTGAAGAATTAAAAATCAGCCTTCAGGAAAACAGTTCCAATCCCCAGCCACACATTCATATTTGGGAAATTGAATTTATCAACTAAGATCACATTGGAAAACATGCCATTCTACTAAGTTCAAACGTGAGCTCCCCTTGATAGCTAAGATGCATGGCGCAGACGCCATACATCAGTAGGGAAGCCTGGCAGCAGCTATGCCAAACAACAGCCTATCCAACTGGCGCGTGGCGTCCGATGAGTCACAAATCCTGAGCTACCCATACTTCGCCACGCAAAATCCTAATTCCGTTCGCTGAGGCGTCCTCGCCGAAGCTAAAACATTTCCGAAAACGTTATGTTTTCCTCCCTTGACTCCCTAAAAATATGATATACTCTATTCGGCTCTGGGGAAGTCCCCGGAGACTACTTATTACACACGCCTCGGTACAGACCCTCCCGCGTGCCCAAAATTGGGTTAGGAGAGGTCGCAAAACCAGGCGGAGGCATAACGCAAAGGAGAAATAATGCCCCCTGTATCAATGAAAGCTCTGCTTGAGAGCGGTGTCCACTTTGGACACAGAACAAACAAATGGAATCCCAAGATGCGCCCATACATCTTCACCGAGCGCAATGGAATCCACATCATCGACCTTCAGCAAACCGTTAAATTGCTCGAAGAAGCCGCCGAAAAAGTGACCGAAGTTGTTGCCAATGGCGGTACCGTTTTATTTGTTGGCACCAAACGCCAGGCTCAGGAAACCATCCAGGAAGAAGCCGAACGCTGTGGCATGCCCTACGTCAATCAACGCTGGTTGGGTGGCACCCTGACCAACTGGATCACCATCCAGGAACGTATCGTTGAACTTGCCCGCCTCGAAAAAATGTTTGAGACCGGCGAAGTCCAGGCACTCACCAAAAAAGAACGTCTTCTTTTGGAACGCGACATCAACCGCCTCGACACCCGCTTGAGCGGTCTGCGCACCATGAAAGCCCTGCCCAATCTGCTCTTCGTGGTTGACATCGAACGCGATGACACCGCTGTAAAAGAAGCCGTTTCCAAAGATATCCCTGTACTGGCAATGGTTGACACCAACTGTGACCCCCGCTACGTCGATTATGTCATCCCCAGCAACGACGACGCCATCCGCGCCATCAAATTGCTTGTGGGACGCATCGCCGATGCTGTCCTTGAAGGCAAGATGATGCGCAAAGATGTTGAGGAAGAAGAAGTTCCCGTACTCGAAACCCGTTCACGCATCGCCCGCCGCCTGGATGAAGATGAAGAACTGGACGACGAAGATCTCTTGGGTGAAGCCACCCGAGCCAAAATCGTCATCGAAAGAGTCCAAGAAGCTGATGATGACGACGAAGAAGACGAAGAATAACATCGCGGTTGCCCCGCAAGAAAAGGAGCAAAATGGAAATTACAATTGATATGATCAAAGATCTGCGCGAAAAAACCGGCTGTGGAATCATGGACTGCAAAAATGCCCTAATCAATTCCAACGGCGATTTTGATGCCGCGCTCGAAGTTCTGCGCGCCCAGGGCTTGCAAAAAGCTGAAAAACGCGTCAACCGCGAAGCTTCTGAAGGCCGCGTTGAAGTATACGTACACTCCGAAGGCCGTCTGGTTGTGGTTGTGGAAGTCAACAGCGAAACCGACTTCGTTGCCAAGTCCGATCTCTTCCTGGAACTCTGCCACGAAGTTGCCCTGCAAATCGCTGCCGCCAGCCCCAAATACGTCTCAGAAGAAGACATTCCCGCGGAAGTCATCGAAGCCGAAAAAGAAGGTGTTGCCACACGCGTGCGTGAAGAAGGCAAACCCGAAGCCATCATCCCTAAGATTGTGGAAGGCTACATGAAGAAGTACATGGATGAGAACGTTCTGCTCAACCAAAAGTACATCCGCGACGAAAGCAAAACCATCGCTGACCTGGTCAACGACAAAGTTGCCGCCCTTGGCGAACGCATCGTCATCCGCCGCTTCATCCGCTACGCGTTGGGCGAAACCACCAAACACCTCGAAGAAGAAGAGGACGCTGAATAGTCCAAAATCCCAGAGCCGACCCACAAAGTCGGCTCTTTTTTTGCTATTATTCGCGCCAAGGTCGCGACCGTGTTATCATTGAAGCCAAACAAGATGAGGAGATTTCATGACCCAAACTGAATCACCCAATAAGTACAATCGCATTCTACTCAAACTTTCCGGCGAGGCATTGGCTGGACCAAGTGGCATGGGCATTGACCCAAAACAGGCTTACGAAATTGCCAAAGTCGTCAAAGAAGTCCGGCTATCAGGCGTTGATGTGGGCGTGGTGATTGGCGCCGGCAACCTTTGGCGTGGCTTAAGTGGCGAAAACGTGGGCATGGACCGCGCCACCGCGGACTATATGGGCATGCTCGCCACCGTGATGAACGCTCTGGCTCTTATGGACGCCCTTGAGCAAAACGATGTTGTTACACGTGTTATGTCCGCCATCGAGATGCGTACCGTCGCCGAACCTTATATCCGACGCCGCGCCTTGAGGCATCTCGAAAAAGATCGCGTGGTCATCTTTGGCGGAGGCACGGGCAACCCTTACTTCTCTACCGATACCGCCGCGGCTCTGCGCGCCACCGAAATCGGCGCGGATGTGGTCATTAAAGCTACAAAAGTGGACGGCGTTTACGACCGCGACCCCAAAATATTCCCTGATGCGAAACGCTTTGAGAACATCAGCCATATGGAAGCACTCAGTTTGCGTCTCAACGTGATGGATAGCACCGCTATTTCATTATGCATGGATAACAACTTACCCATCCTCGTGCTGAACTTCTTCGAGCCAGGCGTGCTCATGCGCGCTATCAAAGGCGAAAATGTGGGCACTCTGGTGAGCTAAATCGCCAAAAAGCTATTCTCTTAAATTAAAAAGCTGGCACGATTTCAAATGCCAGCTTTTATTATTCTTCAAAAACTGAAAGTGTGTCTTCTAAATCACCGTTCAAGCCCTATAACAGCGCCCAGAACTGATAACTTTGGAAGTAGAAGACAGCCACAATGGTCAGGATATTAACAACCAAGAGTAAAACCGTCTTGAAACGCTCTTTTGGATGAGCCTTGAGCACAGGCGGTAGAACCATGAAACGAAGCACTTGCAAAATCAAGCCCAACAAGGTTAAACCAGCCAGCACCGAGACAACAACAACTTCTCCTGACAGTGAGAAAGTTAACAGGCACGCAAAAAAGCCTATAAACACCAGCAATATAAGAAGTTGCAACAGCAAACCGGTCAATCGCCATTTTCGCAAGGGTTTAAGCTCCTCGGAATCACTTGGTGTTTCCTCTTTTTTACTGCGTTTTACCAAAGCGCGTATACCCATGACAATCAGAATCGTCAAAGACACTAAGCCGCCCAAAACAATTGCCAGAACAGAAAGAACTGTGATGATAATTTCCAACGTACCAACCTTTTTCAAATCAAAAATGGGATGCCTGATAACCGTTTTTCCATCCACAGTATCCGATTCCCAGGCCTGGTTGAGCATGTCATTATCCATCGCCATGAATTGCACGCCGGTAATTCGTAACGGACCATATTCAACAGTACGAAAAGGCTTGAAAATACCGGAAACAAGAGCGCGTTCTGGCATGCCATGCTTACGGACGTTCTCTTCTCCAAAAACTATCTTTTCCAGACCCGCGTTGTAAGTTTGCTCTGCGCTTTGATTCGTCATCACCACAATGCCGACACCTGAAACAGGGTCAAGCTGCAACTTGCTTGACATGCCCGCGGTATTGCCCCCATGTCCATAAACGATAACATCATAATAACCGACCCAAAAGCCATGACAGTTTTTAGCCAAGCCACTTTTAGGAAAAACATCCGTGGCACTGTAGAGCGTGTCAAATGTCGCAGGATTCTTGAACAGAAGTGAAGCAGTTTTTGAGCCCGGCGCCAGGGCTTGCCCAAATTTTACAAAGTCTTCCAATGTGCCTGTCGCGGAACCAGCGGGATACATCGGGACTATAAAATCACATTCCACAGGCCTAAGTTTTGCCGTATAACAACTTATGCTTTTTCGTTGCTTCTGTACCCATACATTATCACTCATACCAGGAAAAATAGACGTATGGTTCATGTTCAGTGGCTGAAAAATATTTGTATTAACGTAATCAGCAAAATTTTGTCCGCTTACGCGTTCAACAATATATCCTGCCAAAGTAGCGCCCCAGTTAGAATAAGCGGTAAACTGACCAGGTGGGAAGATTTGTCTGGGTTCGCTTCCGACAAGCAAGGTCTCCAGGTTTTTGGAAGAGTCTGCTTCATTGGCAAAAATATTTTTATACACTTCTTCAAATCCGGGCGTATGATTCATCAGATGAATCATCGTAATCGGTTCGTCATATTTTAGGTCAGAAAGAAGTGTGTCAGGCAGATAGGTTCTGATATCCGCGTTGAGATCCAACAAGCCCTGTTCCCAAACCTGCATAACACTCACCCAGGTGATGAGCTTGGTCACACTGCCCCATTCAAAGACAGTGTCAGCATCGACTTTTATGCCGTCCGCTATGTTGGCAAAACCAAAGTAGTTTTCGTACAAAATCTGGTCTTTTTCAAAAACAGCCACAGCCATGCCAGCCGTCGTCGCTTCGTTCTCTGAGACAAAGGCCTCAATCTTAGAACCTAAATCCGAAACAGGCAAACCTGATGGCAGTTGTGGCGAGCTTTGCGCTGAAGCTGTTGTGATTGGCTGTGCCATAAATGTAAAGCTCAGGGCAAAGAATACAAGGATATTTAGTATGTTTTTAAGAGTCTTTTTCATGATCCCATATTATCAACTGTTTCTGTTCTATCGATAAGCTATAAGTAAGACTTTTGTAAAATAGCCCTTATTTTTAATTTTGACGTAAAAAAACCGCCTGGGTCAATCCAGGCGGTTCGATTTTCTAATGAAGTAGTAATTAAGGTGCTATCAAGGGATACGCTCCACCACAATTAAAGCCTATCGGTGTTAATAGCTCCTCGTAGCTATATTGGTCAACATATAGAGTCACTTCTTTTCCATCCAGGGTGAGAACATAAGCATCCAGAATCGTGCCACCATGCTCCATTGAACCAAGACGCTCATATGCCATCCACTTGCCTTGGCTATCCTGCAGATTGTCCAGGTACGCCCGTGCCCGCGCTGGCCCGCCAAGTGCTTCACCACCTACGCGAATTGGATTATCCTTGCTGTATCCATAAGTCTCGTCTGCAGACATAGGACAAACCGCGAAATCCACCAAGGCTTCATCGTCCAAAATCTCTATACTGTTCAAAATGGCATTAAAAAACTCCACGCCATCTTTCATCCATTGGTCCCCACTCGGATCAGCAGGATCGCCCATTCCTACCAGAGCGACATAGCGCTTTTCGCTTGGTTTCACAACCACCAGGCGACCTTTAGCAACCATCTGGCCGATACGCGAAATGTAATTCATAGCAATGCCCTTGACGCCATCCAGCTCAAATTCCTCAACATCTTCCTGAGTCACCTGAGCGTCGGAGCCGAAAAGGTTGTCGAATATCTGTTGGGGTAAATCTTCAACCCCTACGACTTCGTACTTGCTTACATTACCCATGACTAAGGTGTTAACCGGGTGCGATCGCGAGCCGATGAGCGCCAGGTTAGAACGCACACTTATATGGGCATCAAAATCTATAGTCAAAGAATAACCACCCTGATAAACCATATAATGTTGTTCGCCAATGAGTACTGTTCCGGGCAGTGTGGCGGTTGGAGTCCTGTTCGCTAGTGCTTCCTGGGTTAGGATAGCGCTTTGTGTCCAGGTCGGGATGGGATCATCAGGCAAGTCACCTCCCAACACAACCTGCGTCACGCCACGTCTATCCCGTGTGGCGGTCGCTTCGGGTTCCGGTGTTTCGTTTGGCGAAGGCTCGCCTTGAGTGTCCGTCAAAGGCGTCCCTTCCGTGGGTGTTTCAATGGGTTTCTTACAGGCAGTCAAGCCAAGGCTTAACACAAGCAGAATTAAGATTGTCTTTACTAAAATGTTTCCGGGTTTTTGCATTTTTCCACTTTCTTCTCACCTTATTGTGCGAGCGGTGAGATTAAGGTATCTATTTCTTTATTCAATGTTTCAAGCTTATCTAAAACATCTGCTAACGCGGCTTGGTCTTTCAATGCCTGTTCGTTTTCAGCATGCACATAAGCTGTATATGGCGAAATGTTCTCTCGCAGTCGCGCGACTGAGTTGTTAAATTCGGACTTAAAGGTCTTATTAAGCGACTCACGCAAGGCTGTTCGCATTTCACTCATGCGTTCCGCGAAATTGTCTTTAGCTTGTTTGCGTTTGTAGGGTATCACAAAAAGGCCTAAAATGGCTAAAGTTCCCGCGGAAACGATGCCGGTGATGTCCAGCGCCCTGGCGGTAATCACGGTTGCTACCAAAACACCAATACCAGCCGCGCCAACCCCGAAGAGCGCCGTTTTGGCTACCGAATCCTGCACCAAATCGCCAAGGTCTTCAATTTGCTTTTTGCGGTCAAAGCCCCCTACTACGGTTTTAATCGATTGCGACACGTTTGTAATCAGCTCATGACGGCGTTCCGTCTGCTCAGTTAGTTTTTTATTGCCATCCAGCTTTTGGCTTTCTGCTTCGCGTTTCTCCAACGCGTTAGCGACCCGATACCAAACGTCAAGATCTTTATCTACCATCCAATCGATGAGTTCGCGCACTTTGTTCTCAATCTCAATCGCCACATCCGCTTGCACTTCTTCCTGGAACTGCAATTTAATCAGATCCGTTTTGGCAAGATTGAAGATGTTGGCAAGTTTCAGTTTGCTGTCGAAGAAGTCCTGTCCGCGCTTTTCAAAATCATAAAGGATGTTATCCACCTCTGCCAATCTGGGCGGAAGCTCATCACGCAGTTCTTTTTCATGTTTGTTAATCATTTCTTCAAGCGAGTCAGCCAGAGCGATATCAGTTTTTAGCTCTTTTTGCTGCATTTCATTTAGATAGCGCGCGCCTTCATGCAGTTTGCGTGCCACGCCCAACGGATTGAGCAGCTTTTGGCGTAATCGGCTACTGTCATCCAAGGTATTTTTTAAGAAGTGATCCAGCTCGTTGATGCCACTCGCATCACGCAGGCTTTGTTTTTCCTGCGCATCGTCCGTTCTGTTCGATCTTTGCGCTAGGCGCGCGGACACCAAAAAGACTTCCGGTTCATGGCCCAGGATGTGTTTGGCGCTTTCTTTGCTGAAATTGAGCACCTGTTCCACAGCTTCTGGATTTTCCAAAATGTCAGCTTTATTGATCACAATGCTGATTTTCTTACCCCAGCTGATGATGCGCTCCAGAAACTGGCGTTCGCTATCGGTCATTGGCCTGTCCGCCGAGCTGATGAAAAGCACATGGTCACTACGCGGCACATAATCCATCGTCAGGCGCTCGTGTTCACGGTTGAGCGCGTTGGTGCCGGGCGAATCGACAAAGTTGATTTCTTTTAATAACTCCAGGGGATAATTGATAATCGAAAAGCCGTCATCAACTTTCTGCTCACCGAAGGTATCGCCATAACGTAAAAGATTGACCGTGGCAGTGGTTGGCGTAACACCTTCTTCAAGAACTTCCGCTCCAAGCAGCGCGTTAATCAAAGAGCTCTTTCCAGAATTAAACTCGCCCACCACAACGATTAAAAAGAGCTCATCCAGTTGCGCGATTGCCTGTTTGAGCTTGTTCAAGCTGAGATCTTCCAGCGGAAAGCGCCCTAAAATATTCTGGACTTCAGCCAGAACAACTTTTTCTTTTTGCAATAATAATAATTGGTCGTTTGTTAAAACACTTTGCACCATGGCAAACTCCTCACACGAATAGTCGCAATATTTAATTATACCTTCGCTAAGACAATGTGACTATCCTACCGCTTTAGACAAAAAAAGACCAGCCTGCCAGCCAGTCTTTTTGATTGCACTTTTTCGATCTATTTCAAGCTTATTGGAATATAAAGACGATATGGCATCTCAGGCATATTGAACAAACCAAATTCCGTTAAATGGCAAACCGGAAGACGCACCCAGTTTTCATCAAAGTTACGCGTGTATACCCCATTCGGACATGTGTTAACTGCATTGTGCCAAACCATATAGTCTTTGTCAAACATTTCTACAACAAGTTGGTCTTCCGGCAAGGGTCCGATGCCACCATCAGAGTAGTAAAGCGTAAAAGTTAAGGGCTTCTGGAACTGCGTTACCTCACCATGTTCGTTCCATGCGTTCAGCTCAAAACTGTTCCTCGCCCAGAACATCGCACCAAAGGCATGGCTTGGTTTCTTAATTGGCGCCAGTAGAATATCCATTTCGCCATCACAAGCGCCATTAGGAACAGAAACCATTACCCGACCATTGCGCGAAATGATTTCGCTATCTGAATCGCAAGAGGTAGTTACTTGAACAGCTTGAGTCAGATACCAGTCAGGATCTTTTTCGTTCAGGAAGCTCTGCACCGGTTCCTCCTGGGGCACGTTCAGGCGGTTGTATCCAAAGTCCACATCCCGACTATATAAATCAAGATTTGTGATGTACTCTGGCACAGCCCCTTCAAGCTTGTTGTTGGCAAGGTTCAAGTAATACAGATATCTTATCGAGCCTAAATCTTCAGGAATAGTCCCTGAGAGTTGGTTTGATGAAAGATCCAAGTCCGATAATTGTTTCAAATTACCAAGGGTGCTCGGTATCGTGCCGGAGAGTTGATTATCAGATAAGTATAAATCCCACAGATTATAAGCTTGACCCAATGTAGCAGGTATTTCGCCCGATAGCTGATTGCGCGATAAGTCTAAGAGCCGCAGCCGCTCCGCTTGATCGAATGTATCCGGTATTTGGCCAGTAAACTGATTACCGTTTAACAAAATGGTAAAGTACTTTTCAGAACCTAATTCGGAAGGGAGAGTCCCTGACAATAAATTGTCGTTTAATGCGATAACACCAAGATATTCCAATTGAAAAAGTTCAGATGGAATACCACCCCTAAGATAATTTTCAGACAGATTAATAACTCTCAATTCAGGAAGGTTTCCGATTTCAGGTGGGATCGTACCTACAAGATTATTCCCTGATAATGTCAAATTGCTCGGGCCCTCATAAAACGTTATGCCAACCCCATACCAATCCCCAACAGTTGTGCTTTGGAGCCAATTGGTATTATTTGCCCATGCCGAGCCATTTGTACTGGCATAGAGCGCCACGAGAGCCTCGCATTCAGGCACAGAAACATCCTCGACCAAACCGCAATCAAAGGCTTGCACCTGCTCCTGGGTCAGCTTCAAGCTTTCTTCGCTGGGTTGGGGGAAAACACGTGGTTTTGGCAAGACATCGTCTTCGCTCTGCTCATCAGGTCCACCAAATGTGATGATATTGTCAGGATAATTCGCGTTAATTTTCTCCATCGCGTTCACACCAAGCGTTGAGTTAGATGTGACAGACAAAACAGCTAACAACAAAATCCCGCTAACACCTATGCTAAGATTTTTCTTTTTCATATAAGTCCTTTCAATCGTCTCAAACTAAACCCATGGCCATTATAATCATGGCATTTCCTCTGTTTTTGGCTGTCAGGTTATTTAAAGCCCATCGGAATATACAAACGGAATGGCATTTCCGGAATATTAAATAAGCCAAATTCTGTCAAATGGCAAACTGGCAAACTCACCCAGTTTTCATTAAGATTTCGCGTGTATTCGCCATCCACACATGTACTGACCGCGTTGCGCCAAACCATGTAGTCTTCATCGAGCAATTCAACCATAAGTTGATCTTCCGGCAAAGGACCAATCTCATCCTCAGCGTAATAGAGCGTAAAGTTTAAAGGCTTTTGGAACTGTGTTACGGCGCCTTGATCGTTCCACGCGCTTAGATCAAAACTGTTTCGCATCCAAAGCATTGGTAAATAAGCATGACCTGGCGTCGAAAGTGGTGCCAGCATGATATCCATTTCACCCTCGCATGCCTCTGTTGGTATTTGAACCTTTACCCGTCCATCACGCGAGATGAGTTCACCGCCTCCATCGCAAGGAACTGTCGTTTGAATGGCTTGGGTCAGGTGCCAGTCAGGGTCTTTTTCATTTAAGAAGCTCTGCACTGGTTCCTCCTGGGGCACGTTCAGGCGGTTGTATCCAAGGTCTGTGTATTCAAGATCAACAAGATCTGTAAAAGCGGTTGAGATTGCACCTTCTATCTTATTGTTGGAAAAATCCAGGATGACCAATTTCTTTAAAAAGCTCATGTCGAAAGGAATTCTTCCCGATATATGATTGTTGGCAAGGTTTAAATAAACCAAGTTATTCTTTGCCCTAATTCCCACAGGGATTGAACCAGTCAGCTTATTGTTACTTAGGTCCAAACTTATTAATGGAGAGTAGTAGAGAGGGTCTGGTACCTCACCACTAAGCTGATTATTAGAAAGCCAAATTCTTTTCAGGTTCCTGCCATCTAAAAGCGCGGGGGGGATTTCGCCTGATAGTTGGTTGTTAGAAAGCATGAGATTTTCCAAGGCGGTCATTTTTCCAAATTCAGGAGGAATTTCACCAGAAATCTGATTATTCGTCAGATTTAAATCCCGAAGCTTACTGTCCTGCATTTCAAGTGGTAAGGAGCCAGAAAGCAAGTTGTTTTCCAGGCTGAGAACTTCAAGGGTTTTCAAGCGCCATATTTCTGGTGGAATGTTGCCAGATATTCGATTGTTTCCCAACCAAAGTTGTTTGATATAGCGCAAGTTAATGAACTCGGCTGGAATGGTTCCTGTAAGAAAGTTATCGTCAATCGCCAATGTTTTGAGATAGGTCAACTGACCCAATTCCGGTGGAATAGTCCCGTATAATTGATTTGATGAAAGCTCTAAACTTGACAATTCTTTCAAATCACCAAGTTCGCTTGGTACCGGACCCGATAGTTGATTACCGGACAAGTTTAACCCCCATAAGCTAAGAGCTTGTCCTAATGTGGTTGGCATTCTTCCTGAAAGCTGATTACCAGATAAATCTAAATATCTCAAAGTTTCAACTTGATGAAAAAATGCAGGCACCTCTCCAGAATAAAGGTTGTCGTTCAAATACAGCCTTTCTATCTTTGGCATCTGTAGAATATCTTGTGGAATAGGCCCGGACAATTGATTTTCGCCCAAATTGAGCAAAGTTAGTCTTTCCATCTGGAACAATTCAGTTGGAATGCTACCACTGATAAAATTCTTAGATAGATTAATTCTTGACACTTTTTCAAGCTTAGCTATTTCCACGGGAAGCGTGCCAACGAGATTGTTGTCTGCCAATGCCAAACCAAGCGGTCCTGCATAGAGTGATTCAACGCCATACCAATCTCCAACGGTCTTTGTCTGAAGCCAGTTGGTGTTATTCGTCCATGCCGCGCCATTGGTGCTTTCATACAGTGCCACAAGACCTTCACATTCAGATACCGTCGCATCTTCAATCGTCTGGCAATCAAAAGCCTGTACCTGTTCCTGGGTTAGCTTTAAGCTCTCTTCGCTGGGTGGAACAAAAACGCGTGGCTCGGGCTTAACGTAGCCCCTGCTTCGCTCCTCGGGATCATCACTTTGAGTACGGTCGTTAAAATCAATGATATTGTCAGGATAGTTCTCGTTGATTTTCTGCATAGCGCTCACACCAAGGCCTGAGTTAGACGCAAAATGCAGAGCACCAATCAACAAAAGCACGATGAGGCTTATGCTAATTGTCTTATTTTTCATACAGCTCCTTTTAACCTATCGAAATTAATAAACGCATCCGTTAGTATATCATGACAGATTTTTCTGGCATTCTGAGGATAAGAGAAACGGTCTATTGATACCTCTTTAAAAAAACTTATTGACCGAAGTGTGCTATTTTTATTAATAAGAAGATTGTGTCAACGGACCTCAATAGACAGAGACAAATTTCCTACCAGCATGCGGTGTCCCATCACATTCCAAGCATTGTGCATAGCGAAACGCCATGTAACAGTTGGATTAACAACCGAACGTGAACCTAAACGGCCTATTCCCTTAAATAAAGTACGTGGACTTTCATCCACGCAAAAAGAGATATAACGAAAGGCACTTCAGGACTCGAACCAGCGACCTGTGCGCAGCCCTCAGCATCACTGATTTGGATGTAAACTTAAGCGCTCTATGATCTTTAAAAATATGCTGTTAGGGAATTAAAAAATCAGCCTCTTGATAAAACTGATTTTCTTACGCTTTTATCCGTGATGACTACGGGTGTTCATCCGTGAGGTTTACGGCTTATTTTTTTGTTTTTTCTCTCGATGAGAGGGTCAAAAATGGGCACTGCATGACTCGAATCAGCAACCTGTGCGTAGCCCCCAGCACCGCTGGGCTCGGATGTGAATCTGTATGGTCTATACGTTTAAACAAAAAACGCGGGATAATAACCGCACTATAAAAAATGGGCACTGCAGGACTCGAACCTGTGACCTGTGCATAGCCCCCAGCAACGCTGGGCTCGGATGTGAACCTAAGTGCTCAAAGCATTCATAAAAACAGACCAATATAAAACACAAAAAACCAGTTTTTTCATAAAACTGGTTTCCTTATGCTTTTATCCGTGATGCCTTTGGTAGATTAACCATGAGGTCTTTGGTAGGTTTTCTCTCGATGAGAGGGTCAAAAATGGGCACTGCAGGACTCGAACCAGCGACCTCACGGATGTGAACCGTGCGCTCTAACCAACTGAGCTAAGCGCCCGAAGTGAAGCGATTATAGCAAAGCCCACTCTATTTGTCCAATATTTCGTACTTTATTCACCCCTAATTCAAGCCCAATGCCTCACTCGCCATGCTACAAGCCCATCATCAAAGCCGCGACAATTAAAACCAAACAACTCAGCCCGGAACTTAGCAGCACCATATAAGCCAAAAGCTTCTCCATGGCTTGATTGATCAGCACGAAAAAGCTCAACACCAGGCCCATAATCCAGAGAAATGTACCGAAAATGGGCAACAACCACAACTGCCCCGAACGCACTTCCTCAAGCGTTACCCAAGTCACTTGTGGTCGAATTGCGACGATAATGCCAACTGCGCCCCAAAGAAGCACCAAAAAAGTTAGCCCCACGATGATTAGTCCCTTAACCCATTTGTCCTGCCAAACCTGCTTTACTAAGCTGAAAAAGTGTTCCTCCTCAATCGCTTCGGAAGTTATAGGTGCCAGACTCTTTTGTTCATTAAGCCGTGCTAAAAAGGGTATGGGCTCCTGTGGCGAAACCACCAAATAACGTTCTGCGGCCTTTATCAGTATCATGCGGTCAATATCTGTTGCCACAAAACGCGTTTTTCCCATACCTGGCACAAGAAAATATTGCAGATACGCACCGGGCAAATGCAAACGTGGCAAGGGCATTTCATCCTCAAACTCAGTTAACTGATGCGCCCACTCGATAGCACGCAAGGGTATTTTTAGACTGCTCACGCCCCAATGAACTTTAAGATCTTCGCCATCAATGACGTAGCTGATTTGCCTGGCGTTATTGTATTGGTAAAGAACATAGAAAAAAGGGATGGCTAACAAAAACGCCACCGCGACAAATAAGGACGCGTAAGCTTCAAATAAAGGCATATTTGCCAGGATAACCAAGACCACGCCTAATATAATCAAGCCAACCAGAATGACGATATTCCAATTGAGTGATTTCTGCCTGGGCGCATAATACGTCGTTTCCATGCCCTAATTATACGTTAGCTGCTTTCAAATTGCGCCGATCAAATAAGTTTAAGATAAAATAAATATGAGTAAAGGAGCCGTCATGGACAATACCCAAAAGTTTTCCGGTAAAAGCGATATTTATGAAAAATCCCGCCCCGCCTATGCGCCTGCTCTCATCGACTGGCTAAAAGAGGAACTCCAACTCGGTCCACAAACACCCATCGCTGATATTGGTGCCGGCACAGGCAAGCTCACACGCCAATTACTTGAATTGGACGCGCCGGTTTACGCCGTTGAGCCCAACGCGGATATGCGCCAAAAGATGATCGCGCTGCTTGAAGACCAGGCAAACTTCCATGCGATTGCCACACCGGCTGAAAAAACAGGGCTACCAAACCACAGTGTTAAACTCGTAACTGCTGCTTCTTCCTTCCATTGGTTTGATGCCAACACTTTTCGCGCGGAATGTCAGCGGATTTTATGGCCAGATGGCAAGGTTTGCCTAATATGGAACCACCGTAAACTTGATAACGACATCAACCTTGGTTTTCGAAATATTTTCAGCCGTTACTGCCCCAATTTTTCTGGTTTTAGCTTTGAGCGCCAAAAGGGCACTCAGGCAATCGAGCGGTTTTTCAGTACAGATCCAATAGAAAAACATTTCGATAACCCTGTGCGCTATGACCAGGCAGGTTTTGTTGGACGGGCTCTTTCAGCCTCTTATGCGATTATCCCGGGTGATGATGGCTACGAAGAATTTCTCGACGCGCTAAGGCAGCTCTTTGAGCGATATGCTGTGGATGGATTTATCGAAGTACCCCATCAAAGTGTGGCTTTTTTGGGCAAGGTTTGATAAGCTGTTTTTTTAACCTTAAGTTTTATACACTCTTAAGAATAACAATCTTTCGCGTTTTACAAAAGAAACTCAGCCCGATTTTTTGCCTAAAATATCCAGTTCAGCTTGGGATATTTCTTCAATGACTGCACGCGCGTCAGCTTTAACGTCTTCCGGAGTTGCTGGCGAATGGTTAATCAGCTTGACCAACTCAAACGCCTTGCGCAGGGTATCTTTCACGTTGGCAGTATAGCTAAAGAACTCCCAACCCACCGACTGGGGCTTTTCGATCTTGCGCGCTTCTTCAATTAATGCGCGGGCTTTCTTGATACGGTTTTCTGGTGTCATCGCTCTTGCCATGGTATCATCCTCTTTAGTGATAGTTAATTGTAGCACAGGCTCATCCACGCAAAAAAGGCTTGGTATTTTACAAAATAACTTGACACTTTTTGCAGAGTCTGTGGTATACTTGCTTTTCGTGCCTGGCATAGGCATTATTTAATTATGTAAGTTAGCAAAGGGAAGTACGATGAACCATTCAGAATTATTGAAATCTGTTGAAGCCGAAAAGAACCCCAATATTCCGGATCTTTTCCCTGGCGATAATGTGAGTGTTCACATGAAAATTAAAGAAGGCGACCGCGAACGCATCCAGGAATTTAAGGGCGTTGTGCTCTATACCCGAGGCCGCGCCAACGATGCCTCTTTTACCGTGCGCCGTGTTGGCAGCAATGGTATTGGCATTGAACGCACCTTCTTATACAACTCACCCCGCATTGCCAAAGTTGTGGTAGAACGACACAACAAAGTCCGTCGCGCGCGCCTTTACTTCTTGCGCAAACGCACCGGCAAGAGCGCCAGACTCAAACAACGTTTTTAATCTTGATTACGTGTCAAAAGCTAAAGCCTGATCTGGTAAGAATATCTCCAGAAAAGGCTTTTTGCTTCATTGAAGGAATTTATCCTTCAACATCACATTAACAAGCCAATACAGCTGCTATTTTGAACAAACACGCATATCAACTTTATAGTATAATTATTCATCGGCGTTTCGGAGTTTCGTGACTTCCAAGCGCGTTTTACGTTAATGCTATTTATTAACCTATTAGGACAAGGATTAAACTATGCCAAGTTCATACCTAACCCGAGAGGGCTATGAAAAATCTGAACAAGAACTCGTATTTTTGCGTACAGAAAAACGCAAACAGGTTGCCGCGCGCTTGCAAAAAGCTATGGAAGACGGCGAACTGATTGAGAATGCGGAATACGAAGATGCCAAGAACGAACAAGCCTTTGTTGAAGGACGTATTAAAGAGCTTGAAATCTTACTTGCCAATGCTTATATCATCGACGATGGCGAACATTCCGAAGATATTGTGGTTGTTGGTTCTACCGTTACCCTGAAATTTGAAGATGGAGACGAGACGGAAACCTACATGATTGTTGGTGCCGCTGAGGCCAACCCCCGTATAAACCGCATTTCTAACGAATCTCCTATTGGCCACGCCTTGATTGGTAAACGGGTTGGCGATAAGGTCAAGGTGGAATCACCGGGTGGCGCGTTTTTCGTCGAGATTGTTGAGATTAAGTGATATAAACTGACATTAACGCCCCACTAAAGATAGGTGGGGCGCTTTTATTCGCAAACTTTTGAACCGGAAAGAGGATTAACTATGCTGTTGGACGATTTTTCTGATTTAGAAAATACACGCCTCGAGAAAATGCTGCGCATGCGCGAAGAAGGCATTGAACCCTACCCCACTCGCTCTACTAAAACCATGAACAACGCTGAGGCGCTTAAAACTTTTGAAGCCGCCGAAGCTGAAGGTAAAACTGAAGTGCCGGATGTCATTTTGGCTGGCCGCATTCGTGCTATTCGCGATATGGGAAAGCTCTGTTTCGCGCACATCGAGGACAGCAGCGGAAAAATCCAACTCTTTTTACGCATCAACGAACTCGGCGAAGAAAAACTCGCCAGCTTTATCCGTGATTTTGACCTTGGCGACTTCATCCAGGCTTCTGGCGCGCTCACCCGCACCCGCCGCGGCGAAATCACACTCATGGTACACGACTTTGTCATGCTCGCCAAAGCGCTTTATCAGCTCCCCGCGGATAAAGATCAGGTCATCGACGGTGAAACGGTACGCCACTCCGTGCTCACCGACCCCGAAACCCGCTATCGCCAACGCTATGTTGACCTTGCGGTAAACCCTGAGGTGCGGGATATCTTTAAAGCCCGCGCTAAAATCGTTGATACGGTCCGCGAGTTTCTTGACAACCGTGGTTATATTGAAGTTGAAACGCCCATTTTGCAACCCATCTATGGCGGTGCCGCTGCCAGACCTTTTACCACCTACCATAACCAGCTTCATCAGGAACTCTTCCTGCGCATCAGCTTCGAGCTCTACCTCAAACGCCTCATCGTGGGAGGCTTGGACCGCGTTTACGAAATCGGACGCGACTTTCGCAACGAAGGCGTATCTTTCAAACACAACCCCGAATTTACCCAGCTTGAGCTTTACGAAGCTTACACCGATTACCATGGCATGATGCGCATCGCTGAAGAGATGATTTCGCAGTGTGCTTATAAACTCAACGGGCATTACCTTATCAACTACGATGGTAACGAAATCGACCTCACCCCACCCTGGCCACGCCTGACTATTCGCCAGGGACTGATTGATTTTGCTGACATTGATATCAATGACTACCCCACCGTTGAAGCCATGGAAGCCTTGCTAAAAGAGCGCGATATCCCCTTTAAGCCCGGCGTGCCCCGTGGCAAGCTGATTGGCATCCTCATGGAAGAATACATTGAGCCCCGTCTCATCCAGCCCACTTTCCTCTGCGACTACCCACGCGACATTTCGCCACTCGCCAAAAACGTGCCTGGCGACCCCAACACCGTTGAACGCTTTGAAATTTTCATCGGCGGCGTGGAAATGGGCAACGCCTTTACCGAACTCAACGACCCCATCGAGCAAGAAAAACGCTTTATGGAAATGGCAAGCGCCTACGCCGCGGACGACGAAGAGCAACATCCCATGGATCATGACTTCGTGCGCGCCCTGGCATATGGCATGCCCCCTACCGGTGGCATGGGCATCGGCATCGACCGTTTGGTGATGATGCTCACCGGCAAAAACACGCTTCGGGAAGTTATCCTCTTCCCGCACTTACGCAAGATCGAAGACCAGTAAAATCCTTGGTTTAAGTCTTGCAACAAAGAGCTTGTGGACGAGAACACCCTCATAAACCTTGCCCGAAAAGGCGAGCTTGACGCATTCAATCAGCTCATCCTGATGTACCAGGATATGGCATTCAACGTTGCATATCGCATTATGAACGATGATGCCGCGGCTGCCGATGCTACACAGGACGCGGTAATCTCGATGTATCGTCGCATCGACACCTACCGGGGTGGCTCGTTCAAAGCCTGGTTTATGCGCATCGTCACCAACCAATGCTACGACGCGTTGCGCTGGCAGAAACGCCGGCCAGCGGTCGCCCTCGAACCGGAAACGGATGACGGTGAACAGATGGAATCGCCCGCCTGGCTTGAAGATGACAAGCTCAAACCCGAAGAAAGCTTAGAGAAAAACGAGCTTGAAAATGCCATCCAGCATTGCATCAATCACCTCCCAAAAGACTTCAAAACCGTGTTTTTACTCGTTGATGTGAATGGCGAAGACTACGAAACCGTTGCCGAAAGCATCCAAAGCCCGGTTGGCACCGTAAAAAGCCGCCTTTCCCGCGCGCGCCAAAGAATGCAACGTTGTTTGCAAAACTTCAGGGAACTTTTACCCGCGATATTTCGTCTAAACACCGAGGATAATGATGTTTAGAAAAGAGAAAGTATCCCCACGGGCGTTTGAAGAACTCTGCGCTTATATTGATGGGCAAGTGAGCCAGGAAGAAGCCCAGGCCATTGAGGCGAAATTGGCGCGTTCTATCCACTTGCAACAAGCCCATGACCAAATCAAAGCCTTACGCGCTGTTACGCGCGCTTTGCCCCAGCGCAAGGCGCCGCGCAACTTCATCCTCACCCGCGCTGAAGCTGCCACAGTCAAACGCGGACGCAACTGGAGCCGCGCTTTTGGCTTGGCTTTTAGCCTGTGCGCGGTCTTTTTGGTCGTTCTGCTTGGTTACGATGGCATATCAAATGGCTTGTTTGCGATGAAAGCCGAAGCGCCACAGATGTCTATGGCAGAGGAAATGACGCAAGACTATTCTATGCGCGATGCCTCTGAATCCGCCGATGAATCCGCCCCTGAATCTGCCCCGGAATCGCCAGCAGAAATGGTTGAAGAGCCAGTCGAAGAAAAAGCCCTTGAAGAGGAAGCTGTTTTGCTGACATGGGGCGCGCCGAGCGCGATGACTGCTGAAGGTGGCGGCGCGATGGACTCCACCGCCGCTAGCGCTCCCACGGTGAGTCCTTATCAGCTTGATTCCGCTATGGCGCTTAGCACAACCCAGGTGCGAACAACAAGAAATGAGCCCATCAAGATTCATCTCGACCCTATTACCGGCAAGGTCACCATTTGTGACCCGGAGCACGGTTGCGGTTACGGTGGCAACATCCAGAGCGGATCCCATCCAGAGACAAAAAATGAGTTCCTTGTAGACCCCGCGCTCATTTATTACGACCAAAAAGCGGGCATGCTTAAACTTTGCCCTGAACTTGGCGCCTGCCCTACCGCGGATGAAACGCTAATCGTCGTTCAAGCTGTCAGGCCCGGAGAAGAACCTGAAGACTACAGCACTGCTTTCCCGCTTATTTTGGGGATGGACCACGAAAATGAGGGAGAACTTCTTTCAGCCTCACCGCAAATTGATGAAGGCACGCTTGAAGCCGCGACTGTTCTTGAAGAAACAAACTTGAAAGAAATCCCCGCTGGACCCTATGACGATGACAGCGACCATCAAAACTATCTCCGCGACCAGCGCGTCTTGTGGCTCAAAATTGGTTTGGTCGGGCTGACCATCTTCTTTGGCATCATCTGGCTGATTATCAGAAGGCGATAAAACGCCTTCTATCCCCGCTGACATTTCAGTTTTTTTAAATTGCGTGTTTCATTCTAATAGGCTCTTTTCGGTCAAGAATAACATGTGCGAATAACGCTAAAGTCCTACAGGATGGCTAAGCCTGGCACACCCCAATAAATCAACATCCCATCGCCAGAGACCACCATGGAAATCCTGTTTTCCCATGATGTCATCAAGAGGATGACCTGTCTCAAAATCGGACTTTTTCAAGAAAGACCTAAGCCCTTCAACTTTACAGACCATGAAGGGCTTTTTCGTTATGAAAATCTGCGATTGACTTGACTTATGCAACCAGTTGCATATAATAAAGGCAACCAGTTGCATTAAATAGAGGTGCTGAGATGAACAGGACGGAAAAAAAAGAATATATCATTGGTTTTATTTCTTTGATTTCAAACAAGACCGCGCAATTTGGCGATTTGATGTTGACGGATATCACCTTTCCCCAGTGGTTTTTGCTGATGATGATTTCCAAAATGGAGCAGCAGGAAAAAACCATCAACAGCATCGCCGAGTTTGTTGGGTCAAGCAGGCAGAATGTCAAAAAGATGCTGAACCTCTTGGCGGGCAAGGGTTACGTGATGATTGAAAAATCAAGCAGCGACAAGAGAGCTTTGAACGTAAATCTGACCCAAAAAACCTGGCAATACTTTTCTGACCATGATGCCTTGGCAACCAGCGAGATAAACAAGCTGTTTTCCGCTTTTTCTATGGATGAAATTGACCATTTAGCCAGCGCCCTAAAAAAACTGCTTAACGCCTTTGAAACTTATGAAATGGAGAATAAAAACAATGATTAAAGAAAAACGCCTGTTCATCATTTTGAGCGCCTTGATCATCGCCCTGTCCCTGGTCGTCACGATTTGTGGCGTGTGTTCGTTTGATATGACGCGGTCCTACTATGTCACCAATCAATATGGCGAGCAGATTCAGATTTGGGGCTCAGGCATCTACCGCCACGATACCTATTTCAAGGTGCCGATATTTGTAGGCTCTGACCTTACCGTGTTGGTCTTTGTCATTCCATTTGCGATTTTCGCCTTTTGGAAAACCATTCAAGAAGACAGTTTTGAAAATCTTCTCCGCAGTTTCAGCGTCGTCAGTTTGCTGCTTTATTATTCCGCGAGCATAAGTTTTGGCGTCACATATAACGTTTTGCATTTGGTGTACATCGTCTTGTTTGGTGCCTGTTTCTTTGGCGCGGGATTGTTGCTGGCAAAACTCCATTCAATCGCCGTGCAGGAAGGCGAAACTTACTCCTACCACATTACAAAGGGGATGAAAGCCTTTTTGCTGATAGCGGGCCTGGCGCTGTGTGTGGCATGGCTTCCCGATATCATTAGCTCGCTAATAAAGGGGACTTCGCTGGAGCTCATCGAAGTTTACACAACCGAAATTACCTATGTGCTGGATATGGGCATCATCAGCCCACTGATGTTTCTTACCTATGGCTTAATTAAGCGCAAGGACTTTATGGGATACATTCTCCTGCGCATGAGCTTTTTGGTGTGCATCGGGGTTGGCATTATGCTACCTGTGCAGTCGGTTTTTCAATTGCTGTCCGGTTACGAGATTACCATACCTGTCATCGTTACCAAAGTGGCGATCTTCGTCCTGCTGGCGGGTTTCGCCTCGGTCTTCAATCACCGATTGAAGAAAAGCACGACAAAGCGGGAGCTTGAGGCAGTCTGAAAAAGACCGATGTTTTTCTATCCATTAATATCAGACTCTGATGAGGACACTTACAGCTTTGATTGTTACTTGGGTCTAAAAAACATCCTCCAATAACACCCATGCGTCATTACTCATGTCTTCACTGTAAACTGTGTTATTGATATATAGTCGGCTGTCTTTATCACGCACGAAACCAAATTTATAGTTATGTTTTTTGGCGAAAACCTTCAAGGCTTTAAATTTATTTTCTGCCTGAATATCTATATTCGCGCTTTCGCCTTGTCTTTCTCCGCCTTTGGTTTCAATAAGCCAGATTGAACCATCTGTCATCTTTAGAACATAGTCAGGATAAAAGAGTCGTTGCTTGAAAAAGGCATCCGTATAGACTATCGATAAGTACTGTTGACCGCTGTCACCATTCTTATAAATGTATTTAACATTCTCGTTTCTCTCACAGTACCACTCAAAAAGCCGCTCACTGCTTGACCGCAAGAAATCCGTTATCATCGAGCTGTTGTAACCTTTGTAAACATTTGTTTCGAGTTCATCGATGCGCTTTTCATAAGGCGAATAGCGATAATGTTCTTCAAGCGGGATTTTTAAGTCGACAGTTTTGCTAAACGGAGCGGAATAATTTCTCGCGTCACTCGAAATTTTAGCAAAATCATCTTTCAGTTGGTCTATGTTGTTGATGACAAAAGCGTAATATTCCCGCAGACTCAGATTGAGAAGCTTGTAGTTTCTATTCCCGAAATCTCTAAGGAAAAGTGTTTTAAGAACCTGGTTTGTCTTACTATAACTTAGTCCGATGTATTTTTTGAGCGCGTCAATATTATGTTGAAGTTCAATACCATGACTGTGCGTATTGACTACGATGTCTAACTGTCCATACGAGCCAGCTGTTCCTTCATTTATTGAACGTAAAGTAGAAAATTTGCCTTTCAGATAACTTTGTTTAAGCGTCGTCCCAAAAACGAACCCTCTTATTTCCATACGAACTTTGTTATCATCTTTCTTGCCTGTCAGGTTGTAAGCACCCCTGAAATGCTCAAAAACTCTTGTTCTGATGGCTTTTTCGTCAACAAAATCGGCATCCTGATCGCGTAACTCTTTAACTAAAGTAATAGACCTTGGTTCATCCTTCAAAAAGACCCGTTGGGTTTCAAAAGCATTTCCCGCATTGATAACCTCTAACTTATACTTCTCATCAAAGGTATACAGAAAAGAGCAATCTAAAATATCTCTGCCATAATGTCTGGCGTTTGGCATTCGCCGTAGTCTTCCCAAAGTCTGAATTTCAAAGACTTCAGACATATTTTCACGGAGTTTAACCAAAATCTTTGCCCGAGGGCAATCCCAACCTGTTGAAATGGCTTGCTTAAACAACATAAAAGCAGGCAACGCATCAGCCTTGGTGATGGCGTCTGCTTCAGTGGTGCCGATGTTGATCTTGCCTAACTTTTTGGAATTTACTTTTTTATCAGCAGTCGTTTCAGCGCTGAACCAACTGGCAAGAAGTTTGTTTTCGTAGGTGTAGCCCATATCATTGAGCTTGTTTTCAACATGCTCAATTAAGGCATCGCTCAAACTTGGAAATTGAACCAAAACGAGCGGGCGAATGTTTTCTCCTTCTTCTTTATATGCCTGCGCGATTTGTTTACGCACTTCATCAGCCTTTTCAAGGAGCAAATCTGTTTCATGGCTCAAATCATCAATCTCTACATGGTCAAGCCCGTCATTAATGTACATAAAACGGGTAATGAGACCCTCATCAATGACATCCAATTCATCAATCTCGTAGAACTCCCCGCTCACTCTTCTGTTAGGCGTGGCTGAAACCCTGATTTCATAAAGCGCGTTCATGCTGCTTATGACATCATCAGCTTTTGAGGTGTTGTTTTGGTGTTCTTCATCGATGATGATTAGAAAATTGAGTTTTTTGCGGTGGGCTTCGCTAATTCTTTCAAACAAGTTTTTTCTTTCGCTCTCGTTGAGAGCTCTGTTGCCTTTTTTGGTTATCATTTCCCAGTTGATGAAATAGGTCGTACCGGCTTCAAAGCCACTGTTGATAATATCAAGCACATCGGCTGTTTTTAGACTGGGCGCGAATCGCTGCATCTTTTCCCGGGATTGTTCTTCAAGATTGCCTCTACCTGGGCAAAGCCAGCAAACAACTGTGTCGTCATGATACGTTAAATACTTCTCAATATAAGCAATCAGGATAACCGTTTTGCCACTGCCCGTTGGACTTTTTAAAACAATTTTGGGCTTGGAATTGATGTTGGTGGTCGTTTCGAAAAGAAAATCAACTGCCCGTTCCTGGAAGTTTTTTAAAGTTATACCAATCATAGTTCACCAACTTCTCTAAGCTCATTGCGAAAATAGTATTCCGGAATTTCAATCACGGTAATATCTTTTTTGTCTAAAAAGGCCTGGTCAATTTGCGAAAGAAAGAAACCTGAGGGAATAAACAACTTGCCACCATCCTGAATGCTCTCAAGCACTTTTGTCAATTGCTCTTCACGTTCAAGCATGATTACTTTCTTGCCGTCAATCTCAATATGGTTTTCCAGCTCGATAAGTTCCTTGATGTGCTCCATCATCCGGCTTGAAATGCTTTCATCCTGATTGAACTTTTTAATGAAATCCGTTTTGAAGTATTTAATATTGTGGGGCAAATCTGTTTGAATGTTTTTCAGGCGTTGATAAGTGACTTCTTCGCAGATATTGTTTTCGTTGTTGGTACAGAGGATATAGCGACGATTTCCACCATCTTCTGCATTAAGTTGCGCAACCGCATGACCGGTCGTTCCACTGCCGGCGAAATAGTCTAGAATTATTGAATTTCGGGTGCTGGTAAGTTTAATCATATCTTTTACTAGGTGGAGGGATTTCGGAAATTCAAATTTCTTTTCGCCTAGGAGATCATTAAGTATTTTAGTCCCATAATGGTATGAATGATATTCCTTTTTAATCCAATGTGTTCTTACGACTTCTGCAGGTCTGAGTTTTTCAAATATTTGAATACCACTTTCACTATCTTCTATTAACTCTATATTGCCCTTTCTATAATAGTTCAAAAAAGTGTTTGGTAGTGTTTTCCAAGTTCTCTCTACACCTGAACGAGTGACAGGATAGATTTCTCGATATCCATCCTTAGGTGACAAAGATACATCTTTCTTTTCAATATTTACATAGATAGGATAGTAAAAGTTAGGTTTAGCCTCTCGTGTCGCATATTTGCCATCAGTCATTCTGATAAAGTTCTTTAGCTTATAAATTCCTTCCTCATCTATCTCTTTATATTCATCAATATCTGAGAAAATAAGTTCATTGGAGAAGCTTGCCAATGCTTTTTGTTTTGCGTAGAATAATGCAAATTCATTACTAGTTCCAAAAAATTTTTCTTGGTTTCTTCCCTCTGGCTTATGAACTACTGTCACGATTCCGATTCGATTATCTTCACCAAAAACTGAATCTAATAACATAATCAATTGAGCAAGCTCATAGTGATCAATTGCAACAACTAGAATGCCTTCATCTTTCAAGAGGAGCTTTGCTGTTTGAATCCTTTCATTCATAAAAGACAGCCACTTGGAATGTCTAAACGCGTCTGTAGCGTCAACAAAATTGTTATTATATTTCCAGTCCTTTGCTCCAGTATTATATGGAGGATCGATATAGATAACGTCTATTTTGCCTTTGTGCGTTTTCTCAAGCAGTTTAAGGGAATGAAGGTTATCGCCCTCCAGTAAGAAGTTATAGGGCTCTTCTTCGTCAGCGACAATTTTACGGGTTTCATCTTCAATAAAAACGGGAATGTTATGCGCTAACATTTCATCCACTTGTTCAGAGTGCTCTTCCCAGACCAGCCCATATTTTTTCTCGGTCAGCGCGTTTTCGATCTCGGTTATCGTGCGGATATGCTCTTCATCATCATTGAGCGCCTTCAACTGCTCCAGATAAGCGAGCATTCTCTCTCGTTTGATTTTAGATAAATTGGTCAACGCATACTCCTGTTTTGTGGTCTCTAAAAACGATTACTATTTGTAAACTCTATTGCAGTTATCACAGCTTTATCTTAGCTTATTTATTAAGCTTGCAATCAATTCTTTATCTTCAATTTTTGTGATCCCAAAGCTCTTTTTTCCAGCGTCTTTTATGGAAGCTCCTATATGATAAACCTCTTTATCATCAATGATTAAAAAGCGGTCATGAAAATCGTCTCTCGTTTTTAACGTTAATCCTTTGTATTGGGCGTTAAACGTGGAGATGTCCTGACTGGTTAAACTTCCTTTTCCTGAACCCGCAATAAGAACAGAAACGCCTTTGTTTTTCTTGCAAAAGAGGTTCAAAGTGCTTGTATCCACATAGTTATCTATCAGGATGAGCTTGTTTCTGGCTTTTTTAATAATATTCACAATGAAGCTAAAGGCATCGTAGATTTGCCCATCAAAGAATATATTCTGCTTCACTTCAGTTTGAGTGGCAATGTAGTTGAAGACTTCGTCGAGTTTTTGATCTGTTTCAAGTTGTTTTAATTCAACACGATCCAGCCTTGAGAAAAGTTCTTGATTTGATATGAGAAACTTACGCATTGCCACAAAGCTATCCATGATTCTGATACTTACTTCCACAGCAATATCACTTCTAAGCACAGACGAAAGCATTGCAATGCCTTGCTCCGTAAAGACATATGGCATATACCTTCTGCCACCATAATTACGATTCGAACTTGAGGTTCCATTTTGGAACCTCAAGTGGTCATATTCTTCCTTTGTTAGTTGAAAACAATATCTCTCAGGGAACCGATCAGCATTACGCTTCATTGCCTTATTCAAGTTCCCGGTAGTTACTTGATATAGTTCTGCCAGGCCACTATCCAGCATGACTTGCTTTCCTCTAAAGGTATAAATCATGCTCTGGATTTCAATATTATCTATCACCTTAGTTACTTGTTCTTTACTTCCCATTGACCGTCTTTAGAACTTCCTGAATATTTGATATAACCTGCTTGTGTAAGTTTTGCTAAATCTCTTTTAATGGTACTTCTTGAAACAGAAAATAATTCAGCTAAATCTAAGGCAGTTGTTTTCGCATTTTGTTTAATGACTTCAAGAATTTTATTCCGTCTCTCGGCGGGCTTTAATTTTTGACCCTCATTTTGACCCTCATTTTGACCGTCACTTTGACCGACATTTTGGGTGTCACTTTGGGTGTCACTTTGGGTGTCATTTTGGGTGTCATTTTGGGTGTCATTTTGGGTGTCATAATTCAAATTCTTCAAGACGGTGAAAAAGGAGGTCTCTGTTGATCTAAACTCAGGTTTTAATTCTTCTTTGTAATTTTCTTCTGATTCATAGGTCTCAATAATGTTTTTCAAACCTGAGCCACGTCTTTCCATCAAATTCATGCGAGCAAAAAGATCAGCTATAACAGGATTTCTTCTTGTAGATGCAATGTCAAATGGATCAAGGTCTTGTATAAAAGTCCCATCGTACATACCACCCGGTGAATAAACTTCCAACCGATCGTCGTAGATATCTATATGGACTTCGCTCCCGATAACAGTATAGTCTCGGTGAATAAGCGCGTTAACAATTGCTTCCTGTACTGCTCGCTCAGGGTATTCTGGATACTCTATTCTATATACCGGGCCTTTTTTCCACATCTTTTTACTGTTTCTTTTCACAAAATCTAAAGATGCGTTTAATAGATATAGAAGATTTCCTTCAAACTCTTTATCATCCAAAGCTTCCATAAGCCCATGCGTTTTATCAAGACCGTTCCACCTTGTACAAAATACCCTTGATTGATAAACTTGATGTCCATCTGCAAAAAGAGCACCTGCTATCGTCAAAACACCTTCCTCATCTACCAAGCCGAAAGATTTGAAATCACTTTCTTCAAAAGGCTTCCCGACTCTATCACGATACTCCAACCTTAATTCTCTGAAAGATACATCTTCTAAACATTTTTCTAATGGCAAAGAATCAAAAGAACGTTTTTGACCTTTCAAAGAAAGATTAACAAGGTCTATTCGTGAAGCTGTGACACTTTGATTTCCAATTCGTTTATAGGCAATTCTCGATCCGCTGTCTACAAGAAAGTAGGGAGTGTTTCTTCCCGCGAAAACAGTTAATACTAAAATGAATTTTTCTTCAATCGTTATTATTTCCACATCAAATTCAGGAATCGGATCGATTTTTGTCTTGATTACTTCACTTATAAACTCAGTATCCCCTTGGTAGTCATTTATGCCAACAATTGTATTATTTTCTTTTACGCCAAATATCAACTTTCCGCCACGACTATTTGCAAAGGCAGATATGGTCTTTAACCATGACTTTGGCTTGGACCTTTCCAGCGCTTCTTTTTTGTCATAGAGATTAGTTTCTCCTAAGTATTCTTCTAAATTCATAAGTCAGTTATCCTGTAAATATGATATAAAAAATTACTCACATTCCCGTTTTGATGAAACCATTAATTTTAAAGAGTGTTTTCCTACTCCCACTCAATCGTTGCCGGGGGTTTGGAGGTGATATCGTACACAACTCTGGTGACGCCAGGGACTTCGTTGACGATTCTGGACGAACAACGCGCCAAAAGCTCATAGGGCAGGCGCGACCAGTTGCCGCTCATAAAGTCCACGCTGGTTATGGCGCGCAGGGCGATGGTTTCGCCATAGGTGCGCTGGTCGCCCATCACGCCCACGGAGCGCACGGGCAGGAGCACGGCAAAAGCCTGTGAAGTGCCGCTGTGAGTGGGATCGCTTTCGTCCCAGGTGAGCAGATTCGCCTTGCCGAGTTCTTCCAGGAAGATGGCGTCGGCAAGTTGCAGGGTGGCAACGCGACTGGGAGTCACTTCGCCCAGACAGCGCACTGCCAAGCCAGGGCCGGGGAAGGGCTGGCGCCAGACGAGTTCGGGCGCGATGCCAAGCTCCAAGCCGATTTGGCGCACTTCGTCTTTGAAAAGCTGGCGCAAGGGTTCAACCAGCTTGAACTGCATATCATCGGGCAATCCGCCCACGTTGTGGTGGCTTTTGATGCGCTGGGAACTGTCGCCCACGCCCTGGGACTCGATGACGTCGGGGTAGATGGTGCCCTGGGCTAAAAATTCGAACTCGCCCAGATCGCGCACGGCGGCTTCAAACTCGCGGATGAACTGCTCGCCAATCGCTTTGCGCTTTGCTTCGGGGTCGGTAACGCCTTTGAGTCGCTCAAAAAAGCGCGTGGAGGCATCCACAATGACCAAATGCTCACCAAGCATGGGGCGAAAGATTTTTTCAACCTGGGTAGCTTCGCCAAGGCGCATGAGGCCGGTATCGATAAAAACGGCGGTGACGTGCCCGCCAAGCGCTTTTTGCACCAGGGCGGTGGTGATGGTGGAATCCACCCCGCCGCTCAGACCTGAAAGCACCCGTCCATCGCCAACAGTTTCGCGGATTTTGGCTACGGCTTCATCAATGATACATTTTGAAGTCCAGTTCGCTTCACAGCCACAAACATCAAAAATGAAGCGTTCGATAATCTGCTTGCCATGCTCGGTGTGGTGCACTTCGGGGTGAAACTGAAGGGCGTAGAGTTTTCGGTAAGGATGCGCCATAGCCGCGATGGGGCTGCCGGGCGAACTGGCGCTGATTTCCCAGCCGGTGGGGGCTTGTTCAACGCGGTCGCCATGCGACATGTAAACGCTGAGGTGATCCTCAGGCAAAAGCGCGTTGTGTTTCACGATCTGGAGCGCGGTGAGTCCGTATTCGTGATGTTCGGCGCGTTCCACACGTCCGCCCAGTTTGGCTGCCAGGGCTTGCATGCCATAGCAGATGCCCAAAACCGGCACGCCAATTTCCAGCAGGTAATCTTGCACATAGGGCGCGTTTTCGGCGTAGATGGATTGGGGCCCGCCAGAGAGGATGATGCCTTTTAGCTCGCCATCGCCAACCTCGGGTTTATCACAGGCGCGCAAAACCTGGCGCACGTTAGCGTTCCAGGGAAAAATTTCTGTGAAGACGCCTAAATCGCGGATACGACGGGCAATGAGTTGGGTGAATTGTGATCCAAAATCTAAGATGGCGATGCGGTCGGTCATTTTCGGGCTCCTATAGTCACGGATATTTAATTAAAGATGGACAGAACAAAGTGAAGGTCTGTGGTTTTATTTTACCATCATCCCCGCTCCAATTGGCAGCTTGATGATGATCAGCAATTCTCAGTATCGCGGATTGTTTTATTTTTTCCTTCATCGAAAAGGAAGCACAAGCTATTTCGCCTATACTTCCTTTAATTTGACTTGCGGCTTAATTATTGCTGTTGGGCAGATTGGAATCAAGCTAAAAAAACGCTGTGTAGATTCCGGTAAAGATATTGGCAAGAGCATGGATGATTAAACCTGGCAAAATGGAGCCATCGGCTATCTTCTCATTCACGTAGCCCATAAGCCATCCAACCACGCCTGTAAACACTATAATGATGATCGCTTTTAAGATCCCTACTGATGAAAAGAACATTACGCCATGTAAAAGTCCAAACAGAAGGGCTTGAATGATGTTTCCGGCGATAATTCCAAATCTGTTGGCCACACGCTTTAAGAGAAAACCCCGAAAGAGAATTTCTTCAGGGATGGCGGTACGCAGGATGGCATAAATCAGTATCGCGGGAATGGCCCTTATGCCCAATCCTGCAAATTCGGACGATGCAGTATTGATATCGCGCAGGAAGTAAAGAATGAATACGGACAGCAGAAGAAAGGCTATAGTAATGACGATAATCCACACAACTGTTTTACGCCATTTTTCCTTGGGAATGCCTTTAAACCCAAGCCAAACTAAGAAATCGCATTCATTACGCGCGGTGTTCGCCCACCAAATGAAAGGGATCACTGAAAAGGCAACGATTTGAATGAGGCTGTTAACTATCTGTTTGACCACTTCGCCCATTATTTTTTATCTCCTGCATTTTTTGATATCCACTCACATTTTATCATCGTGTGGTTTGTTTTTTAGTCTTTTCGCACCCTGTTTTTGTAAATTTTCTTTAACTTATCTTTTCATTTAGCCTGCGGCGAGACACCGAGGCAAAAGTGTTATTGCGGCGAGTGTTTTTTGCGTCAGCGAGAAGCAGACTCAAGGTCTGCACTTCGGCATCCGCGAACGGAAAAACTCTGCTTGCGAAAATCGATTTAGCGCGTGGCGGTTTTATTGGTAGATTAGCGTTTTGACCCATGGAACACCACACGCCAGTTGGATATCTATTCCTGCGAGCGTTCTGCTAAATCGTGTTTATGTATGAGGTTTTATGGCATTGGCAAAAAGCCTTAATTTTGTTCAAACTGAGGCTTTTGATTATCTAACAAGGCTTAAACAGCGTATTCATCGGTGAATTCGATTTTTCCGTCATCCATATTGCAGATGGAGACGAGCGAGTGGATAGGAACACCAAATTGGCTGAGCAGCTCACGACCGCCCTCGAAAGTTTTTTCCACGAGAGTGCCGATGCCCAGTACCTCCGCGCCGGCGACCTGAGCCAGGCGCACCAGTCCGACGATGGTCTGGCCAGAGGCGAGGAAGTCGTCGATGATGAGGATGGGCTCTTTGCCGAGGTATTCCGGCGAGACAATGAGTTCAACATTGATGCCTTTGGTGTGGCTGGGAGCGACGGTGATGTAGACCTCAGAGGGCATGGTGACGGGTTTTTTCTTGCGGGCGTAAACCACGGGCAGGTTGAGGTATTTGCCGGCCATGAGAGCGGGCGCGATGCCGGAGATTTCAGCGGTGAGAATTTTTTCAGCACGGGTGCCATGGAAGATGCGGGCAAATTCTTTGCCACAGGCGTCCATGAGTGTGGGATCAACCTGATGATTGATAAAGCGATCAACTTTGAGAATGCCATTGCCGAGGTTTTTGCCATCTTTGAGAATGCGTTGTTTTAAGAGCTCCATTTTTGTCTCCTGCTCTGCTAATAAAGCTGATGTAAAAGTCAATTGTCTAAAGGCAATTATATCAGAGCCTGGAGCTAATCATTGCGTTTCTTGGTTTGGATCCCAAGGCAAACGCATATAAAAAGGCAATAATGTCTGTTATATTGATGGGTGACATGGAATAAATTCACCCTCTCCTGGGACTGCTGGCGTGCCGAGTGCTTTTCTCGGCAGAGGGGTTAGGGGTGTGGGTCTTTAATGGTTTATTATCCTGAAAATGTATTTGGTAAACAAATATTCAGCTCAAATAATGGCAATGTATTCACTAAATTTGCGAAAATCTGTATTCAAAAAAGACCCACCCCCTGGAATCCCCCTCCCATCGATCGCTGACGCGATCTGGAGGGGGGGAATGGTTCGCTTATACCCATAAATCAGTACTTTAAATAACTAATTTAGATGCGATAGCCCTGGTTTGGATCCTCGCTCATTACGCAACACCTTCCTGGGATTCTACGAAAAGAAACCAAGTAAATGAGGACAAAAAAGCACCCGTGAGGGTGCTTTGATACAAGGCGGTATTCTAAGTTCTAAAGATTTTAATCCTGTCGCAAGAGCTCAGCTTTTAAGACGGTAACAGCTTTACCACCGATAAAGCAACGATCGTCGGCAACTTTCACCCAGACTTTTCCACCGCGTTTGCTGGCTTGATAGGCGCAAAATTGGGATTTACCTAAGCGACGTTGCCAGAACGGGCCCAAAACACAATGCGCCATGCCGGTTACCGGGTCTTCCGGGATACCAGTGTGGGGCGAAAAAAAGCGCGAAATAAAATCAAATTTTTCATCATCAGCCTCGGCGGTGATCATGAGATCAACATAGGGCAAGGCGGCGATTTTTTTCATGTCAGGTTCAAAACTGCGCACTTCTTCCGCGGAACCAAGCACTAAAATGAGTTGCCGGGTTTCGGAATAAGCGGCGGCAATGGGTTTGAGCCCGGTCGCCTCAACCGCGTCAGCTGGCACATCCACATCCTCGCTTTTGATTAAAGGCATATTGAGTTCGATAGTGCCGTTGTTTGTGGTCGCCGCGATGACACCGCTGGCAGTGTGGAAGTTGATGGTTTCTTCAAAATCGTAGAGTCCGTTTTCAAAAAGGACATGCGCGCTGGCAATGGTGGCGTGACCACAGAGTTTAACTTCAGTTGTGGGGGTGAACCAGCGCAGTTGGTAGTCATTTCCTTTTGGTAAGAGAAAAGCGGTTTCTGAGAGGTTCATTTCCTGCGCGACGGCTTGCATCCATTCGTCGCCTTTTTCATCAGGCAAAATACAAACAGCAGCAGGATTGCCCTTAAAGGGCCTAACGGTAAAGGCGTCTATTTGATAAATCGTATACTTTTTCATAATTGCACCTCCGAAACTTTCATCGCATTAATTTTACATCACCAGAGCAAATTGCAAAAGCATTTGCCAGTGATTCTCAGCCTTAAAAGGAATTTTGCCATTCAAGCTGAGAATCACCGTTTCAATCATTCAAATGTTTAAAGTCCTGTTCAAGGCAAGAGCTTAAATCTTATCTTTAATCTCCTGCAAGGCTAAAGCCAGGAAGGCGTCTACATCCATGGGGCCGGGGTTCTCGCCATTGCGTCGGCGTAGGGCAACTTGGCCATCTTCCATCTCGCGGTCACCAATGACGAGCATGTAGGGGATTTTTTCCTTTTGCGCGTCGCGGATCTTAGCGTTCATGCGGTCAGAGCGCGCGTCAACCTTCACACGCAAGCCAGCCTCTTTATACTTTTTAGCCACTTCGTCAGCAAATGCCACGTGTCGGTCGGCGATAGGGATGATGGCAACCTGCATGGGCGATAGCCAGGCGGGGAAAGCGCCGGCATAGTGTTCGATGAGCACGCCAAAGAAGCGTTCCATCGAGCCCAACAGCGCGCGGTGTACCATGTAGGGGCGGTGTTGCTGCCCATCTTCGCCGATGTAGCTGATGTCGAAGCGTTCGGGTTCGTTGAAGTCGAATTGAATGGTGGAAAGCTGCCATTCGCGGCCGAGAGCGTCTTTGACCTTGACATCAATTTTTGGACCGTAAAAAGCGCCGCCACCAGCATCAATATCATAAGGCACCTCGAGACGTTTGAGGCTTTCTTCCAGGGCGGCTTCGGCAGCTTGCCACTGCTCGGGTTCGCCCACACATTTTTTGGGCATGGTGCTGAGGTAAGCCTGGAAGTTGGTGAAGCCAAAGGCGCGCAGCATCTTAAGGCTGAAGTCGAGCGTAAAGTCGATTTCATCAGGCATTTGGTCCGGGCGGCAGAAGTGGTGCGCGTCGTCCTGGGTAAAACCACGCACACGCAACAAGCCATGCAGAACACCACTGCGCTCGTAGCGGTAAACCGTGCCTTTCTCGGCATAGCGCAGGGGCAGGTCGCGGTAGCTGTGCAGCTGGCTCTTATAAATGCTCAGATGGAAGGGGCAGTTCATGGGCTTAATGTAGTAGTCCTGGCCTTCAACCGAGATGGGTGAATACATATCGTCTTTGTAGAAGCCAAGGTGGCCGCTGGTTTCCCAAAGGGAGGCTTTGCCCATGTGGGGCGTGTAAACGAGGTCGTAGCCATTGCGCACATGTTGTTCATCCCAGAATTTTTCGATTTGATAGCGAACCATGCCACCGTTGGGATGCCACAGGATGAGTCCCTGGCCAACTTCGTCGTTGGTGGAGAAGAGGTCGAGTTCCTTGCCAATTTTGCGATGGTCGCGTTTGCGGGCTTCTTCGAGTCGCCAGAGGTAATCTTTGAGTTCATCTTTGCTTTGCCAGGCGGTGCCATAAATGCGTTGCAGCATGGGGCGGTTTTCATCGCCGCGCCAGTAGGCTCCCGCCACATTGAGCAGTTTGATGGCGTGGGGATTGATTTGCGAGCTGTCTTCAACGTGCGGACCCCGACACAGGTCGGTGAACTTGCCGGAGGTGTAAACGGTGATGGGCACAGGTTGATCGGTGGGGTTGCCCTCTTCATCGGTGCCACCATGCTCTAAACCTTCAATGAGTTCAAGCTTATAAGGTTGGTCTTTGAAAAGCTCTTTGGCTTCAGCCGCGCTGAGTTCGCGCACGGCAAAGACTTCCTTTTGTTTGATAAGTTCACGCATGCGCTTCTCGATGACTTCAAGGTCATCGGGAGTCAGGCTGCGGGGCAGGTCAAAGTCATAGTAAAAGCCATCAGCAATAGCTGGACCAATGGCGACTTTGGCAGTGGGGAACATTTCGACAACCGCTTCAGCCATGATGTGGGCAGCTGAGTGGCGAATGCGAAAGAGTTCGGATTGAGCATATTCTTCTTTTTGTGACATTTCTTCCTCCAAGGCGGTTCTCGCCTGTTTAATCGTATCGTGTTAAATAAAAAAGACCATCAGCCCTGGGGCATGAGGTCTCTCACGCGGTTCCACCCAGATTAACACTCCTGGAAGTGTCATCTCGACTAGCCGATAACGGGGCGTCCGTTCACCTTAATGAGCTTTGCCTTTTGCAAGCTGTTCAGGCTCAAGCTAACAGGGGGTTTTGGTGTGTTCGTCCGGCAGGTTCTCACTTATTCTGCCTCGCTGTGGGCCGGTGGGCACATTACTCGTCCTGTATCATCGCAATGGGGCAAGTATATCATGTTTTAAGCGCTGTAAAGTGTGAATTTGCATAATCTTTAGACCATTTCTGTGTCCTTCCACAAGCATTTTTGGAAAATTAAAACGAGTTTGCGTTAATTTGACGACCTTGCGCATTAGGGTAATGAAGTCCAATATTTGGAAAAGAAAGGAAATAAAAAGAAATGAAAAGAAACAACAAATTAATGACTGGCTTAGCCATATTAGTAGTAATCGTGTTCGCATCTGTTTTTGTGTTGACGAATGCCAAAGCATCGCAATTTGTCAGCGGCTTATTCGGCAAAAGCCCAAACGGCATCCAAACCATGGGTGTGGGCAGATTTGGAAATACCAAAGTCAGCGATATGACCGAGGACGTTCTCGAAGCGTTATTGGAAAGAGGCTATTTTTCACTTGAAGATACTTTGGCCTTGTTGAAAAATGAAGACCCCGCCTATACGCGCCAACTTTTGAGCAGCCTGCGCGCGAATGTTGATATCTGGATGAAAGCGAGTGAGCCTGGTTCCACCGAAGGAATGACAGACAACGACCGCGCGGTTGCCAAGAAGTTGAACGTTGATGAAGAATCTTTCATGGCGCTCAAATCTATGCTCTATAATGCGGGTCTCATTCAGGATGATGATCTCCAGGGCGAAACTTTAGAAGCTCTCAAGCAATATGCCAGAAGTTTGGGCATGGATCTTGACGATCTGTTTGATGATGACTGGGATGATGATCTCTATGATGACGATTGGGACGACGATGATGATGACGACATGGACGACGACGATGATGACGACATGGACGACGATGATGATGATGATGATGATCAAGATGACGACGATCAAGACGATGATCAAGACGATGATGATGACGACGACATAGACGATGATGATGATGATGATCAAGATGACGACCATGACGACGACAACGATGACGACCATGACGACGACAACGATGATGACCATGACGACGACAACGATGATGACCATGACGACGACTGGGGCGACGACGACGATGATGATGATGACGGAGATGATGATTAAAAACCGGCAAGATTGTTAGACGCACTTTACCTATAGAATAGAATTTGGGATAATGAAAAGGCTGGCGAACATGGCCAGCCTTTTCAAAAACGAGCTGGCATTCCCGATACTACACGCGAATGCCACCACAAGATCTAAGTATTGAACAGGGAGCTCATGATATTTTTCATGAATGTGATCGGAGCCCCAGCTCCGACAAGAATATACAAAATTGATGATGACTTGATAGCGCGCATTGGCGCTGATGATCAGGACGCTTTTGACATGCTGTATGAAAACATCAATCAGCCCCTGTATGCTTATATCTTGTCCCTAACGCAAGATGCCCAAAACGCGGAAGATGTTTTACAGGAAACCTACCTAAAAATCCGCTCAGCGGCGCACCTTTACAAAGCAATGGGCAAACCAATGGCATGGATCTTCACCATAGCGCGCAATCTTTCGATGATGCAACATCGTAGCGCCAAACGCACGGCTGAAGAAGAAATTGACCAACTGGAGCATGACCCGCGTTTTTCAATGCAGTTTGATCGAGAGGATCACATCTTTTTGAAAGAAATTCTCTCTCAACTCAACGAAAAGGAACGCAGCATCATTCTCCTGCACACAGTATCTGGTTATAAACACCGCGAAATTGCCCGTGATTTAAATATGCCCCTTTCGACTGTGCTTTCGAATTACAGTCGTGGAATGAACAAACTTAGAATGATGGTGGAACACCAAAAGGCAAGTTCTAAATGAACCGCAGAGATATTAAACAACGCATTAACCGCGCAGTAAGGCAAATAACGCCGAATGTATATGATCATGTTGCGAGCGTGCCTGTACAAAAAATGGCCGCGCATGATTATATTACACGGCAGGATTTGCCTGAAGAGCACCGCCAAACAACGTGGACTTTACGTTTCGCGCCGGCTTTTGCTTCACTGGCGGTGTTGTTTGTAGCCATTTTTGCATGGTGGCAATTCCTGCGTATTGACAGTGTGGTCGCGGTGGACGTGAACCCCAGTATCGAATTGCGCTTAAATCGCATCAGTCGGGTGGTTACTTTGCATGCTTACAATCCTGAAGCCAAATCGCTGGCTGAGGCTGTTACCTGGCGTTTCAGTCCGGTTGAGGATGTCGTTCAGCGCTTGCTTGGCGCGATGGAGCAGCAGGGTTACTTGCAAAGTGATAGCAGCTTCCTGTTGCTTTCTTACCAGCAGGAAAACCAAAGCCGCGCTGAAGCACTCAGCCAGCGTCTTAATCAGGCAGTATTGGGTCTAAAACAACAATACCCTGTAATGGTTTATGTCCAACGGGTTGAGGTCAAAGAAATCGCTGAGCTGGCGGATGACTACGGTCTAAGTCGGGGTGTGATGCAACTCATCCTGAAAGCGCAAATTATAAACCCACAATATAGCGTCGAATTTCTAAGCGAGCTTGATTTGCAAACGCTCTATTGGTTGTCAGAAAACACGATGAACTCCGCCCCCGAGAGTTCCGCGCCTGGTCCAACACCTATGCCCCCTATAATGCCCACCGAACAAAATACGCCAACACCACGCTCGTGGGAATACCTGTGTTGGGAAGAAGATGATGACGAATACGAATGGGATGAGGACTGTTGGGCATGGCTTTGGGCAACGTGCGGCGAAGGGGATCGATTGAACGATGATTGTGTTCAGCGCATTGTAAATCAGTGTGGGGGTGACTTAGACGATTGTTTTGATGATTAGACCTGAGTTTTTAACCCTCCCTGGAAACTCAGCTAATAAAAAGAGGCTGTCCGTTGAGAATAGTGACAGCCTCTAATAATATACTGTACAGCAGAACGAGTACAATCCACCTTCTTCTCAAATTTCAAAAAATTCCTGAATAGCATCAAGCATTTTTTGGTTCTCATCAGTATAGGGTTTAAAAATGATTCCCATATGTCCGTCAGTACCAACATTAAATAACTTGTTATCAACTTGATGATCATCTAATACTTTCTTAAAGTAATAAGTCATGGTTCTCAGTTCATCTTTTTCATTTGTTAGCAAGACCGTTTTAGGCAATAACGATAATTTGCGGTTGTTTTCGAAAATTAAATAGTGATATTTCGTCATCTTTTTATAGCCTTTAGGGAACACCATATTTCTCATTCCCCAATAGGCTAAATTATTGACATAGAAATGCATTGCTCCACAATCAAGAATAATGCCATTATAGGTGTAATTTCTTTCGCCAAGATTAAAATCGTCTCTCATTTTTTTATCAAGACATAATAATGATTCCGTGATTGCCAAAACCCCACCTGCTGAATGACCAACAATGTACATTTCCTTAGGATTAGCTTCATATTTTTCAGCATTTGAAACAATCCATTCAACGGCGTTGGATATATCTTCTATCTGATCAAATACATTAAATCTTGGATATGCCAGCCTGTAATTTACATTGAAAACCACAAAGCCTCTCTGCGCAAGATAATTAGCAAATAAAGAATCCATTTCTTTATAGCCAGATATAAATCCACCGCCGTGTATATTAACTATTATCGGTTTATATTCTTGATAGCTCTTGTAATGTATATCTAATTTATGTTCAATGGAATGATCATTGATGTAGCTAATATCTTTTACTGCTTTTATGGTGCAATCAAATTTAGACGCATCAATTCTGTCTAAATCTTTCAGATATGTTTTTTCACTCATTTTCTTCATGAAATATTTTATCATAAGCGATCACCCATAAACATTTTAACACGAAAAGGAGGCTCTTAAGTATCTATAAATGGTCTCTGACCCAGCCTCCCCAAATTTAAGTTTTCACTCAATCTTTATCTATCCTCCCTGAAAGATTGGTATATAAATCTATTAGGATATAAAAAAGACGACTTAGGATTGTTTCCTTTTTGTCGTCTTTTTATGGTGGGTGGTATAGGACTCGAACCTACGACCTTTGCGATGTCAACGCAACGCTCTAACCAACTGAGCTAACCGCCCGTGGAAAAAAGATTATAACTGAGGCTTTATTTTTATGCAAGTTTTTTGTTGTTTTATGTGTTAGTTAGTGAATCTCTTGCCCTGCGAGAACTTACTTTATTAAATTTATAGGAATAATTTTATTGACGTCCTATTTAGCCTGATTTATAATTATTCGCAAGAGACTTTCATTTTCAGAAGGACCATTGAGTAAATATTTCAGCAATTAATTGCTGGTGCTTTGTTCATCTGAGCAGGGTATGTCCTTATTTAATATTATTTAATCACCCATAGGAGGTCTAATGAAAACTAAAAGCTTAATCAAAACATCTTTACTCTGCTTAATCATATTCACGATGATGTTTCCCGTCTTGCCAGTTAATGCTGGCGATGGGGAAACAGTCACCTTTATTGTAGATACTACGGAAGATATTGCTGACAACGCGCCAAATGGCATTTGCAGCGCGGGAGCTATAACCGGCGGACCCTGTTCTTTGCGCGCCGCGTTCTCTGAAGCTAATATCATCATGGAAATGGGACAAAACCTGATTATTCAGATACCCGCTGGATTATACAAGTTAACGCTCACTGAGAATACAGGAGAAGATGCTTACTTTGGCGATCTGGATTTGGAATCATTGAACGCCCCAACGGAAAACTGGGTCAGCATTAAAGGAGCCGGCGCGTTTGAAACGCTCATCAATGCCCGTTATATCGACCGGGCTATTGAGATAGGCAAACACTATAATGTAAGTATTAGTGATTTGACCATAACAAATGGGGAATTGCATGCCAGTGAGGGAGAAACAGCCCAGGGCGCGGGCATCCTTGCTAATCAAGCTGGTAGTCTTGTGTTAAACAATCTTAACATGCACAATAACCGAATCCACAAAGATGGCAATGCGAATTCTTATGCCTTTGGTGGTGCCATCAGAGCGATTTTAACACCTTTGACCATTCGTAACAGCAGTTTCTTTAATAACTGGGCTCAATATGGCTCCGCGATCCATTCTTCTGGTGGGGAAAACTTACCCCTGAATATTTACGGATCATCATTTTACTTTAACAAAGCGGACGGAGCTTACACTTTGTTTTCATACGAGCCATTCAAGATGATAAACTCTTCTGTTTTCGCGAATGAAGAAGGCATGGGCAGTTTATCGTTGGTTTATGAAGCCCACATACAAAATTCAACGATCGTGAATAGCGACAATGGAATAAACATCAGTTATTACGACAAACTCTATCTTCGAAACAGTATTATTCTCTCAGAACCCGACCCCAATGGCGATACAGGAGAAAACTGTCAGGCAATGTCCTCAAAGAATGCGGCAATCACTTATGCCCCGGAGATTATCGCTGAAGGTGGCAACGTTTTTTCTGACAACAGTTGCCAGCCTGACACAAATCTGAGAGACGTTGTTGTCCCATGGGAGGATGCTGGCATTAGCCAAAATCCCGTTGGTCAAGGTATTTTATCCGCCTTACCTCTTTTGCCTCACTCTCCAGCAATCAACCGCCGTTTTGAGCCCTGTCTGGCGACAATGACCCCTTTGGATGTTCCTGTTGATATGCCACTGGGTGTTGATCAGTTCGGTATGCCTCGCGGAATGTTCTGTGACGCAGGCGCTTTGGGTTTGCAGAATAAAAGCTATATCTTCTATCCGCTTATCGAACGCGAGTGATTTGTTGTTTGAGATTGTTGTTAATGAGAGTTTAGCATATTAGCATAGAGGTCCTGTCGGTTTGACTAACAGGGTCTATTGATTGTTTTCAGGACAATGGCCATGCATGAGTGTGTTAATAGTGAGTAATAATGCCTCCTATTTGTAAACAAAACCAGTAATTTATGAATAAAATTATTGACGCACCAAAATGCCTCGTCTATAATTAGATAAAGATGCTTTTCGATACTCGAAAAAGCAATAGAGGTCAGTTTTCAACAATTTATTGTCGGCACATTGTTCATCTGAACAATGCACATTTATCCTTACTTTTTTCTTTAATCCAAATAGGAGGTCTGATGAAAACTAAAAGCTTAATCAAAACATTTTTACATTGCTTAATCGTATTCGCAATGATGTTTCCCATCTTGCCCGTTGATGCTGGCAATGGGGAAACCGTCACCTTTATTGTAGATACCACGGAAGATATTGCTGACAAAGCGCCAAATGGCATTTGCAGCGCGGGAGCTATAACCGGAGGACCCTGTTCTTTGCGCGCCGCGTTCTCTGAAGCCAGGAATATCATGCAGATGAATCAAAACCTGATTATCCAGATACCCGCCGGAATTTACAAGTTAACACTCACTGAGGATACCGGAGATGATCGTTACTTTGGCGATTTGGATTTGGGATCATGGAGCGCCCCGACCGAAAACTGGATCAGTATTCAAGGCGCAGGCGCGTTGAACACTACTATCGATGCAAATGATATCGACCGGGCAATTCAGATAGGTGCAAACCTGAATGTCAGTATCAGTGATTTGTCAATAGTGAATGGAACATTACATGCCAGCAATTTCGAGACAATTCACGGCGCGGGTATCCTGGTTGAAAATGCGGGGAAACTTGAGCTAAATCGTGTATCAATGAGTTACAACCGTTTGCATACAGACGGTCACGAAAACGCTCTCGCCTTTGGAGGTGCGCTCAGGGCAATCACAACACCGTTGACCATCCGAAACAGCAGTTTTTCCAACAACTGGGCTCAATATGGGTCTGCAATTTATTTTACCGGTGGCGAACACGTGCCCCTGACTATTGACAGATCCTCTCTATTCTATAATGAGGCGTACAAAGCTTATACACTGCGCTCATATGGTCCCATGACGATGATCAACTCCTCCGTTATCTCAAATGAAGAAGGCATGGGCAGTTTATCGTTGGTTTATGAAGCCCACATACAAAATTCAACGATCGTCAACAGCTACAAGGGAATAAACATCAGCTATTACGACAAACTCTATCTCCGCAACAGTATTATCCTCTCAGAGCCCGACTCCAATGGCGATACAGGAGAAAACTGTCAGGCGATGTCCTCAAAGAATGCGGCAATCACTTATGCCCCGGAGATTATCGCTGAAGGTGGCAACGTTTTTTCTGACAACAGTTGCCTGCCTGACACAAATCTGAGAGACGTTGTTGTCCCATGGGAGGATGCTGGCATTAGCCAAAATCATGTTTATCAAGGTATTTTATCCGCCTTACCTCTTTTGCCTCACTCTCCAGCGGTTAACCGCCGATTTGAACCCTGCCTGTACACGTTTAAATTTTTGGGTGTTCCTCTTGAAGTTCCACTCCTTATGGATCAATTCGATGTGCTGCGCGGAATGTTCTGTGACGCAGGCGCTTTGGGTTTGCAGAATAAAAGCTATATCTTCTATCCGCTTATTGAACGCGAGTAGTTACCGTTTGATATCGTTGTTATTGATTGTTTAGTGTGTTAATGTAGAGGTCCTGCTGGTTTAACTGGCAGGACCTTCTTTGTTGAATCAGGCAAAACTCCGTTTTCTGAATGATTTTCAGTTAATAAGAGCTCGTTTATCAAGTGTTCTCGGTTCACTTTTAAATTTCTTTTGCAACTCAGTCGCAAAGTGCTTGACTTTTTTAATGGGGGTTCGTTATAATAGCGTTCTACCTTCCCTGGTAGCTCAATAGGCAGAGCGGGCGGCTGTTAACCGCTAGGTTAGAGGTTCGAGTCCTCTCCGGGGAGCCTTAGGAAAAGAGCTCTGCGAGTGCAGAGTTTTTTATTCAAGTGGTGATATAATAACCACGCATAATGGTCCTGTAGCTCAATTGGCAGAGCAAGCGCCTCTTAAGCGTTAGGTTCTCGGTTCGAGTCCGAGCAGGATCATTTTTCTTAATAAAGGTTAAATTAGGTTCTCGGTCTCCTCCTTCGTCGGAGCGCAAGCAGCGAGTCCAAGCAGGATCATTTTTCTTAATAAAGGTTAAATTAGGTTCTCGGTCTCCTCCTTCGTCGGAGCGCAAGCAGCGAGTCCGAGCAGGATCATTTTCCTTTTAACCTGAAAAAGTGTTAGGTTCTCGGTCTCCTCCTTCGTCGGAGCGCAAGCAGCGAGTCCGAGCAGGATCATTTTCCTTTTATCCTGAAAAAGTGTTAGGTTCTCGGTCTCCTCCTTCGTCGGAGCGCAAGCAGCGAGTCCGAGCAGGATCATTTTCCTTTTAACCTGAAAAAGTGTTAGGTTCTCGGTCTCCTCCTTTGTCGGAGCGCAAGCAGCGAGTCCGAGCAGGACTCATTTCTTTTTAAATAGTTGCGAAGGATTATAATAGTTGTGTAATTATCTAATCAAAAGGCGTCTGATATGAACATTTCCTTAAGAAATTCCGCTAAAGCCATCATCGTGCAGGGTAATAAAGTGCTGCTTCTTCAAAAACAACACCCCGGCAACCCGCTTTTTACGGTTTTTCCAGGTGGGGGACAAGAACCAGGTGAGACTTTAGCCGAAGCCTTAGCGCGCGAGTGTCATGAAGAAATCGGCGCGAAAATCCGTGTGGGCGACTTGCTTTATATACGTGAGTATCGTTCGTGGATGCATGAATTTCACAATCCTGACCGTTCATGGCATCAGGTGGAATTTTTCTTTTTATGCGAATTGATTGAACCCCTTCATCCTGACCTTGCCGATAACCCTGACCTGAATCAAAAGGGCGTAATCTGGGTAGAACGAGACACGCTTAAGAATCAAAACCTGTATCCCAAAGTTTTACGCGATATTTTGGCAGGCAGGCTTTCTCATCTTGACAAACCCCAACATCCTATCTATCTGGGCGCTGTGAATTAAGCTTTTGGTTTATCTGATTGCAATTGTGATTAGGACAAAAGACAGACGGAGAAGTTTTAGTAGCATCTTCGGAGCATCTGTAATAAAAAGCTTTGGAATCAAAAAAACATACTAAGTTTTAATTGACTAAGTTTTATGCTCATGCATCTTTCATTTCTATTATCAAATGTTCGTTGATTAGAAAGAATAAACGCTACCAGTCACAGTTAGGTAAAATCTGGTGGCGGTTTTGCCTGAAACAGAAAATTACCGCTTACAAAATCCATTTTTTATTGATGCAATGTCGACAAATCAAAAATAGTGCTACCGCAAAAATCAACAGGATTCCGAAGCACAGTAAAGGCGGAAGGGTGTTCGTGCCCACAAATGCGCCGTTAAGGATGTCGGTTCCATATGTAAGTGGCAGAATGTAGGACAAAGGACGCAGAAACACAGGCAAACTCGTAATTGGCACGAATAAACCGCATAGAAAAAGCATCGGAAAGCGAAAAAAGTTTGATAAAGTCTGTGCTTCAAAGACCTGTTCAGCGGACACCGCAATCAAAAGTCCCATTAGTGCGGAAGTTATAGAAATCATCAAAACGGCGAAGAACACGATTGTCCAGTTTATCGCACTAAGATTGATGAAAAAACTCGCAAAAATGACCGGCACAAAGGCGTTGAAAATACCAAACAGAATGGTACCCGCAATTTTCGCCAGCACCATCGTACCAAGACTGATGGGTGCTAACAGCAGCCGCTCGAACGACCTGCCACTTCGTTCAAAAGTGATGGTGACAGCCAACATTGAAGTTGTGCCAAACAAAACACTCATAGAAATCAGGCCAGGAAGCAAGTTTAGAATGTTTCCATCAGGAGAACGAATGACTTGCATTAATGTCCATGAAAGTGGGAAAATGATGCCCCAGCTGATGTTCGGTGGCTTGAGATAATAGTTTTTTATGTCTTTTTTTAAGATGTTCCAAAACGCAATCCAGGCTTTCATTTTGGTCCCACTTTTCCTGCATCTTTTTTTAGTACAGAAGACTCGATACCGGTCAACTTGACGAAAACATCTTCTAAAGAAGGGTGTATTTCTTTGGCTTCGAATACATCAATACCCCTGTCTTGAAAAAATGCTATGACTGGAAATAACGGTATTCGTTGCTCTGCCACCATAACGAGAGAATGGTCAGGCTGAATGGTAACCTTAGTTCCTTTAAAACATGTTTCCAGTTCTGTGGCAAAGCTTTCAGCGTTTTTATCTGTAAGAAAGTGAATGCCATGTCCGTGGCTAATGCTCCCCATTAATTTTGGAACGGTACCTAACGCAACAATGTGACCGTTTGCTATAAAAGCAATACGGTCACATATACGTTCAGCTTCTTCAATATAATGGGTAGTGAGGAATACGGTAGTTCCTTGTTTTTTCAAATCTACTATCATTTCCCGGATTTGCCGTGAACTTTCGACATCAATCCCCGTTGTAGGTTCGTCCAGAAATAGAACCTGCGGGGAATGAATAAGTGCCGCCGCAATGGTGAGTTTGCGACGCATTCCTTTGGAATAGGCTTTAAACGGTCGCTTGCCTGCATCTTTTAGCTTGAACAGCTCCAAAAGCTCCAGTGCTTTTGCTTCCCGTTCTTTTTTGCGCATCCCATACAAAGCAGCACAAAAACAGAGATTATTAAATCCATCCATTTCATTGTAGAGATTGCTTTCATCTGGAACAATCCCCATGATGGATTGAGCTTTCTTTGTCTGTTTTCGCACATCTATACCATCAACCGTAATCTCGCCTGCGGTAGGTCGCGACAGTCCGATTATCATGTTAATGGTAGATGTTTTTCCTGCTCCGTTTGGTCCCAGGAAACCAAATATTTCGCCTTTCTGAATTTCAAAGGAGATATCATCTACAGCGGTGAACTTGCCATATGTCTTTTTTAGATTTTTGACACTGACCATTACTATACTGTTTATCTCATTTGCTATTATATTAGCCGTGACAAATCTTCTTTGTTTCCTCGTCACATTCGCCTTTTTTATGGCATTCCTGCTTTTCATTGGCGGGACAGTCTTTTTGAGTTTCTGGTAAACAGATTTCCGTTTCGATGGTAACCAGCGATTCAATCTCACTTGCCAGGTCCTGCAATACTGACCGCTCAACCGTGTAGTGCATATAATAGCCGCGTTTTTCGCCCACAAGCAAGCCTGCCTCGCGCAGCACCTTTAGATGCTGGGAAATGGTCGCTTCGGAGAGTTTGAGTTCGTTAGCCAGCGCTCGGACACAGTAGTTGTGGCGCAACAACAAAGTCAAAATATTCATCCGGGTATCGTCAGCAATAGCTTTTAGCAATTTATTCTTATCCATGTTTATTCTCCTGTTTTCTAATTAGGCATACACCTAATTAGATTTTAGCACACCGCTTTGATTAGGTCAATACCTAATTAGATATTAATTCTTATTTGATTAAAAGCAGGTTTTGGGAAGGCAGAGATTTGCTATATCTGCATCAGCAATTCTCATTTTGCGATGTGCATGGTCAGGAGACCACATCGGGAAAAGAACCCGACACGCACGCAGTGTCTGAACACTGTTTTTTTCGAATGTTCGACCGTGGTCTCCCGACCACGAGTAAAAAAGTTTTATACTGAGAACTGCTATATCTGCATACGCAAGCATTCTCAGCTATGCTATAATTGCTATTCTGGAGGGTTGTAAACAACCCTGAATTTGCTATGGAAGAGAAACGAACCTTACCAACCCAATATGCCAGGTTATTGATACTCACGGTAGGGCTTATCGTGGCGCTTGCCTTTTTCATAAGCTGCAATCCGGATCACCAGGGGAGACCGTCGCTCTCGGGCACACAAGCTCTTCTTTTGTCGGAAGAGACGCAAATCCCGAGCAATACACCCACCCTGAACGCGAGCTCTACTGCAACCGGCTTGCCATGGCCAACTTTCGCTGAGCCCAATCGCGCTTCAGCAACCCAGGTTCCCCCTGCGGTCAACCCGCTTGAACTTGATAAGGACGTTCGCGTTTGGTTGTTGCTGGGCACAGAGCTTGAAGCTCCGAACGCGGGTCGCACTGATGCCATCCACTTGATTTTTATCAACGAGCGGCTTTCAAAAGCGAGTGTGGTATCTGTTCCTGGCAACCTCTTTGTTTACCTGCCGGGGCACAACATGCAACGCATCAACAGTGCTTACGCATTGGGCGGCATGCCCTTGTTGCGCGACACGCTGGCATACAACTTCGGTATACGTCCAGATCGTTTTGTCTTGGCGCATAAGGAAGAATTCTCCTGGCTGGTCGATGATCTGGGTGGCATTGAGGTGAGTGTTTTATTCGCGATTCGTGATGATTGTGATGGCTTACCAGCCGGTTTGCACCACATGGATGGCAACAAGACACTTTGTTACGTTTCTTATCTGAAAGATGGCGATGAGGTTGATCGCACTTATCGTCAGCAACAAGTTTTGCAATTGCTCTTTACAAAATTAGTTCAGGATGGCCGATTGGCAAATTTGCCCGCGATGTATTTGTCTTACCATGACAAAATGGAAACCGACATCAGTTTGGCAGATTTTTTGCAACGCATCCCATTGGCACTGCGTTTAGGCGACCCACAGCGCATCAGCTACTTTGTGATTGGCTGGGAAAACGCCTCACTTTGGGAGCTACCAGACCACACAAAGACCAGGGTTCTCTTGCCAGACCTCGAGGCGATGGCGAAAACTTTCGCTCAGGCAGCTGCGGTGATCAATGAATCCTCGCCTTTGGGTGAAATTGTGGTCACCTATCAGTGGCAACTGACCGAGGCAATTGCCGGCACACAAACCAGGCAACCCTTGGATATGCAAACCACTGCTGGCATACCCAGCCGCACGCCAACGCCAAGACCAACCCGAACGCCATTGCCGCCGGTATACACACCAGCGTCAACAGCTATTATCGCGTCGTCTACACCAGTGACGCCTTATCCATAGGCGCGGCAGGAAGTATGAGAAACAAAAAGCAAGGAATAACTAATAAAATACTCAGAGTCCTCTTGGTTCTGTTTATTTTGCTTGCTTTTATTAAGGATAGCCCGGGCATTTCTTATGGCCTGCCTTCCGAAGGTCCCCAACGCAGTGTGACCATTAATACAGATTACACTATCTACGAATGGTGGCTGATGGATTGGAGAAACTCCAATCTCGTTTGCCAGGTTTATACCGAAGACGAAGGCATTCCAGATTACAGCGAAGTGCTTCATTATTGTGGTGCCGATATCCAAAGACGCTGGATTGAAACCAAGCCTTGTGTTTATGAGGGCGATATAAACAAACCCTCGGATTGTCCCGGCTTGTATATGCATTTGGTACACACAACGCCTTCCAAAAAGGATGTAGAGATAAAGCTCCCCTCGCCTGAGGTTTGGGTATCCATCGCGGGTTGCGAAAAAACACCCCAGAAAAACCATTGTTCCCAGGTGCCCTATTTGCGCCTTCAGGCTGTGGAACCCTTGCCCAACGAACAGATTATTCAAATTGTGGGGCGAATCAACGGGCTCAACTTTAACTGTCCCGGCGCGATTTGCGACTTACCACTGAGCCCAACCGGCATGAACGGAAGCCTGGTTGAATTCTGGGCGGAGTCGAGTTATGGCGATGCCAGCCCCATTTTCACCGCTCAGGTGCGTGTGGTGCCATGGGGCGACTTTGCCAACCCTGACGAGAACCCAACCGATAAACCCACCTACTTTGTGGATGTTCTTAGCAGTCAGTGGTTGGGAGAAGGTGTCTCAACGTGTTCAACGATTTGGCAGGCTTTTTTGCCGGTTGATGGGCCACCCGCCTGGTTGCGCACGCCGTCCATCGCTGATGAGCTTTACAGCACAAACGAATACTTCTTGTTGGCTGGTTTGCTGATTAAACAAGGACTGGTAGACGCGAAAGAATGCCCCAACGGTGGTTTGGAAGAAAACGGCGCGGCAACGCCTTGCGGCATGGATCTCGCGCGCCCTTACGTTCAGGAATGGCAAAACCAGTTTGACTCGGAGATTATCCGGGTAGCCAACGAAAGCGGCGTGCCCGCGCAAATGATGAAGAACATCTTTAGTCGCGAAAGTCAGTTTTGGCCTGGCATTTACAGTCGGGTTTACGAAGCCGGTTTAGGGCATTTGAGCGAACAAGGTGCCGACACCGTTCTGCTTTGGAATCCCAGCTTCTTCAGCCAGTTCTGCCCGCTTATCCTTAGCGAAGAAAGCTGTCAACGTGGTTTTGGCAATCTTGACCCGGATCAGCAAACCCTTTTGCGTGGGGCGTTGGTGCAACAGGTAAACGCGCAGTGTCCCGATTGTCCGGTGGGCATTGACCTGACCCAGGCGAACTTTAGCATCAGCGTTTTCGCGCGTAGTTTATTGGCCAATTGTGAGCAAGTTGGGCAGATTATCTATAACAGCACAGGCCGGCAAGCCGGCCAGGTGGCGACATATGAGGATCTGTGGAAGTTTACGTTGGTCAATTATCATGCCGGTCCAGGCTGTCTGGGCAACGCGTTGCAACGCACGATTGGTTATGAACAGAGACTGGCCTGGGAGAATGTTTACCCGAATCTTGAAGAAGGTTGTAGAACAGGCTTCGATTACGTGCAGGATATTGCCACTATGCCCACCGACGGTGAACCAGGTATTGGTGATCTCTTAAGCACACCTGAGCCACTTCCATACTTGCCCACACCCACCTATCCGCCTACCCCCTGGCCAACCCGCACACCAACCCGCGTCCCGGCGACATCCACGCCAGGCCCTTCGCCAACGCCATACCCAAGCTCAACACCCTACCCATAGCGCTTAAACAAGTTACTTAAACACAAACCGCCATGCTTTGATGACGGTTTTACATGACTAACATGACTAAATAGTTGACGATTATTTGCCCGAGCGTAAGCGGGCGAGTTCCTGTTCCAGCTCCTGGCGTTTTTCCACGCCAGCCTGGCGTACTTCTTCCTGAAAATTATCAGCAAAATCTTTGATTTTGCCTTGAAGCTCTTCACCTGACCAAGGCGTGAGAAGCAGAACCAGCGCGCTACCAATAAGCGCCCCAGCAAACAGACCTGTAAAAAGTGAGCATGTTTTCTTCATTTTGTTTCCTTTCTCCATTCACCTTTATTATAAAGGACTTGCACTTGATATGGACAGATTTAATTAAGATTTTACACCTTTTAAACTTTAGATTTCCAGGGCGATGGTTACCGGCCCATCATTCTGGATATCCACCACCATGTGCGCGCCAAAGATGCCACTTTGCACTTCAACACCAAACGAGCGAACTTGCTCAATGAAATAATCAACCAATGGCTGAGCCAGCTCAGGCTTGGCGGCGTTGATAAAACTTGGGCGACGCCCACGGCTGGTATCAGCATGCAGCGTAAACTGCGATACGACAATCATCTCACCACCAATATCCAATAAAGAGCGGTTCATCTTGCCTTCATCATCGCCAAATACACGTAAATAGACGACTTTCTCAGCCATTTCCCGCGCTGTGGCTTGGGTGTCTTCATGCCCGACACCGAGCAGCACGACGTATCCCAAACCGATATCTGCCACGACTTGGTCATTAACCGTCACTCTGCCTTTTGTCACCCGTTGTAAAATCGCGCGCATAAAACCTCCAATTTCTGTGTACTAAGGATTATAGTCTAATAAATCAAAATCGCGGTGTATAATTGTGCTATGCCTTTAGCATCTATACACCCAGCTGAGCTGATTACAAGCCCTGAGCAGTATCAAGAGATGATCGCGCATCTGAGCGAACAAAAGGCTATCGCTATCGACACCGAATCCAACAGTTTATTTGCCTATCAGGAACGTGTTTGTCTTATTCAGCTTTCATCGCGGGAGCGTGACTTTTTGCTTGATCCTTTCGCGTTTGAAGATTTGCAAGCCTTAGGTGAATTGATGGCAAACAAACAAGTTCAAAAAATCATGCACGCGGGCGATTATGATATTTCAACCCTAAAGCGTGATTATGGCTTTGAATTCCACAATGTTTTTGACACCATGCTTGCCGCATCCGCCTTGGGCGAAACAAATTTAGGCTTAAGCACACTACTCGAAAAATATTTTGGCATCCAACTGGCGAAAAAATACCAGCGCGCCAACTGGGGCGAACGTCCCATCAAAGCCGACATGTTGCGCTATGCCCAGGCCGACTCGCATTTTCTCATCCCCTTGCGCGATTATCTGATGCCCAGACTGGAAAAAATCGGCTGGCTTGAACTCGTGCAGGAAGATGCAAACGCGATGGCAAAAAACACACCCGCGATGAAGCCACACTGCGAAGACGTCTGGCGCGTAAAAGGCACGCGCGATTTGAACCCAGCTGAGATGAGTTTGCTGGCCGATCTCAACCATCAGCGCGAATTGCAGGCACAAAAGCGCGACCGCCCACCATTCAAGATTTTCGGTGATCCCGCTTTGATTACCATCGCCCAGGCCATGCCCCAGACGTTCGAAGAGCTTTCCGCGCTCAAGGTGTTTTCAACCCATCAATTGAAGCGATACGGTAATCTGATTGTAAACACCGTCACAAACTGGCTTGAAAAGCCTGCGAAACTACATCGCCCGCCTAACTGTCGCCCTGATGATGCAGAAATTGAAAGACACGAAGTTTTAAAAAGATTGCGTAAAACCCTTGCGCAACAGGAAGGCATTTCCAGCAATCTGGTCTTGCCCCGCGATTTGCTTGAGAAAATTGCCCGGCACAACCCCCACACTATGGAAGAGCTCGAAAATCTCATGGACGATTACCCGCTAAGATTCGCGCGTTTTGGCAAGCAGATTTTTGGTTTATTACAAAGGAGAAGACTATGAAATTAACTGTTTTTGGCGCAGCCCGCACGGTAACTGGCTCGATGCTGCTCATTGAATACGGTGGTAAAAAACTTTTGTTGGAATGTGGCTCTTTTCAGGGCAAGCGCGAAGAGTCCTACTTCACCAACTTGAACTTCCCCTTTAATCCCGCGGAAATTGATGCGATGATCCTCTCGCACGCCCACATCGACCATAGCGGCAATATTCCCAATCTGGTCAAGCAAGGTTTCAAGGGCAAAATTTACGCCACCAACGCGACGGTCGACCTGGCGGATATCATGCTGCGCGACTCAGGGCATATTCAGGAAAACGACATTAAATACCTCAACAAAAATCGCAGAAAAAAGAACCAACCACCCTTGGAACCCATCTACACCCAAAAAGACGCACTAAATGCCATGCCTCAATTTCGCATGGTTTGGTATGACGTAGCGTTTGAGCCCATCCCGGGCATTAAAGCGCGGCTGGTCGAGGCGGGACATATTTTGGGTTCCGCGGCAATTGTTCTGGATTATAAAAACGAAGCAGGCGAGGATAAACGTCTGTGGTACTCTGGCGATATCGGCAGAGCCGATATGCCCATCCTGCGCGACCCCGTCCTGCCAGAAAACGCCACCACGCTGGTTATGGAAACCACCTACGGCGACAAACCGCACGACTCCATCTACGATGCTTATGATGAATTTGTTGACGCGGTCAATCGCACGGTAAAGCGCGGTGGCAAGGTGATTGTGCCGGCCTTCGCGGTGGGACGCACCCAGAACCTGACCTATTTGCTGAGCGAAGCGATTGAAGAGGACGATATCCCGGATATTCCGGTGATTGTGGATAGTCCCCTGGCGGTAAACGCCTCGGATATGTATCGCAAGCACACTGAATGTTTTGATGATGAGACCTGGCAGTTTATCGCCGAGCATCGCATGCAGGGATTGGATTTTCATAACATCATCTTCACACGCAGTGTGGATGAATCCAAAGCGCTCAACGACTGGAACGAGCCGATGATTATCATATCGGCATCAGGCATGGCGGAAAACGGGCGCATTTTGCACCATCTGCGCAATAATATTGAAGATGGGCGCAACACGATTTTGATCATCTCCTGGCAGGCGCCTTATACCTTAGGGCGACGTCTGGCGGACCGCGAGCGCCGTGTGCGCATTTTTGGCGAGGAGTTTTATCGCAAGGCGGAAGTGGTCACAATTGGTGGCTTAAGCGCGCATGCCGGGCAAACGGGCTTGCTGGAGTACGCCCGAGCGTCAAAAGACAGCCTGGAGAATTTAATTTTGGTACACGGTGAAGAATTCGCCGCGTCAACCTTTATGGCAAAACTCGATGAAGAAGGTGGTTTCCCTGAACCGGTTTACGCGGAAAAAGGCCAAACATTTAATTTGTAATCGGGTATAATCTTCTGAACCTGGAGAGATGCCGGAGTGGTTGATCGGGGCGGTCTCGAAAACCGTTGTGGGACTTGTGCCCACCGTGGGTTCGAATCCCACTCTCTCCGCCTTTTGTCCCATTTGCAAGATAAAGATTCGCAAGAATTACATAGCTTATAATGAAAACTATATAAGGAGAGTCCATATGGATGCAGTGTCAAATACTTTTAGTTCATTACTCAATACTGCGGCGAAATCACCACTCGCTTTTATCGATCGCGAGATATTCTTGCGAAAAAATTTAAAGAAATATTGCCCGGAAGACCAGATTCAAACTGCTGTGTCTTCAGGAACAATCGAAGCAAAAATACCTGTAACGATACTTGATAGTATTGCGAATGCTGTAATCAACCTTGAGACTGCCAAAGTAACGGCCTTATCCACGGCTGCAGGAATACCTGGAGGTCTGGCGATGGTCATTGCTATTCCTGTTGATTTAGCACAATTTTATGTTTTTATAATTCGAGTAGCTCAGGAACTTGCCTATTTGTATGGTTGGGACGATCTTTTCTCGGAAAATGCAAAAACGGCTTCAATCGATGGAGACAATTTAGATGTGAAGACTGAGACTGAGCTAACTTTATTCATCGGTGTGATGTCAGGTGTTTCAGCCGCAACTAAAGTCGTATCTAAACTCTTTGGTGAAGTAACAATGAAAACTGTCGCCAAGAAGGTCGCATCGCAAGCATTAACAAAAACCTGGTATTATCCAATCGTCAAAAAGATTGGGAAACTGTTTGGAGTAAGAATTGTAAAGTCAACATTCGGTCAAGGTGTTTCGAAAGCGGTTCCGATAATTGGTGGACTTGTTTCGGGTGGGCTTACGCTGACAACATTTAAAACTATGGCTTCAAGGCTCCAAAAACATTTGTCTAACTTAGCTCGTATGTCACCAGAGGAGTACGATGAATACCAGGCATCAATAACCATCAAAGAAGAAGATATTAAATTTGATGAACCAATTGATGTGGAAGCTCTGCCAGTTGACACCAATTATTGGGTTTGCATTTGCGAGACAAAGAATAAAGGTAGATTTTGCACCAGCTGTGGAAAAGAAAAACCCGCTGGTTTACCGCAATACAAATGTGATAAATGTGGTTGGGAACCACCTGACAAAACCCAACCGCCCAAGTTCTGCATTCTATGTGGAGATATCTTTGACGAAAATGATATTGTTTTAGGCTAAAGATGAACATAGCAAGTGCTCTGCGATTAGTTGATCGTCGGGCACTTTTATTATTTATAGCGAACCTATTAAGATGCCGGAGTGGTTGATCGGGCGGTCTCGAAAACCGTTGTGGGACTTATGCCCGCCGTGGGTTCGAATCCCACTCTCTCCGCTGATGAAGGTTTAGATATTTTTTACCTTAGTTCATCTTGGAAAACTATCAGAATTTTGTACTGTACCATCTCAAATTGTTGAATTTAAGGCCTTAATGATGTCACTGGAACGATAAAAATGCCTGTCTCGGGATCTTTCATCACTGCTTCACAATGTCCTACAATGACACACATAAATGCCGGTTTCCTTTTAACATGAGCATAAAATTTTGAAAGGCTATTTACTGCATCCTTGATACCTCCGCTACTCAATTTAATCTCAAAAGCTGCATAACTCCCATCGCTAAATTCAATGATTGCATCTACCTCATCACCGGATGAATTATCTCGAAAATGATAAAGGTAACCATCAAGATACTCAGCATATATTCTGAGATCACGTTCTACCAAAGCTTCAAACAAGAGCCCAAAAGTTTCGTGGTCATGGAGTAATTTATCTGTTGTGAGTTGCAGACTTGCACAACAAAGTGACGGATCAACAAGATGCCTTTTTGCAGTTTTCCCAATTCTTGAAGAAGAACGGTAATTCAGGCTATAGGCTTCTTGATTAGCTGTAATATACAAGCTGTCCAAAACTCTGAGATAGTCTGTTATTGTTGCTCGGCTTTCTATAAGCTGTTCCTCATTTTCATACTCTTCGATATCTCTAACTAATGTGGCATTGCCTGCAAGCGTTGTCTCGTTTCGTGATAAAGAACGAAGCAACATTCGCATTTTGTTGGGATCCCTTTTCCTTATTTGCCCTTCATGCATATCTTTCGCAACAATAGTGTCAATGTAACTTTTTGGAATAATGCCGATATCGTTATCTGGCATATCAATGTTTTCAGGCCATCCTCCCCTAACAATCAGATGTGCCAGCTTGTCTAGTTCAACCTTGCCGGTATGTCCCTCTTTTAACTGACCTTTGAGCATATCGCTGATAGATGCTTTACCTGTCGAATCTCCAGACTCATACAAACTCATAGTGTGCATACGGATTGTAGCTATCCGCCCAGTGCCGGAATGAAACACTTCATCGCTTGATATTGAATTAAGAGAAGTCGAACCCGTGAGAATAAATTTTCCTTTATCCCGACTGTTATCGCATTCATGTCGCACGGCATCCCATATACCAGGAACAATTTGCCACTCATCAATCAGTTGTGGCCTGTCAGGAAGAAAAACATATTTGGGATCAATGCCTGCCATATCTCTCTGACTTTTTTCGGTCATATATGTTACGCTATTCGCATGATTTAACCCGGTCCATGTCTTGCCACACCATTTAGGACCTTCAATGGAAATCGCTCCAAAGATTTTCAAATATCTCCTGATTTTCTCGTCAATTAATCTGGATAAATACCCATCTTTTTTTAAACTCATGGCGTTCACCTCTGGCAATTATGATAGCACCACATTGTACACATTTCAAGTGTTTTGTTACGCACTTTTCAAAATATTTGTTGTGCTGTTTTCTTAAAAAAGTGGTGATTTCTTTTTTAAGAATAGGCTATCGTCTTTTATTGCTTATGAGAAACAAGTCACCACCTGAGTAGAAGGTTTATTGTTTTCTACTCAGGTTTGGAAATTTAATGTATCAGGTAAAGTACTATAAACATTTTTAAGCGCTAAACAAAATGAGAGATGCTTAGCAACAGGTTTGGTCAATGTTAGTCAACACAATCAACTTAGAAAATAAGTTACGATGCCATCGTAACTGTCCAATATCTCTTCGCTCGGTACGCCCAGGCGTTTTGCCAAAGCAACTGAGCCATCAAGTGCCTTTTCGACATCAGGATTAAAAGCATATGTCAGTATTTCAATGTAATCAGCAAAACAAGTTTTCGTTTGCTCAACATATTCTTTGTATTCAACGTCAAGCTTTTCATCAAGTTCTTCCAGTTCACTTAGATATCTTTCAAGAAGTTCATTTTCCTTTCTTGAAAAACTATCTTTACCAATCTGATAAATCGTTGTGCCCACTGCGTTGCCGATAATGGCACCCAAGGCTGGAACGGGAATAAGAATTTGTCCTACGAGCGAGCTCACTGCGCTGACGGCTGCATCCAAGCAAAGAATCTCTGAGTTTTCAATGAGTTCAACTTCGTTAAGTTCACCCTTTCTAAATAAGTGGACTTGTTCTGCTACACCAAATGCTGCGGTCGTTATAGAAGTCGCTACTGCTGCTGGCGTAGCTGTAAAGTTTGTGAGTGTATAGACGCTGATACTTCTAACTACGCCCTTAACGAAACCTTTGCCTGAATCACCTAAAATATCGTTCCAATCTGCCTTATCGAATTCTTTTATTTTCTTTCCAGATCTAATTTTTCTGGTAATGGCCAAGACAAATGAACTTGCTGCTTCTACTGCGGCGCCTACCGCTGCAGTTTTAAGACCTTCTGCCATAGTAGGTTTGCTTTCCTGATAAGCTGAATCTCGTTGCTCACGATCAACTGTTTTCAAATGTTCTTTTTCCTTCCTAATTGTGTCCGCAATTGCACCTGCCTGTACATCACTATATTCAAGCATTGAAGGTTCAATATTATTTATATTGATATTTTCTTCTTTGAAAAACTTTTGAACGAATTCCCATTGACGGAGCGAGAATTCACCTGTGGATGTAGGTAGTTTGTTTGCTACATCAGCAGGCATTTCCAGGTAGGCTTTAATTTTGTCAAATTGGTCTTTTGGTATCTGATATTTCCCACCATTAGTAATAAAATCCGGATATTGACGCAGGTGTTCAGATATAGCCTTTAATGACAGATTGCTACCCGGTTGAAAAAACTTCTGCTGGATGGCTTCTGTGCCACGCATGAAGTCCACTAAGCCATTATCATTTATCCAAACATGGGAAGCAGTTTTACCAATAATTTGTTGGCGGGCATTTCCTATACCACATTCAGCAACTTCCGCGATGAAACCATGCATGCCTTTCAAACCACCCCGGTTGCGATCAATAATTTCGTCTTTGATGGTGGCAAGCGATTTTTTTAAAGTCTCTATTGCGGCAGCATAGTTGCCATCCTGTTTTGATAAGGCTTCAAGTAATTTGCTCAGTCTTAACTGGTTCAAATAGTCTATCCAAGCGGCAACGGCTTGCTCTTGGCTACTTTTTGCTATCTTCTCCGCATCCATCTTTCACCCTCCTTATTCAACTTTTCTGTTTAGGGAAGCGGCTAGTGCCTTGGTATTGTTCACCAGAGCACCTAATTGTATTTGTTGTTCTTTTGGAATTGCAGTGAAATCACCGTTGTAATTGACAAGACAGTTGTTGTATTGTTGGCTTAAATTCTCACGCAACGCGATAATCTCATCTAATAGTTCCCGTATTTGTGTAGTTGTCTTCCGAACTAAAATGGTGTTGTTATTTATTGCTTCGACTTCTTCCTTCTTCTCCTTCTCCAACTTTAGTTTTTTCGCACTAAAAACTACAATAGAAGAAAGCAGAGTGACACCTGCAATGCCCCATCCAATGGGGCCAGCCAGTGCGAGCAAAGCATTGCCAGCTGCTATTCCACCACCACCCGCAGCCAGCGCGCCTCCACCAAGCCATGCAAGTGCTGCTTTTGTCGCTACAGCTCCGGATAAAGTGGAAATTGCAGTGCCCGTAGATGCTGTTCCAAAGGTAGTCGCAACCCACATTGCAGCACTAGGTGCTACGCTAACAATAGCTGCACCCGCTGTTATACCTGCGCCTGCTCCTAAAGCAGATTTTTTTGCTGCTTCAAGTTTTTCGCATGCAAATTCAGCATTATCAACAAATGATTCACGGTGCATTTTTATTTCAGCTATTTCAGTCTCAAAGCTTTTTGGTTGATTTGCAATACTATTTACTAAAACTTCAATGTGACCAATTAAATCAACAGCACGGATGCGTTCTCTATGGAGTGTTTCACCTTTGTCAACCATCATTGTGTATTCGTAGTTGTATTGAGTAAATACCTCACGATGGATCTTATCCATCTTTTTCTTGGGGTTGTCTCCTTTTTCATTTGATTGATCTTTTTCTGTTAAGTCTGATGTCTTATCTTCTTTTATTGTTAAAGTCTTTTTCTGAGCTGCTTTTACAATATCACCTGCTTTTCCTTTTACCTTATCAGAAGCGTCGTGTAAGCCTTGTTTTACTTTTTTAGCTGTTTCATCAGCACTGGATTTCACCTTGTCTGTAAACTCTTGAAAATCGGGCTTCGTCATATGGGAACTCCTTTTGATGGAATGTTTTTTGTATATTTATTATAGCGTATATGTTTACAAGCTGTTGTTAAAAGCCCCCCTAATTTTCTGTGAAATCACAACGAATTCTAACGGTTATAAGAAATTTGGCACATTCAAGCCAAGCGATTTATAAAGGCTTTGCTTGCTGAAGGCGAAATGCGATTTCCAATCCGTCCCTCTGGCAAAGTCTCCTTGATGATGCAAAGGTTTCAGGGGATAGAGACATACTAACTTGCATTTACATTCCAAACAAATGAAATACAAATGCGATGATAGCTGCTAATAGCGGGAATACGACTATAGTACCAAGCCACTTTCTGATAAATGCCTTCTTTGGGATGTATGGTTTTAGATCTTCGGTACCTTCTATCTCCCATGCTTTTGTATGTCCGACCCAATACCAGTCAATAAACAGTCTGTCAAAAAGGTTCATAATTAAATAGATACAAGCCATCTGTGTAAACCCATCCCGAAACCCTCTGGCGCCATTAACAAAATAAACAAGTATGGGGACAACGATCAAAACAGGAATAAACAACGTCAGACCAGTTAGTATTGCGCTTTTCTTCATTTTCTCAGGTGTTGTCAGTCCTAATTCGATGACTCGATCTTTTACGTTTTGCTCATAGAGAACAACTAATCCAACTGGCCCATTGGCTATGCCTACAACACATACAAGCAGAAGCCAAAAAGACATCGCTATACCTTCTAAAATAACCATTTTATAAGCCTCCTCAAATTCCGAATTATCTAAATCTACTACTATAAAGACAGTCCCAATTAGCCGCCATGGATACGCCATAGGATATTGCCATGGTAATACTTTCTGCACTTAAAGGATTACTTTTATATTATCACTTCCAAAGGATAGATTGCTGAAGATCTAAGTCAAAAGCAGCAAGCCCGAACTGAGAAGAATGCTTTTATGGTTTCGCTTTCTTTAAGACCTTTTTTGCTCTGGCACGTAATCAAATGATTTTCTCATGCTAATGAATTTTGCTCCGCTGCTGATGATGGTGAGAACGAATAAAATTTCCGTATAAAGTCTTAATGTACACTTCCATTGATATGGGCTTATCTCATGAAGAATCAAAAGCAAGACTGGGGTGACATAGAACAAGGCACTTAATACTCTGCCGAACTTATCGTAGTAGTAAAACGATTCATCGTTAAAGAATTTTCTTTTTATCTGTGAAAGCGCGATGAATTCAAATAGTTTATAAACCATGATCAGCAAAACCCATGGCGAACTCAGCCCGAACAGAGACATGGTCAGAAGGGAAGCAAAAATGTAAAACGAATCACAAAACAGATCCAGTTTCGCGCCGTTATCTGAACACACATCCCATCGTCTCGCCAAACGCCCATCGATAAAGTCGCTGAAGAAAACCAAAACCGAAGTTGCGAGAAATAAAAGCACCCATTGGCTATCCACGCTACGACCGTATTGATACAGGCAGACAATCCCGAAGCCCGTAAGTGGAATTCGGGCTAAAGTCACCGCGTTAACCAGCGAATTTTTTCTGGTGGAGTTTTCTTTCATGATATCGTTCTCTCAACACCCAAGTTATTTAAATTAAGTAGGCTTTTTAGTTTTACGTGACAGATGTTAAATTGGCATACTAAAGATGTAATGCTTTGATAAAAGCGCCATCATTAGGCTGCCAGATTCGACGATTGAGCGCAGTGATTATTTGTGTGGAAGACATAAGATGAGTTGAACAGAAACTGATTGCTGTTGATCTTAAACCCATCGTGCCTGCTGGCATTTTGCCGGCGATACAAAGAGACATAAAAACATCAATGTGTCATGTTTGGACATTCGCAACACATTCATTCGTTTGCTAACTTTTATCTTTATCACAAAAGGCTACAAGGATTTTCTGCTTTGCCTATCCTGCTAAAAAACAACTTAGGCTTCTACTTTTTCTTTTGCTTTTACAGTAAAAAACTTTACTATATTTTCATAAAAAGTTTTAAGAAACGGGACAATTAGATAAACTGCTACTATTAACGCGATGAAAGTGAATACCATCGCACTTAAAGGTGAGCTAATATTCAGATTTAATCCCAAAAGTGATAGAAGCGGTGGTGTAAGGTGCCTGATTATTTGTTCGGAACCTGTAAGGAATAAGGTGTTACAACCAATTAATTGAAACAGTTCAATATTGCTGATTATTTGAGATAAGATAATGCAGAACCAAATTAAAGTAATCTCACTTAATACAAGACCTACAGGACCACTATTTGGCACACGATTAAACAAAACAGCAATAAGGTCCTTTCCAAGAAGAAATACAACTGCATATACTGCTACTAACAAGCCAGAGAAAATCACGCCAAAATGTGCCAACTTAGAACTTGAGGATAGTAGCTGCCTGATGTAGGGGAATAACGCATAACCAAGCGCGAAATAAAAGAAGTAGTACATGACACTATCTACGTTCCAGGGCCATGATGGATCTACAATTGGTCGATGAGGCAACAAGGTTTCTGAAATGACCAACAGCGCTAATCCAAGCAAGAGAATGAACCAGCGATTTTTTAATAGTTTCTTTAATGAACTGAAAATGACGTGTATAACAAATAAAGCCGGTAAAAACCATAATATTGGTGCGAAAAGCCGATTACGAATTCCAAGAAGATATTGATAGGATGTTTTAGCTAATGTCTCAAAAGTCGCGTTGCCGGAAAAAATAATGATAAGGATTGAAATAAAAGCAAAGAAAAAATAGGGTAGCACAAGTTCTTTAAATTTTCTTCTTATACTTTCAAAAAGCGACAAATCTTTCGTTGAAATCGCTTCCATAGCTCCAGACACAAAAAAGAAAAGTGATACTTGATATCGAAAACAAAACGGATAAAAATAGCCTGCCTGCGTTCCAAGATGGCTAAGATAAACACTAAACATTCCTATAAATCTTAGGGCATCAATCCATTTTATTCGCTTCTTAGTGCTATCCATACACACCTCAAGATTCTTTAATATATTCTGTTCTCAATAGGTGAAAAAGCAAGAAAACTATATCATCATTGGCATAGTTTACCATAGAGTTGATGAGATAAAATGTTGTTCTGTCATTCAATTGCAGGATTATTTCATGGGGCACTTTTGGCTGACATTCTATCCCCAGTCGTTTTGGAAAAGCTTCCAAGTCCTAAAAGTCTTTTTTTGGAGTCAAAGATGGGCACCATTCGTTTATAAGAGCCCAATGCTTAATGCTTAATCATTGGGCTCTTGCAAGTTGTCTTTGCTCTCATCCACATAGTCGTACATGAAAAGATTTAGATTACCCGGCAGGTAGAGCACCTCGATTTTGGCTTTTCTAAGTGAGTGAAGGTCCATCAGGCTGATGATTTGCGTATGATAGGCGCGGACTGGGACACCGTATTCATTCTCATATTGGATATTAAAGCGGATCTCGGGTTGTTCATTGATATAGGTGCCTGTCTGGCTAAAACTAAGGACTTCACCGTTAGCTGACCTTCCATGCAGGAGAAGCTGGGCAAGGTCTTTGCTTTTGCTTGTAGAATGGAACTCATAAGCGGATTGCTGGGTATCATCGCCTTTCATGCCAAGGATTTTAGTAAAGAAAACGATCATTGATATGCCCACAATGGGCGCCCAGAACCAGGGCGCTTGCGGACCTAAAAACCGCCAGCCCATACCCTTGCTTTGAAAATGGTACGAGACGAGAAAAAGCCCTATAGAATAGGCGATGTCAAAGAACAACCATACCCAATGAAGAATTCTCTTACCTGCTTCAAACTGGGCGGTTGCGACCGTATAGGGCGGGTCGAAGTCGGTTTGGTTTAGCCTAATTTCAACTTGTTTGCCTGTTTCAAATCTTCTTTCATGGGGCTTGGTGTCGGATGTTCGGAGAATAGTCCTGACAGGATTGCCAACAAGGTTTTTGAAGGATAAAAGGATGTTATAGACAGGATAGTCACCATCCTGGTCAACCATCTCGCTTGAGAGCACCTTTGCCTGAACGGGTTTTCCGGTTGCCTGAACTTGTTGGTGTTTCTTTTTAAGCTTATAGGGATGTCTGATAAGCCCGATGATGAGAAAATGCTTTACCAGCCATAAAATGGCTCCCAGTCCCAGAAAAACGGTCGCCACGACGGGCTTGGTATAAAGGGTGTCTTTCCACAGGAAAAAGACAGGAAAGACATACATAAAAAGGAAGGGTAGTCCAAATAATAACAAGAGTTGCATGTATTACCTCTGTTTCTCAATTAATTTTCCGTTCGAGTCGAATATCAGGGTAATAAGATCCCTTTCGCCTCTGATAATACTTTTAAGACCTAAACTATAGTTACCACCTTTCCAGTCAAGGAAAATGCCGATGGATTGAATGCCCTTAAAAGTGTTGGCGTTTTCATAAGGAAAGTCTTCGCTGTATTCGCCGATTTCTTTGAGTACTTCCAGTGAAGCTTCTCTAACCTTGTGGAGAGCTTGCAGAGGAATATCGGTGATAAGCACGGACTTTGCCAAAGGGCTTTGCGAATTAAGGTTTTGCAGGGGAAAAACGCTCCATTCACCTTTATCAACATCGTAGGTGTAGGAGTCAATGTGATTGTGGTTTTCGGGCGTGTGGAGCACAAGGTCGATGTGGTCTTTGTAGATGTTTATACTCCCCCAGTAGACATATACCTTGTCCCAGGCAAGATCCTTGGCAAGATTCTCCAACTCTTGAATGGCTCTTTCGGGGTTTAGAATTAAGTTTTGGCTATAGAACAGATTTGCCAGGTCGTGCGCTTCTTTGAGGCTCAGGTAGTTTTCAATCTCGTTCTTCCCTATGTAGTCTCTGACAAAAAGTTTGAAATCCATAAGTGGGTCTTCAAGTTCCAGTTTTGCATAGATATCTTCTTCAATGTCGGATATGGGCAGTTTCGTGCCCGTTTCAAAAGACGCACCACCCATAAATAAATCGTCTGTCAACAGATTTCCATCAGAGTCGAATTTCAAGTTTATTCGATCCCTTTCGCCACTTATAGTGCTTTTAATTTCGATGATATAATCGCCATCCTTCCAGCTAAGGGATAGGGTGATGTCTTGAATGCCCTTAAACGTGCTGGCGTTTTCATAGGGGAAATCTTCGTTATATTCGCCGATATCTTTGAGCGCGTGCAAAGAAGTCTCCGACACCTTGTAGAGAGCCTGGAGGGGAAGATCGGTGATAAGCACTGATTTTGCCAAAGGGTTTTCCGAATTAAGATTTCGCATGTGTTGAATACGCCATTCATCCTCATCCACATCGTAGCTGTAGGCGTCGACATGGTTGTAGTTTTCGGGTGTGTGGAGTTCCAGGCTTATATGGTCTTTGTAGATAGCTATTCTTCCGTTGTAAACGTAGACCTTATCCCAGCCCAAACCCTTGGGCAGGTCTTCCAGCACTTGAATGGTTCTTTCGGGGTTTAGGAGTAAGTTTTGACTGTGAAACAGGTTTAACAGATCTTGGGCTTCTTTAAGGGTCAGGTACTTATCAATCTCGTTCTTATTGATATAGTTAATGACAAAAAAATCAAAGTCCGAAAGCGGATCTTCGAGTTCCAGTTTCACAAAGATATCATCTCTGATATCAAATAAGGTCGGGTCGATGCCCGTTTCGAAAAACTCGCCTTCCATAAAAAAATCTTCTACTTTTTCGAGAAAACTCAGGTCAGATTTGTCCACAGTCGCTTGCTTTTGAGGCAGGGGCCTGAAGGTATCCTCAATGGCTTGATCGATATGTTGGCAGGATGCCATTAGCAGCAGGGCGAGTGCGGCTAAAACGATGCCTGTTATCTTTTTTCTCATAAATTCTCCTTCTCTTTCTTAATCCGGAAACTGACCTTGCAGGACTTTCTTTCAAGTTCTTTTTTGAGAATGAAAATGCCTAAAAGCAAGAGCGCCAGGGAGATTAATTTGTAAGGCAGACCGGCGAAAGGCAGGGCGATGACCGAAAAGCTAATCCCGAAGATGGCAAGAAAGGATATGACGCAAGGAGTACAACCATAGGTGAAGATACCAAATATGACCGACAGGATGCCCATGTTGTCGCCTTTGGTCTTGATGTTTTTCTCTTTTAGGACGTGATCGCTTAGAACCAGCATAAAGGCTGAAATGCCCGCCATAACAAGATTAAGCAAAATGTTTAGCAGAACCAGCCAAATGCCAAATTGGCTTGCCATTTCTGAATAGGACAAGTTGAGTTTATCCAGGATGAAATAGAGAATGTTAAAAACCACAAATCCAATGAGCAAATTTCTTTTGTTTAAATCGCTTATTTTGATCATCTTTTTTTCCTTCTAAAGTCAATAAACAGGGACAATGCTTTGCTACCAATATAGTTATCTGCTTACCTTTCTGTTGTTGCCCTGTGAGCTTGTTTTATCATCTCTGTTTGATGCTTTCTAAAATATGTATAACTTTCGTACAAGTTTTAACATAGCTTTTATAAATGGGAATGCGACGAACAACACAATTTATCAATCCACGCTGATTTATGATGGATAACTAAGGACAAAAACCTTTATTTTGATCCAGGAATTTTTCATAAAATGAATCGCTCTTTCTACATCGACTTGACGCGAAACGGGCATGGCGTATAATTGAAATAATTACATAGCCTTTAGCGCTCTTATCCAGAGAAGTGGAGGGATCGGCCCGATGAAGCTTCGGCAACCAGCATGACACGCATGGTGCCAAATCCGACAGGAAAACTGGAAGATGAGAGGTGAGAAATCTCAAACAACTTGCCCCTCAGTCGCGGGGCTTTTTATTACTAACCTGAGGAGGTTTATTGATGTCAAATTTTGCCAATTTACCCAAGTATTTGTTTACTTCGGAATCGGTTACAGAAGGGCACCCTGACAAACTTTGTGACCAAGTTAGTGACGCGGTTTTGGATGAATTGCTGCGCCAGGATCCCTTTAGCCGGGTGGCTTGCGAAACCGCTGCCAAAACCGGTTATGTGATGGTTTTCGGCGAGGTGACCACAAATGGTTTTGTGGATATCGACAGCTTAGTGCGCAAGGTAGTTAAAGATATTGGCTACGATCGTGGCAAGAAAGGTTTTGATGCCGAGGTCTGTGGTGTGCTTACCGCTTTGGCAGGCCAATCGCCTGATATTTCACAGGGCGTTGATCGCAAAGGTCGCACCCAGGAAGTGGAATATACCGAAGAATACATCAACGCGGGTGGTGCCGGCGACCAGGGTATGATGTTCGGTTATGCCTGTGACGAAACTCCCACCTTGCTGCCCATGCCCATATACTATGCACACAAGCTTACCCGCCGCATGGCGGAAGTGCGCAAAGCTGGCATTTTGCCCTGGATGTATCCAGATGGCAAGAGCCAGGTAACCATCGAATATGCCTATGGCAAACCCAAGCGCGTGCATACCGTTTTGGTGAGCACCCAACATGCCGATAAATTCGAAGGCATTCATCTTTCGAACGAAACCATTCGCGAAGGTATCATCGAGCATGTGATTAAGCCCGTCATTCCTGCTGAGCTGATCGATGAAGACACTATCATCTACACCAACCCCACCGGTCGATTTGTGGTAGGTGGCCCAATGGGTGATGCTGGTTTGACCGGTCGCAAGATCATTTGTGACTCTTACGGTGGCATGGGACGTCATGGTGGTGGCGCGTTTAGCGGCAAGGATCCAACAAAGGTTGACCGCACCGCGGCATACGCGGCACGTTGGGTTGCCAAGAACATCGTGGCAGCCGGGCTGGCGACACGCTGTGAACTGCAATTCGCTTACGCGATTGGCATCCCCGAGCCATTGAGCGTGAATGTGGATACCTTTGGCACCGGTGTGATTGCTGATGATAAACTGGCTGAAATTGTTCAGCAGGTCTTTGACCTGCGCCCACGCGCTTTGATTCGCGACCTGGATTTGCTCAAACCCGTCTACCGCCAGACTTCCAACTACGGACACTTCGGACGTGATGATGTGGACTTCACCTGGGAACGCACCGACCGTGTTGAAGCCCTCAAGAAAGCCGCTGGCATTTAGGCTGACACTGAAATTTGAAACGAAAGGCTATCCAATAAATCAGGTAGCCTTTTTCTTTTCAGGGGTGTGGGGCTTTTTTCTTGGTTTGGGGCATCTCATTTCTACGGTAGTTTCGCCGGTATTTCCATAGCAAAATTAAATTTGTCGCATTTTTACCCTGTTGAACAAGCATAAAAAGGGTATACTTTATAGTGGAGAAAGTTTATAAGCAATGTCGGAACTGATTAGCAATTTTCTTTTTATATGGCAACGCTTCACCTGGGCGAGTCTGATTGACATCCTATTGGTGGCGGCGATTTTTGCCGTCTTCTTATATCTTCTGCGCGATACTGAGGGACAAACCCTCATGCGAGGTGTTTTGGTAGTGGTCATTGTTTTCACCCTGCTCACCTCAATTGTTAACTTGCCGGGTTTCGCGTGGTTAGTATCTACCCTGACCCCAGTTTTGATTCTGTCTATTCCGGTTATTTTCGCCCCTGAAATTCGACGTGGTTTAGGGCGGATGGGTAATTTAGGTCACCTAAACTTTTTTAGCAACAAGCGCAGCCAACGAGCAACAGAGCAACTCGAGAAAACAATTAAAGCTGTTTCTGATGCCGCTGTACAGCTTTCTGAGCGTAAGCACGGCGCGCTTATTGTCCTTCGCCGCAGACAGTACTTAGACCAGTATTATAAAAACGGGGTCATGATTGATGCTGAAGTTACGCCACAATTGCTCTTGCAGATTTTTTACCCCAATACACCTTTGCATGATGGCGCGGTCATTATTGAAGATAACCGCGTCAAAGCCGCCTCGTGTGTGATGCCTCTCTCGAGCAGTGGCGTTTTATATGTATCGGTGGAGCGCTCTTTAGGCTTGAGGCACCGTGCGGCATTAGGTATCAGCGAAGTGAGCGACGCGATCGCGGTGGTCGTTTCGGAAGAAACCGGAACAATTTCTATTGCGCAACAGGGGCGCCTTATTCGTCGCCTGGACAGTGAGAGATTGCGCAATAGTTTGCGCGCCTTTATAAACCTGCAAACAACCAGCCAGGAAAAAGATGGCAAACGGAACATCCTGAATATCTTCAAAAAAGAGACTTCAAAAGGTGAGGATTAACGCGCTATGAAATGGTATAAGAAAATTTGGTCATTGATGCCCATTATCCTCACATCTTTATTGCTTTCCTTTTTCGTTTGGTTTTCAGCGGTAAATTCAAAAGATCCTACCGAAGAAATCACCTACACCCGCCCAATACCGATTGAAATCTTGGGCCAAAATCCGCAATATACTATCAGCGAACAAAGCGCTGGTAATGTAACGGTCACAATTAAAGCCCCACGTTCGGTGCATAACGCCCTGGCAAATGATATAAAACTCATCCGCGCGACGATTAATATCTCCGCCTTACAAGAAGGTCAGGTTGAGTTGGAGCCTGATATTCAAATTGACGTTAAACCTGCCAGATTGGTGAACTATAGCCCAAAAACAGTGCGCCTTAACCTCGAAAAGCTGGTTACGACAACTTTTCCCATCAAACTGAATCAAACAGGCAATCTTTCTATGGGAATGGAAGCGCGCAAAGCCCGTCTTGAATATTCTGAGGTACAGGTCACCGGGCCGGAATCAAAGATGGCAAAGGTTAGTGAAGTCTTGGCGACGGTGGATATGAGCACGGTAACCGGGAATGTCAACAAACAAGTGGCACTGCAGGCAGTTGACGCGCAAGGCACCGTGATTGAAGGACTGACGCTTAGTCCTTCGCGGATTATTGTTACTATCCCCATTCTACAAAAAGGTGGCTATAAAAACGCGTTTTTAGCGCTTATCCCAATAGGCTCACCCGCCTTTGGCTTTCAGATTACCCATACTGAAATTACACCCCAGGTGGTAACCATTTATGCCCTGGATCCTAATCAGACAGATAGTTTGCCAGACCTGATTCAAACCGAACCAATCAATCTCAATGGGCGGAATGAAAGTTTTGAGCAAGAGGTAGGCCTAAATCTGCCACCAGGCGTTAAGTTGGCAGGCGATACCAAAGTGATTGTAAAAATAACCATTGAACCGACAATCACCACAAAAAGCATACGTGGTGTGCCTATTACGCTATTGAACACGCCCATGGGTTTGGAAGCAGTCTTGAATATTTCAACTGTAGATGTTTATCTGACAGGTCCAATGAATTTGTTGAATGAACTCACCGCCCAAAACTTGACAATTGCCTTGGATTTGACTAATATCCGCCCTGGAACGCATGAACTTCAACCAACGATTGTTTTACCTGATGAATCCATAAATTATCAGATTGTGCCAGATACAATCGAGGTTCACATAAGGCCCAAATAACGACAATATTTTCAAGGAATAATGATGCAAAAACCCGTAGTAGTACTCGTTGGCAGACCTAACGTTGGCAAAAGCACGCTCTTCAATCGTTTGATAGGCGAACGACTGGCGATTATTGATGATGTGCCCGGCACAACCCGCGATCGGCTTGTGGCAGAAAGTCACTGGGCTGGTTATGACTTTTTTGTGGTTGACACAGGTGGCATTGACCCCACCAAGCAACGCACCCAGGAGCCCCTGTCTATTGGCTCGAAAGAATTCATACGAGATATTCGCGATCAGGCAGAGATTGCCATGTCTGAAGCTGATGTTATTCTCCTCTTGGTCGATGCCCAACAAGGCGTGACCCAGGCAGATTTAGAGATAGTTGATATCCTGCGAAGGCGACAAAAATCCGTGGATGGACAGGATGAAACACCCATTTTGCTGGTGGCGAACAAAGCTGAAAGCAAATCAGCGTGGATAGGTTCAATGGACTTTTATTCGCTTGGGCTCGGAGAACCCTTCGCGATTTCGGCTATTCATGGCACCGGAACCGGTGACTTGCTGGATGCGATTGTGGATCATTTTCCGCACGCGATTGACGATGATAGCGAAGATGAGTCGATAAAAGTTGCGATTGTGGGTAAGCCCAACGCGGGAAAAAGCAGCCTGCTTAACAAAATTGTGGGACAAGACCGCATGATTGTCAGCAATATCCCTGGCACAACACGCGATTCGATTGACACAAAATTTGTTTTCGATGAACAGGAATTTACCTTAATTGACACAGCCGGCATACGCAAGCGCGGATCTATTACGCCTGGTGTGGAGAAGTTTTCAGTTTTGCGCGCGATGCAATCGATTGAACGCTGCGACGTCGCCATTTTGCTTATCGACGCGGTCACAGGTGTTACCGCGCAGGATACGCATATTGCTGGCTTCATCAAAGATGCCTGGAAGAGTGTTATTCTGGCAATCAACAAATGGGATTTGATTGAAAAAGACAGCTATACCGCGATTGAATTTGAGAACCGTATCCGACAGGAACTGAACTTTTTGCCCTACGTGCCAATTGTCTTTGTTTCGGCAGAGACCGGTCAGCGGGTTCACCAATTATTACCCCTTGTGATGGAAGTGCAAAAAGAACGCCTCTTTAAGATGAGCACTTCCCAGCTTAATAAAATTTTGGTAGAAGCTCAAGACAAACATCAAGCCCCCAGTGGCACAGGCAAGCCTTTCCATATCTATTATGGCACCCAGGTACGCAGCGAACCGCCGACATTCATGCTCTATTGCAATGACCCAAAATTAGGGCATTTTACCTACCTGCGCTATTTGGAAAATCAGATCAGGCAAGTTTATCCATTTTTAGGAACGCCTATTCGCCTTGTTTTGAAGAAACGGGAACGCACTGAACGGGTGGAACGCCCTAAAAAGGGAAGCTCTGCAGAACGTGGCAGCTCCCGCAAGAAAAATGATTAGATTATTAAGGTATAATTGCGCTTTGATGCTTACGCATAAAGCAATAGCGATTGGAATTAATTGTGACAGAAATAAATAAAGACAATCTCGAAGAAAACGAAGATAACGCCAGCACGGACGTTCAGCAAACCAAAGCCGATGGTGTATTAATTGAAGCAAAGCCGCAGGGCAGTGAACCTGAACAAACCGAAGGTGAGAAAAAGAATGCTTTTTGGAAAGACCTGATTCAAACCATCGTTTTGGCAGCTTTGATATTCTTGGTATTGAACACTCTGACCTCACGCGTAAAGGTTTTTAACGTGAGTATGCAGCCTACGCTCAAACAAGGCTATTTGCTTTTGGTTAATAAAATGGCATACAAATGGGGAGAACCCAAACGCGGCGACATCATTGTTTTTCACCACGCTGGCAGAGAAGACCAGGATTACATCAAGCGCGTTATCGGTTTACCCGGCGACCATATTGAAATCAGCGGAGGCGTGGTGACCGTCAATGGCACACCCCTAACCGAACCCTACATCAAAGAGATGCCACGATACACCCTAACTGAGACAGTGCCAAACGACAAACTTTTTGTCCTGGGTGATAATCGCAATCAATCTGATGACTCCCATAGCTGGGGCTTTGTGGACATGGAATGGGTAGTCGGTAAAGCGCTGTTCATTTATTGGCCTTTGACCGAAATCAAACTGTTGACTGGGCCGGACATCATTGAAAATGGCGCGCGTCCCGGGCTAAGCTCTGATTTTGCGCCTGGAAGTTAGGAATCTGACCGTTTTAAACAGGCCTTGATATAATGATACTGATGGATAAAAGCCAATCTGACAACCCGGAAATTTGCCCCAATTGTTATGTGGGACGCATCTCCAGAAACACCCGAAGCCTGGTCATCATGCATGGCAATAAACCGGTGGCCTTACCAGCTTTCCCAGCCTGGGCATGCGATGTCTGTAACGCGTTCGTATATGATCCCGTGGCATTGGCGCAATTACAAACCTTGCTGACATCCAACAAGCGCGAGACAACGACTTTGCCAGATACAAAACCAATGGTGAAACGTCGCAAAGTGGCTAAAACAAGTAAAGCAAAGACCGCTGACCAAAAGTAAACCCGTTGACAATCTAAACTTGCATCAAAATCCAGTATAAGCTGGATTTTTGTTTTCAGGACCGCTTAAGTTTGTTCTAAGTATGGAAAAGAAACCATAAAAAGGTAGAATAAAGTAAAAACAGGATAACATGATGCCCAAGCAAATGCCCCAATTAGCCAAAAGATGGATTACTTCACCACTCATCCCCCCCGACATTAATCGGCAAATGAGCGATGTTTCGCCCTTCTTGCGCCAGTTACTCTTCAACCGGGGTATTGAGACCAATGAAGCAGCCCTGGCTTATGTTTCGGGTAATTCCCCCACTAACCCTGATCCCTTCCAGATGCTTGGGATGAAAGAAGCGGTTGAAGTCTTACACGAGGCGATCGAAACGGGCAGCAAAATCGCTGTTTATGGTGACTACGACGCGGATGGGGTGACTTCCTCAGCCATCCTTTATGAGTTTCTGGCGCAAATGGGCATTAACGCGCGTGTTTACATCCCTAATCGTTTTGACGAAGGTTACGGTTTGAATCTTGATGCCATCGAACAATTAGCCTCAGAGGACATTCAGCTCATCATTACCGTAGACTGCGGTATCGGTTCTGTTGCCGAGGTAGCCCATGCCAACGCGCTGGGTATGCGCGTTATCGTCACTGACCATCATCAGGTTCCCGAAGTTCTGCCCGATGCCGCGGCGATTATCAATCCCCACCGACCCGGCGACCCCTACCCCTATAAAGAACTGGCTGGTGTAGGCATCGCCTGGAAGTTGGTTGTAGCTTATCTTCAACGATATCCGAACCCGGATATTGACCCCGACCAGTGGCTTGATTTGGTCGCCATTGGCACTGTGGTGGATGTGGCTGAATTAACCGGTGAGAACCGCTCGCTGGTAAAACGCGGCATGGCACTCATGCGCATGCACCCGCGCCAGGGATTGTTTTCGTTTAGCCAGGTGGCAGGGATTAAGCTCGACCAACTCAATGCCGGTCATTTAGGATTTGGCATTGGCCCACGCTTGAACGCGGCAGGCAGAATGGACTCAGCCACCGCGGCATTCGAGCTTTTGGTGTCCCAAGAGCTGTTTGAGGCGGCACGCCTTGCCCAGGATCTGGATAACAAAAACCAGGAACGCAAAAACCTGCTCAACGAAATTGAAGAAATCGCGGTTCAGGAAGCACTGAGTTCAGACGAAGACCTGAAAGTTATCTTTGTGGCATCCGAAGACTTTAACCAGGGCCTGGTTGGCCTGGCGGCGGGAAGAATCGTTGAAGCGCTCTACAAACCCGCTATTGTTGGGCATATTGAAAGCGATAAAATCGTTGCTTCAGCTCGCTCTATTGAGGAATTCAATATTCACGAAGCTCTCAAAGAATGCGAGGATTTACTCGAACGCCATGGTGGACATGCCATGGCAGCCGGCCTCACACTCAAACCGGAGAATGTAGACGCTTTTGTTGAGCGTATCAACCAGGTCGCGTCAAAAAAGCTGGCAGGCATGACGCTTTTGCCCGTTTTACGTATTGATTATGATATCGACCTTGCCCGCCTGAAACCTGAACATATCCCGGGTATTCTCAACGATGTGGCGCAGTTGGAGCCAACAGGACACAAAAACCCAGACGCACTCTTCAGCAGTCATCACTGCCAGGCGTTGCGGGTGCGCACAGTGGGTAATGGCGCGCATCTAAAGTTCAGTGTGCGCGATGGCCAACAAGAATTTGACGCAATTGCTTTCAGGCAAGGACATTGGGCAAGTGATATGCCGAACTATATCGATATCGCCTACACGATTGAAATCAATGAGTATATGGGCATGCGCAATGTGCAATTGAACGTGAAAGATATTAAAAAAAGCGGGCCAAAGCCCGCATAGTTCTTTTCGCTGTTTAGGAAATGCTCGCTGGTTAGTCAGCCAAAATCCTGAAAATATGGTGCGTTTGGCGTTCTTCGCCATTCAGATAAAAAGATTCAACGTAGCCATTCAGAATGAGGTCTTGTCCCAACTCTTTACTTTCAATAACCAATTGTTTTAGCTGCTCCAAAACACCATGGATTTGCTCGCCCGTTTCCTGCCCCATGCGGTAGGTGAAAAACGTAGGCTTTTCCTTGAGATACGCTAAGGTCGCATTGATGGCTTCAATGAAGCTGTTAGCTGAAATGTTTTCTTGTCCTGGGTAAAAGGGCTGGGTTGGTAATTTCAGACTGGTATGGAGTGTATCAAGAATGACTTTTGTATTAACTAAACTTACAAATGCTTCACCATTCTGAATGGGCTCTAAGTCCTGAATTTTTTGACCTTCTTTTTCACGGTGAATGCTAAACTGAAAGTTTTCGCGTTCGGGCATGATATTGTGTTCCGCTTCGTCCAAGAGCGCGTGCACTTCATCCATAACCTTATCCGCGTAAGCTTGCATTTGTTCTTTAACAGGCGCGCCATTTGGGTCAATAACCAAAGCTGGGATAGGTTTGCCTATGCGCATCGTTAGTTTTGGGCGTTTAAAGTTCAAAGCAGCCTTGATGGCACCTATAAAGCCACTATAGCCAATCGGCACAACAGGAGACTTTCCGCGTTCGCTAAGCAAAGCCACACCGATTTGCGCGGGCATCTTGGCAGGTCGCCAGGTGCCACCCTTTGGGAAAATGCCCAAAGCAGCTCCCTGTTCGAGCACAGATTGTGCTTCGCGCAGGGCAGCTCGGTCAACAGTTCCTCGGTCAATGGCGATAAAGCCATAAAGATGGACAAATTTATCCAACCCTTTGTCAAAGGGAATATCACCGGCACCAATAGGTTCAACGATACGTTTTGTATAAAACATCTGAAAAGCAGATTCAAGACTTTCAACATGATTGCCGGCAAGAATAACAGGCCCAGTTTTGGGAATGTTTTCAACGCCTTCAATGTTCACGTCTGTTAAAAGGCTTAAGAGACCTTTTCCAATACCATTGAGAATGGTACGACGAATGCGATAACGGGGGTATTTGTTCAATTTTCTCATATTTACATATACATAACAAAAATGGGGAGCATTAGTTACGCTCTCCATTTGAACATGGTGCCCCCACGGGAATTCGAATCCCGGTTTTGGCCTTGAGAGGGCCACGTCCTAGGCCGCTAGACGATGAGGGCAAGGTGAACAGTATAATATCACGGAGAACAAAACGCGTCAATTATTTGCCCACTTTTCCGTTGTTCATGATGAGCAAAATGCTCCACCCTCGAAATCATACACTCCATTAAAAAGCCCCTCTAATCACAGAGGGGCTTGAATAAACTAAGATAGTTTAGGAATTCTTCATAATTACCAGTTCGATTGTATCAGCAACCTGTTCAATGCGGTCAATGGTGCGTTCAAGCTGCAGGAACAAAACCGACCAGGTGTGGATTTTCGACGAATCCGACTCATCAAGATGCAAGCGGCGTACTGCTTCAATATAAAGTTTGTCAGCTTTTTCTTCGATCGAGTTCACTTCAATAAGGCGTTTAGGCAAAATCTTAGAGCGTTTGAAGGCTTCAAATTCATCAAAGCAAGATTTTAACGCGACAGCACTCTGATAAATCAAATCACCAAATACAAGCGCTTCATTGCGCATGGTTTGAACATTGTGCATGAACAGAATCTGATAGATTTCCTCAATATAGTCCAACACGTCGTCCAGCGCCCACGACAAAGTGATGATATCTTCGCGCTCAATTGGTGTGATGAACTCGGCGATTAGCTTTTCCATCATCTCATGCTTTTTTATATCCGCGGCATGTTCAACTTCGTGCATCACAACCAATTGCTCATGGATTTTTTGGGGGTCGTAATGGTTGATTGTCTCTTTGAGTTGTGTCGCAGCGGTAATCGCGTCTGCCGCTATATCAATAAACATCTTGAAGTAATTGTTGTCTTTTTTTGCCATGTTATTCCTTTACATTAAACTAAGATGAGCATGAGCAATTTTGTAACTAAATAGCCCAATAATCCGCAGCCAGGGAATGTAAGCACCCAGGCTAAAACCATTTCTTTAACGATCGCCCAATTCACCGACCGAACACGCCTTGATGCGCCAACGCCCATGATGGCGGTTGTTTTGGTGTGTGTGGTGGAGACTGGCATGCCTTTGAACAAAGAAGCAAACAAAAGGGAAATGGAAGCAGCAATATCAGCGCTGGCTCCCTGATAGGTTTCCAGCTTGACCATATCAAGCCCAACCGCTTTGATGATGCGTTGCCCACCAATTGATGTACCCAGTGCCATGATGCCAGAAGTAATGAATATCATCCAAAAAGGTATCGTGAATGATGGCGGAACAGCTTTACCCTGGCTCAGATAAACGCCAATTAAAAACACTCCCATAAACTTCTGCCCATCTTGCGCGCCATGCATAAAAGCCATGGACGCCGCGCCACCAATTTGCAAATTACGGAAGAAACCGGTTGTTTTGCGGCGATCGACATTCTTAAAAAGCGTTTCAATAAGTCTGGTAATGCCCCATCCCAGGGCAAAACCCATCACGGTAGAAATCAGCAAGCCAGCAATGACCTTTATCCATTCCGAACCATTAACCCCCGCGAAACTGCCCTGGAACGCGACCGCAGAACCAGTTAAACCCGCAATAAGCGCGTGGCTTTCGCTGGTAGGAATGCCAAAATACCAGGCAGCAGTCGCCCAGATGACAATAGAAGCCAAGGCACCCATCAAGGCAATGGAGGCGGCGTGCGGATCACCACCGAAATCAACCATGTTGGATATGGTGACTACCACATTGGTGTTTATCATGGTCATCACGAACACACCCAGGAAGTTGAACACAGCAGCCATGATGATAGCGTTACGTGGTTTCATGGCGCGCGTGCCAATAGCGGTCGCTATGGCATTGGGCGCGTCAGTCCAACCGTTGACTAATATGACACCTATGATAAGGATAGTTGTAATGATAAGAGCGGGATTAGATAAAAGTGATTGTAGCGTTTCCAATGTCTGCACCTTCTATGTAGTCCAGATGATTGTAAACTATATTTTACAATTAGCGGGGTTTTTAAGCAGTTATTTAAAGTTTTATTTACAATTCAACCTTAAAATGATGATAAGGCAGCTGACAAGCTACCTTGATGATGCAAATAAAATAGGCTCTTAGCGTTTTAATCTGATTTTGTGCTTGAGTTATCTGAACCTGTAGAAGAACTTACAGCCGCGGTTTCAGTTGGGGCAGCAGTGGAAGAGTTGTTGTTTGATTTACTGGAACTTACGCCACTTGGCGAGCGGTGATCCGTCGCATAAAAACCTTTGCCTTTAAATACAATCCCTACTGGAGAAAAGACCTTGCGCAAGGCTTCTTCCATACAAACAGGACAAACAGTGAGCGGATCATCAACAAAATGTTGAAATTTATCAAACTCATGTCCACAGGCATCACATTTATAAGCATATAAAGGCATATCTTTCTAAACTCCTTTTACAAGGCTTTATAGTACCATAGTTTTTATAAGATTTCCGTTAGGACGATGTCTTTTTGATGAAACGCTAATAATTGAAACGTTGTGCTGTCTGGTTCAATGCTTGATTAATGATTGGTTTATGTCAGACAAATTGAAAATCGGGTTATTGGTGACCAAAGCTTTTAATGGCTTCATACACGTCATTATCTTCACAGGGGATGCAGTCTCTTACCCAATTCCACCAAAAGTATCCCCCCACAAATCGCTCATGGTATTTTGGCATCAGGTAATATCGCTTTGCCATCTCTATTTTACTTTCTACCGTCGCATTTTCGGCTGTATTTCCACACTCCCCTATACCGAGTAATGAGCTTGGGAAAATTTCTCCCAATTCCTTAAAAAGGCTCTCCCAGTCCGGCAAGTAACCGCCATTGTCATCTTCATAATAGCTCACAAAACAATAATCAACGGAATTCGCTAATTCGGCTGAAATATACTTTTCTGCCCACGCTATCATGTCTTTGCGGGGTGAGTCGGTGCAATAGAGTGTCAAAGCTATCTTTTCATCCTTGCTTTTCAGAAAACTCACGACAGCAGAGATTTTATCAACAATCAATTCAGGAGACTGCTTTATCCATTCCGTGCCGTTAATCTCATTTCCCACTTCCCAAATGCTGACATAGGACGATAAAGCCTCATATGACTCTTTGAATCTTTTCAGATATCTTTCCGTATCTTTAAAGCTATTCATCACGAAGGAATCAACCGGACACGCCATGATGTCCGCGTACGGTGCTACTGATTTGAACAGATTGAGATAATCTCCCGGCGCTATCTCTCTTGACATCACTATTCTAACCGTTGGCCGTACTTCAAGATTTTTTAAACCCTCAATGAGATCTTCCAGTACGATCTCATCGTACCAGGAATCGTCAATAGTCAGTCCAAAAATTTGCTCATTTATTTTCGCGCTCCTTTTTACAGTATCACAACCATGAAAAGAAACCACTAAAAGAATGAGTGTCAAACCGAAGAAAAAAATTTTGTATAACTTAAATTTTGTCGGACTAAAGTTTTTGTTTTTCATAGAATTTTCCTTATTTACAAGGAACAAAAATGATCACTTTCACAAGAAAATAACGCTTGTTTAGAACCAAAAAAAATAATAAAGTCCAAGAATCGTTCCTTATAAGTCTTAATAGTATTTTACCCATACATTGATAGCCTGAGTGTCTTTGTCAGGGTTTAATTATCCCGTTCTATATCATAATGTCGTCAGAATACAATACAGAAAATACAGCCAGCGCGTGTTTGGGATATAATCGATGCTGTATGGAAGAAAAAGAGAAACCCCGAAAAAAAATATCTAAAAGCGGAAAAATCGCGCTTATCATCATGTCAATAATCGTTGTCTTGGCGCTTATTGGCATCGCGCTCTATCAGGTGCCGGCGATAAAACGCAAAGTTTACCCATATGTAACCATCTATAAAGCGCGCATCGTTTACTTCTTTAAACCCCCATCGAAAACAACTTTCGACCCCTCAGTAAACACAACCATGGATGCCGGCGTTATTGCCACGCTCACTGCCATGGCACCGACAGCAACACCAAGCCCAGAGCCTACCAATACATCTGAGCCAGCCCAGGCGACTGAAACGCTCATGCCTATTGAGCCAAGCGCCACACCCGCGCCAACTGATATTCCTGCCCAGGTTAGCCTGGAAGGCATCGTGCAGGAGTATCAGCGCTTCAATGCTTGCGGGCCAACCAACCTTGCCCTGGCACTGCGCTACTGGGGCTGGGAGGGCGAGCCTATTGATATTGAAAAGGTCATCAAACCGACATTGGCAGATCTCAACGTAACACCGCATGAAATGCTGTATTACATCCAGAATCATACTGAGCTCAACGCGCTAATACGCTATGGTGGCGATTTGGAGATGCTAAAGAAATTGGTCGCCGCGGGATTTCCTGTCTTAATCGAAAGAGGATACATTAATCGCGATTCTCAGCGCGAGGGCGGCTGGATGGGACATTATGGTGTCATTGACGCATACGATGACGAACGTGGTGCTGTACATATCCCTGATACGTTCAATGGCTATATCTGGGTCAATTACGAACGATTGCAGTCTGACTGGGACGAATTCGCGGGCACCTTTTTGCTTATTTTTGAACCAAATGACGAAGCCAAAATATTAACGCTTTTGGGCGAGCAAGCCGACCCAGCCTATAATCTGGACTACACAATTGAGAAGTTTCGCACAAAATTAGAAAATTCAGAGCGACATGAGCAATATTTCATTTGGTATACCCTGGGTGAGCTCCTGGTCATGAAAAAAGACTATGTTGAAGCTGCCAAAGCCTTTGACGAAGCTTTCGCTGTTTATGGCTGGTTGCCAGTGGATGACCGTCCCTGGCGTATGCTTTGGTATCAGGTGGGTCCTTACGAAGCCTACTATTACACCGGACGTTATGATGACGTCGTTAGCCTGGCTTTCAAAACGGTAACAGACGCATCAGAACCAGCTCTCCCTGAAACCTTTTTATGGAGCGCGCGCGCGCAGATTAAAAAAGGAAACATCGGTACCGCCACCTTTGAGCTCAAACGCGCTTTGCAATATCACCCGGGCTGGGAACCCGCCCTGGCAGAACTCAAAGCGCTTGGCGTTGAGCCTTAATACCCTAAAAACACGAGAAAAGTTATGACAGAAGCAAAAAAATCATTGAATAACAATTTAAAAACCAAAAGCATTTGGCGAAAACCCTGGATCTACTTGGGCATCCTGGCAGGCATTGTCATTCTTGGACTAATCGCTTATCAGTTACCCCCTATCCGTCATCGGGTTGACAGCCTTTACTCTAAGCTTTATTACAAATTCAATCCACCCTCAGCTGCAGTCTTCAATCCCAGCCAGCAGGGTACGATTGAAGCCATTATCAATAAAACTCAAACTGCTGGCGCTCCAGTTATCACAGAAGAGCCTATTGAGACAGAAACGACAACGACCGAATCTGTTTCTGAGCCCACTGCCATGCCAGAGCCAAGCGCGACACCCACACCCTATCCCGTGCCCGCGTCTTATGCCATTTCTGGCATGGGTATTGAATATCAAACCTTCAATAACTGTGGTCCTGCGAATGTGTCCATGAACCTCAACTTTTGGAATTGGGCTACCAACCAGGAAGAAATGCGCTTGGCACTGCGTACTCACGATCATGACCGTAACGTTATGCTTTCGGAAATGCGTGATTATGTGAATAACAATATCAGTAGTCTCCATGCTATATTGCGCTATGGCGGCGACATGCAAATCATCAAAGCTCTGGTTTCGGGTGGCTATCCGGTTTTATTGGAACGCGGACACACCGATCCAGACGATGGCTGGATGGGACATTACAGTATCATCCATGCCTATGATGATGCCACACAAACTGTAACCAGTAATGATACGCTTTTGAACACGATAACGATAAGTTATGATGAACTCACGCGGGATTGGCGACATTTTGATGGCATTTATATTGTAATCTTCCCGGCAGACCGCGAGCAGGACGTGCTGGCTCGCATCGGGGCGAACGCTGATACCACGGAGAATTTGAGGCTCAGCCTTGCCGCCGTTGAAGAACGCATTCCCTTTGAAACAGATCGGGAACTTTTCTTTGCATACTATAGCAAAGGCCAGCTATTGGTAGAAATGGGCGATTATGTATCAGCCGCGCATGCTTTTGATCAGGCTTTTAGCGTTTATGGGCAGCTGGATATGGGAGCGCGCCCCTGGCGCATGACCTGGTACCAAATCGGACCCTACCCAGCTTACTATTATTCGGGACGTTATCAGGACACTTTAGCCCTTGCGCAACAAACGCTCAATAACAGCCGGGATCCAAAAGCTTTACCCGAAACCTACTACTGGGCAGGCATGGCATCAGCAGCTTTGCAACAATACGATAACGCGCGCGACTATTTTAATAAAGCGCTTGAGTTTCACCCCAATTGGCAGCCCGTTCTGGAAGCGATGGCGAACTTGCCATAGCAAGATTTAACACCAACACAGAGCTAAAAGGCTAATCTGGGATTAGCCTTTTAGCTGAATTCAGTTGCGACCATTATAACGAAAGCAGTGTGATGAAGATGAGAAAAGGTTTTTCTATTTTATTATCCGGACTTTTATTGTTCTCTTTTACGGCTTGCAGCCTCATAAAGGACAGCTCAGACAAGCTTGATTTGCCGGACCAGCAGGCAGAAGAGGCATCCGCCACACAAGCCCCAACATCTCTGCCCGAACCCACCGCCACTCCAGAAGAACCCGAATTTGAAGCGGCGGAAGTTTACGCGGATACCCTCGAATACTTTTACCAGTTCATTGTCACTGGCAACACAGACATCGATTATGAATATGGTACTGTAGGCATCGGTGAACAAGCGATTTTCAGGTCAACGGATGAAGCCCTTGAAAAAACAGGTTTTGCCATCATCGACTTAAGCGGAGATGGGCTGCCTGAATTATACATAGGTGAAATGGCTTCAGACGCAGAATCTGAAAACCTTCGCGCTCCCGCCTATGCTTTATTTACTCTGCAAGATGACGAACCAGCTTTGACCTTCACGGGCTGGTATCGAAATGCTTACTTTTATCATGGCAACGGCAGATTTTACAACCAGGGCTCTAACGGTGCTATGTATAGTATTTATGGACTTTATAAGCTTTCGCCAGATGGCTTGAATCTGGATTGCGAACACTACATTTTTACCTATGAAAAAGACGAGTCGCAAACTGAAATTGGGTATTACTACAACACGATCTGCAAGGATGACAAGACTGCATCGGTAGAGCTAAGCGAAGAAGAAGCCTTAGAAAAAATCGAGGCTTTATCAAGCGAACCCGTCGCAATTGAGCTCATTCCCTTTTCAGAGTACCCCCAATCGAGAATGGACCAGGGCTTGGGACAAAGCCCAGCGGATGCCGCAAACTCTGTTGAAGCAATAATAACTGTGGATTATGCCAGCGACGAGTTCCTCGCCAATACAAACAGTTATGATGAGGTCATTATCGATCTTTCCGAGGCGCAAACCAGGATCGTTTTCACGGTAAGCAATACTGTGAAAGACTTCAAATATCTTGAGATTTTACTCACCGATTGTGTGGATGACAAGTGTTTTTTTGATATCGTTGAAGAGCTCTACAGCATAAACGAACTGCGACCCGAGCGCCCTTTGGTGATTGGCATGGAATTTATAGGCTCGATTCCCAACCGGGGCATATCATTTGTAGACGAAACTGGCATTAGGCGTTATTTCAGCATCAATCAAAGTGGCAAGGATGGCAGTGTGTTCTTGCTGGAATTTGAACCAACGCAACCATAAACACGTTAGGTGTCGCTTAGGTTTTGTTCCACAACAAATGCCTGTATGCAAGCGAGAAACAAATTAGACGCTCTCATGCCAATATTTTCCCTGAGCGCGTCTCTTTTTTATTAATAATGTCTTTTAGCCTACTTTTAGTCTATATAGTTCGTCGCGATCTTTTTCTTATCAATCTCGCGCAGGGGCATAGGCTCATCCGTCGCGCCGATAATCACAGCGCATGTTGGCACAAAACGCTCTGGCAGTCCAAAACGCGCTACAAGTTCCGGATTCTGACTTGCCAAAACAATCGTACCCCAAATATCGCAACTGCCCAATCCTAAAGCTGTCGCGGTGAGTGTCATATTATGCGCAATGATCGCGGCGCTTGAATATTCATTATTCTGTGGCGTGTCACTGAGAGGCCTAACTGAAACAAGCACCATTAAAGGCGCGCCGTAAAGCGGATCGCCTTCTCGCCCGGTTTGCTTTCGAGCGTTCTCGCTAATCGCCTGTAACAAAGCTTTATCGGTAATGACTGTTAAGTGCATATCTTCGTAGCGAGCGTGGGCAACGGGCGATGTCATAGCCGTGTCCAAAATCATTTCGAGCGCCTCTTTACTGACAGCCTCACCAGTATATTGGCGGCTTGATTTTCGTCGTTGAATCACTTCAAAATAATCCATCGTTTCTCCTTTGTTCATATTTCAATGATGATTAACTTTATGATAACACGCCTGCAAGCTTTATATGTCGTCATCTATACCAATGACGAAAAAATCATTTTCATTGCACACGCATATTCCTCGTTTTATGGTAGGATTTAGGCATATTTAAAGACTAAAAACAAAGGATTTGCCATGAAAACCATTTCTGACGGATTGACTTTTGACGATGTTCTCATTCTCCCCGGATACTCCGAAGTTCTACCCCGTGACGTAGACATTCATGTTCAACTCACCAAAAACATCCGCCTTGGCATTCCACTGATTAGCGCCGGCATGGACACTGTCACCGAAGCAGCCATGGCACGCGCCATCGCTCTGGAAGGCGGATTGGGGATTATCCATAAGAACATGAGCATTGAAGCCCAAGCTGCTCAGGCTGCCAGCGTGAAATCTGAAGGACTTTTGGTCGGTGCGGCGGTTGGCGTGACCCAGGACGTACTTGAACGGGTCAGCGCCCTGGTTGAAGCTGGCGTGGATATCATCACCGTTGATACCGCGCATGGCCATTCCAAAGGCGTATTGGATACCGTGCGCAAAATCAAAGAGGTCTTCCCAGACCTGGCGCTCATCGCTGGCAATGTTGCCACCGCGGAAGGCACCCTGGCACTCATCGAGGCTGGCGCGGACGTGGTCAAAGTGGGCATTGGGCCCGGCTCTATTTGCACCACACGTGTGGTTACCGGCATAGGCGTGCCCCAAATCACCGCCATAATGGAATGCGCGCGCGCGGCTCGTGAGCATGGTGTGCCTATCATCGCTGATGGTGGCATTCGGCTTTCCGGCGATATTACCAAAGCTCTGGCAGTTGGCGCGAACGCGGTCATGTTGGGCTCGCTTTTCGCCGGCACAGACGAAAGCCCCGGTCAGGTCATCCGCGTAAACGGAAAAGATTACAAAAGCTATCGTGGCATGGGCTCCCTGGGCGCGATGGACAGTGGCAGTGCTGATCGCTACTTCCAGTCTGAGAGCAAAAAATACGTTCCCGAAGGCATTGAGGGCACGGTATTGTATAAAGGCGCTTTAAAAGATGTCGTTTACCAATTGATGGGTGGATTGCGTTCGGGCATGGGTTATGTCGGCGCGGCAAACCTAACCGAACTTTATGAAAAGTCCAAACTTGTCAAAATCACTCAAGCCAGTCTGGTAGAGAATCATCCGCATGATATTGAAATGATTAAAGCCGCCCCTAACTACACGCCATAAGGAGCGCTGATTACAAGCTGGCGATAAACTCCGCTACCGCGTCACGGCTCACACGTTTGTACTCATTCTCCGGCGGACTTTTAGGGTCGCCGAAACGCAGATACGGATTATGTTGGGTAGAACTGTCTTGCATAAGACGCGAGACACCGCCCAGGTGGATTTCGCGCGCGCCGGTTACTGCCAAAAGCTCTTGCACATTCCCTGCACGAATCCCCCCACCAGGCATCACCTCTATACGCCCCGTGGCATAATCGGTCATTTCGCGCAAGACATGGCGCCCTTCATAAGCTGATGGCGCTTGCCCACTACTTAAAAGGCGTCGCACGCCGATTTCCATCAACCCGTCCAAAGCTTCACGCCAATCGGGTACGACGTCAATCGCGCGATGAAAACACACCGGCACTTTATCAGCCAACTCGACCACTGCACGAGTGCGCGCTAAATCCACCCGACCGTCTTCAAGCAAAAAGCCGACCACCAATGCATCCGCGCCATGTTCCAGCATCAATTCGACATCATACAACGCGGTCCTAAAATCACTTTTGGAATAACAAAAACCGCCCTGCCGGGGACGTATCATCACCGCGACTTTGATCTCCGTTTGCGCCTTTAGCTCCAACAATGAGCCAAGAGATGGCGTTAATCCACCCAAAAAGAGCGCTGAACACAATTCCACACGGTCCGCGCCACCAAGCCAGGCTTCAATAGCATCTTCGGCTGAACCACAGCAGATTTCAACAAGGGGTTTACTGGTCATTTTTTAGAAAAAGTTGGACATAAATTGCCCGGTTACATGCACATCGGTATTTTCAACAATGAACGCGTTGGGGTCAAGTTCCTGGATATGTCGCCTTAGGCGTATCAGCTCATATTTTGATACTACCGTGTTAATCACAAAGGTATCCTGTCCGGAGTACCCCCCTTTGCCTTGCCAATAAGTAGCACCACGCCCAAGCTCTTTGGTGATGATATCTAAAACACCTTCTTGTTTTGTGAATATCATCAAACTTATCTTCACATTTTGGTAATGAGTTAAATCAACCAAAAAGGCATAAATTAAAGTAAAGATAAGCGAGTAAATCATCACGCTGATATCTTTCACAAAGAAAGCATAGGTGTAAATAATAAGGCTGATAATTAGATTGACACGTCCGACACTAAAGTCTTTTCGCTTCATGCTGATGTACACGCCAAAGATATCTGTGCCGCCGCCACTGCCACCCGCTTGCAGGCATAAGCCCGCCCCAAAACCGGCAATCACAGCGCCAATAATCGTGGCAGTAATCGTCTCGAGCGTCTCAGGCAAAATCTGCATAATGGGAATAAAGCTCATCGCGATAAACATCGAAACAACCGTAATAACTGTTTTCCAGAAAAATTTTCGGTTGATCGACGTGAAAGAGATGATGAACCAGGGCAGATTGAAAAGAAAGAGCAACAAACCGGTGATATCGCGATTAATTGGGAAAAAGGACTTCAGAATATCCTGCACAACCTGCGCCAAACCAGTCATATTCCCGATGAACAAGCCACTGGGCAATACAATGAGATTGATTGCCGCGGCATAAATCAAACCACCAAGGATACATAATAAAAACTGTCCAAGATCTTCAAAGAAAAGTTCGCGCTTTTGTTTGCGTTGCTCGGGACTTAATGTTTCGCTTTCACGCGATTTTTTAGGGTGGGGTTTTGGCTCTTTTGGCATGGCTTAATGTTATCCCAAAGCTGCTTAGGGGGCAAGCGATTCAGCTGGCAAATAACCGAACGGCCGCGGATAACGCATCTCTCTTGAGCTGTAAAACTCGTTGTCTGCTCAGGGCTATCGCATCTAAATTAGTTATTTAAAGGACTGATTTATGGGTATAAGCGAACCATTCCCCCCCTCCAGATCGCGTCAGCGATCGATGGGAGGGGGATTTCAGGGGGTGGGTCTCTTTTAATACAGAGTAACGCAAAATTAGTGAATACATTGCCATTATTTGAGCTGAATATTTGTTTACCAAATACATTTTCAGGATAATAAACCATTAAAGACCCACACCCCTAACCCCTCTCCCTAGAGAGGGTGAATTTATTCCATGTCACCCATCAATATTACAGACAACATTGCCTTTTTAGATGCGTTTGCCCTGGTTGTCTGCTCAAAACATTTTGAAAATCCCCCTTACCGTGATATCATCCTTAGGGCAAATCTATTGTTTCTTGGTGAATTGAATGAAAAAACCTTACTATCTATTACTTATTGTTCTTGGTATTACTTTGTTTGTTGTTGGTATTATCGTCAACAAAAACACAAACACCACGGAAGAATATCGTGTTGAAAGAACAGAAATATATGACCGCATCCTAAAAAGTAATGGTTATGTCAACGCGACACTGCAATATCCCACAGAACTGCTCATCAATGAAGAAGGTCTTATTAGCCTGGAACTTATTCCAGATAAAAATGTAAAAACTGTCCTGAGCCAAGGCATGTCCATCGACACGCTCATCGCTCCTAAACGCCTGACAAGCAAGTCCGAGCGTCGCCAAATCCTGCCTATCAATGAGGGTGGTACTGTTATCACCTGGAGCATTCAAGGCACACGCGTAGGACCAAGCAGCGCTACAGTGAGTTTGGGACTAACAGACTCGCGCACAGATCCGACCCTGTATCCCATCGCTCCACAGCATCGTTTTGAGATTAATATCCCCGTTGTTGAAACGAAAACCAAAGCGTCATTCACCGAGTACATCGGCCTCATTATGATTCCAGCTGGTGGTGTTTCACTTCTGCTTGGTTTTATTATTGCTGGCAAAGACTTCGACCAGGCAAGCAAACAAACAAAGAAAAAGAGAAAAAAGTAATATGGCAAAATACTTACATACTATCCTGCGTGATATCCCTGTTCAACCCGTTTCAGACATACCACGCGTCCTTTTGCGTGGTGTTAGCGCGGACTCGCGCCAAATAAAAAACGGATACGCCTTTGTCGCTATTAAAGGCGACAGTTTTGACGGCAGTAAATTTATTCCCAATGCTATCGAAAATGGCGCGCGCCTCATCGTCAGCACACAGCCCAAACCACAAGGATTGAACATCGCCTGGCTGCAAATCGAAGGCGATCCGCGTGCCGCTCTGGCACATATCGCTGCCGCGCTACTGGATTTTCCCGCTCGCAAGTTACGTGTGATTGGCGTGACCGGCACCGATGGCAAAACCACCACATCTTCAATGATTCATCACCTGCTCATTCAAGCTGGCGTTAAAGCCGGCATGATTACGACGGTTAATGCCCTAATCGGTGATCAAGCTCTGGATACCGGCTTCCATGTCACCACCCCCGACTCCCCCGACATCCAACGCTATATGCGCATGATGGTCGACGCCGGCATGACGCATTGCGTGCTGGAATGCACCTCGCATGGTTTGGCACAAGGACGTGTCATCGCCGCGGATATCGACATCGCCGTCATCACCAACATCACCCACGAGCATCTTGACTATCACGGCTCGCTTGAAGCCTACGTACACGCCAAGGGGCTCCTGGTTGAAGCCCTGGCTCAAACCCCACGTAAACGCATTGGCAATCCCCGCCTGGCGGTCTTGAACAAAGATGATGAACATTACGCCTACACCAAACGTCTGGCTCCCGGTAAGCTCGTTACTTACAGCCGCCTAAACGAGGCTGACATCTGGGCAAACGAAATCGATAACCAGCCGGATCAACTCAGCTTCACCGCCCATATTGGCAAACAGTCTTACCGTATAAAAAGCCCTATGATTGGCATTTTTAACGTGTCCAACAGCCTGGCTGCTCTGGTGGCAACCGTGCTTGGTCTCGGGCTGGACCCCGCGCAAGCGGCGCAACACATCTCAAGCTTGCCTCCTGTTCCCGGACGTATGGAAGTCATCAACATGGGACAGAACTTTACCGCCATTGTTGACTTCGCGCACACCCCCAACGCCCTGGAACGCTCTTTGGAGACCATTCGCCTGATGACCCCCGGCAAGTTGATTACCGTTTATGGGTCAGCCGGCTTGCGTGACCGCGAAAAACGACGCATGATGCCCAAAGTGTCCATCAAAGGTGCAGATATTTCTGTTTTGACCGCGGAAGACCCGCGCACCGAGTCGCTGGATGCCATTCTGGAAGACATGGCGCAAGCCGCGATCGAAGCCGGTGGCGTGGAAGGCGTCAACTTCTACCGTGTACCTGACCGTGGCGACGCTATTCGCAAGGCGATTGAACTCGCCCATCCCGGCGATACAATCGTCGCGCAAGGCAAAGGCCACGAACAATCGATGTGCTTTATTGAAACGGAGTATTTATGGGACGATCGCACCGCGATGCGCGCTGCCCTGGCTGAGCATTTAGGCGTGGATGGGCCTGAAATGCCCTGGCTGCCAACCAGTAAAGCAAATAAAGAAAAAGAGCTTCATTAAAAGCCCTTTTTCAGTACACAAAACTAAATCATAACCACCCCTAAAAGGGGTGGTTTGCTCATGGGCTATAAGCCCATGTTGCCGACTCGCATCTCAAGATGCCGACTTGAACTTACGTTCAAGCCCCTATGCCTTTGTCTCTTTTGCTAACCCTTAAGGGTTGTTTTTACGACTGGCCACCCCTAAAGGGATCTTCATACTCTCTCACACTCAACTTATCTAGTGCAATATCATGTTTCTCTTGCTCTTCTATATATTTCTTTATCGTTGCCTCATTCAACCCTACTGTGCTTACATAATATCCTACCGACCAGAAATGACGGTTGCCAAATTTGTATTTCAAATTTGCATGTCGGTCGAATATCATTAGCGCGCTCTTCCCTTTCAGATATCCCATGAAGCTCGATATACTGTTCTTCGGCGGTATGCTCACTAGCATATGTACGTGATCTGGCATTAGATGCCCTTCTATCACTTCTACACCTTTGTAGCCACACAACTGTTTCAGGATTTCTCCTACCGACCGCCGATATTGATTGTAGATTATTTTCCGCCTATACTTTGGGGTAAATACAATATGATATTTACACATCCATTTTGTATGCGACAAACTGTTATGTTTGTTTGCCATGAACACCTTTCCTTTCTGCATAGTGGCTTGAACTTCACTATCTTATTCGGAAAGGTGTTTCTTCGTATAACTTCTTGCCGTCCACCCGCATAGCGGGTGGTTTTCCGTTTCGCCCACTTCGTGGGCTCAACAGGCTAAAGCCTTAACGAACTAAGAAAAGAACGCTATAGATCGCGTTCTTTTTTTCTTGCCTCGCGGCTGCGATTGAACATCTCGCCCAATCCCGCGCCATTAAAAGCGCCCAAGGGGCCCATGATTCCCACAAGCGGCACCAAAGTCAGCGAGTTGCGGTATAAAATCAAGCCACAAGCCACCATGCAAGCCAGCCCGGCGTAAAGTCCATAGGTCATCCCTCGCTTATCTTTGGACAGAATCGCTAAAAAGAACGAAAGCGTTGCTATGCCAACAAAAATGCCCAACATCAGGGTTGTATCCACCCCAGTTATCTGTTTGGGATAGCGTTGTATGAGATAGTCAACCAACGCCAAAAAGGCGACCCCCCATACTCCACCCAAAACGATGCCAAGGAAAAGCAACCATGTTTTTGTTCCCCGTGGATTCAGCCAATCGATTAACTTTTTCATTATCTGTCCATCTTCATCTTATTTTTCTTCGTGGTTTTTTCTTTAAGCACCCTGTACACTTCAACTGTAGCTTCAAAGGCTTCCTGTAAATCACAGTGTTCATAGTCAAGTTCTTTTGGCGCGTCGTCGAGATTCAAAAAAGCGTTCCGCGTTTGCACCTGCACATAGGGCACTAAATCCAAACCGGCCTCGCGACCTTGCAGTTTGTGATATAAGACAACCAAACTTGCCCCAAATTTTACCAGCCAATTGGGCAAGGTAATGATTTTCTTGTGCTTATGGAGGATATGCCCAAAACGGGTTAAAAAGTCAGTCCAGCCAAGGTTTTCACTGGCGATGTGATAGAGTTTGCCACGCTCGCCCCGCTCCAATGCCCCAACCGCCGCCCGGGCGACTTCCTTGACGCCCACCATCGCGCTACCCCCAGCGGGATAAAAGACCCACGGCAAAGCACTTTCGAGATAGCCCAACAAAGGCGCCCACAAAGGCATGCGTCCGGGCATGGCGCCAAAAATGTAAGGTAAAGCCAAAAAACTGACCGTCAGCTCGTCACCCGCGACGCGCTTGGCAGCCTCAATTTGCTCCACACGGCTTTTGATATAAGGGTGAGTTTCGCTCAGCTTTAGCTCTGGCCACATGCGATCGCACGCCACAAAATAGGAGCTGAAAATGACCGCGCGTTTTACACCCGCCTGCTTTGCCAGTCGCATGATGCGCTCGGTTGTGCTTACATTGCCGGCATAAAAGAAAGGATAGGCCGGCGCTTTGGGCACAACGCGGTCGTCTACGCCAGCGGCGAAGATGAGTCCTTCCGCGCCTTGCAGATGTGCTAAAAGCGCCTCATCGCTTATCTTGTTCATATCCGCGATATCAAGCTTGACTTCTTGTGGAAAATCGAGTTCATCAGGTGGCGACATATGCGCCAAAGTGCTCACTTCATGCCCACGCCTGAGAAGCTCCAGACAGGTGTAATAACCCAAAAAGCCCGTTCCACCGATAATGAATGTTTTCATAAGCCAATTATAAGGCTTTTTTGGTTGAGAATCTATGTTTGCCATGCCAACAGCGGAATGCCAGGATAACAAATATAATTGCGCTTATTGCTTCGGCGAGGAAGCTCTACGCTTCGGCCTCAGCGAACGTTTCAATACATCTTCCCGGTCTCCTGACCGTGGAACTTGCCCTACGGTGAGGACACCGAGGGCATGAGGAGTTAAGCCCATGGCGGGACGCCACGCGCCAGTTGGCTATGCTTTCACACTAAGGCAGTTCCGCGTAGTACATTTCCGAACCAAAGGCGATGAAAACAACTTGCGAACTTGAAACCGTCAGCGCGGTGGCGTTTTGTGCTGGAGTTGCCTGGTCACCAAAACTGACTTTGAGCACATCGCTGGGCACCAATCGATAGGAATAGCGCGAGATCGAGGGTTCGCTTGGTTCCAGAAAATAGAGTACATTATCCGCCACCTGCAAACCAGCGATCTGTGTGAAATGCCCTTGAGCGCTTTGCCAGGGCATACTCGGTGGTTCAGCTTCAACAAAACCGTTAAAAGCAGGCACATTGCTAAAAACCATTTTGCCATCGTCGTAGAGCACAAAAAGCCCTTCGCGGCGCACGGAAAGATCAACCGCGCCACTTAAATCAGCATCCGTGCCATCCAAATAAAGCCCGGGCTCATTTGGGAAGAGTTCCATCAAACCGCGATAAACCCAAATTTTGTTGGTGGTTACATCCATAAGGTACAAGCCGTCATTGCCATAATGAATCGCGTCGATGCTGCCAAAACCACCTTCAGGCGGGGTTAAAGCGACAGCGATTTGTTCTTGTCCGCTGTCTGAACAATAGATAAGATTGCCTTGCGCGTCAACGCCTAAAAGCGCGGCAAAGTTTGGACTCGCGCCCTGAACATCCGTGATATCAATGATTTTGCCCAATTCTGTATCGCCATACATGGCAGGACCACAGGCAAATTTCGCATCCAGAAGATAAGCGCCACCTGCCTGATAAAAGCGCAAGATGTTGCCGGTATTTTTATCCAAAACGAAAACCGCATTTCGCCCGGTCACCAAATGACTGATCTGCAAATCAGGATAGACCACATTGCCAAAAGCGTTGCTAAGCATCAAACGGTGCACACCATCCATTTTGTCCAGTTGACCCTGGGCATCGTTGCGCATTTGGATGATTTCTTCGGTATCGCCCTGATTAAACTCACGAGCCTGGTTCAGCCAAACTACCGCCTGCACCAAAGCCTCGCGTTGTTCACCCTGGGTGGCACTTTCTTTGGCTAACTGGATTTGCTGATGTGCTTGATTGATATAGTAGACATATTGGCGGTCTAATCCGCGCGCGAAGTAGATACTCACCGCGATGGCGACCACTAAAAGGGGCACAATTATCACAATCGCCCATTTCGCGAAGGGCGTCAATGCGGGGACATCCTGCTCCGCGGGGCTCACGTTTTGTTTGATTCTTCTCGCGCGGGCAAGCGCGTTTTCTTCCATGCCACGTAGCCATCCGGCACCTTTGGCGATACCGGTAAGCGCCTCTTTTTTGAATTGTTCAAGGCGTTTTTGTCTGGCGATCGCCTCGAGATCAGGTTCGGGAGGAGCTTGAGGCTCATCTGGTTCCGGGATATCAACAGGGCGTTCTGTTTTTGGATCTGTTGTTTCAGATTCGTTTGCATCCAAGACCTGTTGGTATTCACTTTCAACGTGATAGCGCGAGTAGGTTTCCTGAGGTGTTTCAGGTTCTTGGCTGAAAACGCTTGGTTCATCATCCGCTTCAGCGTTTTCCTGTGGAATATCAATGATGACGGATATGACAGATGAGTCATCTTTTAAGCTATCTTTTTCTGAAATTAGCTCTTCAGGCTCAAACACTGCCTCAGGCTCAGAGACTTCAAACCGATTTTCTTCCGGCGAGACAATCGTTTCTTCAACGGGTTCGACAATGGCGGTTTCATCTGTTATCACAGCTTCTGACGCCTCATAGATCGGAAGTTCAAGTTGCTCGACGGTATCTGGCATGGATGGCTCTTCAGCTTCCGCCTCGGTTTCTTGGGCAGTTTGTTCATTAACCGTATGAACTAAGGTTTCCTCGCTCAATGCGGCAGGAGCTTCCGTTACAGGTTCAGCTTCGTCCAAAAGCATCGCCAGGGAAAGTAAACGGTTTTCTACCTTTCCCTCACCCAAAGCGATTTTGGTCAGAGAAAATGCGTCTGAGATGTCCGTAATTTCATTGACTAAACGTATCACTGAGCTTGGAACAGGAGCTTCGCGCTCAAAAGCGAGCATGCTTTCCGGAGAGCCAAACAGCAGATAGTCCGAACCAAAAATATCCGCGCGATAATAACGAATATCCAGAATGTCGTTCAGCCCTAAACCTCTCTGCTCGATATCTCCATCAAAAAACAAACGCGTGCCCGCTCCACTTACCAGCAGAGCGCTGGCATGTGCCGCCTGAGCCAGATACAGGGCTCCATCCCGCAAAACACCGACCATCATCGCAGCGGTTTCAGGGCTTTGCTCCAAGCGCAAGCCGCTGTTTTGAATGCGCAAGGCCCTGTTCACATGCTCAATCGCGCTGCGCATGGCATTCGTCACCGAGCCTGAACTTTGATAATAGGCAAGCGCCGCGTCGCGGGTGAGCTTTGCCAGGCGAGATTGCCAAAAGGCGTTATCCTGGGCAGGTATCACCTGCAGGATGAGGACATCCTCCGATCTCTGCCGCGAAGCGCCACGCAATGGCAGGCTGGTGATGAAGCCGGGATTTTCTTTATTATCTGATTGATAGCTGGTCAAGTTATATTTCATATTAAACCCAATTCTATGTCTTCAAGCATTAAGACATCGTGTAAAGTTTACAGAGCAACATTCATGCCAGGTTTTGAAAAATAAATTCAAAGCAGCCTCAATGGAGTGAAAAACCACGGGATAAATAAATGCACCAAAATGCTTAAACACGATAAAGTAAAAAGTTTTAACGAAAGATTAACGTCCCAGCCCTCGCCAATTCTTGACGCTCCTATGCCCGCGTGATATCATTAAATTGAGGATTTTAGCACTCTCAGTCCGAGAGTGCTAATTTATGAGAAGATAATGACGACACTTAGCGAACGACAAAAAATCATCCTTTCTTTGGTGGTGCATGAGCACATCAAAGGCTCTCAAGCTGTCGCTTCGGGCGCGTTGATTCGCGATTACAAGCTAAAAATCAGCTCAGCCACCGTACGCGCGGAACTCAACACGCTTACCGAGTTGGGCTACCTGCGCCAACCCCACACCTCCGCTGGACGTGTGCCCACCGAAGAGGGCTATCGCTATTTCGTCAACAATCTCCTCAACCAGGGTGACTTGCCCGCCACAACACGCAACACTATCAACCACCAGTTTTACCAGAGCGACAAAGGCTTGCACGAATGGCTTCCCCTGGCTGCTTCGGTGCTCGCCACACAAAACCGCGCTGTGTCCATCGTTACCGCCCCACATACTGAGCGCGTGGCATTCAAACACCTCGAGCTCATCTCGGTGAGGGGTTCGCAGGTTTTGATGGTTTTGGTTTTGCTTGGCGGAGAAATTCGCCAGCAGATTTTATCGCTCGATAATATCTACACGCAAATCCAACTCTCAGATCTTGCCCAAAAAATAAATAACGGTTGTGAAAACTTCACGATTGATGAAATCGAACAGTTCAGACTCATCGACGAACCGCTTTCAGACACAATTCTCGATGCGGTTGCCAATCAAATGCGTTTTAGCGAAGACTACGCCAATGGCAAGCTCTTTATGGATGGGCTCACCAACGTGCTTGGCGCGGATGAGTTTATCGACCCCGATCAAGCCCGTGTCGCGCTCAAGCTTATTGAAGAACGCCAAAACCTGGACGATCTTATGTTGCGCGCCAACCAAAACCAGGAAATCGGCGGTGTGCAAGTGCTCATCGGCTGCGAAAACACCTGGCAGGAACTGCGTGATTGGTCCATCATCCTCACCCGTTATGGCGTCCCTGAACAAATGACAGGCACTCTGGGCATTCTTGGGCCCATGCGTATGCCTTATGGCCACGCCATTAACACCGTGCGCTTTGTTGGTGAAGTCCTTTCTGATTTGATTTCAGAAAGCATTGTGGAATAATTTAGTATAAACACGACACCTTTTAGAGGTAGGAATGACTAAGGAAAAGAAAAAAGAAGACATAAAAGAAGAAACCCCCAAAACCTACACCCAGGCGGATATCGACGCTTATCAAACCGCGTTAGATGACGCCCAAGCTGTTGCCGAACAGTATCTTGAAGACCTGCAACGCGAGCGCGCCTCTTTCGCGAATTACAAACGCCGCGTTGACCAGGATAACCAGCTGACTGCTGAAATCCAACTCGGTAAGAGCATCAACCTTTTCTTACCCGTGGTTGATGACCTCGAACGCGCGCTCAAAAATCAGCCGGAAGATATGGCAAGCAAAGCCTGGGCTGAAGGCATTGAGCTCATCCTGCAAAAGCTACGCACCGCGATGGCTAAACTCGACGTTGAAGTTATTGACATTAAGCCCGGTGATGATTTTGACCCCACCGACCAGGAAGCCCTCACCCACGAAGAGAGTGAAACCTACAAAGACGGACAAGTGATTGAAGTTATTCAAACCGGTTACAAATTAAAAGATCGCATTATTCGCCCCGCCGCAGTTCGGGTCGCAAAATAGGAGAAGAAACATGGCAAAAATTATTGGTATTGACTTAGGCACCACCAACTCTGTGGCTGCTGTGATGATGGGCGGTGAGCCCGTGGTTATCCCCTCCGCTGAAGGCGAACGCCTTATTCCTTCAGTTGTCGCTGTCAACAAGAACGGCGAACGCCTTGTAGGTCGCGTGGCACGCAACCAAGCCATCATTAACCCTGAAAACACGATCTTTTCAATCAAGCGTTTTATGGGACGTCGTTATGATGACCTTGAAGTGCAACGCGCTTTGAGCCACATCCCCTACACCATCAGCAAAGCCCCCAATGGCGATATGCAGGTGGATATGGGTGGCAAACAATACAGTGCTCCAGAAATCTCCGCGATGATTCTTAGCAAAATCAAACGCGACGCCGAAGCCTACCTGGGCGAGCCCGTTACCCAGGCGGTCATTACCGTGCCGGCTTACTTCAATGACGCGCAACGCAACGCCACCAAAGATGCAGGCAGAATTGCTGGCCTTGACGTGCTGCGCATCATCAACGAGCCAACCGCCTCATCCCTTGCCTATGGACTTGACAAAAAAGACAAAAACGAAGTTATCGCGGTCTATGACCTCGGTGGTGGAACTTTCGATATTTCTATTCTCGAAGTTGGCGATGGTGTTTTCCAGGTAAAATCCACCTCTGGCGACACCTTCCTCGGTGGCGATGACTTTGACCAGCGCATCATCAACTGGTTGGCAGATGACTTCAAACGCGAGCAAGGCCTTGACCTCCGCCAGGACCGTCAAGCCCTGCAGCGCCTCAAAGAAGCCGCTGAAAAAGCCAAGATTGAACTCTCCAGCACCATGCAGGCTGAAATCAACCTGCCTTACATCACCGCGGATGCCTCTGGCCCCAAACACCTGGTGACCACGCTCACCCGCTCCAAATTTGAGCAACTGACCGCGGACCTCATCGAGAAATCTCTCAAACCCGTTGCTCAGGCACTCTCGGATGCCAACCTGAAACCCAGCGACATTCACGAAGTCGTCATGGTCGGCGGCATGACCCGCATGCCCGCAGTGCAAGAAGCTGTGCGCAAGTACTTCAACCGCGAGCCCCACAAAGGCGTCAATCCCGATGAAGTTGTCGCGATTGGTGCCGCCATTCAAGCCGGCGTTTTGGGTGGTGACGTAAAAGATATCTTGCTCCTTGACGTGACCCCACTTTCGCTCTCGATTGAAACCCTGGGTGGCATCGCCACACCGCTCATCAAGCGCAACACCACTATCCCCACGCGCGAGAGTCAGGTCTTCTCAACCGCTTCTGACAGCCAAACCCAGGTTGAAATCAACGTGCTCCAGGGCGAACGCCCCATGGCAATCGACAACAAAAGCCTCGGCAAGTTCACTCTGGATGGCATTCCGCCCGCGCCGCGTGGCGTGCCGCAAATCGAAGTAACTTTCGACATCAACGTTAACGGTATCCTTGAAGTTACCGCGAAAGATAAAGCCACCGGCCGACAGCAAAACATCACCATCACCGCTTCCAGCGGTTTGAGCGATGCTGAAGTTGAACAAATGCGCCGCGATGCCGAAGCCCACGCCGAAGAAGACAAAAAACGCCGTGAGCTCATTGAAGCCCGCAACACCGCCGATAACGCCATCTATACGACCGAAAAGACCCTCAAAGACCTTGGCGAGAAGGTCAGCGCGCAACACAAAGCCGCGGTTGAGGATAATATTGCCACTTTGCGCAAGCTCCGCGAAGAAGAAGACGCTGAAGCGATCAACAAGTCTGTTGAAGACTTGATGAAGACCCTTCAGGAAATCGGACAAGCCGCCTACGCCCAGGAACAAGCCCAGGCACAACAAGCCGCGCAAAACGATGGCACAACTAACCAAGGCTCACCCCACTCTGATGACCAGGGTGACGTTATCGACGGTGAGTTCACCGAGGCTAACTAAGACATTCAATCAGGAACGATGAAGGGCTCCAAATAGACCCTTCATCGTCATCATTTAAGTGATAGAAGCATGGCAGAAAAAAGAGATTATTACGAAGTGTTAGGCATTCCCCGAAGTGCCAGCCAGGATGATATCAAAAGCGCTTTTCGCAATTTAGCGCGCCAATATCATCCTGATGTTAACAAGTCGCCTGACGCTGAAGAACGCTTCAAGGAAATTAACGAAGCGTACGGAGTCCTGAGCGACCCTGAAAAACGCGCCGCTTATGACCGCTTTGGCTTCCAAGGCGTTAACACCACCGGCATGCCCAACTACGCTGATGTCGGACTGAGTGATTTGATGGACCTTCTGTTTGGTTTTGGCATGGGTGGCTTTGGCGGTTTTGGCAGCCGAAGCACACGCGATGCCACTGCGCCTAAACGGGGTGCTGATCTCAGCACACGCCTTAAGCTGAGCTTTGAAGAAGCTGTTTTCGGAACAGAAAAAGAAGTAACCTTCTCTCGCAACGAGCGTTGCAGCACTTGTGGTGGGAATGGCGCGCAACCCGGCACGCGCATCGTAACTTGCCAAACCTGCCATGGGCAAGGCGAAGTGCGCCAAATGCACCAAACTTTTTTGGGTTCCATGGTGCAAGTCACCACCTGTCCCACCTGTCGCGGACGTGGCGAGATGGTCGAAGTACCTTGCAGCACCTGCAGTGGCACCGGCCTTGAGCATAAAAATGTCACTTCAAATGTCAAAATTCCCGCCGGCGTGGATGATGGTAATCAATTGCGACTCATCGGTGAAGGTCAACCCGGTAGCTATGGTGGACCCAACGGCAACCTCTTTATCCGCCTTGAAGTCGCTCCTCACCCATTCTTCAGACGCAGTGGCAATGATATCCTTTTGGACCTCGATATCAACATGGCACAAGCCGCTTTGGGCGACGAGATCACCATACCTACTCTTGATGGCGACCAAAGTTTGCGCGTTCCACCCGGCACCCAACCCGGCAGGGTCTTCAAACTGCGAGACAAAGGCGTGCCCATTCTGAACCGCGAAGCGCGCGGCGACCAACTGGTCACCGTCAACGTACAGATTCCCAGAAACCTCACCCAGGAACAGGAAGAGCTTCTAAAAGCGCTTAGCCGCACGATGGGACGTGAAATCAAGATCCAGGAACGCAGTTTCCTGGATAAATTAAAGGACGCTTTCCTTGGATAATTTTACTGACAATCATAAGACCAACACACCCAACGGTGACGATTACGCCTGGCTTGAAGTTTCGCTGGTATGCAGTGGCGAAATTGCCGAAGCCATCAGCGAGCTTTTCTCGCGCTACGCGCCAGATGGCGTTGTTTTACACAGCATCACCAGTTTTGACACTGCTGATTACGAAGAAGTGCCCACCGGCGATATGCGCGTGGTCGCCTATCTCGCCAACGATGAAAACCTTGAAAGCACGCTCTACAAGCTTGAAGAGTCGCTTTTCTATATGCGGCAAATTCTGCCTTTTGATGAGCTTGAAAAAGCCTGGGTCGAAAACCAGGACTGGATGGCAGCCTGGAAACAACACTATCATCCCCTGCCCATCGGCAAAAACCTGATGATCCTGCCCGCCTGGGTTGACCCCAGGGTGGCCGGCGAACGCACGCCCATCATTATCTCACCCGATATGGCTTTTGGCACCGGTACCCACCCCAGCACGCAGCTTTGCATGGTCGCCCTTGAACAATACGGTTGTGAAGGGAAGAATGTCATTGATATCGGTTGCGGCAGTGGCATTTTAGCCATTCAGGCTGTTCGGCAAGGAGCGGCCGCTGTTTTGGGCGTGGATAACGACCCCGACGCCATTCCCAGTTGCGTGCGTAATGCCGCGCTCAATGGCATGGAAGAAGGACGCATTATCTTTGAGGTCGGCACACATACTGATATCCTCGCGCGCGAAGATGGCTTAAACCAGGCACCGGTCGTCCTGGCAAACATCCTGGCGCCCATTCTCACCCAGATGCTTAATACTGGCCTGGCGGATATCGTCGCGCCTGATGGCATCATCATCATGGGTGGCATTCTGGACACCCAAGCACCTGATCTTATTGCCCTGGCAGAAACCAAGGGCTTGCACCATATTGAAACCCTTCAAGATGGCGACTGGGTCGTTTTGGTGTTTAGACGAACAAATTAAAAAGATTAGCAAAGAAACACAAGCGCGTGTAAACGCTTTACATTTAAAACGCGTTTCTATTTAATTATTAATGGATAATTCAATTCAAAATCCATTTCTGGTAACACGGAAGTATACAGAGCCCCCCGATAAATTGCTGCAAACATTGAACCACGCCGACTTGGGTTTGGGAGAATTATACTAATTTCATATGATGGTAACCCTTTATCACATTTCTGCCAATTCTTTCCATAATCAGTGCTAACATAAACACCTTGATGTCGTACAACTACATAAACTTTACATGTTGAAGGATCAAAGCTCACAGCCAGAGCGGGTTTGTTTAGCAATTGGCTCCCATTCCAAAAAAATGATTCACCTCCATCAACTGATTTCACAACACCCACCGAGTATGTCGCTGCAAACATAATATCAGGGTTGTTTGGGTTTATTGTTAAACCCAAAACCATATCATTATTTACTGGTAAAACAACTTGTCTCCACGTTTTTCCACTGTCATCAGTTTTAAAGAGTCCAAGAGATGTACCCGCGAAGAAAATATCCTCTTGTGTAGGATGAGGCAAGAGAAAATAAATTCCTATTTGGTTCCAAACACAATCCCAAGTCTCTCCAGCGTCAGTGGTTTTGAATAAACCATCAAAAGTTGTCGTCACAAAAACATTCATGGGATTACTGGGATCTACAACAAGATCGCTAACTTGATCATTAATAAAAGGAAGCTTCAAGTAATTTTCACCTCCATCTGTAGTCTTATATAAATGACCATAGAAGTCACCAAGATACATGGTTTGATTATCAAATGGATCTATAGCCAAAACTTTAGTTCCTCGATTTATCAACAGCGTCCATGTCAATCCAGCATCGATGCTTTTATACAAACCACTTTCCGTGCCAACGTAGATAGATAATTGAGTTATCTATTGGATCGACTTTAATCACCCAAATAAATGGACGCCCATTTTCTACTATTACCTCTTCCCATTCTATAAAATCCATTCCTGAAACAGGTTTTGGAGTTAGTCCTAAAAAAAGGATGACGGTTAATAAAACAACAAGTCTTTTCTTCATTATTCACCTCAAAATTCACGTTTCGCTTTAATGATTATCTCTATAAGCAAGGATTTTTTCATAAGGGCGTGTTAAAGAAAATCATTTTGTCAGTAGTGGAATAAATAAATGGTGATTAAGTGTGTACTTCATCAACTTATACACGCCACCGCCATCAGTCCCAGCCAAGAGCATGCCATCATTGAGTAGATCCCTTTTGAAAACAGTCACGGATGGGGCTCTCAAACCTGTGTTGAAGGCTTGCCAATCGGCGTTAGCTATGGGACTCACATATACGCCATAATCTTCAACGCTCACATAAACCAGATTGTTTTGTGTGTCTAACCAGATTGCCCTGGTATATATTGATGGAAGACCCACATTAAACGCCGTCCAGGTATTTCCGCCATTTACACTTTTAAATACGCCTGCTCCCTCAGTACTAGCAAAAAGGATTTCCGGGTTAATAGAATCAACCTTTATATCTTCTATCCACAAATCAGATAGACCTGTATTTTTAGCCTGCCAGCTTTCACCCGCATCCGTACTCTTAAAAACGCCATCATATGTAGCAGCATAAATCAAGTTTTCATGAGCGGAATTTATAACAATAGCAGTAACCTCGTAACCTGTAAAACCATTTTCGATTTTTTGCCAGCTTGAACCACCATCCATACTTCTGATTATTTTTTCGCTTGTGCCCACATAGATGATATTGGGGTTATTTGGATGATAAGTAATCACATTTGGCGAGACATACGAGCCAAGTTGATAGATTTGTGTCCATTCATCGCCACCGTTTATGGTTCTAAAGAGCTTACCTGTCGTTGTGCCCGCTATAGCTGTCTGAGGATTACTGGGATGAACCGCAATCGAATCAATAAGGAGCGTGTCTAAACCATTATTGACTGGGGTCCAGTTTGCACCTTGAGTCATTGTCTTAAAAACACCACCGCCCCATGTCGCGGCATAAAGGGTTAAGGCATTCTCAGCATTATGAGCCAGATCAGTTATTCTCTGTGCCTTTATCCCTTTGTTCTGACTTTGCCAGGAATTTCCACCATCGGTGCTTATAAACATTCCACTCGTTAACGAACCAGTATATAAAACTAAAGGATTGACAGGGTCGATACTTAAAGAAGCTAAATTAGGTTTCTGCACTGGGAAACTTAGCTCCAACCAGTTTTCACCACCATCGGTGCTTTTAATCATGCCACGATATCCTGCGGCATAGAGAACTTGAGGATTATTTGGATCCATCGCTAAGGTATAGAGGTTTCCTCCCATAGGCGTAATGATTGAATTCCAGTTATTCCCGCCATCAACTGTCCTATACAGATAATCGTTCATTAGTGCATATACAGTATTGGGTTGCTGATCATCAACCACAATCCTTCGGACATTTTCAGAATTATTAATTTTTGTCCGATTCCATGTATTGCCCCCATCAAGGCTTTTATAAACACCAAGCATGCCTGATCCGGCATAGATGGTATCTGTATTGCTTGGATCAAAAGCAAATGTGTTAAAAACATCTGAACCGAGTTCACCACTATATAAGAAAGTCCAACTGGATCCGCCATTGAATGAACGATATATGCCAGCTGTCGTGCCCAAAAACAGGATATTTGAATCGGCTGGGTGAACACCAAGCCCACGAATTCGGTAATGCGCCAGGCCCTCATTAATAGCTTGCCAGCTTGCGCCCTGGTTCTGACTCTTGAAGAGCCCCTTGGTTTTTGTTCCAGCATACACAATACTTGGGTTAACTGGGTCAACTTCTATTGCTGTTATGTCAAAACTGCTAAGACCAGTATTGCTTTCGAGCCAGCTTATTCCGCAGTTAAAGCTCTTATACACCCCGTTCCTTGTGCCAACGTAAAGGATAGAGGTTTGTGGATCAATCGCAATAGCAGTAATCTGCCCACCTTCCATTCCCTCGCTTATCTGTTCCCATCGCACGATGTCTTGCGCGTGAGCTGGCAGGGTAAAAACACTCAATACTAATACGATTGTGATTGTGAGAGATAACGCTTTTTTCATTACAGGCCTCCGTTTTTCGTTTTGGTCTATGATAATGCGTACAACAATTATTATACCCAAGCTTTTTGTTCCTATAAATTTACTTGGGACCAATTCAGGGCTATCGCATCTAAATTAGTTATTTAAAGGACTGATTTATGGGTATAAGCGAACCATTCCCCCCTCCAGATCGCGTCAGCGATCGATGGGAGGGGGATTTCAGGGGGTGGGTCTCTTTTAATACAGAGTAACGCAAAATTAGTGAATACATTGCCATTATTTGAGCTGAATATTTGTTTACCAAATACATTTTCAGGATAATAAACCATTAAAGACCCACACCCCTAACCCCTCTCCCTAGAGAGGGTGAATTTATTCCATGTCACCCATCAATATTACAGACAACATTGCCTTTTTAGATGCGTTTGCCCTGGGGACCAATTTGATCCCCTGGGAAATAAACATAACTACACTCTCGCTCTGGCGTCCTGTGTGTAGCGATTGCTAATCCATCCACAGTCTCGCCACACGCATTTTCAAAACTGCACGGCAAGACGCTGGCAGGAGATGAGTTTAGTTCACACATGGTCTCCCGACCACGTGTTTGACATGGTCAGGAGACCATGTCGGAACGTTAGCATTTTTGATTTAATCTGCACGGCGAGACGCTGGCAGGAGCGTGTTGACACATGCCCTCGGTGTCTCACCGTAGGGCTGAAAAACCTTCCACGATCAGGAGACCGGGAAGATGGTTTTTATTACTCTCGCCCCGGCGTCCCGCCACGGGCTTTTAACGCATGGCACGGATGCCATACGTCAGTAATAAAAACAAGCACCCTGCCATACACAAACAGAGCCTGCACACAAATGCAGGCTCTGTTGATTATCAAATCAAAAACGCTTATTCTTGCCGGGAAGCTAAAATCTTCTCGGTCAGCATCGGCACGATGCGGTGTAAGTCGCCCACAATGCCCACATCCGCCACATTAAATATAGGAGCGTCGGGGTCTTTGTTAATAGCAACGATGTAATCCGATTCTTCCATGCCAGCCAGATGCTGAATGGCGCCGGAAATACCACAGGCGATATAGAGTTGGGGTCGCACGGTTTTACCCGTCTGCCCAACCTGGCGCTCTTTGGGTTGCCAGCCAGCATCTACCACCGCGCGCGAGCAGGACACCTCGCCACCAAGGGCATCTGCCAGCCCTTGCAGCATCTCAAAACAGCTCGCGTCACCCATGCCACGTCCACCCGAGACCAAAACTTTGGCTTGGGTAATATCAATCTTGTGGGAAACTTTCTTGATGACTTCTTCAATCTCGAACCAGCACTGGTTCTCTTCAAAAGAGTAGTCGAATTTTACAATTTCACCTTCGCGGGAGTCGTCGCGCAGTTCCTTGACCATCACACCAGGACGCACAGTCGCCATCGATGGGCGGTGGTCGGGGCAGATAATGGTCGCCATCAGGTTGCCACCAAAAGCGGGACGGGTCATACGGAATTCTTTGCTTTCGGGGTCAATGTCCAGGCTGGTACAGTCAGCGGTCAGACCGGTATGCACACGGCCTGCCACACGCGGTGCCAGGTCGCGCCCGATAGCGGTCGCGCCAAAGAGCACGATTTCAGGTTTGTAGCTGTCAATAATCGCGGTCACACCCTGGGTATAGGGTTCGGTGCGATATTCTTCCAGAACAGGGTCATCAATCACAATCACATGATCCGCGCCAAAAGCAATCAAGTCTTTAGCCATATGCGAAACGTTATGTCCCAGCAACATCACGCTGACATCGGTTTGCAAATCCCGCGCCAAATCGCGCGCTTTACCGATCAGCTCAAGCGACACATTGCTCAGCTCACCATGCACCTGTTGGGCAAAAGTAAATACACCTTTATAGTCTTCAATCGTCATTGTTTACCTCCACCTAAAGCAGATACTTTTCTTTGAGCTTGTCATAAATGAATTCGACCGATTCCTCAACACCTTCCTGGATTTTCATTCCAGGTGCTTTCACAGTCTTGGGGAAGGACTTAGCCACACGCGTTGGGGAACCACGATAGCCGATATTGCTATCATCCACAGGCACATCCGGACGGTTCCATTCGGTAATTTCCTTTTCGCGCCAGGCATCGAAAATGGCACCAGGGGTCATATAACGGGGCTTGTTCAGCTCGCCCAATGCGGTGATGAGCACAGGAAACTTCGCGCGTACAAGGTGTGAGAAGTCCTCAAACTGGCGCTTGACCAGGATACTGTCTTTATCCAAATGAATTTCTTCCGCATAACTCACATTGGGAATGCCCAAATGTTCAGCGATTTCGGGACCAACCTGCGCGGTATCACCGTCAATCGCCTGACGACCAGTGATAATCAGATCATAGTCCAATTTGGTAATCGCGGCTGCCAGAATGCTGGAGGTCGCCCAGGTGTCCGACGCGGCAAAAGCGCGGTCGGTAATCAAATAAGCCGCGTCAGCGCCCATGGCGAGTGCTTCGCGCAACATTTCTCTTGCCTGGAAGGGGCCCATGCTAATCACACTCACATGCGCGCCGTGTTCATCTTTAATACGCAAAGCGGCTTCAAGACCAGACTTATCGTCCGGGTTCATGATTGAGGGCACACCCTCACGAATCAAGGTACCGGTTTTGGGATCAAGCCGCACTTCGGTGGTATCGGGTACCTGTTTGATACAAACAATAATCTTCATCAGCACCTCTACTTCAACAGGGCAGCAGAAACGACCATCAACATCACTTCTGAAGTGCCCTCATAAATTTCTGTAATTTTTGCGTCGCGCATCATTCGTTCAACGCCATAATCCTGGATATAACCATAGCCACCATGCAGTTGCACTGCCAGGTTGGTGATATAACTCGCCACACGCGAAGCTTTGAGTTTGGCCATAGCCGCTTCCACACTGTGTTTTTCGCCTTTGTCGTACTTGCTGGCAGCCAGGTAAACCAGATAGCGCGCTGCTTCAAGTTCAATTTTCATTTCAGCCAGTTTGAATTGGGTATTCTGGAAAGCTGATATCGGACGACCGAATTGCTTACGTTCTTTAACATAAGCGACTGTTTTTTCAAGCGCGCCACCAGCGATACCCAGGGCTTGCGCGGCGATGCCAATGCGACCATCGTCCAAAGTGCTCATCGCCACGCCAAAACCTTTGCCTTCTTTACCTAAGAGTTGATCTTTTGGGATGCGGCAATCGCGGAAAATGAGTTCGCGTGTGGCTGAGCCACGAATACCCATTTTCTTTTCATTGATGCCAAATTCGAAACCAGGTGTGCCTTTTTCAATGATAAAAGCGGAGATACCGCGCGTTCCGGCAGACTTATCAGTCATTGCAAAAATAACATAGATATCCGCCTCGCCACCATTGGTGATGAAAATCTTGTTACCAGTGATGACCCACTCGTCACCGTCCAATACGGCTTTCGTCTGCTGACCGGCGGCGTCGGTACCGGCTTCTGGCTCGGTAAGACCAAAAGCGCCGATTTTTCTACCATCAGCCAGTGGGCGCAGGAACTTTTCTTTTTGTTCCGGTGTGCCATAGGCGTTAATCGCGCCGGCGCACAACGAGGTATGCGCCGAAAGGATAACACCTGTTATTCCACAAACTTTTGAGATTTCCTCAACCGCGAGCGCGTAGGTCAGATAATCACAACCCTGACCACCCCACTCCTTGGAAAAAGGAATGCCCATAAAGCCGTATTTTTGCATTAAGGCGACTGTTTCAGTCGGGAAGCGATGATTTTCGTCTATCTCTTCCGCGAGTGGAGCCACCTCATTTTGCGCGAAATCTCTAAAGAGCTTTTGCGCCATCGCGTATTCGTTCGTCAAGGAAAAATCCATAAGCCATCCTTTATTAAAATGTAGTTAAGACTAAAAAGCGCAAGCAGCCTCACGCACTGTTATTATAGTACAAGTTCACTTTTTCTGGCGAGATTCTAATTGTAAAAATTGCTATTGTCGAGGTAGTATTTGCGTGGTTTGCCTTGCCTACAACGTGTGCCAGAATGTAGATCATAAAAAAATCTTCCCAGTCTCCTAATCACGGAATTTTCTTCCTACTGATTGTGGAGACGCTCCGCTAACACTCAAACAACATAATTAATCGTTATTGCATCAGTGAAAGCACCTCAGCGAACGATATCATGTCTCAAACAAGATACCGGGTGGATGGGTATTATGCCTCCACCCGGCTTTTACGTGTTAACGCAATCCCAGAAGAGCGACACTCAATGATTTACTTTTTATAGAGAATAGGTACATACAAGTTCCACAGCAAGGGTTCAGGTATGCCAGCACTCTCACCCAGAAATAATCCTTTTCCATTCGTTCCCGCATAAACTCTACTCGGGTTTTCCGGATCAACCGCAAGGCTTAAAATAAGGGGGGGTACCTGGAAGCCCTTTATTAGCAGGTTCCCAGGAGGCGCCCTCATCAATGCTCTTATAGACCCCATCACCTTCCGTTCCCACATAAAGTGTACTCGTCGTTTCAGGGTCTATTGCAAGGGAGAAAACAATAAGGTTTGTCGGCAATCCGATATTAATCTCAGTCCAGTTCTCCCCACCATTGACACTCTTAAAGACACCTCCCATATATGTTCCAGCGTAGAGCGTGCCTGGCGTTTTAGGGTCCATCGCGAGGGACATAACCGTCTTGTTGGTTAATCCATTGTTTACCTCGCTCCAATTCCCGCCACCATTGACACTCTTGAAGACTCCATAACCCGTTCCCGCGTAGAGTGTGCTCGGCGTTTGTGGGTCTATCACAAGAGAACGAACAAGCGAGTTTGACGGTAATCCATAGCTGGCCAGATACCAGCTCTCCCCGCGATTGACACTCTTGAAGACTCCTCCAAACCTTGTTCCCGTGTAGAGTGTGTCTGGCGTCAGAGGATCTATCGCGATGGAAAGAGCAAAACTATCCGTCAATCCATTGTTGACTACGTCCCAGTTCGCACCGTCATCAGTACTCCTGAAAATTCCCCCGCCCCAAGTACCTGCGTAGAGTGTGCTTGGCGTTTGCGGGTCGATCGCAATTGAATAAACATTTACGTTTGTAATTCCTTCGCTGAACTCTTCCCAAGTCCAACCCTGATTGACACTTTTAAAGATCAGACCATCATTAGCTCCCACATAAAGTGTGCTTGATGTTTGCGGATGAAAGGCAATCGTTCGAATCCACTGGCCCGGCAAACCCGTGTTCATATTACGCCAGTTCTCACCTCCATCAATGCTCTTGAAAATTCCGCCCCACGTTCCCACGTAAAGTGTGGTAGGCGTTTGCGGATCTATGGCCGAGGAGAAAGTACCAAGGATTGGCAAACCCGAGCTTATTTCACGCCAGATCTCACCACCATCAATACTCTTGAAGACACCGCAACAATCCCCTCCTGCGTAAAGTGTGTCAGAATCTAATGGGTCTATCACGATGGAAGAAACACCTCCTATTATTCCATTACTGATCTTGCTCCAGCTATTACCGCCATTGACACTTTTGAAGGCTCCTTCCAAGACCGTCCCCACATAAACCGTATTTGGTGTTAGAGAGTCTATCGCGATGCTATAAGTCCATAGGTCTGTCAGTCCATTGTTGATTTCGTTCCAGCTATTTCCGCCATTAACACTCTTAAAAATCCCTCCACCATGTATTCCCGCGTAAAGTGTTGTTGGCGTTTGTGGATCTATTGCGAGGGTGCAAACCCCACCGCCTGCCAGTCCAGTGTTAACCTCGAACCAGTTTTCACCGCCATTAATGCTCTTGTAAACTCCCATACTACTTAATCCCACGTAAAGCGTTGTTGGTGTGTAAGGGTCTATAGCGAAAGATCTAACTAATAGTTCTTCCAGTCCATTGTTGATTTCGTTCCAGCTATTTCCGCCATTAACGCTCTTAAAAACCCCTCCGCCATGTATTCCCGCGTAAACTATTTCGGGATTTATCGGGTCTACCGCCAAGGATAGAACTCTAAGATCTGTCAATCCGTTGTTTACAGCCCTCCAGATCTCCCCGCCATTGACACTCTTATAGACCCCAAGATCGAGAACTCCTATGTAAAGCGTGCTTGGCGTTTGCGGGTCTATTGCAATAGTGCGGATATTGAGTCCATCCATTCTCGCATCATGACGTTCCCACATGATAGGTTCTTCAGCATTGACATCAGTTACAGGCAGACTAAATAACAATAGTGCCGCAATTAAAAGTATATTAAACAACTTTTTCATTTTTTCTCCTTATTATTGTGATGTTTGGTAAATTTGGCGCAAGCTTAGGTTTAAACTTGCATTTACAAGGTTTTGGAAAGGATTTTATATTACTTATAGTTTACCTTCATACTATTTTAAAAGTGTAAAGTTTAAGCTAAAAAATGTTGTTAATTCCGGTTGGTTGGGCAGAATAGCCCATCCAACTGTCTGTTGTTCGTCATCTCAGCATCAAAAACGTAGCGCTCACAATTTACTCTTTGTAGAGCATTGGTATATACAACTTTGAGGTTCCACTCGCGCCTATACTAAAACCCACATATAAGCCTTTTTCTTCATCTGTTCCCACGTAAATGATAGTTGGTCTTTGTGGATCTATCGCGAGGCTTAGAATAGCAGGATCATCTGGAAGTCCTTTATTGAAAGCCTGCCAGGATAGTCCACCATCGCTGCTCTTGAAGACCCCTCCACCCCATGTTCCCGCGTAAACAATTTCTGGGGTTTGCAGGTCTATCGCCAGAGAATGAATATCCAGATTTGTCAATCCATCGTTAATCGCGCTCCAATTCAAACTGCCATCGGAGCTTTTGAATACTCCAGCAGACGTTCCCGCATAAAGTATGGTTAGTGATTGCGGATCTATCACCAGGGAAGAAACATTTAAGCCTGTCAATCCATTGTTAAGCGCGCCCCATTCCTCTCCCTCATTGACACTCTTAAACACGCCTCCACCCATCGTGCCCGCGTAAACAATTTCTGGCGTTTGCGGATCTATCGCGAGGGTAGAGACAAAACTGTTTGTCAAACCGGTATTGACCGCGCTCCAACTCTCACCGCCATCGCTGCTCTTGAAGATCCCTCCACCCCATGTTCCTGCGTAAAGTGTCGTAGGTGTTTGCGGGTTAATCGCGAGGGAATACATATCAAGGTTTGTCAAACCAGTGTTGACCGCGCTCCAGGTCTCACCGCCATCACTGCTCTTGGAAACCCCACCAGACCATGTTCCAACATAAAGCGTACCGGATGTTTGTGGGTCTATCGCGAGAGCCATAACACCCAGTTCTGTCAGGCCGTTGTTGACCGCGCTCCAGGTCTCACCGCCATTGATACTCTTAAAGACTCCTTTATCATTCGTTCCCGCATAAAGCGTGCTGGGAGTTTGTGGGTCTATCGCTATCTTTCGAACTGTTTCAGCTGGAAATCCTGTGTTGATTTTACGCCAATTTCCGCCACCATTGCTGCTCTTGAAGACTGAGCCAGTCGATACTCCCGTACCACCCATTGTTCCCGCGTAAAGCGTATCTGGCGTTTGTGGGTCTATCGCGAGGATAGGAATATTTTTATTTGTTAGTCCTGTGTTGATTTTGCGCCAATTTCCGCCGCCATCGCTACTCTTGAAGATCCCTCCACCCCATGTTGCCACATAAAGTGTGCTTGGCGTTAGCGAGTCAATTGCTATGGAAGATACTAAAAAGTGAGTTAACCCATTGTTGACCACACTCCAGCTTCCACCACCGTCGCTGCTCTTAAAGATTCCTCCTTCCAGTGTTCCCGCGTAAAGCGTTTCCGGCATCTGCGGATTTATTGCGAGGGACATAATTCTGAGATCTGTCAATCCGGTATTGATAGCGCTCCAGCTCTCAGCCCCATTGACACTCTTGAAGACTCCTCCTCCATCTGCCCCCACATAAAGCGTGTCCGGCGATTGTGGGTCTATCGCTATGGAAGAAATTGATAGATGTGTCAAGCCATTGTTGACCGCGCTCCAGTTTCCAGCACCATCACTGCTTTTGTAGACCCCACCTAATGGCGTTCCCGCATAAAGTGTTGAAGGTGTTTGCGGGTCAATTACGATGGATCCAATATGACGATGGTCCAATCCGGCATTGACCGCGCTCCAGCTATCCCCACCATTGATGCTCTTGAAGATTCCTGTACCCCACGCTCCCGCATAAAGTGTTGAAGGTGTTTGTGGATCTATTGCGAGACGTTCAATAAAATCATAGATTGTCAGTCCAGTATTAACCGCGTTCCATGTCTCTCCGCCATTGATGCTTTTGTAGACACCATCGGCAGCCAGACCCGCGTAAAGTATGGAAGGCGTTTGCGGATCAATCGCTATAGTGCGGAAATTAAAGTCTCTAATTCCCTCGTCATACCGCTGCCAGATGATGGCGTCCTCCGCGCTGACATCAGCACAAGGTAAGCTGAATACCATTAATATGGTAATTAAAAGTGCAAAAAACAACTTTTTCATTTTTCTCTCCAAAGGTTATGTATTATGGTTGCTAAGATTTGGCAAGCTTAGTCTTAAGCTCGCATATAAAATGTAATGGGAATGGATATTATTACAATTATATTACATTAATTCTTCACAATATTCAAGTTTTTTTTAGGCTGAATTCCCCAGTATATTGAACTGTGTTGGAGACCAAAATACAGGTCTAAAAAAAGATGCGAACCTAAAATGGGGGACTGATTTGAATCTTATTCACTTTTTTTAACTGTGAACCCGCCAGGATGAGGATTACACTCTCTCATGCAAATATCCTCACCGAATACCTTTAAGGCTTGTAAAGGCACCGGATTGAGTTCAAATTCAGATCACCCTGGAAAACCATCTTAAATATACAAAAAGCCAGGCGTGCGAACACACCCGGCTTTTGAACTCTTTCGCTTAAAATAGCTAAAGCTAAATTCTAATACTTATAGAAGCCTTCGCCACTCTTGCGACCTAATTTGCCACCGCGCACCATTTTGCGCAGCAGGGGATGAGGGCGGTATTTCGGGTCACCGGTTTCAGCCTGCAGGACTTCCATAATCGCCAAACAGACATCCAAACCGACCAAATCACCCAACTCCAACGGACCCATCGGATGCGCCGCGCCAAGTTTCATGGCTGTGTCGATACCTTCAACCGAAGCCAGCCCATCCGCCAGGATACCAACCGCTTCGTTGATCATCGGCACCAAAATGCGGTTGACCACAAAACCGGGTCCTTCCTGCACTAAAACCGGAGTCTTGCCAATCGCTTTGGCAATCTCGGTTACCGTGGCAACTAATTCTTCTGGCGTGTTCAAACCTGGGATAATCTCCACTAATTTCATAACTGGCGCGGGATTAAAGAAATGCATACCGACTATGGGGCGCGAAAGCCCGCTTGCCAATTCGCTGATTGAGAGCGAAGAGGTGTTCGTGGTAAACAAACATTCCGGCTTGGCAATCGTGTCAAGTTTGGCAAAGGTTTCTTTCTTAACAGCCATAACTTCGGATGCGGATTCAACGATCAAATCCACGTCGGCGCATGCTTCATACAGACCGGGTGTTAAGCGCGCGGCAATCGCGTCGGCTTCAGCCTGTTCCATCTTGCCACGGTCAACCCGTTTTTGTAAGCCCTTAACAATACCGTCGATGCCTTGCTGGGAGCGTTCAAGGCGGGCATAGTGCACCAAAACAACCTCATAGCCTTCAACCTGAGCAAAAGCTTGGGCAATGCCAGAGCCCATCGTACCAGGACCAATAACAGCTACTTTCATTTGTGTCTCCTATCGATTCTTAAAGTTTTTTTCTTTGCGTTTTTCGAGAAATGCCGTCATGCCTTCTTTTTGGTCTTCGCTGTCAAAGCACTCACTGAACAAGTCGGTTTCGAGCTCAATGCCTTCTTCAAGACCAAGTTCCATCGTGGCGTTCACACTGGACTTCGTATTCTCCAACGCGATGGGCGCGTTGGCCGCGATTCGGTTGGCAACCTTCCATACCTCGTCCAAAAGCGTCTCTTTCGGGTAGACCGCGCTTACCAATCCGATGCGCAGAGCTTCATCAGAACGCACATTGCGCCCGGTGTAAAGCAGTTCCTTGGCGATGGACATCGAGCCAATTAAACGCGGCAGGCGTTGCGTGCCGCCAAAGCCGGGGGTGATGCCCAAACCGACCTCTGGCTGACCGAAGACAGCATTTTCGCTGGCGATACGAATGTCACAAGCCATTGCCAACTCACAGCCACCGCCCAGGGCATAGCCATTCACCGCGGCGATAACCGGCATGGGGAAATACTCGACGGTTTCCATCAGTTCGTGCCCTAACTCCGCGAAAGCTCTCGCTTCTTCGTTTTCCATGTTCGCCATCGCGGCGATATCCGCGCCGGCCACAAAAGCACGGTCATCAGCGCCGGTCAAAATAACACAGCGGGTATTTTCAATATCAATCATATCGAAAGCGTCAATCAGCTCTTCGATAACTTCCTGGTTCAACGCGTTCATGGCTTCAGGACGATTGATCGTCACCAATGCCACATAGCCTTGCTGAGTTAAAATAACTTTTGCCATTTCTCAACCTTTCTCATCTCATTCTGCCGAAAGGCAGACTACACGCCAAATAAGCTGGCGCGGTTCAACAAACTATACCTTACGCACAGCCGCGGCAACGCCCATGCCACCACCAATACACAGGGTAGCCAGGCCCATCTTTGCCTCAGGGTCGCGTTGCATTTCGTAAATCAGGGTCACTAAAATGCGCGCGCCAGACGCGCCCACAGGATGGCCCAAAGCAATCGCGCCACCGTTGATATTGACTTTGTCTGGATTCAAACCCAAATCTTTCAAAACCGCCACAGATTGCGCGGCGAAAGCTTCGTTGGCTTCAATGAGATCAAAGTCCGATAGTTCGACGTCCATTTTCTTGAGCAAATCCTGGGTTGCAGCCACGGGACCAATACCCATGATGCTGGGCTCCACGCCACGCAAAGCGCCTTCGAGCCATTCCACCTGTGGGGTCACGCCCAATTCTTTGGCTTTTTCTTCGCTAATCAGCACTACCGCGGCGGCACCATCGTTGATGGTCGAAGAGTTGCCAGCGGTTACGATGCCATCGGCTTTGAACGCTGGGCGTAACTTGCTGAGACCTTCAACTGTTGTTCCCGCGCGGATGCCTTCGTCTTCTTTGAATTCAATGATTTCGCGTTTAACCTTGACAGGAACCGCTACGATTTCATCAACAAACTTACCTTCAGCCTGGGCTTTGGCAGCTTTGTTTTGCGAATTAGCGGCAAATTCATCCAATTCCTCGCGGGTTAAGCCCCATTGCTCAACGATGTTTTCAGCAGTGATGCCCATGTGGGTGCCACTGAAAATGTCGGTTAATCCATCATGCACCATCGAGTCGACAATCTTGCCATCGCCCATGCGGTAGCCATAGCGCGCGTTGGGCAGCAGATATGGCGCGGCGGACATATTCTCAACGCCACCAGCCACAACAATATCAGCCTCGCCGTATTTAATCATGCGCGCGCCGATGTTAATCGACTCCAAACCCGAACCGCAAACCACGTTAACAGTGATCGCCGGAACCTCAACTGGCATGCCGCTGTGGATAGCGGCCTGGCGTGCCACGTTTTGTCCGATACCTGCCTGCAAAACGTTGCCGAAGTAAACGATATCGACGTCGGCGGGTTGAACGCCAGCTCGCTGCATGGCTTCTTTTACCACGATTTCCGCCAATTTGGCAGCGGGTACATCCGCTAGACTGCCACCAAATCTCCCAATAGCTGTACGAACTGCTCCTGCAATATAAACTTTTCTTGTCATCACGAATCCTTTCAATTGTTGTTTCAACAGCCCCAAAATTGGCACAGCAAAGAAAGCCAGTTGAAGGGCTTTTCTATTTAATTTTACACAGCAATTATGCCATATTTGGGGTAATTTTGGGAGAGTTTGTAGATGGGACAGATGATATTTATTGCGTATTTTTGTTATTAAGCCAGCAGAATAATAATAAGCGCTGAAAGATCATAAATCAATTGGGACAACCAAAAAGTCTTACTGACCCGTCCGCTGAAGTAACAGCAAGAATTTTACAAGTAGCTAACCATTGAACATCATGAATCAAATCTTGAGCACCTTCAATAGTTTTTAGGATAGTTGATGTTTCTAAATCCCAAATAGTCACCGTATTTTGCATGGTTCCAATTGCTAATAAACCATTCTCAGGACACCACGCCATTGACCGTGCCCAATGAAACCCAAAAGGTTCCTTTCTATTTTCCATATCTAACAGTTTAACCTTGAGACCGTACTTTAAATCCCAAATAATCGCTTCATCCAATGTAATGGACACAAGATTTGCCCCCCCCTTCAATCCATAGTATATCTATAACCGGGAACTCATGCCCAATGAGTGAGATTCTTGGTTTTCCTGTTTTAACATTCCAAATATCAATTCGCCCGTTATCTCTACCAGTTGCAACAAACCTACCATCAGGTGACCAAGCTATATCGGTCAAACTTGAGCCTGGAACTTCTATTAAGCGACTTTGTGACATTGTTTGGATATCCCAAAATCGAATTGTCCCGTCATATGAAACTGAAGCAAGTGTTTTTCCATCAGGAGAAAACGCCAAGCCCCCTGTCCATTCTTCATGTCCTTCAAATTTAATTAGAGGCTCTCCATTAGCCACATCCCATACAATAATAATACCTTGATAGCCATTCGCGGCAATAAGCTTGCTGTCAGGTGACCATGAAATTTCTAATACGCGACTAGGCAACCCATCTAAACGCCTCATGACCTTTCCGGTTCGCGCGTCCCAAATATGAATATGTTCCATATAAGAAGCTGTAGCAAACATTGTCTCATCGGGAGACCAAGCCATGTCATAGATGGCAGGCACACCTAATATTATGCTTCTTACAATCTCACCGCTTTTACTGTCAAAAACCGTAACGGCATAATCATTTGAAACAGATGCTATCCATTTGCCATCCGGTGAAGATGTGATTTTAATAAGTCCATTTCCTTCCGCTTTCCATTTCCCAATAATTTTAAAAACACTCGGACTGCGAACAACTACTTCCTGTCCATTGTTTACAATGATATTTCCATCTGTTTTTAACCAGATAAAACTGGGATATAAAGAGTTAGCATTCTCTAATACCGCACTTTTTCGCAGATACAACATGTCCCATATAACTAATTTTTTATCACAAATGCTGGCTAACAACGTACCATCGGGTGACCAAGCAAGTTTCTTAACATGAAATCTATTACCAGAATAGGAAGCGATTACTTTCTCCGATGTAAGATCTATAACTTCTACGTAACCATAATGACCAATTGCCAGCAACCGACAATCTGGTGACCATGCCATACCATGCACGTGCTCAATTGGAACTTGAATAGCTTTTTCAAACTTCCAAATTGTTACATTCCATAGAAACAATCCAGTATTGGTCATTTTTATAGCAAGCATTTTCCCGTCAGGTGAAAAAGCAAGTGCTTCAACCCGTTCCCCAGACAAGCCGGGTATTTCCACAGTCTCTCCACTTTGGACATCCCAAATAACAAGTTTGTAATAATTAATTGTAGCAAAAAGGAATTTTCCGTCAGGAGACCAAACCATAGACCATACAATTTGGTCCTCGCCAAAGAACATTGTTTCTTCCAACGTTTGACTGTCGAACAACCTGACACCAAAATTGCTTGACACTGCTATTATATCCCCATCAGGAGAATATACGATGTCAGAAGGTTTGCCATAGCCAAAAGATTTCAATTCTTCAAGATTGTCGAGATTGTCCTTAGATATGGTGTTTAGCTCATTTAGCGAACTTCCAAATAAATCATCTGTGGCATCAGTATCATGCTGTGCATAAACAACAAAGTTGTTATTATCTACACCCACTAACGGAAACAAGAATATTGAGTCCAAAACAATTATGGACAAACATATCAACAGTAAACTGACCGTCTTTTTATTCATCAAAATGACCTGATTTGCTAAATGACAAAACAAACTTCGCTTCTATATTATGAATTATAGCCTATCCAGATAATCGGTTGAAGAGAACATCAACAAAGCCCAGGCTCTAATTAGGGCATTGGCTTACACTCATACCGGTGTCCTTGTCCTCACAACAAACTCTTTTTACGTATGCCAAATAACTTGAGGACTAATCCTTATTAAAAACAAACGCCACTCATCTCCTCATAAGGTAGTTTGTGGCGTTTATAAAATGTTAAAAGGTATGCGTTTAGACTAAATACCTTATTGTGGATATTGTATCTCTTGCGGTTGTGCGTACGCGGCTTGAGATTCTTGCTGTGCTCGCATTTGGGCTTCGTATACCGCCTGTTGATATTGAGCCTTTAGAGCAGCTAACTGGTCAACTTCTTTCATACCAGTTGCAATTGACCAAATGAGCAAAGCTCTCAATATTAAGCTCGCAAGTACCGAAGCATTAAATGGACCTCTAATCAGACCTATGATTTGTATGACTCCACCAATTGCCAACAGAACAAGAGCTAAGATAAAGCCGATCTTGTTAAGCCGTGTAATTAAAACGCCCGCGATAATAAGCCCGATGAGAATCAGCATATCAATGATCACAGCATAATGGAGGAATCCAATGATACTGGCCGTAACAATGGTGCCGATCATCGCTAAAGCGGCAAGAATAAACAGCAATATCGATCTGTTTTTAATCTTTTTTTCGAGTGACGAAATTTCCACGTTTAGCATTTGGATATTTTGCCCCTCAGGAGTGTAGGTATTGTATGTATTCATATTATTTCCTTTCTCTTCTTAATAACTCAGTTTTTGTTAACTGGTTACGATACTAATCATTTGAACTTTTTTGTTTTATCGATTCAAAATTTTAACACAAATGAGGCTCTATAATAAGTTTTTTCAAATCCGTTCATGCGTTTACCATTTCCCAGTTTGCGCGATAGCGCCAAGCGCTTTTTCGTACCTGCGGGTGAATGCCACCATGCGTTTGTCAATATCCACACCGACATGGTGTCCTAAGGCAAACCCCAAATTTTAAGGGTTTCATCAAGCGAGGCGGTTGCCAGAAGGCTACCATCAGGTGACCATGCCACAAAACGGATATGATTGTCGTGATTTCCAGGAACGATGGTTTTTATACCCGTCGCGACATTCCAAATCATGAGCTTCCCCTGGTTGGCAACACCAGCTAAAAGGCTTCCATCAGGCGACCAGGCTACAGATCGGATACCATATCTAAAACCTTTTAGTTCTTTGGTTTGGGTACCTGAAACAACATCCCACAAGCGAATAATGCCATCGTTCGCGCCGGTGGCAATTGTTTTTCCATCAGGCGACCAGGCTACACTAAAGATTTCGTTATTCGCGAAATCATGAATAAATATTTGTAATAAATCGCCGCTATTAGAATCGAACACTCTCGCTTTGCCATCCCAGCTTCCAGTAGCGATCTGTTTGCCATCCGGCGACCATGCCACGCTATACACATCCTGTTCATGCCCTCTTAAGCGTAAAACCACACTACCATCAGACACATCCCAAACGCGAACCTGCGTATCGTGTGAGGCACTCGCCAGATACTTACCGTCTGGCGACCATGCCACACTTTCTACCATGCCGATTTTGTTTGAATCGAACAAATCAATGAGAATCTGATTGTTGCTGGTATCAATAACGCGGATACTACCATCATCCGTCCCACTGGCAAGCATCGTGCCATCAGGGGAGTAAGCAACCGTGTTCACCCTATCGGAAAAGCCACGAATTGTGGTAATCGGCATCCAGGTATCGGCATTCCAAAGCCTGACCGTATGGTCATAAGAAGCACTGGCTAATGTTTTTCCATCTGGCGACCATGCCACACACCAAACCTGGTCGGTATGCCCCTCTAAAGTTTCTAAGTTAACGGCAAAATCCATATTTGAAGGGCTTAACTTTTTCGCGTTTGGTATTAGGATAGGTGTCGGCTGGGCAACGGCGGTCGCTTGCTCTTGTTGCTGGGGTTGGGTTTGAGGACTTGGCTGAATCTGGACATGAGTTGCCTGGAATGTGTTTCCAATTGTTTCATCGCCCGTATTCATCCCCTGAGTCTGGCTGGGTTGTGCTGTTAAGACAGCAACAATATCTGAGTCTGGGTGGATAATAATAGGTTCATTTCGGATATTAACCAATTTAATCACAAAGAAAAGGACCAACGAAAGCATAAGCACTGAAAACAATACCGGTAAAAGCCAGGCTTTTTTTGATGACTTTTTCTCTACTTGCCCGTAGTTCGGATAATAATTTTGAGGTTGCGAATCGGGCGACTGAAGATTGGGATATTCTGGATGGAACTGTGGTAAGGCTCCTGTTTCAAAATTGTTGCCTGATAGTCCATGGGGCGTGGGCGTGAAAGCTTGGTTTTGCAGTATGGGTGCCACTTGCTTCCGGCTTTGCTCCATTGATATCGTGGAAACCTGGTCAAAAGGCACGCTTTGAGGCGTGAAATCTTTTCGTGACTCGTTTGGCATATTAGAAACAGTCGATTGGACAACGGTTTCGTGAGAGTAGACTGCCGAATCTTTACTGAAGGTGTCAACTGGTCCAAAGCTGGCGTTAAACATACCCTGGCGCAGATCTTCTAGCAATGCATTGGCGGATGGATAACGTTGAGCAGGATTTTTAGCAAGGCAGGTAAGTATTAACTTGCGCCATGCCTCAGGCATTTTTGCCGGTAATTGCGGCCCATCCACAACGTGTTCCTTCACAATTTGCGCGGTGCTATCACCATCAAACAGGCGTTTGCCTGTCAACATTTCTGCCGCGATACAACCCAGGCTGTAAATATCGCTAAGCGCTGTTGCTTCTTTTCCCTCCCAAATCTCCGGTGCCATATACGCAGTAGTGCCAATGCCATTTTTCATCAAGCCAAATGCTGCACTTTGTTGGTAATTGCTCGCCTTGCCAAAGCCAAAATTTGCCACACGTACGTTGCCATTTTCGTCAATCAATACGTTGCTGGGTTCTAAATTGCGGTGAATGAGGCCTCGCTGATGGGCGTACGATAAGCCACAGGCAATTTGCTCTAAAAACGTTCTTGCCCTGGAAGGCGAAAGTGGACCATGAGTTTCGATTTGCCCTTTTAGCGAGCCACCCCGCATGAGCGTCATCACGATGTAATAATGCCCATCCACCTGATCAAAATCGTAAATGGTGACAATATTGGGATGATCCATCTTAGCAGTAAGCTCGATTTCCTGGCGAAAGAGGGCAGCAAAATGCTGGTCAGCAGAGAGACTGGGATGCAGAATCTTCATGGCCAACTGGCGTTTCAATACAAGATCAAATACTTCGTATGCTACACCGAAATTATCCCTGCCTAATTCCCTGATAATTTCATATTTTTTAATCGTCTTATATTCACTCATATTAAACCCCTTATTTTTCTACCGTCTGGGGATAGTTGCATATCCCAGACCTCATGCGAATGCCCATCAATGGAATTGAGTAAATGGCCAATTTCCACTTCCAAAATCCTTCACTCTTGTAGAAACATTCACTCATCATCATTTTGCCATTCTGTGACTAATAAACGGTGCAATTCGTGTTAAAGTTTGTCCATCTTCGCTCTTTACACTAGACTACTTTCCATCCGGGACGGTGCCACCCAGCTCTTTTTCAAGCCTGCGGGTGATTGCCACCATGCGTTTATCAATATCCACCGCGGTCATGGTGCCCTCGTTTGAGCCCAACCAAACCCTAAAGCTCAAACTGCGCTTGCCTTCGGGTACGTTGCCACCCCGAAACTCGGTGAGATAGGCTAAATCGCGCACCATCGGGCGCACCAAAGCCTCCACACGCGCCCAGGTTACCTGATCATCCAAAATGACTGAAAGATCCTTGGCTACCAAAGGATATACCGGCAAGGGCTGATAAACGTTATCGCGACTGGGCAAAGGAACCAGAGCGTCCATATTAAGCTCAACGATGACCACATCCAAACGCTTGATCGCCACCAGGCGTTTGGCACGCACTGAAAGCGCGCCCATCACGCCAAAAACACCCGCCTTGTTACGCAAATGGAGACACAAACCGGGTTCAGCCCAGCCAGGCACGGCGTCAGTTACGAAGTCAAAAGGCTCACACTGCGCCAAGCGAGGCAGGCCCTGCAACACGCCTTTGGCTTCCAAAAGCAGTTTTTCGGCACCTTCGCCAGCCAGGGCAAAGGCCAAATAATTGCGCTGATCGTGCAAAGCATGAAAAACAACACCCTGCTCGAAAAGCTTAAAAGATTCAAAATGATGCTGATTGAGTTGCGCCGCATCGATTAAACCCGGCACCAGACTGGGTCGCAAATGAGCTTGTTCGGGCGAAGGCGGGGTGGCCAGCTTTAGCAAACCCGCAGTTTCTATACCAGCCGCTTCCAAATAGCGGTCTTCAACCCAGGGATAGGTAAAGATTTCCTGCATGCCCAATCGTTCACTTAATACACGCGCGATGGCTTGACTCATACTAATGTGAGATTGATGCAAGGCTTTTTCAAGCGCGACAACAGGTGCCGTAAACGCGAAGCTTTCATAACCCCGAATTCGCGCGACTTCTTCCAGAATGTCCGCCGGCAGGCTCACATCACCGGTCGCGCGCCAGCTTGGCACCTGGCAAGCAAAGACGCCATCCTCAAAAGTCACGCCAAAGCCAAGCCGTCCCAAAAGCGCTCGCACTTCATCACCTTCAAGCGTGTCGCCCAAGCGTTTTTCCAGGTAATCTTTGCTAACAGGAACAAGCAGTGATTGGGTTTCGTTCACAACATTATCAGTAAAGCCGGTAAGCCGCGCTTCGGGCATGAGTTCTTTGAGAAGCGCGACCGACAGCCCCAAAGCCTGGTCAACGCGCTGGGTATCAAGCGCTTTTTCAAAGCGGCTGCTCGATTCTGTGCGCACACCAAGGCGCGTCGCTGTGCGACGGGTGCCAATCGCGTCAAAATTGGCCACTTCCAGAATAACCGCCTGGGTATCATCCAGGACAGAATCCAGCTTGCCGCCCATCACGCCCGCCAAAGCAAGCGCTTTCACCTTATCCGCGATCAGCAAATCGCTGTCACAAAGCTCAACGACTTCGTCATTGAGCAAGGTCAGCTTTTCGCCAGCCTGTGCCCGACGCACCACGATGCCCCCTTCAACATGCGCGGCATCAAAGGCATGGGTCGGCTCACCCACACACAGCATGACATAATTGGTGATATCCACCATTAAGTTGATTGGGCGCACATCCAAACTAGCCAGACGTTCGCGCATCCAAATGGGCGATGGTTTATTAACGATGCCTTCGATGCTCAACGCGGCATAGCGCGGGCAACGAGTTTCATCTTTGATTTCAACGGATATGCCAGCTGGTAGCTTTTCTTTAAATTCCGGTAAGGGCTTTAGTGGCAGATCATAGATAGCAGCCAGCTCACGCGCGATGCCATAATGCCCCCACAAGTCAGGACGGTTGGTGATGCTTTTGTTGTCAATTTCAAAAATAACGTCATCGCGGCCGACAAGCGCGCTGATGGGCTGTCCAGGAGTGGTATCATAGCCTACAAGGTCCACAATTTCAGCTTCTTCTTTGGCTGGGAAAAGTTCTTCCATGCCAATTTCCGCGCTGGCGCAAATCATCCCCGCCGAAGGCACGCCACGCAGTTTGCTGGCTTTGATTTCTACCGGCTCGCCTTCGCCATGCCAGCGCACATACGAACCAGGCTTTGCCAGGACAACCATTTGACCCACTTCAAGATTACTGCCACCACATACCACCTGACAGAGTTCATTTTCGCCAGCATCCACCTTGACTACGCGCAAGCGGTCTGCTTGCGGATGAGGCTCAACAGATACGATTTTTGCCGCAACGATTTTATCCAAGCTTGAGCCAAGGTCTTCAAAGCCCTCCACTTCAACCGTGCGCATGGTGAGATCATAAGCCAATTGCTGAATACTTAAATCAGCCGGGAGATCAACAAATTCTTCAATCCAGTTCAATGAAATTTTCATATCTGCCTCTTACTTAAATTGCCCTAAGAATCTCAAATCGGCACTGTGGAAAAGACGCACATCGTCAATGCCATAACGCATCATCACCAATCGATCAAGACCGATATTGATATAGAAACCAGACCATTCCATGGGGTCCAGTCCTGCCGCCAGTAAAACATTAGGATGCGGCACGCCACCGGGCATGATTTCAATCCAGCCAACGTATTTACACACCCCACAACCCTTGCCACCACACACCTGGCAGCGCATGTCAATCTCGAAACCGGGCTCCACAAAGGGGAAGTAACCAGCCCGCATGCGGGTTTCGATTGGTTTGCCAAAAACGCGTTCCAGGATAGTGTCGATCAATAAACGTCCGCTTGAAAACGAGAAATCTTTCTCCACAATGAGCGCTTCGTATTGATAGAAGGCGCGCTCGTGCCCCGGATCGGTGCTTTCGTTGCGATAAACCATGCCGGGATAAACAAAACGTGCTGGCGCGCCGTGTTCCTTGAGGTAATCCACCGAAGTGCCAGTAAGATGTGGCCTCAGGCAATAACGCTCATCCGCGCTTTTCTCTTCCGTGCCGGCAATCCAGTAGGTGTCCATCGTTTCGCGCGCGGGATGATCGGGCTTGAAATTTAGGTTATCAAACGCGCTTTGCTCGGTGCAGATATGCGCGCCGTGATAAATCTCAAAACCCAATGACATGAAGGCTTGGTTAAGGTCATCGCGCATTTGACGGGTGGGATGCAAGCCACCTTGCGTGATGTCAAAACCGGGAATGGTCAAATCAAGTTTTATGCCACTGCCGGCCTGGTCAATAAATGCCTCTTCCAGGCTTGCCAGTTTTTCCGTGAGCATGGTCTTGATTTCGTTCGCGCCGATGCCAAAAGGACGTCGCTGTTCAGCTGGCAAAGTTGGAATGGCTTTGAGCAATTCGGTCAGCTTGCCGTTTTTGCTCAACCAGTCGTGCTTTACTTTTTGCAAAGCTTCCATATCGGTGATGCTTGCCAGATCAGCTTCAGCTTCATGTCGCAGGGTTTCAAGTTTTTCTAACATAAAATCTCCTAATAAAGAGCCTGGGCTTGATTTCTACCCAAGCTATGCCTGAAATTATAGATTTTTCACAAGCAGTGTCAAGCTAAAAACCACTGCCCAAATGGTCTCTCGTCTTCCGTCAGCACTTACAAAGTTTCGACCGCGGCTTGCACGATCGCCACAAAAGCGTCCGCTTTTAAGCTCGCGCCGCCTATCAAACCGCCATCAATATCCGACATCGCGAATAATTCACCAGCGTTTTCAGCATTGACTGAGCCGCCGTACAAGATGCGCATGTTATCAGCAATTTCCTCGCCGAACAAATCGCGTAAAACCGGGCGGATGACATCGCGATGGACTCTGTTCGCGTCTTCAGGCGTGGCAGCCAAACCAGTACCAATCGCCCAAACAGGCTCATAGGCAATAATGATGTTCTCAGCCTGCTCAGGACTAAAGCCTTTTAAGCTTTCACGACATTGTGTTTCAACCACGCTTGCGGTCTCGCCAGCCTGATTTTGTTCAAGGCTCTCACCTACACAAATGATTGGTTTTAAACCATGCGTGAGGGCTGTTTGCGCTTTCTTATTGACTGTTTCATCCGTCTCGCCGAACATTTGGCGCCTTTCGCTGTGTCCTAAAATGACATAGTCACAAAGTTCAGCCAACATCGGAGCGGAAATCTCACCAGTAAAAGCGCCTTTTTCCTGCCAGTGCATATTTTGCGCGCCAACTTTAACATCGCTTTTTTTCGTTTCAACACGGACAAAATATAAATTAGTAAAGGGTGGGCAAAGCACAATATCAACACCCTCAATCATTTTTAATTTTGGCAGCATGGCTTGGATAAGTTCACTCGCTTCAGATAAAGTTTTATTCATTTTCCAGTTGCCAGCAACCATAGGTCGTCTTTTTATCATCAGATTATCTCCAACATTTTTCTTTCATTCTATCATGTCAAGGGTTTAAATCCCTTGATAAGCATACAAAAACCGCGCTTACCACGCGGTTTTAAGGGTTTAACATTTTTATACAGAGAATAAGGGCTTAAGGCCGATAAATAACAGGATCTAACCAGAGGCCGATGTTGTCTTCCGCGGTGCCATTGTTCCAAACAACCAACGAGAAAGTCACTTTGTTCCCAGCCAGAGCGGATAAGTCAACACTAACCGAATTCCAACTGTTGTCATGCACTTCGATCCACTCACCTATCTCAATGAACTTCCCATCGCCAATTTTGTAATAAAGTTCAAACTTCAAATTACATTTTGTCGCGCCACCTTCGCATTGAATTAAAGCCTTAAACTGATCACCGGTTTTAATATCAATCGCGGGATAAATGCCCTGAATATAACCGCCACTAACTGTTGGGCTTGGTCGGGTAATTAAACCCGGCTCATTTTCTTTGCCACCGTCTTCGCGAATAGGGTGCTCTTCGTAAATGACATAGCCTTGACCAGCTTTCTTGCGATCACCTGGACAAGGTAATTTACCATTTAGGTCGCTTGACCATTCCGCGCTACAAGCATTGGTAGCGAAGTTATAAACCGCGCCTTTGCCATCTACGACCTCAATTTTTGCCCAAAAAGTGCCGGTGCCCTTTGGTCCGCTGCCAAACTTCTCGCCATTGGCATTCACCATCTGCCATTCAGACTTGTAAACGCCATTGGAAGTAGGGGCAGTCATATCAATCGAGATATCGACGGTTTCACCGGGTTTAACAACTTTTCGAAAGTCATAGATCGTAAAGGATGTCAATTGGGCACCCTTCACAAAGGCGACATCAAAGCGTTCATCCCAGGCGCAAGAGCCCGAATTCTTTATTCGCCAGGTCTTGGTAAAAGTACTGCCACCTGGGATTTTCATCCCATCGGGAATAGTGACATCGGCAACAAAACTGACCTGATAACACGGCACCGGAGTGGCTGTTGGCGGGACGCTGGTCGGGATAGTGGTTGGGGGCACCGCCGTGGGAACAATTGCCGTAGGCGGAACCGCGGTTGGGGGAACAACCGTTGGAGGAACAGCGGTTGGCTGTGGCTCAGCCTGGGTAGGGCTTGGTTCGATGGCTGGGGAATCTGTGGGCTTTCCCGGTTCAGGGCTCACCTCTGCCGCGACTTCTGTCAGCTGCGCCACAAGTGTCTGAAAATACTCCTGCGTTTGCTGAAAAACCAATGTTTGTTTAGCCAGCTCGATAGGATCTTCTACTGGTTTATTTAAACTGGGCAGGTTACAGGCTGTTAGAACAACAATGGACAAAGCGATAACCGTTAGTGTCAGAATCCACTTTTTATTAAAAATTAATTTCCCTTTCATGTCAACTCCTCTCACTCTTTATAATAGAAGGCCTTATTAATAAGACGAACCACAGTATTAATAAGTTCCAAAAAGCTACCCAAATGGGTGGCTTAGCGACTTTTTAATTACCTACGACCACAATTTGTATGTTTAAGGTCCATCCTCTGTTTGGCCCATAGCCAAATCTTGCGCCTCCCGGATGGGCAAGCATCCAATGGCTACGGTATTCTCCTGCTTTATTGGGAGCAATCAATCCGCTCAAAGTGAGCTCAACAGTCTCACCCGGGGGAACTTCGACAGGCACAAAGCCGGAAAAACCCGATCCAAATTCTTGTCCAGCCACATACGTGAGTCTGAAATCGGTTGTCCAGGTACATGTGCCAATATTTTTAATCGTCCAGTTTTTGCTAAATTCCTGACCAGGATTTAATTCGTACGATGGCTCTATTCCACCGTCTTTCACAAATGCCATTTGCAAACAATGCGTACCCGGCTCATCGCCCGTAGTCGGATTGGTCGTCGCTGTTGGGAACAGACCCGTTGCGACCACAGCTGTTGGCGCGGCAAACGATGGCTCGGGCGTGTTGGTTGGGGTTTCGGTTGGGACTGGGGTGTCGGTAGGCATCGCGGTTTGTGTCTGCCACGCGTACGCGGTTTCGGTACCCTTTTGCGCCTCTATAGCCGCCATCGTGCCCTTAACGCCACGCGCGACCAGGGTTTCATCAACAATCTTAACAGGCTCAGCTGGTTTACAAGCGCCCAAAACGAGCGAAACCAACACCAGCCATAAAATAATCAAACTTGTCTTTTTTTGCTTCATATATTTCCTTGCACATGCCATAAGGCAATATCTGTTAACTAATACAAGATAATTTTATCACTCTTAACAAAAACCATTTTAAACAAACTGACCGACCTTATTGCGGGCCGGTCATTCTTTAGAAACAATACAGGTCTATTCTTTATCGTCCAGAGCAGCCACGCCAGGTAATTCGATACCTTCAAGCATCTCCAGCGAAGCACCGCCACCGGTCGAGATATGGGTGATTTTTTCTGCCAAACCACTTTGGTTGATAGCAGCCACCGAATCACCACCGCCGATAATGGTCACGCCTTCGCTCTCTGCCACGGCGCGCGCGATGCCAAAAGTGCCCTCAGCAAAACGCGGGAATTCAAAAACACCCATCGGGCCATTCCAAACCACCGTGCCAGCTTTAGCGATTTCTGCGCCAAAGACTTTGACCGTCTCAGGTCCAATATCCAAAACGCGCCAACCCTCGGGAACATCGCCAGCCGCGATAGTCTGCGCCTTAGCCTCAGCGTCAAAGGCATCCGCGATCACCACGTCCACAGGCAAGAGCAATTTGCCATCACTTTTCGCCAGCAATGCTTTGGCAGTCTCAATCGATTCAGCTTCGACCAAAGAATCAGCCATCACGAAACCTTTGGCAGCTAAAAAGGTATTTGCCATGCCACCACCGATGAGAATCTTATCAGCTTTGCTGAGCAGGTTTTCAATCACGCCGATTTTGTCGCTGATTTTCGCGCCACCCAATATCGCCACAAAAGGATGTTTGGGATCGTTAATGGCATTACCAAGATAGTTAATTTCTTTCTCCAGCAAGAAGCCTGCCGCGGAAGGCAAATAGTCCGTCACACCCGCGGTTGAGGCATGCGCGCGATGCGCTGTGCCAAAAGCGTCGTTGACATAGAGATCCGCCAAATCTGCCAGATCTTTTGCCATTTCAGGGTCATTCTTTTCTTCGCCATCATAAAAGCGTGTGTTCTCCAGCACCATCACCTCACCAGGTTGTAAGGATTTGGCAGCCTCTTTGGTTTCTGTACCACGGCAATCATCCGCGAAACGCACCGGCGCGACTAAAAGTTTTGCCAGATAAAGGGCAACAGGTTTCAGGCTGTATTCCAAATTCACTTTGCCTTTTGGTCGCCCCAAATGCGATGCCAAAATGACCGCCGCGCCATTATTCAGCAAATAATTAATCGTGGGTAAAGCTGCCAAAATGCGTGTGTCGTCCTGCACAACACCATCTTTCAGAGGCACATTAAAATCAACCCGCACCAACACTTTTTTTCCTTGCAGGTCTAAGTCAGTCAACATTTTTTTATTCAACATGATTCCTCCTAGAAATCCTTAAAAGCTATGCTTATTATATCCAATTCGTATTACTTATTCGTAAGAAACGCGCCTTATTATCAATAAAGGCACGTTAATTGGCACCTTTCCAGCAAAAGCTTACCAATATTAAATCTTACTGGCAATCAGTCTGGCTAAATCAACCGTGCGGCTGGAATAACCCCACTCGTTGTCGTACCAGGTGACGACCTTGAGCAAGTTGGTGCCCATCAGCATATTGTTAGGCAGGTCAACAATTGAACTACGCGTGTCACCACGGAAGTCCACCGAGACCAATGGCTCGTCATACTCACCCGAAACCACACCCAAGATGCCCTTAAAGTCGCCTTCAGCGGCATCGATAAAGGCCCGGTTGACTTCTTCAATTGTGGTGTCTTTTTCAAGCAGAGCCACAAAGTCGATAATTGACACCGTTGGGGTTGGTATGCGCAAGGAATGACCATCAAACTTACCAGCTAACTCAGGGATAACAAGGGCAATCGCCTTAGCCGCGCCGGTTGAGGTGGGCACAATGTTTAATGCCGCGGCACGCCCACGGCGCACGTCCTTCTTATGCCCCTGGTCAAGCAAAACCTGATCGTTCGTGTAGCTGTGCACGGTACTCATCACCGCGTTGACAATGCCCCAATGGTCGTTGACGATTTTTGCTGCTGGTGCCAAAGCATTGGTCGTGCATGAGGCATTCGAGACGATATGATGCAGTTCAGGGTCGTACTTTTTGTCGTTCACACCCATCACGATGGTGATATCTTCGCCTTTAGCCGGCGCGGTGATGATGACTTTCTTGGCGCCAGCTTTGATATGCGCGTCCGCGCCCGTTTTACCGCTTTTCTCGTCACTGCGCGCGTTCGTAAAGACGCCAGTAGACTCAATCACCAAATCAACCCCCAGTTCTTTCCAGGGCAGGTTGTTCGGATCACGTTCCTGCAGGACGTCAATCCAATGACCGTCTATAATGAGATCATCATTTTCGTCTACTTTAACCTCACAACCACACTTTCCATAGCTTGAGTCGTATTTGAAAAGATGCGCGTTCATCTTGCTGTCGTAAAGGTCATTAATCGCGACCAAATCAAGCAAACCAGACTGATCGTCCATAATGATTTTAGCAACCTGGCGACCAATCCGCCCAAAGCCATTGATGGCAACTTTTACTTTTTTCATAAAATCCTCCAGTCAACAAACCTATATCGTTTATTGAAAATAGTTTCCTTATCAACTATATTATAATCCTTTGCTTTAAAGCATGTGAAAAATGAAGGTTAAACCTGAGACACGCCAGTTTCTTTTTCAAACATTTAAATGAATTTTCAAGGAATTAGTTAAACAGTGGTCCAGTGCGTTCTTCAAAGACGTTGATAATGGCTTTGGCTAATTTCTTTGAGTCGTGCCGCCAGGGGTAAAGCCCATCGACCAAGTCCGTTTCATAAACCTTGAAACTCCGTCGGCTGGTCGCGTCGTTGCGCACCCAATCAACCCCCTCGCCTAAATCGCCTTTGTAGTTATTGTTGCTGATCACCAAATCAAAGATGTTTTTGCCGACATGCTGCTCCAACACACGCAAGTGATCCGACACATTAAAGCCGTCGGTTTCGCCCCGCTGAGTAGCCACGTTAGACACATAAAAAACCTCCGCGCGACTGCTGCGGATGGCATCAACCAAACTCGAAACCAACAGATTAGGCAAAATGCTGGTATACAGGCTGCCCGGTCCGATGAGAATCAAATCCGCGTTCAAAATAGCCGCAACGTTTGGCGGATAAGCCTGAGCGTTTGATGGGTCAAGATAAACGCGCAAAATTCTGCCATGCGCGCCTGTAATTTTGCTTTCGCCTTTGATTTGCACAATCTCATCGCTGTCGTGTAAGCGCACATCGCCCACCAGCTGCACATTACTGAGCGTGGAAGGCAAAACCTGTCCATAAATCGCCAAAACACGCCCGGATTCTGCTACCGCTTCTTCAAAGCTGCCTGTGATTTCTGCCAGCGCGGTGATGAACAAGTTGCCCAGTGAGTGCCCTTCAAGCCCACTACCCGACTTAAAACGGTACTGAAAGACCTGCGAAAGCAATGCCTCATCGTTGCTCAACGCGCTCAAACAGTTACGGATATCACCCGGAGGTAAAACGCCCAAATCGCGGCGTAATTCGCCCGACGAGCCGCCATCATCCGAGACCGTTACGATAGCGGTAATGTTGTGTGTGTAAGCCTTGATGCCACTGAGCAAAGACGCCAACCCATGCCCACCGCCAATCACCACGACCTTAATGCCACGGTCCTTGCGCCGGAACTGTTGCACAGCTTCCCAGGCTGGGCGGCCTTCGCGTTCAAAAGGTTTAAGCACCGCGCGATTTGCGCCCCAAATGCCAATGAAAATCAGCAAAAGACCAATTCCGCCAAAAAGCAAAAACCGTATGGGACGGTCAAGAAAACGCAGAGACAAAATAGCCAGGATGGGTGTTAGGAATGCGTTGGTTGTTGTCCGATAGTATTGAATGATGACTACTGCCAGACCCAAGCCAAGCAACATCGCGCCAACGACAGTTAAAGCAAGCCAGCGTTTATAGCCCAAACCGGGCAAAAACCAGCGAAATTCGCGGTTGATTTTTTCCCAACTGCGCTTCCACCAGCTATTTTTCTTCTCGCTACCGTTCATAAATTGATGATAACTGTTTTTCAAATAGCCGTCAATCAAAAATACTCAATGCCTCATAACAAACCGATGCTCATTCTCTCCTAAAGTGGCTTCTCACTGGTATAATGAAGTTGTTCAAAAAAAATCCAACCCGGAGGTATTTATGCAAACGTTTTTACACGGTCGCGACTTGATTGGCGACCTCGATTTCTCCAAAGAAGAAGTAGAAACCGTTCTTGAAGTCGCTTGGGACCTCAAACGCAAGCGCGCGCTCAACGAACCCCATCCCTACCTGCGCGATAAGGTTTTGGCGATGCTCTTCTTCTTCAGCAGCACCCGCACCCGTGGCTCGTTTGAAGCCGGCATGGCGCAACTGGGCGGACATGGCGCGTTTATTGATAGCTCCACCACCCAAATCTCCCATGGCGACACCGCCAAAGAAATCGGCGAAATTTACGGCCGCTATTTCGACGGCATCGCTATCCGCCACTGCGATTGGTTAGACGGTAACAAATACATCAACGAAGTAGCCGAAGCCAGCCGTGTGCCCGTGCTCAATATGCAGTGCGACATCTATCACCCCTTCCAGTGCCTTGCCGACCTGATGACCATCATGGAGAAAAAAGGCCGTGACCTGAAACGCAAAAAGATCGTTGTTTCCTGGGCATATGCTGCCTCTTACCTAAAACCCATCTCCGTGCCACAGTCGCTGATCATCCAAATGCCACGCTTCGGCATGGATGTGACCCTGGCATACCCTAAAGAATTCCCACTCATGCCCGAAATCGAACAGCAGGCCGCCGATGAAGCCAAGCGCTGGGGCACCTCATTCGAGATCGTCCACGACATGGACGAAGGCATGAAGGACGCCGATGTCATTTACGCCAAGAGCTGGGGTCCCCTGCTCACCACCGCCGACCCTGCTGAAGGCAAAGTGTTGCAAGACAGCTACAAGGATTGGCTCATGGATCAGCGCCGGCTGAAGCTCGCCAAGGACGATGCCATCTATATGCACCCCTTGCCCGCCGACCGCAATATTGAGGTGACGGATGAGGTCATCCTCGGCCCACAATCTGTGGTCTACGATGAGGCTGAAAACCGCCTGCACGCCCAAAAGGCTGTCATGGCACTGACCATGTAAGATTTTAAAGTTAAAGGGCTTGCCAGTTTCAGCAAGCCCTTTTTTGTTTTGTAGACTTTTGAGGAATAATGTCCTGTACACCAGAATACATTGATTACGTGCTTGACCAACTCGCTCCGGCTGGAGAAGTCGTTGCCAATAAGATGTTTGGTGAGTATGGTCTTTATCTTGACGGCAAGATCATAGGTCTGGTATGCGACAACCAGGTCTTTTTAAAGAAAACCGCAGCGGGCGCTAAACTCCTGGGTGAGGATGCTGTTGAAGGCTATGCCTATCCCGGAGCGAAGCTCTCTTATGTCTTTGAAGATCTGGACGACCAGGACCTTTTTATTGAACTTTTACGAGTAACCTGGCAGGAACTGCCCGAACCTAAACCAAAAAAAACCAAGGCTATTAAGAAATAACAGTCTGATGTTCTTGGCGTTTACACCGATAAGCTAATTTAGCTTTCATCCACGGTCAGGAGAACGGGTAAATATATGATAACGTTCGCTGAGGCGTCCCGCCGCGGGCTTAACGCCTCCTGCCCTCGGTGTCCCACCGTAGGGCGGGTGTCCACACCTTGCAGGCACAGCAAGCTGGAATCCTCCCATCCCAACATGAAGGGAATTAAAAATGGGTGGATAGTCTGGAAATACACTTAAAAACATCGGTTTTTTATCCTTAATTTTTCCCCTAAAGAAGAGCTTTATTGTAAAATAGAAGTATCGTTATTAGCATTTCCGTATCCGTTTATCTGCAAACTTAGACCTAAGCTAGCACTCACTTTATCAACTTTTATACATAAAAAACAGGAGGTAAAAATGAAAAAACTGCTTCATATCCTATTAATCACAGTATTATTGCTGCTAAGCCTGCCTGTGGCTGATGTCAGCGCGGAAGATGCCATCGTATGGGAACGTTTTGACGTGGGAATGTCTTCCATATCAATCAGCGCTATCGCGATTAACCCAATAACCCCAACGACCCTTTACGCGGGAACCTTTGACAAAGGGATCTTCAAGACTGTCAACGGCGGGGAAAGCTGGAATCCGGTCAACACCGGCTTGACCGAGCGGAAAGTTCTCTCCCTGGCGATTGACCCACGAACACCCTACAAGCTTTACGCGGGAACGAATGGCAAAGGGGTCTTCAAAAGCGTCAACAGTGGGGAGAGCTGGACTCAGGTCAACACCGGTCTGACAGACCTGGCCATTAACGTCCTCACGATAGACCCCCAAACGCCGGATACGCTATACGCGGGGACCTTGAATGGCGGGGTCTTCAAGAGCAGTGATGGCGGTGAAAACTGGACCGTAATCAACACTGGATTAACCCACTTTCATATCAGTTCTATCGTCATCGACCCGCAAACACCAACAACGCTTTACGCGGGAACACGTTATCATGGTGTCTTCAGGAGCGTCAACAGCGGGGAGAACTGGAGCCCGGTCAACAATGGATTAACAAATCTGGAAACCATATGCCTCACAATAGACCCACAAACGCCAACAACGCTTTACGCGGGAACGCGTTATCAAGGTATCTTCAAGAGCGTCAACAGCGGGGAGAGCTGGAGCGCGGTCAACACCGGATTAACAAATCTGGCAATCATATGCCTCGCGATAGATCCGCGAACACCGGGCACACTTTACGCGGGCACGGATGCTGGAGGCATCTTCAAGAGCAGCGACGGCGCGGAGACCTGGAACCCGGTCAGCACGGGACTGACCAACCTGTTTATTCGTTCTTTGGCGCTGGACCCACAAACACCAGGCACGCTTTACGCCGGAACGCTTGATGGAGGAGTCTTCAGGAGCAGCAATGGCGCTGAGGACTGGCACAGTGTCAATACCGGATTGCCGGGTCAATCAGTTCGAACCATCGCTGTTGACCCAAAAACACCGGACACGCTTTACGCGGGAACGGAAGCTGGAGGGGTCTTTAAGAGCGTCAATGGCGGCAGGAGCTGGCGCGCGGTCAACAACGGTTTGACAAACCTGTATATTCGTTCTTTGGTGATTGATCCGCAAACGCCATCCACACTTTACGCGGGAATATCGGGAGAAGGGGTCTTTAAGAGTGTCAATGGTGGGGAGAGCTGGAGTGCGGTCAATACTGGTCTGACATACCTGGGAATTAATTCCATCGTGATAGACCCGCAAACGCCAACAACACTTTACGCGGGAACGCGTATGGATGGTGTCTTCAAGAGCCTTGATGGCGGAGAGACCTGGAGCGCGGTCAACAACGGTTTATCATACCTGGAAATTGTTTCCCTGGCGATAGATCCGCAAACACCCACGACGCTTTATATCGGATTAGAAGTCGGTGGAGTATTCAAGAGCCTTGATGGCGGGGAGAGCTGGAGCGCAGCCAATAACGGAATGGAAGATTTAGGCATTGGAGCTTTGGTGATAGACCCGCAAACACCAACGACGCTTTACGCGGGAAACGAAATTCTTGGGGTCTTTAAAAGCGTTGATGGTGGGGAAAACTGGACGCCGGTCAACGACGGATTGACAAATCTATGGATTACTTCCCTGGCAGTAGACCCACAAACACCCTCCACGCTTTACGCGGGAACAAATGATGGTGCCTTTGTGAGCCTTGATGGGGGTTTATCCTGGCAGGCTGCCAGTGAGGGGCTTCCGGATACACCCATTGTTTTTAGCCTTGCGATAGACCCGCAAAACCCGCGAAGACTGTACGCGGGGACCTATGAACAAGGCTTGTTCCGCGGTCTGAGCAGCGCGCCTGCACCTCCGGACTGGAATATGTATGTGCCGATGCTTTATACGAAGTAAGCGCTCTCGCCCCGCGCATCCCGCCGCGGGCATAGCTCATATGTCCTCGGTGTCCACACCGCAGGACACTTCCGCGGTCAGGAGACCGGGAAGATGTTTACTGTTCTTTCTCGCCCCGGCGTCCCGCCGCGGGCATGGTGAAATGCATGGTGCAGACGCCATGCATCAGTAGGAATATCAACTGGCGCGTGGCGTCCTGAATGACACGGAAGCTATGCTACCAAGATATCCGCCACACGCAACAACTGCACGGCGAGACGCCGGCAGGAGAGCAGATAAATGCCCCCGGTGTCCTCACCGCGAAGCGAGGTGGTGACTTGTAAGGCCATCCACCTGACTTACAAAATAAATCGATTTCACTTTATCCTTTCACAGGCAAGCCAACACCCAGGCTTGCGCCAACCTTATCAACTATCTTAAATAATAAACGGAGGTAAAAATGAAAAAACTAATTAATGTCCTAATAATCACAGTATTATTGCTGCTCAGCCTGCCTGCAGCTGATGTCAGCGCCGAAGATGCCATCGTATGGGAACGTATGGACATGGGTATATATGATGTTTCAGTTCAAACGATAGCCATAGACCCAGAGACACCATCCACGCTTTACGCAGGGACCTGGGACCAAGGTGTCTTCAAGAGTATCAATGGTGGAGAGAGCTGGAGCGCGGTTAACAGCGGATTAACATCATTAGATATTGAGGTCCTTGCAATAGATCCAAAGACACCTTCCACGCTTTACGTGGGAACAAGAGAGGATGGCGTTTTAAAGAGTATCAATGGCGGAGAAAGCTGGAATGAAATCAACAGTGGATTGACAGAACATTTAATTTATGCCCTTGCGATAGACCCAGAGACACCCTCCACGCTTTACGTGGGAACTAATGAAGGTGTCTTTAAGAGTATTAACGGTGGGGAAAGCTGGAGCGCGATCAGCAACGGTTTGACAAACCTGAATGTTCGTTCCCTGGCAATAAACCCGCAAACGCCAGATATACTTTACACGGGAGTGGCTTCTGAAGCGGTATTCAAGAGTATCAACGGTGGGGAAAGCTGGAGCCAGGTCAATAATGGCATAGGATGGGCGAGTGTCACTGCCCTGGTGATAAACCCGCAAACGCCAGACACACTTTACGCGGGAAGCCTGGACGGAATCTTCAAGAGCAGCGATGGCGGAGAGAACTGGAGCGCGGTCAACAACGGATTGACAGCCCTGCAAATTAGTTCCCTGGTGATAGATCCGCAAACACCCACTACACTTTACGCGGGAACCTGGAGCGATGGAGTTTTCAAAAGCAGTGATGGCGGGGAGAACTGGAGCGCGGTTAACAACGGACTGATAGCCCTGGGAATTAATTCCCTGGCGATAAACCCCCAAACACCAGCCACACTTTACGCGGGTACATGGGGAGGAGTCTCTAAAAGCCTTGATGGCGGGGAGAACTGGCACAGCGTGAATGTTGGATTGCCAAATCCAGACATTACAACAATAGACATAGACCCGCAAACACCGTCTACGCTTTACGCGGGAACAGCGTATAATGGGGTTTTCAAGAGTATCAACGCTGGGGGAAGCTGGAGCGCGATCAACAGTGGATTAACAAACCTGGAAATCCAAATCCTGGCGATAGATCCGCAAACACCCACTACACTTTACGCGGGAACCTGGGGCGGAGGAATCTTCAAAAGCAGTGATGGTGGGGAGAACTGGAGCGCGGTCAACAACGGATTGACAGTTCTGGAAATTTATTCCCTGGCGATAGATCCGCTAACACCAGCCACACTTTACGCGGGAACCTGGGACGGAGGAATCTTCAAAAGCAGCGATGGCGGAGAGAACTGGAGCGCGGTCAACACAGGTTTGACAAACCTGGAAATTGATTCCCTGGCGATAAACCCCCAAACACCAGCTACACTTTACGCGGGAACCTTGGGCGGAGGAATCTTCAAAAGCAGCGATGGCGGAGAGAATTGGAGCGCGGTCAATAATGGACTAACTCACCTGTATATTATTTGTCTGGTAATAGATCCGCTAACACCCTCCACGCTTTACGCGGGAACGTACAGAGGGGGGGTCTTTAAGAGCAGCGACGGTGGAGAAAGCTGGACCGCGATCAACAATGGACTAACAGTCCCGAATATTAACTGCCTGGCGTTAGACCCACAAACACCCTCCACGCTTTACGCGGGAACGTGGGGCGAAATGACGTTGAGCGAAGGAGTCTTTAAGAGCATCGATGGCGGTTTATCCTGGCAGCTTGCCAGTGAGGGACTTCCGGATGAACCTGTTATTACAAGTCTCGCGATAGACCCGCAAAACCCGCAAAGACTTTACACGGGAATATTTGGAACAGGCTTGTTCCGCGGTCAGAGCAGCGCGCCCGAACCTCCGACCTGGAACATGTATGTGCCGATGCTTTATAAAAAGTAAGTTGATAAGTGCCACTTTTGTGGCACTTTTTTAAATGTGTTCGCATGTGGTCTCCCGACCACGTGCCTAACATGGTCAGGAGACCATGTTAGAACAAAGTAAGCGCGTCTCGCCGTGGGCATAGCTCTTATGTCCTCAGTGTCCACAACGTAGGATACTTCCGCGGTCAGGAGACCGGGAAGATGTTTAATGTTCGCGCGTGGTCTCCTGACCACTTGCTTTAAGTGCTCTTGTCGCGGGCAACACCTCGTATTCAAAATAATCCACCCCCTTTATCCCCCTCCAATGGAGGGGGGAACAGTTCTGCTGTCCCGCCACGGGTTAAGACACGTGCGCGGTGTGGACACCGGCACGAGATAGTAATTAATTCTCGCCCCGGCGTCCCGCCGCGGGCATGATAAACCACATGAAATAACAAGATTTTATTCTCCCCCTCCCGGGAGGGGGATTAAAGGGGTGGGTATATTTGTGATATATACCAAATCCTAACTGCACACAAGCCAGATTCTGCGCGGCGAGACGCCGGCAGGAGCTTGTTTTTTGTTCGCAAGTGGTCAGGAGACCGTGAAGATGATGCTTTTATAACGCTTCATCGGAAAAAAAGTCGTGATCGACTTTCTTTATTTCGTAAGTTGTATTGAGAGACACGCCAACGTTGTAATCAATCATCAACTCTGCTAATCTCTCACCATCAATCAAAATCACCTTGGCATCAATGCTTCCGGCATATCTTATGGCTTCCTGTGTAAATTTAGCTGTGGAAATGAAAACGCCCTTTCGTGCATGTTGACCAAGCAATGCACCAGCAAATTTTTGAATTTCCGGTCGACCAATGGAAGCGTCCGATTTCCAATTCTTTGCCTGAATATAAATCGTATCTAAGCCTAATTTATCCTGATCAACGATACCATCGATACCTTCATCGCCATGACGACCTACTGCACGGGCTAATTCCCGTTGAGTGCCTCCATAGCCCATCTTATACAAGAGCTCAACCACTAATTTTTCAAAAAAGCCCGGTGATGTAGAAACCACGACGTTTAAAACTTCTGTAGCTAATGCCTCTCTTAATTCCTGATATGCCGATTCCATTAACTCTTCTGGTGTTTCAACCGAATCTGGTTTAGATTCATCAACTATTTCATTACTTTTTTGTGGTTTCCGTTGTCGAAACTGGACAAACTCGGGATAGCGGGATAAAAATTTAACACTCAACTTTTCTGGATTTTCTGCCAGTAAATCAAGCCCTCTTTGTGTAATCTTAAAGTAACCCCGTTTTGGATCTTCCAACAGTTTAGCAGCTTTCATATGAGATCTTGCCCAGCCAACACGATTATAGAATAAAGGCTGAGTTCCACTTGGAAGTAAAGCACTTTTTTCCGCTTCAGTCAGCTCAAAGTAATTGCTCAACTTTTCTACCGCGTCATGAATGTAATGTTCTTCTTCATCTGATGCCAGTTTTAATAGCGGTAACATAATCGTTTGAAAATCCGGAATTGCCATAGCTGTTACTCTCCTTTATCCTTTACACACAACCTTTATATCAACCTCGCCCCAGAACCCGGTTTAGCAACAATAACATCCATCACGCCCGGCAAAGCCTTGAGAGCCGGCAGAGCAAAGCCAAGCTCATCCTGCGTGCCGATGACATGCACATTCGGGCCCGCGTCCACCGTGCTACACAGCGCGTGGCCCTGTTGGCGCCAGTAACGCACCTGCCATAAAACCGTCTCCGTCTGTTCAGTCCAATAGCGCAATGAGGGCGTGCTGGTACGCATCACCGCGTGCATCCACTCTGAATCCAACTCCGTTGCCCAGGCAAACGCCTCAAAATCACGCGCTAAAATCGCCTCTTTGCAAACCCGCAAGCGCTCATCCACACCGGCTACGCGCAAGTCATTTAGTGGCGAAGTCCGCGCCAACGAATGACCCTGTGTAGAGCCCACCTGCTTATGCCCACGATCGATAATCACTACCATATCCACAAGATTCCAATGTTCTGGAGCCGCGAAACTTTCCGCATAGCTGCTTTGGTCATCCCGCCCAGCATGCCAATGAACAAAACCGGTCGGAATCGAGCGCGAAGCCGAGCCCGAACCCAAGCGCGCAAGGCGTGAAAGCTGAGCATCAGGCAAGTTGAGACACAAGGCGCTATTCACCGCCATCGCCAGCGCGGCAAAAGCCGATGCTGAAGAGGCAATACCCGCCCCGGCTGGGAAATTATTAAAACTCTCCACACGCGCGAACAAACTGGCACCATCCGAACCCAACAGATCAGCCTGAAGGGCTAAACCACGCGCGACATCCAAAAAAGAACTTACCCTTGCCAGTCCCGCGCCATCCTGCAAGACGCCATTAAGCATCAGGCTATCCGCATTCAGGCTTTCGTCAAAAGTCACCGTTGTGCGTGTTTCGAGCCCGTCCAGGTTCATCGAGAGCGAACTATTCAGCGGCAAACGCAGGGCATCATCACGATTACCCCAATACTTTATGAAAGCGATATTGGGATGCGCGATGGCAGTCGCTTCAAAGGGGATTTCATCCAACAAAAATTTTCTATTTCGCATAACAAAATTATACCCTTAGTCTTTAGATCTTAAAGTCAGTAATCCTTTTTTTGTCATGAACATCGTCTTGAAACCACGTTGTAAAAGGAGAAACTGGCCAAGATATTGCTGAAAGAAGCGCGCTCGGGCGAATATTAAACAACTTTATGAATCAGGACAGATAGCGGAAGCAATTGAAAAGAAAATTTTAAGAGATTGCACAAACGACAGTAGGCAGACTACCGGACTTATCATATAATTAAGCTTGTAGCCCACCATTATTATTACCAAACCAGGGAGCCAGGAGGATCCCATGAAAGTCAATATCAGCGTCCGCGACATCATTACCGCCCGTTTGCGCCGTCAGTTCCGGATGGTACGTGGCAATCCAATGCCACCATCATCCAGTTTGACCACGCCTTTTCTTTGAAGTCATGCGCTTCCTTCTGTTTGTGGTTTAAACATTTGGGTCATCAAAGTGGCTATATCAGCAGAAGTTACCCGCCTGATTGAAGAAAGCCGCGCCCTGGAGCGTCGCGGTGAGATTGCTGCCGCGATTCAATGCGCCACACAAGCTTGCAACCTTGCCCAGTCTCAAGCGGACGCTGAAGGCGAGTCCAGGGCGCTTAATGCCCTGGCTTATGCCCACATCCGTTTGGCCCATTACCCCCAAGCCCGCCAATTCTGCCAGCAAATTCTTGAGCTTGCCGGCCCTGAGTCACCAGCCCGGGTGGACGCGTTGCTGAATCTGGGCATTTGTGCTGGTGAAACTGATGATTTGGTGGCTTTGGAGAATTTCGCCCGGCAAGCGGTTGATTTGAGCCGTCAGATCGGTTATGACCGTGCCCTGGCACGGGGCTTACATGCGCTTTCGTGCATGGTTTATATGCCGCGAGGTCAGTTTGATTTGGCTCTCTCCATGGATGAAGAAGCGTTAAAGATCCTCCAAACCCGCGCTCAGCCCGATCAGGCCTGGGGCCCGCTGTTGACGATGAGTTTTGTGCACTGGTTGACGGGGAAAACCGCCCAAGCCCGCGAGCTACTGGCCAAATTGCGGCAGGCAGTCGCCCCTGGATCGCTGGGAGATGGATACTGGCACTATCTCCAGGCTAACCTGTCGCTTGAAGCGGGCGATGTAGAATCAGCGCGAACCCTGTTTGCTTGCACGTTGTCCATTGCCGAAGCCAGCGGCATTTCAGAAAACCTATTCATTGCCCGCATGGGACTTAGCCGTCTGCACCGCAGCCTGAATGATCTTCCTACCGCCTTGGCCTGGTCCACCGAAGCCCTGGCCATTGTGCGGCGCAGTGGCTATCTGCATTTGCAGGCTCAGGCGATGATTGAGCACAGTCGCGCCAGCTGGGGTTTGGGAGATATGGCCACTGCCGAAGCCGATCTGCGCTCAGCCATCGCCCTGCTCACTCCCCAGCATCTGGACTTTGATCTGGCGATTGCCACCTTACTCCTGGCTGCCCTGCTGAATCAACAAAATCATCCCCAGGCCCCTGCCCTCTGGCGGGAAGCGGCAACGCGTTTGACGCAGGGGGGCTTCGCTTTTTTGGCCGATCGGGAACGCTCATTTGCCTTTCCCTTGATTGCCCAGGGATTGAAAAGCCCAGATAAATCCGTTGTTGCTGCCAGCAATAGTCTGCTTAAACATCTCTACCGGGTGCCGCCACTACCGTTGGAGATCACCACCCTGGGCGGCTGGTGTCTGAAGGCTGGCAGGCGTTCAATCGATCCCCAGTCCCTTCGCCAGCGCCGCGCCGGTGAACTGCTGGGCGTCCTGTTGATTAGCCCTGGTCGCCGCCTTCTTATTGACCAGATTATTGACACGATTTGGCCTGATAAAGATTTCACTGCTGCCCAATCCCTGCTTCATCAAGCCACCTCCACCCTGCGCCGGACATTGGAGCCTGACCTTCCTGAAAAATTTCCTTCCCGCTATCTGCGGGTGGATGATGGCAGCATCGCCCTGGTGTTGCCGCCAGGTTCGAAGGTAGATTTCGAAACTTTTCTGAGCCATATTCGTCGGGCTGATTGGGATGCTGCCCTGGCCTGCCACCCGGGTGAATTTTTGCCAGAATACCGTTATGCTGATTGGGCTGAAGCCCACCGCCGATGGTTGGTGCAGAACTATCAACGCGCCTTGTTGGCAAAAGCCGGTACCTGGCTGGCTGAAAAACAATTTCTACAAGCACTGGATGCCTGCCGCGAACTTTTGGCAGATGAACCCTGGCATGAGCAGGCAGTTCTGCTGGGTATGCGGGCTTGTATTGGGCTTGGAAATACCGCTGGGGCGCTACGCCTTTACCGAACTCTGGAGAAGACCCTTCAAAATGAGCTGGGGGTAGAACCACAACCTGAATTGCAAGACCTTTATCGTTCCCTGTTGAATCATTAGTCATTTTCCATTTTTTGTCAGTCATCTGTCAGTGGCTGTTGTTATAAAGAATCAACAGTCCATCCCTTGCTGTCTCACAGACCGAATCAATCAAATAGTTTTGTTCGCGCGGTTGGAGTGATGGCAGCACTATTCAATTTTTTAGGAGGTCTACTATGTTTCAACATCAAAATTCTCGTCCAGTCCTTTTTCTGACAGTAGTCCTGGCGCTGGTCATAGCGTTATGCCTAAACCAGGCGTCTGTCCGGGCCAGTAACTTTTCCCAATATGACTTGCCCAACACCCCGATCAAACCGCTGGATGCATCCACCTGGCAAAAGGTCGTCGCGCCAGATGGCACTCCAAAAGATGGCTTTGGTTATTCTGTCGCCATTTCAGATGATGGCAGTACTGCCGCGGTCGGCACTTACTATACGGAGTTTGGCAGTACCTTTCCCATTGGCCCAGGCGCGGTATACGTTTTCATCAATGATGCCGGCACCTGGGTCCTGCAGCAGAAACTGCCCACCCCGCCCATGCCCGAATCTGACGTGTTCGGCTTTTCGGTCGCGCTTTCCGCGGATGGTAACACGGCGCTGGTGGGCGCCCAGGGCGACTTTGGCCCACCGGAAACTGAGGTTCCCGGAGCCGCTTTTGTTTTCACCCGCAGTGAGGGTGCCTGGAGCCAGCAAGCAATGCTCACCGCTTCCGATCGGCAGGTGAATGATCACTTCGGCGTCTCAGTAGCGCTTTCAGACAACGGCGATACCGCCCTGATTGGCGCCTACGTGGACGATGTTGGCGCGAACACAAACCAGGGCTCAGCCTATGTCTATCAGCGCAATGGAAGCGTATGGACCGAACAGGCTCATCTTATCAGCAACGATGGCGCCACCGAAGATTATTTTGGGCGCGCTGTTGCTCTCTCATCGGATGGCAATACAGCATTGATCGGTGCTGATTTTAAAGTTATTAACGGAAATACACGCCAGGGTGCGGCTTACATTTTTACCCGCGTTGGTGCCACCTGGAGCCAGCAGACCCGTCTGACTGATGTCAACGGAGGTGCGTACAATTGGTTTGGCGCATCCCTGGCTCTGTCTGCTAATGGTCGAACCGCGCTTGTTGGCGCTGATGGGATCGGGGCGATCGTGTTTACCGCTTCCGGCGGTATCTGGACCCAGCAAACCCTCCTGACCATACCAGATGCGCCCCTCTCATTTGGCGATGACATCGCGATTTCAGCCGATGGCCTCACTGCCCTGCTTGAAGATGGCTACACCTTCAAACGCTGCGGGAACACCTGGCTTGAAGGGACGCACCTGCAGACGGATGAGGATCCTTATCCTTACGGTTTCGGTCTTGCGGTGTCACTTTCCGCCGATGGGACCATTGCCCTGATTGGCGCGCCCTTCGCCACCGTTGGCACCAATCAGAAACAGGGTGCTGCTTACTTCTTTCCGATTGAAACATCCCCCTGCCCGGAAAATTTAATTTACCTGCCATTGATCGTGCGTTGAGCTGAGGTAATTTTGTCAGTCTTCTGTCAGTCCACCCGGGAATAAAAAACATGCGAACCGTCCTGACCGTTATCCTGCGCCTTTTTGTTGATACCGATCAACCGGATGCCATGCGTGGCGCTCTGCAGGAGCTTGGCAACCCGGAAGCATCATTGACTTTCGAAAACCCCACTCAGCTGCTGCAACAGCTCAATCATCTTACAACCGAAGAAATAAAAACACTTTCCAAGGAGAAAAAAACATGAAAATTATTGCGTTGTTGACCATTTTTGCCACCTTAATCCAGCCTGTGAACGCCGCGGTCCCGGCTCCTCAGGCAGAACTGCGTGTCTGCGCCAGTGGCTGTCCCTACACCATCATTCAGGATGCCATTGATGCCGCAGAACCCGAAGACAGCATCCTGATTGCCGCCGGCACTTATTCGGATCTGAACACTTTGGGTGGCTTAAGCCAGATTGCCTATATCACCAAGTCCCTGACATTGCGCGGCGGTTACAGCCCTGATTTTAACACCTGGGATCCTGCCACATACATCACCACTCTCGATGCGACCTCAGCCGGGCGCGCGATTTACGCCAATGGACATACAGAACTGACGCTTGTCGGACTGCATCTGACCAATGGCAATGCCACCGGACTGGGTGGCGACTGGTCTAATGATAATGATGCTGGTGGAGCTGTATTTATCAAAGGTGGGATCGTCACCATGACCAACTGTACGGTGGAAAACAGCATTGCCGGTCAAAGTAGGATTCGACCCAGCCATACTATGGCACAAGGGGGTGGAATATACATCGATTCCAGCACCTCCACGACGCTGACCCACAACCTGATTCGGAATAATATTGCTGCCACAGTTGCCGGGGATTACACGGGTTGGGGCGGTGGTATTGCGCTCTACTTTTCCGACATTCTGCTGGAGGAAAACACTATCAAGGGCAATATTGCCACCACCCTTTCATTTGGGGAGGGTGGCGGAGTGTTAGTGTATGGCGGCACAGTCACGCTGAAAAACAATACCATTACATTCAACACTGCCAGCCAAAGTCAGGCGACTTTTATCAGTGCAGGCTATGGTGGTGGAATTCGCGCTTACTCGCCGGTGACCATAACCGGAAACCTGATTGCCGACAATACCGCCGGCTATCGTTGGGGACATGGTGGTGGGCTGAGTCTGGAAGGTGCGGCGGTTTTGACTGACAACCAGATTCTGCGCAACTTATCCAGTACAAATCAGAGTGGCACTGGCGGTGGGCTTTTTCTCTTCGGTGGAAAAAATGCTCTGATCTCCGGTAACCTTTTTGAGGATAATCTGGGTGGCGAGAAGGGCGGCGGTATCTATCTGGATGAAGGCTCCCCGACACTCAGCGAAAATATCATCCGGGGCAACAGGGCCTCAATGTTGGGGTTCGGACAGGGGGGCGGGTTGTATCTTGATGATGCACCGGCGCATCTGGTGAACAATCAAATCATTGAGAACATCGCCTCGGGATCCACAGCCTCTGGCGGGGGCTGTTTCTGAGGAACAGCAATGCCACTTTGACCGGCAACCTGATTTCCGGCAACTGGGCTAGCATCGGAGATAATTATAGTGAAGGACACGGCGGTGGGATTACTATTCTGACAGGTTCCCCGCAATTGATTGACAATCAGATTACGGACAATGTGGCTACTAATTCCTACAACGCCCCCGGAATTGGCGGTGGGGTGTACCTGGAAAACACCGGCGCCACACTAAGCCATAATCTGGTATCTGGGAACACCGCCAGTACCATGTCTAATGGTTACGGCGGCGGTATTTATATCAAGGGTTGGCACGGGGCGGCACCGGTTTTGGATGGCAATGTCATCACAAACAACAACGCCAGTTTTAAATCCCTGGCCATTGACGGATTTGGTGGTGGGGTTGCCATTTATCGTATCTGTGAAACAGCACCGGTCATCCTGCGCAATAACGTCATTGCCAATAACGATTCTGACGATTATGGCAGTGGTCTGTGGGTGGGCGCTGTTGGTGAGGATCTGCCGGTGGGTGTGGTGCTTGAGCATAACACCTTTGCAAATAATAAAAATGGTGATGCCGCCATTTCGCTTCAATATGCCCTGACCGTGGAAATGAGCAACAATATCATCTCTGGCCACAACATGGGCGTGTTTGCCATGGAAAATGGCACAGTCACCATGGATGGCACACTCTGGCATCAGAATACGGTTGATACCGGTGGAGCAGGCACCATCACCCACACCAACGATCTGACAGGCGATCCACTCTACGCTGACGCTGCCAACTTCAATTATCACCTAACGGCTGGATCGGCCGCCCGGGATGCCGCCCTTGCATCCGGTGTCGCATCTGATTTGGATGGACAGACCCGCCCCAATCCCGATACCAACCTGCCCGATCTGGGCGCTGATGAGTATTATGTTACACCACCCTCTGCTGTGACCATCTCCGGACCAGACACGGCTTATCTGGGTCTTTCCGCTACCTTCACCGCTCACACCAGCCCGGCGGATACCACGCTCCCTCTCACCTATACCTGGCAAGCCACCGGGCAAAGCCCAGTGACCCATACCGGCGGACTGGTGGATACCGTCCAGTTTACATGGGCAGAGCCCGGCGAAAAGCAAATCATTGTCACTGTTACCAGCGCTCATGGTGGGCCAGTCACCACGATCCACACGGTAATGGTGCTACCGATTGAGATTAAAAAAATGTATTTCCCGCTCGTTTTGCGGTGAAACCGAGTTGTCTAAACCATAAAACCTTATCACATCCTTCCTGGAGGGCTGTTACCATTAGAGGTTGACAGCCCTCTCCATTTTCACGTTGTTATTAAAGTGGCTTCTGCCCTGCTTTTCGACAGAATCTAAAAAGTTGATAAAGAACCAGGCAAAAAAGGATTAAGTTTTATAAAATAAGGTAAACTTAAAACTAATCATAGATTGCCTTGTGTATTGAATTCCAGAACCTGAATGACTTTATAGATTAAAACTATGGAGAAAAAATGAAAAAGAAAACCACCTTTTTAATAGCCGCACTTAGTTTTTTCCTTGTCATCGCACTGACATCCTGCAGCTTTTTATCCAAAGCTTTAAGAGAAGGTGCCGACAAAATTGAGCAGGAAAGCGCAAAAACTGATGAGCTTAGCATGGATGACCATGTCGCCAGTTTGGTTGCTGAATTCAACGCTCAAACCCAGGCAGCTCAAACGGAAGCGCCTGCGGAAGTCCCAACCGAATCAGCCCCTCCAGTGGAACCAGCTGCCGATACACCAGTGCCCAGCCCAACGATTGAATCCATCACCCCACCCACAGTCACCCCACTCCCGACCCAAGCGCCCATTCCTCAAGCAACATCCAAGCCTGACAAAGAAGTACGCCTGATGGGATTAAGTTTCACGCTCCCAGGTGACCTCGACTATACCGTTACCTGGGAAGACGTCGAGGAGTGGCCGGATCCTAACACACTGGGTCATGGCAATATTGGCGCAGGCCATATCTTATTTCACCTCAACCCCTCTTCTGACCATCAACACACTCACGATGGACCCAGAATTTATGTTTTCCCTGGACACAGTTATTGGAAATATTATGAAGATCTTACAACCCTTAAAGCGTTAAATTTGCTGAGAGACTCAGGAGACTTTTCAGACTATGATGTCGATGAAGCACTACCCTTCCCTCCACTTTTTAACGCTGCGCAGATGTACCATAGCAACGAGAAGGCGATCAAGTTCCAAAACGGTTCTGGCATTCGCTTCCTGACGGCCTATCACCAAATCTACGCGCCCATCGTAACCCAAGACTTATTCTATGCTTTTATGGGTCTTACTGATGATCAGAATTACTTCGTGGTCGCGATTATACCTATTTATAACTCGCCCCTTTCCTGGAGCACACCTCTTCCTCCGGATGGTGATCCCTTCTATGCCAACTACAAACAGCATTTATTGAATACTGCCAATACTTTAAACAGTACCAGCCCATCCGATTTTGACCCCAACCTGGACTTGCTGGATAAACTCTTTAAAAGCTTAAGACTAAGCCTCCAATAAGATTTCACTTTCTCAGCTCAAAAAAAATCAAACCTGCTCAAATCATTGGGCAGGTTTTTTATCGCGTCTTAAACCTTTTGTAAATCTGATGAACCATAGAATATCATTCTATTAAATAAAAAGCATAAAATGGTCATTTTCAACACTAATGCTGCCTTTCTTAGCGAAGATGATTAAGGTATGATTAAGCCATGTTTATACCAACTACCCCCGAAGAAGTGGCAAAGCTGGGATGGGATAACCTTGACGTTATCCTGGTCAGTGGTGACACCTATATTGACAGCCCATACAGCGGCGTGGCACTCATTGGCCACCAACTCATTCGCGCCGGTTACAAAACCGGCATCATCGCCCAACCTGACGTAAGCAATCCTAACGACATCACCCGCCTGGGTGTGCCACGGCTTTTTTGGGGCATTACAGCTGGCATGGTCGACTCGATGGTTGCCAACACCACCGCGCTTGGCAAACCACGCCGCATGGACGATAACACACCCGGCGGAGTCAACAACCGACGTCCTAACCGCGCTACCATCGTTTATACCAACCTGATACGCCGTTGGTTCAAAAATCCCGCTCCCATTGTTCTTGGGGGAATTGAAGCCTCTTTGCGTCGCACAACCCATTATGACTTTTGGTCCAATGGTTTGCGTCGCCCAATCTTGCTTGACGCCAAAGCTGATTTCCTGCTATATGGCATGGCAGATAACAGCATTTTGGAGCTTGCTGAGACCCTGAAGATGCGCGGCGATCCGCGTGGAATCCGTGGTTTGTGCTATCTCAGCCCAACCGTTCCAAAAGACTACATCGAAATGCCCAGTTTTGAAGCATGCGAACTGAACAAACAAAAATTCGTAGAACTTTTCAAAATCTTCTACGAAAACAACGACCCCATCACTGCCAAAGGCCTTGCACAAAAATCAGGCAACCGCTATGTCATTCAAAACCCGCCCGCCTTGCCCTTGACAACCGAGGAAATGGATTACGTCTATAGCGCGGAGTTTGAAAACAATGTGCACCCATATTACAAAGCGATGGGCGAGGTGCGCGCTATGGAAACCATCCGCAATTCCATCGTCACCCATCGGGGCTGTTACGGCGAATGCAACTTCTGCGCGATCGCCTCACACGAAGGGCGTCACATCAGCTGGCGTTCAAATGAATCGATTTTGAATGAAGCCCTTCAACTCACCAAGAATAAAGCCTTCCGTGGCATCATTTATGATCTCTCCGGTCCAACCGCTAATATGTACGGTTTCGACTGTAAGATTAAAAGCCAAAAAGGCGCTTGCGCCAACCGAAGTTGTATCTATCCTGAGGTTTGTCCGAGCCTAAAGCTGACCCATCAACCTCACCTTGAACTTCTACGCGAATTGCGCGAACTTCCCGGTGTGCGCAAAGTTTTCGTTGGCTCTGGCATTCGCTACGACATGGTTATGGCCGATAAACAGCATGGATCTGAATATCTGCATGAATTGGCTGGACACCATGTTTCTGGTCAGCTTAAGCTCGCCCCGGAGCATTCTGAGCCTGAAGTGCTCGCCCACATGCGCAAGCCACACACCCACGCCTTGTTGGATTTCAAGGAAGCTTTTGAGCATGAAAGCAAAGAACAAGGACTGGACCAATACTTAAGTTATTACATCATCGCCGCTCATCCCGGTTGCACCAAAGAGCACATGATTGACCTGCAAAACTTTGCCGCAGCTGAACTTGGCATCTTGCCAGAGCAAGTCCAAATCTTCACGCCAACTCCTTCGACTTACTCAAGCCTGATGTATTTCACCGAAACAGACCCCTTCACCGGCGAAAAAATCTTTGTAGAAAAATCGGAGACCGGGAAAATGCAACAAAAAGCCCTCATTACTGGATGGCGAGGCAAGCAACCCCGCGCGGGTGGTATCCGTAAAGATAGTGATACCGACCGTAAGTCTGAGCGCGAACGAGCAAGACGAGCACGCGGTGATGAGCCTCGTCGGGAAACGCGCGTTGTGCGCGATGATGATGGGCGTTTCTTCATGAACCGCAAGCCTGAAGGCTGGGTAGATAAAAAGTCCAGAGACTCGCAAAAGCCTTACCGCTCCGCGCGCGAAGACTCTGGCAGCAAACCCGATCAGCGTGAGCATAAACCCTACGACCCCGATCGCAGACCACCCCGTGCTGAAGGCGAAAGACCCTTCCGCGAGCGCAAGCCTTACGACCCCGATCGCAGACCACCCCGCGCTGAAGGCGAAAGACCCTTCCGCGAACGCATGCCATACGACCCCGATCGCAGACCACCCCGTGCTGAAGGCGAAAGACCCTTCCGCGAACGCAAGCCATACGATCCCGATCGCAGACCACCCCACGCTGAAGGCGATAAACCCTTCCGCGAGCGCAAACCTTACGACCCCGACCGCAAAGCGCAACGCGCTGAGGGCGACAAACCCTTCCGCGAACGAAGACCTTACGACCCCGACCGCAAACCGCAACGCGCTGAGGGCAACAAACCCTTCCGCGAACGTAAACCTTACGACCCTGATCGCAGATCACCCCGCGAGAAGAGCCATGACCGTGGTCAGAAGCCTTATACCAAGACCCAGGATAAGGGTCGCAAGCCTTTCCCAAGTACAGACAAGAAGGATAAACATGGATAACCCAGTTGATTTTCCGTACCTATTGAAACTTATCGGGAGCGTCGTTCTGGCTTTAGTGCTCCTCGGTATAGCTTTGTTTCTCATTAAAAAGACCAAAGACAAACGCGAGCAGAACACAATCGTCAAAACCCGCGAAACGCTTAAACCTTTTCCTCAAACCGCGACCCTGCCAAAAAACGCTTTAACACCCAGTCAGGGCACAACCGAAGAGCGGGTTCAAGCCATTCGTGAGCACTACCGTGCCTGGCTCGAACGCTATATTTTGCCAACATATGATGCTCGCGCCGCATTTGTGCGCGTGGGCGTTGAACGCAAACGCCTGCGCTACCAGGTGAGCACTACTTCCCTCGCGCAGAGTTTTGCCATGATGCAATCTGTGCTGATGTCCGGTGATGACCTTACCGCGCCGGAGCGTTTTGAACGTTTACTCTCCTTTGCCATCGCTTACCCCAGCAGCCACGACGAAAATCTCAGCACCTGGTACACCCTACCCGATATGAGCGCGCCAGCACGCCTTGAAGCTGACCCACACGCTGAATGCTGGATTGCCTACAGCCTGATGATGGCCAAAAAACAATGGGCGGAAGACAACAACTTTGACTATGAGCGTGTCCTGGATTATCGTCTTACCGCTTTGCTGACCCTTCAAAAGGATATCGACCCCAGCGAGCACAAACGCGCTATTTATACCCCCGTATTTTTCGACGCCTTTGCTAAGCGCAAGAATGGTGAAGCCTGGCGTGGCATTGCACGTGATATGCGCGCGGAATTAGCCGAACACGTCAAGGATGCCAAATTTGCCTTGGATGGCTCAGCGGAAGAAGCATGGTTAGCCTTTAGCGCCTGGCAGGTGGGGCTGGCCGGCCTGATTTTGCAGGACGACACCCATCTAACTTTAGCCACGCGGTTCGAAAGCCTCGTTTATGACGCGATCAAAACCCTGCCAACAATCCTTGACAAGGATGAAGGAGATGGCTTAAGCCACCTAACGCTGCTGGCATCCTGCGCGCCATTGGCCATGCTTCAGAACGACCAGGCACTGGTGGACAAATACTGGCAGGTTTTAAGCACCTACGATGCCAAGGAACGCGACGCCATCGGCGAAAACCTGCGTCTGCTGTCCTTGATGGCTATGAATGGCAACGTTTGGCGCTTAGAGGAATAGGCTCTTTTCTTAAATTAAGAGCTCAACTTAAATAGGGGTTATGCGCTTTTTCCCAGCCTACGGTCGTGGATGGTCCATGCCCGGGGATGAGCGTGGTGTCGTCTGGTAAGGTAAACACCTGCTCGCGGATGGATTGCGTCAACACCTTGAAGTTGCCACCTTCAAAATCCCAGCGACCGATACCTTCCCTGAAAATAACATCGCCCACGATCGCGACTTTGGCATCCGCCAAATAATAGACCACCGAGCCCGGCGCGTGTCCGGGCGCGAAGCGCGCCTCTGCTATTTCAGTGCCTTCGCCAAAGCCCAGCTTTTCACCATCTTGTATAAATCGTGTCGGTCTTGGGAATGGCTCCAAGGGCAATCCAAAAAAGTCCTTGCCTTGTTTTTGAACCATGGAGAAAGCTTCTTCGCTTATCACCAAGTCCACTTGCCCGGGCAAGGCGCGCATAAGGGCTGGCACACCCGCGGTATGGTCAGGATGACCGTGCGTGATCCAAATCTGAACGATTTCAATGCCTTCGTTTTCTGTCCACTGGGCTAAAGCTTCGGGATTAAAACTTGGGTCAACGACAATCGCTTTTTTGTTATCTTCGTCGATTATAAGCACGGCATTGGTTTCAAGGGGACCCAGGCTGGTCTGTTTTATGGATAATTTCATGAGGCTTTCTGTCCTTTCAACTCCTATTAATCCAACTTTACCAAAACTTTTCAAGGGGCAGGACTTCACGCGGCAAATCAGTCAGACTGAGTAGTCCATCTGAAGTAACCACAACATCGTCCTCAATGCGCACGCCGGCAAAGTCTTCCAAGTAGATGCCTGGTTCAATGGTGAAGACCATGCCTTCTTCCAGGACGACCTCACTACCCCCGACAATCCAGGGCGCTTCGTGGGCTTCCATGCCCAGTCCATGCCCGGTGCGGTGGGTAAAGCGCTCGCCATAACCACCCCTGACGATAACATCACGTGCCAATTTATCGATATCGCCACAGGTCATGCCTGCTTCGCCGCCCAGTCGTGCGGCTTCGTTTGCCTCGCGCACCATTTCGGCAATTGTGCGCATTTCCGGGTTTGGTTCACCACAGCTAAAGGTGCGCGTGATATCCGAAAAATAATGTTCAAAACCCGCGCCCCAGTCAATCAGCAAAAATTCGCCCTCGCCCAAAAGGCGGTCGGTTGGCGAAGCGTGGGGATTCGCGGTGTTGGGGCCGGTTGATACGATCGGCGAGAAAGGCAGTTCGGGGTCGGAGCCCGCGCGATACAATTGCACCATCAGTTCAGCGGCGATTTGTCTTTCGCTTTGTCCGGGTCGCACAGTTTTGAGCGTTTCAAGCAAAGCGTTTTGGGCGATTTCCGCCGCCCGTTTCATTTTGGCTATTTCTGTGGCATCCTTACGCAGACGCAATGGCGCAATACAAACGCTGCCATCTTCAAAGTTTGCGTTTGGCAGGGTATTTTGCAATAAGTTCAGTTCAAGATAGCGCAAACGGGTCGGTTCGATGCCAACACGCAGAGAGCCTTTTGGAGCGGCTTCAAAAGCCTGTGTGTAAACGCTTTGCCAGGTTTCAACCACATCACCAAAGGTGCTCACACGCGTTTTGAAAGGCAGATTGGCGACTTTGGCACGTTCCAGTTCCGGTAGAATGATTTGCACATCGCCATCCGCCCAAAAGACTGCCACCACAGGGCGCTCCATTAAGTGAAAATCCAGCCCGGTGAGGTGGTTCAGGCTTGGCCCAGGGTTAAGCGCGATTGCGTCAAGCTGATATTTGGCTAAATTTTGGATGAGCTGATTGAGTCGTTTTTGCATGCTAACCGTCCGTTTTTTTATGATTATACCAAGTGCAATCAGGCTTAAATAAAAAACGTCATAAAGACGTTTTTATTATTCATCAGGAATAAGAATTATCTTTCTTTCCGCTTTCGCCAGATTAAAAACTCCCGCAAGACCACGCCTAAGATGATAAGCGCCATCAACCCACCTAAAATGGCGATACCACTGACGTTCTCAACCGGCAAAGGCTCGATGAGCAAATCAGGGTCTAAGTAAGCTCCCGTTTTTGCGGCGGCTGTTTTGGTAATCGAAATCGCTGTGGCTTCAAACTTGGCTTGTGGGCTCATGATGGGCTGTATAACAACCGCCAAAACCACTAAAAGCAGGGTAAGCACTGCCAACCCAATCAGAGCAAAAATAAAGCCCCGTCCGCTATTCTTTGGCACCGTGCTATTCCCACTCGATTCCGCTTCACCTTTTTTTTCAGATTGCTTCATTTTGTCCATAGGCTCATCCACAATTTATTTCAGTCCCTCAAGCGTGGCTTCAAGCGTATCTTCCACCGAAGCGTCATCACGCACAATCATCAAAGTCGCGTTACGCAGAATCGGGCCGAGGCTGTTAATCGTTTCATCTTTCGGATAAAGTCTGGCAACGTTCATAATTTTCTCAAGCGCGGGTTTAAGACTTAAATTCGTCCAGGCACCCAGAGCGGTTGGCCGGGCGGGCACATAAGCCAATGCCTCGCTCCAATCCGCTAAAAACGCGGGTTCGGTCAGATCGCTCATCAGTTTAAGTCCCAAAGCCTGTTGGCCCTGACTGGGATTGGTCAGCGCCATTGCCCAGGATTCAGTTAAGGTGAATTCAGGTTGCGTGAAGGCGGGCTCCGGATAGCCAGATTCGGCGCTTACTAAAGCTCTCAAAACCACACTGGCTGGCATGGCAGCTGTATCCAAAGACCGGTTCGCGAAGCCTTGCCAGACCTGGCTTGGCGTTTGCATTTCCAAAACTGCGTTACTCAAATGACGCGTGTTCACTAAATCCTTAAGCACCTGAAGCGCTTGTGTCAAAGGCTCCTCTTGGAGGATGAGATGATTTTGGGCGTCGCGTGTTTCGCCACCCGCTGCCAAATAAAGCAACAACAAGAAGCGACCTTGCGAATCATCCGCGGCAAAACCAAAGCGCCCAAAATTAAGATGCAGATCAAACCAGTTGTTTTCAGGAATCAATTCCGATTTATTCTGATAAGTCAGAACCATCGGGTCGCCAAGCAAGCCCAGACCGTAACTTTGCCCCTCAAAGCTCACCGTTTCGCGCGCGAAGCTATACCAGTCCATTGAGCCTGCCAAAGCTGCCAGATCGTCATTGGTATACACCAAGCCCCGCGTATGAGCTGTTTCAAGTTCCTGGCGGCGCATAATGGTAACTGCTGGCAGGTTATCTGGTGCCGCGCCGTTTGTAGCAATCAGAGATTCAATCGTATTTGAGCTTCCAGACGGATTTTTTAAGCGCACATCCAATTCAATACGATTGTTGCGCGCGAAACGCTCCAGGCGCGCTTTCAACAGACGTGCTGCGTCATTATCAGCGTCTGGATCAAACTCAGGAGGTAACCACAAGACCAATCGGGTCTCGCGTGGCTCTACAGTAGGCGTCGGAGTTTGGTCAACTTTAATAGGCGTGGGGAATTTGGTCGCGGTTGGTGTTGGCAAGACAGGCGTTTTTGTGGGCACACCCGCGGGTTCTTCCCAGGGAAAATCCAGACTCAGAATCGCCTCACAGCCGACTAAAAGCAACAATACAGTTGCCGTCAACAAAAGCGCCAAATGTCTTAACCAGCTGTGAGTTTTATTCTTCATAGCTTTATTATAATAGCTTTATCGCTCTCCCGAAACCGAGAACCAAGCGCTCTTAGAGCTCGCCTAACTCAATCTTGTTGTTCAGCAAGCCAACCAGCAGTTTGATTGAATTTTCAAGGTCATCGCGGTCAATCATTTCGCTTGGTGTATGGATATAGCGACTACCAATCGACAAACACCCCGCTGGCACGCCTTCGCGGGTCATTTGAATGGCGCGTCCGTCCGTGCCACCGAAGGTAAGCACTTCCATCTGATAAGGCAAACCCTGGGCTTCAGCTTCATTGACCATCCACTTCACAACACGCGGGTCAGCAATAAAGGAACTGTCGCGCACTTTCACCGCGGGTCCATTGCCAAGCTTTACGTTTAGTTTGAAGCCCTTGGGCGTATCGCCAACGCCAGTTACATCTATCGCGATACCAACTTCCGGGTTCACACCATAAGCTGCAGTTGTTGCTCCACGAATGCCCACTTCTTCCTGTACACTGAACACGAAATAAATCTCGTTCGGGCTGGTTTTCTTAATTTGCTTCATTGCTTCAATAGCGATAACAGCCGCGATACGGTCATCCATCGACTTTGCCACCAGACGTTTACCCAGATCCATAAAGGGTCGCTCGAAACCACACACATCGCCTACCTGAACGGGACAATCCTTGGCGGAAGTCGCGCCAGTGTCGATATACATTTGGTCAAGAGTCGGCACTTTGCCCGGCTCAAGGCGTTCCATACCAATCACGCCCCGCGCGCCATTCATAAAGATGACCCGACCGCCCACGCAAGTGAAGGGACTCACGCCACCAACAGCCAAAAAGCGCGCAAAACCGTTTTCGTCCACATGAGTGACCATCAATCCGATTTCGTCAATATGCGCTGAAACCATCACGCGCATACCGCCTTCTTTTTTGCTGCCCACGCGCGCGATGAGATTGCCCAAAGCGTCCGTGCGAATTTCATCAGCATAAGCTTCGATTTCTTCGCGCACCGCGGCGCGTATTTTTTGTTCCTGTCCGGAAGGGCCAGGGGTTTCAACCAGTTTTTTGATGAGTTGCAATAATGTATCTTGTTTCTTTTCTGCCATTTTTTACTCCTGCCTTAAGAGGATATCTTCATCCAAACGCGCCAATGCGGCGTGTAATAATCGTAATGTGTTGAGTTCATCATCAACGCGCGCCATACCTGCCGCGCTGTGGGCATAACGCCCGGGCACGGACACCGAAACGCTCGGCACACCTTCGCGCACGCGGTGAATCGCGCCGGCATCGGTGCCACCCGGCGCGGGTTGGCGGAATTGCCAGGGGATGTTTTCGGCTTTAGCGGTTTCCACCAGCCAGTCAACCAAACGTCGGTCAGCGATTGTGGCACCATCCATCACATAAATTGCCGGCCCACCATCAAGATGGGTGCGATACAGGGTGTTCTCTTCGCCATCATAGTGGGGTAAGTCAAACGCGGGGGTTGAGTCAATCGCGATGCCGATATCGGGATTGAATGTAAAGGCTGCCACTTTCGCGCCACGTAAACCAACTTCTTCCTGCACAGTGAAAGCTGCCAAAAGGTCAATGTTTTCTGGAGCGTTTTTTACCAGTTGAATAAGGTTATAAACGCCCAGGCGGTTATCCAGCGCCTTGGCACAAAGCGTTGGGCCCATCACCTGGAGTTTGGTAGCAAATGTGGCGCGGTCGCCGGGTTTGGCTTTAGAAGAGCCACCCGGGCCGAGGTCGATGCGCAGTTGCGAGACGGGCAAAGTTTGTTTACGTTCTTCAGGCGTGGTTAGGTGAATTGCTTTGGCGCCGATGATACCTGGCACGTGGTCTCTGCCAACAATGACTTGTTTACCAACCAGTTGACGCGGATCAATGCCGCCCACCACACGAAATTCAAAAATGCCTTTTCCGTCGTCTTTAATCAGCATAAAGCCAACTTCGTCCATATGCGCGGCGATCATTACACGCGGGCATTTTTCGTCTTTTCCTAATTTGATTACCAAAAGGTTACCAAGATGATCAACGTGCATGTCATCAGCGATGCCTTCCAGTTCGTCTATTACAATCTGGCGGATTTCCTGTTCATCGCCCGAAACGCCCATAGCGTCGGTCAGCTTGCTGAGAAGCTCAAGTTCTTTTTTACCCATTTTGGGTTTGAAGGTTTTTGGGGTTTCCAATGTCTTTGCCATGTCTACTCCCATTCCACAGTATTCATAAAATCGAGTGGCAGGTCGGTGATAAATTCAGCCATCAGTCTGCCGGCTCGTTGGATATCTTTGATGGCAACTTGCTCAACCGGTGTGTGCATATAGCGCAAGGGAATGCTGATTTCAACCACGGGAATACCTTCTTCAGCGACCTGGATACCATAAGCATCCGTACCCGACATACTGGGCGAGAAGTCTTTATAGATGGGGATTTCGTATTTTTCAGCGGTCTTTTCCATAGCTTTGTAAAGCGCGGGATGCACGTTGGCGCCCCAGTTTAAGGGCAAACCACCACCCAATTCAAAGTTCATGCTGCCACTGCCACCGGGTCCGGTCGCGAAGTTGACATCCACGACGATTGCCAGATCTGGCTTGACTTTGATAGGATCCAAAAAGCCGCCGATGCAACCCACTTCTTCCTGCACGGTTGCGTCTACCACCACATCCCAAAGATGGCGCCGTTTGGCGAGCAGTTCCAGGGCGACCGTAGCAGCCGCCACAGACGCGCGGTTGTCCAGGGTATGACCGGCTATGGTATCGCCCGCCAGTTCTTCCGGTTGCGAAGCGAAGGAAATGATATCACCCACGCGCACGAGTTTTTCAACGTCTTTGGGTCGCAAACCGGTATCAACCAGCAAGTATGTTTGTGCCAGGGGTCCCGAGCCAGCCTCTGGGGGCAAAAGCTGCGCAGGTGGCATCACCACTAAGGCAGGTAAATCCTGGGCTTGCTTGCCTTTGGTAGCATGCACGATGACGGGTTGTCCGGGCAAAATGCGCGGGTCAACACCACCCACCTGGGTGAAACGCAAAAAGCCATCTTCAATGGCGGTTACCATCAAACCAATCGCGTCCATATGGACAGCAATCATCGCGGTTGGTCGGGGTTCGGGTCCCTCGCCACGCTTTAAAGCGAGCAAGCTGCCCAAATTGCTGAGACTCAGTTCATCGCTCAGCGGCCCCCATGCCCGGGCAATTACTTCGCGGACAGGCCTTTCATATCCGCTAAGCCCAGGTACAGAGAGCATTTCTTTTAGGAAGGGAATCAATTCGAAGGTCATAGGCCTCTCTTTCTAAGGTTCTGGGGTTATGTCTTCTGTCGGCTCCTCAGTAGGAACCGGTGTATCTATAGGAATTTCGGTCATGGTGCTGGTCGGGCGTGGCGTTTCCGTAACCGTTGGGGTTAAGGTTAGTGTTTCAGTGGGCACCTCAGTTTCGGTAGGAGTCGCTGTGGCAGTGCGGGTTAAATATTCCGTTAAGGTTATGGTTGGCGTATGTTCATCTTGTGGAGGAATCCATTGAGTGAGCGTAGGCGTTTGAGTAGATTCGCGTGGTTCACGGTTGAGACGCAAGAGGATAACTCCCAAAAGGTAACATGGGATGGTAATGAGGATGAGAATGATAAATAAGTATCGCGTTCGTGTCCGTTTTGACTGCTCTTCCAAGCTTAGCCTCCACAAAGGCAGGATGTCTTAACTCTAACTTTAATGATACCACTTCGAGGCGGCTTTGCCTAAATTTTTACAGAGGTAGCTCTGTAAACAGCTCAGCACATCATATGCACTTTTTTAATCGCAGCTATAAAGTCTAAGCTTAGCATTTTTCGCATTTATTTCCACAAGAAAAGAGCCTCAGCGCGGTTTCGCGTTGAGGCTCACCTATGTCTTTTAGTGTCCCACCTGGAGATAAGCTTGTTTCTTAGCTTTATTTCACAGCGGTGATATCAAATGGCACACCCGGTACGGTTGGAATGCGGATGGTTTCACCACTGTCAACATTGATCAGCTCGGTAATCTCTGACTGAGTTTCACGGATTCGCAGGGTTACAATCACCCATCCCTGATCAAACCAGCCATAACTGTGGAGATCAAAACCCTCAATAATTAAGCGGGGTTGCCCAACGCCAGGCTGCCAGACATATAGCTCATCCCCTGCGATGTTATTGGCGACCATCCTACCATCAAAGCGCGAAATGGTAGGATAATTTGAGCCCCAGACACTGATTTGAGGCACCTCAATCTCACGGGTATTTTTTGTTGCCGGATTGTAAACGCGCAGTTTGGCTTGCACATTGCCATAAGCATATTCGTAAAAATATAACTCGTTCTCATGTGACCAACCCAAAACTTCTACAAGCACAGCGGGAGTATAGGTATTCAGTTCTTTGTTTTTCAGATCAAAGATGTATACACCATCAATGTTGCCACGGTATGCCAAATAGCTGCCATCCGGTGACCAGCGGGGCATATGCACATTTTCATCTTCCAAACGAGTCAGAACGGTTACTTCATTCGTCGCGAGATCCAGGGTCACCAACTCCCGCTGACCTTCACCTTCTCTTCCACTTCTGGCGTAAACCAGTTTTTGTCCATCGAAAGAGAAACCCGCATAGTTACTTTCAATGCTCGTGAATAATTGACCCTGCAAGTCCGTGATCTCCAATACTTTTTGAGCCTTATCAAGACCAAGGATTAATCCCTGCGGGATGCTATCAGGATCAATTTCCGGCACAACGAAGCTTTCAAAGGAGATAATTGCATTTTCTTGCCTGTCATGCTCTGTGGCAGCACTCAGTAAGGCTTCATCTGGCATCCAAACAGTATTGAGTTCAAAGGTTTCATCAATCACCAGGGAGTTGCTTAATCTGATAGTGTAGCTTTCCTGTCGAACAGACATGTTGTGGCGGATTTTTGCTCCAAAATCGCCACGATTGTGGAAGTCAGTGGGCACAGGCTTGTACTCAAACTCCGATGAAGAAATAAAAGTCTGATTTTCAGGATCGTAAACACTTATATCCGCATCAAATATATCTGGCCCACTGGTAAAAACCGCCAAAACGTGGTCTTCAGCCTGAACACTCAGATGAGTAGCTCTAAGTTTATAGTCCCCAAACACACGGTCAATATTGTAGCTATTCAGTCCAACGATGCCATAGCCCGGGATTTCAGATTTTTCAAATTCATCGGACTGGATTTCAATATCAAAGACATCCTCTGTGCGTTTCGCGGTAGAAGCAAGCTGTTTAATCGTGAAGGGTGCTTTAAAACCACCTGGCCGCATTTCAATCGCCCAGTTCATACCATAGCTGTAATCCTCGTAAGGGATGAGCGCTCGGATATTTTCCGGAATACGGTAAGGCACGTATTTTCCATCCGCGTCTTCGATTTTAAGCTCGCCCTGTAAATGCAGATCGCCTAAATCAGCCGCGCCACTAAACGCGCCGGTCAGGATGAGCGCGTCGCCATCCCTGATAATGTTCTGGACTTGCACGCCACCCTCAATGGCCTTATCCGCTATGGGCAAGGTGATGAAATCATTTGAAGAATCTCTCCGTGTCTCCACGATAGCTCGTTCATGAGTTTCGATGGGCACCACTTGAGGCTCGGGCAAAGCTTCTGCCATTGTATACACGTCCTGCATGGTGACTTCATCGCCAGCTGATTTCAGCTTCAGGCTCGCTTGCCAGTCTTGTGGCGCGGTGTTATTCAAAACTGTGTTCCAGATACAAGGCACATGCAAGCTGACTTGCGTTGTTCCGGCAGGAAGCCCCGGGAATTCACCCATCTTGATTTCTTCATAGCGGATGCCGTCTTCAGTTTCAAGCCAGGCTGGTAAATAGCATTGTTCCAAAACCATATCTATATAAAAATCCGGGTTCGGAACATTAAAGAAAGCATAATTGACCACCGATTTTTCCGGCGTAAACCAGGCTTCTTTGATATAGAATTCAACCCCGTCTTTTGTCGTCACCACGGGTTCCTGCAGCGTCCAAATCTCAGCGCCTTTCTCAACCACACCCACGTTAGGCACAAAGCCCAGCCAACTTTTGATTTGCGCCAGCACCTTGTTCGGCCCTGCCATCAGAATAACAGCCATGACGATTAGCAGTGGCACAACAGCATATATCCATCGCAGGTTTGCTTTTTGGGGCTTTGGTAACGCGTTTAGCTCTTGTTCACGCAGACGTGCCTGCAAACGGTTTTTATAAGCACCATCGGGTTCTTCTGTTTTGATAACGCTTTTAAGCTCCTTTTCAAAATCGCTATAATTATTCATTATTTTCCTCCACCTGGGCTTTAAGGCACTCCAGTAGCCTGTAATAAGCTTTTTTAACTTTGTTTTCACTTTGGCGCAAAACTTGCGCAATGTCCGCGAAAGGCAGTTCCGCTATCAGACGCAATCGGATATAGTCTTGCTCAATCGGTTCCAAGGCATTTAGCATTTGCTCTAAAGCAATCACGCGGTCCTGATCCAAGCCATCGTGATAATCGATCAGACTGATTTTGTCGGCAAGGTTTTGGGTCAATTCCGATCCGGTGCGGCGATAAACTTTGCGGTAATAGTCGTTCACTTTGTTTCGCGCGATCGTAAAGAGCCAGGGTTTAAAACGTCTCTCGTCGCGCAAGGTATGACGTGTTTCGAGCGCGGTAATGAATGTGTCTGAGCAGATATCCTCGGCTTCGGCTGTGTTTTGAACACGGCTATAAATGTAGTAATAGACCTGGTTCACATATCGGCGATAAAGCTCAGAAAAAGGGAGGGCATTATCGCCGGTTTGGCTTTTCGCGTTTGATTTGCTCATAGATTTAAGTATAGTCTCCATAGGTTTTTCCTATTTTAAATTGTAGCTACACTTAAGATGTCGTTTATGAGGGCCGATTCGTGCCAAAAACCGGGACTTTGCATCTTTATTTTAAGAAAATTATCTTGTTTCTTTAATTTTACGTGCAAAATTTATATCTTGTTAACTGATTAGGATATAATTAGAAGCATGACCATTAACCACAGGAGACAGACCTAATGGCAAGTAAAGATAAAGCCCCAAAAGAAGACCGTAAGAAGTCAAAAATGACCATCAAGGAAAAGCGAAAAGCCAAGAACGAGAAAAAGAAGTCTGGTGTGGCATAAACAAAAAAACGATTACCCCTACTTTGATGTAGGGTCTAAATGAAGGAGAATATTATGGGAAGACAATGTTCAAATTGTGGAAGAATGAATGAAGACTATCAAAACTTTTGCGTGGAATGTGGAAACGCATTAACTCAGCAGGTAAACCAAAGTCAAGAGCCGACTCATGGCTATGTGCCAGTTTCAAATCAGGCAAGCCAGGACCAACCTGTCAACACCTGGCAAGAGCCTCAAGCGCCTCAGCCTACAGGCACCTGGCAAGAGCCTCAAGCACCTTACCAGACTGGCAACTGGCAAAGCCCACCTCCTGGCCAATATTACCAGGGTTACCAAGGCCCTCAACCCCAGCGAGGACCAGTCTATGGCGGTGGTCAGGTTAGATCTGAATTTGAGGAATCAAAGGGGCTCTTTTTGAGTATGATTAACGCTCATAAAGCAGATGCGGATCCTGCCAACCAAAAAGGCGAAATTCCGCCAAGGAAATATCCTGCTCTTAAGTTGTTTATGACCATTCAAAGGGTACTCGCGTGGATCATCGCGGGTGGTATTCTGCTGTCAGGCATCATTGCCTTCATATCCTTAATCGGCAGCCGATACACATGGTGGGGAGGCTTGTTGGCATTACCCATTAGCGTTTTAGCAGCTTTCCTTTCTTTGGCAGCGAATTACGCGCTTATTGATTTTGTGCGTTTGTTAATCAACACCGAAGACAACACCCGCCGTGCGGCGAATAAATAAGTGCAAATGACAGGTTTGTGAACTCATAACTCGCAAATCTGAGTAACAAAAAAACGAAGAGAAGAGTAGATAATGAAAAATAAGACGAAAAGATTTTTCCAAATTGTCGTGTTGCTAATCTTTATAGCCACACTGTCCCCTACAAATCATGCTTCTGCGGATGACAATCCTAATGTAAATGTTATCAGCCCTTATTACACGGAAATTTACAGCACACTTAGTGATGGCACGCCGATCGTAGAAAGCATCATCAACGGACCTTCAAAACCACTGCCTGAATACGAGCAGGAAATGATTGACTCTTACCGTGATGCAGACGGTATAGAAGGTTTGATTCCAAACTTCCCATCCTACAGCTGGGTTTTCGGATGTTCCGCGGTTAGCCAGGCAATGATCAGTGCCTATCAAGACCAGAATGGATATCCTAATCTGTACACAGGCCCCACAAATGGTGGTGTCGCGCCAATCACAGATACTTCCTGGCCGCGATGGTCCGATAGTAATGGTGATCAATATCCAAGCAACCCCATCATTGCCTCGCGTATTGGCACCGATGGTCGCACGATTAAAGGCTCAATAGAGGACTATTGGGTCAAGGTCAACAGCACCGCGCAAGATCCTTATATTACAGGCGGCTGGACTCAACACAGTTACGCTGAAGCTGTTGGTGACTATATGCGCACCAGTCAATCCGCGTTCAATAATGCCGATGGTGCCACTACTTTTGTTACATACCAATCTAACCCAGCTCCTCTATCCTGTCAGGAACTCGAAGCTGCAGGTTATCATTATGATGGTACTGTAGGACGAAGAAACTATTACCAAAGTCGCGGTTACGCAGTTACCGAGTGTTACAACCAAAAAAACGGACAATACCGTTAATGGTGGTTTCTCATTAGCCCAATTCAAACAAGAGATTGATGCTGGTCGCCCGGTCTTCATTAACCTCCAAGGACATTCCATCGTTGGTTATGGTTACGACGGTAACACCATCTACATTCGCGATACCTGGAATTCTGATCCCAACGTTCGTCCAACAATGCAGTGGGGTGAAAATTACCTAGGAATGATTATGGAATCTGTAAGCATTGTAAAAGCCCAACCTGGGTCAACCCCTCCTTCCGGTTTGAATTTGGCCTTACCAATGATTCTTAAAGCCGCAGCGCCACCGCCACCTGCACAGTCTATTTTAAATGGTGATTTTGAACTCGGTAAAGCTCATTGGACAGAGTATTCATCTGGCGGATATGAATTGATTCAAATACCCCCCTCTAACGTGCCACAACCTACAAGTGGAAGATATTTGGCATGGTTAGGTGGTTCTCCTAACGAAACTTCCCGTCTGAGCCAAACTTTTACTGTGCCCGCGGGCCTAACAAAACTAATGTTCAACTTCTGGGCAGCGTCCCAAGATGTTTGCGGATACGATAAATTAAGAATACGCGCTTCGGGAACTGTGGTTGGAATTCTTGACTTGTGTAAGGACAATAACACAAACGGTTGGGTGACAGGTTATCTTTCCTTGGCAAACTATGCCAATCAATCAATCACACTAGAGTTTGAAGTGACCTTGGACGGCTCCCTTAACAGCAACCTTTTCATGGATGACGTCCGGATGGCCGCTCCCACAGCCAAGAACGACCCAGATCTGCCACAAATCATACCCACAGGTGATATATACCAATTGAAAGAAAAATAATCTGATCTTAACAAGATAAATGAATGGCTGCCAGGCTTTGCAACAAAAAAGTTTTGGCAGCCATTTTTACATATGAACTTATTGTTTTAAATACCTGATAATTAAAAACGTGATACAATTTTGGGCACAAACGTTTGAATTCTTTTTAGCTTGTTATTGATGCTTATAAGAGAATTAATGAGAAAAAGGCTTTTGAACCTTGACAAGATTGCCTTTTATTAGGTAAAATATCGAGCCTTGATATCTGGAAGGGCACGGGCCTGTAGCGCAGTTGGGAGCGCGCTTCAATCGCACTGAAGAGGTCGAGGGTTCGACTCCCTCCAGGTCCACCTCAAAATGAAGCTAACGATGCGCCATAAGCTTGCGGACATCTGAACTTCATATTACAATAGGGATAAGGGCCCATAGCGCAGTTGGGAGCGCGTCTCAATGGCATTGAGAAGGCCGAGAGTTCGAATCTCTCTGGGTCCACAGTTACTCATCTGGTCGTGGTTTTTCACCACGGCCTTTTGTTTTAACGACACGCAGCTAACTCGCAGAAGGCCTGCCCCATCGAGGGGTACTGTGTAAAGTTCGAATCTCTCTGGGTCCACAGTTACTCATCTGGTCGTGGTTTTTCACCACGGCCTTTTGTTTTAACGACACGCAGCTAACTCGCAGAAGGCCTGCCTCATCGAGGGGTACTGTGTAAAGTTCGAATCTCTCTGGGTCCACAGTCACTCATTTGGTCGTGGTTTTTCACCACGGCCTTTTGTTTTAACGACACGCAGCTAACTCGCAGAAGGCCTGCCCCATCGAGGGGTACTGTGTAAAGTTCGAATCTCTCTGGGTCCACAGTTACTCATTTGGTCGTGGAATATCACCACGACCTTTTGTTTTAATAACCTTTAGTTCTAATTTCCCCAACAAAATCTTACCAGGTAATTCTGGACCATGTCCTTTTTAAAAACGGGAAGCTTATGTTACCTTATCGTGAAGAGGTACTGCGAACTTAGTTTCAAGGATGACAGGATTACCCGAGCATTAAATGACAAAGCCCACAAGTCAGTGATTTACCAACTTGTGGGCTTTGAAAATAGATATGTATGTAATCACTTAGCCGTTGTTCAAGGCTCGCATGAAATCTTTGACGCGCTCCACATCGACAGGGTTTTCAACTTTGCCGTCTTTTTTGATGGAAGACCCGATGATCACGCCATCCGCGAATTGCATGAGGCCTTTCACATTAGCAGCGTTGACTCCGCTTCCGATGTACAATCTGGTCTTTCCACATTTTTTCTTATAGATTTCCGCGTCTGTTACAGAAGGCGCGGAACCAGTGGCAAGGCCTGTCAGGATAATGCCATCCGCACCAGCTTCAATGGCTTCGTGGATAAGATCGTCGATCGATTGCTGGATAATGGGGCTGGAATGTTTGACATTGATGTCAGCAAGCACGCGAACATTTGAGCGCAAAGCGCGTTTTTTGCGCATTAAGTCAGCACACATATTCCGCATAATACCCGCGGAGTTCATACGCATTTCCACAAAGCTCTCCGCCCGAATGAAATCCGCTCCGCAAATGCTGGCAATGCTCATTTCTTCGGTTCCACATGTGGCCTGAAGGTTCACACCAAGCTTAACACTGGTCTTGCGCGCGAGATAACCCAGGACGTAGGAGAGCGCGATGACAGTTTCAAGGTCTGGCGAGTTGGCATAGGGAGCATCGAACATATTCTCAACAATTGCCGTCGTGATTCCTCCTGCTTCCAGGGATTTCAGATCCTCTAGGGCAGCGTCAACGATCTCGTCCAGGGTCAGGCATCCCTGAGGGGCTGTTGGCAGCGGTTTCAGATGAACCATGCCAATTATTTCTTTGTATTCTGAACTCATACCAACTCCAATCTCGGCAACAAGATGCCCGTTGAATTAATTTTGCCTAAAGTAAAAAAGGATATTCCTTTTTGTAATTCAGGTTGGTTATCCATTGGCAATTTCTCTAATCTTGGACAGATATTCAGCCATGTCCTCTCCGGCGTCTTCTTTACGCAGGATAATGCTGCCAAGGAATGCGCCATCCGCGCCGGATTCTTTCACTTCGCGCACGCGCTCAAAAGTGTGTAGCCCAACACCCACATAAACGGGTCGTTCAGTGCCGATGACTTCCTTTACCTTGGTGACACAGTCCTTAAGCGTAGGATATTCCTTACTATATTCGCTTTCGTCTCCAAAGCCCTGCATGTAGACAAAGCCATTGGCTACCTTCGCCAGTTCAAGCTCCTGTGGAAGCATGCTGCGTGTCACATAACTGGAGGCATAAAGACCATGATCTTCTAACTCCTGCCGTACTGCCGGATCCGTGATTCCAATCAACAAGACCTGGTTTTGATTGATCTTGCGCATGAAGTTCACAAACTTATCAACCCCAATCTCCCGAACCGTATATTCATAGATGTTGACAAGATACTCCACACCGGGAACTTCTTCCTGAAGTTGAATCAGGGCGTCCATGTAAACGTCATAATTGGACTCATTCTTCAATGCGGCAAAAATACGCCTCTGAAGGTATTCGCTATCGAGATAAGGATCGTGCCCTGGAAAATCAGCTTCAAGGATGTCCACGCCATGTTCAATGAAGAATTTTCCTCGCGCGTTCGATTCTTCCAATGTTGGGTAACCATTTGATAGATAAGCAATTAGTTTCATGTTTTTTCCTTTTATTTTTAATTTATTGTTGTTTGGCATTATGCCAAGCTGTTATTTTTATTGTTTACTTGTTTTCTAACGCGACAATTGCGTCCAATGTAATTTTACAGAGGAGAGCCTCCATCTTGGGGCGTTCAACATCATCCAACATTCGATTTAGATTCTGTGAGACGGTGGCAAGGGTGATAACCGCTGTCTTGATCCCCATCAGGCGTCCAACAACCAACATAGCTGAGGATTCCATGTCAACACCAATTACCTTGAGATCAGCCAGTTGGCTCATGGTTTTATCAGGATTGATGCCCTTTTCATTCGCAAAACGCGACGTTTTCATATCGGTATAGTATCCATCCATCGTGCATTGGACTCCATTATGATACTTATAGCCATTAAGAACCACCGCTTCATTCAGGACTTGCACGAGTTCAAAGTCCGCAATCGCTGGATAGGATTTTTCCACGTAAAAATCACTGGTAGATTCCCTTCTCATCGAGCCAAGTGGGATGATAAAATCTCCTACAAGACTATCATCCAACGACATCACTGTGCCCATGCGAATGCCTACCTCCATGCCGCACTCGTACATTTCTTCCATCGCGATTGCGGCGGAAGGAGCGCCGATTCCGGTGGATGTAGCCGTTATTCTAACGCCCTGGTAGGTTCCAGTAAGCGTGTTATATTCCCTTGCAAAGGCGACTTTTTCAACATCTGTCATTAAATTTTCAAAAACGTTGACTCTCCACGGATCGCCGGAGAAGATGACATACTTTGAAATTTGTCCAGGGCTTGCTTTCATGTAAAGTGTTGACATAACTAACCTCTTTCTTGTTTTCTTTTTAATAATTGGCCTAAGTCAGGCAGGTTTGTGGTACAGCCCTCTGCTTCCAACACAAAGGAAGAGACCAGCGAGCCATATTGACAGCACTCTTTGTAACTTAGTCCAGTAAAGTATCCATATAGAAATCCTGAAATAAAACCATCTCCACCACCTGTCGTGTCGACGACTTTCTCGATTTTCACGGCAGGAACCTGTTCAGAAGACCCATCCCGGGCGATATAACGGGAGCCTTCGGAACCGAGGGTGATAACCAGAACTTCCGCTTTTCCAATTGAAAAAACATCCTCAATGGAGTTCAACCCCATCAGCTCAACCAACTGTTCGCTTTCGGTTCTATTCATAAACAGAATCGCGCTTTCGCGGAATATTTCTTCCAGCATGTCAGGCGGAAACGCAGAAAAATCCCCTTTCATTCCAAAAAACAAGGGGATTCGGTACTTCCTGACCTTTTGCAAAAATTCCAGGTTGTCCTTGTAAGATGCCACAGTCATCAGCGCGGCTTCGCTGTTTTCGAACCACGCATCTGGATAAGGGGAGAAATATCTCTCATCCATAGCCCCGGGATAAAAGGTGGTGATGTGTTCCCCCTCAGGGTCCTGAAGCAAAAATGATCTCGGGTTGGTTTCGTCCGGGATATGGGTGATGGCATCCAGGGAAATCCCTTCTTCTTGGAGAAAAGTCTTGAATCCAGAAGATTCAAAATCATCGCCAACGCGCAGTACAGTCAACACTTTGAGCCCAAGTCGGCTAAGCGCGACCGCGATATTCACAGAGCAGCCGCCCCAAAAGGTTTTTGAACACGAACTGTTGGCAATCAGCGAGGTTTTTCCCACAACCGCGGGCGAAAGCAGTTTCAGCATATGGTCGAAGCTGCTGTAACCGCTGACTATCAGATGGTATGGTTTCATTACTCAGACTCCAGCAAGTTTATAAGCTCTTCTGATGTCATAACTTGTCCCAGGTACTTGGCAATTTCTTCCAAATGTATGCGGTTGACGACTTCAGAATTAGTGGCGACACAGTCACTCAACACAACTGGACGATAATCCAGGTAATGGGCATCGGTCACCGTTGCGCGAATGCAATTATTTGTTTTGGTTCCAACGATCACAACACGCTCTATCTTGTTTTCCCGAAGAACCAGGTCGAGATCTGTCCCAAAAAAGGCGCTGTAGCGGCGCTTCTTGATTTGGTAATCTGAGTCCAACACATTTAATGATGGGTCAATCTCATCCCCACCGGTCCCTTCAATGCAGTTCGGGCGCATTGTGACCAGGTTTCGGTCGTACTTACCGGCACGATAACTATGCCGTATAAAAATCACGGTTCGATTCGTTTCGTGAAAATAGTCTACGACTTTCCCAATAACCGGTAAAACTTCTGAATTTTGGGGATAGTACACCAATCCATCAGGCTGAGTAAAATCCCTGACCATATCTACAACAATCAATGCTGTCTTTTCCATGGTTAACTCCTACCAATAAGTGCGTATTCGGTAATTCCTGATCTCGTAGGCTGAGTTGATTGCCAGGATGGCAACCATCAGCAGATAAGGAATGATGTCAAAAAGGGCTGAGATGGGTCCGGCAAATACACTCAAATTAATTGCCAGGGATCGCGCCAATCCGAAGATTAAAGCATACATCGCACTTTGGACAGGCTTGCCCTTCCCGCAATAAATGGCTGCGATAGCAATAAAGCCACGTCCAGCGGTCATGCCGTTGGTGAAGATGCCAAGCCTTTCATAAGAAAGGTTCAGCCCTGCCACGCCACAACACAACGCCCCAATCAGGATCGCCCACGTAGCATATTTGTTTGCCTGGATACCCAGGCTGGTGGCCGCGTTCGGGCTTTCTCCAATCACTCGCGTGTAGATCCCAAACCGTGTTTTGTACAAGACAATTGAGGCAACAAAAATCATCAATAGCCCAATATACGTGCCTAACGGATGCCCACTCAAAATCGAGCCAAGATATGGGATGTCCTTAATCAAAGGAATGTCGATTCGAAAATCAGATGGGTTCACCCACTTGGCAGTCAGATTCGGAACGCCCATGTATTGCAGGATGAAGCTGGCAATAGCTGGCACGAGCATGTTGATGGCCAGACCGATGATAATCACATTGCCTTTCTTTTTTACAGCAAGATAAGCAAACACCAACCCGATGACCACGCAAACCAGCAACGCTGAGAGATAAATGAGCAAAGTGTTCTGGGTATGCAAGGCCACAAAGACAGCAATAAAAGAGCCTGCCAGCATCATGCCTTCCAGGGCGATATTCAGAACCCCGGCTTTATAGGCGAACAACCCTCCCAAAACACATAACAGGATGGGCGTGGTGTGGTAGACCATGTCGTAAAGGATTCTAGAGAGCAGGTTCATTCTTCTCTCCTTTCTTCTTACTCAATTTTTCCAATAATCCAAAGCGCTCATTCAGGAAGCGAATGGAAAGGAAGAGGATAATAATTCCTTGGATCACCGCGACAATTTCCTTGGGGATGCTGGTATACATGTTAATATTGTCTGCGCCGGTCTTCAATGCGCTGTAAAAAATCGATGAAATGATGATCCCAAGCGGAGAATGGCTTCCCAGGAGTGAGACAAGCATGCCATCCCAGCCCAGCCCGGTCACGCCGGAGAAGGACAGGGTGTACTTGTACTCTTGGCTCATCATATGCCCGGCTCCGGCAAAACCCGCGATTGCGCCACTTACCAATATCAACATAATGATCGATTTACGAACGCGTAAACCTGTTGCTTCCGCGAATTCAGGGTTTTTGCCAATCGCTTCAATCTTGTACCCAAATTCCGTCTTTGTGTTGAGGAACCAAAGAATTCCAAAAACCAGCAAAGCTAAGATGAAAAAAGGTGTTAACCTGGTGGACCCAAAACGAGTGAACATGGCTGACTGGTCAATCGTTGGGGTAGTGACATAGCCAGCTCCTTGGTCGCGGAATGGACCTGAGGAGAGGTATTCAAGAATTGTCATCATGACATAGTTTAAAGTTAATGTCACCACCATTTCGTCCACACGAAAGTATGCCCGAAGCAAAGCGGGTATTAGCGCGAAGAGCACACCCGCGGCGGCTCCCACCACAAACGCTATCGCCTTGTGCAACAAAGGATTGCTGATGTGGAGATAGGCACCGACTAATCCCGCCATAAATCCACCAAAAAGCAGTTGTCCTTCCACACCCATGTTGAATAATCCAGCCCTAAAGGTAATCGCGATTGCAGCTCCAGTGAGAAGCAATGGCCCAGCCGCGTGCAGGGTGTTGGTGAGTCCTCTGAGGGTGAAGAGGGACTTTCCAAACATAATCCCATAGGCTTCAAGGGGATTTTCACCGATTGCCAGAATCAAGATAGCGCCTATCAATAAGGCTAGAAGTACCGGAAGGACTGAATTTAAAATATTTATTAAGGTCTTATTGCTTTTCATAAACTAACCACCTCCTGCGGGATTGTGCCCGCCATCAGCAAGCCAATCTCAGTCTCGCTGGTTTCCAGTGGATCGACTTCTCCCAAAATCTTACCTTTGTACATCACCCCTATTCTGTCAGAAAGGCTCATCACTTCACTCAGCTCGGACGAAATCAATAGAACTGCCCCACCACGATTTCGAAAATCCAGGATCTGCTGATGGATAAACTCAATCGCCCCAATATCTACACCACGGGTTGGTTGACTGGCGATTAAGAAGTCCGGTTCACGATGCATCTCCCGCGCGATAATCAGTTTCTGCGCGTTTCCACCGGAGAGTTGCGAAACGTTCCCATCAAACTCCGCGATGCGGATTTTATAACGGTCTATCAGTTCCTGGCAATGTTCGCGTATTCTGCCGAAGTCAAAGATGCCATGCTTTTTGAACGCGTCCGAAGTAGTTGAGCCAGCAATGCTATTGGAGCTCAAACTCATTTCCTGACACAAACCTTGCGCGTACCGGTCCTCCGGAATGATTGCAATCCCAAGCTTGCGCAATTCATCCGCCCAAAGGTTGGTAATATCCTCGCCTTCATAGTGAACAGTCCCCCCTGTAGCCTCCATCATTCCGGATAAAAGCTTCACCAGTTCGCTTTGACCGTTTCCTTCCACTCCGGCGATTCCATAGATTTCGCCTTTCTTGATTTCAAAACTTACATGGTCAACCACAATATTCCCATAGGTGTTATTTGTGGTAAGGTCGTTAACAGCGTAAATGATTTCAGGGCTCTCTTGGCCAATGTGCTCATTTTGAACAGTAAGCAAAACCTTTCGTCCTACCATCATTTGAGCAAGTTCTGCTTCGTTGGTCTCACTGGTTTTAACATTGCCAATGATCTGGCCTTTTTTGATGACCGTAACACTATCGCTGACCTGCATGACTTCGTGCAGTTTGTGGGTGATCAAAATAATCGTTTTCCCCTGAGCCTTTAGCTCTTTCAGTTGAAGCAGGAGTTCATCAACTTCCTGGGGCGTAAGCACAGAGGTGGGCTCATCCAGGATCAGGATATCCACATTTCGATACAACATTTTTAAGATTTCAATTTTTTGTTGTTGACCCACCGATAAGTTTTCAACGATCTCATTGACATCCAGATCAAAACCATATTTTTCGATGAGCTCCGCGCATGCCTGCTGTTCTTTCTTGTGATCGACCAGGAACCTGAACTTATCATGCGCGAGTTCAGTTCCGAGCATAATGTTTTCATACACCTTAAAGCTTGGGACGAGCATAAAATGTTGGTGAACCATGCCGATTCCATGCTGGATTGCGTCACGGGGAGAATCAAATGCGATGGGTTGCCCTCGCAGAAATATCTCACCCGAAGTGGGCTTCAATTGCCGATAAAGCATATTCATTAGTGTCGATTTTCCAGCGCCATTTTCACCTACGATCGCCTTGATTTCACCTTCCTCAACCGTCAGGTTTATCTTGTCATTAGCTGTGAAATCGCCAAACTTTTTAGTCAAGTCCTTGGTTTGTAGGATCGTACCCATTGTCACCGCCTAACTTCTAAAAAAGGCGGCTTCGGTGATCACCGAAGCCGCCATAGATTCAAATTACTTAATCACAACGTTGGGGTACAACGCAGGATCAAATGTTTCGCCAATCTGAACATTCACCACCTTGATTGAACCACTGCCGATGGCTTGTCGTTTGGCTTCAACCTTGGCTTTGATCGCAGCCCAGGCATCTTTGTCTACCACGTATCGCTCAATGACGGAGAGATCCGTGATGTCAGTGGCTTTGGACCCGATACCAAAAGTTTGTAGGTTATCCAGTGATCCCAGGGTGCCACCCACGAGCGCCTTCACAAATGTTTCTGCAGGAACATCTGTGAGCTTTAGCACTGAGGTAAGAACATAACCAGGTTGTTGTTCATCCAAATTGGCATCCACCTGGATGGAGAGTCTTCCAACTTCCTTGGCTTTGGAGGAAATGCCATCACCCACAACACCCGCGACAGCAAAGACCGCGTTGGCATTATTGTCGTAGAATGTGCCGGCTATGGTGCTTCCGAGTGCTGGATCAGAGAAACCCGCGTCGTTTTTGGCAAGGTATTCATACTTTACGCCCAACTCAGTTGCGGCATCGTTCATGCCCTGGATGAAGCCATATCCGAAAACGAGAATACCATTGGAATTGGTTCCGCCCACGAAACCAGCCACTCTGGCGTCTTCAGGAGAAACCATCTTGTAGCCATCACCGAACAGTTTGGCTTGTTCTTCGTTAACTAAGACATAAAGGTATCCAGCCAGGTAAGACGGTTCATTGACATTGAAGAGCACGCTATAAACATTCTTGTGTTTTACATTGCCGGCTTCGTCGGCATTGGGGTTATCGTTAAAAATAACGAACGTGGTATCTGGATATTGCTCTGCGATTGGTTTCGCGCCACCTACACCATTAACCAACGCTTCAAAGTCATATTCCATTGAGAAGACCAGGTTGTAGCCATCCTCCGCGAGGGTTTCGAGAGCATTCGGAACACCACTTGTTGGCTCAACGATTTGGGCATGGAAACCGTTTTCTCCTGCCAGTTGTTTGACTTTGTCTACCAAGGCTTTGTTATAGCCAGTATCGTTTTGGCCCGCGGCCGAACAAACAACACCAACCTTTAGATCTGATGTTTTGGGGCCCGTGCCGGTTGGCTTAGTTGCGCCACATGCCGTTAAAACCATAACGGCAACTAAAAGTAAAACAACGATTTTTGCAACTTTCTTTATTTTCATTTCTTTCTCCTTAAAATTAATTTGATATTGACGAGTTTGATTTACATTGGAGGAAATTAGTTTTCTTCTGAAGCGGCCCCACCTCCTCCTAATTGATCGATATAAAACGAATAGCGGTCGCTCCGATACCAGCTGATGTAAGACTCGAAAGGAAATTCAGCCCCATCCAGCTTCCCGTATGTGATACAAGAAAAAAGCAGGATCGGTGTACTTGTATTCATCATCAGATAATCAGCGATTTGCTTCGATGGCAATGCGGCTTCAATTTTCCGCTGAGCGCGCATAATTTCTAAACCATATTTCGTCTCAAGGGTTTCGTAGAGGGAGACAACCCCAAAATCAATCACTTCAATCCCGGGAAAATGTCGGTAAGCTAAGTTTGTGATTGTGAAATTTACAGGTTTTTTGTTGGCGTAATAAATTCGAGCGAGATTAAGTACGTCTTCACCATGGTCTAACTCAAGATCCGCACGAATGTTCTCAGAAGGGATTTGTATTTCTTTGGAGATAACTTTTTTTGATGGGGTGTAACCCAGGTTTCGAATATCTTCAGTACAGCTTGTGAGGCGTACCAAATGTAGATTTCGTCCTCGGGATTGAATAAAGGTACCCTTACCTTGAACTGAATAGAGAAGACCCTCATTAACCAGACCTGTGATGGCATGGCGGATGGTGATCCTGCTAACCTGGTATTGTTCTATTAACTCACGCTCAGATGGAAGTGCAATGCCAGCAGTAAATTCGCCGGATTGGATGCGCTCAAGTATTGATCTTTTGACATCTTGATACTTTGGCATGTATCTCCAAAATGTAATCAACTTATTATAACATCATAACAATAGTACACCTCAACGACAATTCCTGTCAAGAGTTTTTACCTAAGCTCACCTACCGGTTTTTATAAGCTCTCTGAGCAATACCAAGCTGAAATGCACATCGCAGTTTTTGACTATTCTTAGCAATAACCTTCAAGAAAAAGCATGAGCAGTAATCTACAATTTATCTGAATTATGCTTAATAAAAAAACAGGAAAAACCCATAAGGGGACGCTGTCCGCTCCCCGCTACTAAAAAACCAGAGTCAAAAGCACTCTGGTTTTCTGTTATGTCGTATATTAAACCGTGCTTTACAGCAAACCTTAAACCCTAATCCTCAAAGCCAAAATCGTCGACTTTCAAGGTCTTGCTATTTTCATTCACAGTGCGAATCGTGTCGGCGGAGAATCCATTCGCCGAATTTGCCTCCACCTCAAGCCTAATCCGCACCTGCGCGCCAGGACTTTCGTTCAAATGCCTGATTACTTCCTGCAAAAGCTCTTGCACATCCCGATTAACCCGCACATAGTCCAGCGTTTTCGACAAGTAAAACCGTCTTTTGCCAAGCGGGCTTTCAGCTCTTTCAGCACTGGGCTCAATCAGTGGGCCTTTCCCTTCTCCCAAGAGCTGGCTGGTCGGTGGCAGGGGGCTATCCGGGCCAGGAACTTCGCCTTCCATTTCCTGTTCTCTGGCAGTCCGCTCTCTTTCCAGCTGTGCCAGCGCCACCGGCACCTTCACCAGATATCCAGAGCGGTCAATCGAGCTAAAATACTGGCCCAGCTTCAAATCAACATATCGCTCGCCATCAAATCCTGCCGCATAGGCAAAAAACTCCGTTGAGTTCACGCCTTCCTGAATAGTCTGCCTCAAAACGTCCTCGTTGGCCAGCCTTGGTAAATAAGCGTAAGTGGACAGGTATTCCCAAAGTTGTTTGAGCGAAATATGATCCTCTTCTTCCCAGAGCAGACCGTCCAACTCCATTTTCAGGAGGATCGGAGCCCACTTTTGGATCAGATGTTCGTCCTGAAGCAATTTTCTGACTGCCTTGACAACAATGTTTTCACTGCCGCCGCCAATGCGGGCTTTTTCCCAGATGATCTTTGTGAGGTCAACTGATTTATCGATATAGGGCACCAAAAGCCAGGAATAAGCCTCTGCCAACTGGTCATCCACGGTTTTATCAAAGCGATTGATGTTATTCTCAGTTTCCCTGTTTTGGGCAGCGTCCAGATTCAGTTCAATGCTGTCCTCCTGGATCGATCTCCAGGCGAGATAGAGCTTTACGGTCCCCTGCAGCGCTGCCATACCGTCCCTATCCGCAGCCACAAAGGTAAGCATGTTGCGATAGATGCGTGGTGAATTTCCTCTGGTATTCAAAATTTCGTCCAGCACCGCCATTGCCTTGTCGCCGGGTTTCATATCCTTGTGGACATCAGCTGGTCTCAGGATCACCAGCCTCGCGCTTTGTTCGTCGGGCACGTCCTGCGAGCTGGCGGGGCAGATATGGAGTCCTGCCAGGGGTGCTTCTCGGCGTAGCTTTCTCAGGCGGGTCTCAATTTCAAATTCCACATCCGAAAGCGGCAATTGTGTTGCCCGGTCTTCAACGGTTTTTCGCAGCGTGGGTCTTGTATCGTACCAGAAGCGGTCTCCCGCGGCGTTGGAATAAAGGTAAGTCAGTGTATTGCTCAATGAAGTCAGGGCGTCATTAAAGAGCGCGATCGTTTCTCCAGGCTGGACGGTTCCAAGCCGGATCCGTGAGGCTTCCAAACCGCGTATGTTCCTTGCCCGGTCAGAGGGAGCAGAGCCCAACATGATCGTACGGGCGACCCGCCGGGAAATCAGCTGCCTGCCAAAGCGCTGCACTTGTTTGTCCTGCCGGTAGGGGGCTGAATTCTTACCGTCTACCTCGCTGTCCACCACTGGGTTCCATCCTTCTGAAAGGTAGCGTGTCAGTTCGTCGCGGACATTTGGCACATCCAGAGGGAGAGAGCCGGGCATGATCATCAAGCCGGCATCATTGCCCATCCAGAGCTCATGGATCACCGCCGCCATCAAGCGCAGAACGCCTCGCGTGCGTTGGAAACGGTCCAAAGTCGCCCAATCTTCGTACAAGCGGTCAAAGACCTCTGGGTGGATCGGGTAACAGGCGAGCATTCGGTTGCGATATTCGACCTCCCTGGCTTCAGGCGGAAAATCGGAGGCGTTTTGAAGATACAACTGGCTAAAGCGCTGGCAAACCTCATCGCGCATTTCAGGGTTTTTGCAATCAAGGAAAAGTCGGCGGCGAACGACCTCAAAACCTTCGTTGGCGGCAACCGGCTTCCAGATCGATTCCATTCTGCCGAAGGTGTGTTCGATCGTGTCCAAAGCCAGTTTGCCGGCTTCTCCACCGATCTCCAGTTCGGATTCCGGAATGGAAGCAACCACCAGGCTGTTCTTGCTGGCTCGGGCGGCTTCGGTGATCTCCTGAATAAAGGCGATGAAATTATCATAGCTGCCTGCTACAAGCCCTTCCGCGCCATAAAGCTTCTTTGCGTAGGCGACCAATTCGTCCATCAGGACCATGCAAGGACCGGCGGCGTCAAAGAGGTTTTTCAAAGCCAGCGAACCCGGCGAAACGCCTTTTTTGTCAGCTTCCTTGACGAAATCGTAGAGGCTGGGGTCGCCTTTGGCTTCTGCCAGTTGGGAGGCGATCTCGCCCCAAACCGTATTGATCGTGATACCGGGCATGTACGCGGGTCGCTTGGCTTTGTTTGGGTCAAGCGCGGTGCCAACGATAACCGCCACATTCACTTTAGGCAGCTCAGAAAAGCCAGTCTTGCTCAAAATGGGTTTCAGGTTGGGCAGTTTTTCGATCGACACCTTACCGCGCATCATATGGTAGAGCGCCAGCATGCTGTGGGTCTTGCCACCGCCAAAAGCGGTCTTGAGTTGAATAACCGGCTCACCGTCCTTGCTATTGACCCGTTTGAGCGCTTCAGTAAGCAGTCCAGCCATGCCCTCAGTCACATAGGTACGAGCAAAGAACTCAACCGGATCACGATATTCAAAGGAGCCTTCGCCCCGCGCCACCTGAGCAAGATCGGCGGCAAATTCTGCTTTTTTGTAGCGCCCCTGGGCAACATCGGGATGCGGTTCCATGACCTCACGCCAGGAGAGCAAACCGCTGACCGGGATCGTATCAAGAATGCCTTCTTTCCTACCATTGCCGGGGGTTTGAAAGTTCTCTTTCAACGCGGTCGAGCCATCTTCACTGCCGTAACGGTGCTCACGTAAGAGCGTTCTGATCTCCTCCGCGCCTTCGGCGTCAATTTGTTCACATAAGCGCGCCATTGTGTCAAGCGCCCGCCAGGTGTCATCATCGGAGAAGTCTTCGCTTCCGATATGAGCCAGGCGGTTCCTGACACCACTCAGTTCCTTTGCCCAGGTTCGGTGGTCAATCGAAAGTTTTTTCCTAAAAACCTGGTTCCAGTGGATATCGAATAGCAAAAGACAACGCGCGATGTCGAGAGAGTCAACCACTTCAGACCAGCTGCCGCTTAGGGGCAAACCCCGCCGTTGGTCCTCATAGAGGATGTCAATCACGGCTTCTTTCCACCAGTTTTTTCCGAATTCAATATGTAGTTCGCGGGCAACGTATGGAGCTAAGTGGATCAAAAGCGATCGGAAGCCTTTGGCGATTTTCAGATTATTTTCTGACATTCTTTCCTCCTGTTTCTGAGAGTTAGTCAAATAGTGTGCCCTGTTTCGGATCACGGGCGGTGGCTTTGATATCGGCAGCGCTGCTTTGCACGTCTTTCCAGGCATTGACCAGCGAGTTGTAGGCATAGGCTTCTTTCGCCCAGCCCTTGCGTTCGGCAATGCTATAGAGGCGGTAAGCGAGTGCTTTGGCATGTTCAACCAGGTTCGCGTCCAAGGTGGCGGTCAGGGCGGCGGTTGCCTGGTTGCCGCCAGTTTCCATGGCTTTGGTCAATTGCTGGGTGACCATCCAGACCGAGCGCAAATTGCTCCATTTCAGATCGGGCAGCTCCTCTCGGGTGAGCAGACGCACAAGCCCTTTTTCCGCGGTCAGGATGCCGGATTGCGCCATGCTTTCAACAGAGGTGTTCTTGGCGCGCGCCAAAACGTCGGCTTCGCCATAGCGGATCTCATTAAAGGCTGTTTGAGTGAAAAGTTCGACGCAAAAGCGGCTTTCCGGGTCAAGCACGCCGTCCTGCTCATTGAAGAAGAGGTCCAGTTCCTGATTGATGATCTGCAGGGCGGTGCGCACGCTCATCGGCGAGCCATCCGCTTCCAAAACCTGAGCGTAGCGAGAGTAAACCGCCATGCCAGGGCCAATCGCCGCCTGCGCCATGTCCACCGGCGCGATATTGCTCTGTTGCAGTTTGGTCAGCGCGGGTTTCAGCTCGCTTTTAAGCTGATTGATGAACTCGCGGCGTGTAGCAATGGTAGCCTCATTTGTTTTTTTCCGACAAACCAATATTATAGACGAAGCCAGTGCATTTACTGAGTCTTTTAACCCCGTTTCTCTTTCTGTATGCATTGGCCATGTGCCTGTTATTATAAAACCAGACCTAATCACAGCAGAGAGCATTGTTTCCCAACCTGAAGATGATGTCTTTTTATTCTTTGTTTCACTTTGTTTAAAAGCATAAAAAATAGTAACTGGGACTTCGTTCGATGTGTATTTAAAAATTTGACAGAAAGCCTTGTACATTCCTTCTTCAAAGAAAATTTTTGCCTTTTGGTAACTTCCCTCAAATCGATAGGGAATTGCGACCAATTCTTCAGATTTAGGAACAAGCATGGTTTCAAATAAAGAAGGATACATTTCCTTGAGAGAGCGTCTAAGCCAAATGTAGAAAAAGTCTGAGAGATCAGCATAACCGATATTATCATAATATGGTGGGTCTGTGGAAACAATAACATTCCGAAGTCCAATATCAGTTTGCGCATTGTTTTGACATGCCTGTCCATGTCCTGATGCGGGAAAAATACTGAAACTTTTCTCAATCCATCCTATCGCACCAGACCAATTTCCAGTCGAATTTGAGAATATGTTAGTCTCAGCAAAATCCCATGCCATTGGAATTCCTTGTCTTCCAAATGTTTGAGTAATAAAGCCAGCCCACGTGTTTACTATTGAAGAGTAGTTTGCTTGCCTATCAACAGCAAAAGCCAAATAAACAGAAACAGCATTTGCATAATCATTATCACCGCCATCCAGAATTATCTGGTCTCTTGCTTCCTTAACTAAATCACTAAAAGTAACTAATCCTAATAGTTGTCTGTTAGTAAAAAGTTTATCGAAGGTGTCAAATCCGTATAGTGGAGCCCAAAGAGCTCTTTTATCATCTGCTAGATACCCAGTGGGATAATCAGTAATCTTCGGGATATTTGCAATGTTAGCATCAAAACTTGTCGGTGAAAGGAAAATTTGACCTGTTTCACCCTCAGCTACTATCGCCATTAATTCCGGTGTCAATCTATTGGATAATCCTTCAAGACGTATATAGTCAGTTGGAGTAATGCTTCCACAATTAATGCACTTAAATTTTGCTCCTCTTGCAATCTTAGGAGGATCAGGGGCTACTTTACCTTGTCTAACTTCGTATCTAATTTTTCGTCCTTCTATAATCGGTTGGATATAAGCCGCCCGTCCTTTTTTCTTTGAAAGTTGAAAACTGTTTGCTAATGGCATCTGAATACCACAAGCCGGATTGGGACACTTTACTGTGCGCGCCCAGATCCAGGCGATGACGGTGCGCTCAATGCCCTGTTCGTCTTTGACGGTCGGGTAGAGATGCCCGATGCGCTCCCAGGCTTTTTGCTTCATCCACTCGCCGTAGTAGCGCAGGTCTTCTGCCAGGCCTTGCGCGCCCTTCCAGCCAGTTTTACTGCCAAATTTGGCGCGGGCTTCCGGGTTAACCGGTGGCTGGTCAGCAAATTTGGGCGGGATCTCAATCATGGCTTTGTTAATCATCACCGCTACTGGATTCAGGTCGCTGGCGTAGGCTTTGAGTCCCAGGCGCTGGGCTTCAAGCGGAATGGCGCCACCGCCGGCAAAGGGGTCCAGCAAAGGTGGCGGATTGCCGTTGGTGGATTTGAGGATCTCGGCTTTGGCGGCATCCAGCACCCTTTCATTGTTCGAATTTTCCCAGATAACCAGGTCTCCAAGGATTTTAAACAGGCGCTGGCGCTCTTCGTTTTGGGCTTCTTCGGTCGGAAACTGATCGGGATGGGCAGATGGGTCATCCACCAACGAAGCCCAAATGACCGCCCGTGCGGCAGCCAAAGGGCGCCGCGCCCACCATAAGTGCAGGGTGGAAGGATGACCATGGCGGATGGATTTCTCACGGGCGGATTCTTTATTAATCGCCTCCAGGGGCAGGGCGACCTCAATCAGTTTCTTTTTGTACATTAATGATTTCCTTGTTCTAAAATAAGTTCGGCTGTGTTCAAAAGCTCGGCAATGCTGTAAATGACGCCGGTGCTTGCAAAATCGGGCTTTTGCTTGAAAGGGCTACGCAGGTAACGCGTTTGGTAGCGCTCGTCATCCACCTCAACCAGGGCGAGAATGTATTCCTCGGGCTTGTTCAAGGCGGTTAAAATCTCGTTTTTGCTCACCGTCACCGTGCGCGCGCCTGCGGCACGACCTTTGACCTCAATAAAACGCAGGCTGGCGCCATCCGGCTGGCACAGTTCCAGCGGGATGGTGGATTCGATGTCATAACCGACTTTTTCGGCGCTGACATCCCTGGGACTGTAACCGAGTTGCCTTTCAATGTCCATCACCGCGCGCATGGCCAAGGCTTCAACGCGCTGGCGTGCCAGCGGGTCAGTGGAAAAGTCGGGGACTTGCCCGGAAAGGGCATCCAGCAAACCCCGCGGGACGATAAGCGCCCCAGCGCTGATGATGGGTGGCGTGGCGGTGATTTGGCGTTCCTGCTCCAGCTCGGCAAGGCGTTTTTTACGGCGGATGCTGAGTTCATCCGCGCGGCGAGCAGCTTGCTGAGAATTTAATTTGGCGTTGGGTTTGCCCTCTGCTTCCTGTCTTTTTAACTCCGCGCTGCGGTAATCCCAGTACTGAATTTCTGTGGTCAGGCGTTCATCAACCGCCTCGTAAATCTTATCGATGCGCTTGGTTTTGCGGGCGCTGACTTCAGCCAAATGCATGGGGATAATTTGCGAAACCGCAAAATCAATGGCGGAGGCTTCGAGGTCTTCTTTGAGCCAGGCTTGCTGCTCTAAGACGGGTTTGATGAGCTTTAGTTCTTCGGCTTTGGCGGGACGATAGTCGAGATAAGGCGCGTAACCGGCGTGGCTTGGGGCGCCCTCAGCTTTGCGTTCGATGAAATGAAGCTGTCGGGAGATGATGCGACGACTGCCATTAGGCAGCAAAATGCCATCCTGAACGCTGTCTTTGATGTAGACCAACAGGCGCAGGTCCTGACCGGGGTCGTTGTCGTCAACAAAGATGGTGCCTTGCTTGAGGACGCCAAGATTGCGTTCGAGAAGCAGGTCGATGGTGGCATCGAGCAGGGGGTGACCCGGGGCGATTAAATCTGCCAGGGCTTTGCCCGGCAGGGTGATGTTTTCTTTTTCGAAACAGACGCGTTCGTACTTGCGTAAGATGGGCTCGCGCCCGGCAACTTTTTGCTGGCGGCTACGAACCTCATGGGGAACGCGGGTAATTTCGTAACGGCCACTTTCCCTGGGATGGATTTGACCACCCAGTCCGCGGAAAGCCTCGAGGAAGAAAGATTCGATGAAGTGCGGCTGCAGACGGCGGGCCTGGGCGCGCTCCATGTCTTCGCGGATGGCCATGACCTGATGAACGTCGATAGTGTCTTCGGTCAGGGCGTGGTCCTCAATTAATTTTCGCAGAGAGTCGCGGTCCAGGGCTTTATCGACCACCCTGGTGAGTCGGGCTCTTACTTCGGGGTCGTTGCCATAGCGGATGGCTTCGATGAGCAGGTCGCGCAGGGACTGATTATCAAAACTGATATCGCCCAGGACATCAAAGACTTTTCCTTTCAGCGTTTCGCGAACCTGTTCGAGTTTTTCAAAGAGGCGCTGGAAAACCAAGCCTTCGCGGGTATTTTTGGAGACCAGGTTCCAAAGGTGACAAACCTCAGTTTGACCGATGCGGTGGATGCGACCAAAGCGCTGTTCGATGCGGTTGGGGTTCCAGGGCAGGTCGTAATTGACCATGAGATGGGCGCGCTGCAGGTTGATGCCTTCGCCGGCAGCATCGGTGGCGATGAGAATGCGCACGTCTTTGTCTTGCTTGAAAAGCTCTTGAATTCGGCGGCGTTCGTCGCGGGATATGCCGCCATGGATGGTGACAACGGCTTGCTCGTCGCCCAGCAAGGAACTGATTTTATGGTCAAGGTAGCGCAGGGTGTCGCGGTGTTCGGTGAAGATAATCAGTTTTTCGGGCGTCCCGTACTCACCAAACATATTCTCATCATCTTGAAGCAGCCGGGAGAGTTCTTCCCATTTGCGGTCTTCACCGCTTTGGCGCACGTCGTTGCCCATGCGTTCAAGTCTGCGCAGGGTGACGAGCTCAGCTTCCAGTTCCTGGATGTTGCGGGCGGCGGTGGCTTGGTCGATGAGTTCTTCTTCGTTGGTTTCGAGTTCTTCTGACGAGTAGTCGTCTTCGTCGTAGCTGTCATCGTCGGCATAGTAATAAGAGGGCAGTTTAAATCTGAACAGCTCTTTTTCCTGCTTTTCTTCGTTTAGGCGAGCTTCAAGACGTTCGCGCCGGCGTTTGAGGGATTGGTAAATTGCTTCGGGGGACGACGCCAGCCGTCTTTGCAGGACGGTGAGCGCAAATCCAACCGTATTTTTGCGCCCTGTTTCGAGATTGTCAGCGCGGTTGAATTCTTCCTGAACGTAAGTGGTTACGGCGTTGTAAAGCTCAGCCTCTTTTTCGGATAAATCATAGTTGACGGTATAGGCCTTGCGTTCCGGGAAAAGCGGCGTGCCATCAAATTTCAGCAAATCTTCTTTGACCAAACGACGCATGACATCCGCAATTTCAACTTTTTCATGGCGATTGCGGGCGACACCTTCGAAACGGTCCTGGTCAATAAGGGACATGAAGAGTTGGAAGTCTTCTTCCTTGCCATTGTGTGGTGTGGCAGTGAGCAGCAAAAAATGGCGCGACAAGGTGGACAGCAAGCGCCCGAGATTGAAGCGTTTGGTGTACTTGACCTCCCCGCCCCATACCGTAGCGGACATTTTGTGGGCTTCGTCGCAAACGATAAGGTCCCATTCGCTGACTTTGAGTTTTTCCTGGGTGGCTTCATCTCTGGCGAGTTTGTCCAGACGGGCAATGCAAAAGTTGAGTTCGTTGAAGACGTTGCCCGTGACCGCCGAATTGATGCGATCGTTGGTCAGAATCTCGAAACGCAGGTGAAATTTTTGGTAGAGTTCGTCCTGCCATTGTTCCGCGAGACTGCCGGGACAAACAATCAGGCAGCGATTCAAATCGCCCCGCACGATGAGCTCTTTTAGGAATAGCCCGGTCATAATGGTTTTGCCGGCGCCAGGGTCATCCGCAAGGATGTAGCGCAAGGGCAGGCGGGGTAGCATTTCCTGATAAACAGCGGAGATTTGATGGGGAAGTGGTTCAATTTCGGAGCTGTGGACCGCAAGGTAGGGGTCAAATAAGTGGGCGAGGTGAATGCGGTAGGCTTCGGAAATGAGCCGGAAAGTGTTCGCATCGCCATCAAAACCCCAGTGGGTGCTGGGCTGGGCGAGCTCTAGGTTGGTTTCGTTGCTGCGAAAGAGCAGGCGGTCGCCCAGGGTGCCATCAGTGTGGCGATAGGTAATCGATAAGGCAGTAGTGCCATGCCATTTAACAGCAATAACGCTCACGGGTTCAGCACCAGTGATGCCTTTGAGCATTGTTCCGGCTTTGATATCTTCAAGCTTTGCCATACGCCCCTCGTGGTTTTTTCAGGTTGCTTGGTTTGTGAAAAGAACGGGTTGATTTAGCAGGATTAAAAAGGCTCATAAATAGATGGGCATGTTCTTTGTAAAATATGCCTAGGTTTCGAAAAGGGTGATTGTGTTTCAAGCAGGTTTGCATGTGCATTAATTATATCCTTAAAGGGACTTTAGAACTATCTTTTCGTATTAGTTCATCTAAAATGTTACTGAAATGCTATCGTTAGTTCAAATGAAATTGTTACCGAGGGAACGATGGCAAAAACAAATCCTATGGCCAAAAATGAATGTTGAAAATACATCCATAAGATGGAAATAAACCTTTCGTAAAGCCAGTAAATCCGGAAATTCAGCCAAATTTAATCAAGCTGAACAGGTCAGCAAAACACATCTGAACTCTCTTAGCCGCATTTTAAATAGTCATCTTTCTTGCAGGGAAAGACGTTTTTAAAGAGCTGTAACTTTTGGCCCAGATATTCAGGATATCATACATCTCATTGCTAAAAGTCTTAATGACTCATGTTTGGGAGATCAGGTAACTTTTTTTTACCGCTTTATCCAATCATTAATCTAAACCTTAATGTAAATAGTTTTTTACATAAAAAGCGTTTGATATTTTCTATACAATGGTATACTTTTAGGTCGTTCATATACAGTCTGCAATTATATTGAAAGGAATTTAGATCATGCCCAAAAAACTGTTCAAGACGATTAGCCTGCTAATCGCAATTGTGCTTATCTTTGCACCCATCCAAAACGCCTTCGCCGGTCTGATTGATGACGGCACTCCCTACAAGCTCATTGTTCATAATCGTGTGAGCGCAACTGACAACACACCCATCATCGGTGCCGAGTACGAGGTTTTTCGCTTCAGCACCATGAACGATGACGGTACCACGACACCAGTCAATCCCGAACTAAGCCTTGGCAAGTTCACTATCGAAGAAACAGGCGAAAACGGTTTCCAGACAAGCACCAAAGGCCAATACCGCATCGTGCCCACCAAACGCGCGCCCGGCTATTTGCTTGGCTCAGAATTCACCGTTGAATTTCCACGTATGGAAAATGGCGTCATCGCTGCCAACCAAACCCTGGAAGTCTACCCCAAAATCGTCCGTCTCCTTGGCAGTGTTGAGCTTCTCAAATGGACCACCGGCGATCCAGCCAACACGCCATTGCCCGGCGCGGTCTTTAAACTCTGGCAAGACACCGAACTCCCAGCAGACTCAACTAAAACCTACCCTTACGACATGGGCGACTTCACCACCGGCGCGGATGGCAAAATCACCGTTGACAACCTGCCCGAAGGCACTTACCGCTTCTGCGAAATCACCGCTCCTGATGGCTACGGACCCATTCCTGCTGAACCCAATAACTGTGTTAGCTTCACCATTACGGCACCCGATAATGCCACCCAAAACCCGGCACGTGTTGAAGTCAACTTCCAAAACTACCCCCTGCCCAAAATCATCAAGACCGTTGACGAAAATGCTGATGGCGCGGGCGCCCAGCACAATATTGGCGAACCCTACTACTACAAGCTCACCTTCCCTATCCCCGAAAACGTCGGCAACTTCGCTTACTATCGTGTCATTGATAGCTTCCCCATGGAAGTTGATTACATTGACCCATGGTACTCTGTTGTTCCAACCGGATTGGTCGAATCGGACGCTTACATCCCTTACGATCCCGCTGATCCTGCCAACACTCACAAACTCACCATCAACTTCAACATTTCCGCCTTAGTTGCTGCCTATGTCGCTGGCCAACGCAGCATCACTGTCACCGTCCACGCCATGCTCAACGAAAACGCCCAAGATGGCGTGCCCGTAAAGAACTGGGCAAGACTCGAATGGGATGACACAACCGATGACCCTTCCAATCCTCCCGGTCATGACGAAGATGATGAAGACGTTACCCCTACTGAAGGCGGGTTTAACATCACTAAACGCGACAGTGATGGCAACCCCCTGGCTGGCGTTGGCTTCCAGCTCTTCACCGATGCTGATGCTACCGTCCCCTTCATCAGCCCCATTACCGGACAACCCGTCATTGAAGAATCTGGCGCGGATGGCATCGTCCGCTTCACACGCCTCCCCTATGGCACTTATTACGTCAAAGAGGTTTACGTCCCCGATGGCTTCCGTATCAGCGAAGTTATCACCACTGTGGTCATTCCTGTTGACTCTACCTTTGAATTAATCATCACCAACTACCGTATTGGCGAAGACCTCCCCGTTACCGGTACCCTTGGCGCACTCATCTTCCTTGGCATGGGTGTCTTGCTCATCGCCGCTGGCATTTTCTTTGCTAAACGCAAAAGGAACAACAAGATCTAATTCCTTAGTCCTTTTCTCATCTTCCCCCGACCAATAAAGCCCGTTCGGGGGAAGATGCGGTTCTTTTTCGTTTTCAAAGAGGAGGTTTTTACATGATGAAACATAAACTGCTTATTATCAGCTGCCTGATTATTTTTTTATTAAGCCCAGTCAGCGCGCTTGCCCAATCAACTGAATATTCGGTAATCATCACCAACGTATCCCTTCCCGATTACCAGGATGGCAATATCGTCTACATCCTCGGCGCGGTCTATCAGGTTACCCGCGTTTATGAGCTCAACGATGATGGCAGCCAAACACCTGTTGAAGTCGACCTCGGACAAATTGTCGTCGGCCCTACCGGCGCGCGCTTCACCACCAGCATCAAAGGTGGCTATCTCTTCCAGCAAGTCAAACGCGCCCCTGGTTACCTCCTGGTCGAAGATCCCATTCAGGTCGAATTCCCCCAAATGGCTGGTGGCGTCGTTTCCCCTGACCAAACCGTTGAAATCATGCACAAAGCTATCCCCGTCATCGGCAATGTTGAACTGCTGAAGGTTGATCCCGATGGCAGATCCCTAAGTGGCGCGATTTTCGAACTCTGGCAACTTACCGCCCCCGGTCAGGACGTCGCCCTGCCACGCAAAATCGGTGACAGATATATCACCGACGCGAACGGCTATATCCGCGTTGAAAACCTGCCCGAAGGTCGCTATGAATTCCGCGAAATCCAACCTCCACCCGGTTTTGAACCCATCAACACACCAGTGGAATTTACAATTGACCCCGATTTGGGCTTGCCTGTGCGCATTGAGCTGCGCGTTGAAAACTGCCCCCTGCCCACAGCCACACCAACTCCAACCTCCACACCGACAGCTACACCAACAGCTACGCCCTCCCCAACTCAACAACCTACCAAGCCACCGTTTGATCCACCCAATACCGGTGAAACCGCCGAGTACATCATGCTTGGTATTGGTGTCATTTTGTTGCTTATTTTCTTCGTGATTACCCTGCGCGAACGAAAAGCCAAGCGGGAAGAAAACTAAAATGCAGAAGAAATCCTGGTTGGGACCACTATTCCTAATAGCCGGTTTGCTGGTCATGGCATACCCCTTAACAGCCTATGGCATTCGTTACTGGCGCGAACGAAACAGTGTAGAGCAATTTACATCAGGCAATCTCACCCAGGAAAGAAAAACCGAGCTTAAGGAAGCTATCGAAAACTATAACCAGAGCCTCGGGGACGGTCGTTTTAACTCTCAAATCAACGAATTGGTCAACCCAGATCCAAACGCCGTCTCTTATTACGACTTTTTACAAACCGGTGAGCCTCTTGGCACGCTCATCATTCCCGCGATCCAGGAGAAACTACCCATTTATTACGGATCCTCTGAAAATGTGCTCCGTGTAGGCGTCGGTCTCATGGAAAACACCTCCTACCCCGGCAGTCGCGATGGCAACAGTGTGCTCACAGGGCACCGTGGTACTTACGACTCTAACATCTTCAGGCACGTCGATAAACTCGTCCTTGGTGATGTCTTCTACATTCAAGACGCGCTCCACCTGCTTAAATACAAAATTTACGACATTATGGTGGTTAAACCCCACGACGGTCGTTTAATCAAAATCGAACCAGGCCGTGATATCGTTACTCTGGTTACTTGTACACCCTATCTCATCAACACCGAACGCTTACTCATCTTCGCTGAACGCGTCAATTTTGAGCCCGGAGAAGCTGAAAGTCTGCTTGACAAGGAAGCAGTTATCGTAAGCGAAGACACTATCGAACAACCCGAAATAATCGGTGCTGTTATGGCACCACCCAAAACCGTTGTGCAGGAAGTCAAATCAATGGGTTGGGAATTAAAAGCCATTATTGGCGTGGTCATTTTTATAGTATTAGGACTGGTTATTACCTTGTTGATATCCGTCCTCAAAAAACGCAAACAAGGAGTTTTAAATGCGAAATAATAAAACCTTTAGCCTGCAACGCGTCATCAGTATCGTCCTGATTTTGGCTATGTTGCTTTCAGGCATCGCCCAATCAGGCATCAGTTTTGGACATAAAGAAGTCCAGGCGCAATCCGATTCACCCACCATCACCACCAGCATTTCCACTCACCATGGCGCGGTCATGCAGGATGAAACAAATCCAGACGACACCACACCAGACGAACCGGAGCCTACCGAACCGCCCATCATCGGACCTATAGAAACCGAACCTCCGGTCATCACCCCCACTGAAACACCTGATGACCCCGACCCCATCATCACTACTCCTGAACCTGATCTTACACCCGAGCCCAGTCCCACACCTGAGCCGCCTGTCTTTGAAACCCAGGAACCTACCCCCGAACCAGAACCCAATGGCACCGATGGCATCTTTAACTGGATTGATGTCACTATTGATGGCTTTGAGGGTGTTGAAATCACCGCATACCTGGGTTCAGACACCGTACTCTCCATCCCTGCCACGCTTGGTGACCCCGCCAAAAATGTGCTTTCCATCGGCGCGCACGCCCTGCAGGGCAAACAATTAAGCTTTATCACGCTACCAGAAGGTCTTATTAATATCGGCGCTTATGCCTTTGCCGATAATCAACTCGCTTCAATCACCGTACCCGAACCACCTCAGCATATTATTCTGCCCAGCACTCTGCGCTATATTCACGAATTTGCCTTCCGCGACAATAATCTCACCGTGCTGGATATCCCCGCCGCCGTTTACTCACTCGGCCAGGGTGCTTTTATTTCCAATAACCTCAACAGCCTCACCCTGCACGAAGGCTTGCTAAGTATCGGCAATTCCGTCTTTGAGCTAAACAACCTTGTGGAAGTTTGGATGCCCAACAGCATCACCACCATGGGCACAGATGTCTTTGCTCTGAATAACCGCTACGTCAAAATCGTTACCGAGAATCCCGTCATACAAACTGAATTCAGTCCCAAAGGCTTCGGGCATGTGGTCAACCCCATCACTATCATTGTCAAACACCACGACCCCGATGGCAACATGCTCATCAGCGACAAGGTACTCGGCGCGGATTTGTCCATCCCCGGCGAAGCCTTCTCGGTGGGTGTTCCAGTTACTTATACCCCTGAGGAAATCGCTGGCTACACCACCGAGTCACCGGTAACCTTTACGCCAGATTGTGATGGCTATGTGCTTACCCTTATTTACCAGCCCACCGATATCCTGCCGGTCATCACCAAGACACCAATCATGATTCCGCCCAACGCCACAGATGAAGAAATCGAAGCTTTGCTACAAGAAGGCTTAACGGCCACCGACTTCCAGGGCAACGATATCACCAGCGCCGTGACCTGGACACATAATATTGACTCCGCGGTTGCCGGTCCCTATACCGTCATCTACACCGTCACTGACCAGTGGGGTAACACCGCCGTCAAGCAGGTCGAAGCCCTGGTTGGTACCAATTGGTATCAATACCCCACCTGCAATGGCTGGGTCTTGGGGGATTTCAAATATGATGAAACCGGCACGATTATTACTGGATTAAGTAACAGTGGGCAACAAAAATACAATAATGGCAATCGTGAGCTCTGCTTGCCCGGCTTTAGCCCTACGACTCGTGAAAAAATAACCCAGATCGCTGACCACGCATTAGCGTATAACATATATATTTCAATTGACTTTTCGCGTGTAACTGAATTAATTAGGATTGGTAGAAATGCATTTTATCAGTCAAAATTAACTGAGCTTGACTTTAGCCATAACACTAAACTTGAGACTATTGATAGTTGCGCGTTCATTAAGTCCTTACTTACTACGCTTAATCTTTCCCAAAACACAGCCCTGACATACATCGGAGAATCCGCGTTCGAATGGTCCAAGCTAACCACGCTCGATTTATCCCAAAACACAGCCCTGACATACATCGGTAATTCTGCGTTCCAAAGTTCCCAGCTTACCACGCTTGATCTATCCCAAAACACAGCCCTGACATACATCGGTGATAGTGCCTTCCGAATCCATCAATTAGAAACAATCGATCTCAGCCAGCTCAGCGCGCTGACATATATCGGTAACGCGAGTTTTGCCGGTCTACTCGGTTCTATGCCCACGCAGACCAATCTCATCCTGCCTAACAGCTGTGATTTGCGCATGATTGGTAATTCAGCTTTTGGCAACGTAAGAATCACAACCCCGGTTCTTGATTTTAGCGCTTGCACGCAGTTAAACCACATTGGCAGTTCTGCTTTCCAATTTGCAACACCCACCTTAATCGTCTTTCCGCCCAATTCACTCATTACCTATATTGGTCTCGAAGCGTTCGCCAATGCGCCATTAACTACGCTTGACCTTGGCACCCTGCCCAACCTGGAATTTATTGGACAGGGCGCTTTTCGACGCACTCGTTTTGCAGAATTGGATTTCAGCCAAACCCCTAAATTGACTCATATTGGAACTGCTGCCTTTCAAACTAACGGAAATCTGATCAACATTAATTTCTCAGGGACTTCAGCACTTAGGTATATTGGCGGTGAGGCTTTTCATTATGCGAAACTTACAAATCTGGATCTTTCTGATGCAACGGGTCTTACATATATTGGAGGGTATGCATTTCGAGAATCTCCCTTGGAAAATTTAAGCTTGCCTTCCACTGTTCATGTTATTGGCGATGGTGCTTTTACTGAAAATAAACTTACGCAGCTTGATTTATCCCATCTAAATTCATTAGAATATATTGGTTGGTCTGCCTTTAGCAGAAATTCAAATTCAACAATGTATCTTTCTTCTATTAGTTTCTCTGACCAATGCGCCCTCAAATACATTGGTGATCATGCCTTTAGAAATGCCAAAATCAGCCATCTGGATCTATCCGGCTGTAAGAACTTAACATATATTGGCAAATACGCCTTCTATACATCTCAACTACAAACACTTCAATTAGACAGCCCTGCCTTGATTTATATTGGAGATTGGGCATTCACAAATGGCAGGATGCAAAACCTGGATATGACTAAAATTCCTAACATCGTCTACATTGGACTTGTTGCCTTTCGACGTACAGTTGCAAGCACACTGGACTTTAGCCAAAACAGCGCATTAGAATATATTGGCCATGGCGCATTTGGTGATTCGACAACGTCATACGTGGACTTGTCTAATAGCCCTAATTTAAAGTATATGGGTGCTATTGCCTTCAATTTAAGCACACTGGATGAAATTTGGATCTCTCCAGAGGCAAATTTTTTAGTCAGACGCATGGATAATAACGGGAACTCACAGCTTTATACCGGCTTATACAATGGCGACACTGCCGTCTTCCGCACCCACAGCGGGAGCGCTGTCTTGCCCCCTGACCCCAATGGGGACTTGGTAACATCCGGACAGTTAAAATATATCTATTCAAACAGCTATGTCTATTCACAGTGGGGCCCACACACAATGAGCCAAGCCACCACTACCTGGCCCTGGAGCGAACAAATCGGTGTGCCAGCCAATCAGTCTTCAGCAGGCTCGGATACAGCGACTGGCCACGATTCCTGGAGTAACATTGCCGGTGGAAAATATATTGTCAACCCCAAAGATATTACCGTCTATTCTGTGGATGAATACGGCAACACCCTGGCTGACCCCTACACCATCAAAACCCCGGGTGGCAATACTTACACTGTCTATCCACTCCCCATCTTTGGCTACTGTACCCCAGACCCGGTCGATGTTGACCTGACCGTCGAAAACCCAACGGTCACCTTCGTCTACCTGGATATCAGCCACTGTCATCCTGGCGATACGACCATGATTCATTTAAGCCAAAGCTACAACACACCGATTAAACCCGGCCCCTACCTGATTGGCGAGCAGATGATCTCGCGCGTCAAATTAGCCAGCAGTGGTTACGACGCGCTTATCCAGACGCCTAAAATCGTCCTCTTCTATGACCCCAGCGTCTACGACG